>Ga0207695_10000024_pt1 | contig 632311 bp, 609 predicted proteins | sample KBSC54metaG_FD_184354 | JGI IMG/M metagenome (GOLD analysis project Ga0207695, IMG submission 184354) | Corn rhizosphere microbial communities from Kellogg Biological Station, Michigan, USA - KBS C5-4 metaG (SPAdes) (version 2) | ecosystem: Host-associated > Plants > Roots > Rhizosphere >... | reverse complement strand
GGTCGAGCGGTTCTTCAACAAACTCAAACACTTCAGAGCAGTCGCAACCCGATACGACAAACGCGACGACAACTTCCTCGCATCCGTCCAGCTAGCCTCAATTCGAATTTGGCTCCGATCTTATGAGGCGGTCACCTAAAGCTGCGCCTGTGTCAGGCACAAGCCAAGATATTCAGCGTTTCTGGTTGGGAAGCGTGCCGGCCCGCTTTTCGGCCTCCAGCGAGGACATCACATCGGCATAGGGTTCCTGCCGGGCAACGCTCCAGTAGCGCAGCTCATCGAGCGCAATGCGCTGGCCGGTCATGGCGCAGATGACGTACGAGCCCGGCATCAGGATCTGGAAGTCGCCGTCGAGGTAGCGAACTTTCGCCTCGCGGTTCCCATGTCCTTCGAAAAGATTCATCTGATGCCGTCCTCGATCTCTGTCACCTGTTTGCCATACCGCGCCGGACGGGACTTTTCCAGTCCTTTCGAAACGGGGCGTCTTCAGCTGCGCCCGAAGAGCCGTTCGATGTCCGAGAGCTTCAGCTCTATATAGGTCGGCCGGCCGTGGTTGCACTGGCCCGAGCCCGGCGTCGCTTCCATCTGGCGCAGCAGCGCGTTCATCTCCTCCGGCCGCAGCCGCCGCCCTGAGCGTACCGAACCGTGGCAGGCCATGGTCGCGGCCACATATTCCAGCTTCGCGGCAAGCCCGGAGGCGGTGTCCCACTCGGCGATCTCATCGGCCAACTGTCGGATAAGCCCTTGCGCATCGACCTCGCCAAGCATGGCCGGCGTCTCCCGCACGGCAATTGCGCCAGGACCGAAGCGCTCGACGGCAAGGCCAAGCTCGCCAAGCTCTTCGGCAAACGCCATCAGCCGGTCGCAATCCTCTTCCGGCAGGTCGACGATCTCGGGGATCAGCAGGACCTGCGAGGATAGCCGCTTCGAATGCAGGGCCTTGCGCATCGCTTCGAATACCAGCCGCTCATGCGCCGCATGCTGATCGACGATGACGAGGCCGTTTTCGGTCTGCGCGACGATATAATTCTCGTGCAACTGGGCGCGGGCAGCGCCCAGCGGAAAGCGGGACGGTTCTTCGGCACGCACCGGCTCTATCGGCTGTGCAGCCTCGGCGCGGGCAGTGGGCATGGCAAGCCCGTCGAAGGCAGCCTGAGACCTTTCCGTGAAACCGTATCCTCCGGCTGTCGCGGTCCTCTCATAAGGGCGTGACGGCGATGTTTCTGGCGTCCAAGGAGCGGCCGCGGGCGATGGCCGCCATCCCGGCTGGAAGCCCGAGCGGCCGGCGGTGAAAGCGCGCAGCATGCCATCCGCCCCCGTCGTTGCGGCACGATCGCCCTCCCGCACCAATGCCTCGCGGATTGCGCCGACGATCAGGCCGCGCACGAGGCCGGGATCGCGGAAGCGCACATCCGATTTCGCCGGATGCACATTGACGTCCACAAGCGCCGGGTCGACCGTCAGCGAGAGGACGGCGACGGGGTAGCGGCCGGAGGGAATGGTTTCGGCATAGGCGCCGCGGATCGCCGACAGGATCAGCTTGTCCTGCACTGGCCTGCCGTTGACGAAGGCATATTGGTGTGCCGAGTTGCCGCGATTGAATGTGGGAACGCCGGCAAAGCCGGTGAGGCCCACATCCTCGCGCATGGCGTCGAGCGCGATGGCGTTATCCTTGAAATCCGCGCCGAGCACTTGCGCCATGCGCGCGAGATGATCGTTACCGGTCGCGGGAAATTCGAGCGTCGAACGGTCGCTGCCCGACAGCACGAAACGCACCTGTGGGAAGGCGATCGCCATGCGCTTAACGACCTCGGTGATGGCAGCGGCTTCTGCCCTCTCGGTCTTCAGGAATTTGAGGCGCGCCGGCGTCGCAAAGAACAGGTCACGCACCTCGACGATCGTGCCGGGATTGGCTGCCGCCGGGCGCAGATGCAACACCTTTCCGCCGGCAACAGCAATCTCCGTGCCGCCGACCGCACCCGTCCTGCGGCTGGCGATCGACAGCCTCGCCACGGAAGCGATGGAGGGCAGGGCCTCGCCGCGAAAGCCGAGCGTGCGAATATCCTCCAGCGTATCCGAGATTTTCGACGTGCAGTGGCGCCTGACCGCGAGTTCGAGGTCTGCCTCTTCCATTCCGGAGCCGTTGTCGCTCACCCTCAGCAGCGCCTTGCCGCCGCCTGCCGTGGCGATTTCGATGCGCGTCGCGCCGGCATCGATCGCGTTCTCGATCAGCTCCTTGGCAGCACTTGCCGGCCGCTCGATGACTTCGCCCGCGGCGATCTGGTTGATCAGTGTTTCGGAAAGTTGCTTGATGGCCATGGCTTCATTCTCGTGGATTCGCGGCAGTGTGAAAAGAGGAAAGGCGGTGCTCGTGTCATCATCCACCCGTTTCCATCCAGGGGCTTTGTTAAGAAATTTAATCAATGTTTAAGGGAATGATGACAGGTTGCGTGACAAGAAGCTTGAAATGACTACAGGTGGCGCGCTTCGTGCACGCTGGAGGCTCTTGATGGCAGGTTGGTGGCCGTCAACTCTCATGAGCCAGGTTCCATCTGTTTCAAGTGGCAAGGCCAGCATGATATTTTCATAAATTTGCCTTGCAGAGTGAGTGCCGCTCTGTCGATTTTTCGTGCTGTGAAACTGGTTGGGTGTAGGGATCGGACGAATGACTGCCGGAATTGAAAAGGCAGCCTTGGCAATCATGACTGAAGATGCGCTTTCCGGCGGCAATCTGCAGACAATGCTCTTTGACGCCCTCTGTGACGGACTGTCCAGCGCCCTCTTCGCCTACGACAAGAACGATCTGCTGTTATTCGCCAACCGTCAGGTCCTGAACTTCTTTCCGATCCAACCTGAATTCCTGCGACCCTCGACGCGACTGCGCGACTTCCTGGGCGCCGTGTTCGACACGGGCATACGGACTCGGGACCGCGGCCAGGCCAAGTCTTCGGCCAACCGTGAAAACTGGATCTCGCAGCGCATCGCCTCGCACTGGCGCGAGCGGTTTGAGACGACCGAACACTTTTCGGATGAGCGCTGGGTTCGCATCATCAAGCGCCGACTACCGTCTGGCATTGGCGTCTGCATCGTCTCCGATATTTCCGAAGTGAAGAAGCGCGAGGAGCAGTGGCGCGTCGACATGGAGCGCGTGCAGCTTACTGAGGACATCCTCGACAACCTGCCGTTCCCGCTTTTCGTCAAGGACCAGAACATGGTCTATGTCGCTGTTAACAGGGCGTTCTGCGATAAATACCAGGCGGTGGCCGACGAGGTGCTGGGTCGCAAGGGCACCGATCTCTTCTCCACCGATCTTGCCAATCGCTTTCATGAGAGTGACCGGCATGTCATCGAGACCGGCGAGATGTCGATCTCGCGGCAGCGTCAGATTGCCCGAGACGGCGTCGTGCGCGATATCGTCACGCGCAAGCAGCGCATCGGCAAACCCGGCCGTTACTTCCTCGTGGGTACCATGCAGGATCTGCCGAAGGACGGAGGCGATTTCGAGGAATTCGCCCATGCTTCTCAGATCAGGGAGAACAACGACCGGTCCTATCGGCGCGCCTATGTTCCCATGGCTGCTTTACAAACCATTTCGCGCCGTCCGGCTGCCATGGAGACCTTCGTCCCGGAGAATTTCAGTGGCCGCAGGATTCTGGTCGTCACGGCCGATTTTGCCGCCGAGACGGCCGCGCTGAAAACGCTCGGGAATTACGGCTTCGAGGCATGTGTCGTTCATAATGAGAACGAAGAGGCGGCGTTTCTCGATGTGGCAAGCGCGCACGGCGTCAAGATCGATCTTGTGATCGTCGACAACCAGCTCGGCAAGCGCGGCATCGAACTGGCCGAGCGGCAGAACGTCTCCGCTCTCTCCCTCGATGGTTCGCAACTCTCCACCGAGCTCACATTCCTGATAGCACGTCATTTCAACCGGAATATACGCGGCGAGCTCGGGGACATTGCCGAGCCGGGGATAGGTCAGGAATGGCGGGTCGCCGCCGGTGAAAGCCGCAGCATCCAGATCCTCGTCGCCGAAGACAATGATATAAATCAGATCGTCTTTTCACAGATTCTCGAAGGCCTCGGGTACAGCTATGCAATTGCTGCGAGCGGCGATGAGGCAGCGCGAATGTGGAGCGAGCACCGCCCCGAACTGATCCTTATGGATATTTCGCTGCCGGGCCTCAACGGCTTCGAGGCGGCGCGCCTGATCCGTGGCGCGGAAAAGGGCAGCGGATCGCATACGCCGATCATCGGTGTGCTGCCCCAGGCTTTCGAGCGCGATCGCAAGGAATGCGGGGAGGCTGGCATGGATGACGTCATCCTGAAGCCCGTCAGCCCTGATATTATCGAGACCGTATTCCAGAAGCACCTGTGCAGCGCCGCCAAAGCAAAAAACAGATAAGTATCGCAATGGTATAGCGCCGACGGCAAGTTATCGCTCACATCGAATGAGTATCACCCTGCCATCCTTTGTTAAGACTTAGCCCTCATGCTTTTCCAGGGTGGAGAAAACGTCGGAATCGAATATGAAATCGGCTGAAATACCGCTTGGGCCAGTCAGTCAGGAATCGCAGGCAACAGCATATACCGATCCGCTGACCGGATTGGGCAATCGTCATCGCATGCGCGAGCGCACGCGACAGCTTTCGCTTGAGCGCGCCAGCGATCCCGCCCCCTTCACCATCGGCATCGCCAATCTGGATGCCTTCAAGCCGATCAATGATCTTTTCGGCGTCGAAGCCGGCGATGAAATTCTCTGCCAGGTTGCGCATCGCCTCAAGGCGTGCATTCCGGATGGTGCGACGGTGACCCGCCATGACGGCGACGAATTCGCTTTTGTCCTGCCGCTGGTCTTCGAACGCGTCGGCGCCGAAAAATTCGGCCAGATGATCCGCGAAGTGCTGTCGGCGCCGTATGATCTCGGCGACCGCAACGTTCGCCTTTCCGCCTCCTTCGGCTTTGCCATCCATCCCTTCGCCGGCGACGAATTCGACGATCTCCTCAAGAATGCCGAGACCGCGCTTTATCGCTCCAAGCGTCGCGGCCGTGGCCAGATCACCGTCTATTCCAAGGAGATCGCACAGGAGATGAAGCGCGCGACGCAGCTCGAGCAGGCGCTGCGCAATGCCATCATTTCGGATGTCATCGATGTGCATTTCCAGCCGATCGTTTCGCTCGCCAATAATATGGTTCTCGGTTTCGAGGCCCTGGCTCGCTGGAACGATCCCGATCTCGGCTTCGTCTCACCTGCCGTCTTCGTGCCGCTGGCCGAGGAGCGCGGCTTTATCGACGCATTATCCGAGGCCCTTTTGCGAAAGGCTGCCGAGGCTGCGCTCTCGTGGCCACGCGAGCTTTTTCTGTCCTTCAATCTGTCCTCGGCGCAGTTGATGGACCCCGGCACCAGCAGCAGCGTCCTTGCCATTCTCGCCCGCGTCGGCCTGGACCCGCATCGCCTGGAGCTCGAAATCACCGAAACGGCGGTCATGAGTTCGGCCGACACGGCGCATCGCATCATTGCCGATCTCAGGGCAGTGGGCGTGCGTATCTCCCTTGACGATTTCGGCACCGGGCAATCCAGCCTCGGCCGCTTGCGCGAATTCATCTTCGACAAGGTGAAGATCGATCGCGCCTTCGTTTCGCGCATGAATTCGGACAGAGCCTCCGAACATATCATCAAGGCGGTTCTTGCCATGTGTGAAGGGCTGGAGCTGCGCGTGGTCGCCGAAGGCATCGAAGAACATGCGGAAGCCGCAAAGTTGAAGGCGTTGGGCTGTGCCATGGGGCAGGGCTATTATTTCGGCAAGCCCGTGGATAGCGTCGCCACGCTTCGCTATCTGCAGACGCATTATTTCGAAGCCGCCAGCGAGCGCGAGATCGCATAGGCTGAAAAATAATCCAAAAAAAGGCGGCCCCTGAGGGCCGCCGCTTGTCCGTCTATCTGACCACCTGGGTTACTTGTTGGTGGTCGACGATGTCGTCGTGTTGTCCGTTGCCGGCATTGTCGACGTTCCAGCCGAACTTGCGGCCTTGTCGGAAGCTTGCATCGCAAGCGTCTTGAACTCCGGCGCAGCCTTCAATGACTCAGCCGTTTCGGTCGTCGTCAGCTTGATGGTGCCATCCTGAGCATTCTGGGTAGCACTGATCTTGTCGAACGGGACTGCGACGTTCTTCTGGCCCATGCCAAGGAAGCCGCCGACGCCGACGATCGCGGCGACAACACCACCCTGCTTCTGCAGGATCAGATCGTTGATGCTGCCGATGCTTTCGTTCTTACCGTTATAGACAGACTGACCCATATAGGTCTTGGCGCTGATCTGGTCTGCCGACTGTTCGGTCAGATTACCGGCTTGTTCCGTGCCGGTCATGGCGGCGGGAGCCTGTGCCTTGGTCTGCGGAGCCGCACTATCCGGCTTCGTTGTGTCGGGTGTGGCCGGAGCCTTCTGCGACAACGGTGCGCCGCTGCCGCCGGTCGACGGTTGCTGCGACTGCGCGAAAGCCATTGGTGAAAGAACGGATGCAGTGGCAAAGATTGCGCCTGCGGCGACGGAAGTGAAGAGTTTCCCAGTCATCGTGAACCTACCTTTCATTCTGATGGGCATGCTTTAAGAAGCGCATGCATACCAGTACGAGTGGAGCCTTTGTTTTGCCGACCATCATCGTACCGGTCGTAGAGGCTAATGGTTCACGGAGGCTTTGGTTCCGTCAAAAGTTGCAGAAAGAAAATTTATCGGAGCGACAGACCGAGAGAATATTGTGAAAAAACAATTTGTTATGAAGATCAAAAACAACCTGGAAGATTGAGCGGAGTGGTGATGAAGGATCGTGCCCGCTCATCTTTGGTGGCGCGGGGCTTGGTCTGTTACGGCGCTAATTCGCATCGCGGGCACCACCTTCGCACCCGCAACGCGCGAAGGTTGCCTTCGTTCAAAGCTTGTATCGCGGATCGAAAACGCCCCTGACCGTCGCGCCAAGTTCCAGAAGCGCACCGGCCTGCGGCTGCATGGAGCGAGCTTCGTCATCAAGCCCTTCCCAGGCGGTCGTCACCGCCAGCCGATCAGCGTTCTTGCCGATGAAGGCGGGGCAGGAGGGCTGCATCGCGGGCACGCGATAGCGCTCGATACGCAGGCCGTCCGGGCTGTACTTGTCGACGAAGCCGGAACCCCAGCGCGCATTCCAGATATAGCCGTCGGCATCGCAGACCGAGCCATCAAGACCGCCTGGGTCCTCCATGCTGTCGACCATCACAATCGGTTCACCTGCCGGAAGCCCGGTCTCCGGATCGACCAGCACGCGCATGAGCTGGCTGACGCGGGTATCGGTGAAATAGCCGATCGTGCCATCGGGCGAAAAGCAGATCGAATTCGGAATGCTGATCTGGTCGAAGATCTTGGTAACCTTGCCGCCGGCTGCCACATGATAGATGGCGCCCGCCTGCATCTCGGCGCGCTTGCCCATGGTGCCGATCCATAGGGATCCGGAGACATGCGTACGCCCGTCATTGGAACGGTTCTCAGGCTTGTCGGCTTCGATCGCCGCATAGAAGCTCAGCTCGCCGCTGGCGATGTCACGCAGGAATAGCCCCTCTTCGGTGGCGATCATCTGCCGCTCTGCGTCGACGCGGGCGAGCACGCTCGCCATCATCGGCAGCTCGTGAACCTGCTTCTTGCCGGTCGGCAGATGCAGCTCGTGCAATTCCTTCCCGAGGATGTTGAACCACCAGACCGTGTCCGTATCGGGATCGTAGGTTGGGCCTTCGCCCAGGACAGATGAAGTATTGCAGAGAATATTGCCCTGAAAATCATGTATATCGGTCATAGATCAGGCTCCTACGGCTTCGTCATAGGCATAGATGGTTGCCTTGGCGCGTTCGACAACCTCCTCCGCCGTCATTCCCGGCTTGTAAAGGCTGGTGCCGAGGCCGAAAGCGAGAATGCCGGCCTTGGTGTAATCCGCGAAATTCTTGTCCGAAACGCCGCCGACGGCAGCGATAACAAGCTCCGGCGGCAAAACGGCGCGGATAGCGGTAATGCCGGAAGCGCCGAGCACACCCGCCGGGAAAAATTTGAGACCCGTGGCGCCGGCCCTTGCCGCGGAAAGCGCCTCCGTGGCGGTGAATACGCCGGGCATTGTCACCATGCCCTTGTCGCGGGCGCGGCTGATGATCGCAGGCTCGACATTCGGCGTGACAAGCAGCTTGCCGCCGGCGCCATCCAGTCTGTCGACGTCCTCGATGGTCAGCACGGTGCCGGCTCCGATCAGGCAATCGGCAGGCGCCATCTTGGCGGCGATTTTGATCGAGCGGAAAGGTTCGGGCGAGTTCAACGGGATCTCGATGGCGGTGAAGCCGGTCTCGATCAGAGCGCCGACGATATCGGCCGTTTCCTCCGGCTTGATGCCGCGAAGAATGGCAATGAGCGGGCGCTTCATGGGAGGGAAGGGAATGCGGGTCGTCATCAGCTTTTGCTTTCGTTCTTGAGCCAGATCGCTTCCGCCGCCGCGGAAAGTCCGCGACGGACGGCGGCATCGGCATCGATGGTCTTGTGGGAGAGAGATAGGGTGCGGAATGCATCCTCGTAGAGAGCCTGCAGGCGTCCGGAAGCGACGAGCATGATGGATGCTCCCTGTCCGGCGGAAGCCAAAGCGCCGGCAATCTCGGCGCCGATCAGCGTGCCTGATATCAACGCCTGGGCGCCGGCAGCCGTCAGTCCGTGCAGAAGCTGGCCGGAGCGGGCGGTGAACAGCAAATTGGTAGCGAGCGCCGGCTTGTCGAAAGCAGCCTTGAGCGCGGCTTCGAAGGCCCCGGTATCGGTGGGCATGTCGGCGCTGCCGGCAACGGCATGCGACAGAATGCTATGCTTGGTGATGACGTCAAAGAGTTCGCCGGTCATGAAGGTCGAGAAACCCATCACCTGGCCGTCGACCACGCGCACCCATTTCGAATGCGTCCCCGGCATGCAGACGAGCTGCTCGCCCTTTGTATCGGCGGCGATCGCGCCGAGCAACTGCGTTTCCTCGCCGCGCATGACGTCAGGCGCTTGCCTGCTGCGTTGCGCTAGACCCGGCAGGATACGAACATCGCGCGACTGTCCGGGGACGGCGACCGCGCCGGTAAGAATGGCGGCAAGCGATGTCGGCGTGTCGATGTAACCGGCTTCCACCCAGCCCTGGCGCGCGCCAGCCATGCCGCAGACGATCACGGGAATATCTGCCGGCGCCGAGAGTGCATCCAGGTGTGCCTGCAATACCCCTGCAAAGCCTGTCTGGGCCGCCGTGGTCATGCCTTCGCCGCTGCGACGCTCCCCCAGAATACTGCCATCCTGGCCGATCAACCATAGCCGAAAACTGCTGGTGCCCCAGTCCACCGCGACATATGCGGGTTTCGTCATAAGAAAATGCTCCGATTCTTCACTAGAAAATGCCGCCATCGACGGTAATGGCTTGCGCGGTGATGCTGCCTGAGCAGTCCGAGGCGAGGAAAAGCACTGGCCCCACAAGATCGGCGGCCTTCAGCACATGCTTGAGGCATTGCCGTTCGACGGTTTTGGCCATGCCTTCCTCCGTCAGCCAGAGCTCAAGCTGTCTCTCCGTCACGATCATGCCGGGCAAAACGGCGTTGACGCGGATGTTTTCCGGGCCGAGGCGGCCCGCGAAGCTCTTAGTGAGCCCGATAATGCCGGATTTCGCAGTTGCGTAGGATGAAAGCGCCGGCGGGTTCATCCTGAAGACGATCGAGGAGAAGTTGATGATCGCGCCACCACCGGCCGCCCGCATGCCGGGGGCCGCCGCCTGCGATACGAAGAAGACCTGTTTGAGGTTGATCGCCTGGTTGTTGTCCCAATATTCCTCGGTGGTCGTGTCGATATCGTGCCGGTCGTCCCAGGCCGCGTTGTTGACAAGCACGCGGATCGCGCCGAGATCGGATTCGACCGCTGCGACCGTGTTCCTGATGGCGCCGACATCGCGCAGATCGGCGTGATAGAAGACGACAGGATGGGCCGACTGTGCCGAGAGCTTGGCGGCAAGCGCCTTGCTCGGCTCTTCGGCAATATCGATGAAGGCGACTTTCGCGCCCTGCCGGGCAAAACCTTCGACGAGTGCCGCGCCGATGCCGGAGCCGCCGCCGGTGATCAGCACGGTTCGATCCTTCAGATCGGGAAATTGTGCCTGCGTCTCGGTCAAGGTTTCTTCCCTCCCAGGATCGATGAAATCTCTAGTTCCATTATTTGGAACGAAATTTGACTATGTGGAATTATCGGATTACCCTTCCATCGTGTCAAGGATGCGGCGGCAGTGCCAGCGATAAATGAAGGGCGCATGGATCTGAATTCGGATGGCGAAAAAGGGGATACCCGCCGTGGCCGCGAAACCGGCACGCTTGGAAAGCTCATGGCGCTGGTCGACCATGTGGCGCTTGCCGATGGTCCGATGCGTTTTACCGACATCCTCTCATTGTCCGATCAGCCGCGTGGTACGCTACATCGGCAATTGTCGCACCTCGTCGAGGAAGGACTTTTGGAGGTCGACCGCGACGGGCGCTATCGTCTCGGGATCAGGCTTCTGAACCTTGCCTCGCGCAGCTGGGCGCGCAACGAATTCCGCGCCGTGGCCGAACCGCATTTGCGCCACTTGCAGGAATTGACCGGCGAAACCGTGCATCTCGGTGTCTTGCGCGGCTCCGAGGTCATCTATCTCGACAAGGTCGAAGGCCGACAGTCCGTGCGCATGTATTCCCAGATCGGCAATGCCTCGCCGGCCTATTGCACGGGGGTTGGCAAGGCGGCGCTCTCCGCACTGGACGATCTCGATCTCGCTGGGCGGATTGCCGCTCTCGAGTTTCGAGCCTACACCGCGCATACTCATCGCAATGCCGCGCGGCTGCTTGCCGATATCGTGGAGATCAGGGTGCGCGGCTATGCATTCGATCGCGAGGAGCACGAGAGCGGCATATGCTGCGTTGCCGCACCGATCCGCGCAGATGATGGCGGTATGCTGGCGGGCGTCTCGGTGACCGGTCCGGCCTATCGCGTGACATCGCAGAAATTGCAGCAATGGGCGCCCCTGGTGGTGGCCGCCGCCGATTCGATCATGACGGACATGCGCAACCGGCTGGGTCCGAAGCGATAGCTCCGACATGTTTTCCTCAAGGGACCGCTGAATTATATTGAATTAATGCTTCAGGCGCTGGATCTTAGCAAAATTGCATGCTTGTCTTGAATTTGCTTGTTGAGAAGCGCGCAAGAACTGCCATTATCCCTCGCGTGACTACTGGGCGCGCGAAGGGGTTTGGTGAAATGACGACCGGACATCGTAGTAACGAGCGTTGACGCGAGCGAGATCCTGAGAAAATTATATTTGAACAAGTGCCGGCTACCGACGTTGGTACGATGACCTCCCGGGGCCAAGAGACGGAAATTTCGTATTTTTCCCTTTTTTACATAAAGAAGACTGATGATGGCGGCATTGGTGCAGGTGGGAACGTCTCCTCGCGGCGAGGACTATATTGACGAAGTCAGCAGGCTGAAGACCCAATTCGACGTGTTTCGGTTCATGAAACGATTGACGGAGGTCTATCGTTGCCGGGCTTTCATGGTCGTCAATCTGCCGCCGATCACCTCCTTCGAGTTGCAGAGCAGTTCGGTGATCAACAACTGGCCGGCTGAACTTCTGTCCATCTATGATCAGGAAGCGTTGTTGCCGACCAGCCCGGTGTTGCAGCGCTTGCGAACCTCGACCTTACCCTTTGTCTACGAGGTCTCCACGAGCCCGAATAGGGAAGAGAGCAAATCCCAGTTCGCGGTTGCCTTGTTTGAACGCTTTCGCATGACGCGCTTCATCTATCTGCCGGCCCATGATGTCTCAGGCGTTCGCGGAGCGGTTTCGCTGGCCGGCGATCGCGAGCCTTTCTCGCGCGAAGAGGTCAAGGATCTCTTCTATATCGCAACCCATATCTTCGATCGGCTTGCAGAGATCCGCAATCTCGATATCCGCGTTGTCGATGCACTTACCGATCGCGAGATCGATTGCCTGAACTGGACGGCGGCCGGCAAAACCAGCGCCGAAATTGCCGAAATCCTCACGCTCTCGGAACATACCGTCAATCACTATCTGAACCGGGCCACCAAGAAACTCGATACCGTCAACCGCACGCAAGCGGTTGCCAAGGCGCTCCGCGTCGGGCTGATAAAATAGGCCTTGCTCGCCGACACCCGGCCCGGGTGGATATTTTGTTTCGCGAGCGATCGACGGCCGAACTGATCCCAATTGAACGAAATTCAGGCAGCATCCTGAGTGAATTTTGTGCGCTGCAAATAAAAACTGATGGAGCGCTTTGCGGCACTTTCGCCGCGCAATTGAGCGTCTGTTCCTCAAGTGTTTGAAAAATATAAGCTTCTCTGTTTCCTCCGAAATTGGCACGCTTCCTGCTTGGTAACAGGCAGAGGTCCAGAGGGGACTTTGATAACAGCGCCGATCAATGCGCGCGGATCAGACGACCGTCGTTGATACCATCGCCCTACTTCTCCTGGCGAAAGGTATCGGCGGCGGTTGTTGCTTATTTGGCACGTCGATCGACATCGATGAGGCCGAAAGCACGATTTTTGCGACCTTGCCCTACTTCTTTCCCAACTTTGCTTTATGTCGGCCGTCGCAAATAACTTTCGTCTTGGGAGAGCGTTGCGGCTGGTAAGGGTCATAGACCCGGCGGACCTGCTGGCCGCAGCGGACGACGCTTTTTGTCGAAGCCCCCTGGATTTCGTTTGGCGAAGCCCTCCCGCTCCACTATCTAAGCCAGAGAGATTCCGGAAGGCACGCGACTTGATGCCTTGCTCCGGATGAAGATTGCGCAGTGAGGATGGAATGGCAGACATCACCAAGGAACAGGTGCTGGAGACGCTGAAGACGGTTCGCGGCCCGGATCTGGAGCACAATATCGTTGAGCTCGGCATGGTGTCGGATGTCTTTATCTCCGATGGCAAGGTCTATTTCTCCATCACTGTTCCCGCCGAACGCGCCAAGGATCTGGAGCCGATGCGCCTTGCGGCCGAGCGCGTCGTCAAGCAAATGCCCGGTGTCAAAGGTGCCATGGTGGCGCTGACCGCCGACAAGAAGGCCGGCGCCCCGGCTGCGCGCCCGGCGCCGCCGCAAGCTGCCCCGCATGCCCATTCCCATCCGCATGCCCCGCAACAGCCACCCCGCGCCGCCAAGATCGGCGTTCCCGGCGTCGGCGCCATCATCGCGGTCGCGTCGGGCAAAGGCGGCGTCGGCAAATCGACGACGGCGGTCAATCTTGCGCTCGGCCTGCTTGCCAATGGCTTGCGCGTCGGCATCCTGGACGCCGACGTCTATGGCCCGTCGATGCCGCGCCTGCTGAAGATCTCGGGCAAGCCGTCACAGATCGATGGCCGCATTATCGTTCCCATGGAGAATTATGGCCTCAAGGTCATGTCGATGGGCTTCCTGGTCGAGGAAGAGACGGCGATGATCTGGCGCGGGCCGATGGTTCAGTCGGCGCTGTTGCAGATGTTGCGCGAGGTTGCCTGGGGCGAGCTCGACGTGCTCGTCGTCGACATGCCGCCCGGCACGGGCGACGTGCAATTGACCATGGCGCAGCAGGTGCCGCTTGCCGGTGCCGTCATCGTCTCCACCCCGCAGGACCTGGCATTGATCGATGCGCGCAAGGGCCTCAACATGTTCCGCAAGGTTGAGGTTCCCGTCCTCGGCATCGTTGAAAACATGAGCTATTTCATCGCCCCGGATACGGGCGCGCGTTACGATATTTTCGGCCATGGCGGCGCGCGCAAGGAAGCCGAACGCATCGGCGTGCCCTTCCTCGGCGAAGTGCCGCTGACCATGAGCATTCGCGAGACCTCCGACGCCGGCACGCCGCTCGTCGCCGCCGAACCGGAAGGCGTGGTCGCCGGTATCTATCGCGAGATCGCCGCGAAGGTCTGGGCACAAGTGGCCAATACCCCGCTGCGCGCCGCGCCCGCCATCGTGTTTGAATAATTCACCGCGGCATATCCGCTTTCTCCGTCACGACGGATTGTCTTGCCGGCATCGTGTGCTATGACTTCGCAGAATTTGGGAATCTGCGGTGAAAGCGCGCAATGAAGAGGTTGTGACTTGATTCTTTGCGAGCTTTGCTGCATATGCGCCGCCGGCGTGGAACTGGTCTGGCGTGTCCTATGACCGCCCTCCGCCGTTCGGTGGTTTTATTTCGTCCGGCTAGGCTGGGTCACCGGGACGGACGAAGGATTGGTACAGCAGCGCAATGGAACATGGACACGGATTCCCGGCCGGACCGGCGGGATACGACCGGAGTTTTATGAGTTTTTTTCATTGGCCATTGGTGGGATCGCGGCGAGTGCGTGCAAAGCGCCTTGGCTGTAGCTTTGTCTCCGCTGCTCTGGGAGCCAGCAGTTGATAACTGCCCATTGCTCAGATTCAAAGCCGCTTGAGCTCCACGACCTTTCGGCTGCCGCGCACTTGCCCGACAATGTTATCTGGATCGACATGGTCGACCCTACGCGCGAGGAAGAAGCCAACATCGAGCGCCTGCTTGGGCTCCAAGTGCCGACGCGAGAGGACATGAAGGATATCGAGCCGTCGAGCCGGCTCTATGTCGAGAACGGCTCGGTTTTTCTGACGGCCTCGCTATTGTGGAAGGCCGATACCAATCTGCCGATGCTGACCGATGTCGCCTTCATTCTGACGGGACATCGGCTGGTGACGATCCGTTATGCGCAGCCGAAATCCTTCGCGCTGTTCATCGCGGCTCTGCCGCGCATTCCCCCGGAGCGGCGTACCGGTATCGCGCTGCTGACCATGCTTTTGGAAACGATCGTCGACCGCACCGCGGAGGTCCTTGAACAGACGGTCTCCGGTATCGATATATTGTCGGCGCATGTGTTCGGCGATCGTGTCAAGAAGATCCGCCGCCCGTCAAACTACCTGGAAGAGAAGCTCAAGGACATTGCGGGCTACCATCGTACCATCAGCAAGGTGCGTGACAGCCTGAGTTCGTTGTCGCGGCTGCTGACCTTCCTTTATACCATATCCGCCATGCAGCAGGACCAAGAGGCCAAGGAATTGTGCCGCAATGTCTCGCGGGATGTGCAATCGCTGTCGGAGCATGCATCTTTCGTCGCAGGCAACATCACCTTCTTGCTGGATGCATCGCTCGGACTGATCAATATCGAGCAGAACGCCATCATCAAGATCTTCTCGATAGCATCTGTTGTGTTTCTGCCGCCGACGCTCGTGGCATCCGTCTATGGCATGAATTTCGAGCTTATGCCCGAACTGCATTTCGCCTACGGATACCCGGGCTCGCTGCTGCTGATGGTCATATCCGCCATCGTCCCGTTTTTCTTTTTTCGCTGGAAAGGCTGGCTCTGAGAGTCTAGTGGTCCTGAATGTCTAACCAAACCGATCATTCTCCCGACGGGAAAATGAACCCTCGTAAGCTCGCCTACCTCGCCCTCGGATCGGTCGGCGTCGTCTATGGTGACATCGGCACGAGCCCGCTCTATGCCTTTCGCGAGGCACTGAAACCGGTGGCCGTCGACGGCCTGACGCGCAACGAAGTGATCAGCGTCGTCTCGCTGATGTTCTGGGCGCTGACCATCATCGTCACGATCAAATATGTCCTTTTTCTGCTGCGCGCCGACAATGACGGCGAAGGCGGCACGCTGTCGCTCCTGGCGCTGCTGATGAAGACGGCAAACGGCCATACAGCCGTCCTGATGCTGCTCGGATTGTTGGGTGCCGCACTTTTTCTCGGCGACGCGATGATCACTCCGGCGCTCTCGGTGCTTTCCGCCGTCGAGGGTCTGAAGCTGGTAACGCCGCAGCTGTCGGCTTATATCGTGCCCATATCGGTTGCGATTCTGGCGCTGCTTTTTGCCATCCAGTCGCATGGCACCGGTGCCGTCGCCCGTTTCTTCGGCCCGATCACGGCGCTGTGGTTCATCGTCATGGGCGTTGTCGGCATCATGCACATCTCCGATGACTACGGCATCCTCGCGGCCTTCAATCCCTGGTATGCGGTCAATTTCCTCGTCAAGGAGGGTTTTCTCGGCGTGGTCGTGCTTGGCGCCGTCTTCCTGACCGTGACCGGCGCGGAAGCGCTGTATGCCGACCTCGGCCATTTCGGCCGCCGGCCGATCCAGTGGGCCTGGTTCGCGCTGGTGTTTCCGTCGCTGACGCTGAACTATTTCGGCCAGGGCGCCCTGGTGCTGCGCGAACCGCTTGCCATGTCGGATCCCTTCTTCCTGATGTATCCGCGCTGGGCCATCCTGCCGGTGGTCATTCTCGCCACCATGGCAACGATCATCGCCAGCCAGGCCGTTATAACAGGCGCTTTCTCGCTGACACGCCAGGCCATCCATCTGGGCTTCCTGCCGCGCATGGAAATCCTCTTCACCTCCGAGACCAATACCGGCCAGATCTTCCTGCCGTCGGTCAACGCCGTCCTGTTCTTCGGCGTCATTTTCCTGGTGCTGAGCTTTAAGACCTCGGATGCCCTGGCGACGGCCTACGGTATTTCGGTCACCGGTGCGATGGTCGTCACCTCGATCATGGCTTTCGAGTTCGTCCGCGTTCGCTGGAATTGGACGCTACCCATGGCTATCGCCGTGCTGGCGCCGCTGGTGCTGCTGGAATTCGTCTTCCTCGGCGCCAACCTGCTGAAGATCCACGACGGCGGCTATGTACCGGTGCTGATCGCAACCGCCTTCACCGTCATCATGTGGACCTGGCGTCGCGGCACCGCGATCCTCATGGAAAAGACGCGGCATACCGATATTCCGCTGTCATCCTTCGTCAGCTCGATCGAGCGCAAGAGCGATCACTCGCCGGCGCATGTACCGGGCACGGCGATCTTCCTGACCAGCGATCCGGAATCGGCGCCCGCCGCGCTGCTCCACAATCTGAAGCATAATCACGTCCTGCACGACAAGAACGTCATCCTGACGATCCGCACGATCAACAAGCCGCGCGTCGCCCAGGAAGACCGCTATTCGGTCGAGAAGGTCTCCGACCGCTTCTCGCGTGTCGAGCTGCGCTTCGGCTTCATGGAATCGCAGAACGTCTCGCAGGCGCTCGCGACCCTGCGCAAGACCGGCCTGAAGTTCGACATCATGTCGACCTCTTTCTATCTGGGCCGTCGCAAGCTGGTGCCCGATGCCAAATCCGGCATGCCGCATTGGCAGGACCGGCTCTATATCGCGCTTGCCAATGCCGCGACGGATCCGTCGGACTACTTCCGCCTGCCGGCCAACCGCGTGGTCGAGCTCGGATCGCACGTCATCATCTGAGGCAGATGCTATCGCTGTTTTGTCAAAGGCCCGGTGGATATCCGCCGGGCCTTTTTTCTTTCAGGCTGTCGCTCGCCCATTGATGAACGCGCCTTTGCGCGAATTAACCATCCATCAAGGTTAATGGGAGATTATTCCGGCTCTTAGTTCCGAGTGCCGTTTGGAGTCCGGTGTTGTCTCGTTCGCCTCATATCAGCCGAAAATTGCGGGTTCTTCCAAAAAATTGGATATCTCCAGCCGTCTTCGGGCTTTGCGCCTGGCTGATTTTTCCATCGACGGCTGCCTACGCCGATCTCGCCGGCCTGCTTTCGGGCATCGACAGGGAAGGCAGCAACTGGCGCATGGTGATGACCAACTCGCCGGCCGGCTCCACCCACCAGGCAGAACTGGCCTTCGGCGATGCAAAGACGGCGGCTGCCGTTGGCGATGGCGGTCTCGTGATGCCCGATGGCCGCCGCGTAGCCTTCCTTTCCGAGCAGAAGGGCAGCGATCCCCGGCCGGATGAAGAGCGCATCAATCGTCGGGACAAGAAGGGCCGGATAGTTTCCGTCGCGCCGATGTTGCCGCCGAAGGATTTTTCTGCCGGCTCTGTGCTGCAGCGGCAAAGCATGCTGTTTCGGCAGGAATCGGACACCGGCGAGCGGACCGCGTTCCTGAAGCCGAAACTCGGCGGCAAGGAGATCCAGATCGCCACCGCCTTCTACAAGAAGCGGCCGCCGCAGCCGGACGATGGTGTGCCGACTTATCTGGCGGGCCTGGTCACCAATCAGAATGCCGATGTTCTGGCCGCCGCCTATGCGTCGCCGGCGCCGGACTATGCTCGGACTTCGCCCTTCGATTCCATCCTTGCCAAGGATCAGGACGGCGAGGGTCGTTTTGTGCCGCAGATAGGACCGAAGGATCATCCCTGGGCTGCCAATGTCCTGCCGCCTTCGGTATTCTCCTCCGATGAGCAGCAATGCCTCGCCACCGGCATCTATTTCGAGGCGCGTGGGGAATCGGTAAAAGGGCAGGCTGCCGTCGCCCAGGTCATTCTCAATCGCGTTCGCAATCCGGCCTACCCCAAGACCATCTGCGGTGTCGTCTACCAGAACGACGACTGGCACAATGCCTGCCAGTTCTCCTTTGCCTGCGACAGCGTCAAGGACCGGGTCAACTCGCCGGAGCATTGGCGCATCGCCCGTCAGGTTGCCATGGCCGTCACCGCCGGCAAGATCTGGCTTCCGGAAGTCGGCTCGGCCACCCACTACCATGCTGTTTATGTCAGGCCGAAATGGGCGGCATACATGGTGAAGGTCGGGCGCATCGGCATGCACATCTTCTATCGCACCTATGGCGGCGGATGGAGCTGACGTGATCGTGCCGATGAATTGAGGCGCCCTGAAGCCTCATGGCTGGCAAAAAAGCCACAAGAGACTGCGGGCTGAAGAGGATTCTTCGGCTCAGTTTCCGCCCGGTAAGGCTTCTTTAGCGTAAACTCATGATTTAATTGGGCTAATTAATGGCTGGACAGATGGTGTCTACGCCTTGACTATGCTTTTTCCTAAAACTATGTTGCGCGCGACTTCAAAACGGGCCGAAAGGTGGCGAAACCTGCCGTTCGTTTACGCGTTGACCGGGGAAATGGGATACGCGCAACGAAAATGGGAGGATGCCACCATGACGGATGATCGCGACGAAGGTCTGGAAAAGCGGCGTGCGGAGCTGGGAGCCGAACTGGCAAGCAAGCGCGCTGCGGTGAGAGAGGATGAATCGGGGGAGGTTCGCGCCGAGGTAAGCCGCAAGGGCTACGCTCAGGCGATGAAGCTTTCCAGTGAGTTCATTGCTGCCATCATCGTGGGCGCTGTTCTGGGCTATGTCTTCGACCGTTTTGTCGGTACGGCGCCGTGGGGCATGATTATCTTGCTGCTTCTCGGATTTTGTGCCGGCGTGCTGAATGTGCTGCGCTCCGCGGGAAAGGTGGCGACACCGGTACTCGAAGAGCGCGGGCCTGACAAGAAATGAGCGGAAACAACGCCGGGGGCGCTGTTTCCAAATGAGAGGCATCCGTTCGGCAGAGCGGAAAAATGAAAGAGAACAAGCGGTGGCAAACGGACCTACCCATCAGTTCCTGATCTTCAAGATTATCCCGATCGATATCGGTGGAATTGATTTTTCGTTCACCAACGCTTCCTTGTTCATGGTCGCCTCCGCAGTGCTCTCTGCCGGATTCCTGTACTATGCCAGCGCACCGCGCGGCGTCATTCCGACGCGGGCTCAGTCCGTGGCGGAAATGGCCTATGAGTTCATCGCCTCCATGTTGAAAGAAGGGGCGGGGACGAAGGGAATGAAGTTCTTCCCGCTGGTCTTCTCGCTCTTCATGTTCGTCCTGACGGCCAATCTGCTCGGCATGGTTCCTTATTTCTACACCATCACCAGCCAGATCATCGTCACCTTCGCGCTGGCGCTTCTGGTCATCCTGACGGTCATTATCTACGGTTTCCTCAAGCACGGTTTCGGTTTCCTCAAGCTCTTCGTGCCGCAGGGCGTCCCGGGTATTCTTCTGCCGCTGGTGGTGATCATCGAGATCATCTCGTTCCTGTCCCGGCCGATTTCGCTCTCCGTTCGTCTTTTCGCCAACATGCTCGCCGGCCATATCACGCTCAAGGTTTTCGCAGGCTTCGTCGCCTCGCTCGGAGCCCTTGGCGCGCTTGGCATCGGTGGAGCAATTCTTCCCCTCATCATGACCGTCGCCCTCACCGGTCTCGAATTCCTCGTTGCCTTCCTCCAGGCTTACGTCTTTGCGGTACTGACTTGCATGTACCTCAACGACGCAATCCACCCGGGTGGCCACTAAGGATAAAGACATTGGCGTCTAAGGGCGTCAGTCATTCACCGCACAACCATTTCAAAGGAGTTCAACATGGACGCGGAAGCAGCAAAGTTCATCGGCGCAGGTTTGGCTTGCTTTGGTATGGCCGGCACGGCTCTCGGCCTCGGCAATATCTTCGGCAGCTACCTGTCCGGCGCACTGCGCAATCCGTCTGCCGCTGACAGCCAGTTCGGCCGTCTGGTATTCGGCTTCGCCGTTACGGAAGCTCTGGGCATCTTCTCGCTGCTCATCGCTCTCCTCCTGCTCTTCGCCGTCTGATATCAGCGGCGTCATAGATCACGGTTCGCGGGCAGCGAGCCGTGATTCTTTGTATTTGCAGACCACCTGGAGGTGAGCATGTTTGTGACCCCGGCATACGCTGACGAAGCACCGCCGGCCGCCGGCGAGGTGCACACGGAAACGGGTGCGCCCGAGCAGGGCCATCACGCCGGCGTATTCCCGCCGTTCGACCATACGACCTACGCCTCACAGCTGCTTTGGCTGGTGATCACCTTCGTTATCTTCTACGTGGCCATGCAGAAGATCGTCATTCCGCGCGTTGGCAAGATCCTGGAGAGCCGGCACGACCGTATCGCCCAGGATATCGAGGAAGCCTCGCGCCTGAAGGCTGAAGCCGACGCTGCCGTCGCGACCTACGAAAGCGAATTGGCAGCTGCGCGCGCCAAGGCAAATTCGATCGGAGCCACCGCCCGCGATACCGCCAAGGCAAAGGCCGAGGAAGATCGCAAGGCGATCGAGGCAAGCCTTTCTGAAAAGCTCAAGGCCGCTGAGGCTCGCATTGGCGAGATCAAGCAAAAGGCTTTCGGCGATGTCGGAGCGATCGCGGAAGAGACGGCGGCTGCCGTCGTCGAGCAGCTGGTCGGCAATGTCGCCGGCAAGGCTGATGTCGCTTCGGCTGTTGCCGCAGCATCCGCCAAGCGGGAGGGCTGATCCATGACGTTTGCTCTTGATGAAACTTTCTTCGCTTTTGTCGCGCTTCTCATCTTCCTCGGCCTGATCGTCTATCTGAAGGTTCCGGGCATGATGGCAAAGTCGCTGGACGACCGTGCCGATCAGATCCGCAACGAACTGGCAGAAGCAAAGCGCCTGCGCGAAGAGGCTCAGCATCTGCTGGCCGAATACCAGCGCAAGCGCAAGGAAGCCGAAGCAGATGCGGCGAACATCGTCGCGGCTGCCGAGCGTGAAGCCCAAATGCTGACGTCGGAAGCCCGCAAGAAGACGGAGGAATTCGTCGCCAACCGCACGGCGCTGTCCGAGCAGAAGATCAAGCAGGCGGAAGCCGATGCGATGAAGGCGGTTCGTTCCGCTGCCGTTGACCTCGCGATTGCGGCTGCGGAATCCGTGCTTGCGCAGAAGACCGGTGGAAGCGTTCAATCAGGCCTCTTCAACGACGCAGTCAACGAAGTGAAGACCCGGCTGAACTAAGCCCGAGAGATCGAAATTCAAAAGAGCCCTGCTTCGGCGGGGCTTTTTTTGTTTCGGCCTCCCGTCTTCTCGGTGTTTGACTAAGGGTCCCTTCCGCATCTAGATCATTTGGGCGCGCAGGGAGGGTCGATGCAGATATTGGACGGCGAGGAACCGTTTCGTCAGGGCGATCACATCCTGCGGCCGGTTCGCCCATGGACATCAAGCGTTCATGCTTTGCTCGCCGCCTTGCGGCGACATGGTTTTGCCGCAGCTCCGCTGCCGGCTGGATTTGATGCGGTCTGGGAGAAAGTGACCTATCTGCCCGGCACCACCGGCGATCTCGACGACAACGTCGAAATGCGCTCCGAACTGGCCTTGCGGTCGGCGGCGTCTCTGCTTCGTCATTATCACGATTGTTCAGCGCTGTTTCTGCGCGACCTTGCAACGGAATGCATATGGCAATTGCCGGCCCGAACGCCGCGCGAAGTCATCTGCCATGGGGATTTCGCACCCTATAATGTCGTACTGAACGGCGGCGAGGTGACTGGTATCATCGATTTCGAGACGGCTCATCCCGCCCCTCGGTGCTGGGATCTGGCCTATGCCGTCTATCGCTGGGCGCCGCTGTCCTCAGGCATCGGGGTGGAAAGCTTGGATGGGCTGGACAACCAGATCCGGCGTGCCCGCATCTTTGCCGATGCCTATGGAATGTCGGCTGCAGAACGCCGCTCTCTGCCCGATGCCATCGTCGAGCGGCTGGAGGCGCTGCTGAGCTTCATGGAGCAGGAGGCGGCGCGCGGCGTCGAAAAATACCGTCGGGACCTCAAGGAGGGACATGATCAGGGCTACCGCCTGGACATTGCCTATATGACGAGATGGTCGGCGGAAATTACGGCAGGAATGACCGAGTAACCGATAGCAGCGATATGATCTTCAGACGGCTTCCTTCTTCAGGGGCCGAAAGCTCATGCGGTGCAGGGAGCACGGGCCATGCAGCTCGATGCCGGCGCGATGCTGGGCAGTGCCATAGCCGGCATGGGCCGCGAACCCATAGGCGGGAAAGACGTCGCCTGCTCGCGCCATCATCCGGTCGCGCGTCACCTTCGCGACGATCGAGGCGGCTGCAATCGAGAAAGAGCGCGCATCGCCCTTGACCACAGCCTTGCCAGGGCAGGCAAGGCCCGCGGGCACATCGAGGCCGTCGGTCAACACATAGCTTGCCGGCACCGCCAGGCTGCAAATGGCACGGCGCATCGCGTCGAGGCTTGCCTTGCGGATATCCGTCGTGTCGATACGGGCTGCACTCGATGAGGCAATGGAAACGGTTGCCGTCGCGAGGATTTCGACAAACAGTGCTTCGCGTCTGGCGGCGGTGAGTTGCTTGGAATCGTTCAGCCCCTGCGGAATGCGTTCGGGATCGAGAATGACTGCCGCTGCGACGACAGGCCCGGCCAGAGGCCCACGGCCTGCCTCGTCGGCACCGGCGACCGGCCAGTGCCCGGCGCGGCGGGCGATCAGTTCCAACTCGAAGGTCGGGATGATTGGCGCTTCGTCGAAAAGCATGGGAGAATCGGGTGATGTGCTGCGTGGCATGCGGCAAAGCTCGCACACCACCCGATCTCCTGCAAGCCCCCGGTGGATCAGGGCGGCGAACCTGGGGGGCTCTCTTCCAGCGGGCACAGGGAAAAACCCGCGAGGAAAGGTCAGAGCAGCGACAGCTGGACGCCGCTGCCGTCAGGCGGCACGAACAGGTCGTCGCGCAGCGCGATATTGCGGCGTGTGAGATCGAGCCGTCGCGTTGCCATTTCGAAGCGACGGCTGATCTGCCAGGCATAGGGTCCGGCACCCTTCATGCGTTTGCCAAAATCGGCATCGTAATCCTTGCCGCCGCGCATCGAGCGGACCAGCGACATGACGTGGCGGTATCGATCCGGATAGTGCTGCAGCAGCCAGTCGCGAAACAGCGGGCTCACTTCCAGAGGCAGCCGCAGGATCACATAGCTTGCCTCCAGCGCGCCGGCAGCCTTGCCGGCATCGAGGATGCGCTCGATCTCATGGTCGTTGAGGGCGGGAATGATCGGCGCCACCATGATCGAGGTGCGGATGCCGGCCTCGCTCAGGGCCTGGATCGCCTCCAGTCGCCGCGGCGGCGTCGCGGCGCGCGGTTCCATGGTGCGCGCCAGCTTCCGATCGAGAGTCGTCACCGACAGGCCCACCCGCACCAGGTTCTTGGCGGCCATGTCCTTGAGGATATCGATATCGCGCATGACCAGCGCTGATTTGGTGACGATAGCGACCGGATGGTTCGCCCTGTTCAGCACTTCGAGGATCTGGCGCATGATCCGCCATTCCTTCTCTATCGGCTGATAGGGATCGGTGTTGGTGCCGATGGCGATGACGCGCGGCTTGTAGCCGGGCTTTGCCAGTTCCCGCTCCAGAAGCTTCGCCGCATCCGGCTTGGCAAACAGCTTCGCTTCGAAATCCAGCCCCGGCGACAGGCCCATATAGGCATGCGTCGGCCGCGCGAAGCAGTAGATGCAGCCATGCTCGCAGCCGCGATAGGGATTGATGGAACGATCGAAGGGAATATCGGGCGATTCGTTGCGCGTGATCGCGGTGCGCGGCTTCTCCACCTGCACCTCGGTCTTGAAGGGCGGAAGCTCCTCCAGGGTCTGCCAGCCGTCATCGAAGGTCTCGCGCTGCCGAGCTTCGAACCGGCCGCTCGGGTTCAGCCCGGCGCCGCGTCCGCGCCGGCGCTCGACGTCGACCCTGAGGCCGGCGTCGGCGATCAAGGCGTTGGCAATGTCTGGCGTATTGGCAGGCGCGAATGCGGCCTGCCCTGCAAGGGACTGCTCGTTCATCGGTAGCTCCAGGGCGGTTCGTGGCGCCGCACGCCGCGTCTAAGATGATTAAATTCCTATCCGACAAATGAGAACAATGCAAGAACAAAATACGAAATTGCACTCCGCCGCGACCTTTGAGGCTGTGTATAAGCCTTCCCGCTAAACCTTCGGGTTTGAGGGGTTATGCGCTGGCAATAAATTGTGCGCCGCTCTATAAATGGGCAATGTTGACGGTAATCATCGAATGTCAGGATCAGGAACCTGAGCTGGCGCAGACATTGGCGGCATTGGTGGCGGGCGCTATTGAGGGCCTGGTTTGCGATGTCGTCGTGCTCGATCACGGCTCGCGGGACGGCACCTCACGGGTGGCGGATGCCGCCGGCTGCCGGTTCTATTCGCAGTGGGATATAAAGGACATATTGCGCACGGCGCGCGGCGAATGGCTGCTGCTGGTCGAGCCCGGCGCGCGCCCGCAAGCCGGCTGGATCGACGAGATCGCTGAATATGTTTCATTGAACAAGGTGCCTGCACGCTTTACCGCATCGCGCGGTTATCGCCGGCCTTTCCTGCAGCGCATCGGCCGCGGCACGCCGCCCCTGGAGCTGGGATTACTGCTTTCCAAGCCACAGGCCATCGCCGTCGCCAGAACCGGCATGCGGCTGGCGGAATTCGCCAAAGGTCAGAAAAGCCGCAGGCTTTCAAGCGAACTCATTCCATCCTGGGTCGCGCGGGCGGCGCGATAGAGCTCTCATCGTCCCAGATTCCATTTGTAAACCTGGGAATAGCTGTCATAATTTTGTTGTGGCGGCACCTTTCGCGTATCGCGTTGGGCGGCCGACCACGAAGATGCCGGTATGCGGCGGAACTGGTCAGCGGAACTCTCCTTTTCCGCCGAGATTTCGGCGAAAGGAGGTGCGTTATGAAACGCACGATGCTCTACCGCCTTATTGCAACGGCCTTCGTTGCAAGTGCAATTCTCTATCCCGGCGTTGCCGCCTCCCAAGCGACACTGGCTTGCGCCAAGCGCGTTGATATCATCGCGTTCCTTGGCGACCATCTTTCCGAAAAGCTGTCGGCTGCCGGCAAGCTCGATCCCAACACCATCGTTGAAATCTACGCTGCCGAAAGCGGCAACTGGACGCTGATGATCAGCGACGTCTCCGGACGGAGCTGCATCATTCTCAGCGGTGATACTTGGGAATCAATTCCTGCCCTGCCGGGCCCAAAGGCATAGCGGGCTGCGAGGCCTTGCGGACACGCAGGATCTATTTGGAACCGCCGCCGCGCTTCAGATGCTCGTCGAGGCGGGGCATGATCTCCACGAAATTGCAGGGCATGTGCCGGTAGTCGAGCTGCGCCTTCAATATGCCGTCCCAGGCGTCCTTGCAGGCGCCGGGAGAGCCCGGCAGCACGAAGATGAAAGTGGCATTGGCGACGCCGCCGGTTGCCCGCGACTGTATCGTCGCCGTGCCGATCTTGTCGTAGGAAATGCGATGGAAGACCTCGGAGAAACCGTCCATCCGCTTTTCGAACAAGGGTTCCAGCGCCTCGGGCGTGACGTCGCGGCCTGTAAAGCCGGTGCCGCCGGTGGTGATCACGACGTCGACCGCATCATCAAGTGTCCAGGCTTCCACCTGGGCGCGAATGCGCTCCTTGTCATCGGGAACGATGGCGCGGCAGACAAGCCTGTGACCGGCTTCGGCAATGCGTGCGACCAGCGTATCGCCGGACTTGTCGTCGGCCAGCGTGCGCGTATCGGAGACGGTCAGCACGGCGATGCCGACGGGAATGAAGGATCTTTCGGTGCCTGGGCCTGCCATCATGCCTCTCCCGCAATCGTCTCGGTCGCCTGGAAATACCAGTCCGGCCTCTGTCTGTGAAGCAAGGCAGCCGCAGCCTCTGCCTGCTCGATGGTATCGAAGATGCCGAAGCATGTCGCCCCGGAGCCGGACATGCGCGTCACAATGGCATGCTGGCTTCCGATCAAACCGGCGAGCGTTGAAATCTCGCCGCAAATCATTCGCGCCGGCGGCTCGAGGTCGTTGCGCAGGCTTCTGATCGTCTCGATCCATTCGTCGCGCCCCTGAGGCATCCGCGACGGGAACAGGAGCGGCGGATTGTCCTTGCGGGAAAGCCGGCGGAATACCTCCGGTGTCGAGACGCCGACAAGGGGATTGCCGAGAACCATGGAAAAGGACGGAAAGTCCGGCAGGAGTTCGATCGCCTCGCCGATGCCGCGCGCCACCAATGGCCGGCTCGCGAGGCACATCGGCACATCCGCCCCGAGCTTCAGCGCAATTGCCTTTGTCGTTTCTTCCGGCAGTGCTGCGCCCCATAGCCGCGTCAGCCCGCGTAGCGTCGCGGCCGCATCCGCCGAGCCGCCACCGATGCCCGAGGCGATCGGCAGGTTCTTTTCGAGATGGATGTGAACGGGCGGCGCATCGATCTCGAAAAGAACCTGCCGCAGCAGATCTCGCGCCTTGAGAACGAGGTTGTTTCCCGCTTCTGCATCGGCGGAGAGAAGAGGGGCAAAGCGCCCGGAAAGGCTGAATTCGTCATGCTCGCTGGTGCGAAAGGCAAGGCGGTCGCCGTGGCGGGCAAAGCTCACCAGCATATCGAGCAGATGATAGCCGTCGGCGCGGCGGCCCATCACATGCAGCGCAAGATTGATCTTTGCGGGCGCTTCCTCCGTGAGGTCGAAATCGCCCGCTGCCAAGATCGCGTTCATGAAAAGTCTTAGGACTTCTTATCGACCGGAGCAGGCGCGTTCGAATCGGGAGCGGGCGCCGGTGCCGGATCGGGCTGCTTGGTTTTGTCGACCGTCTTCGGATCGGTGTCGAGCGCAGGCAAGCCCTTGTCGACCTTCTCCTTGATCTTCGGAATATCGGCTTCTTCCGGCTTCGAGGCCAGCGCCCGATTCCACTGGTAGACGGCTTCGAGCTTGCGGTTTACGCGCCAATAGGCATCGCCCAGGTGATCGTTGATGGTGGGATCGCCGGCCTTGAGCTGTGCGGCGCGTTCCAGCTCGTTCACTGCATCGTCGAAGCGGTTGAGGCGGAAATAGGCCCAGCCGAGCGAATCGACGATATAGCCGTCATCCGGCTTGAGGTCGACGGCCCTCCGGATCATGTCCAGACCCTGGTCGAGGTTCATGTTCATGTCGACCCAGGAATAGCCGAGATAGTTGAGCACCTGCGGCTGATCCGGGTTGAGTTCCAGAGCCTTCTTGAAGTTCGGCTCGGCATCGGCCCACTTCTTCAGCCGCTCATAGGCGATGCCGCGCTGGAAGAACACGGCCCAGTCGCTGCGCTTCGGCACGGGGCCGATGATCTGCACGGCTTTGTCGTAGTTATCGGCCATGGCCTGGAAGTCCTTGGCATCGGAAAGGACGCTGCCATAGGCCAGATAGCTGCGGACGTCGTTGGGGTCGGAATCGATCAGCGCCTTCAGATGCTTGCGGGCATCGTCAACCTTGCCGGCCTGCGCCAGAGCAAGGCCGAGTTGCAGCTCGGAGATGCGGGCCATCGGCGAATTGTCCGGCACCTTCCTGTAGAAAGCGATGGCGCGATCGGTCTGCTCCTGCTTTTCCGCAAGCCCGCCGAGAAGAACCAGCGTATCGGCGGCCTTCGAATCGAGCGAGTTGGCGATCTGCAGATAAAGCGAGACGACATCTTCGGCGCCGTCCCGGTTGAGCGCGGCACCGATGGTGAACAGCACGGCCGCCGCCCCCTGCGTCGCGTCAGTTACCTGCTGCTCGGGCGTATCACCCTTGCTGATGCTGTCGCGAAGCGCATTGAGCGGCGCGTAATTGCTGACGAGGTTGTCGCCGACCGAAATTGCATCGAGAGCCTTCTGCTTGTCGCCGGCCTTGGCCTCGAGGCGTGCCAGTGCCATGACGGAGCGCATGAAGGTGTCGGGTGCCGTTGCGCCACCCGTCTTGTCGAGGACGGCGTCGTTGAGATGCGAGCGTGCCGATTTCAAATCGCCTATCGTCAGGGCGATGGCGCCGGCATGATAGTTCTTGAAGATGTTGAACCAATCGGGGCCCTTCATCTTGTCGATCATCGCGATCGCTTCCTTGCCGCGGCCGGAGCCAGCGCGGGCCCAGGCGGAGAGCAGGTTGGTCATCATCCGGTCGAGATCGTTCGGACCGTTATACTTCAGGATATCCTGAGCGCTTCTGTATTCATGGCGGCGGATGGCGTCCATGCCGCGCACGATCGTCGTGACGCGCTCGACGGAGGGATCGCTCTTCAGCTCGTTGGCGTATTTCACGCCTTCTTCAAGATTGCCGTTGAGCAGCAGCGAAATCATCAACCGCTGACGGATTTCCGGATTGCCCGGCTCGATCATCAGCGCCTTTTTGTAGAGCGCGATGGCGGTGTCGTAGTCGTGGTCGACATCGGCTGTGCGGGCGGCCAGGAAAGCCCCGGCAAAAGTATCGACATTTTCCGGATCGAAGGCGACCGGGGTGTTGATCTCCGGCGCTGCCGGCTTGTCCTCAGCACGCGCGCCATTCAGGGCGGACACGGAAAGGATCGCCGCCAAGGCTACGCCCGAGAGGAAACGGATGGCAAGTCTCTGCCGCATTAGAAAGCCTTTCATCAAGGGATGGCCAGCGAAGTCGCCGGCGGCATAAAGCATTCGTGTCAACTGATTCACAACAGGATGGCTTTTTTGAAGCGGCCCTGCAAGAAATTCGGTCCGCCGCTATCAATTAACGCGTTCGATGCAGAAATCGATCACTTCCAGAAGTGCGGATTTCCAGGGCGTTTCCGGCAAAGGCGCCAGGGCGTCGCGGGCGATGGTGCCATAATGAATGGCACGGGCGATTGTGTCGGCAAGTGCGCCATATTTCGTGATCAGGCCCAGGGCCTTCTCAAGGTTCTCGTCGCTGTTGTTGCCCGTTTCGATGGCGTCGCGCCAGAAGGCACGTTCCTTTTCGGTGCCGCGGCGATAGGCCAGGATCACCGGAAGCGTGATCTTGCCTTCACGGAAATCGTCGCCGACATTCTTGCCGAGATCAGCGGCCTTGCCGCCGTAATCGAGCGCGTCGTCGACGAGCTGGAAGGCGAGGCCGAGATTGGTGCCGTACGATTTCAGCGCATTGCGCTCAGCCTTGCCGGCATTGGCGACAATCGGACCGACTTCGGCGGCGGCGGCAAAAAGCGCCGCGGTCTTGGCGCGGATGACCGAGAGATAATCGTCCTCGGTCGTTTCCATGTTCTTGGAGACGGAGAGCTGCAGCACTTCGCCTTCGGCGATGACGCAGGCAGCCGAGGAGAGTACATCGAGCGCCTCGAGCGAGCCGACTTCGACCATCATCCGGAAAGCCTGGCCGAGCAGGAAGTCGCCGACAAGGACGCTCGCCTGGTTGCCCCAGATCATGCGGGCGGTGGACTTGCCGCGGCGCAGGTCGCTTTCATCGACCACGTCGTCGTGCAGCAATGTCGCCGTATGCAGGAACTCGACGGATGTGGCGAGCTTGATGTGATTGTCGCCCTGGTAGTTATAGAGCGCCGCCGAGGCGATGGTCAGCATCGGCCGCAAGCGCTTGCCGCCAGACGAGATGAGATGCTCCGCAACCTCGGGAATCATCTGTACATCGGAACCGGCTTTCGACAGGATGAGCTGATTGACGCGTTCCATGTCCGCCTTGGTCAGATCCACCAAAGGCTTGATGGATGCCAGTTTATTCTTGCTTTCTTCCAGCGGTATCACGACGCCCAACGATCCGGACTCCTGTTCATTTTCTGCAAAGCACCATAAGAAGGGGCGAAAGAGGCGGCAAGAGGCGAATTGTCTCGTCGCGTAAATTTGACAGGAAACTCAAGGCTTATGCACGAACTCATCCGCACGAATGATCCGGTCCTCCTCTCTTTTGCGGAGAGCCTGATGAAAGATGCCGGGATTCATTGCTTCGTCGCGGATCAAGCCATGAGCATTCTCGAAGGCTCGCTCGGCATGCTGCCGCGGCGCTTTCTGGTGGATGAGGAGCGCGCCGATCAGGCACGGCGTATCCTCGTCGACGCCGGCCTCGGCGACGAGTTGCGCCCGGCGCGTGCCTGAGGTGCGCTATGACCGATAGCCCCTCGGAAACCATCGACGCCTTCCATCGCGGGGCGTTTCATGTCGTCCAGCCGAAGGGCAGGGGACATCGTTCCGGCATGGATGCCATGCTGCTGGCAGCTCTCGTCGCCGACGAGCGCCCCATCCGGGTGGCCGATCTCGGCGCCGGCGCGGGCGCGGCCGGCATGGCGGTGGCGTCGCGGCTCGATCGGGCAGATGTGGTGCTGTTCGAACGCTCGCCCGACATGGCCGAATTCGCCCGCAAGAGCCTGTTGCTGTCAGAAAATGCCCGTTTCGCCGGCCGTGTCTCGGTCCTCGAGGCCGATGTGACGCTGACCGGCAAGGACCGCAATGAGGCGGGGCTGATCGACGACAGTTTCCATCACGTCATCATGAACCCGCCCTTCAACGACGCCAGCGACCGGCTGACGCCCGATGCGCTGAAGGCCGAGGCGCATGCCATGACCGAGGGGCTCTTCGAGCGGTGGATACGCACGGCGGGCGCGATCATGATCCCCGGCGGCCAGCTGTCGCTCATTGCCCGGCCGCAATCGATCGGCGAGATCATCGGCGCCTGCGGCCGCCGCTTCGGCGGCATCGAGATCACGCCGATCCATCCGCGCGAGGGCGAAAACGCGGTGCGCATCCTGGTGACGGCGATCAAGGGATCGAGGGCGAGGCTGGCGCTGCGCGCGCCGCTGATCATGCACGGCGAAGGGACGCACAAATTCTCCGATTTCGTCGACGATATGAACAACGGTCGTGCCGCCTATCCGCGCAAATAACGCGTTGCCGGCGTGAATCGGCGCATGAAATGCGATCGGCGATGTTGCGTTTGCCGTTTCCATGCATACATCACGGGCAGCGAACATCATGATTCAAGGTGACGAATGGTTGGGTTTTTCAGGCGCATGCTTCCGAAGCGGTTTCGCAAGGAAAGGGTGGTCATACCTGTCGTTCGGTTGAGCGGTGTCATCTCCTCCGGCGGCGGTCCGCTGCGGCAATCGCTGAATCTGGCTGGCGTCGCGCCGGCATTGGAAAAGGCCTTCGATATGAAAGACGCGCCGGCCGTCGCCATTGCGGTGAACTCGCCGGGTGGATCGCCAGTACAATCGCGGATGATCTATAATCGCATCCGCGATCTGGCTCTTGAGAAGAAAAAGAAGGTTCTGGTCTTCGTCGAGGATGTGGCGGCTTCCGGCGGCTATATGATCGCGCTCGCCGGTGACGAGATCATCGCCGACGCCACCTCCATCGTCGGCTCGATCGGCGTCGTCTCCGGCGGTTTCGGCTTTCCGGAGCTGTTGAAGAAGATCGGCATCGAGCGCCGCGTCTATACCGCCGGCGAGAACAAGGTGATCCTCGATCCGTTCCAGCCGGAAAAGGAAAAGGACATCGACTATCTGAAGAGCCTCCAGCTCGAGATCCACAAGGTCTTCATCGACATGGTGCGCGAGCGGCGGGCGGGAAAGCTTGATGCGGACGATACTGTGTTTTCCGGCCTCTTCTGGACGGGAGGCCGCGGCCTTGAGCTCGGCCTTATCGACGGTCTCGGCGACATGCGTCAGGAATTGCGGAAGCGTTTCGGCGACAAGGTCAAGCTCGCGCTGATTACCACGCCACGCAGCCTTTTCGGCCGTCGCGCCCCCGGTGTTTCTCTGTCTGGTATCGATGGTCTCGGTGCCGGCCTTGCTTCCGGGCTTGCGGAAGTGGCAGAGGAAAAGGCATTGTGGAGCCGGTACGGATTGTAATCGGGAGCGCTGGGTAATGCCCCAGATCATCTTCTTCGTCGCCGCCGTCGGCGGCCTGTGGTTTTTGTATCGGCGCTTCGTCCGCGACGCCCAGAGGCTCGCCGAGAAGTCCCGTCGCGCCGAAACGGAGCGGCGTACCGGTGCAATCGGGACCCTGGTCAAGGATCCGAAGACGGGGGAATACCGCGTCAAGCGGGAGGATGAGTAGCATTCGCGGACACGGCGGCGCGCAACGGCAAGGCGACAGTTTGCCTGTCAAAGTCTTGACCCTTTCGCCCGGTCGTGGCACCTGTCCGCCAAACCATTCGCTAGCGGAAGAAATCAATTCCCATGACTGCCAACGTGCCCGACCATATGAACCCGAAGCGCTCCTTTCAGGCGCTGATTCTGACGCTGCACAATTATTGGGCCGACAAGGGTTGCGCGGTTCTGCAGCCATACGACATGGAGGTCGGTGCCGGCACGTTCCATCCGGCGACCACGCTTCGCGCGCTCGGCCCGAAGCCCTGGCGTGCAGCCTATGTTCAGCCGTCGCGCCGCCCGTCCGATGGCCGCTATGGCGAGAACCCGAACCGTCTGCAGCATTATTATCAGTATCAGGTCATCCTGAAGCCCAATCCGCCGAACCTGCAGGAGCTCTATCTCGGCTCGCTGAAAGCGATCGGCCTCGATCCGCTTCTGCATGACATCCGCTTCGTCGAGGACGACTGGGAGAGCCCGACGCTCGGCGCATGGGGTCTCGGCTGGGAGTGCTGGTGCGACGGCATGGAAGTGTCGCAGTTCACCTATTTCCAGCAGGTCTGCGGCATCGAATGCGCGCCGGTTGCCGGCGAATTGACCTACGGCCTGGAGCGCCTTGCGACGTATGTCCAAGGCGTCGACAGCGTCTACGATCTGAATTTCAACGGCCTCGAGGGCGAAGACAAGATCAGCTACGGCGATATCTTCCTGCAGGCCGAGCAGGAATATTCGCGGCATAATTTCGAATATGCCAATACCGAAATGCTGCATCGCCATTTCATCGATGCCGAGAAGGAATGCCAGGCGCTGCTGGCCGCCGGCGCGCCCGGCGACAGCGATAACCAGCGCCTGCACAAATGCGTTTTCCCGGCCTATGACCAGTGCATCAAGGCCAGCCACGTCTTCAACCTGCTCGATGCCCGTGGCGTCATCTCGGTGACCGAGCGTCAGAGCTACATCCTGCGCGTGCGCACGCTGGCCAAGGCCTGCGGCGAGGCCTTCCTGCTGACGGATGCCGGCGGCGCCAATTGGCACCAGCGGGCGGCCTGAACGGCTGGAAGTAGCAGCGCTCGCCTACTTTGCGGGCTGCGGCATTGCTCCGCGGCCCAATCTTGGGCTTATACCGCGGCGAAAGCCGGGTGACATTGCCGGCAAATCTGCCTAGTGTCCCTGCGGTTGCAGTCGCCCCGGGGAGTCGAGATGTATATTCTTCTAGCGATCATAGTGCTGGCAGCGCTCTATGTCGTCTTCATCTACAACGGGCTCGTTCGCGCGCGCCAGGTCGCGGAAGAGGCATGGTCCGGCATCGACGTGCAGTTGAAGCGCCGCGCCGATCTCATCCCCAATCTGGTCGAGACGGTCAAAGGCTATGCCGGCCATGAGAACAAGACGCTGATCGAGGTTACCCAGGCGCGCAATGCGGCCCAGGCTGTGCCCGCTGGTGACGTTGCCGGCCGTGCTGCTGCCGAGGGCATTCTCAGCCAGGCGCTCGGACGTCTGATGGCCGTTTCCGAAGCCTATCCCGATCTGAAGGCCAATACCGGCTTCGTCGAGTTGCAGCAGTCGCTGGAGACGACGGAAAATGAGATCCAGATGTCGCGCCGCTATTACAACGGCGCCGCGCGCGATCTGAACGTCAAGGTCGAGACCTTCCCCAACAATCTCATCGCCGGCCCCTTCGGCTTCGTCAAGAAGGCCTATTTCGAGATATCAAACGAAGCGGATCGCGCCGTTCCCACGGTAAAGTTCTGAGATTCCCGCTATCGGTTTTTCATGCGAGGCGGTAAAGGAAGCCGACCGACGGCCATCGGCCGCCTTCCTGACTGACCAAAGAGAATGATGATGGGTAGAGCAAAACTCACGATTATCCCGCCTGGCAAGCCGTTGACCGGCCGCGCCATGCCGCCGGGATCGAAGTCGATCACCAACCGCGCGCTGCTGCTCGCCGGCCTTGCCAAAGGCACGAGTCGGCTGACCGGCGCGCTGAAGAGCGACGATACCCGCTATATGGCCGAAGCGCTGTGCGCGATGGGCGTGACGATCGATGAGCCGGATGCCACGACCTTCATCGTGACAGGCAGCGGCAAATTGACGGCGCCGTCCGAGCCGCTTTTCCTCGGCAATGCCGGCACGGCAACACGCTTCCTGACCGCCGCCGCAGCACTGGTTGACGGCAAGGTCGTGGTGGATGGTGACGCCCACATGCGCAAGCGGCCGATCGGCCCGCTGGTCGACGCGCTGCGCTCGCTTGGCATCGATGCTTCGGCTGAAACCGGCTGCCCGCCCGTGACCATCAACGGCACCGGCCGCTTCGAGGCAAGCCGCGTGCAGATCGATGGCGGCCTTTCCAGCCAATATGTCTCGGCGCTGCTGATGATGGCTGCCGGCGGCGATCGCCCTGTTGATGTCGAGCTGCTCGGCGAGCATATCGGCGCCCTCGGCTATATCGACCTGACGGTTGCGGCCATGCGCGCTTTCGGCGCCAAGGTCGAGCGCGTGAGCCCGGTTGCGTGGCGCGTCGAGGCCACAGGCTACCAGGCCGCCGATTTCCTGATCGAGCCGGACGCCTCGGCCGCAACCTATCTCTGGGCGGCAGAAGTGCTGAGCGGCGGCAAGATCGATCTCGGCACGCCGGCGACGGAATTCTCGCAACCGGATGCGCGAGCCTATGATTTCATCTCGAAGTTCCCGCATCTTCCGGCCGTCATCGACGGCTCGCAGATGCAGGATGCCATCCCGACGCTTGCCGTTCTCGCCGCCTTCAACGAGACGCCGGTGCGCTTCGTCGGCATCGAGAACCTGCGCGTCAAGGAGTGCGATCGTATCCGCGCGCTGTCGAGCGGCCTGTCGCGCATCGTCCCGAACCTCGGTACGGAGGAGGGTGACGATCTGATCGTCGCTTCCGATCCGAGCCTTGTCGGCAAGGTTCTGCCGGCCGAGATCGACAGCTTCGCCGATCACCGTATCGCCATGAGCTTTGCACTCGCTGGCCTGAAGATCGGCGGCATCACCATTCTCGATCCCGATTGCGTTGCGAAGACCTTCCCGGCCTATTGGGATGTACTGGCATCGCTGGGTGTCGCCTACGAAGACTGACGCCTCGCTTCAAAAGGGAACCGAGCGCGGAAACTATGTTTTACGCTGGACGGCGCCCAGGAGGGCGCCGCGGTATCTCTTGGGGGTGTGATGACGCGGCTTTCCGGGCTTCTCCTGGCTTTGCTCCTGCTGCTTTGCGCAACGGCTGTAACGGCGGCAGAACTCATCACCAATTTCGACCAGGCAATCGCCCTGCATCGCGATGGTTCCATGCGGGTTATCGAGACGATCTCGGCGAATGCGGAAGGCCGTGATATCCGACGGGGCATCTTCCGGGACTTTCCGTTGACAATGACCGATGCCAACGGCCGCGAGATCGAGGTGGATTTCAAGGTCGTTTCCGTCGAGCGCGACGGGCAGCCGGAGGATTGGCGCAGCGAGCGCATCAGGGGCGGTGAGCGCATCTATATCGGCAACGCCGATCGACTCCTGAACCCAGGCCCGCACACGTTCCGCATTACCTATGATACCGACCGGCAGATCCGTTATTTCGACGATCACGAAGAGCTTTACTGGAACGTGACAGGCAATGGCTGGCTGTTCCCGATCATCAATGCCAAGGCGACTGTCACATTGCCTGACGGTGTGGAACCCCAGCAGCTTGCCTTTTTCACCGGGCCGCTCGGCGCCAACGGGAAGAATGCAAGCGCGAGCGCACAGGGCAATATCGTCACCTTTGCAACGACCCGACCCCTCGCTATGGCCGAAGGTTTGACGATCGCCGTCAAGCTTGCGAAAGGGACGATCACGCCGCCGAGCGCCAGCCAGCAATGGGGCTGGTTTTTTCGAGATCATCTGGATACCAGTATCGCCATCGGCGGTCTGTTCGTGCTGTTTATCTATTACATGCGCAGCTGGGTCAGAGTCGGGCGCGATCCGCCGCCGGGCGTGATGGTTCCACGCTGGGACCCGCCTGACGGTGTTTCGCCGGCGCTGGTCAACTATATCGACAACAAGGGCTTCACCCGCTCGGGATGGACGGCACTGTCGGCGACGGCGATCGATCTTGCGGTGCGCGGCTATGTCATCCTCGACGATCTGAAGGAGAAAGTGGTCATCCGCCCGACCGGCAAGGCGGCCGGCAGCAATCTGGGCGGCGGCGAAAAGGTGCTGATGCAGGCTGTCGGGCCGTTTTCCCCGCTTGTCATCGACAAGGAAAACGGCCAGGCGGTGCAGAAGCTCGGCTCGCAGTTTCGCAGCGCCATCGAGCGCGACCATCGCGATGAATACTATAAGGCCAATGCGTTCTACACCATTTTCGGCGTTGTGCTGTCGGTCCTGATCCTGGCGTCCATCATCATCTTCGGTCGCCTGCATGAGAATGCCCTGCCGCTGATCATCGTGCCCGGTTTCCTGTCGATTTTCGTGACGATCTTCGCGAGCATGATCGGCCGCAGGTTCCGCCGCCACAATACCAGCCTCGGTCAGCGAATTCTGTCTGTCCTGGTCTTCGCCTTTTTCGGCTTCGTCTTCGTATCCATCGCGGTCAGCGGTTTTGCGGCTGCAGTCATGCCGCTGTGGGAAGCGGGCTTGCTGCCACTGACGGCCGGCATCGTCGGCATCTTCGCCCTCAACGTCGTCTTCTATTTCCTGATGGGGGCGCCGACACCGCTCGGGCGTAAGATGATGGATGGCATCGACGGTCTTCGGCAATATCTGACGCTGGCCGAACGTGACCGGATGAACATGCAGGGCGCGCCGCAAATGTCGCCGCAGCATTTCGAGAAGCTGCTGCCCTATGCCGTCGCTCTCGGCGTCGAAAAGCCCTGGTCCAGTGCTTTCGAGACCTGGCTCGCCACCGCAGCCGGCGCATCTGTGGCGGCGACCTATGCGCCGGTATGGTATTCCGGCAACTTCAACCCCGGCAATATCGGCGGAACCATCGGCGATTTTTCCTCCTCCATGGCCTCCACCATCGCCTCGACCATTCCAGCCCCGGTATCCAGCTCGTCCTCTGCCTTTTCGGGCGGCGGAGGCGGTGGAGGTGGCGGCTTCTCCGGCGGGGGCGGCGGCGGTGGAGGCGGTGGGGGCTGGTAGTTGTCCACCTCCCCCTTGAGGGGGGAGGTCGCCGCGCAGCGGCGGGTGGGGGTGACCGTTGTCTAGCTGCGGAGGTTGTCGCGATCACCCCACCCCGGCCTTCGGCCGACCCTCCCCCTCAAGGGGAGGGTGTACGCCGCGATTTTCGATTGTAAGAGACGTGGAACCTTGATGCCCCAAAAGCCCTCCAAGCTGGATCGTTTCAAGATCGTCAATAGCCGGCGCTTGCGCGGTGGTTCAACGGCTGCGGAAGCCAAGCTTTGGAAGCATTTGTGGCGCATTCCAATCGAAGGGACGCATTTTCGGCGGCAGGTTCCGATCGGGCGTTATTTCGCTGATTTCGCCTGTCATTAGATAGGTTTGATTATCGAGCTCGACGGCAGCCAGCACGCAGACGAAGCGGCAAGACGTTATGATGCCGAACGAACGTCCTATCTCGAAAATGAGGGCTACCATGTCGTTCGCTTCTGGAATGCCGAGGTCATGGATGAGATCGAGGCTGTTCTGGATACGATATTTGCCATTGTGCAGCAGCGGCAAATTTTGCTAGCAGAGGCCGACCGTTTTCACCCCACTCCGGCACACCGTGCCGACCCTCTCTCTCAAGGGGAGGGTGAGGAACCTTGACATGCCCGATCTCCTGCTCGAACTTCGCTCCGAGGAAATTCCCGCCCGTATGCAGCGCAAGGCTGCGGGCGATCTGAAGAAGCTGGTGACCGATGCCCTGGTCGAAGCGGGTCTTTCCTATGAGGGTGCGAGGGAATATTGGACGCCGCGGCGCCTCACGCTCGACATTCGCGGCCTGACGGCGCGCTCCGCCGATGTGCGCGAGGAGCGCAAGGGTCCGCGCACCGATGCCAATGAAAAGGCGATCGAAGGCTTTTTGCGCGGAGCAGGCCTGTCTTCCATTTCAGAAGCACAGGTGCAGAGCGACCCGAAGAAGGGTGATTTCTACGTTGCGATCATTTCCAGGCCCGGTCGTGCAGCGGAAGAAATCGTCGCTGCCGTTATGCCTGATATCGTCAGAAATTTCCCATGGCCGAAATCCATGCGCTGGGGCAAGGCCTCGGCTAAGCCCGGCTCGCTGCGCTGGGTGCGCCCGCTGCAGTCGATCGTCTGCATGTTCGGCACGGAACACGAAGAGACCGCCGCCATCCCCTTCGAGATCGACGGCATCATCGCCTCTAACGTGACCTATGGCCATCGCTTCCATGCGCCTGATGCGATCACCGTCAAGCGCTTCGACGACTATGTGGCGAGCCTGGAGAAGGCCAGCGTCATCCTCGATGCCGAGCGCCGCAAGGATATCATCCTGCATGATGCCCGCGACATCGCCTTTGCCAACGGCCTGGACCTGGTCGAGGACGAGGGCTTGCTGGAAGAAGTGTCCGGCCTGGTCGAGTGGCCCCAGGTGCTGATGGGCTCCTTCGAGGAAGACTATCTGTCGATCCCGTCTGAGATCATCCGTCTCACCATCAAGACCAACCAGAAGTGTTTCGTTACTCGCCCGCAGGCGGGCGAGACGCTGTCCAACCGCTTCATTCTCGTCTCCAACATCCAGGCGACGGATGGCGGCAAGGAAATCATCCACGGTAACGGCAAGGTCGTGCGTGCCCGCCTGTCCGACGCGCTGCATTTCTGGAAGCGCGACCAGGGCGACCTGCCGGATCTCGAAACGCTGGAAGCTTCAGCCGCCAAGTTCGGCCTCGACCTGACGAAGCCGCTCGATCAGCGCATGGCCAAGCTCGATGCGCTTGATGTCACCTTCCATGCCAAGCTGGGCAGCCAGGGCGAGCGTGTCGCCCGCATCCGCATGCTTGCAGCTGAACTCGCCAAGATCGCCGGCGCCGATCCGGCTTTGGTCGATCGCGCCGTGGTCCTGGCCAAGGCTGATCTCCGCACGGAAGCCGTCGGCGAATTCCCCGAGCTTCAGGGCCTCATGGGCCGCAAATATGCGGTGCTGCAGGGCGAGGACGCCTCGGTCGCCGCCGCCATCGAGGATCACTATAAGCCGCAAGGCCCCTCTGACCGCGTCCCCGAGGACAAGGTGGCGATCACGGTCGCGCTTGCCGACAAGCTGGATACGCTCGTCGGCTTCTGGGCGATTGACGAAAAGCCGACGGGTTCGAAAGATCCCTACGCGCTGCGCCGCGCCGCTCTCGGCGTCGTCCGGATCCTGCTGGAGCGAGGCGTGCGTCTGCCACTGCTGGCAACGACCAACGATGCTGATCTGCTGGCCTTCTTCCATGATCGCCTCAAGGTCTATCTGCGCGATCTCGGCGCCCGTTACGACTTGATCGACGCCGTGCTGACGCCGGAGACGGATGATCTCCTGATGATCGCCCGTCGCGTCGAGGCGTTGACGGCCTTCATTACCTCCGAGGATGGCAAGAACCTGCTCGCCGGCACCAAACGCGCCACCCAGCTTCTGGCCGCCGAAGAGAAGAAGGGCACGGTTGTCGCCGACAGCGTTTCGGAAGCCCTGCTGAAGCTCGATGCCGAAAAGGATCTCTTTGCGGCCGTTAAAGCAGCCTCCGCCGAGGCCTCCGATGCGATCGCCAAAGAGGATTTCCGCTCGGCCATGGCAGCGCTTTCCAAGCTGCGCGCGCCGGTCGACCGCTTCGCCAAGGACGTGTTCGTCAACGATGAGGATGCCGCTATCCGTGCCAACCGCCTGGCGCTCCTGCGCCTGATCCGCGCGGCAACCGGCACGGTCGCTGATTTCTCCAAGATTGCGGGATAAAGCCGGAGGGGCGATGACCGGAAAAATCCTCGTCAGCGCCTGCCTCATGGGCCATGCCGTCCGCTATGACGGCCGTTCCAAGCCGCTCATCCATCCGGCGATCGATCGCTGGCGCGAGGAGGGGCGGCTGGTGACGATCTGCCCGGAAATGTCCGCCGGTATGGCTGTGCCCAGGCCGCCAGCCGAAATCGAAAACAGCGCCGCAGGCGAGGATGTGCTCGCCGGCACCGCACGCGTGATGGAGATCAGTGGCGGCGACGTAACCGAGGGGTTTCGGCAGGCCGCGGAGAACGCGCTGGCGCTCGCGCGAGAAACCGGCTGTCGGTACGCTTTATTGATCGACGGCAGCCCCTCATGTGGCTCGGGCTTTATCTATGACGGCTCCTTTTCCGGGGGGCGGCATCCGGGCCATGGCGTTACGGCTGCGCTGTTGCAGCACGCCGGCATCGAGGTTTATTCCGATCGTGAGATAGACAGGCTGGTCGTGCGGTTGGCAGCAGACTGAAGCAGCCGATCGCAGCTTAAACGAAAACCGCCGGACGCAAGCCCGGCGGTTTCTCTTTTCTGACTTTTCCGGCTCAGGCCGCGCGACGACGATGATCCACAGCCGGATGGCCATCGTTGACACGGAAGCCACGGATGAGGGCGAGCAGGTCTTCCGTATCGCCGGCGAGCGTCTCGGCCGATGCCGTCGTCTCTTCTGCCATCGCGGCGTTCTGCTGGGTGGCGGCATCGAGCTGGTTCATCGAGGACGAGATCGAGCGCAGCGTGGTATCCTGCTCGGAGGCGCTGTGGGCGATCTTCGAGACGATCTCGTTGGCCGCCTTGATCTGGTCGGAGATACGCTTCAGCGCTTCGCCTGCTTCGCCGACAAGGCGGACGCCCTGGTCGACCTGCCCGGAGGAACGGGCGATCTGGTCCTTGATCTCCTTGGCGGCCGCCGCGGAACGCTGGGCCAGTTCACGCACTTCCTGGGCGACGACGGCAAAGCCCTTGCCGGATTCGCCGGCGCGGGCGGCTTCGACACCGGCGTTCAGGGCAAGCAGATTGGTCTGGAAGGCGATCTCGTCGATGACGCCGATGATCTTGCTGATCTCCGACGAGGACTTCTCAATCCCGCTCATCGCTTCGATTGCCTGGGCAACCACGGCGTCGCTGCGCGATGCCTCGGTGCTGACGGCGTGAACGCGTTTGCTGGCCTCATGCGCGCCTTCCGCGGTCTGGCGGACGGCGACGGTGAGTTCGTCCAGTGCCGCCGAGGTCTCTTCCAGGCTGGCGGCCTGGCGTTCGGTGCGCTGCGACAATTCGTTGGAGGCGCGACGAATCTCTTCCTTGCTGAGGCCGATATCATTGCCTTTGGCGTTGACACGGCCCATCGCAGCCTCGAGGTGCGAGAGCGCCTCGTTGAAGTTGTTGCGAAGGCCGGCATAGCTGGCACCGAGATCGCCGCAACGCACCGTCAGATCGCCGCGGGCGAGATCCTCGAGCGCCTTGCCGATGACGGAGACGACGCGTGCCTGCTCGCGCGCTTCATCCTGCTGCTGCTGCAGGTTCTGTTCGCGCTCGTTGCTGATTTCCAGCTCCTGCGCCGCCTGGCGGTCGGCGAGTGCATGACGTTCGCGAATCTTTTCCTGCAAAGCCCTGGTCGCCTTCGCCATCAGGCCGATTTCGTTGCGCATTTCGATATGCGGGATGGCGGTCTTCACGTCCTCGTCGGCGACAGCCTTGAGGGCAGCATGGACATCGGTGAGCGGCTTCGTGATGCCGCGGATGAAATAGAAGGCAGCCCCGATGCCGACCAGGGAGACGATGCCGCAGATCATGAGCGCACGCCACATGGTGGCATTGATCTGCTCCTGCAGGTCATCCATGTAAACACCGCATCCGAGCACGATCTGCCACGGAGCGAATGCTGCCGAATAGCTGCCCTTCAGGAAGAAGTCGCCGTCGGGGTGGCCGGGCTTGTTCCAGTAATAGATGGTGCGGCCGCCGCCCTTGATGCCCTTCTCCACCATTTCCTTGCTGAAATGCGTGCCGTTCTTGTCGACCTGCGAGGACATGTCCTTGCCGATGTTGACCGGGCTCGGATGAATCCGCTGGATCACATTGTAATCGAAGCCGAAGAAATAGCCGGCCGGCGCGAAGCTGACATGCGACAGCACCTTGAACGCCTCGGCCTGGGCAGCGTCATGCGTCATCTCGCCGGATTTCTCGCGCTGGTAATATTGGTTCAGAACCGAGATGCCGGATTCGACCTGCGTGCGCAGCATATCGAAACGATCATCATAGATGGAATCGGCCTGCGACCGGATTTGAAAATAGGTGGCTACGGCAAAGGCGGCCATGAGGACGCCGAGCAGGGCAAATAATTGATGTGCGATCTTGAGATTTTTCATAACGTCTCCCACAGGTAATTAAATACCGGTGCGGTATCCTACCGCCTGTGCGATCGCCTGAGAGATTCCCAATACGCTTGCCGCCGCTCGAAATGACATGCTGCTGTCCGGTGGACAGTAAAATCTCATTTTATGTCTAAAAAACCTTTAACTTGAGCAGTCTGGTTGTATTTGCCGGGAGTTGAAACCTGGGATATGGCGTGCGAGATAAGTAATATTTATTCAGACTCGAGAATAACTCGAGTGAAGATCAGAATTTCTCGGGATTTATTTTAGAAGTAGCAAATGCGCTCCAGGACTTAGCCTGAGCGTATTGTCCTGCCATCGCGGCTCGGCCCGCCGACCCGAAAGGTGGGCGGGCGAGGCAGGACATGAAAATTCGCAGCTATTGACGAAGCTGGAAGCCGGAGAGATCGAGCGGCGCAAGCTCGGGAGTCTGGGCGATTTTTGGCACGGCGGCGGTCTTTGCCGCCGTATCGATGCCGTCGATGGATTCGCCGGCCGCAGCCAGGGCCTCGGGAGTCGGCTTGGTGACGAACACGACAGGAGAGCCGCCCATCCAAGCCTCAGTGCGCACCACCTTCTTCTCGCCGTCGATGCTGCGGATGGCGATGGATTGCGTACCGGGCGTCAACGTCGGCACGACATATTCCTTTTCGACCGCCGGCGGCTTGAGGGGAGGGCACTGGACGCACGTCTTGTCGACAATGCTGCTGTTGCGGTCGAGCAACTTGCCGTCGATAGGCTGGATAGACGAGGCCATGGCGGAGCTGCCGGCCAGTACGCATGCCAAGGTCAGGAAGAAGGAACGCATAACAAACAACTCCGTCTATGTTGACGAAGACATTAGCGAGCCTTTGTTTCCATACCGTCAGGAGATTAGGTAAAAATTTAGTGGACCGCACATTGAGAGAGGATGCGCCGTTTACGCCTCGCGCTCGACCGCGCGCCAACCGATGTCGCTTCGGTAGAAGCCGTTTTCCCAGCGCACCTGGCCGGCAAGGGCATAGGCGCGCTTCTGCGCTTCGCTCACGGTCTTGCCGGTCGCGGTAATGGCGAGCACACGGCCGCCGGTCGCGATCAGGGCGCCATCTTTGAGGGCTGTGCCGGCATGAAACACTTTCGCCTCATCGGCGTCTGCCGGCAGCGCTGATATCGGCGTGTTCTTGGCGTAGGAGCCGGGATAGCCTTTCGAAGCCATGACCACGGTCAGCGCGGCGTCATCGCTCCATTCGGCGTTGACCTGATCCAGGGTGCCGTTGGCGCAGGCGAGAAGCAGCGGCAGAAGATCGCTCTTCAGTCGCATCATCAGCACCTGGCATTCCGGATCGCCGAAGCGGACATTGTATTCGATCAGTTCCGGCCCCTTCGCGGTGATCATCAACCCGGCAAAGAAGACGCCGGAGAAGGGATGACCGCTCTCCGCCATGCCGCGCATCGTCGGCTCGATGATGTCCTTCATTGTGCGATCGACCATGTCAGGCGTCATGACCGGGGCCGGGGAATAGGCGCCCATGCCGCCGGTGTTCGGGCCGGTATCGCCGTCGCCGACGCGCTTGTGGTCCTGGGCGGTGGCCAGCGCCAGCGCATGCTTGCCGTCGCAGAGGCAGAAGAAGCTTGCTTCCTCGCCGTCCAGATAGGCCTCGATCACCACCTCCGCCCCGGCCTCGCCGAATGCGCCCTCGAAGCAGTCGTCGATGGCTGCAAGGGCTTCGTCGATCGTCATGGCGACCGTCACGCCCTTGCCGGCGGCAAGCCCGTCGGCCTTGACGACGATCGGAGCCCCCTGCGCGCGGACATAGGCCTTGGCCTTTGGCGCGTTGTTGAAGCGCTGATAGGCGCCGGTGGGGATATCGTAGCGGGCGCAGATATCCTTGGTGAAGCCCTTGGAGCCTTCCAATTGCGCCGCGGCGGCGGAGGGGCCGAACACGGCGATGCCTTCAGCGCGGAGTTTGTCGGCAATACCGGCAACCAGCGGCGCCTCCGGGCCGACCACGACGAAATCGATGGCTCTTTCCTTGCAGAAGGCGACGACGGCGTCATGATCGTCGATATCGAGCGCCGCCAGCGTCGCATGTTCGGCAATGCCGGGATTGCCTGGGGCGGCATAGAATTCCGTCATGAGCGGCGATTGCGCCAGCTTCCAGGCCAGTGCGTGCTCGCGTCCGCCCGATCCGATCAACAGAACTCTCATGGCTTGCCCTTTCGTTGCATCCTTTTGCGCGGTTAAGGGGGGTTGGGCCAAAGGTCAAGCATCAAATCCTGTGGAGGCATGGCGGTCAACATTGCCATGCCTTTTTATGTCGCTAAAGCGGGGTGCGGTTTTGGATGTCAGGTCGCCTTTCCCCCGCCGGATCGGGGTGATCTGCGTCGAAAACAGTTTCTTATGTTCGCGGGATCGTGCTTATGGTCCCCTCACGATTGTCCAGTCCAGAGAGTCACATGGCCGCTGATATCCGTTCCCTTGCCGCAACCATCGCCGCCGAGATCAATTCCCGCCCGGATCAGGCCAAGGCCGCCATCGAGCTCCTCGACGAAGGTGCGACCGTGCCGTTCATTGCCCGTTACCGCAAGGAAGTGACCGGCGGTCTCGACGATGGGCAACTGCGGACGCTGGCGGAACGGCTCGTCTATCTGCGCGAGCTGGAAGCCCGCCGTGCCGCGATCGTCGAGTCCATTACCGGCCAGGGCAAGATGACCGATGAGCTGATGGGCAAGATCGCCAAGGTTGCCACCAAGGCCGAGCTGGAAGACCTTTATCTGCCCTATAAGCCGAAGCGCCGTACCCGCGCCGAGATCGCCAGGGAACGCGGCCTCGCTCCGCTTGCCGACACCATACTTGCAGACCGGACAAAGGAGCCTGCGGTTCTCGCCGAAGGCTTCATTACAGCCGATGTGCCCGACGTGAAGGCGGCGCTCGAGGGCGCGCGCGACATCATCGCCGAAGGCATTACGGAAAATGCCGACCTGCTCGGCAAGCTGCGCGGGCATATGAAGACGACCGCCATCCTGAAGGCAACGGTCGTGGATGGTAAGCAGGAGGCGGGCGCCAAATTCTCCGATTATTTCTCGCATCAGGAGCGCTGGGCAACCGCGCCGGGCCATCGCGCGCTTGCCATGCTGCGGGGATGGAACGAAGAGGTCCTGACGCTGACCATCGATGTCGATGTTGACGCCATCTCGCCGAACAAGCCGGTCGAGCGGTTGATCGCCACGGCCTATGAGATCGGCCCGAGCCGGCCCGGCGACCGCTGGCTGATGGAGGTCGCGAGCTGGACGTGGCGCGTGAAGCTTTCCATGTCGCTGTCGCTCGACCTGATGCGTGAGCTGCGCGAGCGCGCCGAAGAGGAGGCGATCCACGTCTTCGCCCGCAATCTGAAGGATCTGCTGCTCGCAGCCCCCGCCGGTTCGCGCGCCACGATGGGTCTCGATCCGGGCATCCGCACCGGCGTCAAGGTGGCGGTGGTCGACGGCACGGGCAAGTTGCTGGAGACGACGACCGTCTATCCCTTCCCGCCGAAGAATGATGTGCGCGGCACGCAGGCGACCTTGGCGGCACTGGTCCGCAAGCACAAGGTCGAGCTGATTTCCATCGGCAACGGCACCGGCAGCCGTGAGACGGAGAAGCTTGTGGCCGACATGCTCGCCGATCTGCCGGCGCCGAAGCCGACCAAGGTCATCGTCTCGGAGGCCGGCGCCTCCGTCTATTCCGCCTCGGAGACTGCGGCACTGGAATTTCCCGGCCTCGACGTCTCGCTCCGCGGAGCCGTCTCCATCGCCCGCCGCTTGCAGGACCCGCTGGCCGAGCTCGTCAAGATCGAGCCGAAGTCGATCGGCGTCGGCCAATACCAGCACGATGTCGATCAGCTGAAGCTGTCGCGTTCGCTGGACGCGGTCGTCGAGGACGCGGTGAATGCCGTCGGTGTCGATCTGAACACGGCTTCCGCTCCGCTGCTGGCCCGTGTCTCGGGCCTCGGCCCGTCGATCGCCGATGCGATCGTCAAGCATCGAGACGGCGAGGGGGCCTTCGAGACCCGCCGCGATCTGTTGAAGGTTGCCCGCCTCGGCCAGCGCACCTTCGAGCAATGCGCCGGCTTCCTGCGCATTCCCAACGGCAAGGAGCCGCTCGATTCCTCGTCGGTGCATCCGGAAGCCTATGGCATCGCCAAGAAGATCGTTGCCGCCTGCGGACGCGACCTGCGCAGCCTGATGGGAGATACGGCAAAGCTGAAGGCCCTCGATCCCAGGCAGTTCATCGACGAGAAATTCGGTCTGCCGACCGTGCGCGACATCATTTCCGAGCTTGAAAAACCTGGCCGCGATCCGCGCCCGAGCTTCAAGACCGCGACCTTTGCCGAGGGCATCAACGAGATCGGCGACCTGAAGCCAGGAATGCTTCTCGAAGGTACGGTGACCAATGTTGCCGCCTTCGGTGCCTTCGTCGATATAGGCGTCCATCAGGACGGATTGGTGCATGTCTCGCAGCTTGCCGATCGCTTCGTGAAGGACCCGCATGAGGTGGTCAAGGCTGGCGACGTCGTGAAGGTCACGGTCGTGGAAATCGACGTGAAGCGGAAGCGAATCGCTCTCTCGATGCGCAAAGATGGCGGCACTGTGGCGCCGCCGCCGGCACGTGATTCGCGAGAGCAAGGTGGGGCACGCAACGCTGGCGGTAGGGGCGATAGTCGTCCGAAGGCGGAGCAGCAGGGCAGTTTCGGTGCCGCTCTGGCCGATGCACTCAAGCGAAAATAAGGACTTAGCGAGAGACATTGCAAGAATGTCACACTCTGGCAGTGTTGTTGCCGGAGTGCTACAGAGTGCGAAAAGGTGCGCTTGCCACAATGTTCTGAAGCGCTAGAGTCAGCCCTAATGTCATGTCATAACATTCGAGGCGTCCATGGCGTCGGCACTCTTCTCTCTTGTTACGAAACTTGTCCGTAAAGGCTCGCTGAAACTTACGCTCGCGTCCGGCGAGACGCACATGATCGGCGATGGGTCCGGCGAAATGGTCGCCATCCGCCTCGCCGACCAGCAGGCGGAGGACGCGATCGCGCGCGATCCGACCTTGAAGCTCGGCGAAATGTATATGGAAGGGCGCTTCATTCTCGAGCAGGGGGATATCTATGAATTCCTCTCTCTGGTGAAGCAGAACACCACCAACGAAATCTTCGATCTGCGCATGGCGGCCCTACTGATGGGGCGCATCGTCTGGCAGCAGCTCAAGAGCCGGTCGCCGATCAATCGCAACAAATACAATGTTGCGCATCACTACGATCTTTCGGCCAAGCTGTTCGATCTCTTCCTCGACGATGATTGGCAATATTCCTGCGCTTATTTCGTGCCGCCTGGCATCAGCCTGGACGAAGCGCAGGTGGCCAAAAAGCGCCATATCGCCGCCAAGCTGCTGGTTGAGCCCGGCCAGCGCGTTTTGGAGATCGGCTCCGGCTGGGGCGGCATGGGCATGTATCTCGCCGAAGCCAATCCTGGCCTCGATTTTACCGGCATCACGCTCAGCGAAGAGCAGCTCAAGGTCTCCCGTGAACGCGCCGCCAAGCGCGGATTGTCCGACCGCGTCCGTTTCGAGCTGCAGGACTACCGTTACATGGCGGGCCGGAAGTTCGACCGCATCGTCTCTGTCGGCATGTTCGAACATGTCGGCATCGGCGCCTATCGCAGGTTCTTCAAGAAGGTTTCGGAACTGCTCGACGACAACGGTGTGATGGTGCTGCATTCCATTGCGCGTCCGAAGCCGAGCTTTGCCACCAATGCCTTTATCGAAAAGTATATCTTCCCGGGTGGTTATATTCCTTCGGTCGGCGAGACCTTGCCGCCGCTGGAAAAGGCCGGGCTTCTGGTCAAGGATGTCGAAATCCTGCCGATGCACTATGCGCATACGCTGCGGCACTGGCGCCAGCGCTTCGTCGCGCGAAAGGCGGAAGCCGTGGCGCTCTACGACGAGAATTTCTTCCGCATGTGGGAATTCTATCTGGCCGGCTCGGAAATGGGCTTCCGCTGGGACGAGCTCTTCATCATGCAGATCCAGATTGCCAAGAACCAGTTCGCCGTTCCCGACAACCGCAACTATATTGGCGAGCGCGAGGCGAAGCTGAGGGAGTTCGAGGCGACACGGGCGCCGCTGGAGAAGATTGTGTTCTAAACCTTCGCCATTGTTTTGAATGGTTGCGCCGGATTTTGGATTTCCAAAGTCCGGCGCTTTAGCGTTCAGTCCCGGCAGGTAGCGAGGATATGAATGCTATTTGACCACTTTGACGGTCAGATTCTCGTCGCTGACTTTACTTCCGTACAATACGGTCACCCGCAGGGTGAATTGATCGGTGCCGACGAAACCGGGATCGGACGTGTAGTATATCGTAGTACCTTCAATGGGCTTGCCGCTGCAGATATAGGCATCGCTATCCTTGTCGTATTTGACGTGAACCGTGCCATGTTCGAATGTGACTTTGCCATGGCTGGGCTGCTTGACCACCGCCGTATAGGGGTAGGAGTTGAAGGTGCAGTCCCGCTTCACCGACGAAGCCATTCCGAGCGCGGTCTTCTTGCCCGAAATGACTCTGTGCGAATATTGATCTTGCTTGGCGCCCCCGATCGGTGCGCTGACACAGCTGGAAAGCATCAAGCCGATGCTGAGAAACGCACCGAGATAAATCCAAGATTTGGTTTTCATTTTGCCTCTTGTTCAACCTTCATATGAGCAGGTCACTGCTCAAATTCTGGCGTCGCGCCATTACCTTGGATTGAGTAGCGCATGCCGAAATTAAATCGCTGCGACAGATCGGCGCAAGCCGGAGACCAGCGCAGGTCTCATCGAGAATTTTGCCGTCGGTCCCGAATTCGACCGCGCGTGGTTAAGAGAGCGGTAACGCGATCCGAATAGTTTGAGGCAACTCTAGGGCCGCGTGTATGGCCCTTTGTATTGCGTATTATGGAGTTGCATTGTGTTTACGAAATCGCGTCTGCTTTTCACGTTCGGCTTGTTCGCTGCCTCAGCCGGTGCGGCTTCGGCGGGAGACGGCCAGCATTTCTGGTCGGGTAACTGGTACCTAAGCGTCGGTGCGGCCGGTTTCTCGGCGCCGAAATTCGAAGGCAGCAAGCACAACAAGCTGCAGTGGTCGCCGTTGATCTCCGTCGGCAAGCAGGGCCCGGGTCCGCGTTTCTCCTCGCGCAACGACAATCCGTCCTTTGCTCTGATCGAGAGTGACGCGTTCCGAGTCGGTATCGTCGGCAAGTTCGTGCCGAGCCGTGACAGCAGCGACGGTCGTGAGCTGAGGGGCCTGAAGAAGGTCAAGTGGGGCGTTGAGGCCGGCGGTTTTGCCGAGGCCTATCCGACCGACTGGCTGCGCGCCCGCGTCGAAGTCCGCCAGGGCATTCGCGCCCATAGCGGCCTCGTTGCCGATGCCGCCGTCGACGCCTTCACCGACATCACTCCGGAACTGCGCTTGTCCGGCGGCCCGCGCATGACGCTCGCCTCCAACGATTATTTCAACACCTATTACGGCGTCAACGCGCGGGAGGCGGCCGCCTCCGGCCTCAGCCGTTACAACCCGGGCGGCGGCGTGAAATCCGTCGGTGCCGGTGGCGCATTGACATGGAAGCCGTCCGAGAATTGGACCACCAGCACTTTCCTGGAATATACGCGTCTTACCGGCCCGGCCGGTGACAGCAGCCTCGTGCGCGAGCGTGGCGACCGCAATCAGCTGCTGATCGGCGTCTCCGCCAGCTACAAGTTCAACTTCACGATGAACTGAGAAATGAGCGGGGCTTAGGCTCCGCCGCTTGACCTTCAGCGTCGGATATCACTACTAATCGCCTATGCAAAAGACAGGCGACATCAACGGGCGCGTCGCTGACGCGCCATCCGGAAACTGGGTTTACCGCGTTCTGCCGCCGGTGCTTTGGCCCTATGCGCAGCTTGCGCGCTGGGACAGGCCGATCGGCTGGCAGCTTCTGATGTGGCCGTGCTTCTGGTCGGTGGCACTTGCAGCCAATGCCTCCATTTCCATGGGGCATGGTTCGCCGGGTTTTGTGGTGATCTATCACCTCATCCTGTATTTCGTCGGTGCGGTCGCCATGCGCGGCGCCGGCTGCGCCTATAATGACCTGGTCGATCACGGGATCGACATGAAGGTCGCGCGCACGCGCTCGCGCCCACTGCCGTCTGGCCGCGTGACACGCTTTCAGACCAAGGTCTTCATCGCGCTCCAGGCTCTGGCCGGCCTTCTGGTGCTTTTGCAGTTCAATTGGTTTGCCGTCCTTCTCGGCGTGCTGTCGCTTGCGATCGTCGCGCTCTACCCTTTCGCAAAACGCTTCACCGACTGGCCGCAGTTCTTCCTGGGTCTTGCCTTTTCCTGGGGTGCTTTGATGGGCTGGGCCGGCCTTTTCGGCAGCCTGTCGCTTGCTCCGATCGTGCTTTACGCCGCCGCCATCCTCTGGACGATCGGCTACGACACGATTTATGCGCATCAGGACAAGGAAGACGACGAGCTGATCGGCGTCCGCTCGACCGCGCGGCTCTTCGGCGACCAGACGCGCCTCTGGCTGATCGGCCTCTACGGCGCGACAGTGCTTCTGATGCTGGTTGCCTTCGCCCTGGCCGGAGCCGGCTGGCTTTCCTATGTCGGCCTGATCGTCGCGGGCGGTATGTTCGCCTATCAGATCGCCGTGCTTGACATCAAAGATGGCGAGCAGTGCCGAGCCCTGTTCCTATCCAACAACCGGGTTGGCCTGATTGTCTTTGCCGGGCTCTTCCTGTCGTTCCTGCTTCTTGTTCCGTGAGCATGTAACCATCGAGCATGACTGGCGATGAGCGTTTGCTGAGGTCATAAAATCTGTCAGCCGCAGGATTGCACATCCCACGGCCGATCTTTGGTAATGTCGGAACTTAATCCTGACAGCTCAGTGCCGCGCAATGATCTCGCGGCCTTCGATCTTCATCTTGATGCCGAGCTTGCCGGTCGAGCGGCGCACGAGGAAGCGCGGGCGGCGATCGGCGAAATAGGAATGACGTCGACGCGGTTGGCTGTCCAGCGCGCGGACACTGCCCAGATGCTCTTCCAGCGGGCGGGCAACACCATCGGCCTCGATCATCAGCATCGGGATACGGAAGGCTTCCGACCAGGAGCGCCAATCGGCAGCGATGTCGCTGAGATCGTGGGCAACAAGGAGGGGGATGCAGAGGTCCGGATCGGAGTGATGCAGTTCAAGCGTAACGGTGACTTCGCCGTCACCATGGTCGATGGCGCGAGCGGCGACACCCATGAAAGCGCGTTTTGGCAGGGCGACGGACAGCGGCAGGCCGCTGGACGGCAGGATCTTGCGCAGCACGGCGCCGCGCTCATCGATCGTGATGGTAACGTCACCCTCGGCACCCCGCATGGCATAGCTGACCTGTTGCGGAAAGCGCGTCGGATCAAGCCGCAGTGTGGTTCCAGCCCAGTCGGGCTTCAGGACGGTATTTGTCATCGATTTTCTACCCTTGCTTTACCTGAGAGCCGGTTTTCCGGTCTTCTCTCGGAGAACTTTTGTCCTCTCGTTGTTGGGCAGATTAGGCGCGGTCCCTTCCAGACAGCTTAAAAATTGCGGTTAAGAAAACTTTGCGTCCTCAAATGGTTAGCGAAATCGAATGCATCAGGGTTTCCATAAAGTGAATGCAAGGCACGGCGGCTGCTCCATCGCGGTACACGCAAAGGATGAGGTGTTGTAAGTCTCAGGTAAGGTTTGTGTGGGAAAATGCTTCCAGATTCGCGGGCTTATACGAGCTTATATTAGAGATCTATTGGGATTTTGCTGATGATTTCCACTTATCTTGGTTATACGATTGCAACCAGAGATATGTCAACGTCGCTCAATCAAGTGGCATCACAGTCTCAGAATAAGCGCCTGATCGACTATTACAATGCCAATATCGGCAAAGTAAAGAACGTCGATGACTTCGTGAATAACTATCAGCTGTACAGTTATGCGATGGAGGCCTACGGGCTCTCCGACATGACATACGCCAAGGCCTTTATGAAACAGGTGCTGACCAGCGACCTCAGCGATTCCACCAGTTTCGCCAATAAATTGACCGATCCGCGCTACAAGGAATTTGCCGCGGCGTTCAATTTCGGTACGGGCAGCACGAACACGGCGCAATCCAGCAAGCAGGAAGACGATCTGATCGGGCTTTATCAGCAATCATATACGAATGAGGCGACGGCTGCCGCGACGGAAACGAGTTACTACAGCCAGAACATCAGCTCGGTTAAGTCTGTCGATGACCTGCTCGGCAACACGCGCCTGAGGAACTACGTCCTGCAGGCCTACGGCATCGATCCGACTTACGCATCGAATTCGATCCTGAAGCAGATGCTGACGAGCGATACCAGCGATCCAAACAGCTACGTCAATCAGAACGGCGGCGCCGCCGACAAGGCTCTCGCAGCGGAGTTCAATTTCAACGCGGATGGCACGGTCAAGACATCCACGGCCGACAGCGACAACGCCTATTACGAGGCCAATATCGGCAATGTCACATCGGTCGATCAGCTGACGTCCAATCCGCGGCTGTTCCAGTACGTCAAAACAGCCTTCGATATCCCGGTCTATATCACCGCCGACCAGTTCAATGCCTCGGCCAAGGATGCGGGCGTTGCGAGCTCGAACGGGCTGACCAGCGTCATGGCCGAATTCAATTTCCAAAGCAATGGGACGGTCGCTTCCGGCTCGCAGGCGCAGACATCGGCTCAGGTGAGCGCCACGACCACGGCCTATACGACGAATTACCCTGGGGGGCCGCAGACCCTCGGCCAGCAGGCCGATGTCATGAGCGCCTATAACTCCGGCGTGCCCTCGTACACCACCAGTGTCGGCGCGGCCGACAACGCTCTGTACTATAAGGACCATATCGGCTCTATCACGTCAGTCGACCAGTTGACGTCGGACACCCGCCTCTTCGACTTTATCAAGACGGCCTACGGCGTCGATGCGAGCACACCCGCCATCGTCTTCAAAAATGCCTTTTCCGATCCGACGACCGCTTCCATCTTCGGCCTGACGGATGTCGTCGCCGCGTTCAATTTCCAATCGGACGGCACGCTTGCTTCTGGCGATACGGCCCAGTCCCAAAGCGCGATCGATGCTGCCTCGACCGCCTATATGACGAACTATCGGTCTTCGCAGTCGAACCTGACGACCGATGCGGTCAACAACTACAAGAACCGCATCGCCAACGTGAAGACCATCAAGGATTTCTTCACGAGCAATACCGCCGATAGCAGCACGTCCAACGACAGCATGCCCGAACTCTACCAGATGGCTCTGCGCGCTTACGGCATCGGTTCGAACGAGGTCACGAAGACCCAGCTGACCAAAATCCTCGAAAGCGATCCCTATGATTCCAAGAGCTATGTCAGCTCGCTTAAGGATTCGCGCTTTACGGCGCTTGCCAAGGCCTTCAATTTCGATAGCGCGGGCAATCTGAAGCCTCCGGTCCAGTCCCTGTCGCAAACGCAGACGAACAGCTATATTTCCGAATATTCCAGCCGCTCCACGGCAGGATTGACGGGCGCGCTGCTGACCAAGGCGACCAATGACGCCAAGACTGCCGGCACCTATTTCGCGACCAACATCGTCAATGTCACCAGCGTCACCGGTCTGCTTGCCGACAGCAAGCTCACAAATTTCATCCTGACCGCCAACGGCATCGATCCGAAAACCGTCGACACGGCGACGCTGAAGAAGGCTTTCGCCTCCGATCCGTCCGACTCCAAGAGCTTTATCAACACCGCTGACGGTGCCAAGTTCAAGAGCATCGTCGAGGCGTTCAATTTCGATACGAGCGGGAACCTGACGGACAGCAAGCTCGGCACCGCACAGAACGGGGGCGCTCTCGCCCAGACGAACGATCTCTACCTGCATCAGACGCTCGAGGATCAGGAAGGACAAACCAACGCCGGTGTGCGCCTGGCGCTCTACTTCCAGCGCAAGGCGCCGAGTATCAATTCGATTTACGACATCATGGGCGACACCGCGCTCTACCAGGTCATAACCACCACCTACAGCTTGCCGAGCTCGATCTCTTCGATGGATGTCACTACCCAGGCCAATATGCTGAGCAAGTTCGTTAACGTTTCCGATCTTCAGGATCCGGACAAGGTCAATAAGCTGCTGCAGCGATTCTCTGCCATGTATGACCTGGAGAACAATACCGCGTCGTCCACGTCGCCGGCGCTGTCGATTCTGACGAGCTCTTCATCGGGTGTCGGCATCAGCGCCGACACGCTGCTGTCGATCGCGCAGCTGTCCTCGTCCAAGTAACGAACCCCGCAAAAAAATCCGATCTGCATTCCCGCCGCGTTTCCGGGCGGCAAGTGCGCCTATTTGCGCGGAATTTTCGATGTTGTTCGGGCGGCACAGACAGCAGGAATACGTGCTTTCAGCAGCGGTCAGAAGGAACTTATTAACCATCCTTGCCCTATTCGATTTGAGAAGCCATCGGCAATATCAATGACTGGGTTGCAGGTCTCATGCGTCTTTCCCGAACGACACTTTCGAATGCGTCACAAGGCGTCCAGCCGGAGGGCGAACTCGACCCGGAACAGGCCGCCGAGGAGGCGCGTCGGATCGAGCAGATTGCTGCCCGCCGTGCATTCCTGGAAGAGAAGATTCGCAACGCCCGCGAAGCCAAGCGCAAGGCCGAGGAGCATCGCCGCGCCGAGGAATTGCGGCGTGCCGAAGACGCAAGGCAGCGGACGGCCGCCGTACCGAAACCGGTCGTCGAGGCTTTGCAGGCGAAGCCCGCGGAGAAGGATCCGGTGATGACCGTCCTGCCGCATGGAATTTCGGCGGAGGATCTTGCCTCGCCCGGCTGGCAGAACGCTTTTCTGATGGGTCCGAACGTTCGGTTCACCCGCACGCGGGAAAACGAGATCATCAGCCGTCGCCCGCCCGCCGAGCCGCCGGCCGAAATCACGCCGCCGGTCTCCACTCATGCCGCGATGCGGGTCATGGAACCGCCCGTCATCGAGGCACCGGCTACCCTCGCTGCGCCACAGCCGGCGCAGCCCGCCGAGTTCCATCTGCCGCTGCTTGAGGACATGCCTTTTGCGGTGGAGAGCTACATGCCATCAGTAATTCAGAAATCTCCGGCAACCGAGCCGGACGCATTGGAGATGACCGTTATCGCTACCGCATTTTCGAAGGCTCCGGCGACCGCGCTGGACGCTTCCCCAGTATCGTTGAATGTTTCCGAATCCGTTGCCGCGCCTGTGGTCGAGTCGCGGCTCGCTCATCTCTCCGATTTCGCTTTCTGGGACGCGATGCCCTTCGACGGCGAATTCGTGTCCGCCATCAGGGGCGCGCCGACCAAGCCGGTGATGATTTCCGAGCTTAAGGTTGAAGCCGAATCGATCGTCGCGAAGTTCCGCATCTTGGAATGCCGCCGGCCGGCTGCGGTTGCGGAGATTCAGCGGGCTGTCGAAGCGGCTTCTACCGTTGAAGCTGCTGTATTGGCCGAAGCCGTTCCCAGCCTCTCGACGGCAACAGTCAGCACGCCGGCCATGGACGAACTCGCGGCTTGGGAAGCTGCTGTTCTGGCGTCGGTCGTAGAAGAGGCATCAGAGATTGCCGCACCTGCCGTTGTCGAGCCGCAAGTCGTAGCCCAGCCGGAGGTATTCGTACCGCCCGCTTTCGTAAAGGCCGTCTACGGCGCTGAGGCCGCTCCGGTTGCCGAATCTCGTCCGGCCCCGGTAATGGTCGTGGCACCTATGCCGGCCAAGGTCGCAGCACCTGCACCTGCCGGGCCGATTGCCAAGGCAACACCGACCGTTCCCGCCGTCGAAGCCGCTGCCCAGCGGCTGATCGATGCGCCGCCGTCGCGGATTACGCCACGTCGACCGGCATCGCTGACGCCGCCTGAGTGGCGCCCGATCGCCCAGAGCGGCGAGGGAGAATATGAGTTTCCCCCGCGCGAGCTGCTGCAGGAGCCGGCCGTCCGTTCCGGCGTGATCATGACCCAGGAAACGCTGGAGCAGAATGCCGGCCTGCTGGAAAGCGTGCTGGAAGACTTTGGCGTCAAGGGCGAGATCATCCACGTTCGCCCCGGCCCCGTCGTCACGCTCTACGAATTCGAGCCGGCACCCGGCGTCAAATCCTCGCGCGTCATCAATCTCGCGGACGACATCGCCCGCTCGATGTCGGCCCTGTCGGCCCGCGTCGCCGTCGTTCCCGGCCGCAACGTCATCGGCATCGAACTGCCGAACGTCACCCGCGAGACCGTCTATTTCCGCGAGATGATCGAATCCCCGGATTTCGAAAAGAGCGGCTACAAGCTGGCGCTCGGCCTCGGCAAGACGATCGGCGGCGAACCCGTCATCGCTGAACTGGCGAAGATGCCGCATCTGCTCGTCGCCGGCACCACCGGCTCGGGCAAGTCGGTCGCCATCAATACGATGATCCTGTCGCTGCTCTATCGCATGTCGCCGGAACAGTGCCGCCTGATCATGGTCGATCCGAAGATGCTGGAACTGTCGGTTTACGACGGCATCCCGCACCTCCTGACCCCCGTCGTCACCGATCCCAAGAAGGCCGTGATGGCGCTGAAATGGGCGGTGCGCGAGATGGAGGATCGCTACAGGAAGATGTCGCGTCTCGGCGTGCGCAATATCGACGGCTACAACAGCCGCGTCGCCACCGCCAAGGAAAAGGGCGAGACGATCCACGTCATGGTCCAGACCGGCTTCGACAAGGGCACCGGCGCCCCGATCGAGGAAAGCCAGGAGATGGACCTGACGCAGATGCCCTATATCGTCGTCATCGTCGACGAAATGGCCGACCTGATGATGGTCGCCGGCAAGGAAATCGAAGGCGCGATCCAGCGTCTGGCGCAGATGGCGCGTGCCGCCGGCATCCACCTGATCATGGCGACGCAGCGTCCTTCGGTCGACGTCATCACCGGCACGATCAAGGCTAACTTCCCGACGCGTATCTCCTTCCAGGTGACGTCGAAGATCGACAGCCGCACCATCCTCGGCGAGCAGGGGGCGGAACAGCTCCTTGGCCAGGGCGACATGCTGCACATGGCCGGTGGCGGCCGTATCTCCCGTGTTCATGGTCCTTTCGTCTCGGATGAGGAAGTCGAGAAGGTCGTAGCCCACCTGAAGCTGCAGGGCCGCCCGGAATATCTCGACACGGTCACCGCCGACGAGGACGAGGAAGACGACGAAGAGGATACCGCGGTTTTCGACAAGGGCGCCATCGCCTCCGAAGACGGCGACGACCTCTACGAACAGGCGATCAAAGTCGTCATGCGCGACAAGAAGTGCTCGACCTCCTACATCCAGCGGCGCCTCGGCATCGGCTATAACCGCGCGGCCTCGCTCGTCGAACGCATGGAGAAGGACGGCCTCGTCGGTCCCGCCAACCATGTGGGCAAGCGTGAGATCATCTCGGGCAACCGCAATGGCGGGGGGCAGGGAGTGCCGGCGAATAATGCGAGCCAGGAAGATTTCGATTGATCCGGAAGGCACCCAGCCAGGTGTAATCCAAACTTAACTGGGAAGCGGCCTTTCGAATGGAAGGCCGCTTTTGTTTTGTCAGACGCGCTCGAGCTTGATGTGCGGCAAGGGCGGCAGCTCGACCCGGATGGTATCGTCACATTGCACCCGGCCACCCTGCGATACGATGCCCATGATGCCCGCCTTGCGGACCAGGCCGCCCTCGGCATCGCGATCGAGCACGGCATGCAGCAGGCCCCTCTGGAAATCGTCTATCTGCTTGCAGGGGTTTCGCAGACCCGTCACCTCGACAATCGCTTCTTCGCCTATATGCAGACGCGTTCCCTGCGGCAGCGAAAGCAGGTCGATGCCTCTGGTCGCAATGTTCTCGCCCATGTCGCCCGGAGCGACGGAAAATCCCTTTTCGGTAAGTTCGTCGAACAGCTCTTCGTGGATGAGATGCACCTGGCGCAGATTGGGCTGCGTCGGATCGACTGCGACGCGCGAGCGATGCTTCACCGTGACCCCCATATGCGCGTCGCCTTCCACGCCGAGGCCCGTCAGCAGCTGGATGTGAGTCCGGTTCTCCTTGCTGAACCCGTGCACATTGCTGCTGCTGACTGAGGTTACATATATGCGCTTGCCGCTCATGCCGAACCCTTTCATAAACGACCCAGATCTCTATAAATTGGTGTATACCAATTTCAAGGCGACGGAATTGTGATGGATGAGAAAAATCGGCAGGGTGACGGCGTAAAAACCGTTGGTGGTTGGGCAGCCGTGGCCACCGAACTGCGAGCCGCCATCGACAGTGGCAGGCACGCTCCGGGTAGCCGCCTGCCGAGCGAGCGCGCTTTGTCGGAACAATTCGGTGTTTCGCGGGTGACGATGCGGCGCGCGATCGCCGAGTTGGAGGGGGAGGGGCTGCTGCGCGTGGCGCGCGGAAGCGGCGCTTATGTCCGCGCCGATATGCCCGTCCGCTTCAAACTGGGTGACAAGGTGAGGTTCAGCAAGGATCTGACCGCGACGGAGGCAAACCTCACCCGCAAAGTTCTTTCGACCAGCGAAATTCCAGCCAATGCCAATATCGCGATGAGGCTCAATCTGCAGCCGGGCGAAATGGTGCTGGAAATGCGCGTGGTTGCCTATGCCGACGAACTTCCCGTCTCGGTTGTCATGCGAAGTTGCTCCGCGATGCGCTTTCCCGGCCTGACGGAAAAGTTCGCCGCAACGGGCTCGTTTACAGCGGCGCTGAAGGATTACGGTGTGACGGACTATTGGCGCCGCTCCACCGACATCACGGCGCGTATGCCGACCGAGGCCGAGGCGCGCCTTCTACAGCAATCGCGTCTGACACCGGTTCTTGCCTATGCCGGCGAAGACGTCGATGCCGACGGCACGGTCATTTCGTGCCAAATCGGCTGCTTCGCTTCCGAGCGGGTCGTTGTGACAGTCTAAAATCTCAGGCCCTGAGGACCTTCCCCGGATTCATGACCCCAGCCGGGTCGAACGCCATCTTGATCCGGCGCATCAGGTCCATCTCGATATCCGAACGGATGGAAGCTAGTTCGTCGCGTTTCAGCTGGCCGATACCATGCTCGGCGGAGATAGAGCCGCCATGCTGCAGCACCAGCCCGTGCACGATCTTGTTCATCTCGTGCCAGCGGCCGATGAATTCTTCCTTATCGGCGCCCACGGGCTGCGAGATGTTGTAGTGAATGTTGCCGTCGCCCATATGGCCGAAGGCGCAGATGCGAGCGCCGGGCAGGGCCGCGATAACCGCCTTTTCCGCCTCGGCCATGAATTGCGGAACCTGCGCCACCGGCACGGAAACGTCATGCTTGATTGAGCCGCCCTCCGGCTTCTGTGCATCCGACATGCTTTCCCTCATGTGCCAGATGGCCTTCTGCTGTGCTTCGGAGCTGGCGATCGTTGCATCCTGGATCAGGCCGGCCTCGTAGCCTTGTTCCAGCAGCGTCGTCATCATCCGCTCTGCGGTTTCGGCTGAGTCCGAGGTGGAGATATCGATCAGCACGTACCAGGGATACGCTGTCTCCAGCGGATCGCGGACGCCGGGGATGTGCCGGGCGGTGAATTCGATGCCGATGCGCGGCATCAGTTCGAAACCGGTCAGCGCCGTGCCGCAGAGGCTCGAAGCGTTCTTGAACAGGGTCAGCGCCTCATCCACCGTTTGCAGGCCGGCAAAGGCGACCTGATGGCCGAGCGGCTGCGGGAAGAGCTTCAGCACTGCGCCGGTGATGACACCGAGCGTGCCTTCGGCGCCGATGAACAGATCGCGCAGATCGTAGCCGGTATTGTCCTTCTTCAGGCGGCGCAGCCCGTTCCAGATCTCGCCAGTGGGCAACACAACTTCGAGGCCGAGGCAGAGTTGGCGCATATTGCCATAGGCGAGAACGGCCGTGCCGCCGGCATTGGTGGAGAGGTTGCCGGCGATGCGGCAGGAACCTTCCGAGCCGAGCGACAGCGGAAACATGCGGCCATGTTCGGCCGCTGCCTTATGCACGTCCGCCAGGATGCAGCCGCCATCGACGATCATCGTATTGCCGACCGGATCGATATCGCGGATGCGGTTCATCCGCTCCAGCGACAGGATGATGTCGGAGCCACCCTCGCGCGGCGTCTGGCCGCCGACGAGGCCGGTATTGCCGGTCTGCGGCACGATGGCCGTGCCGGTCTCGCTGGCGAGCTTGAGGATCGCTGACACTTCTTCCACGGAGCCGGGCTTCAGCAGCATCGGCGATGCGCCGTGGTAGAGGCCGCGGTTTTCCACCAGATGCGGTGCGATCTCCACGGGGTCACGCGTCGCATGCTTTTCGCCCACGATGGCGGCGAAGCGGTCGAGAAGGGCGGAGGAGGGGGCGAAGCTGCTCATGGTGTGTCCTTTGCCGATAGGGTTCGGGCCGATTTAGTCTCTGGAACTTGCTGATCTTCTTCGAATTGTCATCAAGTTCCAGCTATTCGCTTTTGCATGATCCCCAAAACCGCTTCGCACTTTTGGGGATCATGCTCGGGGCGCGGCCGCGCGGCGCAGCCGGTCGTTGATGGCCTCGCCGAGGCCATCGTCGGGAATGTGGGAAAAGGCGATCGTCACGGCACCCGTCGCATCGGCGCGCTTCATGAAATCGAAGAGGTTGGCGGCGGCTTCCGAAAGATCGCCGCTAGGGCTGAGATCCAGCACGGCAACGGCATTTTCGATGCCGGCAATCGCGGGTGTCCCGAAGCGGATCAGAGCTTCGTCCGGCGAAACATCGGTCGCATCGAGCCGCACGGCTGCGCCCGGCGCATAATGCGAAGCAAGCATGCCGGGTGCTTCGATGGCAGGTGCCGCACCTCTCTTGCGCTTCACGGCCTTGCCCGCGATCCGTTCGATCTCGCGCGCCGCCAATCCGCCCGGCCGCAGCAGCCGCAGCTCGCCGTCCTCGACCTTGACGATGGTCGATTCGACGCCCACCACCGAAGCGCCGGCATCGAGGATCAGCGTGATCCGCTCTCCGAGGTCGTCGTCGACATGATCGGCGCTGGTGGCGCTGATCTTGCCCGACGTATTGGCGCTTGGGGCGGCCAGAGGCTTTCCGAAGGCGCGGATCAACTCGCCGGCAAAGCCCTGCGGCACGCGGATGCCGACCGTGTCGAGACCGGCGGTCGCCAGCGGATGGATGCCGCTTTCAGGCCGTAGCGGCAGCACCAGCGTCAGCGGACCGGGCCAGAAGGCTTCCGCCAGCTTGCGGGAGATGGGATCGAAGATCGCGTAGCGTTCAGCCATGGCCAGATCGCTCATATGGCAGATCAGCGGATTGAAGCGCGGCCGGCCCTTGGTTTCGTAGATACGGGTGATGGCGGCCGGATTGGTGGCATCGGCGGCAAGCCCATAGACGGTCTCCGTCGGCAATCCGATCGGCAACCCCTCGGCAAGCGTTGCCGAGGCGACCTCTATCGCCGTTTGCGGATGTTCAAGGATGTCTATGTGTCGCGCCATGGCCTGCCCGTTTGCAGTTCAGGCCGTTCTTATGCTTTTCAAGTTTTCGGATCAATGATCAAAGCTGGCGAATGATGTCGCGAAGCTGCTCGTTGCGGGCGCCGAGCAGCAGGACGTTGCGGATGGCGGTCTGCGGATCATGGGTGTGGAAGAGCACTCCGTTGCCCCGGATGTCGCGATTGATCGTCAGCTTCTTTTCCGACGCTTCCTTGTCCGGATGGACGGCGACGGCGAAATACATTCGCGAATATTTCAGGCTGATGTCTTCGAAGAAATTGTCGTTCTGGCCGAGGCGGGCAAAGAAATTGGCGATGTAGAAGGCCCAGCTTACCTCCTCATATTTCGCGAATTGCGTTCGCGCCGCGGTGACGTGGCAATAGCCGAGATGCGGCGTATCCCGCAGGGTGTGATGGAAGATCAATTTCGGAAAGCGGATCGACTGGTGAAAGCTGTTGAGACGGCCATGGGTTGTCTCGCCGGCGTTCCGCAGCTTGCTCGCCGTGCGTTCGGCCACTTCCTCGAACGTGAGGTAACGTCGCTCCTCGGCGAGCCAATGCGTCTTGTCGCGATTGATGCGGCCGGTGCGGAGAAATTCCGTATACCCCGCCGCCGGCGGTACCGGCTCCGGGTTGGCGGGTTTCTTGGCATCGAAATATCTGAGTTTTGCCATGCCGGCTCGCCATCGAGGTCTGGATGCCGAATGATAGATCGTCTAGCTTGAGCCGGGCTGAAGCGCGCGCTCTTGCTGGCGGATCGTTGAAAAGGATCAGAATCATGCCCGGCATTACCGATCTCAAGCTGCTGCTGGCGGACATGAAGCCGAATCTTGCCGAGGGCGAGTTCGTCTATTGCAGCGTGCCGGCTTCGGCGCTCGCCGATCATATTCACCTGGAGCCGATCGGGCTCTTTCGGGAAAGGGAGGGAGTGACGTTGATCCTTCCTCTGGAAGCAGCGCGGCAGGCAGGGCTTCCGACGGCCCCCGCCATGCGGATGATCACGCTCGATATCCATTCCTCGCTGGAGGCGGTCGGCCTGACCGCAGCCTTTGCCACGGCCTTGGGAAATGAGGGCATCAGCGCCAATGTCGTCGCCGCCTACTATCACGATCATATCTTCGTTCCGGCCGTTGATGCCGGCCGTGCGGTGGCGGCGCTGCAGGCGCTTTCGCAGGCGCACGCGCGCCTTTGATCGCCTGCCATCGGCGGACCTGTCGCATTCAGAATAAAGCGTCGCTCGCGAGAGGTGGGAGGATCACTATTCCTGCATCCCACGGCGATGCATAAGAGATTGAATTGTCTTCCTATATTGCCGCTATGCGCAACCGTCCGGGCGTCTCGTTTCGTCTGTCGCCAATTTCGAAGCCGATGTCGCATTGTAGCGCAGCGGCTGAAGGGGCCGAGAGCTATGATGTCATCAATCTCAAGGTGCCGTCTGCTAGGGAGGCGGAGAATTGGGAAGCCGGTCAAAATCCGGCGCTGCCCCCGCAACGGTGGTGGAGTAAGGCATGGCGGATAAAGCCACTGGGTCGGGTCGACCTGGGAAGGTGCCATGGGGTCCTGGCGACAGGGCCGCTCCAGAGCCCGGAAACCAGCCTTGGGCACATATGGTTTACTGACCGCGGCGGGCGGTCGGGACATTGCTTTGGGCCGTTCCCACCGGCCGTGCATGTCCTTCGCCCGTTTCTTGGTACTGCGCAAGGATAGGCAAATGGATATCAGCAGCAATGTTCTGCGGCAATTGAAGAATCGCCGTGAGGGTTTCAGCCTGGAGCAGCCCTTCTATACTGACCCGGATTACTTCAAGCTCGATATGGAGATGATCTATTATCGGGATTGGCTGTTCATCGGCCATGATTGCGAAGTGCCTCGCGCGGGTAATTATTTCACCGTCCAGATCGGCGATTATCCCGTCGTCATCGTTCGCGGTCGCGATCAGGTCATCCGTGCCTTCCACAATAGCTGTCGTCATCGCGGCTCGCGGGTCTGCACGACCGAGCGCGGCTCGTCGGCAAAGCTCGTCTGCCCCTATCACCAGTGGACCTACGAGCTGGACGGCTCGCTGCTCTTCGCCCGCCAGATGGCCGAGGATTTCGACAAGAGCCAGTACTCGCTGAAATCGGTTCACTGCGAAAGCGTCGGCGGCTATATCTTCATCTGCCTTGCGCAGAATGCGCCGGACTTCGCGCCGGTTCGCGCCACGATCGAGCCCTACATAGCCCCTCATCGCCTCAGCGAGGCCAAGGTCGCCTTCCAGAGCACCATCATCGAGAAGGGCAACTGGAAGCTCGTCTGGGAAAACAACCGCGAGTGCTATCATTGCGCTGCCAACCATCCCGAACTCTGCCGCACTTTTTCGGAAGCGCCGACGGTGAGCGGCGTGCAGGGGGCAATGAGCGATCCCGTGATCACAGCTCATTGGAAGCGCTGTGAAGCTGCCGGCCTGCCGAGCGAATTCAAGATCTCGCCGGACGGACAGTTCCGCACCGCACGCATGCCGCTGATCGAAGGGGCCGAAAGCTACACCATGTCCGGCCAGAATGCCGTCAAGCGGCCGCTCTCGCCCGATGTGACGATCAACAACATCGGTACGATGCTGCTGTTCCATTACCCGACGACCTGGAACCACATGCTCGGCGATCACGCGATTTCCTTCCGCGTCCTTCCGCTCAACGCCGAGGAAACCGCCGTCACCACCAAATGGCTGGTGCACAAGGATGCGGTCGAAGGCGTCGATTATGATCTCGAAGAGCTTACTCACGTCTGGACTGAGACCAACGATCAGGACCGCCGCATCGTCGAGGAAAATGCCTTCGGCATCCGCTCGCCTGCTTACGAGCCCGGTCCCTATTCGGAAATCCATGAAGGCGGCGTCATGCAGTTCGTCGAGTGGTACTCGAATTTCATGATCAACCGGCTGCAGGGCGATCAGGCCAAGCTGTCGGCGGTTGCCTGAGCATGAACATGACCGTCTCCCTCCGTCATCGACATCTCGACCAGATGCAGCCCTGGAGCGACAGGCAGCATCTGCTCGAATGCCTCTCGGTCACGCCGGAAGCGCCCGATGTGATGACCTTCACATTCGGGTCCGACAAGGACAACTGGTTCCGTTACCTGCCGGGCCAGTTCGTGACGCTGGAGCTGCCGACGGCGCCCGAGCCGGTCATGCGCACCTATACGCTGTCGTCGACACCGTCGCGGCCCTTTTCGGTCGCCGTGACCGTCAAGGCGCAGAAGGACAGCATCGGCACGCGCTGGATGTTCGAGAACCTCAAGCCCGGCATGCGCATCAAGGCTTTCGGTCCCCTCGGCGATTTCAGCCATATCCGCCATCCCGGCGAGAAATATCTCTTCGTGTCAGCCGGGTCCGGCGTGACCCCGATGATGGCCATGACCCGCTACATGGCCGACACGGCGCCGTTGTCGGACATCACCTTCGTCAATTGCTCGCGCAGCCCGGCCGACATCATCTTCCGTTCGGAGCTGGAATATCTCGCCCGCTTCATGCCGAACCTCAATCTCGGCCTGATCGTCGAGGGCTGCGGCCGCACCGAGCTCTGGTCGGGGCTGAAGGGTCGCATCGACAAGGCCAAGATCGGCTTGCTCGCGCCGGATTTCATGGATCGCACGATCTTCTGCTGCGGTCCGGAAGTCTTCATGGATGCGGTCCGCTCCATGCTGGAAGCGCATGGCTTCGACATGTCCCGCTACCATCAGGAAAGCTTCCAGCCGGCGAATGCGGCAACGCCGCTTGCCGAGGTCACCGACGATGCGTCGACTGAAGCTGCAACCACGATCCGCTTCACCATGGCCGGCAAGGACGTCGTCTGCGCGGCGGGGCAGACCGTGCTTCAGGCCGCGCGCGGCGCGGGCGTACGCATCGGTGCGGCCTGCGAATCCGGCCTCTGCGGCACATGCCGCGTCATGAAGCTTTCCGGCGAGGTCGAGATGAACCACAATGGCGGCATCCTCGATGACGAGATCGAGGAGGGCTATATCCTCGCCTGCTGTTCGCGGCCGAAGACGGATGTCCAGGTCGAAGCCTAGAGCAAACTCCAGGAAAAGCGTGCAGCGGTTTTCCGTCCGGAGTTTCGCGAAAAAATATCATAGAGCGGTAACGCTATTCCGTTGTCGCTCTAGAAATCCTGATAATTCAGCTCATTGATCTCCACCGGCTCAGACCGACGGGTCGAGGCCGTGACGATGGGATCGATCACCAGCGAGATAAGCGTCTGCCGCGGTCCGTTGCAGGTCGGTGCCTGTGCGATCATCACGTCGGGCGCAGGCAACGGTTTGGCAGGCAGTAGCTCGCCTTGCGGCCAGATCTTGGCAAGCTGTATCTTGGTCATTGGTACAATATTGACGTCGATATCGGTCAATGTGCCCGGAACGCGGTAGGGGCAGCTCTTTTCGGAACAATTGTCCGATGAAGCGAACTGCCAGATGGCATAGCTGTCCCAATTGCCGAGCGGGAAGGTGCCGATCACGTCCGGCTTGTAGCGCGCGTACCACAGCGGCAGCCGCGACAGCAGCGGATAGATGTCGCGATGATCGGCGATGTAGCGGGCGATGTTGTGGTTGGTATAGAGGATGGGGTAGCGGCCGGTTCTGACCTTGATATGGGCGACGAAGACCTGGGCATCCTCCAGAGACATGAATTGCGTGGAGTCCATGCCGTCGATATCGAGCACCATCAGCTCGTCCGGCTGCGGATCGGCATAGTCGAGAAAGTGATTGGCCTGGTCGATGGGATTGCCGGGCCGCCCCAGATGGTAGGCGCCCCACAACAGGCCGTTCATCTTCGCCAGCATGCGGCGCGTTTGATACAGCTCGCGACTGACGGCGTATTTGCGCCACATCGTCTTGCAGTGTGCGACCGTGTCGCCGGCATGGTCGCCTGCACAACTGAAACTTTCGGGCAGACCGTCGGAGGCCTTGGAGATAAAGCCGGCGATCCGCTTGTCCTGCAGAAACGCATTCCAGTCGATGGTGTTCAGTTCATAGGCGTCGATGATGAGGGCGTTTCTCGGATCCGTCCAGGGTCGACTTTCACCGGCCGAAAGCTTCGTAGCCGGCCCCATGAGGGCCAGGACCATCAGAAAGCTGCAAATCAAGGCGTAAGTCTGCCGGGATCCTTTCATGAAATAATAGTAAGGATTGCTGGTTAATCTTGGGTTAAGGATGAAATCACTATAAATTCATCGTGGAGCCCTCGCATAACTCCTTAAATTGGTAGGGATTTGAGGAACAGAATAACGTGTTGCCGCGTTTCTCGCCGTCTGTTCGGACATGCGACGAAGCAGGCATTTCAACCCTGCTCGGGAAGCATCCCGACATCGAACGCCAAACGCCTGAGCACAAGACAAACCAGGGAATGGAGATAAGAATGCTTGGTTTCCGTGCGAGAATTGCGACCATCGCTATTTCGGCCGCTGTTACCCTGACGAGCTTCACGCCGTCCTTCGCATTGCAGATGCCTGCCGCACCGGTTGCGCCCGCCGAAAAGACCGCGCCCGCCAATATCGAGCAGGTTCAATGGCGCCACTATCACGGTGGTTACTATCGCCGGGGTTGGTATGGCGGCTATCGCGGTTACTCGGGCTATCGCCATGGCTATCGTTACCATGACGGCTATTGGTTCCCGCTGGCCGCCTTCGGCGCCGGTGCGATCATCGGCGGCGCGATTGCCAGCCAACCGCGCTATTACGCCGCTCCGCCTCCAGCCGGCGGCATCAATCCGCGTCACGTCGAATGGTGCTCGGATCGCTATCGCTCCTATCGCGCTTACGACAACACCTTCCAGCCCAATCAGGGCCCGCGCCGTCAGTGCTACTCACCCTATTATTGAGCGACGCTTAGAGGTTCATCGATGCGAGCCGCCCGGCACATGCCGGGCGGTTTTTCATGCATAGTCAGATGTCAGAGAATGTTGATCCGTTTGAGCAACCACCATGCCAGCAGCATGGACGCGGCGATGAAGCCGATCGCATACTGCGTACCGCCTGTCCCGCCGGAGAGCGGCAGGTTCGATGTGTTCATGCCGAAGAAGCCGGTCACCAGCGTCGGCGGCAACAAGAACGCCGTCATGATCGACAGGATATAGAGATGGCGATTGATCTCGGAGGCGAGCTTCGAGTCGATTTCTTCGTGCAGTAACCGGGCGCGCTCCTGAAGCGCATAGATATCATGCTCGACCGCTTCAAGCCGGCTCGTCAGGCGCCCCGCGACATCCTCGAAGCCGAGCGGCATTTCCTCGTCGTCCGAGGCAGCGGCGTGGCGCATCAGCGACAGGACTGTGCGCAGATGGCGATGCAGCCGCACGATCGTCCGTCGGATCGGCGGAAGCCGCGTGCGCTCGTCGCGCGACGTGTTCCCGTGAAGGAAGTCCTCGATAGAATTCAGCTCTTCGCTCATCTCGATGACGACCGAGATCATGGAGCGCTGGAATTCGACGACCAGCAGCTCGAAAATATCCAGCGGACGGGAAAATCGCGCCGCATTCTTTTCGATCAGCATCCGTCCCCGGTCCAGACTGCGAAGCGGCTGCAGCCGGCTGGTGATGAGCATGCGGTCGGTCAGCGCAAAATGCAGCCAGCCGATGTCACGAGTGTCCTGACCGAACTCATGCTGGAAGTCGACCAGCGTGCCGAAGAGCATCTGTTCATCGACGGTAAGCATCGCATGCGTCTCGTGCGTGGTCAGCGCTGTGCGTGCCGCTTCGTTCAACCCAGGTACGTCCGCAAGGAAGGTTGGGACGCGGGCATCCACGAGATTGAGATGCAGCCAGAGGAAACCGTCTCCGCCAAAGAGCGTGGCGCGATCGGTATCTTCGGGCAACCGCTCCGGCTTGTCTGCGCCGGGATGGAGACGATAGGCCCAGACAAAGCCGGGTATCGTGATGGCAGACGTGATCGTGTTCATGGCCAGATCATTCGGATTGTCGGAACAGTTGCCTTAGTCTTCGTTCATGACGATTGTTTATGCAAGTCTGCCCGTTGTTGGAATAATCGCATGCGCGGGCGCAGATGTCTCAGCCGCGCAGCGCGTGCAGGGCGAATGTGTCGTTCGAGTTCGCAATCAAGTGGAAATGAGCATCGCATCGCCTTTGCAAAATTGACGTTTACGTAAAAATCAACTAGCTATAACAACACGTCAACGATGGCCTGGGTGAGGCGGGCCATCGGACCACAAATGCGGAGGAAAGCATCATGTACAAGGCGCCTGTCGAGGAAATCGCATTCACGCTGAAGCATGTCGCCGGCATGGAGCGGGCGATGGAAGAGGGCATCCTCGGCGATCTCAGCGCCGACGTCCTCGATGCCATCCTGGCGGAGGCTGGACGTTTCGCCGGCGACGAGATGGAGCCGCTTGCCGAAATCGGCGACAGGCAGGGCGCGAAGCTGGTCGACGGCAAGGTGGTTCTTCCGGACGGATGGGAAAAGCTCTATCGCGACTGGATCGCCGGCGGCTGGAACGGGTTGACCGCGCCGGAGGAGTTCGGCGGACAGGGCCTGCCACATATGCTGAATATCGCGACGCTGGAAATGTGGAATTCCGCTTCGATGGCATTTGGTCTGGCCCCGACGCTGACCATGGGGGCGGTCGAGGCCCTCATCGCCCACGGCAGCGAAGACCTGAAAAAGACATACCTGCCGAAGCTCGTATCAGGCGAGTGGGCCGGCACCATGAACCTGACCGAGCCGCATGCCGGTTCCGATGTCGGGGCGCTGCGCACGCGTGCAGAGCGCCGCGACGACGGCACCTATCGTCTCTTCGGCCAGAAGATCTTCATCACCTGGGGCGATCACGAGGCGGCGGAAAACATCGTCCATTTCGTGCTCGCCCGGCTTCCGGACGCGCCCGCGGGCACGCGCGGCATATCGCTTTTCCTCGTGCCGAAATTCCTCGTAAACGATGATGGATCGCTTGGCGTCCGTAACGATTATTTCGCCCATTCTCTGGAGCATAAGCTCGGCATCCACGGCTCGCCGACCTGCACGATAATCTATGGCGATGGTAAATATGGCGCCGAAAAAGGAGCTGTCGCCTGGCTTGTCGGCGAAGAGAACAAGGGGCTCGCCTGCATGTTCACGATGATGAACAATGCGCGCCTCGCCGTCGGCATTCAGGGCGTGGCAATTGCGGAAGCCGCCACCCAGAAAGCCATCGCCTATGCCAGCGAGCGCACGCAGGGCCGCGCGCCGGGCACGACGGCGACGGGCATGAGCCCGATCATCGAACATCCCGATGTCGCCCGCATGCTGCTGACCATGAAGGCGCTGACGCAGGGTTCGCGCGCCATCTGCTATGCCTGCGCCGAGGCGATTGATATGTCGCATCGCGATCCCGAAAAGGCACGCTACTGGCAGGAGCGCGCCGCGCTGTTGACGCCGATTGCAAAATCCTTCTCGACCGATGCCGGCGTCGATGTCGCCTCGCTTGGTATCCAGGTCCATGGCGGCATGGGCTTCATCGAAGAGACGGGAGCGGCACGCCTGCTGCGGGATGCCCGCATCGCGCCGATCTATGAAGGCACCAACGGCATCCAGGCGATCGACCTCGTGACCCGCAAGCTGACCATTGCGAACGGCGATCACGTGCGCGCCTTCCTCGGCGAATTGCGCGGGATCGCCGATGCCGTCGCCAGATCCAATCTCGACGGCTTCGGGGAAACGGCGCCGCGGCTGGAATCGGCCATCGCCGATCTCGAAAAGGCAAGCGAATGGCTGCTCTCGCGACAGGCCGAAGGCGCCGTCGCCGAGGCGCTGGCGGGTGCGACGCCCTATCAACGGCTCTTCGGTCTCGTGCTGACCGGAGCTTATCTGGCCAAGGGGGGGGTGGTCGATGCGGCGGATGGCGAGGCCGGAAAGCGCATCGCGCTTTGCCGCTTTGCTGCCGAAAATCTTCTGGCCGAGACCGCCGCTCTCACTGACCGTATCGTCGCCGGCGCGTCGAGCCTTGAAGCTGCCCGCATCGCGCTTGCCTGAGGAGATCTAATGACCGACCATATTATCATCGAACGTCCCGAGACCACGCCGCATGTCCAGATTATCCGGTTCAACCGTCCGGAAAAGAAGAATGCGATCACGCGCGCCATGTACCAGGCGATGACCGATGCGCTGAAGGCGGCGGACGACACGCCGGATATCCGCGTCAACGTCTTCCTCGGCACCGAAGGCTGCTTTTCCGCCGGCAACGACATGGCCGATTTCCTGGCCTTCGCCATGGGCGGAAGCATGGGCCGCGAAGTGCTGGATTTCCTTGCCGCGCTGGCGACGGCGAAGAAACCGGTCGTCTCGGGCGTGGACGGCTTGGCGATCGGCATAGGCGCCACGATCCACCTGCATTGCGATCTGACGGTGGCTTCCGAGCGTAGCCTGTTCAAGACGCCTTTCGTCGATCTTGCCCTCGTCCCCGAAGCGGCCTCCAGCCTGATTGCGCCGCGCCTGATGGGTCATCAGCGCGCCTTCGCCCTGCTCGCCCTCGGCGAAGGCTTCTCCGCCGCCGAAGCAAAGGAGGCCGGCCTGATCTGGAAGGTGACCGCACCCGAAGCGGTGGAGGCTGAAACGCTATCGTTGGCTGCCAAGCTTGCGGCCAAGCCGCCGGAGGCGCTGCGGATAGCGCGTGACCTGATACGGGGCGAACCGGACGCTATTCTTGGTCGTATCGCTGAGGAAGCCGAGCTTTTCGCAGCACGGCTGAAAAGCGCCGAAGCCCGTGCAGCATTCGAGGCATTCATGAAGCGGTAACTACATCACCCGCCCTCATGGTGAGGAGGCCCGAAGGGCCGTCTCGAACCCACGAGGGTCGGCCACCCAACGCGCGTCGAAGAGAACTACTTCTCCAGCGCCACGACGACCTCGACATGCGAGGTCCACAGGAATTGGTCGATCGGCGTCACTTTGGTGATGCGATAGCCCCCTTCGGTCAGCAGCGCGAGATCGCGTGCCAACGTTAAAGGGTTGCAGGAGACGGCGACGATCTTCTTGACTTGGGAGCGGGCCAGTTCCTTGCACTGGAATTCCGCCCCGGCGCGCGGCGGATCGAAGACGACGGCGTCGTAGACCTTCAATTCCTGCGTCATCAGCGGCCGGCGGAAGAGGTCGCGGCGCTCGATGGTGACCGGCTTCAGCCCCTGCGTGTTGCGGGCGGCGTAATCGAGCGCGGCCAAGGGCTTGGCCTCGCCTTCCACCGCGTGCACCCGTCCGATCCGCGCCAGGCGAAGCGAGAAGGTGCCGCTGCCGGCGAAGAGATCGGCGATGCGCTTGGCCTTGCCGACATGGGTCGTGACCAGCTCGGCCATGGCGTCTTCGGCCTGCTTGGTCGCCTGCGTGAAGGCGCCGGGTGGCGGCGAGACCTGCACGCCGCCGAAATCGATCATCGGCTTTGCCGGTTCCACCAGGATTTCGCCGTTCACCGAGACGCGCGCGATGCCGCGAAGCGTCAGCACGGTTTCGATCGCGCTCCGACGCTGCTTGTCGGAAAGGGATTTGACGTCGTCGACGGCGAGATCGAGGCCGGAAGGCATCTCCAAAACGGAGATGCGGAAGGCTTCCGCGTTGACGGCGAGTGCCGCAGCGACCGCCGTGATCGCCGGCAATTGCGACATGATCCCGGACGAGGCGATGGGACATTCCTCGATTGCGACGATGTGGTGGCTTTCGGCCTGGTTGAAGCCGATCAGCGTGCCCTTCTCGGTCTTGCGCGCCGCGAAGACGACCTTGCGGCGCTCGCCGGGATGGGCGGCGATAATATCATCCACCTCGGGCGTCAGGCCCTTGGAACGGAGCGCGTCGATCACGAGCTGCCGCTTGAAGGCACGGTAGGGCGCATCGGCATAGTGCTGCAGCGTGCAGCCGCCGCAGGTGCCGTTGACGCCATCGGGACCGAAGTGCCGACAGTGCGGTTCCCGCCGGTCTGGCGAGGCCGCTGCGATCGACATCAACGTGCCCTGGCTTTTTACCCGCGCGATGGCGACGCTTTCGCCCGGCAGCGTAAAGGGCACGTAGATCGGGCCATCAGCGCCTTGCGCGATGCCGTCGCCCTGGGCGCCGAGCTTCTGGATGGTGACGGTTTCGGTGCTCATGGCTTGATCCCTGCGAGAAGAAATTCGTGGTTGCCGTCGCCGCCTGATATCGGCGAGGCGATGAGGCCGAGGCTCTGCCAGCCCATATGCTCGCAGAACCAGCGTTCGAGCTCGGCAGCAACGGCGGGAGCAGAGGAGGGGTCTTTCAGAAGACCGGCCTTGCCGATCGCATCGCGCCCTGCCTCGAACTGCGGCTTCACCAGCAACACGGCGCGCGCGCCCGGCTCGGCAAAAGCCAGCGCCGGCGCCAACGCCAGCTTCAGCGAGATGAAGGAGACATCGGAAACGATGAACGAGATCGACTTGCCGATATCCTCGGCCGTGAGGTTGCGGGCGTTCAGCCCCTCTATACTGGTCACGCGCGGATCGGCCGATATGCGTGGATGCATCTGCCCATGGCCGACATCGATGGATGTGACATGCGCGGCGCCACGCTGCAACAATACCTCGGTAAAGCCGCCGGTCGACGCGCCGACGTCGAGACAGTGCTGCCCTTTCGGATCGAGCTGGAAATGATCGAGTGCCGCGACCAGCTTCAGGGCCGCCCGCGAGACATAATCCTGGGCCGGATCGTCGATCGCGATCTGTGCCTCTTCGGTGAACAGCGTGCCCGGTTTGGTCACAACCTTGCCGTCGACGGTCACGGTGCCGCGTTGAATGGCATCGCGCGCCCGTGATCGGCTGGCGAAAAGCGAAAGGGTGACGAGAAGTTGGTCGAGGCGTTGCGGTTCTGACATAGGCAGTCCATGCCGGGCAATGCAGTGCGTTGCAAGCCTTTTGTGCCGATGTCGCCGTTGACGCCGGGCTGCAGCCGGCCATAATCGCACAAATCAACGGTTGAGAGGGCATCATGCGAAGAATCGGTGGCTATACGGCGCTATTGGCGATGTTCGCCGCTCCGGCCTTTGCGAACGACACCATGGCCGAGTTGAAGACCGGCGGTCTCGCCTATGTCCGCACCGGCGATATCAGCATGGACGAGGAGAAGCTCTTCATTTCCGCGGCCCAGGTGCGCGTCGACTATGTCTTCGAAAACACATCCGACAAGGACGTCGAAAGTCTCGTCGCTTTCCCGATGCCCGATATCAAGGGTGATGTCGACAGCATGGTCGATGCCGGAAATGTCGACGCTGACAACTTTCTCGGCTTCACCGTGACGCAGGACGGCAAGGCGATCGTACCGACCCTTCAGCAGAGCGTCACGGTCGCCGGCGTCGACATGACGGATGAATTGAAGGCGCGCGGCGTACCGTTACTGCCGCTCAGCAAGACGGCCATGGATGCCGTCGCCAAGCTGCCCGTCGATGTCTTGGAAGACTGGACGGCTCGCGGGTTGATCGTTGATGACGAATATGACAATGACGGCCAGGGCATGAAGCATCATCCGACGCCGATGTGGACGCTGCATACCACCTATTGGTGGCGCACCAAGTTTCCGGCCAAAGCCAGGATCGGCGTACAGCATAGCTACAAGCCGAGCGTCGGCGGCACCGTGGCCATTACGTTTGCCGGCGACCAGGACTACCAGAAACAGCAGCTGCAGGCCTACCGCAGCAAGTATTGCGTCGACGATGCCTTCCTGAAGACGGCGACCAAGCTTTCCGCCACGGCCGACAAGGGCGGCCGCACCTATACCGAGAGCTGGATCTCCTATGTGCTGACCACAGGCGCCAACTGGTCCGGCCCGATCAAGCATTTCGAGCTGACGGTCGACAAGGGCAGCCCGGAAAACTACATCAGCTTCTGCGGCACCGACGTCAAAAAGACCGGGCCGACCTCCTTTCAGATGGCGGCGCAGGATTTTTATCCCGAACACGATCTGGATATCTTGATCCTCGCCGCGACCCCCGGGAACTGAGCCAGGTTTAAACGGCGTATCGTCAAAATTAAATAATTTTAAAGCCGTAGCCTCTACCGATGTCCGTGATTGCGATGGTCTGTTTCAGGATCAACGCCTGCCATGACGGCTTCACGCTTCCGCGTCCCAATCATGCCCTTCCCTGAATTTTTCGAGCATCCGCCGTCCTTCCCCGCGGCCTATCGATGCTCGCCAGGACCGGCGCTCAGGAGGCGCTCGCTTATGTTTGCGAAAAAACTCTCGCTGAATGGCAAGCTTGCCATAACGTTCACGGCGCTGATCGCCATTTTTGCCTGTGTTTCGGCATTCGTCTATTCCAAGGAAGAGATGTCGGCTGGAGCTGCGGCGGAGCAGGCCAGGTCGCAGCAGCTCGTCAATCTCATCGACGACTCCTTGCAGGCAATGCTGGAGCAGGCAGTCAACCTGCGCGGCTTCCTCCTGCTCCACAGCGACAGCACCTATGCCGATGTTTTCGCCAATCGCGACCGGATGTTGAAGAGCATTGCCGCGGCCAAGCAGGTCGCCGCCGACTCTCCGGATCTGCTGCAGGCCATCGACAACATGCAGAAGGCCGCGGATATCTATTTCCATCAGCTTGCAGAGCCGCAGACGAAGGCTCGCAAGGAAACCGACATGCCGCTCGACCAGATCGTCAAGATCGGTCAGAACGAAACCAAGGGCCAACTCGACGGCTTCCGCGAGGCGGCCGCAAAGATCAAGCAGGCAGCCCGCGCCAAGGCCGGCGACCTGGCGGCTACGCAGGATCAGGCCAATGGCGATCTGCGCCTGACGCTCGTCGTGGGCGGCATCCTCGTGGCGCTGATCGCCGCCGTTCTTGCCTGGCTGCTGTCGCGCATCATCGTTCGCCCGATCGTCGGCATGACCGCCGCCATGGGACGACTGGCCGGCGGCGAGCACGATATCGACGTTCCAGCCGTTGGCCGTGGCGATGAAGTCGGCAGCATGGCCGATGCCGTTCTCGTCTTCAAGCAGGCGGCGATCGAGAAGCTGCGCCTCGCCGGCGAGACCGATCGCATGCGCGATGACGCCGAGCGTCAGCGCCAGGTGAGCGATGATCAGAAGGCGCGCGAAGAAGGTGAAATCCGCTTCGCCATGGAGACGCTCGCAGGTGGGCTCTCGGCTCTCGCCGCCGGCAATGTCGCGGCGCGTCTCGACCGCACCTTTGCGCCGCAGTTCGACAGCGTTCGCGCCGATTTCAACAATGCCGTCGAAAAGCTGGAAGCGGCCTTGCAGTCAGTCGGCACCAATGCCGCCGCCATCAATGCCGGCGCCGACGAAATCCGTTCGGCCGCCGACGATCTTGCCCATCGTACCGAGCAGCAGGCCGCCGCCGTCGAGGAGACTGCCGCAGCCCTGGAAGAGGTCACCACGACGGTCCGCGATTCGGCCAAGCGCGCCGAGGATGTCGGCCATCTCGTCGAGCGTGCACGCCTCGGCGCCGAGAAGTCCGGTGAAGTGGTGCGCAAGGCGGTATCCGCCATGCAGCAGATCGAAAAGTCCTCGGGCGAGATCAGCAACATCATCAGCGTCATCGACGATATCGCCTTCCAGACCAATCTGCTGGCGCTGAACGCCGGCGTCGAAGCCGCCCGCGCCGGTGATGCCGGCAAGGGTTTTGCCGTCGTCGCCCAGGAAGTCCGCGAGCTTGCCCAGCGGTCCGCCAATGCCGCCAAGGAAATCAAGGCGCTGATCACCACGTCGAGCGATCAGGTCAATACCGGCGTGTCCCTGGTCGGCGAGACCGGCAAGGCTCTGGAATTGATCGTTTCGGAAGTTCAGGAAATCAATCGTCACGTCGGCGCGATCGTCACGGCGACCCGCGAGCAGTCGACCGGCCTGCAGGAGATCAACACTGCGGTCAACAACATGGATCAGGGCACGCAGAAGAATGCCGCCATGGTCGAGGAACAGACCGCAGCCAGCCACGCACTCGCCCGCGAAGCCGCGGCACTCCATGAGCTGTTGCGCCAGTTCCGGCTCAGCAATGCGCCGCAGGCAACGTCCGCGCGTCCCGCAATCGCAACGGCACGCTCGAAGCCTGCTGCATCGCCGGCCCGGGCGCTCGGCCGCACGGTGGCCAAGGCCTTCGGCGGCAAGGCAACCGCGGCTGCGGCCGCCCAGGACGAATGGGAAGAGTTCTGATCGTCCTTCGATGAACGACCCCGCCTGGGTCGTTCATGGCGAATCATCTCCGTAAACAGCATCGGCCCGCCGCTCAGCGACGGGCCGATGCTATTGAGAGGCCGAGAAAAAACGACGAGGTCTCCAGCTCCGTTCTATTTCGGCGCATCAGTCGCGACAACGGACAACAGCTCTTTTGCGTGGCATGCTGGCCTTGAGCGCCATCAACGCCATGCCAGCCGCCTTTCTCCTCAGCATTTGTTAAATATTTAAGCGACGAGAGGGTTGCGCTGGGCTTCGAACCACCTTTTTTATAGGCCTCGTGATGATTGCCGAGGGAGATTCGAATGGGACGGCTCGTCCGAGTTCCGACCAATGAAACACAGAGACTTTTAGCGGTACGCTCCCTGAACGCGATTCATAGCAGTCCGACGCCGGAGCTTTCCGTCCTTGCGGAGCTGGCAAGGGGCGTTTTCGGCACACCCTATGCGGCGATCAATATCATCGACGAGGACTGGCAGCGCATTGCGGGGCAGGCGGGCCTTGAGATTGCCGAATGCTCCCGCGATATGTCGATCTGCACGCGCGTGGTCTTTGACGACGAATTGCTTGTTATACCCGATCTGGCTGAAGATACCGAGTTGATGGTCGCGCCCTTTGTCGTGGAGGATCCGCGTTTTCGCTTCTATGCAGGCGCACCGGTCCGATTGGAGAATGGCCAGCCCGTAGGTGCCTTCTGCATTCTCGATCAGTCGCCGAGGCGCTTTTCCCCGAGCGAGGAGCAGAGCCTTTTGCGATTTGCGCAGATCGCAAGCGCTCTCCTGTGTCTCCAGAAGACGAATCTGCTAATGGGTATCGTTGAAAACGACTTGCGCACTGCCGCCATGACCGACCCTCTGACCCGCTTCTTCAACCGTTCGGCATTGGATGCCGTAGTCGACGGAGCATTGAGCGCCGCTGTTGCAGCTGACCGGAATTTCGGCGTCCTCTATCTCGACATGGATGGCTTCAAGTCGATCAACGACCGCTTCGGTCATAATGTCGGCGACGAAGTTCTGTGCGAGGCGGCAGCACGCATCCGCTCGGTCATCCGTACCGATGATATCGTCGTTCGTATGGGAGGCGACGAGTTCGCGATATTCGTGCCGGCCCCGCCCGACAGGAACGCGCTTGTTTCATTGTCCGAACGATTGCTTATGGCATTCAGAGCGCCGTTTACGGTCGATGGCGTATCCATTTTCGCAAGGCTGAGCATCGGCGCTGCACTCGCGCCCAGCGATGGCGCGACGCGTATGCTGCTGCTCAGGAATGTCGATGCTGCGCTTTATCAGGCAAAGGCAGCCGGCCGCGACCGCGTGGCAGTTTTCAATGCGATCGATTCTTGATGGCATCAGGCGGCCGTAGACCCGCCTGATCCTATCCGCATTATCCGGCAACCTCGACGATCCGGCCGTGGCCGAGCGCCCTGAACACCGTCTGCACGATGCCTGCGCGGTCGAGGCCGGCCTTGGCATTCATGACTTCGGGCTTCGCCTGGTCCATCCAGATATCGGGCATGACGAGCGTGCGGATCTTCAGGCCGTTGTCGAGCAGGCCCTCGCTGGCGAGGAACTGCATGACCTGGCTGCCGAAGCCGCCGACCGAGCCCTCTTCGATGGTGATCAGCATCTCGTGGTGGGCAGCAAGCTGGCGAATGAGATCGTGGTCGAGCGGCTTGGCGAAGCGGGCGTCTGCGACCGTCGTCGCCAGGCCGGCGGCGTCGAGATCCTCGGCCGCGGCAAGGCTGTCGGCGAGACGCGTGCCGAAGGAGAGCAAGGCGACTTTCGACCCCTGCTTGACCACGCGACCCCTACCGATCTCCAGAATCTGGCCCCGTTCGGGCATTTCGATGCCGACGCCTTCGCCGCGCGGATAGCGGAACGAGATCGGCCCGAGATCGTAGGCGGCGGCCGTCCGCACCATATGCTTCAGTTCCGCCTCGTCGGCGGCAGCCATGACGACGAAGCCGGGCAGGGTCGCCAGAAAGGTCGTGTCGAAGGACCCGGCATGCGTCGGCCCGTCGGCGCCGACGAAGCCGGCGCGATCGATCGGGAAGCGCACCGGCAGACCCTGGATCGCCACGTCATGCACCACCTGGTCATAGGCGCGCTGCAGGAAGGTGGAATAGAGTGCGGCAAAGGGCTTGTAGCCCTCGGCGGCAAGGCCGGCAGCAAAAGTCACGGCATGCTGCTCGGCGATACCGACGTCGAAACAGCGCTTGGGGTAGAATTCCTGGAGCTTGTCGAGGCCGGTACCATTAGGCATGGCGGCGGTAATGCCGACGATCTTGTCGTCGAACATCGCCTCCTGCACGAGAGCATCGGCAAAAACGCTGGTGTAGCTCGGCGCATTCGGTTTCACCTTGGCCTGCGCGCCGGTGATGACGTCGAACTTGTTGACGCCATGATATTTGTCGGCCGCCGCCTCGGCCGGGGGATAGCCCTTGCCCTTCTGCGTCACGACATGGATCAGCACCGGACCTTGCGCATTGTCGCGGACGTTGCGCAGCACCGGCAGCAGATGCTCGAAGGAATGGCCGTCGATCGGGCCGATATGATAGAAGCCCATCTCCTCGAACATCGTTCCACCGGTCACATAGCCCCGCGCGTGCTCGACGGCGCGTGTTATGGCGCGATCGACCTTCTTGCCGAGATAGGCCGTCAGTTTCTTGCCGAAATCGCGGAAGCCCATATACGTGCGGCCGGAGGCGAGGCGGGCGAGATAGGCGCTCATCGCGCCCGTCGGCGGCGCGATCGACATATCGTTGTCGTTGAGGATGACGATCAGCCGCGCGTCGAGCGCGCCGGCATTGTTCAAGGCTTCATAGGCCATGCCGGCCGACATCGCGCCGTCGCCGATGACGGCGATGACCCGGCGGTCGGTCCCATCAAGCTCGGCGGCGACTGCCATGCCGAGGCCGGCGGAAATGGACGTGGAGGAATGCGCGGCGCCGAAGGGGTCGTATTCGCTTTCGGCGCGGCGCGTGAAGCCCGAAATGCCGCCTTCCTGGCGCAGCGTGCGGATGCGGTCGCGCCGTCCGGTCAGAATCTTGTGCGGATAACACTGATGCCCGACATCGAAGATGAGGCGATCGTTCGGCGTATCGAAAACGCTGTGGATGGCAATGGTGAGTTCGACGACGCCAAGACCGGCGCCGAGATGTCCGCCCGTGCGCGATACCGCATCGATCATCTCGTCACGGACTTCGCGGGCGAGTTGCGGCAAGTCCCGGTCCTCCAGCTTTCGCAGGTCGGAAGGATAATGGACCCGGTCCAGCAGCGGCGTCTCTGGCATTTGTGTCAAGGCAGAAGCCTCTTTCTTGCTATTCTTGGGCGGTTGCCCGCCTTTACGTCAAAACAGATTGCGACAAAAGACGCCGAATTCAAGGAGTGCCCGAACAAGAAACATTTGGCACTGTTATGAACCCGTCAGCCCTCCGGCAAGGGAATAAACTCTTCCTCGTCGCCCGGCACGATATCGAAACGGCCCGTGCGCCATTCTTCCTTGGCTTTTTCGATGCGTTCCTTGGAAGAGGATACGAAGTTCCACCAGATATAGCGCTTCGAATTGAGCGCCGCACCTCCAAAAAGCATGAGATGACAGCCTTTTTCCGCAGCTTCCAGGGTGATGGCATCGCCGGGGCGGAAAACGAGGAGCTGATCCTGCGCGAAGTGATCGCCGGCGACGATGAGCGAGCCGGAGAGGATATAGACCGCGCGCTCCTCATGGGCTGCACCAAAAGGAAACGTCTTGTTCGGCTGAAGCTGCAGATCGACATACAGCGTGTCGGAGAAGGATTTCACCGGTGATTTCAGGCCTTCGAAATCTCCGATCACCACGCGCCCGGTTACGCCTCCATCGGCGATGACAGGCAGCTCGTCTTCTCCGTATGGGCAAAGGAAGGATCGATCTCCTCCTTGTCGTCGGGGAGCGCCAGCCATGTCTGCAGGCCCGACATCGCAAAAGGATGATCGCGCAGATTTTCCGGGGTGCGTTCGGAGTGAACGATCCCGCGTCCGGCCGTCATCAGGTTGACGTCGCCGGGGCGGATCACCTTGGCCGTGCCGAGGCTGTCGAGATGGCGGATCTCGCCGTCGAACAGATAGGTGACAGTGGAAAGGCCGATATGCGGATGCGGGCGCACGTCAACCGCTTGGCCCGGCCGAAAAATTGCAGGCCCCATGCGGTCGAAGAAGATGAACGGCCCCACCAACCGTCGGCGGCTGCTTGGAAGAGCTCGCCGCACGGAGAAGCCGCCAAGGTCGCTGGTGCGCGGAATGATGAGATTCTCGATCGCATCGCAGGCGAAGGCGTCACCGGCTTGCGGATCGTTTCCTGGGAAGAAAGACATGGCGGTTCTCCTTTCGGTTGAGGCTCAACCTACCGGGAATGTCAGGGAAACTCAAACTTTCCTGTCTTATCTCACGCGCCGTCCAGCGGCTCCGCGCCCTGCGGCTTGCCGGCGCGGTCGAGCCGGATCTTCTCGATGCGGTTCTCGGCGGCCGACAGCAGCGCCTCGCAATGCTTCTTCAGTGCCTCGCCGCGCTCGTAGATGGTGATGGATTCATCCAGTGCCACGTCGCCGCGCTCCAGCCGCGCAACGATGCTTTCAAGCTCCGCCACGGCCTTCTCGAAGGAATAGCCTGATACATCCACCTTGGCGCTTTCGCTCATCGTCAACCCTTCATCATGCGCAGAATATGCAGACCCGCCGATTCGGCCAGCCCTTCCAGATCATAGCCGCCTTCGAGCAGGCTGACGACCCGGTTGTTGGCGCTGCGATCGGCGACCTCCAGGATCCGCCCCGTCGCCCAGTCGAAATCCTCGCCGGTGAGGTTCAGTTGTGCCAGCGGATCGCGGTGGTGGGCATCGAAGCCGGCCGAGATGATGATGATGTCTGGGCGGAAATCATCGAGCGCCGGCAGGATGCGCGACTTGAAGGCCTCTCGGAAATGATCGCCGCCGGTATTGGGCGAAAGCGGCGCATTGACGATGGTATTGTGCGTGCCGCGCTCGTCCTTCTTGCCGGTGCCCGGATAGAGCGGCATCTGGTGGGTCGAACAGAAAAGCACGGATGGATCGTCCCAGAAGATGTCCTGAGTGCCGTTGCCGTGGTGCACGTCCCAATCGACGATGGCGACGCGCTCGGCGCCATGAGCATTTTGCGCATGGCGGGCGGCGATCGCCGCATTGTTGAAGAAGCAGAAGCCCATGGCCTTGGTCTTCTCCGCATGGTGGCCGGGCGGGCGGGCTGCGACGAAGACATTGTCGGCAGCGCCGGAAAATACGTCATCGACCGCGGCCATGGCGCCGCCGACGCCGTGCATGATCGCCTGCAGCGTCTTCGGGCTGGCATAGGTATCCGCCTCGATCTGGTTGATCTCGCCATCGTTGCCTTTGTCCGGCATCGACCGCAGGACGAAGTCCAGATGCTCTTCGGGATGGGCAAGCAGGACCGCGTCTTCATTGGCCGCAGGGGCCTTTCGCCGGTCGAGCCGCTCGAAATTCGGATGCTCCAGCGCGATGTTCAGCGAGCGCAGCCGGTCCGGCCGTTCCGGGTGGCCAGGCGGTACAATATGCTCAAGAAAAATCGGGTGTTCGTAAAGACGTGTGCTCATGGGGCCAATCTATAAATGAGGTGTGACGCCTATTACAGGACATGGACAATGTCACTACAATGTCAACAATCCATCTTAACCACTTTGGAGCGGCGCCCGTTTACTTATTAAGGCGCGATGTTAAGCTTTCATTAAGGTGCGTATGGCGTTGGGCAGGGTTTTCACGTGATGACGAGTGTAGAGCGATCCGATGTCATCGAGTTGAGAGTGCCACCGCGCGATGTCGACCGGCACGGTCATATGTTCATCGCCTCCTATATCTCACAGGCGGAGACGGCGCTCTCGAATTTCTGGCGCACGCGGCCGCTGGTCGACGACGAACCGGCCTATGTCGCCACCAAGGCATCCTGCTCCCTGCACCGGGCCTTGCATTACGACGACCTTGCCCGCTTCTCGATCAGCGTCAACAAGATCGGCGGCAAGTCCATCGGCTTCGTCGTCATGGTCGAGACCGGCAATGAACTGGCGGCCGAGGTCGAGATTCTGTGGCTTGCCGTGCGTGGCAATGAGCACGACCCAGCGCCGCTGCCAGAGGACACCCGCGACTGGCTCTACAAATATCTGACGTGATGCGTTCGCCGATTGCGTTTTTTCCGCCCTGAGCCGAGTTCAGCTCCGCTGCGGCAGAAGCGGATAGCCGGCCATGACGGCGCGACCGACGAGGGCAGCAACGACTGCCTTGATGAGATCACCCGGCACAAAGCCCAGGGAGCCGAAGAACGCTTTGGTGAAGCCGATGTTGATGACCAGCCAGGCAATGCCGAAGGCATAGAGCACCACGACGCCGCCGATGACGGCGGCGATGAAGAAGCCGATGCCCTGGTTGAGGCTGGTCTGCTCCGGCTTCACCAGCCGCTCCGAGAGATAGCCGGTAACGAAGGCCGCGAATATCCAGCCGATGAAGAAACCGGCCGTCGGGCCCGCGAAGACGGCAAGACCGCCGCGGCCGCCCGATAGCACCGGCATGCCGATTATCACCAGCAGGACGACGATCAGCACCGCGATCGTACCGCGCCTGGCGCCGAGCACCACGCCCGCCAGCATCACGCCAAGCGACTGCGCGGTGATCGGCACGGGAATGATGCCGATCGGAATCGGCGGCAACAGGCCGAGCGCCACTATGATGGCGGCAAAGAGTGCGGAGAGGACAAGATCGCGGGTATTCATGGCGGCTCCATCCGAAAAAGATCTATGTTCAATGCCGCCGAATGCCGCGCGCGTCAATCGCAGCCGCGATATTGTCAGCGTCGCGCAGCGTGAGGATGATCAGCGGCACAAGCGTCGTTGCCAAGCGTATTTTGATTCCCCGCGCTTCGTGCGCTTCGCGGATGGCGCGATAGCGGTCGAGAATCTCAGGCACGAAACGCAGGACGAGGCCGACCGCGAGCCCGATATCGGCCGCCCTGAGCAAACCCATCTTCTCAAGCGGCGTCGCAAGAACGGTGATTTCATCGATGAAGGCGGCCATCGATGTTGTCGCCGTTACAGCGGCTGCAAACAGCGCAAGCGCGGTCAGCCGCAGCGCCACCACGACGACAAGGTGAAACGGACTGAAGAGCAGGTTCAAGAGTGAAAGCACGGCAATGGAGATGAGGATCGGACGGAGCCGCCTCAATGCCTCGCCGACCGAGAGGCCGCTGCGAAAATAGAGGCCGGCACCGATGAGGTTTGCGAGCTCGAGCAGCGCGGTGGAATCCGCCAGGAACAATAGAATGCCGAGCGCGGCAAGCGTTACGAGTTTCACGCGCGGTGTCAGCCGATGCATCCATGTATCCGCGTCCACGTGCAGCGTTTGCATCAGCTCGCCATCTCCTTGTAGTGGGCGATGGCTTCCGCCGCCGGTGCGTCGACAACGAGGCGGCCCTGATCGAACAGCAGCACCCGGTCGAAATCCTCGACCAGCGGCAGGTCGTGGCTGATGATGATGACGTTTTCCGGCAACGCTGCGATCGTCCTCTGCACCAGCGCCCTGTTCTTCAAGTCGAGCTGGTTGGTGGGTTCGTCGAGAATGAGGATATCGGGGCCGGTGACCAGCACCGAGCAAAGAGCTGCCATCTGCAGCTCGCCGCCCGAAAGTTCATGGGCGCGCCGCGCGCCGAGATGGCTGACGCCGAACCGCTCGAGAATGCCGTCCACCGCCGCCTCGATCTGCACCTTGTCCAAGCCGCGAGCCTTGAGCCCGAAGGCGATGTCGTCGCGCACGATGGGCAGGATGATCTGGTTCTGCGGCGACTGAAAGATATAGCCGACTTTTCCGAGCACGGAGGCGGCATCGCTGGCCGTATCGAGCCCGTCGACGACGACGCGGCCGGTGGTCGGCTTGGCGAGCCCGTTGATCAGCCGCGCAAAGGTCGTCTTGCCGGAACCGTTGAGGCCGATGATCCCGACGCGCTTCTCCTGAAGCGTCAGGTTCAGCGGGTAGAGCGCGGTCCGTGTGCCGAAGTTGACGCCGGCATTGTCGAAGCGGATGTCCAAGCGGCTTGCCTGTCCCATGGTGATGTCGCGGTCCTATAGCGCATTACGGCGATTTATCAAATCAGGGGCTGTTTGAAAGCATGGGAATTTATGCCTATGATCGCTCCATGACGAATCTGCTTTCGAATCGCGACGCCCGCCGCGTCTTCCTTGCCAAGCAGGGGCTTGCCAATCCGCCGAACCGCGCCTTGACCAAGGCGGGGTTGCTGCAGCTCATCCACGATATCGGCTTCGTGCAGGTGGACAGTATTGGTACCGTCGAGCGGGCGCATCACCAGATCCTGTTCTCGCGCAATCAGACCTATCGACGCGAACATCTGACCGAGCTGCTGGAAAAGGACGGTGCGCTGTTCGAACACTGGACGCACGATGCCTCGATCCTGCCGAGCGCTTTCTTCGTTTATTGGAAGCACCGGTTCCGCCGCGAGGAGTTGGCGCTCGTCGAGCGGTGGCGCAAATGGCGCGGCGAGGGTTTCGAATCTGCTTTTGAAGAGACCTACGAGCGTGTGCTGAAGAACGGCGCCATCATGGCGCGTGAGATCAAGGCGGAGGGCCATGTCTCGGGCGGCTGGTGGAATTGGCATCCGAACAAGACCGCGCTCGAATATTTCTGGCGTACCGGCAAATTCGCGATCGCCGGCCGCACGAATTTCCAGAAGGTCTACGATCTGGTCGAGCGCGTCTTGCCGGATCACGTCCATACACCGGAGGTCGATCATGAGGAATTCGTCGAATGGGCTTGCCGCAGCGCTTTGCAGCGCCTGGGCTTTGCCACCTCAGGCGAAATCGCTGCCTTCTGGGATCTGGTGACGCCGCAGGAAGCTAAGAAATGGGTGGAGACGCATCGCGACGAACTGACGGAAATGCTGATCGAACCGGCCATTGGCGGGAAGCCACGCCCCTCCTTCGCGTTCACCGACTTCCATGCCATGCTCGACAGTTATCCGGAAGCGCCGGCGCGTATCCGCGTGCTCAGTCCCTTCGACCCGGTGCTGCGCGACCGCAACCGCACCGAACGCCTCTTCGGTTTCTTCTACCGCATCGAGATTTTCGTACCGGAGCCCAAGCGCGAATATGGCTACTATGTTTTCCCTCTGCTGGAGGGCGACCGGCTCATCGGCCGCATCGACATGAAGGCCGACCGCAAGGTGGGTACATTGGACGTCAAGCGCTTGTGGCTGGAACCGGGCGTCAAACCCTCTGCTGGCCGGCTTGAGAGGTTGGAAGCGGAGCTGGAGCGTGTCGCCCGTTTCACCGGCGTCGAGAAGGTCGTTTTTCTCGAGGGCTGGCGGGGCTAACCACCTCCCCCTTGAGGGGGGAGGTCGCGCGGAACGCGCTGGTTGGGCTGACAGTTGGTTAGCTCTGGCAGCGGGCGCAAATAACTCCACCTAACCCTCCCCTCCAAGGGGAGGGTTAGGTGGAGGGGCCTATGAAAAGGGAGAGATACTTGGCACCAATTCTTGAGGGCCGCAATATCAGGCTCCGCCCGCCATGTGCTGATGATGCAGATGTGCGTGTTGCTCTCGGCAATCATGCCGAGATAGCGGGGATGTACGGCGTGAACAGCGGCGACGTGAAGCCGATTACCCAGGAAGGCGCGACCGCGTGGCTGCAATGGCTTATCGATCATCCCCATGCGTGGATCATCGAAATCAATGGCATCTTCGCCGGTGAAATCAGATTGGACAACGTCAATCGCCAAGACAGGCGCGCGACGATGGCGATCGGTATCAACAATCCAGCCTTGCTAGGCAAAGGCTTCGGCACCGAAGCGATCACCGTTCTGCTGCGCCATGCTTTTGGTGAAATGGGGCTGCATCGTATCGGAATACGCGTGCTCGCCTACAACAAACGCGCCATCCGCGCCTATGAAAAGTGCGGCTTTATTGTCGAAGGACGGGAGCGGGAGACGGCCTATGTCAACGGCAGTTGGCACGATGACATCATGATGGGCCTGCTCGATCGAGATTTCTCGTCGCTGCGGCCGCGAGACTGATTTTATCCGTCAGAACTGCGTGCCGCGTGCGGTTGGTCGGCTTTTGCTCACGTTGCTGGTCGATGTTGGCGCGACGCTCGTAGTGCCTGCAAATTCGGTTTGAGATAAGGCGGTGACCAGATCACAAGCCCCGTCAAAATGCCGATTATGAAAATGATCTTTGCAGCGATGGCGAAAGCTGTCCCAAGCAATCCTGTCCAAAACAATGCGCGGTAAGAGCCGTAACGCGCTTCGAGTGCCTCATACAGCAGATTCCCACCGTCAAGCGGAAATGCCGGCAAAAGATTCACGCCACACCAAACAAGATTTAACACGCCAAGCCAAAGCAACGCTGTGAAAAGCGGTGGAACGGCAGTGGGTGGGGGCCGAAACCAAGGTGCCTCTGGACTTGGCGCAACAGGACTGAGGGAATTCTGGATAGCGGTATGATAGGCCAACAAAAGCACGAGCCCGAGCACGAGATTGATAATGGGCCCCGCGATCGTAATCAAACGCCGCTGAATATGGGTGCTCCCCTCGGTTTCCAAAATAGCTTGACCACCGCCTGCATGCAGGCGGATTAGCGTTGGGGTAAAACCGAGATACCGCGCCGTAAGAGAATGGCCGAGCTCATGAGCCAGGATCGAAAGGATGATGCCTACGGCCACGAGGCTTGCGGCGATGAATCCCGTTGCGCTAAACCTACTCCACAGGGGAAAAGTGATGAAGAACGCAACGATCATGATACCACCGTGCAACCAGATCGGCGGCAACCCGGCAATCGTTAGCTCCAACCCTTCATCGTAACAGGTCAGCTTCAACGGCTATAGACCTCGTACAGGCTTCGCCAGGAACGATCGCGCTGTCTCGCCCATTAGCGGGCGAGATCAACCCCTCAGCAAATCTCCGTCTTGGCGATCTTGATGCCGAAGCCTTCGAGGCCGACATAGTGCCGTTCGCGGCTGGTCAGCAGCTTGATGGAGCTGACGCCGAGATCCTTGAGGATCTGCGCGCCGAGACCGATTTCCAGCCATTCGCTTTCGCGCGCCTGCGCCTCGGCATGGCTTTCACGCTCGGCCTGTCGCGCTTTGCGGCCATTGTCGAAATGGCCAACGCCCACGGAACCTTCGCGCAGATAGACGATGATGCCGCGGCCTTCTTCTGCGATCTTCTTCATGTAGAAATCGACGGGACGGCGCTTGCCGAAAATATCCTCGGCAACACTCTCGGGATGCAGGCGCACCGGAATGTCGATGCCGTCGCGGATGTCTCCGAAGACGACGGCGAGATGCTGCATCGTGTCCCAGGGCAGCGAATAGGTATGCGCGCGCGCCTTGCCGAACGGCGTGTCGATATCGAAGCTGGTGCCGAGCTCGATCAGCGTTTCCTTGCGCTGGCGATAGGCGATGAGATCGGCGACGGAGACCATCTTCAGCTCATGCTGTTCGGCGAAGCTGACCACCTGCGGGCCGCGCGTCACCGTGCCGTCGTCATTGACGAGTTCGCTGATGACGCCGATCGGCGGCAGGCCGGCGAGCTTGCAGAGATCGACCGCGGCTTCCGTGTGGCCCGAGCGCATCAGCACGCCGCCTTCGCGGGCGACGAGCGGGAAAATATGGCCGGGGCGGACGAAATCGGTCGGGCCGACATTCGGATTGGCGAGGTTGCGCACGGTCAGCGTCCGGTCGTCGGCGGAAATACCCGTTGTCGTGCCGTGCTTGAAGTCGACGGAAACGGTGAAAGCGGTCGTATGGGCGGAATCGTTTTCCGCCACCATGGCATTGAGGTTCAGGCGCTTGGCCTCCTCGCGCGGCATGGGCGTACAGACGATGCCGGATGTATGGCGAACGATGAAGGCCATCTTTTCCGGCGTGCAATGAACCGCGGCAACGATCAGGTCGCCCTCGTTCTCGCGGTCGTTGTCATCCATGACGACGACGATTTCGCCGGCTTCAAAAGCCCGGATGGCATCGACAACGCGCTTCTGGTCGTAAGGCATCAAGAAATCCCTATCTCTGCCGGCCCGTCTGGCCGCGATCTCTCAGATAATGATCGGCAACGGCGCAGGCAACCATTGCCTCGCCGATCGGCACGGCGCGAATGCCGACGCATGGATCATGCCGCCCCTTGGTGCGCACGTCGACATTGTTGCCATCAGCATCGATCGATCGGCGTTCCGTCAGGATCGAGGACGTCGGCTTGATGGCGAAGCGGGCGACAACCGGCTCACCGGTGGAAATGCCGCCCAGAATGCCGCCGGCATGGTTGGACAGGAAGATGCGGTTGCCGTCGTTGCCCATGCGAATTTCGTCGGCGTTTTCCTCGCCCGTCAGTTCGGCAGATGCGAAGCCTTCGCCGATCTCGACGCCCTTGACGGCATTGATCGACATCAGCAGCGAGGCGATATCCTGGTCGAGCTTGCCATAGATCGGCGCGCCGAGGCCCGCCGGCACACCTTCGGCCACGACTTCCACGACGGCGCCCACCGAGGAACCGGCCTTGCGGATGCCGTCGAGATATTCCTCCCATACCGGCACGATCGCAGGATCCGGTGCGAAGAACGGGTTCTGGTCCACCTGCGCCCAATCCCAGTTGGCACGGTTGATCTTGTGCTTGCCGATCTGCACCAGCGCGCCGCGGATTGTGACGCCGGGCACGACGAGGCGGGCGATGCCGCCCGCGGCAACCCGCGCTGCCGTCTCGCGGGCAGACGAGCGGCCACCGCCGCGATAGTCGCGAATGCCATATTTGATGTCATAAGTATAATCGGCATGGCCGGGGCGATAACGGCGCGCGATCTCGCCATAATCCTTCGAGCGCTGGTCGGTATTCTCGATCAGCATCGAAATCGGCGTGCCCGTCGAGATCATCGTTTCGCCGTCCTCGTCCATCATCACTCCGGACAGCACCTTGACGAGATCGTCCTCGCGCCGCTGCGTCACGAAGCGCGATTGGCCGGGCTTGCGTTTGTCGAGCCAGACCTGAATGTCCTCGAGCCTGAAGCGAAGGCCGGGAGGGCAGCCGTCGACGATGCAGCCGAGCGCCGGCCCATGGCTTTCGCCCCAGGTAGTGACGCGGAAAAGATGACCGAATGTATTGTGCGACATGAAAAACGACCGGATTGGTGCGGTCTGCCGGGCAGGCCGCGTCTTGTCTCTTGCGATTGCGGCACACTCATAGGACAAAAAGCCGGTAAGACAAAATCTTTCTTTCCGCGATGGCGCAGTGCCGGTCTCCACCCTCCGTCATCGCCTCTTCGGTATGGTAAACAAGGATTAAGCCGTGCTGTGGATTGTGACAATGCATTTATCAATTGGGCAAGCAAAGTCACCGTTGTGGGCAACTTCCGCCATATTCGAAGTGTTTTTTAGGCTGCATAACAAATCAAAATCGAATTGACGTATAAAGGGTAACGACCATGCGCTTTTTTGTAGCGACGCTTTTGGCCACGGCAAGCCTGCTTGCTCCCGTCGCGGCCTTTGCCGAAAGCGCTGACGTCGAGTCCACGATCAAGAAGGTCGATACGAAGAATTTCAACATTACGCTGGACGATGGCAAGAACTATCAGGTGCCGGAGGATTTCGATTTCAACGGTCTGAAGGCCGGCGTGAAGGTTGTTGTCTTCTACACTGAGGTCGACGGCAAACGCGTCGTCAACGATCTCGACATCGTTCAGTAAATATTGATGCCGCCGGACAAACTGGCGGCTCGTGAACCGTGTCACCGGCTGTGTTGACGTGTTGTTTTATCCCGGTCCGGAAGAAAGCTGCCGCGTACTTTTCCGGGGCTGCCTCAGATCCAGCCGATGATCTTCATCTGCGGATCGACCTTCAGAATCTGATCCTGGTGGATCGGAATTTCCGCCGCCTCTTCCTTTGCGACATCGCCGACCAGACGGAACAATGTGCGGATGACGCCGCCATGCGTGACGCAGACGGTTGGCCGTTCGACCGAGGTCAGCCAGGAGCCGACACGCCAGGAAAGGATTTCATAGCTTTCCGCATCTTCGCCGGGCGGGATGAAATCCCATTTGCCGGCCTTGCGCTCGGCAAGGCGCTCGGGTTCGGCAGCCTTCAATTCCCTAAGGGTGAAGCCTTCCCAGGCGCCGAAGGACACCTCGACCAGCCGTTCGTCGGTGCCATAATCCTTGGGCGGCAGGCCCATGGCCTCCCGCGCGATCTCCATGGTCTCGCGGGTGCGCCGCAACGGGCTTGCGACGAAATCGAACGGCTTGTTTTCGAATGCGAGGATTTCGCGAAGGTCGATGCCGTTCTGCCGCGCCTGTTCTCGGCCGATGGCGTTGAGGTCGATGTCCTTCTGACCCTGCAGGCGGCGCTCGGCATTCCAGTCGGTCTGACCGTGTCGGATCACATAGAGGATGGGCGGCACGGTCAGATTTCCTGTTGATCAGTCCTTCTGGACGGAAATGTCGGGCGCGTCCACGGACTTCATGCCGATCGTGTGGTAGCCGGAATCGACATGATGGATTTCGCCGGTAACGGCTGTCGACAGGTCGGACAGGAGATAGAGAGCGGAGTTGCCGACTTCGTCGATCGTGACAGTCCGCTTCAGCGGCGCGTTGTATTCATTCCACTTCAGAATATAGCGGAAATCACCGATGCCGGAAGCAGCGAGCGTCTTGATCGGGCCTGCCGAAATCGCGTTGACGCGAATGCCGCGGCCGCCGAGATCGACGGCGAGATAGCGCACGCTTGCTTCCAGAGCAGCCTTGGCGACACCCATGACGTTGTAATGCGGCATGACCTTCTCTGCACCATAATAGGTCAGGGTGATCATCGAGCCGCCATCATTCATGATTCGCTCGGCGCGCTGGGCTACGGCGGTGAAGGAATAGACGGAGATGTCCATCGTCCGCGTGAAGTTATCGCGGCTGGTATCGAGGTAACGGCCGGTCAGCTCATCCTTGTCGGAGAAGGCGATGGCGTGCACGACAAAATCGATCTTGCCCCATTTCGCTTCCAGCGCGTCGATGACGGCGTCGATCGTCGCGGGCTCGGTAACGTCGCAATGGCCGGCCATGAAGGCGCCCAGCTCCTGAGCCAACGGCTCGACGCGCTTCTTCAAGGCATCGCCCTGCCATGTCAATGCGATTTCGGCTCCGGCTTCCGAACAGGCTTTGGCAATACCCCACGCTATCGAACGGTTGTTTGCTACGCCGAGGATGACGCCGCGCTTGCCTGCCATGAGGCCAGTGGTTTGAGCCATATTCTGCTCCCTTGAACTTTCGAATGATCCTGCCTATGGCATAGGCCGTCCCCCTGTTCAAGCATCGTCAGGATCATCAACTGTTAGGGATCGTAACAAAGGGTGCTGTTTTCACCAAAATTTCACAGGAAAAGACCTTCCCGCATGCTGCGCATCAAATCGGTAATCTTATCATCCGGTTTTTCCCACAGCATCAGTCGCAATTCCACGACGAGATCGCCATTTCCGCCATTTCCGTCCGGTAATCCCTCGCCGTGGACTCGGATAATCTGATCCGAACCGGACCAGGCAGGCACCGTGAGCTTGACCGGCCCGCTCAACCCTTCGACTGTCGTCTCGCAACCGAGCACTGCATTTTCGATGGTAACCGGCAGCGTCGTGCGGACGTCATGGCCGTTGAGTGTGAAACGCGCGTCAGTGGAGAGATGGACGGTGACCGCCACATCGCCACGCAGCATCCCCTGAAGCTTCAATCCCTGTCCCTTCAGATGAAGCACCTGGCCGTTACCGATATCCGTCGTCGCCTGAAAGCGCGCCTCGCGACCATCGGATAGCGGAACGGTGATCCATCGCCCCTTCAGCATGTCGTCGAGCGTTACTGTCGCTTCGGCCGCGACCTCCGGGGTCTTTTCGGGCGCCTTGTCCGGCACGCTGCCCGTGAAGCGACGCACGATGGAACCGAGAATGCGGAAGGGGGAGCGCGCTCCGACAGAGGCGGTCCCCGTTGCCAGCTGCTCCTCTTCCGCCCGCTGTTCTTCCATCGCGGCCGCGTTCGGCTCGCGCTGCTTCTCTGCCTGTTGCGCGCTCATCTCGGATGCAGCCTGGTCCTGCTGCGCGCGGCCGGCTTTCACGCCGAAGATCCGCTCGACCATATCTTCCGGCGCCTCGCCTGTGCCGGCCTGTTGTCCCGAAGCGGCGGCTGCCGCTGCCTTGCGGGCGTTTGCGCGGGCAAGCTCCTCCATCACCCTTTCGGCATTGGCGCGGGCAACCCTGGCACGTTCCGCGGCTTCACGGGCAGCCTGTCGCTGTTGAATGATGGTCTGCTCCGCGGTCTGGCCCTTCGCTTCGGCCATACGGGCGACTTGATCGTAGCGGCTGCGCTTTTGCGGATCCTTCAACGTTTCATAGGCGCGGCCGATTTCGGCGAAACGCTCCGTTGCCGTCGGATCACCCATATTGTGATCGGGATGGGCGGTCTTTGCGAGATTTCGCCAGGCTGCCTTGATTTCGCCCGCCTCGGCATCTCTTTTTACGCCCAGTATCTTGTAAGGATCGCGCATTCCTGTAGCCACCGTCTTATGGGTGTGCCTGGCCCCACGGCGGCACCCCGAAACAAAAACACAACGATCGCACCTCGTTTTCTCGCGTCCCCGAAGGGGGCAAGGTCGATGCGCGTACGAGCTGATCCTGCGGGAATAGTTGCTAATCAGGCGTTACGCCGGACAGTGGGTGGCGCCCTGCATCTTCGGGGATGGTTAGCCAATTACTAACGATCGCTGCCAGATATGGGATTGGATGCGGAGCGCATTGTTCCGCCAGGTCTCTTCGCGAGCCGGAAAAAGGGAGGGGCGGCGGTCAGCCGGCCTGTTGAAAGCTCAGCAACTGCCATTCGCCCTGACCGATGAGGCAGGTCCGGCCGGAGAAATTGGCGATGCCGTCATAGGAATGGCGGGTGGTGCGAAACTGGCGGCAGACAAGACCCGCGGCATTGCTCTCGACGATCGTGCCGATGACGCCGGCGCTGCCGGTGGAGGCATTCGCCCAGGGAATGGGTTGTCCGTTAAGCTTGTGAAGATCCGCAGAGGTCACGGCGTTGCGCACGGTGGCTTCGTCGGAGATGCTGTCGGTGGTCACCGGAGCAGTCGGGACCGTGCCCGTCGATACGCTGCGGTCGACCTTGGCCGAGCTCAGATAGTCCATGCCGCCGCCGACGCAGCCGCCAAGGGTGAAAAAGGAGACAAGGGCGACAGCCGTCGTCACGCCTTTTGCAAGCTTGCGCTTTGTATGAACGGTCGACTTTGCTATGACTTCCACCCGGATATCTTGGCCTGCCTGAGAGGCTGGCGATTTTTAGGAATTGCGGAGCATTTGAACTAATATGTCGGAAAACGAGTTAACAAGCGGTGACTTCACCGAACAGAACGAGCCTTTCACTCTTTTCGCGGCCTGGCTGCGCGAAGCAGAGACCACAGAGCCAAATGATCCGAATGCGGTTGCCCTGGCGACGGTGGATGGGGATGGATTGCCAAATGTCCGCATGGTCCTTTTAAAGGGTTTCGATAGCGACGGATTCGTATTCTATACGAATTTCGAAAGCCAGAAAGGTCAAGAAATTCTTTCCCAAAAGAAAGCAGCCATGTGTTTCCACTGGAAATCGCTGCGCCGGCAGGTGCGCCTGCGCGGATTGGTTGAAGTGGTGAGCGACAAGGAGGCAGATGAGTATTACAAGACGAGGGCGCGCGGCAGCCGCATCGGCGCCTGGGCTTCGAAGCAGTCTCGCCCTCTGGAGAGTCGGTTTGCGCTGGAAAAGGCCGTTGCGGAATATACGGCCCGTTATGTCATAGGCGACATTCCACGCCCGCCCTATTGGTCCGGCTTCCGTATTCGGCCGCTGTCGATCGAATTCTGGCACGATCGCCAATTCCGCCTGCACGATCGAATCGAATTTCGCCGTGACGTGCCGGAAGGCGCGTGGCAAAAGGTGCGGATGTATCCGTGAGGCCTACGCCGTTGTCCGGCGGGCCTACGCCGTTTCCCGGCGACCCATCAGCCGCAGGGGGATGCCGGAGGCGAGCGCCGCGGCATAGCGCGCCTTCTGGTAATGACCGTTCAGGGATAATCTCGGCAAAAGCGTGAGGGCATTGGCGTTTGCTGTAATTGTTCCGGGGCGTGTCGTGACGCCGACCGAGAAGCCGAGCTCCGCGGCAAGCCTGCCTTCGCGCGGCGAGACCGCCTGGGCCGTGCCATAGGGATAGGCGATCGCCATCGGCCGCCGTCCCGTAATATCGGCCACATAATCGGCCGAGAGCGCCATTTCGACAGCAGCCTCCGCTTCGGGCAGCCTGGCCAGTGCCCGGTGGCTCACCGTATGCGCGCCGAGCGAAGCCAATGGATGATGGGCGAGATGCCTCAACTCCGTCCGGTCCATGATCGACGCGCTCACGATGTCGAGCGGCTCCAGTCCCTTCTTTCGCGCAATGTGATCGATCCGGGCGATGGCCTCGCTTTCGTCGCTGTCATGAACGAAGGCAGCGAAGCGCGCAAAGGCGGCGTATCGCTGGCTCTCCTTGCCGAGCGGCAGAAATTCCTCACCGGCGCCGAAATCGAAGGTCAGCCGATCCAGCCGGCCAAGCAGCTCAGCCAGCGTTTCCCACCAAAGGCTATGAGTCCGCTCTGAAAGCCCCTGGGCAACGAAAACGGTGAACGGCGTGTGGTGGCGGGCGAAGATCGGCAGGGCATGATCGAGATTGTCGCGATTGCCGTCGTCGAGCGTGAAGGCGACGAAGGGCGGTTTGCCATGAGCGTTCGCCACGCGCTCCGGCAGCGCATCAAGGGCAATGAAATCATAGCCATCCTGCTTCAACCGGACGATCGTGCGGTCGAGAAAATCGGGCGAAACCTCGAGATGTGCATTGGGGGCGAAGCGGCGGGGGAGGGCGGGGCGAACGTGATGCAGGGTGAATATGACGCCCATGCCGGCAACGTCTCGCATTAGGCCTGCGCCTTTAAGAATTGCGGCGGCTTCCAGCCCGCCGGAGATCATCGTGCGCTTGAGGCGGACCTTGATGCCTGGTTCCATGCGGCTTGACCCGGTTGACGAATGTCAAGGCTGTAGCGCATCCTCCGTTAAGTCTTGCTGAATCTTTGCCATATTTCCAATGCGTTAACAGTTATTTTACCAGGAAAGACAAAATTGAGGAATTATCGAGGCTATTGCCTCAATATCGCACCGATATCAGGTTTTTTGTCGCAAAATCATACAGGGATTGATGCGGTGTGTTGGCATTCATTCGGTTGGGGACAATTATGAAAAGACTTTTGATGGCCCTGTCGGCGGCCGTCTTGCTGTTGAGCGCTCCTGCGGCGAGCTTCGCCGGCAGTGCCTATTTCATCATGGATGCGAAGACCGGCAAGGTCCTTGCATCGAGCAATGCCGATGATCTCAACCATCCTGCATCGCTGACCAAGATGATGACGCTGTACCTGACCTTCGAGGCGATCCATCGCGGCAAGCTGAGCTGGAACACCAGGATCCCCGTATCGAGCGCCGCCGCGTCCAAGCCCCCGACCAAACTCGGCTTGAAGCCCGGCGGCACGGTCACCGTCCGCGAAGCCGTCGACGGCATGATCATCAAGTCAGCCAATGACGCCGCCGCTGCGATGGGCGAAGCTCTTGGCGGCAGCGAAAGCGGCGTTGCCCGGCTGATGACGCAGAAGGCACGCGAACTCGGCATGCGCCGCACCGTTTTCATGAATGCTTCTGGCCTTCCGAACATGCAGCAGGTGACGACCGCCCGCGATATGTCGACGCTTGCCGTCGCCCTCATCAACAACTACCCCCAGGAATACCGGCTCTTCTCGCAGGCAAGCTTCAACTATCGTGGCCGATACGTTCGCGGCCATAATAACCTCATGTATCGTTACGAGGGCATGGACGGCATCAAGACCGGCTACACCAACGCCTCCGGCTTCAACATCGTCAGCGCCGTGCGTGACGGCAACCGTCGTGTGATCGGCGTCGTCATGGGCGGCGCGACAGCGCGTAGCCGAGATGCCCTGATGGCGTCGCTGCTCGATCGCAACGTGCCGAAGGCGAGCCCGGTTTCGACATCGCGGCTCGTTGCCAGCATCGGCAACATCAGGACGAAGCAGGTCGAAGTGGCATCGGCGTCCGACAACGTCGCCGTGGATATCGACGCGCAGACCACCGCCACGACGCGTAAGCGTCTGGAGGTCGCTCCGGTCGCTCCGCTGGCATATGCCGCCACGTCGAACGTCACCGTGCCGATGGATCGTCCCGTCGCGATGGACGAAATCATGAGTGCCGGCAAGCCCGCTGCGACCGGCGGCTGGCAGGTGCAGATCGCCGCCACCCCAAGCGCACAGGCCGCCAAGGATATTCTGTCCGAGGCGAAGTCTAGGACTGGCAATGCCCTCGCCAACGCCTCGCCCTATACGGAGGCATTCGGCAAGGGCGGCAACACGGTCTATCGCGCCCGCTTCGTCGGCTTCTCCACCCGTGACGATGCAAGCTCGGCCTGCGCTGCGCTGAAGCGCAAGGATTTCGATTGCATGCTGCTTCCGAACAAGGGCTGAGCATAGCGATAGTTCGAAAAGTCGAGCCGGCAGGGCAAAAAAATCCGCCGGCTCGACTTTTTTGATGGAATCGTTCATTGATGGCTGGAACATAAAGGGAACGATATCGATGCTATCCGAACTGATCCAGCAATTCGAAACAGCCTCCGCGACCTATGCCGCCGACAATGGCCTTGAGCGCGACGACGACTGGTTCGTCCTGAAACTTCAGGAGGAGATGGGCGAACTCACGCAGATCTGGAATAAGACGACAGGCCGCGGGCGACGCAGGGGCATGAGCGACGAGCAGCTGGCGACGGCGCTCGCGGATGAAACGGCCGATCTGCTCGGCCATGTCCTGCTTTTCGCGCATCGAAATGGCCTCGATCTCGCTGCCGCAGTCGAGCGCAAGTGGTGCTTTCGCCCTCGTGGAGATTGAGGGTGAGGGGCGGTCTAGAGCAATTCCAGGAAAAGTGCGTAGCGGTTTTCCGTCCGGAATTGCGTGAAACAATAGCATAGAGCGGTCAGGCGATTCCGTGAAACGCGTTACCGCTCTAGGCCTTCGTGCCGCCCACCGTCACCTGATCCATCCTCAGATGTGGCTGGCCCACGCCGACGGGAACCCATTGGCCGCCCTTGCCGCAATTGCCGATGCCGGTATCTAGCTTCATGTCGTTGCCGATCATCGAGACGCGCTTCATGGCGTCGGGGCCGTTGCCGATCAGCATGGCGCCCTTGATCGGCGCGCCGACCTTGCCGTTCTCGATCAGATAGGCCTCGGTGCAGCCGAAGACGAACTTGCCTGATGTGATATCCACCTGGCCGCCGCCGAAGGAAACGGCGTAGACGCCCTTCTTCACCGAGGCGATGATCTCTTCGGGCGTCTTGTCTCCGCCGAGCATATAGGTGTTGGTCATGCGCGGCATCGGCGTGTGGGCATAGCCCTGCCGACGACCGTTGCCCGTCGCCTTCATGCCCATCAGGCGGGCGTTCTGCCGATCCTGCATGTAGCCGACCAGCTTGCCGTTCTCGATCAGCACGTTATAGGCCGAGGGCGTGCCTTCGTCGTCTACCGTGATCGAGCCACGGCGGCTTTCGATCGTACCGTCGTCGACGACGGTGACACCCGGTGCGGCGACCATCTGACCCAGCAGTCCGGCAAAGGCCGATGTTTTCTTGCGGTTGAAATCGCCTTCCAGCCCGTGACCGACGGCTTCATGCAGCATGACACCCGGCCAGCCGGATCCGAGCACGACATCCATCGTGCCGGCAGGCGCATCGATCGCCTCCAGATTGACGAGTGCCTGGCGCAGTGCCTCGTCGGCGCCGTGGCGCCAGTTGTCCTGCGTGATGAAATCACCGAAACCGATACGGCCGCCCGTGCCGAAGGAACCGGACTCCTGCCGGTCGCCGTCACCCACGACGACGGAGATATTGATGCGCGTCATCGGCCTGATATCGCGCACGCGATGGCCGTCGGCGCGCAGAATGTCGACCACCTGCCAGCTTGCGGCGATGGATGCCGTCACCTGGCGCACCTTGCCGTCCTTGTCGCGCAGATAGCTGTCGATCTGCTGAAGCAGCTTCGCCTTATCCTCGAATGTCGGCGCGCCGATCGGATTCTCGTCGCTGTAGAGCACCTTGTTGGTGCGCTGCGGCGCGGCCGCATAGGAGCCGGCGTAACCCGCCGTGACGGCGCGCACGGCATCGGCGGCCCGCTTCAGCGCAGCTTCGGAGAGATCGCCCGCATGGGCGTATCCGACCGCCTCGCCGGCAACGGCGCGCAGGCCGAAGCCCTGTTCTGTGTTGAAGCTGCCGCCCTTCATCCGTCCATTGTCGAATGTCAGCGATTCCGCCTGGACATGCTCGACGAAGAGCTCGCCGTCATCGGCGCCTGAAAGCGCCTCGGCGACGATGCCGCGCAGCTTGGTTTCATCGGCATCGAAAAGAGTAAGGAGATCGGTATTCATGGGTCAGGTGCTCCGTTCAGAGCCGATGTAGGCTTCGCATGGCGCAAGAGCAAGCCCATCCCCTCAGGGAAGGGCGTCGTAGCCTTCTGCAAAGCCCTTCAGATCGACCGGAATGCCGATGCCTTCCTCCGGCGACTGGAAGACGATGAAGGTCGCGGTGGCGCCGCTGCGCAGCGTCTTCAGCAATTCGTCTTCAAGCACGACTTCCGCATAGCAGCCGTCGGCAAAGCAGCGCACGAAATAGGCGCGACCGATATCCTTGCCGTCGATATTGAGGCCGAGGCCGTTCGGCAAAAGTACGCCGAGCGGCGCGAGCACGCGCAGGATCTTTGACTTGCGATCAGCGGTCTTCAGGACCACGACGGAAAGGCCGATCTCCGGGCGATCCTCTGCGATCACGTTCTGCATCAGGGCGCACTGCTCGGCAGAAGCACCCGCCGGCTTGTCGCAGACGACGGACCAGGCCCCGTGGCTCGAGCGCACCGTGCCCGGAGGTTGTGGAACCTGGCTGGTCGGAACTTGCTGCGTATGGGGCTGCGGCTGGCCCTGTTGCTGGGGCTGCAGCTGTTGGGTCTGCTGCGCCGGCTGAGTCTGTTGTGCCTGCTGCGCCCATGCAGGCACAGCGATCGATGCCGCAATGCTGCCGGTAACAAGCCAAAGCCGGGCAAGGGAACGAAAACCCATGGAAACCTCTAGATTCGAATCAGTGCCGATATTGTTGAAGCCCAGGCTGGCAAATGAAAAGCCCCGCGTGCTGGATTCCAATCGACTACGGCGGAAATACGACGTGTACTCCATTTTGTCCGTGTGACGCCATGGACCGCGATGCAATTTTTCGTATGATGATGAAATGCTTGCCATGTCCGGCTGGCAAAAGGGGACGGCATATTCGCGCAAAAATGCCGCACTAACAAATGGCGGGAGTTGTTGCGGAGTACCCCAAACTGTGGTTTGAAGCGCAATAGACTGTAGGGATACTGCGTTTGAGGTTGATCTGGGATCAAACGCTGGAGGGAGAGACATCGTGATTAAGAGAGCTTACGCGGCTCTGACGGCTCTGATCTGTCTGCTTTTCGCGACAGGCAGTTATGCCGATCAGCCGAGACCTTGGGAAACCGGTATGCAGGAGGCGGCGACCGGCAATATGCATCAAATCCGCTGGTTTGAAGCATACACGCTTTGGTTTATCATCCCGATCACGCTGCTTGTTCTCGTCCTTCTGGTCGTCGTTATCGTGAAATTCCGGGCTTCCAAAAACCCGGTGCCCTCCAGGACGAGTCACAACACGCTGGTCGAGGTCGCCTGGACCATAGGTCCTGTCCTCGTCCTTCTGTTCCTGGCCATTCCTTCCTTCAACCTTCTCACTGACCAGCTGACTTTCCCGGAGCAGACGGACGTGACCGTCAAGGCGACGGCGACGCAGTGGCAGTGGAATTATGAATACGAGAACAGCGGCACCACGCCGCTCGCCTTCGATTCGTTCATGTTGAAGGAGCCGGATCGGGCGGCCGCCGGCAAGGAAGACAAGTCGAAATATCCTCGGCTCCTTGCCGTCGATAACGAGATGGTGGTGCCGATCGGCAAGAACGTCCGTGTTCTCGTCACTGCCGCGCCGACCGATGTCATCCATTCCTTCGCCATGCCTGCCTTCGGCATCAGGATCGACGCTATTCCTGGCCGTCTGAACGAGACCTGGTTCAAAGCTGACCGCGAAGGCCTGTTTTACGGCCAGTGTTCCGAGCTCTGCGGCAAGGATCACTCTTTCATGCCGATCGCCATCCGTGTCGTCTCCGACGATCAGTACAAGCAGTGGATGGCTTCCGCTGCAACTGATCTGAGCAAGGCGAACAAGGCTCTGATGGCCGCCGTCGACCAACCGGCAACCGTCAAGGTCGCTGAAAACACGGCGAAATAAGGAGGGGTAGGGACAATGGCTGGATCCACGGCACACGACGATCATTCGCACGATCTTCAGGACGCCCATGCGCATGACGATCATCACGCTCACACGCCAAGCTTTGCCGAGCGCTGGCTGTATTCGACGAATCACAAGGACATCGGCACGCTCTATCTGATCTTCGCGATTTTCGCGGGTGTGATCGGTTTCCTGCTGTCCGTTGCCATCCGCATGGAATTGCAGGAGCCCGGCATTCAGATCTTCAGCGGTCTGGCGTCCATGGTCTATGGCTATTCGGGCGATGCCGCCATCGACGGCGGCAAGCAGATGTACAACGTCTTCGTGACAGCCCACGCGCTGATCATGATCTTCTTCATGGTCATGCCGGCGATGATCGGCGGCTTTGCCAACTGGATGGTGCCGATCATGATCGGCGCGCCTGACATGGCGTTTCCGCGCCTGAACAACATCTCCTTCTGGCTCATCGTTCCGGCCTTCCTGCTGCTCATTCTTTCGATGTTCGTCGAGGGTCCCGCGGGTGCTTATGGCGCGGGCGCCGGCTGGACGATGTATGTACCGTTGTCGGGTACCGTCGGCCATCCGGGCCCAGCGATCGATCTGGTGATCTTCGCGCTGCATCTTGCCGGCGCCTCGTCGATCCTTGGCGCGATCAACTTCATCACGACGATCCTCAACATGCGCGCCCCGGGCATGACGCTGCACAAGATGCCGCTGTTCGCCTGGTCGGTGCTGGTCACTGCCTTCCTGCTGCTCCTGTCGCTGCCCGTTCTGGCCGGCGCCATCACCATGCTGCTGACCGACCGCAACTTCGGCACGACGTTCTTTGCGCCGGAAGGCGGCGGCGACCCGCTGCTTTATCAGCACCTCTTCTGGTTCTTCGGCCATCCGGAAGTCTACATCCTGATCCTGCCCGGCTTCGGCATGATCAGCCACATCATCTCCACCTTCTCGCGCAAGCCGATCTTCGGCTACCTCGGCATGGCCTACGCCATGGTCGCGATCGGCGCGGTCGGCTTCGTCGTCTGGGCTCACCACATGTACGTGACCGGCCTGTCGCTCGACACGCAGCGCTATTTCGTGTTCGCGACGATGGTCATCGCGGTTCCGACCGGCGTGAAGGTCTTCTCGTGGATCGCGACGATGTGGGGCGGCTCCATCGAGTTCCGCACGCCGATGATCTGGGCGCTCGGCTTCATCTTCCTGTTCACGCTCGGCGGCGTCACCGGCGTTCAGCTCGCCAATGCCGGCCTCGACCGCGAATTGCACGCGACCTACTTTGTTGTGGCACACTTCCACTACGTGCTGTCGCTCGGCGCGGTCTTTGCGATCTTCGCCGCCTGGTACTACTGGTTCCCGAAGATGACCGGCTACATGTACAACGAGCGGATCGGCAACTGGCACTTCTGGATCACCTTCGTCGGTGTGAACATGGTGTTCTTCCCGCAGCACTTCCTCGGCCGCGCGGGCATGCCGCGCCGCTACATCGACTATCCGGATGCTTATGCGGGGTGGAACTTCGTGTCCTCCATCGGCTCCTATGTCGCAGCGGTAGGCGTTTGCTTCTTCTTCTGGGGCGTTATAGATGCATTCGTGAAGAAGCGCGTTGCAGGCAACAATCCCTGGGGTGAGGGTGCAACCACGCTTGAGTGGCAGCTTTCGTCGCCGCCGCCGCACCACCAGTGGGAAGAGTTGCCGCGCATCAAGTAAGCCTGTTTCCGGACGCCGTGATGAGCGGCGTCCGGCTCAACTGACAATTGGAAGAGAGAATGACGGTCATCGACAATCACGAAGCGCTCGCAAAGAAAGGCGAAACCGGCTTGTCGGAAGCGAGTGCACGCGATTATTTCGAGCTTCTGAAACCGCGGGTCATGTCGCTGGTCGTCTTCACCGCCTTTACAGGCCTGGTGCTGGCTCCCGGTCATATCAATCCGATTCTCGGTTTCATCGCCATTCTTTGCATAGCCGTGGGTGCCGGCGCATCCGGCGCCTTGAACATGTGGTATGATGCCGATATCGACGCGGTGATGAGCCGCACCGCGCGCCGGCCGATACCCTCGGGCCGCATCAGGGCCTCCGAAGCGCTGGCGTTCGGCCTAGTGCTGTCAGGTTTTTCGGTGGTGATCCTCGGTCTTGCCGTCAACTGGCTCTCCGCCGGGATACTCGCTTTCACGATTTTCTTCTACGCCGTCATCTACACGATGTGGCTGAAGCGTTCGACACCGCAGAATATCGTCATCGGCGGCGCCGCCGGCGCCTTCCCGCCTGTTATCGGCTGGGCCTGCGTCACCGGTAGTGTGTCGATCGAGAGCATCGTGCTCTTCCTCATCATCTTTCTCTGGACGCCGGCGCATTTCTGGGCGCTGGCCCTGTTCAAGATGGGCGACTACGAGGCCGTCGGCGTCCCGATGCTGCCGAACGTCGCTGGTATCCCCACGACCAAGAAGCAGATCGTCGCCTACGCCGTGCTGACCGCCATCGTCGGTGTGGTACCGGCTTTCATGGGCTTTGCGAGCCTGGGTTACGGCGTCGTCGCCGCCGTGCTGGGCGCGATCTTCGTGCACTGTTCCATCGCCGTCTGGCGCATGGCCGATGGCGACAAGAAGATGGTTCCGGCAAAGAAGCTCTTCGGCTTTTCCATCATCTATCTCTTTGCGATCTTTTCCGCGCTGCTGATCGACCGGCTCATTGCCGTGTTGATGTCGAGCGGCGGCGGAGGCTGGCTATGATCGACCTCGTCAAATTGACGGAAGCACAGAAGAAATCGCGGCGAGGGCGCAATATCGCGCTCGGCCTGGTACTGGCCGGCCTGGTGATCCTGTTCTACACGATCACCATCATCAAGGTCGGCACCGGACACGGTTGAGGAGGGATGATGGAGGAGGAGGTCACGAAGAGCGCAAGAACCGGCACCCGTAACAACGGGCTGGTCGTTGCCATGTGCCTGAGCTTCGTCATCGGCATGAGCGCCATGTGTGCCGCCGCCGTGCCGCTTTATCGCATGTTTTGCCAGGTTACGGGCTACAACGGCACCACGCAGCGTACGGAACAGGTATCCAGCGTCATTCTCGACAAGTCGATCCAGGTTTCCTTCGACGCCAATGTCGCGCCCGGCCTGCCCTGGGATTTCAAGCCGGCGCAAAAATCGGTGAACCCGAAGATCGGCGAGACGATCGAGGTCAAGTTCCTGGTGGAAAACAAGTCCGACAAGGTGGAACGCGGCCAGGCGATCTTCAATGTCACGCCGCTCGAGGCCGGTGTCTATTTCAACAAGGTCCAATGCTTCTGCTTCAATGAAACAGATCTCGCGCCCGGGGAAAAGCGCGAGATGCCGGTGGTCTTCTACGTCGATCCTGAAATCACCAAGGCTGCGGAAACCAAGTCGATCAACGCGCTGACACTGTCCTACACATTCTACCCGCGAGAGGGCGCAAAGCCCTTGGCGTCGAATGACGGCGCAGTGCAGCCGGCGGAAAAAAAACTTTGATGGAGAGTGCTTTTCGGGTTCACCGGAAGCAATATGGGAAAAAGTTATTCGGGGATTGCTGACATGGCCGAAGCGCATCAGAAGAAACACGATTATCATATTATCGATCCCAGCCCATGGCCGTTCATCGCGGCCATCGGGGCCTTCGTGATCACCTTCGGCGGCGTCGGCTTCATGCGCTACCTCAATGGCGGCGCGCTGCATCTGTTTGGGATCAACTTTGCGCAGCCCTGGCTGTTTTTCATCGGCCTGGCTGTCATCCTCTACGTCATGTACGGCTGGTGGTCGGACACGATCAAGGAGGCGCATGAAGGCGCGCATACACGCGTCGTCTCGCTGCACCTGCGCTACGGCATGATCATGTTCATCGCCTCCGAGGTGATGTTCTTCGTCGCCTGGTTCTGGGCCTATTTCGACGTCAGCCTGTTCCCGAACGAGGCGATCCAGGCTTCGCGTACGGCTTTCCTCGGCGGCCAGTTCCCGCCGAAGGGTGTCGAGGTGCTCGATCCCTGGCACCTGCCGATATACAACACCATCATCCTGCTGCTGTCGGGCACGACGGTCACCTGGGCGCACCATGCGCTGCTGCATGGCGACCGCAAGAGCATGATCCAGGGGCTGACGCTGACAGTCCTGCTCGGCGCGCTGTTCTCCTGCGTGCAGGCCTACGAATATGCGCACGCACCCTTCGAGTTCAAGAACTCGATCTATGGCGCGACCTTCTTCATGGCGACCGGCTTCCACGGCTTCCACGTGTTGATCGGCACGATCTTCCTGCTGGTGTGCCTCGGCCGCGCCATCAGGGGCGATTTCACCCCGAAGCAGCATTTCGGCTTCGAAGCGGCCGCCTGGTACTGGCACTTCGTCGACGTCGTCTGGCTGTTCCTGTTCTTCTGCATCTACATCTGGGGCAGCTGGGGTGCGCCGGTCGCGGCCGGCTGATCGCCAATATCCCATTGCAATGAAATGGAAGGCGGGCACCAGGTGCCCGCCTTTCTGTTTGGGCGGCTTCAGCCCCCCGCCGCAAGCCGCTCGAATGCCGAGGGGCTCGGAATGCCGCGATCCAGAGCCTGCTTGATCTCATCTGCGCATGTCCGTGGGCTTTTTGCCGAGGTATCGACCTCCAGATCGTAGATGCGGGGCCGATGCACCTCTTCCTGCCAGGCAAGCACCGGCGCGGGAACGGCCATATCAGGGCCGATCGGAACGTAGATTCCTTGCCTCTCCGGGCTTTCCGCCAGCCGCCGCTGCATCACCACGTCGAGAGAACAGCGTACGCCGACGAATAGAACCGGCAACCCGGCCAATTGCCTGGCGCAATCCGCCAGAATGCCGAGCGGGCGCGAATAGGCGTCGTGATGGCCGAACTCGGCGACGACATTCAAGCCCATGCGGCTGTGAGCGGCGATCGACGCATACAGTGCGGCATAAAAGCGCGGAATGAGCGGTTCGAGATCGGGCCGCTCGCCGCCGGGGCGCAGGCCGATGCCGGGACGGTAGCGCGCCGGCGTGATGTGCCTGATATAGGCGTCGACGCCGAGATTGACCCACACGCCGTCGAATCCGGCCTGGATGGCCTCGACGATGCTGGATTTTCCCGACCGCGGCGCACCGTTCAGGATGATGATGCGGCCCGCTGAGCCACCGTCGCCATGTTCCATGAAATAGGTCCCTTTTGCATATATTCCGGCTCGAATGCGACGATGTCAGAGCTTTTCGATTGGACGGACGCACCCATCGCCGCTACTGATGATGACAGGGGGCGGGATCGGAATGCTCGTCCGCAATGACAGGCCGATCGAGACAGAACTTTGACCTCAGAGCAAGACAAAGGCCCCGGCGGGGCACCCCGTGATGACAGCACCCTCTTTGCCCCCGTCGATCCGTTCAAGGTCGGCATCCAGGGATGTTGCCCGCGCTGCGGCCATGGCAAGCTCTTCGATGGATTATTGTCGATAAAGCCGCGTTGTTCCGCCTGCAATCTCGACTATACGTTTGCCGATGCCGGCGATGGGCCGGCGGTCTTTGTCATCCTGATCGTCGGCTTCATCGTCATCGGCCTGGTCCTGTGGATGCAGATCAATTATGCGCCGCCGGTGTGGGTCTATATCGTGCTGTTTGCGCCGCTCACCATCATTCTGTCGCTGCTGTCCCTGCGGTGGTGCAAGGGCATTCTGATCGCGCTGCAATATCGCAACAAGGCCAGCGAAGGGCAGATCAGTCGTGACTGAGTCCGCTGTATCAGTCCGCCGCGCCAATCCTCTGTGGCAAATCGGCAAGGCGCTGATCCTGCTCGCCGTCCTTGTCATCCTGGTTGGTTTGGGCACCTGGCAGGTCCAGCGGCTGCACTGGAAGGAAGGCCTTCTGGCCGACATTGCCGCGCGCAAGGATGCGCCTGCCGTGCCGCTGTCGGCGATCGAGGCGATGGCCGCTTCCGGCGGCGACATAGAATATCGCGTGGTGACTACCACCGGTCACTATCTCAACAACAAGGAACGGGACTTCCTCGCCACCTATGCAGAGGAACCGGGTTTTCACATCTATACGCCTTTGCAGCTTGACGATGGCCGCTTCGTCTTCGTCAACCGGGGTTTCGTGCCGTCCGAGGCCAAAGAGCCGGAAATGCGCAAGCAGGGCCAGCTGACCGGCGAGCAGACCGTCACCGGCCTTGTGCGCGCCAAGCTCGTCGACCGGCCCTCGGGCATGCCGGACAACGATACGGTCAAGAACATATTCTTCTGGAGGGACCTGGATGCGATGGCATCCAGTGTTGGGCTGCCCAAGGACAAGGTGCTGCCCTTCTTCATCGATGCCGACAAGACGCCCAATCCTCAGGGCTTGCCGATCGGCGGCGTGACCATCATCGATCTGCCGAACAGCCACCTGCAATATGCGGTGACCTGGTATGGCCTGGCGGTGGCGCTGGCTGCCATCGTCGCGATTTCCTGGTGGCGCAAACATCATCCGGACGCGCCATCACAATAGAATAGCTTCATTTCGATGGAATATTCGGCTAGAGCATGATCCCAAAAGTGCGCAGCGGTTTTTGGACAAGATCATGCGGACTAAATGGAGCAGGCGGCAGGGCGCACCTATCTATAGCTCCGCCACTGTCGCGGATTTCGGAAGAGACATGAACATAGCCGTTTCCAAACCTGACCTGACCATCCGGCTTTGCGGGCCGCGCGGCTTTTGCGCCGGCGTCGATCGCGCCATCCAGATCGTCGTGCTGGCGCTGAAGGCCTATGGTGCGCCGGTCTATGTCCGCCACGAGATCGTGCATAATCGCTATGTCGTCGAGGGGCTGGAAGCCAAAGGCGCCATCTTCGTCGAGGAGCTGGATGAGATCCCGGCCGAGCATCGCGCCCAGCCGGTCGTGTTCTCCGCGCATGGCGTGCCGAAATCCGTGCCGGCCGATGCCGATGCGCGCAATCTCTTCTATCTCGACGCCACCTGTCCGCTGGTCTCCAAGGTCCACAAGCAGGCCATGCGCCACAATCGCCTCGGCCGCCATGTCGTCCTCATCGGCCATGCCGGTCATCCGGAAGTGATCGGCACCATGGGCCAGCTTCCCGAAGGCGCGGTGTCGCTGATCGAGACCGTCGAGGATGCCGACGTCTACGAGCCCGCCGATCCCGATAATCTCGGCTTCGTGACCCAGACGACGCTTTCGGTCGATGACACCGCCGGCGTCATCGCGCGGCTGCAGGAGCGCTTTCCCAATCTCACCGCCCCATCAGCCGATTCGATCTGCTATGCCACCACGAACCGCCAGGAAGTTGTGAAGGAGGCGGCTCCCGGCTGCGATCTCTTCATCGTCGTCGGCGCGCCGAATTCCTCCAATTCCAAGCGCCTCGTCGAAGTGGCGCTGCGAGCAGGGGCGACGAAATCTGTGCTCGTCCAGCGCGCTTCGGAGATCGACTGGGACAATATCGGCGACATCAGCACTGTCGGCCTTTCGGCTGGTGCATCTGCGCCAGAGGTCATCGTCAACGAGATCATCGAAGCGTTCCGCGCCCGCTACAATGCCGTCGTGGAGCTTGCCGAGACGGTGAAGGAAACCGAGAATTTCCTCGTCAATCGCGAGCTGCGCAGCATCGAGCTGACGACCGCCGACATGGCCTTCGTCAACGGCGAATAACCGATCCCAAAGCGCCCAAATTCAGGACTGTTTCGTGGCTGTTTATACCGATATTACCGAAGACGATTTGAAGTGGTTCCTGACGGAGTATGATGTAGGCGAACTGCTCTCCTACAAGGGCATCGCCGAGGGGGTCGAGAATTCGAACTTCCTGCTGCACACGACGCGCGATCCGCTGATCCTGACGCTTTATGAGAAGCGCGTCGACAAGGGCGACCTGCCGTTTTTCCTGGGGCTGATGCAGCATCTGGCAAGCCGCGGCCTGTCCTGCCCGCTGCCGTTGCCCCGCCGCGATGGCGAGCTGCTCGGCCATCTCTCCGGCCGCCCGGCCGCTCTGATCTCCTTCCTCGAAGGCATGTGGCTGAGGAAGCCCGAGGCGCATCATTGCCGCGAAGTCGGCAAGGCGCTGGCCGCCATGCATGTTGCCGGCGAGGGCTTCGAGATCCGCCGCCCGAATGCGCTGTCGCTCGAGGGTTGGCAAGGGCTCTGGGAAAAGTCCGAGGCGCGCGCCGATGAGGTCGAGTCCGGCCTGCAGAACGAGATCCGCAGCGAGCTCGATTTCCTTGAGCACCATTGGCCGAAGGACCTGCCTGAAGGCGTCATCCACGCCGACCTTTTCCCGGACAATGTCTTCTTCCTGGGCGACACGCTTTCCGGACTGATCGACTTCTATTTCGCCTGCAACGATCAGCTCGCCTACGATGTCTCGATCTGCCTCAATGCCTGGTGCTTCGAGAAGGACCACGCCTACAACGTCACCAAGGGGATGGCGCTGCTCGACGGCTATCAGAGCGTGCGCCCGCTGAATTCAGCCGAAATCGCCGCCCTGCCGACGCTCGCGCGCGGCTCAGCGCTGCGCTTCTTCCTGACCCGGCTCTACGACTGGCTGACGACGCCGGCCGGCGCCATGGTCACCAAGAAGGACCCGATCGAATATCTGCGCAAACTGCGCTTCCACCGCCAGATCGCCTCCGCAGCCGAATACGGGCTGAAGGCATGAAGCATGTCGATATCTTCACGGACGGCGCCTGCTCCGGCAATCCCGGTCCCGGCGGCTGGGGCGCGGTGCTGCGCTACGGCGACGTCGAAAAGGAACTTTTCGGCGGCGAAGCGGAGACCACCAACAACCGCATGGAACTGCTGGCGGCGATCTCGGCGCTCAACGCGCTGAAGAGCCCCTGCGAGGTCGATCTTCACACCGATTCCAAATATGTGATGGACGGCATCTCCAAATGGATTTTCGGCTGGAAGAAAAACGGCTGGAAGACCGCCGACAAGAAGCCGGTGAAGAACGCCGAGCTTTGGCAGGCGCTGGAAGAGGCCCGCAACCGCCATCAGGTGACGTTGCACTGGGTGAAGGGCCATGCCGGGCATCCCGAGAATGAGCGCGCGGACGAGCTGGCGCGCAAGGGGATGGAGCCGTTTAAGCGGAAGTAGGGGGTTGGTGGTGTTGCTGGGCTACAACGCTTGATGGCCGCTTTGCGCGTTCTTTCCGGCCTTTCCTGCTGCACTTATGAGTACCTAAAAGCGGACAGTCGGGCACATCGACAGCACGTCAGCACCGGGGTGGGAACCGATCAGTCAGCTTCCGGGCTGACAATGCGCGAAAGCGGACTTCCAATGTCGCAAAAATCTGTCGCGCAAGAAGGGTTTCTTTAGGTTTTCGTCTTTTCATAGGCCATGAATAGATCGGTTACGAGAACGCCGTTGATCCGCATCCCAGTCAAATCGGCGTCTTTGATGTCTGAATCCGCCAGTGTGACATCGCGTATGATCAATCGCGATAGATTTGCGTTCGTGATGGTGGCTCCGGACAGATTGGCGTTGTTAAAGCGCGCGTCTGCAAGGCAGATATCGTCAAAAAGCGCTTCGCTTAAATTGGTGTCGGTGAATTTTGCCTTAGTCAAAACAGCGTAAAATCGCGCGTCTGCGAGGTTTACACCATCGAAATTAGCGCCCGACATATCGGCCCGCTCGTAATGCGTTCCCTGCATCTGAGGGCCATCAAATGGGTTGTGTTCTTGGTGATCGCTCATTGTTCCTCCGGTCAAACATGATTAGGCCCTAAAGAATGCCAGATTGCACAGTCATTTGCGACCGTCGAATCTGAAACTAAAACGAGCCCAGGCCGGTTCTGGCCATGCCGTTTGTCGCGAGATTCCCCAAAACATGCGGCAGCTTCGGCCACCTTAGCGTCCGGATTGAGGAACGTCATTCATGACGACCAGCGGCAGCGAAGGGGTCGCAAGCAGTCGTTGTCGTTCGGACCAGCGAACGGCAGCTTTTTCACTGGCGCCGCCCAAAATCGCCGGACGAAAAGCGGTCCCCTTGCTGTTGAGACGCCATGGCAGGTTCGCGCCCCCATTTCGGTCGCTCAGACGCGATCAGTGATCTCCCAAAGCTGCCATCGAGCTGAGCGCCATAAAACGCAAAGACGAAAGCAACGCCAAGCTGAAGTTCCTAAAGGCCGGAGGCCGAAAAACTGGAACGCTCTACGTACCAGCACCAACAGGTGTCACCCGGCGCTGCCGGGTGACAGATCGTCCGGCCGACGTTGGGTAACGGCCGCGGTCCGGTCGATGTCGTCAAGACCTGATGAACGAGAGCAGGTCGGGGTTAAGGACATCCGCATGTGTGGTCAGCATGCCATGGGGGTAGCCCGGATAGGTCTTCAGCGATCCGTTCTTGAGCACGTCAACCGCACGCGGCACCGAACTTGCAAACGGAACGACTTGATCGGCCTCGCCATGCATCACCAGCACCGGCACGGTGATCTTCTTCAGGTCTTCTGTATAATCTTCGAGCCAAGAGGCAACAGTCGCGTAGTGAGCGAGGGCACCGCCGGCCATTCCCTGACGCCACCAGTTCGCGATGATTGCCTCCGAAGGCTTGGCGCCATCGAGGTTATAACCGTAAAACGGGTTCTCAGGGACGAAACGGAAGAACTCCGACCGGTTGCCCAGCACGCCCGCCCGGATCGCTTCGAACCACTCCGGCGACTGACCGGACGGGTTTTCCTCGCTCCGATACATGTTCGGCGTCAGGGAAGCGACCAGTACCGCCTTCGCGACGCGCTCTTGGTGGCGGGCGACATAACGAGCCACCTCACCGCCACCCGTGGAGTGGCCGATGTGGATCGCGTCGCGCAGGTTGAGGTGCTCGGTCAGGGCCGCGAGGTCGGCAACCCAGTGCTCCATGTCATTACCGGTGGCGGGCTGGTCGGACCGGCCGTGGCCGCGCCGATCGTGCGCGATCACCCGGTAACCGTGATGAAGGAAGAACATCATCTGGGCATCCCAGTCGTCCGCCGACAACGGCCAGCCGTGACTGAATACGATCGGCTGGCCTGAGCCCCAGTCCTTGTAGAAGATGTTTACGCCGTCTTTAGTAGTGATCGTGGGCATCGAATTGCTCCATTATATGAAGTCATTGAAAGGTTGACTAAAAGGGCTTTCGCCGCAGATGGCAGTTGGCCTGTAGCGCCATCCGTCGGCACGGACGCCGTGGCAGAACACGATGGTGGGTTTAGACTTCGACATTCCGCTCGCCCTGTTGAGACGGGTACGAAATAACTGGTGGCGCGGGCGGCAACAAAGACTTTGTCTGGCCAAGCTATGCCTAAGCGGTATAGTACATGCTTCATGGACCTACGTCATTTTCGCTATTTCGTCGCAGTCGCCGAACGCGGGAGCGTGCTGGCGGCTGCACAACAGCAGCTCAACACCTCACAGCCGTCGCTGAGCCGTCAAATCCGCGACCTAGAGGCCGAGATCGGCGTGAAATTGCTGGACCGGCAAGCGCGGGGTGTCTCGCTCACGGAAGCTGGGAAAGTCTTTCTGGATCACGCTCGGCTAGCGCTTGCGCAGGTCGAAGCCGCGGTTGAAGGCGCCCGGAGAGCCGGGAGGCCAGAGAGGCCCGTGTTCGCTATCGGGTTTCTCGCCGGTCACGAGGCTTGGCTTCCAAGCGTGATGCGCATTCTCCGGGAAGAAGCCCCCGGCGTTGAATTCAAACTTTCGAGCCAGTCGTCTCCTGAACTCGCTCTCGCGCTGGTGCGAGGGAGCCTTGATGCGGCACTCCTCCGGCGAGAGGAGAGCGCCGCCAACCTATGCTTCAGAAGCCTGTTCGAGGAGCCATTGGTCGTGATGTTGCCCGCCGACCACCGTTTGGCGGCACGCGAGACAATTACACCCCAAGATCTTGCTGAAGAAATCTACGTCGGTTCTGTAACCGCCTCTCCGGCGGTAGATGCAATCGTCAAACAATATGCTGCGAGGGTCGGCATCAATCTCAAGCCTAGGTTTGATGCTGGAAGCCTTTCAGCGACGATATCTGTGGTTGTGTCATGCGGCGGAGTTACGCTCATCCCGGCCTATGCCGAGGATCTTTTGACCCCAAACGTCGTTGCGCGACCTCTGGAGGGCACACCCCCGACGATCGAACTCACGTTGGGTTACAACCCGGCAAACAGCTCTCGCCTGCTTCAGAAGCTGCTATCTCGGACAGAGCAAATATTGAGAGCGGGTTAGGCGCTATCGCAGTTTAGTCCTCGAATGCGGACAGACCGCTCCCGGCCCCAATTCGGTCATGGTAGCGATTGCCTTTGAAAAGCATAAACATCACCTCACCCCATCTTGCCCCATCCCCCTTTCCCTCTATGCTGCCTCCAACATCCAGGGAGGCTGTATCCATGATCCTGCATTGCGTTTTTCTTCGGCTTAAATCCGCCATGACACAGGATGAGAAGAAAGCTCTTTTCGAATCCGTGGCCGCTTTGCAGCAGGTCATTCCCGGCATTATCGATGTCAAATACGGGCCGAATGTCTCGCCGGAAGGGCTGCATGGCGGCTTTGTCGATGGTTTTGCCGTAACGTTCGAGAGCGCCGAGGCGCGGGATGCCTATCTGGTGCATCCGCAGCATGTCGCCGTCGGCGAGCGGATCGTCTCTTCGACCGATGGCGGCCTGGCCGGGCTGCTGGTCTTCGATCTCAATCTTTAAGCACAACGGGCTTTAAGCAGAACGGGCCGCAGGCGAAACATACCTGCGACCCGGTTTGCTCAGTGTTCGTTCAGTCGGCGGCTCAGCTCGACTTCGCCATCGCGGCGGCCAGCTGGTCAACGTTATAACGGAACATTTTCTCGTAAGTCGGAGCCGGGCCGTTGGCCTCGGAAAGGGATTCGACATAGAGCTCGCCGCCCGGCTCGGCGCCGGTGGCTTTGGCAACCTGCTTGACCAGACGCGGATCGTTGGAGTTTTCGAAGAAATAGGTCTTCACATGCTCCGTCTTGATCTGCTCGATCAGCTTGGCGACATCGGCGGCAGAGGCTTCGGTTTCCGTCGAGACGCCGAGCGGCGACAGGAAGCTGACATTGTATTCGCGGCCGAAATAGCCGAAGGCGTCGTGGCTGGTCAGCACCTTGCGGCGATCGTCAGCGATCTTGTCGAACTTGCTGTGGGCATAGGCGTCGAGTTCGGTGAGCACCTTGGTGTAGCGCTCGGCATTGGCCTTGAAATCGGCAGCGTCGGCGGGATCGGCCGCGGAGAGCGCCTTTTCGATATTGGCGACCCAGATTTTCACGTTGACCGGGCTGTTCCACACATGCGGATCGGTGACCGTCTTGCCGTCATCGACCATGGTGCGGGTGTTGATGCCATCGGAGGCGACGACGGGCGTTCCCTTGTAGCCCGATGCGCTGATCAGCCGGTCCATCCAGCCTTCCAGGCCCTCGCCGCTGACGAAGGTGACCTTCGCGGCGTTGAGCCTCTTGGCATCGGCCGGCGACGGCTCGAATTCATGGGGGTCGCCGTTCGGGCCGACGAGGCTCGACACCTTCACATGGTCGCCGCCGACCTGCTTGACGACATCGGCGAGCACGGTGAAGGAAGCGACGACATCCAGCGTCTCGGCGGCGGCGGGGCGGGCGACGCCAAAGGCGACGAAGGCCACTGCAGCGGCTGAGAGGAGCAGTTTCTGTTTATTCATGCGAGTCTCCTTGTTCGGATTAGCCCCGGAGATGGGGACGGGGAAAGAACCGCCGGGCAAGGCCCGAAGGTGCGAAGAGGATGGAGAGGCCGTAGATCAGGCTTGCCGTGATGATGATGGTCGGGCCCGAGGCAAATTCGAGATGGTAGGAGGCGATGAGGCCAATATAGCCGGAAGCCGCCGCCGTCCCCGTCGCGATCACCATCATCACGGGCAGGCTGCGTGACCAGAGCTGCGCGATCGCCGCCGGCAGCATCATCAGCCCCACGGCCATCAGCGTGCCGAGCGCCTGGAAGCTGGCGACGAGATTAAGGACGACGAGCAGCAGGAACAGGAAATGATAGACCGGCCCACGCCCGCCGACGGCGCGCAGGAAGCCCGGATCGAAGCATTCCATGACCAGCGGCCGATAGATGACGGCAAGGGCCAGCAGCGTCACCGTCGTGATCGCGCCGATCTGATAGAGGGCAGGGGCGTCGATCGCGAGGATCGTGCCGAAGAGCACATGCAGCAGGTCGATATTCGACCCCCGTAGCGACACGATCAGCACGCCGAGCGCCAGCGACGTCAGATAGAAGCTGGCAAAGCTCGCATCCTCCTGCAGTACCGTCATGCGGCTGACGAGGCCGGAGAGCAGCGCCACCGAAAGGCCGGCCACCAGCCCCCCAAGCCCCATGGCCGTCAGCGACAGCGAACCGGCGATGAGATAGCCGATGGCAGCACCGGGCAGCACCGCATGGCTCATGGCATCGCCCATCAGGCTCATGCGCCTGAGCATCAGGAAAACGCCGATCGGGCCGGAGCCGAGGCCGAGGCAGAGGCAGGCGATGAGCGCGCGCCGCATGAAGCCATAATCCGCGAAGGGCGCGAGGAAGATATCGTAGGCGGTCATTCGGCCGGCTCCCGCTTTGCGAGACCACCTTCGGCAAGCTCATCGTCCGGCAAGCAGGCTTCGGCCTCCTCGTCCCAGTGCTCGGCCATGGCCCGCGCCCTGATGAGGTTGGCGGAGCTCATCACGTCCTGCGTGTCGCCCCATCCCACAAGCTCGCGGGCAATCAGCATCGTCTCGGGAAAGTGAGCGCGCACCTGATCGAAATCATGCAGAACGGCGATGACGGTGCGCCCTTCGTTGTTCCATCGCAGAACGAGGTCGAGCAGGTCGCGCGTCGTGCGCTGGTCGATGGCGGTAAAAGGTTCGTCCAGCAGGATGACGCGCGCGTCCTGCAGCAGCAGTCTCGCGAAGAGCACGCGCTGGAATTGGCCGGCCGAGAGCGAGCCGATATGTCTGTTCTCGAAACCGGAAAGCCCGACGACCGAAAGCGCATCGCGCGCCCGCTCCGCATCCTGGCGCGAGAAGCGGCCGAATGCGCCGGCATTCTTCCAGGCACCGAGCATGATCGTGTCGGCGACCGAGATCGGAAAGCGGCGGTTGATATCGGCGGCCTGCGGCAGGTAGCCGAAATCGTTGCGCGTCAGCGCCCCGCGATCGATCGACCCTCCCGCCGGCCTGAGTTCACCGACGATGGCTTTCAAGAGCGTCGATTTACCCGCGCCATTCGGCCCGGCAATCGCCGTGAGGCTACCGGTCCGGAAGGCGCCGGAAATGTGGTGCACGGCGGGATGACGCTCGTAGGTGACGGTAAGATTGTCGAGACGGATCAGATCGCTCATGCCAAGGCCACCGCCCAGCCGATGGCCGCCCAGAGTACCGCTATGCCGACCGCGACATAGGCAAGGCGCACGAGAGCGGAACGCCCCATCAGGGAGGACGCGAAGGGGTTGTGGTCGAAAGGCATGTGGGGGCTTTCATTTATGTAATAACATTACGCGTTGTAGCCGAGAGAATATGGCGAAAAAGAGGCGTGGGCTGGATTACCTGCCGATTGCTACGAACGATATTGGAATATCTGTCGGCCAATGCCGTTGGCTCCCAATCGCCATAGCGATTGCTACAAAGTTATCTTGCCGCGATATTGAGATCTGGAGAATGCTGGACAGGGCTGGAAGAGGAGGCTGTCTTGAAATTGCGGCTGGAGCTATTTGTTACCGACGTTCAGGCATCGATAGAATTCTATCGCCGGGTGCTGAATTTCCAGGTGATTGGTCAGGCAAGCGCGGACTATACGATGCTCACGAATGGCGAGGCGGCCATTTCTTTCAACAAGCGGGAGGCCCTCGGACACGATCATCCCCTTCGAGCCACCGATGGAGAGCGGCTCGGCCTCGGCGTCGAAATCGTATTGAACGTTGCGGACATAGAGGGCTTCTACGAGACCACCAGAACGCGTGGTCACCCGGTATCCGAGCTTGTCCTGCAACCATGGGGGTCTACGCGATTTTGCATCATCGATCCGGATGGCTATTATATCCGGGTGACAAGCAGACATAGGGCATAGAAATGGGAACACTTGGGCATACCCAAGTATTCCCGGTTCAGTCTGGAGCGGCAGTCATACGACCAGCCCCCTCAATCCGTCGAAATCTCAAAGCTGCTCGATCATCGCGGCAGCACCCGAAACCGTGGCCTGGCCGGGGCTTTCCTCGATGTTCAGCGACTTCACCACGCCGTCTTCCACCAGCATGGAATAGCGCTTGGAGCGGATGCCGAGGCCACCGGCGGAGAGGTCGACTTCGAGGCCGAGCGCCTTGGCGAAGGAGCCGTCCCAGTCGGCGAGGAAGTGGATCTTGCCCATGCCGCCGGATGATTGCGCCCAGGCGCCCATCACATGCCAGTCGTTGACCGAGATGACGGCGATATCATCGACGCCCTTGGCGAGAATGGCGTCCCGGTTTTCGAGATAGCCAGGCAGATGGTTGAGCGAGCAGGTGGGCGTAAACGCGCCCGGAACGGCGAAAAGCACGACGCGCTTGCCGGCAAAAAGCTGCTCGGTGCTGATCTCGACCGGGCCGTCGGCGGTCTTTTCCTTGAAAGTGGCGGCAGGCAGTTTATCGCCGATTGCAATGGTCATGGCTCTCTCCTTGGGGCGCGATCTCGGGGGCGTTTGAACGGCCGCCGATTGGATAGGGATTGTTGGGCGAACTATAGATCGGAGCTATTCGAACGCAAGCGTGGTTTCCATGGCGCGATCGCCGTCGACGACGAGGACACCCCACGTCTTGCCCTTGATATCGTAATTCTTCGGCAGCTTGGCGATTGCGATATCGGCCGAGTAGGCCGTGCCTTCTCGCTTCGCATTCGCCTGCTGGAAAAACACGTAGCCCGTCGGCCCGGTGACATAGATCGCCGGATTTTCTCCGGTCGCGTCAGGCAGGGTGAGGTGCAGCGAAAGGTTTTTCGCATCCGCGGAAAGGCTGTGGCTCTCAAGGGCGAAATCAGAGGATGGAGCCTGCGGCAGGGAGGCCTTGGCTGCGTCCAGCAGTGCCAGTTCGTGCGCCGTCGGCTGTTCGCTCGTCGGTAGCGCCAGCGAATACTCAGCCTGGAATGGAATGCAGATCTCCTTGCAGAGACCGATGAAGGCGGTCAATTCCAGTTTTGCCGGCGTCTTGCCCTCGATGGTGAAATCGAGCGGCAATGTCACCGGCGCGTCATAGCCGATTTCCTGTATGGCGCCGACCGTGATCCTTTTCGGGATCGGATAGCCGGTCTTCTCCAGCTTTATTCCGCTATTGGGGGCCAGCGTTACCTGTGGCGGGATGCCGCTCTGGCCCGGTTCGCGCCAATAGGTGATCCAGCCGGGCTGTGGTTCGATCTGCAGCGCGGCGCGGATATGCCCTTCGGCATCCGGTGCCAGCGTAACCAGGCGCATGCGGCCGCCCTGATTGTCCACCCAATCACTCGTTGCAGCGGAAGCGGCGGTACCGATGCACAGGATGGCGGCAAGCGTTTCGGCAAGAAGCGTTGGCAGGCGGGGGAGGGCAACTGTTCCAATCATGAGAGCAGGATTTAGCGGATTGGCTGGCCCGGAGCCAGCGCGGCTTAAAAAAGAAATGATCATTTTCAGTTGATTGATTTATGACATTGCCCCATCTTCTTTTTTAGCGGTGCAGTTATGGACTGCGGTCAGGAGGCACAATGTCCCTATCGACGCTGAAGAATAGACGCGAAAGAGGTTTTCTCGACGGCCAGTTCCTGATCGCCATGCCGGGCATGGAGGACCGGAACTTCAACCGGACGGTTATTTATATTTGCGCTCATTCCGATGCCGGGGCCATGGGCTTCGTCATCAACCGGGGCCAGAAGCTGACCTTCACGGATGTCCTTTTGCATCTCGATATGATCAAGGACGATGACGCCATCGTTCTCCCGCCCGTCGCGCGCGATTTCCCCATCCAGACCGGGGGACCGGTCGAAAGCGGCCGCGGCTTCGTCCTGCATTCCGACGACTATATCAGCGACAGCAGTATTCCGGTCAGCGACGATATCAGCCTGACGGCGACGCTGGATATCGTGCGGGCCATCTCCAAGGGAAGCGGCCCCAAACGCGCCACCATGCTGCTCGGTTACGCCGGCTGGGGCGCCGGCCAATTGGAGGCCGAGATAGGCAATAACGGCTGGCTGAACTGCCCCGCCGAAGAGGAATTGATCTTCGACCGAAGCCTCGACGACAAGTACGAGCGCGCCTTGGCTTTGATGGGTATCAACCCCGCAATGCTGTCGCCGCATGCGGGGCATGGCTGAGCCGAACTGCATTATATTGGAACGAAGTAACGCCCGTGACGTTTTCATGGCAGGGCAACGGCAATAATGCTGTGCCAATTATGGAGGTGTTAGACATGGGTAGCACGACCGACAAGGTATCCGGCAAGGTCAACGAAGTGGCCGGCAAGGCCAAGCAGATGGCCGGCAAGGCCACGAACGACAAGGAACTGCGCGCAAAAGGCGCGGCCCAGGAAGCCAAGGGCAAGGTGCAGGGCGCCGTCGGCAAGGCCAAGGATAAGGTCAAGGGTGCAGTGGATCGGATGTAATCCGGCTGCTCGCCAATTTCAGGTCGCTGTGCAATCTGAGATAATGCCGCAGAAGCGGCCCGCTAAGTAGAGCCTGTCTCGGAGACGCGACGGGCTCTTTCGTGTCGATGGGACGTTATTTCGAGGAGGGTTTCCATGCGGCTTTTCACTTGCGACCATTGCGGCCAGCCGGTGCATTTCGACAACAGGCAGTGTGTCCGCTGCGGTCATCAGCTCGGATTCGTCCCGGATCGGCTGGCCATATATGCGCTGGAGGCCGAGGAAGGGGCGAATTGGCATCTGGTCGCCGAGCCATCGAGCCACGTCCGTTTCTGCGCCAACGCCGAACTCGATATCTGCAATTGGCTTGTGGATGCGGACGACCCGCAGCCATTCTGCACAGCCTGTCGTCACAACCGCCTGGTGCCCAACACGGATACCCAACAGGGCATAGACCGCTGGCGGCGCATCGGTCAGGCCGAGCGGCATCTGTTCTATTCGTTGTTGCGCTGGAACCTGCCGCATCCTGATCGACAACAGGATCCTGTGGGCGGGCTGGTGTTCGACTTCCTCGAAGATGAGGTGCAGGGCAGCAATGTCGTGCCCGCCAGGACCGGCCATGAAGAGGGGCTGATCGCTATTCGCGCCGCCGAAGCCGACGACGTGACGCGCGAACAGGCGCGCGCCTCCATGAACGAGCCATACCGCACGCTGCTCGGCCATTTCCGCCACGAGACCGGCCACTTCATCTGGAACAAGCTCGTGCGCGACCGCGGCCGGTTCGATGCTTTCCGCACCGTCTTCGGAGACGAGAGAGCGGATTACGGCATGGCGCTCCAGTCTCACTATGACAATGGCCCGCCGCCGAACTGGCAGGAAAACTTCATCAGTGCCTATGCCAGCGCCCATCCCTGGGAAGATTTTGCGGAGTGCTTTGCGCATTACCTGCACATCGTCGATACGCTGGAAACCGCGCGCTCCTTCGGTTTGGCGGTCGACCCCTTTGGTTATCACGAGATGGCGGCGGAGGTGGATTTCAATCCCTATAGAGCTGAAAGCGCCGACCAGCTCGTCAGCGCCTGGATCCCCTTGAGCGTTGCGATCAACGCCATTCAGCGCAGCATGGGGCAGCCGGACTCCTATCCCTTCATCCTGTCGCCGCCGGTGGTGGCGAAGCTGGACTATGTCCGCACCCTAATCAACGACGCCTGATCCGTCACCCCTGCCGGGGAGGCGAAGGTCTATGCACGCTTCGTCAGAGGAAAGCGTTCCTTCAACAGCCTGATCACGGAATCCGTGCCCATCGGCGGCCCGAAGATGAAGCTCTGACCGTAGGTGCAGCCAATCTTGGCGAGCTCCAGCGCATCCTCTTCGGATTCGATCCCCTCGGCGACGACGCGCATGTTGAGTTCGCGCGCCATGGAAATGACGGAACGCAGAAGGATGGCCTTCTTGTCGCTCTCGTCGCGGACCATCGCCTTGTCGAGCTTGATCATGTCGAAGGGGAAGCGGGTAAGGTAGGCGAGCGAGGAATAGCCGGTGCCGAAATCGTCGAGCGCCAAGCCTATGCCGGCTTCGCGCAGCTTGTCGAGCACGAGCCGTGCCTGCTCCGGGTTCTCCATCACCTGCGATTCCGTCAGCTCGAGCTTGATGCGGCTCGGATCGCAATGGGTTTTGGCGAGCAGCGCGCGGATATCATCGTAGAGCTCGTTGTTGAGCAGCTGCACGCTGGAGAGATTGATGGATACGAAGAGCGGCAGATCGCCGGTCTGTCGCTGCCAAGCCATCAGATCGTTGGTCGCCTGCTCCAGTGCGAACATGCCGAGCGGACCGATAATGTCCGAGGCCTCGGCGATGGGGATGAATTCCGTTGGCGGAATATTGCCGCGCTTCGGATGTTCCCAGCGCATCAGCGCCTCGAAGCCGGCCACCTCGGCGTCTTCAAGCCGCACGATCGGTTGATAGACCAGCGAGAGCTCCTTGCGTTCGACGGCGCGGCGCAGGTCTGTTTCGAGCTGCAGACGGTCAGTACCGAAGCTGCGGAAGGCGGGCTGGAAGGGCTCGACGCGATTGCCGCCGGCGCGCTTGGCGCGGTACATGGCAAGCTCGGCGTCGCTGAGCATGCCGGGCGCATTTTCCTGCTGGTCGACCCAGGACGTCAGCCCGACCGATGCCGTCAGGATGATCTCGCGATTGGCGAAGTTGATCGGCACCATGATCGCCTTGCTGATCGCGTCGGCAAAGTCGGCCACCTTGGCCGGATCGCGCTCGGAAACGAGGATCAAGCCGAACTGGTCGCCGGAGAGACGCGCGAGCGTGTCCTGGGGCTTCAGCAGGCGGCGAAGGCGTCTCGTCAGCGCGATGAGAATATTGTCGCCCGCAGCGACGCCGAGCGTGTCGTTGACGAGCTTGTAGCGGTCGATGTCGATCACCATGACGGTCGGCCGCAGCTGGTTACCCTCCGGCGCCAGCGTCAGAACGGCCTGCAGGCGATCGAGAAAGACCTGTCGGTTCGGCAGTCCGGTCAGATTGTCGTGCACCGCGTCGTGCAGCAGCCGCTCGATCGAATTCTTCTGCTCTGTGATATCGACTATGGTGCCGACGCAGCGAATGATCTCGCCGTTCGATCCAAGCACCGGCCGCGCGCGGATCGAGAGCCAGTGGAAATGTCCGTCTTCGGCGCGGATGCGGAATTCGTGGTTCAGCCGGCCGCGACGATGTTCGAGAAGCACGTCCAGGGTCGCGCGGAAGCGGTCGCGGTCGTCGGGATGCAGCCGCGGCAGCCAGTTGCGCGCCGCGCCATGCATGGTGCCGGGCGACAGGCCGAGCTTCGTCGAGATGTCCGGCGTCGTCACCACGCGGTCGCGCGCTACATCCCAGTCCCAGACGGTGTCGCCGGAGCCAGTAAGCGCTAGGGATTGCCGTTCGAGATCCGAGAACAGGCCCTGCTGGAATGCGCCGCCGGCAAAGGCATGCTGCATGACCGTGAAGCCGATCAGCAGGACGATCAGCACGAGGCCGCCGCCGAGGGCTGGCTGGATGATGTCGTTGTCGAGCTTGCCCGTCACCGTCATCCAGGCGCCGAACAGCCAGACGAGGATCAGCGCCCAGGCAGGCACCAGCAGGATGGCGCGGTCATAGCGGCTGAAGCCCAGATAGATGATGAGCAGCAGACCCGCAGTCGCAGTCAGTGCCAGCGACAACCGGGCGATGCCGGCCGCGATCGACGGATCGTAGATCGCCACGCCGAAGAGCAGGGCGAGGCCAAGGACCCAGGCGAGCGTGACGTAGCCCAGGTGCGCATGCCAGCGATTGAGATTGAGATAGGTGAACAGGAAGATCACCAGGCTTGAAGCGAGCGCCACCTCCGCACAGGCGCGCCATATTCGCTGATCGCTTGACGTGATCATGATGAGCTTGCCGAGGAAGCCGAAATCCACACAGATATAGCCGAGCACCGCCCAGGCGAGCGCTGCCGTCGCCGGCAGCATCGAGGTGCCCTTGACGACGAAGAGAATGGTCAGGAACACTGCCAGCAGGCCGGCAATGCCGAGCACGATGCCACGATAGAGCGTGAAGGCGTTGACCGTATCCTTGTAGGCGTTGGGTTCCCAGAGATAGAGCTGCGGCAGGTTTGGAGACGAGAGTTCGGCAACGAAGGTGACGACAGCGCCGGGGTTCAGCGTGATGCGGAACACATCGGCCTCGTCGCTCGGTTGCCGGTCGAGCGCAAAGCCTTCGCTCGGCGTGATCGCGACGATGCGCTGCGAGCCGAGGTCCGGCCAGAAAACCTTCGAATTCACCAGGCGGAAATGCGGGGCGACGATGACGCGTTCCAGCTGCTCTTCGGAAACATTGGCGAGCGCGAAAACGGCCCAGTCGCCCTGATGGTTCGGTGAGGAGGATCGTACCTCAATCCGGCGCCGGATGCCGTCGGCGCCGGCGGCCGTTGAGACCTGAAAGGCCTCGCCCTGGTTGGTATAGATCTCCGTTGTTGCCGTCAGGTCGAGGGCTGTGTCGTCGCGGGAAATCTTCACGGGCTCGGCTGCGTGCGCCATGCCGACAAACAGGAGCAGCATGGTGGCCGCGAGCGTTGCGAGCAGCGCGCAGAGCCGCTTGGCGGTCGGCATTGCTGGCATCAATCCGGTGGTCATCGCTGGTCGTATTTTCGGTTCGGGTCGGCATCCGCTGCCAACCTTGAAAACATGACATGGTCGCGCCACTGACCGTTGATTTTTAGATACCCGCGCAAATGACCTTCTCGCTGGAAACCGGCCTTTTCCAAAAGCCGCATGCTACGCTCGTTATCCGGAATACAGGCTGCTTCAATACGGTGCAACTCAAGTCCGGAAAAGATATAGGGTATAACCAACTGAAGTGCGGCGAACATATGACCCTGACCGGAATAGCGCTCGCCCATCCAGTATCCGATCATGCAGCTCTGCGCAGCACCGCGGCGAATGTATCCGATCGTTATGCCTCCGACCAACGTCATGTTTTCCCTAAGGAAAATGAATAGCGGTATGGCCTGGCCGGAACTATATTCCTGCTTGCCCCTGATGATGCGCGCCCGGTAGGCGCCTTCGGTCAGCTCGTCATGCCGCCAGGTCGGTTCCCAAGGCTCCAGGAAGCGGCGGCTTTCGGCTCTCAGCCTGTGCCATTGATTGAAATCGGAGTAACGCGGCAGGCGCAGCAAATATTGGTCGTTTTCGAGTTCAACCGCGTCCGGATGACGTGAGAGAAACCGAAAGACAGATTTTTGCATGCCGCCAAGCACTCCCCCGAGAATTGAACCCATCGGCCCGCGGCGTGGCCTTAGCCGCTCGCGCTTCTGGAGGCGGGCGCCGGCGACGACAGCGACATGACGATGTCTTCCATCGGTGCAAGCTGTTCCAGCGGCCCGATCGCCGAAAGCGTCGGTACTGTATCGAAGAACAGGCGGCCGGCAAGATCCGTCAGCCGGTCGATGGTGATGCCCTCCAGGCGCTCCAGCATCTCCTGGTTCGGGATCGGGCGGCCATAAAGCATCATCTGCCGGGCGACCTGGCCGGCACGGGCAGCCGGACTTTCCTGGCCCATCAACAGCTGCGCGCGGATCTGGGCGCGGGCACGCTCGATTTCCTGCTGCTGGATGTCGTGTGAGGACTTATGAAGCTCTTTCACGATGACGGGCAGCAGCTCCGGCAGGTTCTCGCCGCCGGTGGCGGCGTGGATTCCGAAGATGCCGGTATCGGAGAAGCCCCAGTGAAATGCGTAGACCGAATAGCAGAGACCCCGGAATTCGCGCACTTCCTGGAAGAGACGCGAAGACATGCCTCCGCCGAGGATATTGGCAAGGATCTGCGAACAGTAGAAGTCGCGCGTGTGGTAGGCACGCCCCTCGAAGCCCAGGAGGATCTGCGCATCCATCAGGTCGCGCGTTTCGCGGATGTTGCCGCCGATATAGCGAGCCGGCTCGATCACTGGCGAAGTGGAGGGTTTGGTCGGCAGGCTGGAGAAGCGCTCCTCCACCTGACGCACGAAGCTTTCGTGATCGACCGCACCGGCCGCTACGACGAACATGCGATCGGTCGTGTAGTTGCGGTCCAGATAGTGACGAATCTGCTCCGGCGAAAAGGAGACGACGGTTTCCGGCGTACCGAGAATTGCGCGGCCGAGCGTCTGGCCGCGATAGGCGACCTCGGAGAACTTGTCGAAGACCACGTCGTCGGGCGTGTCGTTCGCCGCATTGATTTCCTGCAGGATAACCTGCTTTTCGCGGGCCAGTTCCTCCTCTTCGAAGGCGGACTCCGTCAGGATGTCGGCAAGAATATCGACCGCGAGCGGCACATGGTCCTTCAGCACGCGTGCATAATAGGAGGTCGTTTCGGTCGAGGTAGCGGCATTGACTTCGCCGCCGACATTCTCGATCTCCTCGGCGATCTGCCGCGCGGAACGCCGCGCCGTACCTTTGAACGCCATATGCTCGAGCAGATGCGCGATGCCGTGTTCCGCTTCGGTCTCGTTACGCGAACCCGACTTGATCCAAACGCCGAGTGCCACGCTTTCGAGGTGTGGCATCGATTGGGTTGCTACTGTCAGCCCGGACGCAAGCCGGGTGCATTCCACTGTCATCGCTTGTCTTTCCGCGTCTGTTGTTCCCCGGCCCGGGCATGCTCGCCGATAAAACTTTCCACGGCTTTAAGCTCCGGATCGAGAACGTCGAAACGCTCCTCCCTGGTCATCAGACCAGCAAGCCACGTTGGAAGCGCCGGGTCAATACCACATGCGGATTTTACTGCGGCGGGGAATTTCGCGGGATGCGCGGTGGCAAGCGTCACCATCGGGCTCGTCGACCGCTCGTTTTTCTCCGCCACGAAGACGCCGATGGCCGTGTGCGGATCGAGTAGGTAACCCGTTTCCGCCAGTGTTTTGCGGATTGTCTCTGCCACCTGCTTTTCGCTGGCACGACCGGCGCGGAAGTCCTTCTTGATGAACTTCAAGGCCTTTTCGCTGATCGAAAAGCCGCTCGATTGTTTCAGGCTTTCCATCGCGGCGCGCACCTTCGAGGCGTCACGGCCATTCGCTTCGAACAGCAGCCGCTCGAAGTTGGAGGAGATCTGGATATCCATCGACGGCGCGGTGGTTGCCTTGACGGCACGCATCTCGTAGCGGCCGGTCTTCAGCGTGCGCGCCAGGATGTCGTTCTCGTTGGTGGCGATGACCAGGCGGTCGATCGGCAGGCCCATCCGCTTGGCGACGTAGCCGGCGAAAATATCACCGAAATTGCCCGTCGGCACGGTGAAGGAAATTTTCCGGTCCGGGCCGCCCAGCGCAACGGCCGTGGTGAAATAATAGACCACCTGCGCCATGATTCGCGCCCAGTTGATCGAGTTGACGCCGGAAAGCCTGACCTTGTCGCGGAAGCCGGCATCGTTGAACATGGCTTTGACGAGGTTCTGGCAATCGTCGAAATTGCCGTTGATTGCCAGAGCATGCACATTGGCTTCGATCGAGGTGGTCATCTGCCGCTGCTGCACCGGCGAGACCTTGCCATGCGGAAATAGAATGAAGATGTCGGTGCGCTCGCGGCCGGCAAAGGCGTCGATTGCCGCGCCGCCGGTATCGCCCGATGTGGCGCCGACGATCGTTGCCTTTTGCCCGCGCTTTTCCAGCGCATAGTCCATCAGCCGCGCGAGCAGCTGCATGGCGACATCCTTGAAGGCGAGCGTCGTGCCGTGGAACAGCTCCATGACGAAGCTGTTCGGACCGGTCTGCACCAGCGGCGCCACCGCCGGATGACGGAAGGTGGCGTAGGCGTCGTCGATCATGCCGCGGAAGACATCGGCGGGGATTTCGCCGTTGGTGAAGGGCGACAGGACGGCGAAGGCGACGTCCTGGTAGCTCTTGCCGCGGAAGGCGCGGATCTCTTTTTTCGTCAGGGTCGGCCATTCACGGGGAACGTAGAGCCCGCCGTCACGGGCAAGGCCGGCCAGGAGAGCATCGCAGAAGCCAAGGGCAGGGGCTTCTCCCCGCGTTGAGATATAGTCCACGGTCTAGAATTCCTTCGGTCGCAAAATTGCCTGAGTGATCGGTTGAGAGAGTAGAGGAACGAAACGACGGCGGCCTGTCTTTTTGCGTCGGATCAGCCGCGTGGTTTTCGCGTTTGCGCAAGGCGCGTGGGATCAGCGCCGGCGGGCGGCAGTTTGTGCCAATATGTCGATCTCGAAAAGTGAGCCAAAACGGTGTCTACCCAATCGATTTTTCGCTGCGTCGCTGGTATAGACCATCGCCAAGTGTCATAAAAGGCCCGTCCGACAGGCTTCAGGCCGATAATGTGAATTGTATGGAGAGGGTGGAATAATAGTGTTTGGCAGGGTTTCGCGTCGTCTTTTTTCCGCTTCGCTTCTGGCATTGCTGACTGGTTGCAGCTCTCTTGGCCTTGGCGGCAACAGTGACAAGCAGCCGGGAACGGATGTTACGGTCGCACCGCAGGCGGGTACCACCGGGGCTGCTCCGCAGGTAACTGGTGGTCAGGCCTATGTCGCCGGCAAATGCCCGCAGGTTACCATCCCCGACCAGGCAGCCGTCTACCGGACTTACGCCAAGGGCGCCAAGGATGACCCGAACCAGTTGACCTATCAGGCCTCGCTGGCGGAGGCGACGCGCCAGTGCACGACCGATGGCACCAATCTCGGGATTCATGTCGCCGTGCAAGGGCGTCTGGTCGCCGGCCCGATGGGTAGCTCCGGCAAGGTGACCCTGCCGATCCATGTCGCCGTCATGGACAACGAGACCGCGCTTTACAGCAAGACCATCAACTACACGGCTGAAATTCCGCCGGGCGAGAGCACGGCCCAGTTCCTCTTCAGGGACGACGATATCAGCGTTACCGGTGGTTCAGGCGGTTTTACCATCGTCCAGGTCAGTTTCGACCAGGGGCCGCAGAAGCCTGACAAGGGTGAGAAGCCGGCACGCAAGAAGCGCCACTAAGCCCACGTCGCCTGCGCATCCGACCTGCGCCGCGATTGTGTAGGCGCATATGTCATTCGCACGAAATGAAAAAGAAAAGGCCCTGTCTCGCGGCGGGGCCTTTTCTTTGCAGCCTGCGATATCTCACAAAACGCCATCCCATTCGGCCAGGGCCATGACGATGCCAGGCAGGTCGGCCATACGGGCAATCACGGTCTCCGCGCCGGCATCGGTCAGCTTGTCGGCATGCGAGGGATAGGTATGCGAAGCACCGGTGAAGCCGATGACGCGCATGCCGGCGGCGCGCGCCGCCTGGACGCCGTGGACCGAATCCTCGACGACGATGGTATTGGCTGGGTTGGCGTTCATCTGCTCGGCGCCATGCAGGAAAATGTCCGGCTTGGGCTTCACGCGGTCGGCGCCGAGATCCTTGGCGGAGTAGATATGTGGCGCGAACAGCGTGAGGTAGCCGACCTTGGTGAGCATCATGTCGAGACGCGCGGAGCTGGAGTTCGAGCAGACACAGCGCGGCATCGGCAGTCGCGACAGCGCGAGCGGAACGCCGGAAATCGCCTGGACATCGTTGGCGAGCCGCAGATCCAGAAGTTTTTCCGATTTGTCGAGCAGCGATGCGGAGAGCGGGATGCTGGCCTCGCGCTCGACTTCGAACAGAATGTTGTGCCAGGTCATGCCGGCAAAGCGCTCGCCCATTTCCTCGGCACTGATGGGATAGCCTGCATCCGTCAGCAGTTTGGATTCGACGTCTGCCGCGATGATTTCCGAATCGACCAGAACGCCGTCGCAGTCGAAGATGATGAGGTCGAAGCCATTACTCATGAGAATTGCTGCCTTTGATGAGGGCTGGGTTCGGCATGTTCGGTGGAAAACCGTCAGTGTATCGGAACATGCTCAGAAAAAATGACCGTCGCGCTTTACACGATGTGCCGGCAAAGCTCAACCAATTGGCGGGCATGGCTGTGCTGCGCTGACGGAAAGGGTCGGCGAAGTTCAAAAGGCTTCGTGACTTCAGCATGTCGCTCGACAATCCGTAAGCCCGGCTTTAAGGATCGGCCATGGCCAAGGAGCGTCACGACACCATTGCCAGCCGCATCAGCCGGGTGCTTGCCGACCGCATCATCCGTGGTGAGATCGCGCCCGATGCGCGGCTACGGCAGGATCATATCGCCGAGGAGTTCGGCACCAGCCATGTGCCGGTGCGCGAGGCATTCCGGCGGCTGGAAGCGCAAGGCCTGGCGATCAACTTGCCGCGTCGCGGCGTTCGCGTCGCCTCCTTCGATCTCAAGGAGGTCCGCGAAGTCGCCGAAATGCGCGCGGCACTCGAGGGTCTCGCCTTGAAGCATGCGGCGCAGCACCTGACGCCTGCCATTCTGGATGCCGCCGAGGAGGCGACGCGGGAAGGCGATGCCGCCGGCGATGTCCATGCCTGGGAAGAGGCCAATCGCCGCTTCCATCGTCTCATCCTGGCGCCCTGCGGCATGGTGCGCCTGCTGGCCGCCATCGACGACCTGCATGCCGCCAGCGCCCGCTTTCTCTTTTCCGCATGGCAATCCGGCTGGGAAAAGCGCACGGATCACGATCATCGCGCCATCCTGGCCGCACTCCGCCAAGGGCGCGCCGACGAGGCTGCCGCCATCCTGCAGAAGCACGTCCAATGGATCGGTCGCGCTCCCGTGCGCACTCCCTCAGGCTCGACGCGCGAGGCCTTCGCGATCGTCGGTTGAGCACTCGAAAAAATTATAGATAATTTTGGCGGAAGCACTCGCGCGAGTCATTTTTCGATGGCAGGAGTTGGCTCATTCTATCTGATCTGCGGTACGGGACTTGGTCTAAAGCTCCGTACCTGAAGGCGGTACTACCATTTTTCTTCCCTTTGAAATCCATGCTTTCCGGGCACTCCTGCCCCAAGCAGCATAAATTTACGCATCCGCCGCTTGCCTCGATCTATAAACTCGGACATAAAATAGATGGGAATTAAAAATTATCTATAATTTCTAGAAGGAGAGCTCATGTCCCTGTTGCATCATCACGAAGAAGCCACCTTTGACCCGCTGCGACTTGCTCAACGGTCGCTGGTCGTCAAGGCCGCCTTCGTTCTCGCCGGAACGCTGGCGCTGGCGCTCGCGTCGCAGATTTCGGTGCCGATGGTGCCTGTGCCGATCACCATGCAGACCTTTGCGATCACCATGATCGGCGCGCTCTACGGCTGGCGTCTCGGCGCGATCACTATTCTGGCGTGGCTTGGCGAAGCCATGGTCGGTTTTCCGGTTCTGGCCGGCGGCGCAGGCGGCATCGCGCCCTTCATGGGGCCTACGGTCGGCTATCTCGTCTCTTTCCCGATCATTGGCGCGCTGGTCGGCTGGCTTGCCGAGCGCGGCTGGAGCGGCGACCGCGTCGTGCGTAGTTTCCTCGCCCATCTCTCGGCCAATATCCTGTGCCTCGCGATCGGTGGCGCATGGCTTGCGGCATTGATCGGCGCTGAAAAGGGCTGGCTCTTAGGCGTCGCTCCGTTCATCCTTGGCGCCGTGCTGAAATCCGCGCTTGCGGCCGCAGTATTGAAGACCGCCCAGGTCTATAGCGGCAAGGCAAAGCTGAATTGACTGTTCGGCTTCGCGCCCACCATCTGCTCTGCATGCTGACCTTCGTCGGTGAAGGCTATACGCCGGCCTTCACCGACAATTATCGCCGCATTGCCGAGCGTCTGACAAAAGGGGAGGAGATCAAGCTGGTCTCCGGGCCTGACGATATCTGCGCACCGCTTCTGGACGAGATGGAGCCGCACTGTTTTAAGGCGTCGGTCATCGAGCGGGACGCCGCCGCTCTTGCGGACGTGGTGGCCCTGCTGGGAGAAGAGATCGAAATTGGCGCGATGCTGGTGCCCGATGCCGCCCTGCTTGCAAAACTGCGGCGGAATTTCGCCAGCGGCGAGATTCGCCACGCCTGCCTTGGTTGCGAATGGGGAGATCTCTGCAGCCGAATTGCAGCCGGCAATTTCGCCGACGTCCTGATCGGCCACGCCTAGGAGGGCTCGCCCGCCTCGATCGGAAAGAGCGCCAGAAAACGGCGCTCGCCTTCCGGCGTAAAGAAGATCGAGCGACTGTTTTCGGTTCGCCGCGCCCAGCCCTTGTCGAGGAAATTCGCAAGAAGTGCCTTGCCGAGGCTGCCGGCGAGATGGGCGCGGCGTTCACTCCAGTCCAGGCAGGATCGACAGAGCGGACGGCGGCTCGACCGCAATCCGGATATGTCTATGCCGATCGAACCAAGGTGGGTCTCGCCCTGCGCCGTCAGGCTCAGGCCTTCGCCCATGGCCGAAATCGAACCACCTTCTATCAGACTGTCGAGCATGCGCACGCCATAGTCACCGGCAAGATGATCGTAGCAGATGCGCGCCTTGCGCAGCGCCGGCTCCTTCGGGCCGGGGCGGTGGCGCAGGTGTCCGCGGCTGGCGGCAAAACCCATGATCCCTTCAAGCAGCTTGCCGACGCCATCATCCGCCAGCGCGAAATAGCGATGCCGGCCCTGCTTGCGCTGCGCCAGTAAACCACCCGCTTCGAGCTTGGAAAGATGGGCGCTTGCCGTCTGCAGCGTCACGCCGGCCGCAGCCGCCAACTCTGTTGCCGTCAGCGCGCGGCCGCCCATCAAGGCCGTCAGTATGTTTGCTCGCGCCGGATCACCGATCAACGAGCCGATCTGCGCTATGTCAGGACCTTCTTTCATACTTCGATCGTAGCCGAAGCATCTCCGTTCTTCAATGTGCGAAAACATCCGTATCAGCAAAGGAGAAAGCCATGATCACCTGTTTCATCCGCTATCAGATCGACCCCTTCAAGCAGGAGGCCTTCGCCGAATATGGCAAGGCCTGGGGCCAGATCATCCCGCGCAATGGCGCCGATCTTATCGGCTATTTCGCCCCGCACGAGGGCTCATTGACGACAGCCTACGGCGTCTACAATATCGAGAGCCTGGCCGCCTACGAGGCTTATCGCAAAAGCCTGGCCGCCGATCCGCAGGCCCAGGCGAATCACGATTTCTCCCGCCGCGAGCGTTTCATCTTGCAGGAGGATCGTATTTTCCTGAAAAATATATCCCTGCCGCATACGCCGAGGATATCGCCATGATCGCAGTCATTTTCGAAGTCGTTCCCCATCCCGATGAGCGTCAGCACTATCTCGACATAGCCGGAAAGCTGCGCGCCGAACTCGAAACGATCGAAGGTTTCATCTCCATCGAGCGCTTCGAGAGTCTCAGCCAGAGCGGCAAGATCCTGTCGCTTTCCTTCTGGCGCGACGAGGCGGCGGTCAAGGAGTGGCGCAACCGCGAAGCCCATCGCGCGGCGCAGAAGGCCGGTCGAGGAACTGTTTTTGCGGACTACCGTCTGCGTATCGCCCATGTCGTCCGCGACTACGGCATGAACGAGCGGGACGAGGCGCCGGCTGATAGCCGGGAAATTCATGATTCAGCCGAGCGAGCCGGGGCCTGATAGTCGGCCTCGGCAAAGTCAAAGCTGCTGCATGACAAGTGAGCGGATACGGTCGGCAACCGATCTGTCGGCCGGGGTATAGATGACCAAACCGAGATCGGGTCGGCCGTCGACGGCAAAGGCGGAATATTCCAGCTCGATAGGGCCAAGTTTGGGATGGCGCAGGTGCTTTAATCCTTCCCCCTGGACGTGAACGTTATTCTCAAGCCACAACGCTTCGAATTCCGAACTGACTTTGCAGAGTTCATCGACAAGCTCGCTGACTTCCGACACCGCACCGGCGCGGGCCGCATCGGCCCGAAAGGCTCCCACCACAAAACGGGCCAGGTTCTCCCAGTCATGCTGTGAAGCGCGAATGGCGGGATTGCCGAATAGCAGGCGCAGAATATTGCGTTGCTCGACGGGAAGTGTGCCATAGTCGGTCAGGACCACGGCTGCGGCGCGGTTCCACGCGACGACATCCCAGGTGGCGGTCTTGATCAAGGCGGGACTTGCGTCGAGCGAGTCCAGCAAGCGTTGCAGCCGAGGAGTGACGCCTTCGGTGGTCCTGTAACGAACCTCGGGTGGCCGCCCGAGCCCCAACATGAAAAGATGTTCGCGCTCCGGTTCGGTCAGCATCAGCCCGGTGGCGATCCGGTTCAATACGTCCGAGGAGGGAGAGCCGCCGCGACCCTGCTCCAACCATGTGTACCAGGTGGGGCTTATGTTGGCGCGTTGGGCTACCTCTTCCCTGCGCAGTCCGGGGGTGCGTCGGCGCCCCGAAAAGCCGAAAGTCGCCGGATCAAGCCGGTTGCGGCGATCCTTCAAGAAGGCTCCCAATGAGTTGCCGGTATTGATCGGCATGATGATCCTGTTAGCAATTATAATATGATGATGTCACTACTTTAACAGAATAAAGGATGGTCGGATAGTGCGTGCTCGACCAACAAGGAGACGTCATCGTGCGTATCTTTCTTACGGGTGCGACCGGCTTTATCGGTTCAGCCCTTGTTCCGGAACTTATAAACGCTGGCCATCAGGTGATCGGCATGACCCGGTCGGACGCCGGAGCGCAATCGCTGGCGGCTGCAGGCGCCGAAGTGCACAGGGGAACTCTTGAGGATCCGGAGAGCTTGCGCAGCGGCGCGGCGAAGGCGGACGGCGTGATCCACACAGCCTTCGACCACGATTTCTCAAGGTTCGTGGAAAATTGCGAAAAGGATCGACACGCCATCCGGGCGCTCGGCGCCGCACTTGCCGGCTCGGATCGGCCGCTGGTCATAACCTCCGGCACCGGCATGGGAAATCATGAGCCCGGCCAGCCCGGGACCGAAGATGTCTTCAACACCAGCCATCCCAATCCACGTATCGCTTCCGAACTGACGGGCGCTGAGCTGTTGAATGCGGGAGTGAACGTATCGGTGGTCCGATTGCCGCAGGTTCATGATACGCGCAAGCAGGGCCTCATCACGCCGTTCATCGCCATCGCTCGCGAAAAGGGCGTCGCAGCCTATATCGGCGAAGGACGCAATCGCTGGCCTGCTGCGCACCTGCTCGATGTGGCGCGTCTCTACAGGCTCGCGCTGGAAAAGCGGGAACCGGGAGCACGTTACAATGCGGTTGACGAAGAGGGCGTTGAAGTCCGCGAAATCGCGGAAGCCATTGGCCGCGGCTTGAATGTGCCGGCCGTGTCCATTTCGCGCGAGGAGGCAGCGGATTATTTTGGATGGATGTCGGCGTTTGCCGGCATGGATTTCCCCGCTTCCAGTGTTCAGACCCGGGCACGGCTCGGATGGCATCCGACCGGTCCGTCGCTGATCGCCGATCTCGACGCAATGCAATACGGTGATGTGGCTCGCTGAAGCATTGACGCCAGGCGTATGAAGGCAGGGCCGCGGATTTCCGCGTCTCTGTCGGCTCCATGTTATTGTTTTTACGCAACTCCAGGACCAGTTCGTCAAAAGCGAACGGCACGGACTCAGCTTCGATCGAAGTCGACGGCGCGGCCAAAATTGCCCAACAGATTAATCTTTGGCTGCGACTGCCGGGGACCGTCCCGATGGTCATCTGTGCCATTGGCGTTGTCGGCGCCATTTAACCCGTTCCACCGGAATTTCGAGAAAATGCTCTCCGCTTCAGCCTTTGGTAACCAAGTTAGGTAACCATAACACCCAGTTAAGAGCATCGAGTAAGTGTAACAGAGAGTATCACATGGCGTCAGTTTTCCCGCTTGCCGACCTCAGGACCTCAGCAGTTCCGGGGTCCTGGATCGACACGATCATCAAGGGCGATTGCGTAGCGGCTCTTGAAGCACTACCCAATCATTCCGTCGACGTCATTTTTGCCGACCCGCCCTATAATCTCCAGCTGGGCGGCACGCTGCATCGTCCCGACCAATCGCTTGTCGACGCAGTCGATGACGAATGGGACCAGTTTGCCTCCTTCGAAGCCTATGATGCCTTCACCCGCGCCTGGCTGCTTGCCTGCCGCCGCGTGCTGAAGCCGGCAGGCACGATCTGGGTCATCGGCTCCTATCACAACATCTTCCGTGTCGGCGCGACGATGCAGGACCTGAATTTCTGGATCCTCAACGACATCGTCTGGCGCAAGACCAATCCGATGCCGAATTTCAAGGGCCGCCGTTTCCAGAACGCGCATGAGACCATGATCTGGGCGAGCCCGAACGCCAAGGCCAAGGGCTATACCTTCAACTACGACGCCATGAAGGCCGCCAACGACGACGTGCAGATGCGCTCGGACTGGCTGTTTCCGATCTGCAGCGGCAACGAGCGGCTGAAGGGCGAAGACGGCAAGAAGGCGCATCCGACGCAGAAGCCGGAAGCGCTGCTCGCCCGCGTCATCATGGCTTCCTCCAAGCCCGGCGACATCATTCTCGATCCCTTCTTCGGCTCGGGCACGACCGGCGCCGTCGCCAAGCGCCTCGGGCGCCACTTCGTCGGCATCGAGCGCGAGCAGGATTATATCGACGCTGCCAGTGCTCGCATCGCCGCCGTCGAGCCGCTCGGCAAGGCGGAACTGACCGTCATGACCGGCAAGAAGGCCGAAGTTCGCGTCGCCTTCAACGTGCTCATCGAGAGCGGCCTTATCAAGCCCGGCCAGGTGCTGACGGATGCGAAGCGTCGCTATAGCGCCATCGTGCGCGCCGACGGCACGGTTGCTTCCGGCGGTGAGGCCGGTTCCATTCATCGCCTTGGCGCGAAGGTCCAGGGCCTTGATGCATGCAACGGATGGATGTTCTGGCATGTCGACGACGGGCGGTCCCTGCGCCCGATCGACGAGCTCCGGGCCATCATCCGCAGCGATATGGCAAAGGTGGAGTAGCCTCAGTCGCAAGCGCGGGCAGGTCCGATTGTAAACCGCCTCACGGTTTCCGGGACGTCGCCTAAGGCCGGATCCGAATACCGCCTTCTTCCGTCATGTACCTCCAGTTAGGGAAGAAGGCGAAACGCCCAGGGCCTTACCGCACGATACGTCCGGTAAGGCCCTGGGCGTCTCTTTAGCTTCCGGTCTCAGAAGTCCTGATAGTCCGTGACGTCGACGCGCACGACGCGACCGTCTTCGTCGAAGGTGATCGTTTCCTCGCCCTCGCGGATCAGCGGCTTGCCTGTCTTGCTGTTGGTGGCGCGAACGGACCAGACAGCGCGGCCCGAAAGCGGTGTCAGCGTTTCCACCAGCGAATTGGACGCCGTCTGGTCGGGATAGGTATCGAAATAACCACGGAAGGCCTCCATGATTTCGGCGCGGCCGGAGAGGCTGCCGACACCGTTGGAGACATAGGTGGCATTGTCAGCGAAGAAATTCTCGATCGCCTCGTAGTCAAGACGATTGATGGCGTCGTGGAACAGGTCGATGCGTTCTGCGGGATCGAAGATCATCGGTTCAAACCTTTATGCCATGGGCGGCGAGATCGCTGCGCAGCTTCTCGGCGCCGGTGAAATGGACCGCGTGCCAGCCGGCGGCCTTGGCGCCTTCGACATTAACGAGCGAATCGTCGATGAAAATCGTTGACGCGGGGTCGAGGCCGAAGCTCCTGGCGTGCGCATCGTAGATTGCGACATCCGGTTTGATCAGCCCGATATCGCCGGAGACCGTGACGCCGCGCGGTTTGTTGAGGAACGGAAAGCGCACCTGCGCCTCGCGAAACGTGTCGGAGGCGAAGTTGGTCAGCATGGTGACATCACGTCCCTCAGCGATCAATCCTTCAAAGATCGCGACGCTGTCGTCATAGGCGTGGGGCACCATTTCGTTCCAGTGCTTGCGGAATGCGCGGATCTGTTCCGCCCGCTCCGGATGTTCGGCGATCAACAGCTCTTCCGCTTCTTCCCAGGGACGGCCGCGATCCTGCTCGATATTCCATTCATGGGTGCAGACGTTCGTCAGGAACCATTCGCGCTCGGCATCGTCCGGGATGACGCGGCTGTAGGGAAGGGTGGGGTCGTAATGAAGAAGAACCTTGCCGATATCGAAAACGATATGCCGTATTTCCGTGGTCATGAATGAGTTCCTGATGTTTAGGCACTGGCTTTAATGAATGCGCGAGGAATAGCCTGGGTGATCGCTTTTTTCATGACGGTTGGTAAGGCCTGCGCTTCAAGATTTGTAACCGGTTCCCACCATCCGTCATTGCGGTTGCTGCTCGATGCCACCTGAGCGCGATAGATCGACAGCCGCAGTTCGAAATGGGTGAAGACGTGCGTCACGGTCCCCACTGCCTGCCAATCGGCCGGGAAGGGGGCGTCGTCCGTGCCGGTCTCGCCATCGATCCTTACCGTCCAGCCGGTGGTCGGAACCTCGGTCATGCCGCCGAGCAGCCCGCTGGCGATGCGCCGGCGCAGATAGATTTCGCCCTCGCCATTGACCGCCACGAAGGCTGCTCCCTGCCGCACGGGCTTATCTTTCTTCGCCGCCTTCACTGGAAAATGCTCAGGATCATGCAACGCCAGCGCCACGCATGCATTGTTGAAAGGACAGAGCGAACAGACCGGTCGTTTCGGCGTGCAGATTGTAGCACCCAGATCCATCATCGCCTGCGCGAAATCGCCGGGGCGGTCGGCAGGCGTTAGCAATGCCACTTTCCGCTTCATTAGGGGCTTGCCTGCAGGCAACGGCGTCGAGATAGCATAGAGCCGGGAAATGACGCGCTCGACGTTGCCGTCCATGACGGCCGCCTGCCGGTTGAAGGCAATGGCCGCGACGGCCGCCGCCGTATAGTCGCCGATCCCCGGCAGAGCCCGCAGACCGTCCTCGGTATCGGGAAAGCGCCCGCCATGGTCCGCCGCCACGGCTTCAGCGCATTTCTTCAGGTTTCGGGCACGCGCGTAATAGCCAAGGCCGGCCCAGGCGGCCATCACATCGTCGGTGGGAGCCGCAGACAGATCGCCGACTGTCGGCCAGCGCTCGAGGAACTTGGCGAAATAGGCTTTGACAGCAGGCACCGTGGTCTGCTGCAGCATCACCTCCGACAACCAGATATGATAGGGGTCTGGCGTGACGCCGCGCGCGGCCATCGGCGGCGAGACGCGCCAGGGCAGGTCTCGATGATTGCGGTCGTACCAGGCAAGCAGGGATGCGGCCGAAGGGGATTGCGAAGTCTTGGTCATGATTTGCCGCGTCGAGGGGAAGTGCTCTATACTTGGCCAAGCTGCGTCGGGCGATCAAGGTCCAGAACGTACAAAGCGTGTGCGGGAACCCGATTGAGATGAGTTATCCCCGAAAAGGCGAGAAGCAGATTTCCGAGCTGACCAACGGCATCGTCGATCCCGTGCTGGCGAAGCGCGCCGGGATCAATACGGCGCTGCTCGGTTCCTGGGATGAAATCGCCGGGGAGGATTTCGCGGAATGCACGCGGCCGGAAAAGATCGCCTGGGCAAGGCATGGAGGTTCGGGCGATGACGGCCGCTACCAGCCCGGCGTACTCACCATCGCCTGCGAAGGCGCCCGCGCGCTTTTTCTCACTCATGCGCAGGGCGAGCTCATCCAGCGCATCAACGGTTTCTTCGGCTTCCACGCCATCAGCCAGATCCGCATCGTGCAGAAGCCGGTCTCGGTCGCGTCGAAGCGCTCCCGCACGCCGCCGCCGCTAAAGGGCGAGGCTGCCCGCAAGCTCGAAGGCATGATGGATGGCATCGAGGACGAGAAGTTGCGGGCGGCTATTCAGAGGTTGGGCACCGCGATGGTCTGGAAGCGGCGGTAACAGACCGGGCGAACCGCATATTTCCTGAATTGTGGAAGAAATTTAAGTTGTTTGTCTTTGCCAGGTCACAATTCTTTGAAGAAAGTTGCCCAACCGTGCCTTGTTAGCGGCAACCAGCCGTTATATCGCATGAAACATTCGAAGACCTCTTTTAACGACGGGTGACTCTATGCCGATGTCCGACATGTTCTTGACCAAACGCCACCTGCTGGGCGGTTCTGCCGTTGCAGCGCTTTCCGTGGCGTTCTCGGCCTTTGCCGACACCGCATCCGCCGCAAATGCCTCGACGGCCGCGGGCGGACAGGAGACCACCAGCTCCGGCGACGACGCGGTTCCCCCGGCGGATGGCGATGTCAACATGAGCGAAGTGCTGAAGCCCGGCGCGCTGCCGGAAATCGCACTCGGCAAGGAAGATGCTCCGGTCAAGATCGTCGAATATATGTCGCTGACCTGCCCGCACTGCGCGCATTTCGCCGTCACGACCTTTGACGCGATCAAGCAGAAGTATATCGACACCGGCAAGGTTCGCTTCATCATCCGCGAATTCCCGTTCGATCCGCGCGCCGCCGCAGCCTTCATGCTGGCCCGCTGCGCCCCGCAGGAACAGTACATGCCGATGGTCGAAATGCTGTTCAAGCAGCAGATCGCCTGGGCGTCTCCGGATGTCGATGGCCGCTCCGCACTGCTGCAAATGTCGAAACTCGCCGGTTTTACTGAGGATAGCTTTACGAAGTGCTTGACGAACCAGAAGCTTCTGGATGATGTCAATTCAGTAAGGGAACGCGCGGCCAAGGACTTCGGCGTCAATGCGACACCGACCTTCCTGATCAATGGCAAGCGCTACGCAGGGGACATGTCTGTTGGTGCCATGTCGAAGCTCATCGACGGCCTTCTCTGATCCGCGCCTTTTTGATGCACAGGCGGGCGGCCGAGGCCGCACGCCTGCTTTCTATCACCTCCCCCTCCAGGGCGGAGGTAGCGAGGAACGCGCCGGTGGCGGTGATTTCTGGGGTGAACGCAGGATCGCCCCACCTCGAACCTTCGGTCCGACCCACCCCCTCAAGGGGAGGGTGGAGATCAGCCTATGAAATTCAACAGGCTTAGACTGGTCGGTTTCAAATCCTTCGTAGAGCCGGGGGAATTCGTCATCGAGCGCGGCTTGACTGGCGTCGTCGGGCCGAACGGCTGCGGCAAGTCCAATCTGGTCGAAGCGCTGCGCTGGGTGATGGGCGAGAATTCCTACAAGAACATGCGCGCTTCCGGCATGGATGACGTCATTTTCTCCGGCTCCGGCAACCGTCCTGCCCGCAACACCGCCGAAGTCGGCCTTTATCTCGACAATAGCGACCGCACGGCGCCGGCCGCCTTCAATGATAGCGACGAGATCCAGGTGACGCGCCGCATCGAGCGCGAGCAGGGCTCGGTCTACCGCATCAACGGCAAGGAGGCCCGCGCCAAGGATGTGCAGCTTCTCTTCGCTGACGCCTCGACCGGGGCGCGTTCGCCATCCATGGTCGGGCAGGGGCGCATCGGCGAGCTGATCCAGGCCAAGCCCCAGGCACGGCGGCAGCTGTTGGAAGAGGCCGCTGGCATTTCCGGCCTGCATTCGCGCCGTCATGAGGCCGAGCTGCGCTTGCGTGCGGCCGAGGGCAATCTCGAGCGCCTGGACGATGTGACCTCGCAGCTCGAAAGCCAGATTGAGAGCCTGAAGCGTCAGGCGCGTCAGGCCAGCCGCTTCAAGATGCTATCAGCCGATATCCGCGCCCGCGAAGCCATGCTGCTGCATATCCGCTGGGTGCAGGCGAAGGAGGCCGAAGCCGAGTCCGACAGTGCCCTCAATCAAGCGACGGTGTTGGTTGCCGAAAAGGCACAGATCCAGATGGAGGCGGCGAAGGCCCAGGGCATCGCCAGCTTCAAGCTGCCCGAACTGCGCGAGGACGAGGCGAAGGCTGCTGCCGCGCTGCAACGGCTGCAATTCGCCCGCAACCAGCTGGAAGAGGATGCTAATCGCATCCTGCGTCGCCGCGACGAGCTGACCCGCCGGCTGGCGCAACTGGCCGAGGATATCAGCCGCGAGGAGCGCCTTGTCGCCGACAATGCCTCGTTCCTTGCCAGGCTGGACGCGGAAGAAGCCGATCTTGCCGAGACCCTTGCCGATTCCGGCCGTCTTGCAGAGGAGACACGCGAGGCGTTCGAGGCGGCTGCCGCAAAGCTCGCCGATAGCGAACGGATCTTCGCCGCACTGACGGCCGAGCGTGCCGAGGCCGCAGCCGCCCGCAACCAGCTTGAACGTGCCATCCGTGATCTAGCCGACCGCAAGATGCGGCTCGAACGCCAGGCCGACGAGGCGAACCGCGAGCTTGCCGCCATCGACGAGAAGATGGCCGATTTGCCCGACCCCGACGAAAAACGCAGCATGGTCGAGGCGGCCGAGGACGTCGTCGCGGAAGCGGAAGCCGCAATCCAGCTCGTGGAAACGGCTCTTTCCAAAGCGCGCGAAACCGAAGCCCTGTCGCGTGGACCGGTCGAGCAGGCGCGGGCGGCGCTGAACGCGCTTGAAACGGAAGCGCGCACCATTTCCAAGATGCTGGCGGCGGGCGACACGTCCGGCGCCTTTTCGCCGGTTGCGGAGGATCTGCGCGTCGATCGCGGCTTCGAGATTGCGCTCGGGGCGGCGCTCGGTGATGATTTGGAATCGCCTCTTGATCCCCAGGCGCCGATTTATTGGTCCGACAACGGCAGCGGCGCGACCGATCCGGCCCTGCCTGACGGAGCCGTGCCGTTGATTTCACATGTCGGTGCGCCGGCAGCATTGACGCGGAGCCTGCGTCAGATCGGCATCGTCGCGGCGGGCGACGCTGAGCGGCTGATGCCGGCGTTGAAGCCAGGGCAGCGGCTGGTCACCAAGGATGGGGCGGTGTTCCGCTGGGATGGCCATGTGACCGGAGCCGATGCGCCGAGTGCCGCGGCCCTGCGGCTGGCGCAGAAGAATCGCCTTTCCGAACTGGAAGCCGAGGCCGAGCTTGCACGCGACGTGCTGATCGAGGCTGAAGAGCATCTGTCGGCCGCCGCGGAGGCGATCCGGGCGGAAGAGGGGCGTCTGGGCACAGCCCGCGACGCCAGCCGGCTTGCCGCCCGTCATCTCTCTGAAGCCCGTGAAGCCTTAGCCGCGGCCGAGCGCGCGTCCGGCGATCTCATCCGCCGCCGGGATGTGATCGTCGAAGCGGTCAGCCGGCTGCGGGAGCAGCTGGAAGACGTGGCGATGCAGGATGAAAATGCCCGCATCGAGCTGGAAGATGCGCCGGATCTCGCAGCCATCGATCTGAAGTTGAATGCCCAGCAGGCTGAAGTCGCGACCGATCGCGGCATCTTGGCCGAGGCCCGCGCCCGCCATGAGGGCCTGAACCGGGAAAACGAGGCGCGGCAGCGGCGCATCCTGGCGATCCACCAGGAGCGGGATACCTGGCGCCAGCGCGCCGTCAGCGCCGAGGAGCATATCCAGACGCTGCGCGACCGCGAAGAGGAAGCGCGTGACGAGGCCGCCGAGCTCGATCTCGCGCCGGATGAATTCGATGACAAGCGCCGCGCGCTGATGAACGAATTGCGGAAGGCCGAGGAGGCGCGCCGCGTGGCCGCCGACCGCCTGGCCGAAGCGGAGACCGTTCAGCGCGAGGCCGATCGGCACGCGGCTACAGCACTATCCGAACTGGCGGAAAGCCGCGAAAAGCGCGGCCGTGTCGAGGAGCGGCTGGCGTCCGCCCGCGAGCGCCGGCAGGAGAGCGAGCTGCGCATTCGCCAGGCCCTGAACGTCGAGCCGCATGAAGCGCTCCGGCTCACAGGCCTGTCGGCGATGCAGAGCACGCCGGATTTGCGCGAAGTCGAGCGCGAGCTGGAACGGCTGAAGATCGAGCGTGAGCGCCTGGGCGCCGTCAACCTGCGCGCCGAGGAGGAGAGCCGGGAACTGAGCGAGCGGCTGCAGGCGCTGATCAAGGAGCGCGACGACGTCATCGACGCCATCAGGAAGCTGCGCGGAGCGATCCAGAGCCTCAACCGCGAGGGCCGCGAGCGCCTGATCGTCGCCTTCGATGTCGTCAACGCGCAGTTCCAGCGGCTGTTCACGCATCTCTTCGGCGGCGGCACGGCCGAGCTTCAGCTCATCGAATCCGACGATCCGCTGGAAGCGGGCCTGGAAATTCTCGCCCGCCCGCCGGGCAAGAAGCCGCAGACCATGACGCTGCTGTCCGGCGGCGAGCAGGCGTTGACGGCCATGGCGCTGATTTTCGCCGTGTTCCTCACCAATCCCGCGCCGATCTGCGTGTTGGACGAAGTGGATGCGCCGCTCGACGACCACAATGTCGAGCGCTACTGCAATCTGATGGACGAGATGGCCGCATCGACCGAGACGCGTTTCGTGGTGATCACCCACAATCCCATCACCATGGCCCGCATGGATCGCCTCTTCGGCGTGACCATGGCCGAGCAGGGCGTGTCACAGCTCGTCTCCGTCGATCTGCAGACCGCCGAGCGGCTGCGCGAGATCGCCTGAGCGCCTTTCCACGGGCAAGAAAACTGGTCTGATATCGACAAGAAATTGCGGTGTCGGCTGCCGTGCAGCCGTAAAGCGTGATAGTTTTGTTTTCGATCAACAATATGTGGCGCTAATCCGCCCGGAAGGGAAGCATGTCTGGATCTGGTGGCGGTATTTTCGATTTCTTCGGAATACTCGCCGTGCTGCTGCTCGTTGCCGCCAACGGTTTTTTCGTCGCGGCGGAGTTTTCTCTCGTTTCCGTTCGTCGCAGTCGCGTGACGGAGCTGGTTGCCGAAGGGCGGATGAACGCCAAGTCGCTGCAGAAGGCGGTCGACAATCTCGACGCCAATCTGGCGGCCACGCAGCTCGGCATCACGATTTCCTCGCTCGCACTCGGTTGGGTCGGTGAGCCGGCGCTCGCCCATCTTCTGGAGCCGCTTCTCGATTTCCTTCCCGGAGCATGGGCCGCGGCTAGCTCGCATGCGATCGCCGTCGTCATTTCCTTCGTCATCATCACCGCGCTCCACATCGTGCTCGGCGAACTCGCTCCGAAGAGCCTGGCATTGCAGCGCAGCGAGGATACGGCCCTCGGCGTGGTGCGGCCGCTCGGTCTTTTCCTCTTCCTGCTGCGTCCTGCGATCACCGTCCTTAACGGCCTTGGCAATCTGGTCCTGCGTCTCTTCGGGCTGCGGCCTGGGACTGGCGAGGGCTCGCTGCATTCGCCCGCCGAGATCAAGCTTTTGATCGCCGAAAGTCAGGAAGCCGGCTTGTTGGAGCCAGCCCAACAGGATCTGGTCGAACGCATCTTCAACATCGGCAATCGCGATGTCTCCAACATCATGACGCCGCGGCTGGAGGTTGATTGGATCGATGCCGACGATACGCCGGAGGAAATGCAGAAAACCATCCGAGAAAGCCGTTTCGAGCAGCTTCTGGTCGCCCGCGGATCGATCGACGAGCCCATCGGCATGATCCTGAAGAAGGATCTTCTCGATCAGCTGCTGAACGGCGAGCCGCTGAACCCGATGGCCGTCATCCGCCAGCCGCTGGTCGTGCACGAGGCGACGGCGGTATTCAAAGTGCTCGAAAGCTTCAAGCGCGCACCCGTGCGCCTCGCCATGGTCATCGACGAATATGGCAGCCTGGAGGGCATCGTCACGCAGACCGACCTCCTGGAAGCGATCGCCGGCGATCTGCCCGATATGGATAACGAGACGCCCGATGTTGTCGAGCGCGCCGACGGCTCATTGCTGATGGAGGGCATGATGCCGGTCTATGATGCCTTTGCGAGGCTCGGTCTGCGCGAGGGCGAGGAAGACGTGACATTCCATACGCTCGCGGGCTTTGCTCTTTACCAGTTCGGCCACCTGCCCGATGTCGGCGAAAGCTTCACCTTCGGCGGCTGGCATTTCGAAATCGTCGATCTCGATGGGATGCGGATCGACAAGATTCTGGCGCGGCGGGAGGCGGGGGCTTAAACGCCGGCCGACGGCAGCGACGAAATACCGCTTGCCCACTCTCTCCCTGTCTTTTGGAATGGCCGGAAGACCTCCGATTTCAGTCAATCGATTGAAATCGGGAGCCTGCGGGTCATATTTATTGTGCAGCGCAACATTTTGCCGCATTTGTCGATTTTCATTTGCCGCTCAATGAATTAAGTTCAACCCTAGGAGTTGGACGGGGACAATGACGAAGTGGGTCTATACATTCGGCGGCGGCAAAGCCGAGGGAGGCGCCGGAGACTTTGAGAGGCTCGGCGGCAAGGGTGCCAATCTTGCCGAAATGTGCAGCCTCGGCCTGCCGGTTCCCCCTGGCCTAACGATCATCAGCGAGGCCTGCTCTTTCTACTACAAGAATGGCCGTAATATTTCCGATGAGCTGAAGCCACAGGTCATGCAGGGCCTGAAGCAGATGGAAACCATCACGGGGCGCAAGTTCGGCGATACCGAGCGGCCGCTGTTGGTCTCCGTTCGCTCGGGTGGTCGCGCCTCCATGCCCGGCATGATGGATACCGTCCTCAATCTCGGTCTCAACGATGCCACGGTGCAGGCTCTCGGCCACGATGCCGGCGACGCGCGTTTCGCCTGGGACAGCTATCGCCGCTTCATCCAGATGTATGCCGATGTCGTCATGGGACTCGACAACGAGGTCTTCGAAGAGATCTTGGAAGATGAGAAGGCCCGTTTCGGTCACGAGTTCGATACCGATCTTTCCGCCGTCGAATGGCAGCACGTGGTCTCCATCTACAAGACCGTCATCGAGGAGGAGCTCGGTGTGGCCTTCCCGCAGGATCCGGAGGTCCAGCTCTGGGGCGCCGTCAGCGCCGTCTTTTCCAGCTGGATGAACCCGCGCGCCGTCACCTATCGCCATTTGCACAATATTCCCGAGGCCTGGGGCACGGCCGTCAACATCCAGGCGATGGTGTTCGGCAACCTCGGCAATGCCTCCGCGACCGGGGTGGCCTTCACCCGCAATCCGTCGACCGGGGAAAAGGAGCTTTACGGCGAATTCCTCGTCAACGCGCAGGGAGAGGATGTCGTCGCCGGCATCCGCACGCCGCAGAGCATCACCGAAGCCGCCCGCATCGCTTCCGGCTACGACCGGCCGTCGATGGAAAAGGTGATGCCGGAGGCGTTCGCCGAATTCCGCCGCATCTGCGCGCAGTTGGAGGCGCATTACCGCGACGTCCAGGATCTGGAGTTCACCATCGAACGCGGCAAGCTCTGGATGCTGCAGACCCGAGCGGGCAAGCGCACCACCAAGGCGGCAATGAAGATAGCCGTCGATATGGTCGGGGAGGGGTTGATCACGGAAGACGAAGCCGTCACGCGCATCGATCCGACGACGCTCGATCAGCTTTTGCATCCGACCATCGACCCGCGCGTCCGTCGTGAGGTCATCGGGTCCGGTCTACCCGCCTCACCGGGCGCGGCCACCGGCGAGATCGTCTTCACGGCCGAGGAGGCGATCATCGCCGAAGAGGAAGGCCGAAAGGCTATTCTCGTGCGGATCGAAACAAGCCCGGAAGACATTCACGGCATGCATGCCGCCGAAGCGATCCTCACCACGCGCGGCGGCATGACCAGCCACGCCGCCGTGGTCGCCCGCGGCATGGGCATTCCGTGTGTCGTCGGCGCCGGCACCATGCGCATCGATATGCGCAATGAAAAGCTGATCGGCATCGGCGTCACGTTGAAGAAGGGCGACATCATCACCATCGATGGATCCACCGGCCAGGTGCTGAAAGGCGAGGTGCCGATGATCCAGCCGGAATTGTCCGGTGATTTCGGGCTCATCATGGCTTGGGCCGACCGGTCGCGGCGCATGACGGTGCGCACCAATGCAGACACGCCGGCCGATGCCCGTGCGGCGCGCTCGTTCGGCGCCGAAGGCATTGGTCTTTGCCGCACCGAGCACATGTTTTTCGAGGGAGACCGCATCCATGTGATGCGCGAGATGATCCTTGCCGAAGACGAGGCGGGGCGCCGCGCTGCCCTCGCCAAGCTGATGCCGATGCAGCGGCTCGATTTCACTGGCCTGTTCACCATCATGCATGGCCTGCCGGTGACCATCCGCCTGCTCGATCCGCCGCTGCATGAGTTCCTGCCGAAGACGGACGAGGAAATTGCCGAGGTTGCCGGCAGTATGGGCATGGAGCCGGCTATTCTGCGCCAGCGCGTCGATGCCTTGCACGAGTTCAACCCCATGCTCGGCCATCGTGGTTGCCGGCTGGCGATTTCCTATCCCGAGATCGTCGAGATGCAGGCGCGAGCCATCTTCGAGGCGGCGGTTCTGGCGGCGCGCGAGACGGGTGCCCCGGTCGTGCCCGAGATCATGGTGCCGCTCGTCGGCCTGCGCTCGGAGCTGGACTACGTCAAGGCGCGGATCGACGAGGTGGCCCGCGCCGTCATGTCGGAAGCCATGATGAAGATCGATTATCTCGTCGGCACGATGATCGAGCTGCCGCGCGCGGCGCTGCGCGCCCATATCATCGCCGAGGCTGCCGAGTTCTTCTCCTTCGGCACGAACGACCTGACTCAGACCACCTTCGGCATGTCGCGCGACGATGCCGCCGCCTTCATCCCGACCTATCAGCGCAAGGGCATCATCGAGCACGATCCGTTCATATCGCTCGATTTCGACGGGGTAGGGGAACTTATCCGCATCGCCGCCGAGCGCGGCCGCCGCACGCGCAATGACATGAAGCTCGGCATCTGCGGCGAGCATGGGGGCGATCCAGCCTCCATCCATTTCTGCGAGGATATCGGGCTGGACTATGTGTCCTGCTCACCCTTCCGCGTGCCGATCGCGCGGCTTGCGGCAGCACAGGCGGCGATCAAGGGGCGAGCCTGATTTTCTGGAGCATTTCCAGGAAAAGTGCGCAGCAGTTTTCCGTCCGGAATGCGTAAAAACAAGAAGATAGATCGTTTTCGCGATTCGGAGAAAAGCGGAAATGCGCTGATGGCGGAACGCCGCGCCGCTCAGCGGCGCCAATAGCCGCGGTTATGGTAATATCCCGGTCCGCCGACCACGATTGTCGGTCCCCAGAAGAAATCATCATTGCTTTCCATGAAGGCACGCTGGTCCGCGCGTCTGCTAAGATCCTGATTCATCAGGCAGTTGGCGAAATTTTCCGAGCCGCGCCGAAAACCGTAGCTGCCGCATCTGGCTTCGTCCGCCGCGCGAATCTCCTCCGCCGTCTGGCAGGAAGAGAGCACGAACGTCATGGCGAGAAGGGAGAGTACGGGAGCGACGATACGCATGACCTGATGTCCTCAACGCAAATATGCAGACGCGAATTATAGCGCCGCGCGGTGCCGCGCGAAAGGCCTATCATCGGTTGCCGGCGCAAATGCTCAGGCAGCTTCTCTCGGCTTTTTCGGCAGCCGCTGCAGCAGATCGACGAAGGCATCGGCGAAACGCAGCAGATGCTCGGTTTCCTCATCGGGTTGCAGCAGGCGGATTTCCGCGCCGTCTTCATCGAGAGCCGCAAAGAGGGTGCGCATCGCCGCGTCTCCTTCGGGAATCCTGATGACAGCCAACCTGCGGCAATCCGGAATCAGCCCCGCGGCGGGAAGATCGAACAGAAAGTCGCCGCTCACGGTCGAAGCTGCGCTTCGTACGGCCGCGCAGAAGGAGGCCTCGCCACCGGAAAAACCTTCGAGCGAAAGTTCAAGCTCGAGAAGTTCGAGCGGCAATGTCGGCTCGGCTGCATCGGCCGCGGCAATGGTCGCTCCCGGCAGCGGCTTGGCCGCGATGTCTTTGGAAAGCATCGGTTCCATCTCATCAAGTCCTTTCACAGCCTCGATAAAACACTGGAAGAATGGCCTTTTTTTGGAATTTAAGCAAGCGCTCACATTTTTGTTCTAGCCGTTACTGGCTTCAGCTCTGACAGGACATTGCTCGTCGACGCCATGACATTCGATTTATTTTCGCTGTTTCTTGTTCTAAACATAGATCGCTTTCCGGGATTCGGTGCATCCGGCTTCCGATCCGACGCGCCGATGAGCCCTTGATGACCATTCGCTTCGACCGTCCCGTTTCACATGCCGCCCGCGCCGGGCGTTTGATCGCGTCCTTTGCGCTGGTGCTTTGCGGGGTGACCTTGATCGGTCATCGTTTCGGACCGTTGGAAACGCCTTATTTCGTGCTGCTGCTGTTGATCTCCGCCGGCTGTGCCGCCCTGGCGGTGCTGCTTGCGATGCTCGGCCTTGTCCAACTCTGGCAGAGCGCCGCCATCGGCGGCGTCTCAGCCGTCAAGGCACTCATCTATGCCACCTTGCCCTTGGCTATCGTCGGTTACGGCGCCGAGCGCTATTGGACCCGGCCCCCGATCTACGAGATATCGACCGATCTCAGCGACCCGCCGGAATGGCTGGCGACGCCGGATGCCAGGCAGATCTGGCTGCCGGCACGCCATCTGGTGACGCAGCAGGAGCGCGATGCGCAATCTGAAGCCTATCCGGCCCTGATCAGCCGCCGCTACGAAGGGGCCACCGACCGGGTATTGGAGGCGGTGCGCAAGGTTGCGAGGGACAGTCATATCACCATCGTCAAGGCCGATGGCGCCGATGTCGCCGACCCGAACGGCAATGCGAAGCCGAGGCACCGCACCCGCCCGCAGAACACCGGCCCGGCACAGGACGACAGCACAGTGGGTGACGTGCCCGATATCGTTCCGGTGCCGAAGCCGCGCCCCCTTCGGGATGGCGTGGCCGATCTGATCCGTCAGAACACGGACGTTGTTCTGCAGGGGGCGACCCGCACCCGCATTTTCGGTCTCCCATGCGATGTGCTGATCCGTCTTCGCGAGGAGGCCGAGACGACGCTCGTCGATATCCGCGTTTCCTCCCGCTACGGCCAGAATGATCTCGGCGTCAGCGCCGATATGGCGGACGGCTTTCTGAAGGCGCTGGATGCGGAGCTGCTCGGGATCGCCGGAGGCTGACGCGGCTCAGGCGGGTCTATACGCTCCAGTGAGCGCCGGCGGCCCGTCGGTTTCCACCCGGCCTTTTTCCACGAGATCCTCGAGATGCGCCAGCACCGAAAGCGCCGCCGCGCCGTGGAGACGCGCGTCCGTATCGCGATAGATGGCTTTCACCATGTCGGGGATCAGCCGGTCGCCGGCCTTGATGCGCTCCAGTACGGCGCGTTCGCGCATGCGGCGATGGGTTCTCAAGCCGCGCATGAAAGAAGCGGGTTCCCTCACTGGGCCACCATGGCCGGGCAGAAACAGGCGATCTTCTCGAACAAGCAGCCGCTCGAGCGAGGCCATGTAATCGGCCATCGAACCGTCCGGCGGCGCGACGATCGACGTCGCCCAGGCCATGACATGATCGGCCGAAAAGAGGATGCCGCTGCCATCAAGCGCAAAACAGGCATGATTGGCCGTATGGCCGGGTGTCAGCAGCGCGGTCAGCTGCCAGCCGTCTCCCGAGACGCTTTCGCCGTCAGCAAGCACGATGTCCGGCCGGAACTCCATATCGGAGCTTTCGGCGAAAGGATTGACCTCGCCCTGATAGAGCGGCCGCGCGGCGCGATGTGGCCCTTCGCCGACCGTGAGCGCCCCCGTCGCCTCTTTCAGCCGCCTTGCGAGCGGCGAGTGATCGCGATGGGTGTGGCTGACGAAGATATGCGTGACCTCGCGCCCCTTCAGTGCCGTCATCAAACCGGCAAAATGCTCCTCGTTCTCCGGTCCGGGATCGATGACCGCCACGGACGAGCCGCCGACGATGTAGCTGTTGGTGCCATGAAAGGTGAAGGCGCTGGGATTGTTGACCGTCATCCGCTCGATGCCGGGCGCAACGGGAACAGCGCGGCCATAGGCTGGCTTGAAAGCAAGGTCGAAGTCGGGCGTGCTCATGATTGCTTATATTCGATTTCGATAAAGGACATCGGCTCGGGGCCGGCATTGACCACATTATGCTCGACGCCGGCCTCGCGCCGGTAGGCGGCACCCTTGGCCATATCGACGCGCCGATTGCCGCCCGGCTCTTCCAGAAGAAACCGGCAATCCGTCATCGGCACCACGACATAGCCGAGGCCATGCACATGATGACCGGTATCGGCGCCCGGCTCGAAATCCCAGCGGGTGATGCGCACGACAGCATCGTCGAGAAGCACGGTCGGGACAGCCGGCGGGCGGGCGCGAAACTGGCTCATCGGATCTCCTGATTGGATTGCAGTGCGGCAAGACCTATCATAGCGACCCGAGAAGCGCACAGAAATATGCATCCACGCGCAACTTAGTGATTGTGGCCGGATGCGACCTTTGCTAATCAGACGCCGATTTGGCTGAGTTGCGGCCACTTCCTCTGTTGGGGCGTCGCCAAGCGGTAAGGCACCGGTTTTTGGTACCGGCATTCCCAGGTTCGAATCCTGGCGCCCCAGCCACATATCTGTGGGTCCGTTCCGGCTATTGTCTTGTAGAACGCAAGGGCAGTCTTTCTTTAACTTACGAAGGAAATTCGCTCGAGAAATCCCAGTATCCGCTCCCCTTTATTCCCAGCGCTTAAATATTGTTTGACCATTTTCAGACACTCTCATCGCCATCATCTCGATACAGGCGATCATGAACCAGACCTCCCCCAAATTACTGCTCTCCATCGTTGCCCCCTGCCACAATGAGGAGGAGGGGCTGAAGGAGTTTTGCCGGCGGACGGTGGCGACGGCGCGGGGTGCGGTCGGTGAAGCCTTCGAGGTCATATTGGTGGATGATGGTTCCACCGACTGCACCTGGGAGATCATCGCCTCGCTTGCGCGGGAGACGCCGCAGGTGCTCGGCGTGCGCCTGATGCGCAATCATGGTCACCAGCTTGCCGCCACCGCAGGCCTTGCCGCCTCGCGGGGCGAGCGGGTGCTGCTCATCGATGCCGATCTCCAGGATCCTCCGGAACTGTTGCTGATGATGATGCCGATCATGGATCGGGGCGCGGATGTCGTCTATGGCCAGCGCGTGCGCCGGCAGGGGGAGAGCTGGTTCAAGCTCACCTCCGCCTCGCTCTTTTATCGCCTGCTGTCGCGGCTCGCCTCGGTTACGATCCCGCGCGATGTCGGTGATTTCAGGCTGATGAGCCGCCGGGTGGTCGATATCCTGCTGTCGATGCCGGAGCGCGATCGCTTCATTCGCGGCATGGTGAGCTGGATCGGCGGGCGGCAGGTGGCGCTGCCCTATGAGCGCGATGCGCGTTTCGCCGGCACGACCAAATATCCGCTGCGCAAGATGATCAATTTCGCGATCGACGCCATCACCAGCTTCTCCACCGTGCCCTTGCGGATCAGCACGTGGCTCGGCCTTGCGAGCGCCGGTTGCGCGGCCTTGCTGTTGCTCTACACGCTCGCGCGCTGGATTGCGGGCGAGACGATCGTCGGCTGGTCGAGCATCATGGCGGCGATCACCGCCTTCAGCGCCATCCAGCTTATCTGCATCGGCATCATCGGCGAATATGTCGGCCGGCTGGTGCAGGAGAACAAGAGACGCCCGATGTTCATGATCGAAAGCCTCGTGCAGGGCAATCGATCGCTTGATATCCCCGGCGATTTTTCCGAGATGGATACAGCGACCAAACGCCGTGCGCTGGAGCAAGCTTTGGGTGGACCGGGTGAGGCGGGCAACGGCGCGGCGCAGGTCAGGGCAGTCCGCTGATGTCCCACCAGTCCGCCAATTCGTCATGGGGCGGGGCGACGGCCGCGGCTCCGGCGCGGACCACTGTTGAGGCGGATGCCCTCGTTGTCAGGCAAAGGCCCGATGTCGTCATCGCTGCCTTCGTGGTGGCAGTGGCCATCTTCGTCGCCATTTTCAAATTCCCGCCGATCCTCGACTATCCCAACCACCATGCGCGCATGTGGCTGCTTGCCGGCGGCATCGATACACCGCCGTTTCAGCAGATCTATGCGATCGATTGGAACAGGAGCTTCACCAATGTCGGCATCGATCTCATGGCCTATTGGCTGGGACCGCTGATCGGTGTTTCGTTGCTGGCGCGCAGCCTGCTTTTCCTAGCGATCGTGCTGCCGCCGCTCGGAGCGATTGCTTTGCACAGGCGCTTGTTTGGCGGCGGCTACTATTGGCAGATCGCCATTCTTTATTTCGCCTGGTGCGCAACGCTGATCGGCGGCTTCATCAATTTCCAGATTGGGCTCGGCATGGCACTGTTCTTCGCAACAGCCGATCATGCCCTGCAATCGCGAAACCGGGCCGCGCTGTTTGTCTTTCGCCTGCTGGCTGGCCTGCTGCTCACCACCATGCATATCTTTTCGCTCGGCTTCTACATGGCGCTCGTCTGCGGGCTCGAGTTTTCGCCCACCATGGCGGCGATGAAGTCATTTCGCGATTTCATGCGCTTATGCGGCAGGCTGGCGATGGCGATGCTGGCCTGCGCCTTGCCGGCGATCTGTCTTTTCCTCTACCAGCCGGTGCTGCCCGATGCCGGCAACGGCAATCTCGGCGCGTCCTGGAATAATTCCCTGGTTCTGATCCTGGCCAACCTGATGTCGGCGTTCTGGAGCTATACGGTCCTGGCGGATATGCTGTTCCTGATCCCGCTGATCCTCGTCTGCACCAATGCTGTGCGGACACGCCGGCTGCAGCTGCATGCGGGGCTTGCGGTCACGGCAACCGGCCTGCTGCTGCTCGCCTGCCTCTCGCCGCGCCATCTATTGGCTACTGGCTGGATCAGCTGGCGCTTCCCGATCATGGCGGCGCTGGCGGCCATGGTAATGGTATGTCCCTTGCCTCGCCTGTCGCGCCGGCAGGCCCTGCTTGTCGTCACCATGATTTCAGCGGTTGCGCTTGGCAGGACCGCCTGGATCGGTTTCAACTGGTGGCAGGGCGAGGCCGAGGTCGCAGATGTTCGCACCGTGCTTGCCGCGGTACCGGAGGGCGCGGCGATCCTGCCTGTCATGCGGCAGCAAAAGAGTACGCCGCATGTCGTCGACCATCGTTACTTTGCGTGGAATCAGGACACGTTCCGGCATTTGCCGACGCTTGCTATCCCTTATGCGCATAGCTTCGTGCCGACGGTCTTTACCGCCAAGGGCAAGCAGCCATTGACCGTCCTGCCGCCCTGGAGCGATATCGCTGTGCCGGAAGGCAATCTCCTCTCCGTTGGCCTGCTCGATTGCCCCGATGAGATCGGCACCGTCAGCAGCTTTGCGCCCTATCTCGTCAATTGGCGGCAGCGCTTCGACTTCATTCTGCTGGTCAATGCCGATGTCGAGGATCGTTTTGACGGCACGATCCCGAGCGGCGTGCGGCTTGCCGCGGAAACGCCCTTTGCCAAGCTCTATGCTATCGACAAGGCCTTCGTGCCGCCTGCGGGTGCGGTGCCGCCGAAGAGCTGCGCCGAGTTCGCCGCGGCAAATGACTGAGGCCGCATCAAGTCAAACAGGCGGCTCCTTCGAGCCGCCCGTCGAATTGGTTTCCCGATAAAGTCCCTGTTTCAGCTCGCCTTTTCCGGCGGAGCCAGAAGTTCGGCGCAATAGGACGAGCCGCTGACGCCCGGCTGGTCGCCGAGGATGTGGACCGAGCGGATGACATAGCTCTGATTGGTGACGATATCGGCCTTGCAGCTGAGATAGCGCTTGCCGCCCTTCTTGCCATCCTTGGTCGCGATCGTGATCGTCTTGTAGCCGCCGCGCCACGTATAGACGCGATTGCCGCTTTCGTCGCGGTCGGAGAGCGGCGGGCCGTAGGCCGCGAAGAAGCGTCCAGCGGACTGGCCTTCCCAGCGATCCTGAACGGGGTTGCTCGCCATCAGCGGCAGGCCTGTTGTCGTTGCTGTCGTGGTGCTGCAACCGGCTAGCGCCAGCAACAGTCCCGCCGCGGTGATCATGCGGATATTCATCGTGTCGTCCTTGAGCTTCTGTCACGCATTCGGTCGCGGAAAGGCCGCTGTCCCACGACGTTTCCACCTGTCCCGCCTAGGGCTTTAGCGCCAAAGCCGGCAAAAGAAAATTCCCATCCGCGTGTACAAGTGGGATTTTAGTCAATCTGTTGCGTCTTTTGCACGCCGGCCCTTCCAGCGCCTGTTTCCTGCCGATTTTCTAGGCAGCGGCCCTGTAATCTTTTCGTCAAAAATCAAACGGTTTTTTGAGATTGGTGCTTGTGCATCAAAAATGGCTGGTCTATAGAAGCGCCGCTGGTCACGGAGTGTAGCGCAGTCTGGTAGCGCACCACGTTCGGGACGTGGGGGTCGAGTGTTCGAATCACTCCACTCCGACCAGCTTAAAACACTGATCTTTCTCCCGAAAAATCCACCCAAAGCGGTTATCTGAGCGGCGTTGTACTACGGCGAAGCTGGCCATACCCTTGGAGGTTCGTTGAGTTGCCTTCAAGGCTGTGCGCACCGTTATCGCGCGCCACGGACACCCAGACCGCGTTCAAGATCTGCTTTTGCAAAACCGGCTCTTTTTGTCGCCCAAAGCACCATATACAAAGGAGGCGCGCATGCACCCGACTCGACCGTCGGACGGCTTGCGGGCGTTGAAGCGGAGTGACGGGATGAGTCTTGTTGAAAGGGTGGCTGGGTTGGCCGGAGAGGGACTTGCGTGGCGGCGGCAGCGCTATGGCGCGTGGTCTCGCGATGCTATCGGACAAAAGCCGGGGATTGCAACCGGCGTCGGTGTGTTGGCTCTAGGTGCCGCATTTCTCCTTGCCTCAGGCGGAGATCCCGCGCGCGCCGCTGATTGCGGCAATGTCGCAGCGCCCGGTCTCGACTGGAGCGGATGCAGCAAGACCAATATCATGTTGCCAAGCAGCGATCTGCACGGCGCCAATCTTGCCGGCGCTCACTTCGACAGCACGGATCTGAGCGACGCCAATCTGACCTCCGCCAATCTTGAAAAGGCGACGCTGGTGCGCGCATGGTTGAAGACAGTCCTTGCCGACGGGGCGAATTTTTCAAGGATCGAGGCCTATCGCTCCGACTTCAGCAATGCGTCTGCCAATGGCGCATCTTTTGCCAATGCCGAGCTGCAACGGGCAGAATTCGGCGGCGCTAAGCTTGCCAATGCGGATTTCCAGAAGGCCGAGCTCGGCCGCGCCGATTTCGACAAGGCGGTCCTGTCAGGCGTGAATTTCTCCTTCGCCAATCTCTCCCGCGCGACGCTGGCCGGCGCGGTGATGCAGGGGCCGGTCTCCTTCGGCGGGGCCTTCATGTACCTGACCCGCATCGAAGGTCTTGATCTGACGGCTGCCACTGGCCTCCAGCAGGCGCAGATCAATCTGGCTTGCGGCGACAATACGACGAAGCTGCCCTCGTGGCTGCAGGCGCCCTCTGTCTGGCCATGCCCGCCGGACGATCCGGATGACAAGGACTGACGCTGGTCCTGAGAGAAGAGATCCTTAAGAAGGCAGTGTGCGATGTTTGCAGAGAAGACGATTGAGCACGACAGCAAGCCCGAATTCTATCGCGAGCTTGCCGGCCAGCTGCAAGCCTTGCTTGATGGGGAGGCGGATTCGATTGCCAATGCAGCCAATACATCCGCGCTGATCTTCCAGATGTTGCCCGATCTGAATTGGGCCGGCTTCTATTTCCTGCGGTCGGGTAGCGAGCTTGTGCTCGGGCCGTTCCAGGGCAAGCCGGCTTGCGTTCGCATAGCCGTCGGCCGCGGCGTCTGCGGAACGGCGGTCGAGAAGGCACAGTCGATCCTCGTGGAAGATGTTCATGCTTTTCCCGGTCATATCGCCTGCGACGCGGCCTCGCGCTCGGAGCTGGTGGTGCTGTTGGTCCGCAACGGAAAGGTTTTCGGCGTCATCGATCTCGATAGTCCGGTTGCCGGCCGCTTCGATCGCGATGACCAGGCCGGCATCGAGGCGCTTGCCGCAATCTACACCGCCTCTTGCCAAACGGGTGATTGAGCGCCGACACCGTGGAGTGTCACGCGCTCGTGATCGATATGGCAAATTGGACCGGCGATACCTATATCTCGCCTCGCAACCACTCCCATAACGCTGATCGAGCTTGATATCCGCCAACCCGCTTCCTTTCGCTGGTCCCGGTCAAGTTTGAAATGCGTGCCAAGGGCAAGGAGAACAACATGGGCAATTATAGCAAGACAGCAGAATCGATAGCCAAGCTTACCCCTGAGCAATATCGCGTGACGCAGCAAAGCGGCACGGAGCGCCCCGGTACGGGCGAACTTCTCTACAACAAGCAGTCGGGCATCTATGTCGACATTGTATCGGGGGAGCCGCTGTTTGCCTCTTCCGACAAATTCGATTCTGGCTGCGGCTGGCCGAGCTTCACCAAGCCGATCGAACCAGCCAATGTCAGCGAGCTGACCGATATCTCGCACGGCATGGTGCGCACCGAAGTGCGCTCGGCGCATGGCGACAGCCACCTGGGCCATGTTTTCCCGGACGGACCGCAGGACCGTGGCGGCCTGCGCTATTGCATCAATTCCGCCTCCCTCCGCTTCGTGCCGCGTGACCGCATGGAAGCCGAGGGGTATGGTGCCTATATCGATCAAGTGGAGGATGTAAGATGACTACGGAGCGTGCAGTTCTCGCCGGCGGTTGTTTCTGGGGCATGCAGGATCTCATCCGTCGTTACAACGGCGTCATCTCGACGCGCGTTGGCTACAGCGGCGGCGATGTCCGCAATGCCACCTATCGCAACCATGGTTCGCATGCCGAAGCGATCGAGATCGTTTTCGATCCGCAGAAGATCAGCTACCGTGACCTTCTGGAATTCTTCTTCCAGATCCACGATCCGAGCACCCGTAATCGCCAGGGCAATGATGTCGGCATGAGCTACCGCTCGGCGATCTTTTACACGAGCGAGGAGCAGAAGCGGGTCGCTCTGGACACGATCGCCGATGTCGACGCCTCCGGCCTGTGGCCGGGCAAAGTCGTCACCGAGGTAGCGCCGGTCAGCGACTTCTGGGAAGCGGAACCGGAACACCAGGATTATCTGGAGCGCTATCCGAACGGCTATACCTGCCACTTCGTCAGGCCTGGCTGGAAGCTTCCGGTCCGGCATGCCGACGCAGCGCAGCGCGCGGCGTCCTGACGCGGGGAACAGCTCAATCGGACGGCTGAAACCCTATCTCGGCACATGGGATGTGAGGCGCCGGATCATCGACCGCCTCAATCATTCGCTGGTGACATTCGAAGGGCAGGCTTTTGTGACGCCTGTCCAGTTCGAAGAACATGGCGACACGCACAGCGATCACGCGACGCTCAGAAGCAGCCGCGCGTATCGGCTTGACGATGCGGTTGAAGATCTCGTCGTCCGCTTTCCCGATCTTGCCGAATTCATCCGTATCGGTGACGGCGCGTCACAGCATGTCGTTCATCATTGCGGCCCCGATCTTTACCGGGGCCGTTTTTTCTTTCGAGGGCCGGACGCCTGGGCCGAGATGTGGCACGTGCGCGGGCCTCGGAAGCATTATCTCAGCCTCGCGCACTATCGACGCGCTTAATCAAAGCCGCCTGTTCTGGTTGGGCTTGCCTTATCGGGCAAGCCGCCGCCTTGCCTGCGCCGCTTGCGCCAGATCCTCCAATGTGCGGATGGAGGTCTGCCAGTCAATGCAGCCGTCGGTGATGCTCTGGCCATAGACCAGCGGCTTGCCGGGAACGAGATCCTGGCGGCCGGCGATGAGGTTGCTCTCCATCATCATGCCCTTGATGCGCCGGTCGCCGGCCGATATCTGCTCCGCCACGGCGCTGACCACCACCGGCTGGTTTTCCGGGTTCTTGCTGCTGTTGGCATGGCTGGCATCGATGATGATCCGCGGCTCGAGCCCGGCTTTCAATGCCAGTTCCGATACGGCCTGCACGTTGGTCGCATCGTAATTCGGCTCTTTGCCGCCGCGCAGGATGAGGTGGCAATCCTCGTTGCCGCGTGTCGAGGCGATCGCCGCCAGACCTTCCTTGGTCACGGCCGGGAAATGATGCGGCTGCGAAGCCGCTACGATGGCGTCGAGCGCGATCCGCACATCGCCATTCGTCCCGTTCTTGAAACCGACAGGGCAGGAGAGACCGGACGCCAATTGCCGATGCACCTGGCTCTCGGTCGTCCTCGCACCGATCGCGCCCCAGCTTACGAGATCGGAGATATATTGCGGCGTAATCGTATCGAGATATTCGCAACCGGCCGGCAGACCGATTTCGTTGACATCGACCAGAAGTTTCCGCGCGATGCGCAGGCCTTCCTCGATGCGGTAGCTGCCGTCAAGATGCGGGTCGTTGATCAAACCCTTCCATCCGACGGTGGTCCGAGGCTTCTCGAAATAGACCCGCATGATGATCTCGAGATCGTCGACGAAACGGTCGCGCTGTTCCTTCAGCCATGCCGCATATTCACGCGCGGCATCCGGATCGTGGATGGAGCAGGGGCCAATGACCACGATCAGCCGGTCGTCCTCATCGCGCAGGATGTTATGGACAGCGTTGCGCGCCTCGGTGACGGTTGTCGTCACCGCTTCGTCGCGGGGGATCTCATCTATGATGCGAGAGGGCGGCGTGAGCGCCGTGATCTCGACAATGCGCAAATCATCAGTGGAATTCAGCACGGTATCAGTTCCTTGTAAGATCATACCGCGGCGACAAAAAAAGCCGCCAGGTAGACTAGCGGCTGTTCGGGTCTTTGGTGTCGCGTCAGTGTTAACTACGCACAGGCCCGCCTCCGCTGAAAGCAGCGGTACGAATAAAATCGCGAGGCGTATACGCAGATGATCGACATGAGTTGTCTCTACGACAAAAAATGCTTGATGTCGATGATGTTGATGCGGGCAAAATGAAGGAGATTGGCTGCGGCGCCGCCATTCCATCTTACTGACAGATCCGGTCTTCAGCGCCTATTTGCGGATCGTCTGTCTGGGTGAGATATTCTACAATTCTCTACGGATGCCGCTGTTGTTCGTTTGAGAGGCACGGACCCCAAAATTTAACCCCTGCCTCGGAAGGACCGGCCCGACTTCGCTGGAAGTCGGACCAGTCCCCATCCGATCAGGGGTCAAGTCAGATCAGATCTCGAAAACGAGGTCTTAGAAGCTACGCTGGAAGCGCAGAACGCCAGCCCACTGGTCCTGATTGATGGAGTCCCAGTTGGTGTAGGAAACTTCCGGCTGAACCAGGAGGTTCTTGACCGGGTTCCAACGAAGGTTGGCGGTCGCAGCGAAGATCTTCGAGTCGGTGTAGGCAACCTGAGCGTTGGCCTGCAGCTTGGCGTCGATCGGAACGGTGACGCCGCCCCAAACAGCCCAGTCACCCCAGCCGATGGTCTTGGCCGGGCCAGCGCCGTTCGAGCTTGCGTACTTGTTCAGCTTGTCGCCGTCGGTGTTCCAGCCGCCCATGACGAAGGCCTTGAAGACGCCGAAGTCGGCATCGGCGCGGGCCTTGATGGCGCCTTCTTCGACGATCGAGTCGTAGCCGCCAACAACCTTGAAGCCAAAGTTGCCAACCTTATAGCCGGCACCGGCAACAACGTCGGGAGCGTAGTGGTCGGAGCTGTCTTCGCCGTTGACGCCCTTGGCGCCCGAACCGGAGTTGCTGTCTTCGACCGAGATCACAGCCGTGAAGCCGTTGCCTGCGTCGTAGTTGTAGGTCAACTGGTTCAGTTCGTACGGACCGTCATAAACAACGTCGTCGTTGATGACGTTGCCGGCGTAACCGATGTAGGAGTTGTACTGCGAGTCGGCCTTACCAATGGTGAAGCCACCGAGGCTGATATTGGCGAACAGCAGCTTGGTGGTTGTCGAACCGCCATCCTGCCAGTCGAAACGATAGACGGTGTTGGTCTTCAGCGGACCATATTCGGTGTCCGATGCGGTATCGACGCTCAGCTGAGCGCGGGTGTGCCACAGCGTGCCGTAACGGTCAGCCGGGTTGTAAGCGTTGTACCACTTGCCTTCGGTACGAACCATACCGCCGACCTTCAGGCAGGTTTCCGTGCCCGGGATGAAGAAATAACCAGCGCCGTACGCGTCGCAGATGCGGACGTATTCGAGCGGTTCCGGCTCAGCGGCGACGACAGCGTCGGCTGCCTGAGCGCCAGAAACTACTGCCAGAGCAGCAGCGGAGCCGAGAAGAAGGCTCTTGATGTTCATAAAAACTCCAATCCAATATAGATTGGGCACAGGCTGTCGCGTCGAAAAATCGACGTGCCTTGACCCTATCCCTGTTTAAAAACCCCGACTCGGGAGAAACGGGCCCCACCCGCTTCTGGTCGCTATTAAAGACGAATTCCTGTAAAGTTATATGATATATTTTTCTCGGAATGACTTTTTCGTGAATTTTAAATTCCAGTTGCAGGAAAGCAACATCTGCAAATACAAATAGTAAGTGCGCCATAATATTGGCTACGCAATAGTCATTCTTAAGAATAGATCGCTGAAAAGGACGGCCTCGGCTGTCGTTCGAATGGCTCAGCGGAGTGGCAGAGGCGACTGGAGAGGCCGAGCCGACATGCGCTCAGGCGAGGGCAAAAGCCAAGCATGCCTGCGCCGCTGTCAAGCTGGCGTGAGGAGGCAGGCGCCGGTTTGCTCAGTACGACACGGTTCGTTTCGAAGCCGGAGATATCAGCTTGCTGAGCGCCGCGCCGATCATAATGCCCCAAAGACCGCTGATCATGCCGATGATGATATCAAGGGATGAACCGGAGTCGCCGCTCGCCAGGAAATGCGAAAGCCAAAGTGCCAACACGCTGCCGATCATCAAGAGGCAGGTGAAGGATGGCGACTGCGGGTAGGCCAGTCGCGCAAGCATGCCGGCCACGCAAAGCGCGCCGGCACGAAATAGGTCGAAGGGATTGCCAAACGCGGCTTGCCAATTGAGATGCGCAAAGGTCACGGCGATGAGCGCCGCGATATAGGTCCATGCGATAGTCTTAAAAAACCGGTCTGATATCATTGGGATATGATATAGCAGCGGCACATTTAAACTCCAGTCTTCTGCCATTCCAAAGGCTGCGATCGATGCGATGCGGCGCGCACAATTTATGTGGCGGCGAAACATTCCGTTGCGTTGTGGCAAAGATTTCTGCGTTCTTTGGCCTTCGATTTGCCTTGCTGGCATGCCTCTCGGCGGCTTATGCCTCCGACGCCGTCAGAGCCTCGTCGTCGTCGGGCACCTGGTTCGCGGCTTCGCTGGTGTCGCTCGACGATCCTCGTCCGAGGGAAGAGAAGACGACGATCGCGGTGATGGCGGTGATCGCGGTCAGGAGCCAAAGCAGTGCGCTGAAGGCATCACTATAACCGTGGATCAGTGCGGCTTGTCCGATCGCAGGTGCGTTCGCTGCCGCGCCGGAAAGATCGCCGGTGACGAACCGTTGCGCCGTGGTGGCCGCGTGCTCGCCCGCCGATGTGCCGAGATTGGACTGTATGAAGGCGCTCAAAACAGCGCTGACGACGGCAAGGGCGACACCTTCGCCGGCGACGCGGGTGGTGCTGAAGATACCGGTCGCCATGCCGGCGCGTTCCTTCGGAACGACGCTGACGGCCAGCCCGTCCATCAGGCCCCAGGGCAGGCTGATGCCGGCGCCGATCGTCAGCAGCGGGCCGATCAGCGCCGAAGACGCCGACCCGGCAGCGAAATGGCTGAGCCAGAAGAGACCCATAGCCGAAATGACAAGGCCGGCACCGCAGATCGCGGCGGCACTGAACCAGCGCGTCAAAAGGCCGGCGGCGATCGGTAGGATGAGAAGCGGCGCCGAAAGGGCGATCATCATTCGGCCGGCGGCAATCTCGCTCATGCCTTCGATGCCGACGAAGCGCACCGGCAGCAGGATCAGCAGCACGACGAAGGCATAGGCCGGCGCTGCCGCCAGCAATTGCACGCCGACGAAACGCGGATAGCGAAACAAGGTGAGATCCAGCATCGGCCGCTTCACGCTACGTTCGATAATGCCGAAGGCCAGGAGGAGCAATGCGGCGCCGGCTAGCAAGATAATGACAATCGGGTCGCTCCAGCCGGTTTCCGGCGCGCGCAGCACGCCATAGGTGAAGAGCGTGAGGGCAAGCGTGAAGCTCAGCGCTCCCGGCCAGTCGAGCCCGGCCGCATCCGGATCGCGGGATTCGCGCAGAAAGCGCGCACCGAGGCCGAGCGCGAATAGAGCCAGTATAACGACGAGGAGGAAGATAGAGGGCCAGCCGAATGCATCGATCATCAGGCCGGAGGCAATCGGCCCGAAAGCCAGACCGACGCCGAAGCTCGAGCCGACGATGCTGAAGGCCCGCATGCGTGCCGTGCCATCGAATTCCTGGGCAAGAGACGCCATGCCGCCCGAAAAAGCGGCGGCGGCGCCGAGGCCCTGCAGGGCTCTCAATATGTCGAACCAGACGATGTTGCCGGCAAAGGCCAGTCCGGCCGAAAACAGCGCGAAACACCCCACTCCAGTCAGGAAGATGCGCCGGCGGCCAAAACTGTCGGCAAGTGCGCCGGCCGCCATCAGGCAACTGCCGAAGGTCAGCATGAAGGCATTGGTCACCCAGTTGAGGGCGATCGGGCTGCCGCCGAGCGTGCGGCCGATGGCCGGCAAGGCAACGGCCGGGCCGGTGAAGGTCAGGGGCATCGCCGCTGCGGCGCAGCAGACTGCGACGAGGACGAAGAGTTTTTCGGTCGCAGTTGCGACCTTTGTCTTGCTGAGGGTCATCGGGATTTCCGTTGGGTTTGAGCAAGGGCGAGCCCACGAGCGGCTTGGGAACGATGAAGGCTTGAACGCCTTCGCCCATGGGCTTCAAATGACCCGATGAAGATAGTTTTGCTGTAATCGGATGATAATAAGGCTATAACTCCATATATACCGGAAAAAAACGCTTGAATGAGGTGCGCATGGATCGCTTGAGCGGCTTGAATGCTTTCGTCCGGACGGCAGATCTCGGCAGCTTTGCCGCTGCCGGTCGCGTGCTTGGCCTTTCGGCCTCAGCGGTCGGCAAGGCGGTCAGCAATCTGGAGCGGCAGCTTGGCGTTCGGCTGCTGCAGCGCTCCACTCGCAGCATCCGCTTGACCGAGGAGGGGCGCCTCTTTCATGAGCGCTGCCGACGCGTGCTCGACGATCTCGACGACGCGCAGGCCTCGCTCGCGCAGGCGGTGGCGGTGCCGCGCGGGCGGCTGCGTGTCAGCGTTCCCATCGTCAGCTACCATTTCCTGCTGCCGGTCGTGCCGGAATTCGTGGCCCGCTATCCCGATGTCGAACTCGACATCGATTTCAACGACCGGATCGTCGATATGATCGAGGAGGGGGTCGATGTGGCGATCCGCAGTGGCGATCTGCCGGATTCGCGCCTGATGTCACGCACCTTGCGGCCGTTTCAGATGCTGCTTTGCGCGGCCCCCAGCTATCTGGAGCGCCACGGCGTTCCCGATTGCCCGCGCGCGCTCAATGAGCATGTGGCGGTGCGGTTTCGCTTTCCGAACAGCGGCAAGCTGCAGGATTGGCCCCTGACCCTGCCGGAGGGCGAGCCAGAACTGCGCATGCGAACGGCTTTTTCCTGCAATAATATGGAAGCCGTGCGCGGTGCCACCGTCGCCGGCCTTGGCATCGGATGCATGCCGGATTTCCTCGCGCGCAGTCCGCTTGCGGAAGGAAAGTTGCGAACTGTTCTCGATGATTTCATCAATGAGCCCGGCCATTTCCATGTGCTCTGGCCGTCGAGCCGTCATTTGTCGCCCAAGGTCCGCGTGTTCGTCGATTTTGTCGGCGAGCGGCTCTTTGCGAAGAGCTGCGAAGTCTTGCCCGTTGCTCTCAAAGCTTGAATCAAGGCCTATCCGGGCCACTCTTCAACGGCGATGCAAAATTGCGGAATGAGATAGCAACTGTGTCGGCGGCAACTTTGCGCCAACAGCGGATTTTGCGAAGGTGCCGATGCACGCGGCATGCTTGGCGATTAGGCAGGGCCCTATATGGCGGCGTAGCCGGGCGAGCAGAGCGAGTGACTTCCGTTTATGTCGTGTTTGTTGACGCGATTGCACCGCTGCGTCGCGGGTCGGTCGGTGATGCTGAAAACGACTGCTCTGCTCGCCAGATTCATCTGCCTTTCATATGCCGGGAGTCAGGACACGGCCTCAGGCGTCCTGAGCCAACGCGAACCGCTGTGCGACTCGTGCCACGCGCTCGCCGTAAGTGCGGGCAGTCTCCAGATCGCCGACCGACATTTCGTTCGGGGCTGCGTCGGCATCGGACTGCGCCATGGGCGCGATATACGATCCCATCCTGTTTGCATCGTCCCGCGTCGACGCCTTCACGTTCGCTGGCTTTATCCCCAGGCTGACCCACAGTCCCCCATGCTGTCCTGCCAGAAGAACGAAGTATTCAAGCGTGTTGAGCTTGTCGCCGTTCAGGCTGGCGCTGTTGGTGAAGCCCCCGAAAACCTTGTCCTGCCATTTATTGGTGAACCAGGCCTTCGAGGAAGTGTCCGCGAACTTCTTAAACTGCCAGCTCGGGCCACCCATGTAGGTTGGCGATCCGAAGATGATGGCATCGGCGGCATCCAACGCGGCCCATCCGTCATCGGAGAGGTTGCCGTCTGCATCGATGGCGTAAAGCACTCCGCCCGCACCTTCCGCGACGGCTTCCGCCATCCGCTGGGTGTGGCCGTAGCCGGAATGATAGACGACGACTGTGCTTGCTGTACGATTTGACATGCTGGTTTTGGCCTCCTTCGGGCCGTTGTTTTGTGCTGTCCGGAAGCGAGTTCGCTCCGTCTGGCGTCTTCTTCGAGATGGATTGATGACGGGAGTTCGGACGACACCCGATGCCGCGGCGATGGAGACCGTTATCCAGCCGGTTACGCGCTGGTTCTCATGGTGCCGCCTCTGCTTGCCGCAAGATGCTCAGGCGAGGCCGCTGAGACCGGCCAGTATCAGCAGTAGTAGGAACAGCATTGGCGGCGGGAGTTCCCGATAGTTCCGGATACGGACAATGGACGCGATTGCGGCGAGCATGATGCAGGCACCCAATCCGACCCCGATGTAGCGGGTGCCGGCTGTGAACAACAACAACGCGGTTACAAGCTCGAGAGCGGACGTTACCCAACACCACCAGAATGGGAATCCAAGTTGCACGAAACCCGCGCGGATTTTCGGGTGACCACTCGCGTTGACGATAGCGCCGACGAGGAACGCCGCGGCGGCCAGCCAGACGAGGACGTTTTCGAGGACCGTTGCGCCCGTGAAAGTTTGAATTGGAAGATTCATTGATTTTCTCTTCGATGATGAATCATGCCGCTCTAGATATTCTAGCAATAGAATATATTCTAGCATCGCTAGTTTGTCAATCGCTGCTCTTTTTGATAGCCTTGGCCTTACAAAATTCGCGCGCATGAAGATGAGGGCATGAGGTGGGCAGCAGCGAACGCAAGTTCAGGGAACGTGAGGAGCGCGAACGCCGGATAGTCGTCGCTGCGAGGACGATCGCGGAACGTGATGGCTGGCCTGCCGTCACGATCCGGCGTCTCGCCGACGAGATAGAATACAGCCAGCCCGTTCTCTATTCGCATTTCGGAAATCGCGATGAGATCGTCGGAGCGGTCGCTCTTGAGGGCTTCGGCGAATTGGCCACGATACTCCGTGCCGCGATCCGGCCATCCTCCACGCCAAAGGAATCAGTGGAAGGCGTCGCGACCGCCTATCTCGATTTCGCTTTCGCCCGGCCTGCGATGTACGAGGCGATGTTTATCCTTCCAACCGGCCTCCGCTTCGCCAGGTCCGACACGCCGGCACCGCTCCGTGCGGGTTTCGGAGCCATGGCGACCGTGATCGCGCCGTTCTCCCAGGATGTGGATACCGCTACTGAAACTTTCTGGGCGGCACTCCACGGATTGGCGGAGCTTGAGCGCCACGGCAGGATAAGGCCCGCTTTCCGGTCTCACCGTATCACGCTCCTCATGCAGATGGTGTCGGGTCAACTCTGAGAGCGGGTCTTGCGATTAATCCGGTCCCGCATAAATGGCTTGGAAAATGTGGGACAAGGCAAAGGACCAAAGCTCTTGGAGTTTGGCTGCCGAAACATGCTGTTCGATGGTGGCATTTGCTCCATCAGACAGTCAAATTGAACCACGCGACGCCAAACCCGCCCGCAACCGCCAAAATTTGGAAATCACGATGAGCCGCTTCTGGAGTCCCATTGTCCATTCCCTGACCCCCTATGTCGCAGGGGAGCAGCCGGCCATGGGCGATGTGATCAAGTTGAATACCAACGAAAACCCCTACGGCACCTTTCATCGGGACTGGTTCGAGAAACATCGCGATTTGATCATTGCTAGCGGGGAACGCCTTTCCATGGCGCTGAAAGAACTCGGCTTCGACGTGCTACCGTCCTCTGCCAATTTTCTGTTCGCGCGGCACCCGGATCAATCGGGCGCGGAGTTGGCGGCACAACTCAGGAGCCGGGGAATTCTGATAAGGCGTTTTTCCCGGGGGCGCATTGGCGACTACCTGCGCATCACCATTGGAACGGACGCTGAATGCGATCGGCTTCTGGCGGCTCTCGGCGAAATATTGCGCTGATCCCAAGTGTAGGGGGGCCGGAATTGGCGAGAGGCCGACGGAGGTCGGCCTCTCTGCTGCTGAATGCCCAGCTGCGATCAGATATCGCTGGCTGCGTTCGACCAGATTTCCGCGGCCTGCGCCGAGGTGACGCGGCGGACTTCCGTCTCGTCGCGGCGGCTGGCGAAGAGTTCGCTCGCCATGATCTGCTCGGCGAGATCGGCCGGCAGGGACAGGAGAACGCGCTGGCCCTCCTTGTGGATGCCGCCGACATCGGTGCGCTTGCCGGTGATCATGCCGCCGGCGACCGTGTTGTTGCTCTCGGGATCGATCAGGATGAAGGAGCCGGTCGAACGGTTCTGGTCGTATGGGTCGAAGACGGCGGCTTCGTCGAAGGAAAGGCGAACCTTGCCGATGGCGTTCATCCACAGCGATTGCGCCGGTGCCCAGGCGCCGGTCTTCAGTTCGAGCTGAGCGATCGGCTGCACCTGCACACGCTGGCGGCGGCTGCCGCTCTTCAGCCAGTAACGCTTGCCCGGCTCGATGCCCTCAGGCTGCAGCGCAACGATCTGCGCATCGAAGGAGAGGCCGGATTGCGGCTGGCTGTCGATCGCGACGATCATGTCGCCGCGCGAGACGTCAACCTGGCGGTCGAGGACGAGCGTGATCGCATCGCCGGCAACGGCGGCGTTGCGCACCAGATCGAAGGTGACGATCTTCGAGACGTTGGCGACCATGCCCGAAGGCAGGATCATGACGCTGTCGCCCGGCTTCACCGAGCCGCCGGCAACCGTGCCCTGATAGCCGCGGAAGCTTTCGCCGGGGCGCGAGACGCGCTGCACGGAGAGACGGAAGCCGACCGTCTGCGCCGAGCGAACGGTTGCCGATTCCAGCGCCTCGACCAGCGTCGGGCCATTGTACCAGGGCATGGCGGCCTGGCCGGAATAGACGACATTTTCGCCCTTCAGCGCCGACATTGGAATGGCCGTGATCTGCTTGACGCCGAGCGAAAGGGCGAATTCGCGGAAATCGTGCGAGATCTTCTCGAAGCCGGCGCGGTCGTAGTTCGTCAGGTCGATCTTGTTGACGGCCAGCACGAACTGCTTGATGCCGAGCAGCGAAGCGATCGTCGCGTGGCGGCGCGTCTGCTCCAGAATGCCCATGCGGGCATCTACAAGCAGCACCGCCAGATCGGCGGTGGAAGCGCCCGTCGCCATGTTGCGGGTATATTGCTCATGGCCGGGCGTGTCGGCAACGATGAAGGAGCGCTTGTCGGTCGAGAAATAGCGATAGGCGACATCGATGGTGATGCCCTGTTCGCGCTCGGCCTGCAGGCCGTCGAGCAGGAGCGCGAAGTCTGGCAAGCCGAGATCGTTCTGCTTGCCGGTGGAATCGCGTTGCAGCGTGGCGGCCTGGTCTTCCTTGACCGCCTTGGTATCCCAGAGCAGGCGGCCGATCAGCGTCGATTTGCCGTCGTCGACGCTGCCGCAGGTGAGCAAGCGAAGCGGACGCGAGTCGCGGATGGCCTTGGCCGGTTCGGCGGCGGCCCCGACAGCGGGCAGGGTGACGGCGGCGTTGGCGTTTGCGGTCATCTCAGAAATATCCTTCACGCTTCTTCTTTTCCATGGAGCCGGACTGGTCGCGGTCGATGGCGCGGCCCTGACGTTCGGAAACCGTGGCGATTTCCAGCTCTGCAATGATTTCTTCAAGGGACGTGGCGGTGGAGCGGATCGCACCGGTCAGCGGGAAGCAGCCGAGCGTACGGAAGCGGATGAGTTCCTCGCGCTTGACTTCGTCCGGCAGCAATTCGAGCCGCGGATCGGCCGCCATGATCATCATGCCGTCGCGCTCGACGATCGGGCGCTTCGCGGCGAAATAGAGCGGCACGATCGGAATGTCCTCGGCTTGGATGTAGCGCCAGATGTCGACCTCGGTCCAGTTGGAGAGCGGGAAGACGCGCACGCTCTCGCCCTTGCGGATCTGGCCGTTATAAATGTTCCAGAGCTCCGGGCGCTGATTGCGCGGATCCCAGCGATGATCGGGCGTGCGAAAGGAGTAGATGCGTTCCTTGGCGCGCGAAGCCTCCTCGTCGCGGCGGGCGCCACCGAAGGCGGCATCGAACTGGCCGGCATCCAGCGCCTGGCGTAAGGCCTCCGTCTTCATGATGTCGGTGTAGCCAGCCGAACCATGGGTGAAGGGCGTGATGTTCTCCGCCTTGCCGCGCGGGTTGATATGCTCGATCAGGTCGAGATGGTACTTCTTCACGATCTCGTCGCGGAAGGTGATCATCTCGGCAAATTTCCAGCCGGTGTTCACGTGCAGCAGCGGGAAGGGGATGCGGCCGGGATAGAAGGCCTTGCGCGCCAGATGCAGCAGCACCGAGGAATCCTTGCCGACCGAATAGAGCATCACGGGACGCTCGAATTCGGCGGCAACTTCGCGAAAGATATGTATGGCTTCGTTTTCCAGCGCCTTCAGGTGCGGATCGAGCGGCGGCTTGACGCTTTGCGGATTGGAAAGTTCCGTATCCGGACGGCTATCGGGCATGTATGACTCCAGAACTTCAATTGTCCCGACCGGAAATTTGGCCGGAAAGAATGGCTGCGTTGGTTCCCGGTAGATCGGCGGCGATGAAACGCGCTTCAGATCGGAGCCGGGAACCGGCGAGGTATGCTATTGAGCGGCGACCGTGGCCTCTTCGTGAACATGCAGGCCGCATTCGCGCTTTTCGTCGTTCTCCCACCACCAGCGGCCGGCGCGCTCGGGCTCGCCTGGCTTGATGGCACGGGTGCAGGGTTCGCAGCCGATCGACGGATAGCCGCGGGCATGTAGCGGGTTTACCGGGACGCTGTTATCCGCGACGTAGGCGCGGATAACATCGATATCCCAATCGGCCAACGGATTGATCTTGATCAGGTTGCGCTCCGGGTCGAATTCGGCAAACGGCGTATCGGCGCGGTTGGTGGATTGGCCGCGGCGCAGGCCGGTGATCCAGATCGTCGCGCCGGACAGTGCACGCGCAAGCGGCTTCAGCTTGCGCACGCCACAACAGGCATGCCTGGCTTCGACGCTCTCGTAGAAGCCGTTGAGACCGTACTTTTCGGCATAGGCGTCAATATCAGCCTTTTCCGGTTCGTAACGGACGATATGGATGTCGTACTGGCTTTCCGTCTCGTCGATCAAGGCGAGCGTTTCGGGAAAGAGACGGCCGGTCTGCAGCGTCGCGACTTCGATCGGCAGGCGATGGTTGCCGATCTCCGCCGTGATGACCTGATCCTCTATCCCGAGCGAGGTCGTGAACACGGCGCGGCCGCCAAGGCTGGCGACCAGGGACAGACGGCCTGCAAGATCGAGCGATGCCAAGCGGCTGTTCAGCGTCGCGGCGTCTTCAATAAGGGTAATGGCAGTCATGGGGGATCCTGTCCTGATATTCTCAGGAGTATCGCAGCTCGCAGGGGCAGCGGACAGAAAAATAGATTTCGAAAGCAAGCGGCTGGAGAGTAAATATCTCCATGAAGCTGCGCCGATAAGGAAAAGCGACCGCCTCGGCTGTTAACCAAGGCGTTTTGCCACCTGAAGCGGCTGCTCGGAAGCACCTGAAATGGCTAGCCATCTTTAAGCGCTTGCTTTAATGTCTATAGAAATAGTAGAGTTACACATAGCTTGTCAAACGGAAATCGGAAGTGATGGCCAAAATGATGCGTATTGGCGGATTTTGAGCTAAACTATGAGCATAGAGACAAAAGAATGAAAACAAGGCTGGGTTGCCAGCGTTTTCCCGACGTTGCCCCATTGGTGTCTTCGCTCCGGAATTAGCCGTGGACGAAGTCTGCAGAGTTCTCAAACGATCCGGCTGAACCGATCGGCCGAACGTATCGCATGTGTGTGTAAGCGGTTCGAAATGATTACTCAGAAAGCAAAATATGCGCTGCGTGCGCTATCGGCCCTTGCCCAGTCCGAGGCAGGCGCGCCGATGATGATTTCCGATATCGCGGCGCAGCAAAGGATCCCGAAAAAGTTTCTGGAGCAGATCCTTCTCGACCTGAAGCATCAGGGCATCGTGATCAGCCGGCGCGGCAAGCAGGGAGGTTATCTCCTCCGCAAGCCGGCCGACGAAATCACCTTCGGCGAGATCCTGCGCGTCATCGACGGGCCGCTGGCGCCGCTGCCCTGTCTGTCGCTCACCGCCTATCGTCGTTGTGACGATTGTGACGGTGAGCAGACCTGCGAAATCCGGCATGTCTTCGCCAGGGTCGCCGATGCAACCCGCAAGGTTCTTTTCTCGACGACCATCGCCGATGCGGTGGCGCAGCCTGACGGTGCCGCGGTCACGAGGCTGATGGCCTGACCTTTAGTGAGCGGCGGTTTCCTCGCCCGCTTCCTTCTCCATGGCACGCCGCGCGCGGATGGCCGCCGCGATGAAGACGCGCGACAGGCCGTGATAAAGCGGCTCGCGCGATAGCAGCCGCGACGTCACATAACCGATCATCGAGACCGCCATGATTGGAATCACTGCCTGATGGTCGCCCGTCATTTCCAGGATGATGACGAAGGCCGTCATCGGTGCCTGGACGACGCCGGCGAAATAGCCGGCCATGCCGAGAATTGCCGCAAGTGCGACACCGCCACCGACGAGTTGGCCGACCGTGCTGCCAAAGCCGGCGCCGACGGCAAGCGAAGGCGCAAAGATGCCGCCGGGAATGCCTGAGATCATCGACAGGAAGCTCGCAAGCAGCTTTTCGACGAAGAAGAGCGCGGGCAGGGCATGTCCCTCCACAGCGCCGCGGGCTTGGTCGTAGCCGGTGCCGAAGGTCTGGCCGCCCGAGAAGACGCCGATGGCGGCCACGACGAGGCCGCACAGGCCGGCAAGGATCAGCATGCGCTGGAGCGGCTGAGGCTGCGCCCAGCGGCGGATGCGGATGCCGGCATAGAGCGCAAATCCGCTGAAGGTGGCGCCGAGAGCGCCGCCACCGACGCCGCAGATCAGCATGACGATCCAATCCCTGAGCATCGTCGGCGCGGCATCGGCGGTGCCGAAATAATTATAGCTGCCGGAAAGGCCGAGGGCTGCAAGGCCGGAAAGGATGACGGCCGTCAATACCAGGCCGTTGGCACGCGATTCATAGGTGCGGCTCATCTCCTCGATCGCAAAGACGATCCCGGCAAGCGGCGTGTTGAACGCTGCCGCGATGCCGGCCGCGGAGCCGGCAAGGATCAACCCCTTCGCCTGCGCCATACCGCCGAACCGGGCAACGGCCAGCATGAAGGACGCGCCGACCTGCACCGTAGGTCCTTCGCGGCCGATCGAGGCGCCGCTGAGGAGCCCGAGAACGGTCAGCACGATCTTGCCGAAGGCAAGCCGTAGCGACAGCAGTTTCGTACGGTCCTCGGGGTGATGCAGATGCCGCGCGGCGATTGCCTGCGGAATACCGCTCCCTTGCGCGTTGGGAAACAAGGTCGTGGCCAGATAGGCTGACAGCACGAAGCCGAGCGGCGTCAGCACGAGCGGCAGCAGCCAAGTCCATTCTCCGGAATGGGTAACACCCGCAAAGGCGCGCTGCGCCAGATCGGCAAGCTTCGCAAAGCCGACGCTGATCACGCCGATCGCCAGAGCCCCCGTCCAGAAGACCAATCGCGGCCGCCAGAGCTGAAATGAACCCCAGAAGACGCGGGAACGGCGGAGCAGCTTGGACTTGCGATAGATGGGGGGCATGAGGCTTTTTAACCGGTGGATCGAGCGATGTGTCCATTTAGGACTCAAGTCTGAACAGTCTGCTTAAAAATGGCGGATGAGGATACTCACACTGTCTTACAAGACTTCAATTTACCGCGGACGTTTGCATGAGTGTTGACATGTTCCAATTGCATCGCAATTGCAACGCACAAAGGTGGGTCATGAAATCCGCTTCCATTCCTTCGTTAAGAGTCGACCCGGAACTGCGCGCCGCCGCTGAGAGTGTGCTGAAAGAGGGGGAAACGCTCTCGGCTTTTGTGGAGAATTCGCTAAGGGCTCAAATCGATCACAGACGGGTACACGCGGAATTCATCGCGCGCGGCTTGGCTGCGCGAGAGGAAGCCAAGCGTACAGGGATCTATTATAGCGCCGATGAGGTGGTTGGCGAATTGAAGGAGATGCTTGCAGCAAAGATAGCGCGCAAGCCAAATTGAAATATGCAGTTCGCTATGCCAGCTCGGCTCGTGACGATATCAAGCGGCTTTATGCCTGTCTGCTCGACCGCGATGAGAACACCGCCAAACGTGCCATTTCGGTCATTGAAAGTGCGATGAAGATGTTAGCGGACTTTCCGTTCAGCTGCCGCAAGGCATCGGTGGATAATCCATTTCTCCGCGAGCTCGTCATTCCGTTTGGGTCTGCCGGTTACGTCGCGCTGTTTGAAATCGAGGATAGCGAGACGGTGACGATATTGGCGATCAGGCCTCAGCACGAGGAAGACTATCACTGATGCCTGTCGATCTTATCGGTCGCTCGTCTCCCAGCGCGGATTGACCCACGGTTCCTGATTCGAGCGCGCCAGCCTCTGCTTGCCGAGGATATGGTCGGCGGCCTTTTCGCCGGTCATGATCGAGGGGCCGTTCAGATTGCCGTAGGTGACGTGCGGGAAGATCGAGCTGTCGGCGACACGCAGCCCGTCGACGCCGATAACGCGGGTGTCCGGATCGACCACTGCCATCGGATCGTCCTTCGAGCCCATCCTGCAGGTGCCGCAGGGGTGATAGGCGCTTTCCAGATGCTCACGCAGGAAGGCGTCGATCTGTTCGTCCGTCTGGACGCCCGGGCCTGGCTGGATTTCCGGCCCGCGATAGTCGTCGAAGGCTTTCTGCCCGAAGATTTCGCGGGTAAGGCGCACGCAATGCCGGAATTTTTCCCAGTCCTCCGGATGGCTCATGTAGTTGAAGCGGATCACGGGATCGGCCTTCGGATCGGACGAGCGTAAGGTGACTGCGCCGCGCGACTTGGACAAATTGTAGCCGACATGCGCCTGGAAACCATGGCTCTTGGCCGCCGCCTTGCCGTCGTAGCTGATGGCGACCGGCAGGAAGTGATACTGGATGTCGGGCTGCTTGACGCCGGGTGCCGAGCGCAGGAAGGCGCAGGCTTCGAACTGGTTCGAGGTGCCGAGGCCCGATTTGAAGAACATCCATTGAGCACCGACAATCGCCTGCATGTACCAGGGCAGCCAGGAATAGAGCGAAACCGGCTTCAGGCTGGTCTGCTGGAAATAGAATTCCATGTGGTCCTGCAGGTTGGCGCCGACGCCGGGGCGGTCGATCTTCACCTCTATGCCCATATCGCGCAGATGCTGCGCCGGTCCGATGCCCGAGAGCATCAGCAGCTTCGGCGAATTGAACGAAGAGGCCGAAATGATCACCTCGCGGTTCGCCTTGATGACTTCGATCTTGCCGCCGCGTTCCACTTCGACGCCGGTGGCGCGACCATTTTCGATGACGATTTTGCGGGCGAAGCAGCGGATGAGCTCGACATTCGGCCGCTTGAGGGCGGGCTTGAGATAGGCTGTCGCCGCAGACCAGCGCCTGCCCATCCAGGTCGTCTGCTCCATCAGGCCGAAGCCTTCCTGCTTTCTGCCATTATAGTCTTCGGTCGCCTCGAAGCCTGCCTGCTTGCCCGCCTCGATGAAGGCATGGAACAGCGGATTGCGGGCGTCCCCGCGGCGCACATGCAGCGGTCCATCGGTGCCGCGCCAGCCTTCTTCGCCGCCGTGCGAGTGTTCCATCCGCTTGAAATAGGGCAGCACGTCGGCATAGGCCCAGCCTTGGGCGCCGAGTTCTTCCCAGCGATTGAAATCTTCCGCATGGCCTCGCACATAGACCATGCCGTTGATCGAGGAGGAGCCGCCGATCACCTTGCCGCGCGGCGCGGTGATGCGCCGGTTGTTAAGTTGCGGCTCCGGCTCGGAAAGATAGCCCCAATTGTAGCGGTCCATGCTCATCGGCCAGGCAAGGGCCGCCGGCATCTGGATGAAGGGGCCGAAGTCGCTGCCGCCGAATTCAAGGACGATGACCGAATGCTTGCCATCCTCCGACAGGCGGTAGGCCATGGCGGAGCCGGCCGAGCCCGAGCCGACGATGACGAAATCTGCTTGCATGACCATGTGCTCCAGGTGGATAGCGGCGAAAGTCGAGGCGGTTCTATACCCTCCCCTCGAGGGGAGGGTCGGCCGAAGGCCGGGGAGGGTGATCGTTGGCATGCGCATAGCGGCTGGTCACCCCCACCCGCCGCTATGCGGCGACCTCCCCCTTTTAAGGGGAGGTAGATCAATAAGGCGCCTGCACCGGCCCCATACCGACGTAAACGGTCTTCAATTCCGAATAATGCTCTAGTGCTGCGAGCGAATTCTCGCGGCCGAAGCCGGATTGCTTGGAGCCGCCGAAGGGAATTTCCACCGGTGCGAGATTGTAGGCATTGATCCACAGCGTACCGGCCTCGAGCTGGTCGACGACGCGGTGGGCGCGGGTGAGATCGGCGGTGAAGACGCCACCGGAGAGGCCGAATTCGGAGGCATTGGCGCGGACGATGACCTCAGCCTCGTCATCGAAATCGAGAACGCACATGACCGGCCCAAAGATCTCCTCGCGAGCGATGGTCATGTCGTCGGTCACGTCGGCGAAGACGGTCGGCTGAATATAGTAGCCTTCGCCGGAGACATTGTTCGGAATGCCGCCGCCGGCCACCAGTGTCGCGCCTTCCGTCTTGCCCTTTTCGATATAGGACAGCACCTTCTCGCGCTGCGCCCAGGAGACCATCGGGCCGATCTGGGTCGCCTCGTCCATCGGGTCGCCGATCAGCATCGCTTCGGTGCGAGCCTTCAGCCGCTTCAGGAATTCGGACTTGATCTTCCTGTTGACGAAAACGCGGGTGCCATTCGAGCAGACCTGGCCGGTCGAATAGAAATTGCCGAGCATTGCGCCGCCGATGGCGCTGTCGATGTCGGCATCCTCGAAGACGATCAGCGGCGACTTGCCGCCGAGCTCCATGGTGACATGCTTGAGGTTGCCCGCGGCCGCGGCGGCGACCTTACGGCCAGTGGGCACCGAGCCGGTCAGCGAAACCTTGGCGACGTCGGGATGGTTGATGAGCAGCGGCCCCGTTTCGCGGTCGCCCTGGATGACGTTATAAAGCCCCTTGGGAAGACCGGCCTCGATGAGAATCTCGGCGATCTTCAACGCGCCGAGCGGCGTGTTCTCCGAAGGCTTGAACACCATGGCGTTGCCTGCCACAAGTGCAGGCGCGCCCTTCCAGCAGGCGATCTGCTGCGGATAGTTCCAGGCGCCAATCCCGACGCAGACGCCGAGCGGCACGCGCTTGGTATAGGCGAAATCGCCGCCGAGCGGGATGTAGGAGCCGTTGAGGCCGGCTGCCGCGACGCCGCCGAAGAATTCGAAACTGTCGGCGCCGGAAGTGGGGTCGGCGACGATGGTTTCCTGGATCGGCTTGCCCGTATCCAGTGTCTCGAGCTCGGAAAGCTCGCGGTTGCGCTCGCGCATGATGTCGGCGGCACGCTTCAGGATGCGGCCGCGCGCCGTCGGGCTCATCGCAGCCCATTCCGGCTGCGCACGCTTGGCGCTGGCAATGGCCCTCTCGACGATATCAGGTGTTGCCGCGTGCAGCCGTGCAATCACCTCGCCGGTCGCGGGGTAGATGCTTTCGATGACGGTTCCGTCGGTATCCTCGACATACTCGCCGTCGAGGAAATGCGAGGCTTTCGGTTGTGCGCGCATCATAGAACCCTCAGTTCTTCGTAAGACACCATGACATGCTCCCGGAAGGCAGGTCGTTCGGTCAGGTTTTCGTAATAGCGCTCCAGCCGCGGAAGGGAGGGGCGCGGGATATCGATGTCGAAATAGCGATAGAGCACATGGCCGAATTGTATATCGGCCAGCGTCAGGTCATCTCCTGCAAGGAAGCGATGCCGCTCGAGCTGCCTCTCGGCGATGTCGAGTTTCGCGCCGAGCGCAGTCAGCGCCGCCGCAATGGCCTGTTGGTCTTGCAGAGCCGGTGCGGTGCGCACCACGCGCCAGAACACCGGGCCGGTGAAGTTCAGCGTAATGTTGAGCTTGGCCCACTCAGCCCATTTGTCGATCTGAGCGCGGCGTCGCGCGTCATCCGGCCAGAAGGCCTCATCGCCATGTTGCGCGGCGAGATAGCGGATGATGGCGCCTGTTTCCCAGAGCGGCTCGCCATCATCCTCGCGCAGCACCGGAACGGTGCCGTTCGGATTCATCGCCAGAAATTCAACGGTGTCGTTGACGCCATATTTGAAGCCCGCATCGATGCGTTCATAGGCAAGGCCGAGCTCGCCGATGCACCACATCAGCGCCTGTACGTTGGATGACGATTTACGGCCCCATACGGTCAGCATGCTCTTCAGCCTTTCAGCGCGTTGAGGTAGGTCGTCAGGTAATCCTCGGTCAGCGCGATCGACGCCTCGGTGCTGATCGGAGCGGATCGCAGGCTCTGACGGATATAAAGCCCGTCGATCATGGCAGCGGCACCTTCGGCGATACGCTCCGCGTCCTCGGCCGGGCACAGAGGTTTCAGATTTGCCACCAGGTTCGAATGCAGCCGGCGCGCGTAGATAACGAGAAAGCGGCGAGTTTCCTCGGAGCGTTGCGCCTCGGCATAGAAGGCGAGCCATGCGGCGATCGTTTCCGGTGCGAACTGGTCCGCCTGGAAACTGACGCGAATGACGGCTGACAGCTTCTCTCGGGGTGTTCTCGCGGCCCTGAGCGCCGTCACGACGCTGTCGCGCAGGCGCTGTAGATGAGCGCGGACGGTTTCGATCAGCAACTGTTCCTTGCTGCCGAAATAATGATGCGCCAGGGCAGGGGAAACGCCCGCCTGCTTGGCGATTTCGGACATGGTGACGGTCAGCGAGCCGTGATCGCCGATCACGCGCATCGCCGCATCCACAAGCGCCTTGCGGCGCACCGGTTCCATTCCGACTTTCGGCATGCGTCACTCCTGAAGGCTTGGAGCGAGTGTATTTTTGATTGACTGATCAATCAACAAAAAAATCTCGTGCCGGACCGGGCCGCACCAAAAAATCCGCAGCCTCTTTCCGAGTTGCATTTCTGTGCCATACTTCCTGACAGGAGGAGGTACAGTCATGGTCGATATTCCTAATGAAGTTCTCCCATCCGCGATGCGCGACAAGTGGGGTTGGTTTGTTGGCCTCGGCATCTTGCTGCTGATTTGCGGCGGCATAGCTCTCGGCAATCTGTTTATCGCCACCGTAGCCTCGGTGTACTATGTCGGCATGCTGATGCTGATCGGCGGCATCGTGCATCTGGCGCATGCCTTTCAGGTACGGGGTTGGGAGCATATCCTGTTCTGGGTGCTCAGCGGTCTGCTCTATACGCTTGCCGGCGTCCTTGCCTTTACCAATCCCTTGCTGGCCTCCGAGGCCTTGACCCTGTTCCTCGCCATCGCGCTGCTCATCGCCGGCACATTTCGCGTCTGGGTCGGCCGCAAGGTAAAGCCCGAGAGCGGTTGGTTCTGGATCGTCATCAGCGGCGTTGCAACCGCCATCGCCGGCATCGCCATCGCGCTTGGCTGGCCGGTCAACAGCCTGTGGGTTCTCGGTCTTTTCCTGGCGTTTGATCTGATTTTCCAGGGCTGGACGCAGGTGGCCTTCGGCCTCTTCCTCAGGCGGTAGACCGCTTCCTAAGGAGTAACGAACTACTACTTTTTGACAAGGAGCGTGAGCAGCGCTACTCTTTGCCTGTTGCCGTGTAAGGCGGAACGGCGTCGAACGAATGTAACGACGGTGCCATCAACTGGAGCATGCATGTCCAAAGGACATGTCTCACAGGCACTGTTTAAGCCCGCAGAATATGTCTCCAGCGAAAATTCCGCTTAAACAACGTCAAGGGAGGAATATCATGCCGATGGTAACGGTTTCCATCTCTCCGCTTCAGGCCGCGGGCATTCGTGCCGCAGTCGACACCGGCACCTACGCCTCGAGCAGTGAAGTCGTGCGGGAGGCCCTGCGCATGTGGGATGCCGCACGCAAGCGCGGCGACATTTGCGATGCGCCCCAAGCAGCCAAAGATCTGCAAACGGCGGTAAAAAGCAGCCGTTGCGTTGCTGACATGTTCGCCGACTACGAGGCGGAGAGACGCCGGCACAACTGAGCCGCAAGGCCCCCGCAACATCGCAAGATCGTCGCGGATCCCTTGCTCGTGGCCGCTGAATGGATGGTTAATATACCTTTACCATTCACGAAACTTTCACACAGGGGAAAGGTTTCGTTGACGTCTTCTGGCGCATCTTGGGTTGAAAACGCGGTAAATCCAAAGTTTTACTCAAATAATTAGATCAAGAATCCGCAAGTGGAGATGGGCATGTCCCTGACTGCCGCAGTCGAGCCGGGCCTATTGCGCCGGTATGCCAGCGACCAGATTGTCACTCTCGCCAAACTCGTTATCGAAAATGCGTTCCAGCCGATCGTGGAGGCCGGCACCGGCACTGTTTTCGGCTATGAATCCCTGATGCGCGGACAGGAGCGTATCGGTTTCGACAGCCCGGTCGATATACTCGACGAAGCCGAGCGCACCGGCCAGCTTTTCGGGCTGGAGCAGATGGTCACAAGCCGCGCACTGGCGAAATTCGCCACCCTGCCCAATGCCGTTGCCGCCACTCTTTTCCTCAATCTCGATGTCCGGTTGATCCCGCAGGGCGTCGCACTGGTCGATGGCTTGCTGCAGCACATGAGAAAGGCGGGTGTCGCCCCTTCCTCCGTCTGCTTCGAGTTTTCCGAGCGCTTCGACAATACGAGCGTGCCCGAGTTCCGTGATCTGGTTGCACGGATGCGCAATGCGGGCTTCAAGCTGGCTATCGACGATTTCGGCGTCGGCCACGGCGAAATGAAGCTTTTGTCCGATTACCCCGTCGATTACCTGAAGATCGACCGGCATCTCATCGTCAATATCGATCGCAGCGCCCGCAAGCGCCACATTCTCAGAAACCTCGTCAATATCGCCCATGTCCTCGGCACCCGGGTCATCGCCGAAGGCATTGAAACCGAGGCGGAGTTCCTGACCTGCCGCGAATTCGGGGTGGATCTCGTCCAGGGTTGGTTCATTGCTCGCCCGACGGTTTTGGTCAATGAACTGAAACAGAGCTACCCGCATCTCCAGGACCTTGGCAAAACGATGCGCAACAGCCAGTCCCTGGACGAAATTCTCATCCGCAAGCAGATCGAAGTGCTGCCGACCATTCGTGAGGGCGACAGCATGGACAGCGTCTTCGAGCTCTTCCGCCGCAATCCGCGCCGGGCCTATTTCCCGGTCGTGAACGCCAATGACGAGCCGCGGGGCATCATCCATGAATACCAGCTCAAGGAATACATCTATCAGCCCTTCGGGCGCGATCTCCTGAAGAACAAGGTCTACGAGCGCTCGATCTCGCATTTCGTCGAGATGGCGCCGATCGTCGGCCTCGATTCCGATGCCGATACGCTGATGGCGATCTTCGCCAATATGGAAAGCAGCGATTGCCTGATCGTCACCGAGGGCACGCATTATGCCGGTATTGTTTCGGCCGCGTCGCTGATCAAGGTCATCAACGAAAAGCAGCTCAAGATCGCCCAGGATCAGAATCCGCTGACCGGCCTGCCGGGTAACCGGGCGATCCATGATTTCATGCAGGGTGCCGGTCGCGACGGCGATGAGGTCAGGCACTTCTGCTATTGCGACTTCGACAATTTCAAGCCGTTCAACGATGCCTACGGCTTCCATCTGGGCGATCATGCCATCTCGCTGTTCGCCGCGCTGATGCGCCGCTACTTCTTTGCCGAGCGCAATTTCCTCGGCCATGTCGGCGGCGACGATTTCTTCATCGGCGTCGCCGGCTGGAGCATGGAGGAGCTTCGCGAAATCCTGGACCGGCTGCTTGCCGATTTTCATGCTGATGTTCTCGATCTCTATTCGGCGGAGGACCGGGCGGCCGGCCGCATTCGCGGTCATGACCGTAGCGGCGTCGAGGCCGAGTTCCCGCTGATGCGCTGCTCCATCGGCATCCTGCAACTGCCAGAAGGTTTGGTGATCGACAATATCAACCGCGTCAGTACCTCCATCGCAGGCATCAAGACGAAGGCAAAGGAGAGCGCCGCCGGCGTCGCATTCCTCAGTCTGGCCGAGACGAATTGACGCCCTCCCGCATTCGCGCCTTTTCAAGCGCCCTGCGCTAAACTATCTCCACTGCTTTACTGGAGAGGAAAATGCGCCATGCCCTTGCCGTCTGAAATGCGTTTCGTGGATTTGCCGTCTTTCGGCGGACCGGAGGTCATGACCATCGCCCGGAAGCCTCTGCCGGTTCTGAAAGCAGGCGAGATCCTGGTTCGTGTCGAGGCCACCGGCGTCAACCGGCCGGATGTGGCGCAGCGGCAGGGCACGTATCCGCCGCCCAAGGATGCCAGCCCGATACTCGGCCTCGAAATAGCCGGCGAGGTCGTCGACGTCGCCCCCGGCGTCAAGGAATTCGCCATTGGCAACAAGGTCTGCGGCCTTGCCAACGGCGGCGGCTACGCCGAATATTGCGTGCTGCCGGCCGGTCAGGCCCTGCGATTTCCCAATGGCTATGATGCAGTGCGCGCCGCGGCGGTCCCCGAAACCTTCTTCACCGTATGGGCCAATCTCTTCCAGATGGCCGGCCTGACCGAAGGCGAAAGCGTGCTGATCCATGGCGGCTCCAGCGGCATCGGCACGACGGCGATCCAGCTTGCCCGCGCTTTCGGCGCAACTGTTTACACGACGGCCGGATCGAAAGAAAAGTGCGAGGCGTGCGAAAAGCTCGGCGCGAAGCGGGCCATCAATTACAGGCAAGAGGATTTTGCGGAGGTCATCAAGGCGGAAACGACCCATGGCGTCGATATCATCCTCGATATGATCGGCGCTGCCTATCTGGAGAAGAATCTGGCCTCGCTCGCCCGCGATGGCTGCCTCTCGATCATCGCCTTCCTCGGCGGCGCCGTGGCTGACAAGGTCAATCTGCAGCCGATCATGGTCAAGCGCCTGACGGTGACCGGGTCGACCATGCGCCCGCGCACGGCGGAGGAAAAGCGGGCCATCCGCGACGACCTTGTCTCCCAGGTCTGGCCGCTGCTGGACGAGGGCACGATCGCCCCCGTCATTCATCGGGTATATGCCTTTGACGATGTGATCGAGGCGCACCGGTTGCTGGAGACCAGTGACCATATCGGCAAGATCATGCTGAAGCTGGCTTGATCGTCACGGACAAGGCGATGGCGATCAGGCCGGGCAGTGCCATCAGTGCGTAGAGCCAGGTCGCCGCTGACAGGCTTCCGGCAATACCGCCCGGATGGGTCAGTCCCGCGCCGTTGACGATGACGCCGGCGAGCGCCGCACCGAATGCGCCGCCGAGCGACTGAACCATCGAGATCGCTGCCGATGCCTTGTCCTGCTCGACCCGGCTGGCGATACTGATGATCCTGGTGACGAGATGTGCCCAGCCGATGCCGACGCCGAAGCCCATCAGGAACATGGCGGCGACGGCGGGCGCGAGCTGGACAAGATCGCCAAAGGAAGCGGTGGTCGCCATGAATGGGATCAAGGATGCGGTGGCGGCCGTTTCAAGGATGCAGCCGGTTACGATGGCGACGGCCGCCCGCCTGCCCGAAAACGAGGCGCTGAAGAAAGCCCCGATCGTCCAGCCGAGCGCTACCAGCGCAACGAGATAGCCCGAGACCAGGGGCGTCACGCCATGCAGCGTCTGCAGGAAATAGGGGATGTAGATATCGCTCGTCAGCACCAGCATGAGCGTGAACATCGTCAGATAGAGCCGTGAGATCGGGTCGGTGATCATGGCGGTGCCAAAAGGAAGCAGCCGTGTGTCGCTGTTGCGCTCAATCATGACCATCGCCGTGACGAGCAGGATCGAAACGGCGATCAACACGATCTTATAGGATCCATGCCCGCTCGTGCCGGCGATGCTGACCAGCAGGACGGCGGTCAGCAGAAGCACGATTTGGATAAGCGGCGTTTTGCCGCCCGCCCGGTCGTCGGCGACGTCAGGCAGCAGCCACCGTGCTGAAACTGCCATGACCAGGGTCAGCGGCACCAGGACGATGAAGGCCTCGCGCCAGGCGCCTCCGGCGGCAAAGAAGCCGCCCAGCGTCGGTCCGAGCACTGTCGCTACGCCCCAGATGGCAGCATAGAGCGTGGACGCTTTGCGCCACAGAGGCTCGGGATAGACGAAGCGAATGAAGGCATAGGCGAGACCGGACAGCATGCCGGCGCCATAGCCCTGCGCGGCGCGACCGACCAACAGCGCCGGCATTGCCGGCGCGGCGGCGCAAATCAGGCTGCCGGCGCCGAATAGGATGGCGGCCGCGATATAGACAGCACGCAGACCCATGCCTTTCGGCCTCGTTGCGACGGTGATTGAACCGAGTACGCCAGCGGCGACGAAAAGCGTCGTCATCCAGGAAAACAGCTCCAGGCCGCCGATATCCCGAACGATCGAAGGTGCAACCGTGGCCATGATATAGGCTTCCACGGCATAGAGCGTAACGCCACCGCCGAGCATCAGCGTCGCAGGCAAGAGCCTTGGCGAGAATAGCGTGAAGAGGGAGGCGGGTTTGGGCGGCATGGTGTTTTCGATGCTCGACATCGGAAGATCCTCGGCGTTTCCCTAGTAGGTAATTATTTTCCAAGTTATAATTTGGAAAATTACATCACTGCGAAATTAAAACAAGTTATAACTTGGAAATTGGATTTGACGGCGGCGGAACCTCTCGCCGCAGCCAAGGGTTCGGAGCAGTCTCGGCTGGGGTCTTTTTGAGAGCCGTCGATGTCATCGGAGATTGGCAATCCGGGGTGCAGCGGCTATCACTGGCCATCCCGGCAAATCAGAGGCTGCATTCCGTCATGTCCAATCCCGTCTGCGTCGAAGTCACCCGTGGTGCCCTGGTGGAGAGCCGCCATCGCGGCTCCGTCGTTGCGGTCGACGGAGAGGGGAAGCTGGTCTTTTCGGTCGGCGATATCGAACGGGGCGTGTTTCCCCGCTCGGCCTGCAAGGCGATGCAGGCTTTGCCGCTGGTCGAAAGCGGTGCCGCCGATGCATACGGTTTCGGCAACAGGGAGCTGGCGCTTGCCTGTTCCTCCCACAATGGCGAGGATGAGCATGTCGCGCTCGCCGCATCCATGCTCGCCCGCGCCGGTCGTGATGTCGGCACGCTCGAATGTGGCGCGCATTGGTCTTCCGATCTGAAGACCGTCATCCATCAGGCGCGCACCATCGACAAGCCGACGGCGCTGCACAACAATTGCTCGGGCAAGCATGCGGGCTTCGTCTGCGCCTGCTGCCATCAGGGTATCGATCCGACAGGTTATGTCGGCTACGACCATCCGCTGCAGCAGCAGATCCGCGAGACGATGCAAAGCCTCACCGGGGCGGTTCTCGAACATGACAATTGCGGCACGGACGGCTGCTCGATCCCGACCTATGCCGTACCGCTCAAGGGGCTGGCGCACGGCTTTGCCAAGATGGCAACCGGCGTCGGCCTGGAGCCGCTGCGCGCCAAGGCGTCACGCCGGCTGTTCGAGGCCTGCATGGCCGAGCCTTTTTACGTTGCCGGCACCGACCGCGCCTGCACGAAGCTGATGCAGATCGCCCCCGGCCGCATCTTTGCCAAGACCGGCGCCGAAGGCGTCTTTTGCGCTGCAATCCCCGAACAGGGCATCGCCATCTCAGTCAAATGCGACGACGGCAATGGTCGCGCCGCCGAAGTTATGGTGACGACGGCGCTCTCCCGTTTCTTCGAAAAAGATGGCGAAGTTCACGCCGGCCTTATGGCCATGGCCAACAGACCGTTCAGGAATTGGAACGGCATCCATGTCGGGGATATCAGGCCGGCGGCGGCTTTGATGGCGTAGTATTCCCCAGCTGATTCCGCTCAATTGTCGTTCTATTCGGCCGGCACGTGCTGCCGTACGATCCTGTATTCCTGCCAGATCAGGATCATCACCACCAAATCGAAGACGGTGAGGATGATGAGCCCGATGCCGTGCGTCTCGGTGAAGCGGTAGAGTTGGTAGGCGATGAAAAGCGCCAAAGCCACCAATGATGCCGGGTAGGCCCACATCTTGCCTCTGAGCAAACCGATGACGAGCAGTATCTTCACCAACCCGTGGCTCAATAGGTAATAGGCATAGAAGTTCTTGGTGCCGACGGAGAAACCCTGCGCCCAGGCAAGCAGATGCGTCGCAACGAAGTCTTTCGGATCGTTGAGCAGTTCGGGCTGTGAGACCCTGTTCGCCAGCCGGAGGATCGACTCGGTGCTGACAAGCCCAAGGACGATGCCGCCGATGCATTCGATCAATGCATGCGCGCCCTTCAACAGGACGCTGATTTCGAAGAGCTGATGAATCCGGCGCTCATTCATATGCGATCGTAACCTCTTTGGGATGCTCTTGAAATGCACTGGTATCAGGCCGGCATAGGATCAATCTTCGGCCGGATCATGATCATTGCGAAGCAATTTCCAATGCCGCATTTTTTCCGGCTGTTGAATGGTGGCACTTTCATCAGGCCGTCAAGAGGGACACCTCCGCATCGCGATAGGGAGCCAGGCTTTCCTCAGGGACATCGGACGATACGATCAAGCCGGAGACGCTCGTCATCGGCAGGATTTGGCAGGGAGAGGCGGCATTCAGCTTCTCGCGCGTTGCCAGCACATAGGTTTCCGCCGAACATTGCGCGATGTGCCGCTTGATGGCGGCCTCCTCGAAGTCACCGGTCGAGAATCCGCGAGCGGGATGGATGGCGGTGACGCCGAGAAAGAACGTATCCGCCCTTATCGAAGCGATTGCCGCCATGGCCACGGCGCCCGTTGCCACCATCGAATGCTTGTAGAGCTTGCCGCCGATCAGAATGACGTCGGCGGCGGAATGATGTTCCAGCTCGCCGGCAATCGTCGGGCTGTGGGTGACGATGGTGACGGGCAGATCTTTCGGAAGGTGACGGACAATCTCGGCGTTGGTGGTGCCGCCATCGAGGAATACGGTCTGGCCAGGCCGAACCATGCCAGCCGCATGGGCGCCGAGCCGCCGCTTCTCATCCGAGGAGACGCTTTGCCGGGCCGAAAAGTCCGGCAGATCGGGCGAGAGCGGCAGTGCACCGCCATGCACCCGCTTCAGCAGTTTTTCCCCAGCCATTTCCCGCAGGTCCCTGCGGATCGTGTCCTCGGAGAGGCCGAGATCATCGGCCAGCGCCTTGGCGATGACTTGGCCGTCACGGCGCAGAATATCGAGAATGAGAGCTTTTCTTTGGCCGGTGAGCATGTTTATTTCCGCACGATAATTCATGAATTTTCATGAATCTACCAGAATAAAGTCGACAATCAAGAAAATATGCGCATATTCGTGCAAATTCCTGCAGTAAGCAGGAGGAAAAGGAGATGTGACATGTTGATCCTGATCGCCGGCCCCTATCGTTCCGGCACCGGGGATAACCCCGTTAAAATGGCTGAAAATCTCAAGCGCCTGGAGGCGCCGTCCTATGCCCTGTTCAAGGCCGGGCATCTGCCTGTTATCGGCGAATGGGTGGCCTTGCCGGTTTGGCATGCCGCCGGCGGCAGGAGCGTCGGCGACGACCTCTATGAGGAGATCTTCCATCCGACCGCCGGTCGCCTGCTTCAGCTTTGCGAGGGTGTTCTGAGATTGCCGGGCGAGTCCAAGGGCGCCGACAATGATGTCCGCATCGCCCGCGAGCGCGGCATTCCCGTCTGGTACAAGCTGGAAGACGTGCCCGGCTGCGCCTGATCGCTAGCCGCCCATCCTCGTGATCCGATGTCATGCGGATGGGCATGCCGGCTTGATCGATCAAAACCTTTTGTAGCGGCTATCAACGCCAGCCACTTCCGTATTTGCCAGGTTGCCTTTAGCTTTCCGCTGGAATCCAACCAAGGAATGGAACATGCTCACACTCTATTTTGCACCGGGCAGCTGCGCGCTCGCCAGTTTGATCGCCCTGGAAGAGGCGGGTCTTGCCTATGAGCCCCGGCGTCTCATCCTTGCCAACGGCGATCAGCGCCAGCCGGAATATCTCGCCATCAACCCCAAGGGACGGGTGCCGGCACTGGTGACCGACAGAGGCGTCATCACCGAAAATATTGCGATCATGACCTATATCGCTCAGATCGCGCCGGCAGCAAAACTGGCACCGTTCGACGATCCCTTTGAATTTGCTGAGATGCAGGCCTTCAACAGCTATATTGTCTCGACCGTCCATGTGAACCATTCGCACAAGGGACGCGGCTATCGCTGGACCGACGATACGGCGGCAATCGAGACGATGAAGGCAAAAGTGCCGCAGACCATGGCCGAAAGCTTCGCATTGATCGAAGACAAGATGCTGAAGGGGCCTTGGGTGATGGGCGAGCAATATACCGTCGCAGACGGCTATCTCTTCACCATGGAAACCTGGTTGCCCGGCGACGGCGTTGATCGCGACGGTTTCGCGAAGGTCAGCGCTCATTATGCTCGCATGCTCGAGCGCCCGGCCGTTCAGAGAGCGCTTGCCGTCGAGAAGGGCTGATCACATCTGGCGGAATGCCGCCAGAAGCTTCTTCGGCGCGCGGTACTGCCACGCCTCGATCAAGCGCTGCTGCAGTTCCTCGTTGCCGATCGCGGTAATGCGCAGGGGCAGGGATGGCCAGCCGACATAGTGATCGGTCTGAAAATAAATCTCCGGCGCCATCTCCATCAATTGCTCCTTGCGGTCGATGGGGATAGCCAGCACGACGGTCTCGTTGTTCTTGACCGTAACGAATGCTTTGCCGCCGACTTTGAAGGCGGGCAGGCCATAATGCGCACCAGGTTCGACGCCCGGCAGTTGCGCCTGCGTGATGAGCAGCTGCAGGCGGGCAGCGATGCTATCGATGTCGAAAGGTGAGGCCATGCTCGTGCCGGGGATATAGGGTCTCTCTTACGCGCATTCTTCCGGCCGAACGGCGCGCTTGTCCATCGGCCGCCCCAGATTTTCCGGCATCAGCGGCAAGTCGGCCAACTCCTCAAGCGACATGGCCGCGAGTGTAGGATGTTGCAGGGGATCGCGTTCTTCTTCGCGAGCCTCTTCCAGCAAATGACTGAAGAAAAGCTTCAATATAGACATGGCATGCCTCCTTGGATCTCCGCATCGATGCAACCATGAGGGCATCGGCCAGTCGGGCGGCGGCAGTTTTCAATTCCATGCTGCAATAATCGCGGCTATGACCGCTTTATGCAATTGAGAATGACGAGATGCTGATATAGATAATCTATATGAAGAATCTCAACAGCGTTCATCTGAATGGTCTTCGCGCCGTCGAGGCGGTCGGCCGGCTTGGCTCCTTGCAAGCCGCCGCTGATGAGCTCGGCGTGACGATCGGCGCCGTCAGCCAACAGGTCATCAAGTCCGAGGCTCAGCTGGGCCGGCCGCTGTTCGAGCGCACGCCCAAGGGCATGACGGTCACGGAGACGGGAGCTTCGATACTGGCGCGGCTTCGGGAGGGCTTTCAGGCGCTGTCGGCTGCAGTCGCCCTTGCGCAGCACAGGGACGACAATATCCTCACAATTTCAGTTGCGCCGGTTTTTGCTGCTCGTTGGTTGGTGTACCGGCTTGATCGCTTCGCAGGCCGCCATCCGGATATCCGCTTGCGCATCGATGCCACCACGCAGCTGGTCAACCCTGCAACCTCGGATGTCGATATCGGCATCCGGGTCGGCAGCGGGCATTGGTCGGGCGTCAAGTCCGAGCTGTTGCTGGCGCAGGAGATCTTTCCGGTCGTCACGCCGCAGATCGCCGCGACGCTTCGCGAGCCCGCCGACCTATTGAAAGTGCCTGCCGTCATCGACGGACACGCGATGTTCAAATGGGACGTCTGGCTTCGCGAGGCTGGCCTCTCCGGCCGCTGCATGGAGGAGCGGCATATCTTCAACGACGCATCACTCTGCCTGGATGCTGCCATGGCGGGGCAGGGCACGATGCTCGCCTGGCAGACGCTGGCAGCCTATGCGCTGGAGCAGAAGTGCCTCGTCGACCCCTTCGGCATCCGCGCCAGAACCGGTTTCGGCCATTACTTCATCACCGCCGAAGGCGTGCGCGAGGCGCAGAAGGTCACCGCCTTCAAGGCCTGGATCCGCGAGGAGATGGAAGAAAGCATGCGCCTCTTCCAATAGCGGGGATTCAGACCGGCTCCTTGCCGCGGGTTGCCTGCATGGCCTTGTAGCCGTCGCGTGACTGGCAGCGTTCGATCCAGGCTTTTACCTTCGGTCGAGCGTCGAAGAGTTCCTGCTCCGTCTGCGCATAGCGCAGCACTTCCGCCAGGTTGAGATCGGCGGCGGTAAAGCGGTTGCCGACGAGGTAGTCCTGGTTTTGCAGGTGCTTTTCCAGCACATCCAACGGCTTCTTCAGCGAGCGGCAGGCAACTGCGATCCCGGCCTTTCCGGGCTCGCTGTTCTCCTGGGCATTGTCATAGATGCGGACGATCGCGACGCTGTAGGGCTCGACTTCGGTCGCCGCCCACATGGTCCACATAGACATCATGCCTTCCTCCTCGACAGTCTTGCCGGCGAGCGGGCCGCCATATTTGCGGGCAAGGTAAAGGTTGATGGCGAGCGATTCATGCATGACGAGATCACCGTCCTTAATGCAGGGGATCATGCCCATCGGATTGATGGCCAGAAACTCCGGCGACATCGTGTTGATCGGGGCATCGACGGCAAGGGGATTGGCGACGCGCCCAGCCTGGATGACCGGCACGGAGTTGAACGCGATGCCGATTTCCCTAGCCATCCAGTAGTTGCGCGATGCGCGCGAGCGATAAACGCCATAGATCGTCAGCATGTCGTTCTCCGATTTTTGAGTCGGCAGGACGTTATGCGCGCGTCCTGTCAAACGGAAGAGGCTTGCGCTGATATCTGAGATCAAAGCTTTTGATGAGCGGTGGGCCGCCTGACTAACCCTCGTGGTTCGAGGCCCTGCCGCTTCGCCGGCAAGGCACCTCTCACCATGAGGGTTGGAGAGAGCTCTGAGATCAACAGTGGCGGTTAGCCCGGATGCTGGAGCCTCGAAGGGCGAGGCGGATGGCGGGCGCTGGGGGCAAGCACGAAAATATCCGCAAGCCGCCCGAAATCTTTGCAAATCATGCTGCCGATGCCCAGCCTTCGTTCGGAAATTAGCGCCCGTGCATGTTACATTGGGGTTGTGGTTTCGTCGGGTGCGGTAGGAGGCATTCGGTGAAATACGCGCAATTGGTGACTGCGATCTCGGGAGGAGAGCAGATGCTTGCAACCAGCGTATCGCTAGACGACAAATATACCGCAGAGGAAGGCCGCGTTTTCATGACCGGCCTGCAGACGCTGGTTCGACTGCCCATGACCCAGATGCGGCGTGACCACGCCGCCGGTCTCAATACGGCAGCCTTCATTTCAGGCTATCGCGGCTCGCCCCTCGGCGGCTACGACCAGCAACTCCTGAAAGCCAAGACTTACCTGGACGCCCACGACGTCACCTTCCAGCCCGGCATCAACGAAGATCTTGCGGCCACCGCCGTCTGGGGCACGCAGCAGGTCGGGCTGTCGCCCGGCGCGCGCAAGGACGGCGTGCTCGGCATCTGGTATGGCAAAGGCCCGGGCGTCGACCGCTCCGGCGACGTGCTGAAACATGCCAACGCCGCCGGGACATCGAAGCACGGCGGCGTCCTGTGTTTCGCCGGCGACGACCACTCGGCCAAATCCTCGACGATTCCGCACCAGACCGACCATGATTTCATGTCGGCTGTCATTCCGGTCCTTTATCCCTCCTCCATTCACGAATTTCTCGAATACGGCCTGCTCGGCATCGCCATGTCACGCTATTCCGGCTGCTGGGTCGGCATGAAGTTCATTGCCGACACCGTCGAGACGACGGCCGCCGTCGATCTCTCGAGCGAAAAGCGGCAATTCGTGCTGCCGACCGATTTCGAGCTGCCGCCCGGCGGCCTCAATCTTCGCTGGCCCGATCCGCCTCTGGTGCAGGACGATCGTCTGCAGACCTACAAGGCATATGCCGCCATCGCCTTTGCCCGCGCCAATCGCGTCGACGAAATCACCCATGACGTGCCCAATGCCCGCTTCGGCATCATCTCCTCGGGCAAGGCCTATGAGGATGTGCTGCAGGCGCTGCGCGAACTGGAGATCGGCCCGAGGGAAATGGCCGCGATCGGCCTGCGCATCCTCAAGGTCCGCATGCCCTGGCCGCTGGAGCCGGAGGCCGTGCGGCATTTTTCCGAAGGGCTGGACGAGGTGCTCGTTGTCGAGGAGCGGCGCGAGATCATCGAAAACCAGATCAAGCAGCAGCTCTTCAACTGGCGCGCCGATGTCCGCCCGCGCATCGTCGGCAAATTCGACGAACACGACAAACCCTATCTCAGCCTCTCGGCGGCACTGACCGTCGGCGCTGTCGCCAGAGCCATCGCCGGGCGCATCGTCAAGCTCGATCTCGACCCTTCGCTGCACGACCGTATCGCTGCTAAACTCGCCTATCTCGCCGAGCGCGGCCAGATCAGCCGCAGCCATGTCGCACCGGTGAACCGCACGCCTTTCTTCTGCTCCGGCTGTCCGCACAACACCTCCACCCGCGTCCCCGAGGGCAGTCGCGCCATCGCCGGCATCGGCTGCCACTACATGGTCACCTGGATGGACCGCAACACCGAGACCTTCACCCAGATGGGCGGCGAGGGTGTGCCCTGGACGGCGATTGCCCGCTACACCGACGAAAAGCACATGTTCGTCAATCTCGGCGACGGCACCTATTTCCACTCCGGCATTCTCGCCATCCGTCAGTCCGTTTCCGCCAAGGTCAACGTTACCTACAAGCTGCTCTACAACGATGCCGTCGCGATGACCGGCGGGCAGCAGATAGACGGCTATCTGACGCCGGAGCTGGTGACGAAGCAGCTGCACGACGAGGGCGTCACGCCGATCTACCTGCTCTCCGACAATCCCGGCGTCTATCGGGCCTCCGAGCTTGCGCCTGGCGTCAAGGTATTGCACCGCGACCATATCGATCAGGTAATGCTGACGCTGCGCGAGACGCAGGGCTGCTCGGCGATCGTCTATGTGCAGACATGTGCGGCAGAGAAGCGCCGCCGCAGGAGCCGTGGCCTGATGGAAGACCCGGCCAAGCGCGTCTTCATCAATCCGGCGGTTTGCGAAGGCTGCGGCGATTGCTCGGTGCAATCCAACTGCATTTCCGTCGAGCCGCTGGAGACAGAATTCGGCCGCAAGCGCCAGATCAACCAGTCGAGCTGCAACAAGGATTTCTCCTGCGTCAAAGGCTTCTGCCCTTCCTTCGTGACAGTCCATGGCGGCAAGCGCCGCAAGCGGAAGGCGCTGGAACACGCGGATGTCGAAATGCCCTTGCCGAAGATCCCCATCGTCGGCGAACGGCCCTGGAACATCGCCATTGCCGGCGTCGGCGGTACCGGTATTCTGACCATCGGCGCCATTCTCGGCATGGCCGCCCATCTCGACGGCAAAGTGCCGATGATCCTCGACATGGCCGGCCTCGCGCAAAAAGGCGGCGCCGTCATGAGCCATCTGCGCATCGGCCTCAATCAGGCCGACGTCACCTCGTCGCGCATCGTCAATGGCGGCGCCGACCTGCTGTTGTCAGCAGATGAGGTAGTGGGCGCATCCAAGGATGCGATCACGCTCTGCTCGTCGACGCGCACCACAGCCATCGTCAATACGGGCCTGATGCCGGTCGCCGATTTCGTCCGCAACCGCGATTTCGATTTCAAGGTCGGCTCGGTGCAGCATGCGATTGCCAAGACTGTGAGCGATAAGTCCGTCTTCCTCGATTTCGGCCATGTCGCCACCGAGGTCACCGGCGATGCCATGTCGACCAATATCATGCTGACGGGCTTTGCCTGGCAGCGCGGCTTGTTGCCGTTGTCGCTCGAAGCGATCGAAAAGGCGATCGAGCTCAACGGCGTCGCCGTCAAGGCCAACCTCGCGGCCTTCCATTGGGGCAGGCTTCTCGCCCATGATCCGCAATCGGTACACGACATGATGGCCGAGCCGGATGTCGGCAAGACGCTGGCGGAAATGAGCCTCGAAGAACTTATCAGGCATCGCAAGGCGCATCTGACAGCCTATCAGGACGCCGCGCTTGCCGACCGCTACGCCGCCTTCGTCGCCCACGCCAACGCCCTGGCCGCAAGGGAGCGCCTTTCGGACAAAGTACCCTTCGCCGTTGCCGTCACCTATGCCCGGATCTTGGCCTACAAGGACGAATACGAAGTGGCGCGGCTTCTGACCGATCCCGCTTTCGAAGCACATCTGCGCGACGAGATGGAGGGCGATTTCAAGCTGGCCCTCAATCTCGCGCCGCCCATCCTCGGCGGCAAGGATCCGAACGGCCGGCCGAAGAAGCGCGAATTCGGCGCCTGGATTCTGCCGCTTCTTCGCATGCTCGCGCCGATGAAGCGGCTGCGCGGCACGGCCCTCGATCCCTTTGGCTACATGGCGGAGCGCCGGCTGGAGCGCCGGCTGATCACCGAATATGAAGGCATCGCCGGGCGCGTGCTTGCGGGCCTCAATCACGACAACGAGGCGGAAGCCCTTGCCATCCTCTCATTGTTCGATGAGATAAGAGGCTTCGGCCCGGTCAAGGAGGAGGCTGCCCGGAAGATCATGGCCAAAATAGCCGACAAGCTGAAGGCCTATGAGGCGCCGCGGGAGAAGCAACGTGTTCCGGCCGATGCAGCCTGACGGCTTCGGGGCGGATATGAAACAAGCCTATCGACAGATGCGTTTGAGAAGCACGGGAGGAGAAGCCGGATGTTTGAAGGGGGATTGAACTTCGCACTTGGCGAGGAGATCGATGCGCTGCGTGATCAGGTGCGCCGCTTTGCCGACCGCCGCATCGCACCGTTTGCCGACGAGATCGATCGCAACAACAGTTTCCCGACGCATCTGTGGCGGGAGATGGGCGAGCTTGGCCTGCTCGGCGTCACCGTCGACGACGCCTATGGCGGCGCCGGCCTCGGCTACCTCGCCCATACCGTCGCGATGGAGGAGATCAGCCGCGCCTCCGCTTCCGTCGGCCTGAGCTATGGCGCCCATTCCAATCTCTGCGTCAATCAGATCCACCGCAACGGCACGACGGCGCAGAAGGAGCGCTACCTGCCGAAGCTGGTTTCCGGCGAACATATCGGCGCGCTTGCCATGTCGGAACCGGACTCGGGATCGGACGTGGTGTCGATGAAGCTGCAAGCCGAAAAGCGCGGGCACCGTTATCTACTGAACGGCAGCAAGATGTGGATCACCAACGGCCCGGACGCCGATGTTCTCGTCGTCTACGCCAAGACATCGCCGGATGCCGGACCGCGCGGGATCACCGCTTTTCTCGTCGAAAAAGGGTTCGCTGGCTTTTCCGTCGGCCAGAAGCTCGACAAGCTCGGCATGCGCGGTTCGAATACCTCGGAGCTGATCTTTCTGGATTGCGAAGTGCCGGAGGAAAATGTCCTCGGCCAGATCGATGGCGGCGTCCACGTGCTGATGTCGGGTCTCGATTACGAGCGCGTCGTACTATCAGGCGGTCCCGTCGGCATCATGGCCGCGTGCATGGATGTCGTGCTGCCCTATCTGCATGAGCGCAAGCAGTTCGGCCAGTCGATCGGCGAGTTCCAGCTCATGCAGGGCAAGCTTGCCGACATGTATGTGACGATGAATGCCGCTCGCGCCTATGTCTATGCGGTCGCCGCCGCCTGCGACCGCGGCGAGACGACCCGCAAGGATGCGGCTGGCTGTATTCTTTACTCCGCCGAAAAGGCGACGGCTCTTGCGCTCGAATGCATCCAGGCGCTCGGCGGCAACGGCTATACCAACGATTATCCCGCCGGCCGGCTGCTGCGCGACGCTAAGCTTTACGAGATCGGCGCCGGCACCTCCGAAATCCGGCGCATGCTGATCGGCCGCGAACTGTTCGCCGAAACTGCCTGATTGCGCAATTCCATTCCCATTAACGGTGAAGCCGCATGACCGTCCTGAAATCAGAGATATCGACGCATACGGATCGCTTCAGAGACAATCGCGTCGCCATGCTGGAGGCGATCGGCGTGGCGGACGCTGCCGCCCTGCAGGCGACGGACGGCGGCGGTGCGCAGGCGCGAGAGCGTCATGTCAGCCGCGGCAAGATGCTGCCGCGCGACCGGGTGATGGGACTGATCGATCCCGCAACACCGTTTCTGGAGATCGGCACGACGGCAGCCCATGGCCTCTATGGCGGCGACGCGCCGGGCGCCGGGCTCATTGCCGGCATCGGTCGTGTTTCCGGCCGCGATTGCATGATCGTCTGCAACGACGCCACGGTCAAAGGCGGCACCTACTATCCGATCACCGTGAAGAAGCATCTGCGGGCGCAGGAGATCGCGGCGGAAAACAATCTGCCCTGCCTCTATCTGGTCGATTCCGGAGGGGCCAATCTGCCGAACCAGGATGAGGTCTTTCCGGACCGCGATCATTTCGGCCGCATCTTTTACAATCAGGCCAATATGTCGGCAGCCGGCATTCCGCAGATCGCCGTGGTCATGGGCTCCTGCACCGCAGGCGGCGCGTATGTGCCTGCCATGTCCGATGAGGCCATCATCGTCGAAGGGCAGGGGACGATCTTTCTCGCCGGCCCGCCGCTGGTGAAGGCGGCGACCGGCGAAGTGGTTTCGGCCGAAGATCTCGGCGGCGGCGATGTTCACACGCGTCTTTCCGGCGTTGCCGACCATCTGGCGCGCGACGATGCGCATGCGCTTGCCCTGGCGCGGCAGGCGGTCGCCAATCTCAATCGCCGCAAGCCCATGACGGTCGAACTGTGCGCGCCCGAGCCGCCGCTTTACGATCCGGAAGAAATCCTCGGCATCGTCCCCTCCGATCCGCGCACGCCCTATGATGTGCGCGAGGTGATCGCCCGCATCGTCGACGGTTCGCGCTTCGATGAGTTCAAGGCCCGCTATGGCGCGACGCTGGTCTGCGGCTTTGCCCATGTCCACGGCATTCCGGTCGGCATCATTGCCAACAATGGCGTGCTGTTTTCGGAATCGGCGCTGAAGGGCGCCCATTTCGTCGAGCTTTGCTCGCAGCGCAAGATCCCACTGGTCTTCCTGCAGAACATCACCGGCTTCATGGTCGGCAGAAAGTACGAGACGGAGGGCATCGCCAAGAACGGCGCCAAGCTGGTGACGGCGGTCGCCACCACCAAGGTGCCGAAGATCACCATGCTGATCGGCGGCTCTTTCGGCGCCGGTAATTATGGCATGGCCGGCCGCGCCTATTCGCCGCGCTTCCTCTGGACCTGGCCCAACAGCCGCATCTCAGTGATGGGCGGCGAACAGGCGGCCGGTGTGCTTGCAACGGTGCGCGGCGAGGCGCTGGCCCGTGCCGGCAAGCCCTGGACGAAGGAGGAAGAGGCCGCCTTCAAGGTGCCGACGCTCAAGATGTTCGAGACCCAGAGCCACCCGCTCTATGCCTCGGCCCGGCTTTGGGACGATGGCATCATCGACCCGCGCAAGAGCCGTGACGTACTGGCTCTATCGCTTTCGGCCGCGCTCAATGCGCCGATCGAAGACACACGCTTTGGCCTGTTCAGAATGTGAGGAGATTGAGATGAAACGCGATACCATCAATGCCAAGAATGCGCCGCAGCCGCGCGGCGGCTATGCCCAGGCGGTAAAGCTCGAGAATTTCGAGAAACTGCTGTTCATCAGCGGCCAGATTCCGACGACCGCAGACGACGCGCTTCCCGAGGGATTCCAGGCCCAGGCCCGCCAGGTCTGGCTTAATATCGATGCCCAGTTGAAAGCGGCCGGCATGGGCAAGACCGATATCGTCAAGGTGACGACCTTTCTTGCCGATCGTCACCACACGATGGAGAACCGCGAGATCCGCAGCGAATATCTGGGTTCGCTCACGCCGGCCATGACGGTGGTGATTGCCGGTATTTTCGATACGGCCTGGCTGCTCGAAGTCGAGGTCATCGCCGCGCAATAGGGTCCGCTGATGTTTTCGAAGATACTGATCGCCAATCGCGGAGAAATCGCCTGCCGGATCATCCGGACGGCAAGACGCTTGGGCGTTCGCACGGTCGCCGTCTATTCGGATGCTGATATCGGCGCGATGCATGTGGCGTTGGCCGATGAAGCCATTCATATCGGCGCGGCCGCCGCCGGCGAAAGCTATCTTTCGAAGGAGAAGATCATCGCGGCCGCCGGGCGGGCCGACGCGGAAGCCATTCACCCCGGCTATGGCTTCCTGTCGGAAAATGCCGATTTTGCCGAGGCGGTCGAGAAGGCCGGACTGGTCTTCATCGGCCCTTCGCCGAGCTCGATCCGCGCCATGGGTCTCAAGGATGCGGCCAAGGCGCTGATGGAGCGGGCCGGCGTGCCCGTCGTGCCCGGTTATCACGGCGAGAGGCAGGAGCCGGGCTTCCTGGCCGAGCAGGCCGGTAGCATCGGCTTTCCCGTGTTGATCAAGGCACGGGCGGGCGGCGGCGGCAAGGGCATGCGCCGCGTCGATCGGCCTGACGATTTTCCGGCCGCGCTGGAAGCTGCAAAGCGGGAGGCGAAATCGGCCTTCGGCGATGATGCCGTGCTGATCGAAAAATATCTCATCCAGCCTCGCCACATCGAAATCCAGGTTTTCGGCGATAGCCAGGGCAATGTCGTGCATCTCTTCGAGCGCGATTGCTCGCTGCAGCGCCGGCACCAGAAGGTGATCGAGGAGGCGCCGGCGCCCGGCATGACGCAGGAGATGCGCAACGCCATGGGCGAGGCGGCGGTACGGGCTGCACGGGCCATTGACTATCGCGGCGCCGGCACAGTCGAGTTCATCGCCGATGTCTCTGACGGCCTGTCGCCGGATCACTTCTTCTTCATGGAGATGAATACCCGCCTGCAGGTCGAGCATCCCGTCACCGAGGCGATTGCCGGCGTCGATCTGGTGGAATGGCAGTTAAGGATTGCCGGTGGCGAGCCTTTACTGAAGACGCAGGCCGAACTTGCGATAAACGGTTGGGCCTTCGAAGCGCGGATCTACGCAGAGGATCCATCGCGCGGCTTCCTGCCGGCAACCGGCACGCTGTCGCATCTGAGGTTTCCCGATGGCGATGTCCGCATCGATGCGGGCGTGCGCGAGGGGGATAGCATCACGCCGCACTACGATCCGCTGATCGCCAAGCTGACGGTTCACGCGCCGGATCGCCCGGCAGCACTTGCCAGGCTGACGCGAGCTTTGGAGCAGACGCAGGTGGCGGGAACCACCACCAATCTCGATTTCCTCATTCGCCTCAGCCGCCAGCCGGATTTCTTCGCCGGCCGTCCGGATACGGGGCTGATCGACCGGGAAGCGGAGGCCCTGACATCGGCGCAACAGCCTGACGATGCGGCGCTCGCTATTGCAGCCATTGTCGAGGCAGGCGGCTTTGCCCGGCTCGATGGAAGTGATCCCTGGCATGCGCTCGGCGCCTGGCAGCTCTGGGGCGAAATGAGCCGGCCCGTGACGCTGCATTTCGGCAGCGGGCAGGCGAATTGCCGCGTGATCGCAAAAGGCGGGCAGCTTTTCAGCGTCGCCTTCGATGACCGCACCATTCCGGTCCGCCTCATGGCAGATGGCAATGGTGTCCGTCGCGTCGAGATCGACGGCCGGCAGTCGAGCGTCGATATGTTCGAGGCATCGCATGGCATGACGCTGTTCCTCGACGGGCGCACGCATCATTTTCATCGGCTCGATCCGCTGGACGGCGGCGAAGAGGCGACCGCCGGCGGCGATCGACTGATCGCCCCGATGCCGGGCCTCGTCAAGATCGTCCGCGTCCGCGAGGGCGAAACGGTGGCCAAGGGGCAGGCGCTGATCATCATGGAGGCCATGAAAATGGAATTGACGCTGACGGCGATGCGCGACGGCGTCGTGGAGAGCCTGCATGTCGGCGAGGGCGATCAGACCAGTGAGAGCGCCGTCCTTCTGTTGCTCCGCCCGGAGGATACGGCATGATTGAAGAGCCCTCCGACCATGTCACGATCGTCGAGATGGCTCCGCGTGACGGTCTGCAGAACGAAAAGCAACCCATCGATACGGCAAGAAAGATCGAGCTGGTGAACCTGCTCTCCGATTGCGGTTTCGAGCGCATCGAGGTCACCAGCTTCGTCAGCCCGAAATGGGTGCCGCAGCTTGCCGACGCCGCCACCGTCATGGCCGGGATAGAGCGTAGACCAGGTGTGCGCTATGCTGCGCTGACGCCGAACATGCAGGGTTTCGAGGCGGCACTTGCGGCCGGTGCAGACGAAGTGGCGATCTTTGCATCTGCTTCCGAAACATTCTCCATGCGCAATATCAATTGCTCCATAGCCGAGAGCATCGAGCGCTTCCGGCCGGTGGCGGCCGCGAGCCGCGATCACGGCCTTCCTCTGCGCGGCTATGTCAGCTGCGTCGTCGAATGCCCTTATGAAGGCCCGGTATCGCCGGAGAAGGTTGCCGATGTTGCCTGGCAATTGCGGGCGCTCGGCTGCTATGAAATCAGCCTCGGCGATACGATCGGCAAGGGAACGCCGGAGGCTGTCGACAGAATGCTCGCGGCGGTTCTGGCCGAACTTCCCGTCGCAGCACTCGCCGGCCATTTTCACGATACGTCCGGGCGCGCGCTCGACAATATCGCTGTTGCCCTGGAGCGCGGCTTGCGGGTGTTCGATGCCGCCGCCGGCGGCCTCGGCGGCTGCCCCTTCGCACCTGGCGCAAAAGGCAATGTCGATACGGTGGCCGTGCATGACTATCTGGTTTCGCGCGGCTTCCGGACCGGCCTTGACGAAGAGAAGCTCGGCCGAGCCGCTGCCTTCGCGCGAAGCCTGAGGAGTGCCGCATGATATCGAAAACGATCCATGTCCTTGTCGATGAGCGTGGTGTCGCCCAGCTGACGCTGGCGCGCCCGGAAAAGCACAATGCCCTGTCGGCAGAGATGATCGATGACTTGACCGCTGCAATCCATGATCTCGGCCACGACAAAACTGTCCGCGTCGTCGTGCTTGCAGGCGAGGGGGCAAGCTTTTGCGCCGGCGGCGATCTCGGTTGGATGCGCGCCCAATTCGACGCGACGCGCGCCGGGCGCATGGTTGAGGCTCGCCGGCTTGCCATGCTTTTCAAGGCATTGAACGAATTGCCCAAGCCGCTGGTCGCGCGTGTCCACGGTAATGCCTTCGGTGGCGGCATCGGCATCCTCAGCGTGTGTGACTTGGTGATTGCCGCGTCCACGGCACGCTTCGGTCTGACGGAGGTCCGCCTCGGCATCATCCCCGCCACCATCAGCCCTTACGTCGTTGCCCGCATCGGCGAGGCGAATGCCCGTCCGCTCTTCCTCTCGGGCAAGATCATCGATGCCTGGCAAGCGCATGCCGCCGGCCTGCTTTCCCGTGTCGTCCCCGAGGAGGCGCTGGACGAGGCCGTCGAAGCGGAAGTCCGGCATTTCCTTGCCGCGTCTCCGCAAGCTGCAGCCCGCGCCAAGGCGCTGGCTCGCTCGGTCGGCAGGCCGATTACCGACGGCATGATCGATCACGTCGTCGAGCAATTGGCGGATGCGTGGGAGAGCGAGGAGGCAAAGGAGGGCGTTGCCGCCTTCTTCGAAAAGCGGCCACCGAACTGGCGAGAGGCCTAGACGACCCTGTTACGCTCGATGGTCAGTTGCGGGAACTCGCCGTTTCCCACCGCCAGGTCGCCGGAAGCTGGCTTGTCCCAGCGAAAGCCCATGATCGCGCCTTTCTCCATTTCCTGGAAGAGATTGTCTGAGATGAGCGCCGAGCCGGCGCCATCCGCTACCGATACGACGCAGCCGATGCCGGCATGGCGGATAATGTTGCCTGTGGCGACGACGTTGCGGAGATAAGGCCCCCAGCCGAGTTTCAGGCCCCAAAGCGGCGCGTTTTCGATGACGTTATCGGCAATCAGCGTGTCGGCCTCGGCCGATATCCCGATGCCGAAACCGCTTTCCTGAGCGTAAGGCGCTGTTAGCGACAGGTTGCGGACGATATTGCCCGTCACGGTGGCGAGCCGGCCGCCTTTGTCGAAATTGGCGACGGCGATGCCGTTTGCCGCGCCGTCGATCAGGTTGTTGTTGATGACGGCGCCTTCGAATTCGAATTCGCAGAAGATTGCCGTCTCGCCGGAGCGCAGGCATTGATTGGCCGATATCTGGACGTTCGATGCCGAATTGGCGCGGATCGCAGTGAAGGCGCAATCGGCAATGCGGTTGCCGGAAACCAGAACATCATCGGCCCGAAAGACGTTGATGCCGTTGCCGTTCTGGCCGGTGCCGCCGCCATTGGCGCCGATGCGGGCTATGCGGTTGTCGGTGACGCTGCTGCCGTCCTCGGCCTTCTCCCAGCGATGGATGAGGATGCCGCCATTGCCGCAATCCTCGACGCTATTGCCTGTGACCGTCAATCCGGCCGATTGGACGGAATAGATGCCGGCCTCGGCGGCGCCGGAGATGCGGCTGCGCTCGATCCGGCCGCCGCAGCGCTCCAGTTGCAGCGCATGTTTGCGGCTGCCGGCAATCAAGCAATTGTCGATCAGCACCTCGTCGACACCGGTGAATTGCAGGAGACCACCGGCATAGTCGACAAGCCAGCGATTGCCGCCATCGAAGACGATGCCGGAAAGCTCGATGCGCCTGGCCTTATCGGCGTTCATCAGGTGGCCGTCGCCGCCATAGACGAGGCGCGTGGCGCCGGGCACGCCGGTTATGCGGGTATTATCAGGCAGCGTCAGGTTCGAGACGGTGTAGTTGCCTGGCGGCAGGAGGAGAGGCACGTTGTTGCGCGCGGCACTATCGATCATCGCCTGCAGCTTGCCGCTCTTGATATCGCTCGTGCCCGGCGTCGCCTTGTAGGCGATGGCGTCGATCGGGCCGCGCAGCGCGGCGCCGTTCATCCCGGCAAGCGGCGCAGCAAAAATGCGGGGCGCAAACAGGCCGGCGGCGGCAGAAGCCGCCACAGAGGCGATGAACGCGCGGCGCTGGATCATTGCGGACTCCCGAAATAGCACTCAGCAAGCAGAAATCGTGCCACGAGCATCTGTCCCGTTTTGGCACGCATGCGACGCCGAATCTGCGACTTGGACGCTTTCCTCCTGGGCGTCGGGCCGCGCGCTTATCGTTTCGTTTACCGATCCGGCCCGGACGATGGCTGGAATTCGATCGGTTCGCGCTGTGGGCGAATCGCGGCGCATGCTAGCTCTGCCACATGCGGATCGCAGCCTTTCAACGTATGGCACTCTTCGACGCCGTCGATCGGACGACGGAGGTGCTGGCGCGCGATGTGGCATGGGCGGAAGCACAAGGCATCGACCTCGCCCTTTTTCCCGAATGCTACCTTCAGGGACACAGCTACAACAAGGCGATTGCCAGGCGGCGCGCCCTCTCTCTCGATGATCCCGCCCTGAATACCTTGATTGGCCGCTGCGCGTCGGCAAGGACGACCGCGGTCATCGGGCTTTTCGAGCTGCGAGGGGAGGCGATCTACAACAGCGCAATCGTCGTCAAGGCAGGTCAGATAATCGGGGTCTATGCCAAGGCGCATCCCCTCGAGAGCGGCTGCACGCCGGGAACGGATTTTCCTATCTGGGCACTGGACGATTGGCGCTTCGGCATCAATATCTGCGCCGATCTCAGATATCCCTACACGGCATCCCGGCTTGCCAGAAAGGGTGCCGGCCTCATCTGCAATCCCATCAATCTTATGCTGCGGCCTCACAAGGCGGAGATGTGGCACAAGCCGGGCATATCGAGCCTGCAAATATGCGCCAGGCACACGAAATGCTGGGTCATGGCGTCGGATGTCGTCGGCAGCAATGACGACGGCTGGCTCAGTTATGGCAGCTCAGCGATCGTCGATCCCAACGGCGTCGTCGTCGCGAAGGCGAAGCCGTATAGCGAGGATGTGCTGGTCTTCGATCTGCCCGATCGACAGCATGAAGGCAAATTCGATCAAAAAGCTGGTGTCATCGCTACATAATCGCGCAAATCACGCTATCCTTTCATCCATGAGACCAGAACAACTGCTTTATCCAGCGCCCGAGGGATTGTTCTGTCCGATCGGTGGCTTCTATATCGACCCCGTGCAGCCGGTCGAACGGGCGCTCGTCACGCATGGCCATTCCGACCATGCCCGCTCCGGCCATACCCATGTGCTCGCCACGCGCCAGACCCTGGATATCATGCGTATTCGTTACGGCACCGGCTTTGCCGGCTCGGAACAGGCGGTCGGCTTCGGCGAGGAGGTGACGATCAACGAGGTTAAGGTGCGGTTCCATCCGGCGGGTCATGTTCTCGGCTCGGCGCAGATCGCGGTGGAGAAGGATGGGCTGCGGATCGTCGTCTCCGGGGACTACAAGCGCCGGCCGGATCCGACCTGCGCCGCCTATGTACCCGTTCCCTGCGATGTCTTCATCACCGAGGCTACCTTTGGGCTGCCGGTGTTCCACCATCCCGACCCGATGGAAGAGACGCAGAAGTTTCTGGCTTCCCTTCGCCAATTCCCGGAGCGGACCCATCTGATCGGCGCCTATGCGCTTGGCAAGGCGCAGCGCGTCATCCGGCTGCTGCGCGATGCCGGCTACGACGAGCCGATCTATATTCACGGCGCGCTCGAGACCCTGTGCGATTACTACGTCAGTCAGGGCATTATGCTCGGCGAGTTGCGGCCGGCAACGGTCGAGAGCCGCGATCAGTCGATCTTCCAGGGCGCCGTGGTCGTCGGCCCGCCATCGGCATTTTCCGATCGCTGGGCAAGGCGGTTTCATGATCCGCTGCCGGCCTTTGCCTCCGGCTGGATGCTGGTGCGCCAGCGTGCCAAGCAGCTCGGCGTCGAGCTGCCGCTCGTCATCTCAGATCATTGCGATTGGCCGGAGCTGACGGAGACGATTTCCGAATTGAAGCCGGGCGAGGTCTGGGTCACCCACGGACGCGAGGAAGCGCTCGTCCGCTGGTGCGAGCTGCAGGGTATTGCGGCGAAGCCTTTGCATCTCATCGGCTATGAAGACGAGGGCGATTGATGAAAGCCTTTGCCGATCTTCTCGACCGCCTGGTGCTGACGCCGAGCCGCAACGGCAAGCTGAAGCTGTTGACCGATTATTTCCGCGACACGCCGGACCCCGATCGCGGCTATGGTCTCGCCGCCATCGCCGGCACGCTCGAGGTTCGCAACGTCAAGCCCGCGATGCTGCGCGAACTCGTGCTGGAGCGCATGGACGACGTGCTGTTCCGCTATTCCTACGACTATGTCGGCGATCTCGCCGAGACCATATCGCTGGTCTGGGACAAGGAAAGCGACATCGTGCGCCCGGCCGGCGAGCAGCCCAGGCTCGGCGAGGTCGTCCGCGGCATGAATGCGCTTGGCCGTACCGAGGTGCGCAGCTTCGTTCGAGACCTGCTTGATCGGCTGGATACCTCGGGCCGCTTCGCCTTCCTGAAGCTCGCCACCGGCGCCTTGCGCATCGGGGTATCGGCCCGGCTCGCCAAGCAGGCACTGGCAGAGCTCAGCGGCAAGGACGTGACCGAAATCGAAACCCTGTGGCATGGTCTGCAGCCACCCTATGAGAGCCTGTTCCGCTGGCTTGAAGGGCTGGCAGAGCGGCCGGTGCTGGCGACGCCGGCGATCTTCCATTCCGTCATGCTCGCCAATCCGGTCGAGCCAGGCGATCTCGACGGGCTCGATCCGAAGGATTTCGCAGCCGAGTGGAAATGGGACGGCATCCGCGTCCAGCTTTCGCGTGCCGGGTCCACGAGCAAGCTCTATTCCCGCTCCGGCGACGATATCTCCGGCGCCTTTCCCGACATCGTCGATGCGATGAGCTTCGAGGGCGTCATGGATGGCGAGCTGCTGATCGGCGGCACGGTGCGCTCCAACAACCCGACGCGCAGCTTTTCAGACCTGCAGCAGCGCCTTAACCGCAAGACGGTCACGCCGAAGATGCTGGAGGAATATCCTGCCTTCATCCGCGCCTACGACCTGCTGTTCGACGGCGAGGAGGATGTGCGCGGCCGCGGCTTTCTCGATCGGCGCGAACGGCTGGCTGAGATCGTCGAGGCGGCACCCCATGACCGTTTCGATCTTTCGCCCCTCGTCGAGTTCACCTCCTGGGAGGAACTGGAGTGGCTGCGCGCCTCGCCGCCCGATCCGGTGATCGAAGGCGTGATGATCAAGCGCCGGGACAGCGCCTATCTTGCCGGACGGGCCAAAGGCCCTTGGTTCAAATGGAAGCGCGACCCCTACAATGTCGATGCCGTGCTGATGTACGCGCAGCGCGGTCATGGCAAGCGTTCCAGCTATTATTCCGACTTCACCTTCGGCGTCTGGTCGATGACGCCGGAGGGCGAGCAGCTGGTGCCCGTCGGCAAAGCCTATTTCGGTTTCACCGATGCTGAGCTCGAAGTGCTCGACAAATTCGTTCGCAACAATACGGTCGATCGCTTCGGTCCGGTGCGGGCGGTGCGCGCCGATCGCGATTTCGGCTTCGTTCTCGAAGTCGCCTTCGAGGGGATAAACCGCTCCACCCGTCATAAATCCGGTGTTGCGATGCGTTTTCCCCGCATTGCCAGGCTTCGGCCGGACAAGCCGCCCTATGAGGCGGATCGGCTAGAAAGTTTGATCGCACTGATTGACGCGAAGGCTCCCGCTGTTGATGAATAGGTGAGGGCGATTCCTCACCACAATGTGAGTTGGCCCTGCCTTTCAACCCGTGCAATTTTGAACTGCGCCGGGATAATTGGACAGAGCCTATGACCATGTCTGACGACAACACATTCCGTCCCAATCGCCGCGGCGTTCTTGCCGGCCTCGCCGCCGCGCTTTTCGCTCCCAACATCGTTAGGGCTGCCGATGACAGCACGGCCGGCCCTAAGCCTGCCGATGGCAAGAGCGCCGTCGCCAAGAATGAGGAAAAGGCAGCGGATGCGCCGCCGCTGCTGTCGGGCGATTATGCCAAGGAGCGCCACCTGTTCCGCACGGATCTGCTGAGCAAGGGGCCTGCTCCCGACATATACGAACCGCTGGTGACGCCGTCGACCGCCGACCAGCTTTTCTATCGCAGCGGCGTCGGCAGCGAGTTGGAGCTCGTCGCCTGGGTTTCCCGCTACACGCGAACGGCCAAGCCGAAACCGGCCGTGCTTTTCCTGCATGGCGGCAACGCTATCGGCCAGGGTCATTGGCAGCTGATGAAGCCTTATATCGAGGCTGGCTACGTCGTCATGATCCCTTCGATGCGGGGTGAAAACGGCCAGAAGGGCAATTTCTCCGGGTTTTATGACGAGGTTTCGGATGTGCTGGCCGCTTCCAACCGGCTGCGGCATCTGCCCGGCGTCGACCCGCATCGCATGTTCCTGGCTGGGCATAGCGTGGGGGGTACGCTGACAATGCTCGTTGCCATGTCGACCAGGCGCTTCCGCGCGGCCGCGCCGATATCAGGCAATCCGGATGCTTATGCCTTCTTCAGCCGTTATCCGCAGGATATCCGCTTCAATACCAAGAACCCGCGCGAATATCAGATGCGCTCGCCGCTCTGCTATGCGCACAACTTCAAATGCCCGATGAAGCTGTTTCACGGCACTGAGGAGGCTCATTTCGACTCGCGGCTCGCTCTGCTCGCCAAGCGGGCGACGGCGGGCGGCGTGAAGATGGACATGGAAACCATGCCGGGCAGCCACAATTCCGCGCTGCCGGGCGAGATCGAGCAAAGCATCCGGTTCTTCGAAAGCGTGGCCGCCTAACAGTAATTCCAGGAAAAATGCACAGCGGTTTTCCGTCCGGAATCGCCTCAGAGCAACGCATAGAGCGGTTCGGCGAATCCGTGAAACGTCGCGCCGCGCTATGTATCGGCTATGCCATCAATCTTTCGATCAGTGCCGCCGCCGCTTCCGCGATCACCGTTCCGGGCGGGAAGATCGCGTCCGCGCCGGCGGCCTCCAGTGCTGCGAAATCCTGGGGCGGGATGACGCCGCCGACGGCGATCAGGATATTGCCGGCGTGGCGGCGGGCGAGCGCTTCCTTCAGCTCCGGCACCAGCGTCAAGTGGCCTGCAGCCAGTGATGATGCGCCGAGGATATCAACACCTTCACGGACGGCGACATCGGCCACTTCCTCCGGTGTCTGGAACATCGCGCCGACGATGACATCGAAGCCGAGATCGGCAAATGCCGTTGCGATGACCTTCTGGCCGCGATCGTGACCGTCCTGACCCATCTTGGCGATGAGGATGCGGGGTTTCTCGCCACGCGCCTTGCGGAAGGCTTCGACCTTGGCGACGGCCTTGTTGAATGCTGGGTCGGCATCGCCGACTTCCTGGCGATAGACGCCCGAAATGGTCCTGATCTCGGCAACGTGCCGGCCATAGGCCTTTTCCAGCGCCAGCGAAATTTCGCCAACCGTCGCTCTCGCCCGCGCCGCCTTGACCGCGAAGTCGAGCAGATTGCCGGTGCCGTTGCGCGCGGCGTCTGCCAGAGCATCCAAGGCGGCTTCGACCGCAGCCGTCTCGCGCGTGCCCTTCAATTGCTGCAATTTCGAGAGCTGCCGGGCGCGCACCTCGGAATTGTCCACCTTGAGCACGTCGACTTCGATGTCCTTTTCCGGCCTTGAAAAATTGATGCCGACGAGGATCTGATGGCCGCTGTCGATGCGTGCCTGCGTGCGCGCGGCCGCCTCTTCGATCCTGAGCTTCGGAATGCCCTTCTCGATCGCCTTCGCCATGCCGCCGAGCGCCTCGACCTCCTCGATATGGGCAAGGGCGCGGGCTGCAAGATCATGGGTCAGCCGCTCGACATAGGCCGAGCCGCCCCAGGGGTCGATGATGCCTGATGTGCCGGATTCCTTCTGCAGCAGGATCTGCGTGTTGCGGGCGATGCGGGCCGAATGATCGGTCGGCAGCGCCAGCGCCTCGTCGAAGGAATTGGTGTGGAGCGACTGCGTATGCCCCTGCGTCGCCGCCATGGCCTCGACCATGGTGCGGATGATGTTGTTCATCGGATCCTGCGCCGTCAACGACCAGCCGGAGGTCTGGCTGTGCGTCCTGAGCGCCAGGGATTTCTGGTCCTTCGGCGCGAAATTCTTCTGCATCAGCGCGGCCCAGATCAGGCGGCCGGCGCGCATCTTGGCGACTTCCATGAAGAAGTTCATGCCGACTGCCCAGAAGAAGGAGAGGCGGGGGGCGAAGCTGTCTATGTCCAGTCCGGCAGCGACCCCGGCCCGTGCATATTCTATGCCGTCGGCGATCGTATAGGCGAGCTCCAGATCCGCGCTCGCACCGGCCTCCTGCATGTGGTAGCCGGAGATAGAGATGGAGTTGAACTTCGGCATGCGCTGGCTGGTGTAGCTGAAAATATCCGAAACGATCCGCATCGAAGGCTGCGGCGGATAGATATAGGTGTTTCGGACCATGAACTCCTTGAGGATATCGTTCTGGATCGTGCCGGAAAGCTTGTCCTCGGAAACGCCCTGTTCCTCCGCCGCGACGATATAGAGCGCCATGATGGGCAGCACGGCGCCGTTCATAGTCATGGACACGCTCATCTCGTCGAGCGGTATACCGTCAAAGAGCTGGCGCATGTCGAGGATGGAATCGATCGCGACGCCTGCCATGCCGACGTCGCCCGCCACGCGCGGATGATCGCTGTCATAGCCGCGATGGGTGGCGAGATCGAAGGCGACGGAGAGGCCTTTCTGTCCGGCGGCAAGATTGCGGCGATAGAAGGCGTTGGATTCCTCGGCGGTGGAAAAGCCCGCATACTGCCTGATGGTCCAGGGCTGCTGGACATACATGGTCGGATAGGGCCCGCGCAGGAAAGGGGCGGCGCCCGGATGGGTATCGAGGAAATGCAAGCCGGCGAGGTCGCTCTCACCGTAGCTGCGCTTGACGGCGATCCCTTCCGGCGTGTCCCAGGCCGGCGCGCTTGTCGTGCGTGTCTTGGCTTGCGGCTTTGCCCAGGGGATATTGGCGAAATCGGGAATCAGGGTCATGCGGCCGGTACCTCCGCGAACGCCGAGCCTGCGTTACGCCCAGCTGCGACGAATTCGATGATCGTTCTCATGCCCCCAATCCTTCATCCAGCCGTATCGGCGTCAGCCCCATCCCGCCAACGAGCGGACCCAGCGGCCCCAAGACCGCAACCGGCCGGTCCGCCTTCATCGCAAACAATGTGGTTCCGACAATCGGCTTGGCGATGCGGCTTGCGCGCGCCTCGGCAACCATCGCCGCCAGCCGGCCGCTGGCGATGACGTTCGCCAATCCGCCGTCGCGTTCGATGCCGGTAAAGATCTCCCATGCCTTTTCGGCAAGAGCGTCCGTCAGCGCCTCGATGCCGCCGGCGCCGGCGGCGGGATCGGCGACATGGTCGAGATGGCTTTCGGCGATCAGAATCGTCTGCGTATTGCGCGCCAGGCGCCGCGCCAGCGGATCGGGGATGCCATGCGTCAGGCTGTGCGGCAGCACGGCGATTTCGTCGGCGCCGCCGGTGCCCGCCGCAAAGACCGCGATCGTATTGCGCAGAATGTTGGTCTCCGGATCTAGCGTCGTGAGCATGCGATAGCTCGTTTCCATGAAGATATGCGCGGGCTGCGGATCGGAGGCGCCGCAGGCCTCGGCGATGCGGCTGAAGATCAATCGCGCGGCACGGACCTTGGCCATGGTCGTGAATTGGTTCTGGTCGGCTGAAAGGCAGAGGCTCGTTGCGGCCAGAACGGCCTCCGGTGAAAGTCCCACCTCATCCAGCGACCGCAGATGGCCTGCGAGGCTTGCGGCCATGACCGCCAGCTCCTGCGCCTCGGTTCCGCCGGCATTGTGGACTGAGCGGCCGTCTGCATTGACGGTGGTGCCGGGCAGCTTCTGTTCGGACAAACGGCGAATGTCCCTTGCTGTCTCGGCCTGTTTGTCGCCCATCGAGAAAGCGTCAAGGCCAAGATGCAGCGCCGCGGGCGGTTTTTCTCCGAAGGCAGCGATCAGAGTCTTCGCGGTGTCGGGAGTGAAGCCATCGAGGCGCAGCGAGACATTCTTGCCCGACATCACCGTGACAAGCCGGTTGGCGAGCGCCTCCCTCTCCGTGTCGATTCCGGTGCCGAAGCCTGAGGCCGAGGTTTTGGAGACGAGGCAAATCCCGCTTGCACCGTTGGCAAGATCGTCATCGAGCTGTTGCAGGGCACGATCCATGTCGGGATCGTCCAGTCGCTGGGTGACTGTCCAGGGGAGATCGGCTCGTCCGCGCGATAGTGGCGCGCAATCGCGGCGGCGCTCGTAGAGTGGTTCGATCGCGATGCCGTCATCGGTTTGCGAGACCAGCGTTTCCTGAAAATCCTTGCCCTTCAGCGCCCGTTCCACCAGCTTGAGCCATGTCTTGCGATCGGCTCCAGCGAAGATGTTCGGGTCGAGACTGTCGATATTCATGCCATCCTCCGTCCCGCTATGGTCTAGCCCATGATGTCGCGGGGGAAAACAGGAGTTTGGCCAATCCGTGCAATATCTTCGCCCGTGACGCCAGCCTCGCTCCAGCCGCGCCGGTCATCATGCCGCCGACCCGACGTGTGTTCCAACTGGTTTCCGATGATGGCCGATCTGCTGCCCGTTTCCCGCCACCTGCTTGCCGCTACCGCTTTGGCGACATTGTCCGCCTGCAGCGTCATTCCCGATACCGGTGCGACCGATCCTGATCGGTTCGTGCAGGAAACGTCACCGGTCTTCTATCGGCCCGAAGGCATCGATCCGCAGAAGGTGCGGCGCCTGCCGGTGCAGCCCGTGCCGCAATCGCGCGATCTCTTCCGCACGCAATTCCATCAGACCTATGGCCTGCCGACCTTCAATCCGGTGCATCAGGCCATGTATGCGCAGCGAGACGAGGACGATTTCACGCTGCCGGCCATCCCCTACAAGCGCATCGATCCACGTTTCCTGCGGCAGGAGGTGGACTACACGACCAACGAGCGGCCCGGCACGATCGTCGTCGATACCAGAAGCCACTATCTCTATTTCATCGAGCCGGGCGGCAAGGCGATGCGCTATGGCGTAGGCCTCGGTGCGGCAGGTTACGCCTGGCATGGCAGGGGCGTCATTCAGTCGAAGCAGAAATGGCCGCGCTGGACTCCGCCCGCCGAAATGGTTGCCCGCGAACCGCAGATGAGGCCGCTTTCGGCAGAGCGCGGCGGCATGAATCCGGGGCCGACCAATCCGCTCGGCGCGCGTGCGCTCTACATCTATCAGAATGGCAAGGACACGCTTTACCGCGTCCATGGCACGCCGGATTGGCAGTCGATCGGCAAGGCAGCATCCTCCGGCTGCGTGCGCATGCTCAACCAGGATGTGATGGATTTATACAGCCGCGTGCCCGACAAAGCGGAAATCGTCGTTTTGTAGCGGTAATTTACCACAAATTTTCGTGATGTTGCATAAGTGCGATAGCCGCGCTCGGCTGCGCTCTTTAGTTTTGCTCCTGTCTCTGCGAACCTCGGGGCAGCCGAATCAGCTTTTTGTTGCGGGTTCTTGCTTCCCTTCAATAGGAACGATGCTGTCGACATGAGCCTGCCTTCATCCTTTTCCCGACGTAATTTCCTCGCCCTTGCTGGCATCGGTGCCGTCTCGACGCTCGCCGGCTGTGCCTCCACCATCGACAACGGCCCTGTCGTCAGCCCGGTGCAATATACCGGCGCGCCCAGGCCGTTCCGTACCTGGCTCTCCAGCTATGACGGTGAGCAACCGGATCCAGCCGTGATCTATGCGGCCATGGACGATGGCGGCTTCCATCTCCCGGCGATTCCCTATCAGCAGATCGATCCGCGCTTTTATCGCCAGCGCGTCGTCGATCCCACAGGCGAAGCGCCGGGCAGTGTAATCGTCAATACCACCCAGCGCATGCTCTACGTCACCGAGCAGGGCGGCACGGCGATGCGCTACGGCATCGGCGTCGGTCGCGAAGGCTTTGCCTGGCAGGGCCGCGGCGTCATTCAGTGGCGCAAGAAGTGGCCGCGTTGGAACCCGCCGGACGAAATGGTTGCCCGCCAGCCGGAGCTCGTCAAGTTCTCCATCGCCAATGGCGGCATGGATCCGGGCCTGAAGAACCCGCTCGGCGCGCGCGCTCTCTATATCTTCGAGGGCAAGCAGGATTCGCTTTATCGCCTGCACGGCAACCCGGACTGGCGCTCCATCGGCAAGGCCGTTTCTTCCGGCTGCGTCCGTCTGCTGAACCAGGACGTCATCGATCTCTATGATCGCGTGCCGGAACGCGCGCCGATCCTGGTGACGTCTTAACGTCGGGTTATTGTCGCAACAGGGACGCCACGAATGCGGGCGTCCTTCCTCGCCCCTCTATCCTACCGAACGGGCGGGCGAGATGATCAAGGCAGCCGCCGCTCACTCGGCCGTCAGATTGGTCTTCAATTGCTGTAGCCGGTCGCGCAGATTGGCGATTTCAGTCATGTCGCAGCCGGTGGCCTCGCCGATGGTGCCGACCTGGCATTTCATACCGGTACCCTTCTCCGTCAGTGAAATGATCACCTGCCGCTCGTCCTTCGGGTCGCGCGTGCGGCTGATCAGGCCAGCCTGCTCCAATCGCTTCAACAGGGGCGACAGTGTGCCGGAATCAAGATCCAGCTTTTCGCCGATGGTCTTGACCGAAAGGCGACCCTTTTCCCACAGCACGAGCATGACGAGATATTGCGGATAGGTGAGGCCGACGCGATCGAGGATCGGCTTGTAAGCACGGTTGAAGGCATGTGCGGCGCTGTAGACGGCAAAACAAAGCTGCCTTTCAAGCCGCTTTTCTTCGTCGGGGATCATGCTTTGCCCATTTGGCTTGTCCGTCATTGCTGCTCCGCCATTTTCTTGTTGGGTGCATTGTCACAAATTCACTTTGCAAAATCAAATTGCAAAAATATATATTGCGCACGATTAAATCGTGATATATAAAATCGACATCCAACCCAAAGGAGAGATGACATGCCTATTCTCTACACCACCAAAGCTTCCGCCACCGGTGGCCGCGCTGGCCGCGCTGTTTCCGAAAATGGCGTCCTCGACGTCACGCTGACTGTGCCGAAGGAACTCGGCGGCGATGGCGCTACCGGCACCAATCCCGAGCAGCTCTTTGCGGCTGGCTATTCTGCCTGCTTCCTCGGCGCTTTGAAATTTGTGGCAGGCCAGCAGAAGGTCAAGATTCCGGAAGACGCCAAGGTGACCGCGACTGTCGGCATCGGCCCGCGCGCGGACGGCGGCGGCTTCGGCATCGAGGTGTCTCTGTCCGTCCACATTCCCGGCATGGACAAGGCCGAGGCTGAGAAGCTCGCCGCCGCCGCCCACATCGTCTGCCCTTATAGCCACGCCCTGCGCACGTCGACCGAAGTGCCGGTCACGGTCGCCTAAAACGAAATCCTCTCACGCGGCCGCGTAAAAGGCGGACAAATCAAAATTGGGAGCGGTGAGCTTTTTGCTTGCCGCTCCTTTTCTTTTGCAAGAAATACGCTATATATTTTCTCAGGAAAGGATAAGGCGATGACAAAAGCTCAAATAGCAGGTCATTCGGCGCCTGGTGAGGCTGCCGTCATCACCAAGGCGGTTGTCAATGCCGCCGAGCGGCTGGGATTGAATGCGCGCATATTGGCTGCGGTGATCGGCGTTTCCGAGGCGACCGTCTCGCGCATGAAACGGCAGGATCACCTTCTGGAGCGTGACAGCAAGCCATTCGAACTTGCCGTGCTTTTCGTTCGCCTCTTTCGCTCGCTCGATGCCATTGTGGGCGGCGATGAGATGGTGGCGCGCCAATGGCTGCGCAACGGCAATCTCGCCCTTGGCGCCGCGCCGCAAGATAAGATTACCTCTATTTCTGGTTTGACCGATGTCCTTGCCTATCTGGACGCCCGCCGCGCTCTCATCTGAGGCGGGGGCAATTTCCGGCCGTTATTGGCGGCTGGTGGAATCGCAGCATCAGGTCTCGACGCTGAAACTGGTCGATACGCTGGAAGAGCAGGCGCTCCTCGAAAATCTTCTGGAAGAAAGCAAGCCGGTCCTGCCGCCGGAATGTGCCGGGCTCGACTATCTGCTCGCCACGCCCTTTCGCTATGGCGCGATCTATCCGCACGGTTCCCGCTTCCGCCGTGCCGGCCGCACGCTCGGCGTTTTCTACGCCTCCGAACAGGTGGAGACGTCCCTAGCGGAAATGAGCTTCTATCGGCTGCTCTTCTTCCGCGATTCCCCGGATACCCCACTGCCCACCAATGCTGCGGAATATACCGCCTTTGCCGCGGCGATCGAGACGAAGGAGGCGATCGATCTGACAAGGCCGCCGTTGGATCGCGACCTGCCGCAATGGACCGATCCCGTCAATTACGAGGCATGTCAATCGCTTGCCGAGGCAGCGCGGGCAGGGGGCATCGAGGCGATCCTCTATCGCTCGGTCCGGGATCCGCAAGGCGGCAGAAACATAGCGCTTCTAACCGCCAGGGCCTTCGCGGCGCGCGAACCTGTTGAACGACAGACCTGGCGCATCAGGCTGTCGCGAGCCGGTATTCAGGCGCTGTGCGAATTCCCCAGGCGCCGTATCGGCTTCGAACGGAAGGATTTTGGCGGCGATCCCCGTCTGGCGGGATAGCGGCTCAGAGCAACGCCGCCAGGTCACTCCGCAACCGGTCGCCATTGCCATCGGGCAGGCGCTCTTCCAATACCGCATGCGTTGCCTTCCAGATCGGCACGGCGGCGGCGAGCATCGCCTTGCCTGATGGTGTGAGGGTGAGCAGGCGGGCGCGGCGATCCCTGGGATTGGGCACGATATTCACCCATCCGCGCCGCTCCAGCGGCTTTAAGGCTGCCGTCAACGTCGTCTGATCTATTGCAAGCAGTGTCGCGACCGGCCCCATGGGCGCGGGCTCCGGCCTGTTCAAGGACATCATCAGGGAAAACTGCCCGTTGGTGAGCCCGAGCGGCCTCAGCGCCTCGTCGAAACGTCGCGCCAGAGCTCGCGCGGCACGCTGGACATGCAGGCAAAGGCAGGTGTCACGCACCAACATGGTAGTTTCAAAGGGAATTTCGATCGCGTTTGACATGATTCATTAATATTGATATCAATATATTTGTCAAGATTTGGAACTGGAAAACGCCGGAGGAGGGCGCTGACAATGAACCAGGTCGTTTCCCGAGACGTATGGCTGGAGGCCCGCCGTCAATTGCTTGCCAGCGAGAAGGAGGCAACGCATTTGCGCGATCGCGTCAATGCGGAGCGCATGGCCTTGCCCTGGGTGAAGGTCGAGAAAGACTATGTTTTCGATACGCCGACCGGCAGGAAATCGCTTGCCGATCTCTTCGATGGCCGCAGCCAGTTGATCGTCTATCACTTCATGCTCGGTCCGGATTGGGAGGCTGGATGCCCTGGCTGCTCTTTCCTCGCGGATCATCTCGACGGAACGCTTGTGCATCTCAACCATCATGACGTTACATTGGTCGTCGTTTCCCGTGCCCCGATCGACAAGGTGGAGGCCTACAAAAAACGGATGGGCTGGAACTTCCCCTGGGTGTCGTCCTTCGCCAACGACTTCAACTTCGATTATCATGTCTCCTTCTCGAAGGAGCAGCTTGCCGGCGAGACGGTCTTCTACAATTTCACGCCCATGGATTCGGCTGAAGGCAATGACGAGCTGCCTGGTCTCAGCGCTTTCTACAAGCACGAGGTTGGTAATATTTTCCACACCTATTCAAGCTATGCCCGCGGCCCCGAAGAGTTGATCGGCACGCTGATGATCCTTGATCGCGCACCCAAGGGGCGCAACGAAAGCAGCACGATGAATTTCGTTCGTCGTCATGATGAATATGAGGATACCGCCAAGGCGCATTCCTGCCATTGAGACGCTACAGGACTGTGATATTTGTTGATTCCGTAGGAGCAGGGGTCGAAATGTTGTGTTTTGTATTTAGGTAAGACGTAGTGCTTGCTTGCAGCGAAACAAACAGGTCGATTATCGTTCGGCCGTCACTTTCATCGGCGATGATGGCTCGCGCTGACAACCGGCTCAAATTGAGCTGGACGAATGCCACAAACGAATAGGGAGAGATTCGATGGCTGAGAAGGGTTATTTTGTCTGGTACGAGTTGATGACCACCGACATGGCAGCGGCAGAGGCTTTCTATCGGAAGGTTGTCGGCTGGGACGCAGAGGACGCCGGCATGCCGGATGTCGGCATGGCCTACACGCTGTTCAGCGCCGGTGCGGGTCCCGTCGCCGGATTGATGGTGCTGCCTGAAGAGGCGAAGGCCATGGGGACGCCCCCCTGCTGGACCGGCTATATCGGCGTGCCTAACGTCGACGAGGCAGCCAAGACCATCGTCGCGAAGGGCGGCAAGGTCTATCGCGAGCCGACGGATATTCCGGGCATCGGCCGGTTTGCTGTGGTAGCCGATCCCTATGGAGCCGCCTTCTGCATCTTCACGCCACTACCCGGGCAGGATTGGGGTCCGTCGGAGCCCGCTGCTGCCGGCTATATCGGCTGGCATGAACTCTATGCCGGCGACGGCCAGAAGGCCTTCGATTTCTATTGCGAGATGTTCGGCTGGGAATCGAGTTCCGACTTCGATATGGGCCCGATGGGCACGTACAAGATCTTCAAGATCGGCGATCGGGACTTCGGCGGCATCATGACCAAGCCCGCGGAAATGCCGGTGCCGGCCTGGAATTTCTACATCAACGTGCCGGCGATCGATGCGGCGATCACGCGTATCAGCGAGGGCGGCGGCGCGATCGTCAACGGCCCGATGGAGGTTCCCGGCGGTAGCTGGATCGTCCAAGCCACCGACCCGCAGGGAGCGTTTTTCTCCCTGGTCGCGCCGATACGGTGATCTCTACCCTCCCCTTGAGGGGGAGGGTCGGCCCAAAGCGCCGGGGCGGGGTGATCCCCAAGTTTGCGCCATGTCACCCCCACCCGCGGCTTTGCCGCGACCTCCTCAAGGGGAGGGTACCCTTCTACCGCTTCAAGCTTCCCAGAATCCCCCGGACCAGCGCGCGGCCGACCTGCGTGGCGACCGTGCGCGCCACGCTCTTCAAGGCCGCTTCCATGATCGTCTCGCGCTGATAGCCGGAGCGGCCGCGGCCTGATGTCTTGTTGCTGTCTCCGCCAAAGCCGGGGAGCGTCCAGCCATCGCCAGCATTATCGCTCTGCGGCGCGGCTGCCTTGCGCGCGCGTTCGGTCAGGATTTCATAGGCGGATTCGCGATCGATCGTCTGGTCGTACAAGCCTGCGACCGGGCTGGCGTTGATGACGGCTCGACGTTCCGCATCGCTGACGGGACCGATACGGCCTGACGGCGGGCGGATCAGCGTGCGCTCGACGATCGACGGCGCGCCCTTGCCCTCGAGCATCGAAACGAGCGCTTCGCCGGTGCCGAGTGTGGTGATGACTTCAGTGCAGTCGAAGGCGGGATTGGGCCGGAATGTCGAGGCTGCGGTCTGCACGGCTTTCTGCTCGCGCGGCGAATAGGCACGCAGCGCATGCTGCACACGGTTGCCGAGCTGCGCCAGCACCGTTTCTGGCACATCGAGCGGATTCTGCGTCACGAAATAGACGCCGACGCCCTTGGAGCGGATCAGGCGCACGACCTGCTCGACACGCTCGATGAGCACCTTCGGCGCGTCGTTGAAGAGCAGATGCGCCTCATCGAAGAAGAAGACGAGCTTCGGCCTTTCCGGATCGCCGACCTCAGGCAGCTCCTCGAAGAGTTCCGAGAGCAGCCAGAGCAGGAAGGTGGCATAAAGGCGGGGGTTCATCATCAGCTTGTCGGCGGCCAGCACCGAGACCTGTCCGTAGCCGTCGTTGCTGACGCGCATGATGTCGGAAATTTTCAGCGCCGGTTCGCCGAAGAAGTTTTCAGCACCCTGCTGTTCCAGCACCAGAAGCGATCGCTGGAGCGAGCCGACAGACGATTTCGAGATCAGGCCGTATTTGCTGGAAAGCTCGCTGGCGTTTTCGCCCATATAGTTCAGCAGCGCCTGGAAGTCCTTGAGATCGAGTAGCGCCAGACCGTTTTCATCGGCGATCTTGAAGGCGATGTTGAGCACGCCCTCCTGCGCCTCCGAAGCGTCCATCAGGCGCGCGAGCAGCAGTGGCCCCATCTCGGCGATGGTCGTGCGCACGCGGTGGCCCTTTTCGCCGTAGATGTCCCAGAAGATGACCGGGAACTGATCGAATTCATAAGGGGACAGGCCGATTTCCTCGGCTCGCTTCAGCAGGAAGTCCTTGGCCTCGCCCTTGACGGCGATGCCGGAGAGGTCGCCCTTGATGTCGGCGCAAAACACAGGCACGCCGGCCTTGGAAAATCCTTCCGCCAGCACCTGCAGCGTCACCGTCTTGCCGGTGCCTGTCGCACCGGTGACGAGGCCGTGGCGGTTGCCGAATTTCAGCGTCAGGAATTCGTCCTTGTTGATGCTTTCGTCCGGATTGCGGCTGGCGCCGACGAAAATCTGTCCATCCTGCTGCGGCATGGTGTCGTCTCCCTTTGGGCGGCGGCACAGCAACGCTTAAAGGTTGCCAGAACCGTTCATCGATTTGTCCTGACACTGTTATAAGAACTGACTTGAACGGGGACAACCATTCGCGTCACGGTTATGTTTCTGGTAGTATAACGAGGTCCGGCGCGGCTTGTGTCGGTTGGCCCGTTCAGTTACGTTGACGTTAACGTCGTAAAAAGGCAGGAGGCCAAAGTGAACGAAGTTATTGATCAGATCGCAACCAAAGCCGGCATTGCTCCTGATCTCGCAGAGAAGGCCGTTGGCATGATCCTTGGCTTTCTGCAACGCGAGGCTCCGGATGGCCCCGTCACCAAGATGATCGAATCGATCCCCGGCGCGTCTGATCTCGTTGCGCAATACAATGGCGAGGAAACATCGGGCGGCGGCCTGCTCGGCGGCCTCCTTAGCGCCGTTGGCGGCGGTGGCGGCCTCATGGCGCTCGGCCAGCAATTGATGAGCAGCGGCCTCAGCATGGGCGAGATCACCTCGCTCGCCAAGGAAACGATCGCAACCGCCCGCCAGCATGCCGGCGACGAAGTGGTCGACCAGGTCGTCAACTCCGTTCCTGGCCTGCATCAGTTCCTCTGAGATAGGTAAGGCCTTTCCGGAAAGCTCGGAGAGGCCGGCAGCCACTGACGCGCGTCGATTTTTGCAGGCGCCGCCAGCGAGCGATGGTCCAATCTTCATGTCTTCCGGCCTTCGCCATCCCTTGTGAGGCGAGGGCCGTGGCTTTTGGGGAGGTCGCCTCATGTCCGTCAGCGCTATTCCCTCCCTTTTGCCGAGAGGGCCGGGGCATCGTTTCGTGCTATACGGCGATTCCTGCTCCGGCGTTCCGGGTGCCCTGCATGAAGGCACCTTCGCTGCCGTAAACGCAGTCTTGCGCCGGCTCGATCCGCCGCCGGAATTCATTCTGTTTCCGGGTGACGAGATCATCGGGCTGACGGCCGATCCGGAAGCGCTGCGGGCGCAATGGCGGCATTGGCTCGATCATGAAATGGCATGGCTCGACCGGCAGGCGACGCCGCTCTGGCACACCACCGGCAACCACACGACCTATGACGAGATGAGCGAGCGGGTGTTCCGCGAGATGCTTCAGCTGCCGGAAAACGGGCCGCCGGGGCAGGAGGGACTGTCCTATTGGGTCCGCCGCGGCGATCTTCTGCTTGTTTTCGTCCATACGCTATGGACAGGTCTTGGCGGCGAGGGGCATGTCGAGACGGAATGGCTGGAGGCGACGCTGAGGAAGCATGCCGATATCAGGCACAAGATCGTCCTCGGCCATCATCCAGTCTTCCCGGTCAACGGCTTTTCTGGTGCCTACCAACGCGAAATCGGTCCCGAATATGCCGGGCGATTCTGGGATATTCTCGTGGAAGCCGATGTGCTTGCCTATGTCTGCAGCCATATGCTCGCCTTCGACGTTCAGGTTCATCGTGGCGTCCTGCAACTCTGCACGGCAGGGGCAGGTACTGCGCATCGGATGCCGGAGGAGGTGGAATATCTGCATTGCATCCAGGCCGCGCTGGATGCGGACGGGTTTCGCTATCAGGTGCTGGACACCGATGGCGTGGTTCGCGAGAAACTGCAATGGCCTTTTAAGCCGGCCGAGAATTGGCGGAATCTGTCGCCGGGATCGCATGCGGCAGGCTTCGGCGGCTCCAAAGGGCCGAACCATGTCGTCGAACTGCGGATTACGGGGTTCATGGCAAATGGGACTCATGCACCGGCGCAAACGCTCTTCTCCGCCTTCGATCCTCAAATCATCGCGCCGCTTTGGCTCGGCCAGCGCGGCCCGCATCAGACCTTGACCCTGATTCTCGGCCGCAAGCCCGGCCGCAGCCCTCATTATTGGTTCGGACCCGATCTGATCCCCGGCCAGCCTTTCGATATCGACATCGCCTTGCATGCCGGCATGGGACCGGGCGGCATGCTCTATCGCAAGCACGGGGATCACCGATGGAATTCATTCCACGGAGCCTCCGCAACCGGCCTCGAGCATATGGTCTGGCCGGCGCAATGGAGCGTGGGACATGGTCAGGGCGGTCCGGTGGATCGCCCTTTCATGGGTAGCGAACTCACCGTCCAGATTGGATGCGAAAGCTAGCGCTGTGGCAAGCATGTGCTTTCCGCCGCCGTTTCGGATTCTGCTAAACTGCTTGCCTGATCGAGTCGGAGGCAGGGAGTGTTGGCATGGCGAAATGGGATGGCGCCTACACTTGGCACAAACGGCCGTCGGCTGTCGGGGCGCCGGAGCGGCTACGCGTGGCGACGTGCCAGATCCCTGTCGGCCATGACATTGCAGCGAATACGACGCAGATTCTGTCGCTGATAGAAGCGGCGGCTGAGGCCGGCGCGGATGTCGCCCATTTCCCGGAATGTGCCCTGTCCGGGTATGGCTCTGCCAATTGGCCTGATTGGACCGGCTTCGACTGGGCGGCCCTTCAAGCGGCGCTGGAAAAGGTCCGATCGGCCGCGCGTGCGCATCGTGTTTGGGTCGTGACCGGCTGTGTGCACAATGACGAGGCCACCGGCCGGAAATTCAACTCCGTCTATGCCCTCGATCGTGATGGCAATATTGTCGGTCGCTACGACAAGCGTTGTTGTTCGGCCAATGATTTGCGCGCTTTCGAACTGGGCCGTCGACAGCTCGTTCTCGACATTGACGGCGTTGCCTGCGGCTTCCTCATTTGCCGCGATTGGAGTTATCCGGAGGTTTGGCGGGAATATGAGGGGCGTGTCGAGTTGGTCTTTCATTCCGCCTGCGCCGACGGACAAGGCCGTGACAAGAACGAGACGCACACCGTTCCCGCAATGATGCAGGCCTATGGCAGACAATATCTCTATGCGGTCAGCTCTTCCAATTCGTGCCGGCAGAGCCAGGACTACCCGAGCCTCTGGATCGAGCGTGGCGGCCATATGGGCGGCCAGGCTACGCGCCATGAAGCCGGCTTCACGATCAACGCACTTGCAGACGACCCGGAACAAGACCGCTTCTTTGCCGCGGTGCTTGAAGCACATCGCGCGGAGCGGATTTTATACGGGCTGGCCGAATAAAACGTAGATCGGCCGGGCCGGCATCTATCGATGCCGGCCCGTGCACATTCAAACCGTCTTTCTGCCCGGTTTATCGCCCGGCTGATGCCAGGTGCGGCCGTCGCGTCCGATGAGTTCGTCGGCGCAGGCCGGGCCCATGCTGCCGGGCGCGTAAGGATCGGGCTTGCCGCCCTCGGCCCAGAGATCGAGGAAGGGCTGCACGGCTGCCCAGCCGGCCTCGATGCCGTCGGCGCGCTGGAACAGGGTCTGGTCGCCGACGAAAAGCTCGTAGAACAGGCTTTCATAGCCCGTCTGCTTGCCGATATCGAAACGATCGGCATAGCGGAAATCGAGCGAAATCGGCGCGGTTTTCAGCACAAGCCCCGGCGATTTGATCGAGATTTCCATGTCCAGCCCCTCATCGGGCTGCACCTGGATGATGAGCCTGTTCGGCGGTAGCTGAGGGCGCGAATCGTGGCGGGGGAATTGTGCGAAGGGCACCTGCCGGAAGGTGATGACCACCTCCGTATCGCGCGTCTTCATCGCCTTGCCGGTGCGCAGGTAAAAGGGCACGCCGGCCCAGCGCCAAGTGTCGACCAGGAGCTTCAGTGCCACGAAGGTTTCCGTATCGCTGTCAGGCGCAATATCGGCGGTCTCAGTATAGGCGGGCAGATCCCTGCCGGCGAGAGGGCCGGCCGCATACGCGCCGCGCACACCGTTCTGGGTTGCTTCCTCACGCGAATAATGGCGCAGAGCTTTCAGAACTTTAGCCTTTTCGTTGCGGATCGATTCTGCGTCGAAGCTGTTTGGCGGCTCCATGGCCACCATCGCCAGGAGCTGGAAGAGATGGTTCGGCACCATGTCGCGCAAGGCGCCGGTCGCATCGTAAAACTTGCCCCGAAGGCCAACATCCACCAGTTCTGCTGCCGTGATCTGGACGTGATCAATGTAATTGTTGTTCCAAAGCGCCTCGATCATCATGTTCGCAAAACGCGTCGTCATGATGTTCTGGACGGTTTCCTTGCCGAGGAAGTGGTCGATGCGATAGATTTGGCTTTCTTCGGCATGATTGAGGAGTCGCGCATTCAGCGCCTGGGCCGAGGCAAGATCGTGGCCGAAAGGCTTTTCGATCGCGATGCGCCGGAATGCGCCCGTCGTTTCGTCGGTTAGGCCGTTTTCCGAAAGCTTTTCGGCGATATCACCGAAGAAACTCGGCGGCACGGCGAAATAGAAAGCCGCATTGGCGCTCGGCGCATGCGAAAGATAATCCGCGATACTCTTGTAGACAGCATTCTGGGTGAAGTCGCCAGAGATGTAGCTGATGCGCTTGCGCAGGCTTTGCCACGCCGCTTTTCGCTCCTGATCCTCGATGTCGCCTGATGTTTTCAAGAATGCATCCAGGCGCTCCAGCAGCATTTCGACGTTGCCGGGTTCGATGCCGATGCCGAGAACATGCAGATCATCGCCCACAAGCCCGTTGTGGGTCATGTTGATCAGTGTCGGAATAAGAAGGCGCCGGGTAAGATCGCCGGTCGCGCCGAAGATTACGAATGTCAGCGGCGGGGCCGGTGCAACCTCGGGGCTGGTCATGAGCGCATCTCCTTCTGGCGGCCATACAAGGGGCTTCTGGACGACATCGACTATCTCCTCGGAGCTATTGCTGTTTCAGCTTTGGCTGCTCGTGTTCTAGCGCGGGCCAACGCCGGTTGTCGATGGGATCGACAGACCGCTGTCAGCCCGACTTTTGGGATGGGGTGTCGCCTACTTCTTCACGGCGACCAGGAAGAGCCGCGGGAAGCGCAACAGCACCTTGCCGTCCACGAGCGGCGGATAGGCCTTTTCGATGCGTTTCAGATACTCGGCCGCGAAAGCGTCCCGATGCTCGGCGCCAGCGTGATCGAGATAGGGACGCAGGCCTGTGCCTTTGACCCATTCGACGATGGCAGCAGCATTCTCCAGCGCGTGATTATAGTTGGTGTGCCAGATATCGACGCGTGCCGACTTGCCGATCAGCCTGTTATAGTAGGCCGAGGGTGTGGGAAGGGGATTGCGGCGCACGCTTTTTTTCGCGAAAGCGTTGCTCCAGGGGCCGTTCTTCGCGGTTTCCTCCATCATCAGATGGTTGGGCTCGGTCAGATTATCGGGCATCTGGATAGCCAGTACGCCGCCGCGCTTCAGCCCATCCATCAGGTGATCGAAAATCTCAAGATGATCGGGCAGCCACTGAAAGACGGCGTTGGCAAAGAGCAGGTCGACGGGCTCTTCAGGGCGCCATGTGGCAAGATCGGCCTTGACGAAAGTCGTGCCGGGCATGCGCTTGCGCGCCGCTTCCAGCATATTCTCATCGCTGTCGAGACCGGAGACACCGGCGGCGCCATAGCGCTCGACGATCAATTCTGTCGAATTGGCGGGGCCGCAGCCGAGATCGATCGCTCGTTCGATGCGCTCCAGCGGCACCTGCGCCAGAAGATCGCGCGCCGGACGCGTGCGTTCATCCTCGAATTTCACATATTGGCCAGCAGACCATGCCATGAGCGTATCCTCTACCTAGATTGCATATTCCATCGGTTGAATCCGGACCTTGTCGATATTTCGGCCATTGAGTTTGACCACTTCGAAGGCGAGTCGGCCAGAGTTGAAGCGTTCGCCCTCATGCGGCAAATGGCCAAGGCCCCATAGAATGAAGCCGGCAAGCGTCGAATAGCGATCCGCCTCGTCGATGAGGTCGGTGCCGACAAGCTTCGACAGATGGCGAATGTCGATCCAGCCGTCGACGGTCAACGATCCGTCCTCGCCCTTGTCGATGGTCAGCGGCTCATTGTCCTCATCGGGGAATTCGCCGGCGATCGCTTCGAAGAGGTCGGTAGTCGTCACCAGTCCTTCGATTTCGCCATATTCGTCGAGAACAAGCGCCATCGCCTGGTTGGACTGGCGCAGCCGCTCCATCAACTTCAGCACATTGATGCTTTCATGCACGGCAAGCGGCTGACGGATGGAGCGCTTAATATCGATCTCGCCGTCCTGCAGCAGATCGCGCATGACGTCGCGCGCGCTGGCGATGCCGACGAAATTGTCGAAGCTGCCGCGGATGACCGGAAAGCGCGAATGGCCGATCTCGATGACGCGGCGTTGCTGCTCCTCGCGCGGCTTGTCGAGGTCGAGGCAGACGATATCCGTGCGCGGTGTCATGATCGAGCGGGCCGAGCGATCCGCGAGCGTCAGCACGCCGTGGATCATGTCCTTTTCCTCCGTCGAGAACACTTCCTCGGTCACCAGCTTTTCGGCTGTCCGCTCGCTCGTTTCGCCGAGAGCGCCCTGCGGCCGTTGTGCGCCGAGCAGGCCAAGAACGGCGTCGGCGGTGCGGTTGCGAATGTTGGTCGGCGTGATCAGCCGTTCCTTGTTGCGCCGGGCGAGCTGGTTCAGGGCCTCGATGACGATCGAGAAGCCGATTGCCGCATAAAGATATCCCTTCGGCACATGGAAGCCGAAGCCTTCGACAACAAGCGAAAAGCCGATCATCATCAGGAAGCCAAGGCAGAGGATGACGACGGTCGGATGTTTCGAGACGAAGGCCATCAGCGGCTTCGACAGGAACAGCATGACCCCGACGGCAATGATCACCGCAACCATCATCACCGAGAGCTCTTGCACCATACCAACTGCGGTGATGACACTGTCGAGCGAGAAGATGGCGTCGAGTACGACGATCTGGACGATCACCTGCCAGAAGACGGCATGAACGACCTTCTTTTCCCCCTGGGCCTCTTGTCCTTCCAGCCGCTCGTGCAGTTCCATCGTGCCCTTGAACAGCAGGAACAGGCCGCCGACGATCAGGATGATGTCGCGACCGGACAGGCCGAAGCCCCAGACGGAGATCAGAGGTGCCGTCAGCGTCACCACCCAGGCGATGGAGGCGAGCAGCGCCAAGCGTATGATGAGAGCCAGCGCCAGTCCGATCATGCGCGCGGCATCGCGCTGGTGCGGCGGCAGCTTGTCGGCAAGGATGGCGATGAAAACGAGATTGTCGATGCCGAGAACAATCTCGAGAACGATCAGGGTAGCAAGCCCGATCCAGGCGGATGGGTCGGATAGCCAGTCGAAGATCATTAATTCCTAAGCTTGGCGCCGGCCATGATAGGCCTGCCAATTCTTTCCTTCAGTTTTTCGGATGATATGCCGCGCGCCAATCCCAAAGCGCGGCTGGTACAGCCGTCGCTATCCGGATCGCATAGACCAAGCGGGTCGGCTTTCCGGGGACAAGAACTATAAGGCTCGCTATCGGGCATGGCCTGCTATCTGGACACGAAATCGCATTTGCGCAAGGGCGCGGGGCAGATCAATCTACCTGAGTTCCATGACATTTTTTCAAAAATGCTTTTTTGCCCATGGTTTCGACCACTCTGAAAGGTTGACGGCGGGCCGTATTGCGCTCGGAGTGAGATTCAAAATTGCGTGATGACGCTGATCCCCGTGCCCTCGGCCTTGTCCAGCATCGTCAACGCCGGAACGGCCTCCTCCAGACTGATCCTGCGGCCGATCAGCTTTTGCGGCGCAATCTTGCCGGCCGCCAGCATGTCGAGCATGGCATCGTAGCGCCAGGCCTGCATGCCGTGGCTGCCGTAGATTTCCAGCTCATGGCCGATGACTTGCGCCATGGGGATCTGCGGCGTTGCATGCTCGCCGAGCATCAGGCCGACCTGAACATGCCGGCCGCGCCGGCGCAGGTTCTTGATGGAGTTGAAGCAGGTTGCGGGGTGGCCAAGCGCATCGATCGACACATGCGCTCCGCCCTTGGTGATCTCGCACACCGCTTCCGCGACATCGGCGACGCTTGCCGCGTTGATCGTCGCCACAGCGCCGCACTCACGGGCGAAAGCCAGCTTCTCGTCCGAAATGTCGATGGCGATGGCATTCGCTCCGAGCGCGCTGGCGATCATGATCGCGGAGAGACCGACGCCGCCGCAGCCATGCACGGCGATCCACTCGCCGGGGCGGGTTTTCGCCTGATCGGCGACGGCGCGGAACGAGGTGGCGAAACGGCAGCCGAGGCTCGCCGCCGTCGCATCGTCTATCGTCTCGGGTAGGTGAACGAGGTTCGTGTCGGCATAGTCGATCGCGACATATTCGGCAAAGGAACCCCAATGGGTGAAGCCGGGCTGGAACTGGTTGGGGCAGACCTGCTGGTTGCCGGAATGGCATTCGGCGCAATGGCCGCAGCCTGATACAAAGGGAACGGTGACGCGATCGCCGACCTTGAAACGGACGACGCCGCGACCGGTCGCCACGACCTTTCCCGCAAGCTCATGCCCGGGTACGTGAGGGAGCCTGATATCTGGGTCATGGCCCATCCAGCCATGCCAGTCGCTGCGGCAGAGCCCGCTCGCGCCGACCGCGATGACAACGCCATCCTCGCCCGGCGTCGGGTCGGCCAGGGTGCGGATCTCGGGCATCACCTCGAAGGCCTCGTAATACATCGCTTTCATCGGACTTCTCGCTTTTCCTAACAGTCGTTGCAGGCCATCATTTTTCCTGATGAACCTATTCGTCAAGCTGTTGTTTCGGCGCATGAAAATTGCGCTATGAATGCGGTATCAGGCGCTTTGTTGCAAATGGATTTTGTCGCGCAGTTTCTGCTTGACCCTGGGATTGTGCGGTTATTTGCTTTTCGCCACGTTAGAGAGGAAACCACCATGGCCGTCGATACATCGCCCCGCACCACCACATGGACCCATGTCGAAGGAGAATGGCTCACCGGCAATCCGCCGCTGATCGGGCCGACCTCGCATGCCATGTGGCTTGCCTCGACCGTGTTCGATGGCGCGCGCTGGTTCGACGGCATCGCCCCCGATCTCGATCTTCACTGCCAGCGCATCAACCGCTCGGCTGTGGCCATGGGGCTGAAGCCGATCAAGACATCAGAGGAAATCGAGGCGCTTGCCTGGGAAGGCATCAAGAAATTCGATGGCAAGACGCCGCTCTACATCAAGCCGATGTATTGGGGCGAGCATGGCTCTGCAGGCAGCGTCGTCGCCGTCGATGCGGAATCGACCCGTTTCGCACTCTGCCTGTTCGAGGCGCCGCTCGGCGGCACTGGTGGTATCACGCTGACTGTCTCGCCCTTCCGTCGTCCGTCGCCGGAAACGGCGATGACCGACGCCAAGGCGGGCTCGCTCTATCCGAACAGCGGCCGCATGATCCTGGAAGCGAGGAAGCGCGGCTTCGACAACGCGCTCGTCCGGGACATGAACGGCAATGTCGCCGAGACCGCCTCATCCAACGTGTTCATGGTCAAGCACGGCGTTATCTATACACCGGTCGCCAACCGCACCTTCCTTGCCGGCATCACCCGCGCCCGCGTCATCGGCCTGCTGCGCCAGGAGGGTTTCGACGTGCGCGAGGAGACCCTGTCGGTCGAACAGTTCACGGACGCCGATGAGATCTTCACGACGGGCAACTATTCCAAGGTCGTTTCCGTCAATCGCCTGGACGACCGCGAATTCCAGCAGGGGCCAGTCGCCCGCAAGGCTCTGGAGCTCTACATGCATTGGGCACACGGACGCCGCACCAGCGAAGAATGAGGGCGACGACGAAGCACTAAGCCTCGGTGAAGCGCAGAGTTCGGCGGAGGCCGCTTTCCGCCGGATCATTCGTCAGCAATAGTCGATGCGCTTTCGGATCGGAACAAACATAGGCGCCAAGGCGCAAAAGAATAAATTACGACATAAGAAATATTGAGAATTAATCCCGCAGCGATTGCTATTGTGGTAAAGTGAACTTGGTCGGCATAACCACTAAGGAGGCCGCCATGAAAATTTCTCTTCCTGCGTCTGTCTATCTCTTCGACTATTACAGGGTTTTTCTTCAGCGCTGTGTCGTGTTGGCGATTGCATTCATCATCTATTCGATGCTGTTCGGATTGACCTGGTGATATCGGAAGCGATCGAAGCCGTCGGCCCATGAAGGCGGACGGGTCCATATTATTAAGAGGTAGTCGACGATGAGCCTGAGCTTTCCCAACCGCAGCCGCAGTTACGATGCCTCGGCACGGCGCATCCGTTTCACGGGCCATGACGGCATGTTCGAGGTTCCGTTTCTCGTCGAGGCGGATGTCTTCCCGGGTGCCAGCACCGAGGCCGGCTATCTAGCCGCCTTCGATGCCGGTCGCGACGCGATCCAGAAGGTCGCAACGAAAGCCTATGGCTATGCCCGGCGGCGCCTCTATATCCTGACGGCGAATGATTTTCGCTGACGGGATTACTCGGTCTCTTTCCTAGGGCTGACCCACCAGCAGTAAATTGCCCCGATCGCCAGCAGCACGCAGGTTCCGAGGAACACGGCGCGCATGCCGATATGGCCGCCGACGAAACCGCCCATGACGGGACCTACCACCTGACCGACGTATTGTGAGGAGATGGAGAGGCCAAGGATGCTGCCGGTGGCTGCATCCGGCACATTGTGGCGGATAACGGCGGTGATGCAGGGCAGGAGCCCACCAAGCGCCACGCCCATCAGGAAACGCAGCGCGATCAATTGCCAGGCCGAGGTCACGAAAGCCTGCGGGATCAGCAGCAATGCTGCGACCGCCAGGGCTGCCATGATCACGGTCCAATGGCCGATGCGGTCAGCGAGCTTGCCGAGCCATGAGGCTGACAGGATGCTGCCCAGGGCCGCCGCGGCCATGACAACGCCGGATACCATTGTCACATTCGTATCGGCCACGAACTGCGCGACATAGATTGTTATGATCGGCTCGATCGACATGTTGGCCAGCATCAGCAGCAGGCCGATCGACAGCATGGCGATGACGGGGCGTTTGTCGGGGATGGAGGCCCAGCCGCCGCTGGCTTTCGCCGCCTTCTTCCGCGCCGCCGATTTCTCCTCCTTTATGAGGAAGGTCGTCGCCAGGAAGGTGAAGAAGATGATGCCGCCGGCGAGCAGGAACGTACCGCGGATGCCGATCAGCGGCGGCAACGCGCCGCCGATCAGCGGTCCCACGAGGTTGCCTGCCATGATGCCGGCGGACAGCGTGCCCAGCGCCCAGGCCGAGCGATGTTTCGGCGTCTGCGTCGCCACCAGCACCATGGAGCCGGAGGCGTAGCCGCCGGCAAGGCCGGTGAACAGGCGCAACGCTACCAACTGCCAGACATTGCCCGCCATGCCCATCAGCGAGATCGCGACCGTCATGCCGAGGCTGGCGCGCACCAGCATCAGCTTGCGGCCGTAGATGTCGCCGAGCCGCCCCCAGAGCGGCGCGACGAAGGCGGCGGCGAAGAACGTGGCGCCATAGGCGATCCCAGACCATTGCACGATCGCCGCCTTGTCGGTAACGCCGAGCTCCTCGACATAGATCGGCAGGAAGGGAAGCAGTAGCGTCATCGCCACGATGGTCGTGAAGGAGCCGACGAGGCAGATGATCAGGTTCCGCATCCAATGAGCGGTTTCCGGCTCAGCAGGTGCCGCTGCTTCCCATCTCGTCTCGGTCATTTCCTGGCCTTCGCATTCATTGTGTAAAACAATTCCCGGCTGCCTGACGCAAGGATATGACCCTTCGCGGCGGCGAGCAGGTCGGCGCGGGTGAACAGGTCGGGAAGGTTCAGTCGGTCGACATCCAGCGCGTAGACGGTGACATGATAGCTGTGCACGCGCTCGTCGTTCCAGGGCGGGCATGCGCCCATATACCCCCCATGCGGCCCATCCTTCAAGTTGCCGCCGCCGGCGCCGTTCTGGCCGCGCCGCCCGTGGTCCGTGCGCTCGAGCGGCAGGCCGCTCGCCGAGGGGCCACCGCCATCGGCGCCTTCGGCAAGCGTCGTGCGGGAGGCGGGAATATCGGCAAGGACCCAATGGACGAACTCCATCCGCTTGAAGTCTTTCGGGATGGCCTGGTCTTCCTTGTTGAACAGCGAGAAGTCGGTCGGCACATCCGGATCCACCATGGTCACGGCATAGGAGCGCGTGCCTTTCGGTCCCTTCGCCCATGACAGGGGAAGGCTCTTGTTCGGACCGGGCGCCGATTTGTCGTTCGGTGTCGAAATGCAGGAGGCATTCTCCGGCAACATCATCCGGCCGTTACTCTTTTCGATCGTCACCTTGAGATCGGCCGATAGGGCCGGCGTGGCGGCCGCCGCGGCGACAATGGCGGTGATGAGGGTGAGACTGCTTTTCATGATGTTGCCCTTTCGCGTTTCGTTCCATGCGAGCTTTCGAGGGCAGGGTCTAGCAAATCCACCCTGAGCACTGGCGCACGCAAACGCTCAATATGCGGCCAAAAACGCTCACGCGCTGCGCAGGCGACCCGCGAAGCGGCGAGGGGAACGATAGCCTGTTGCGAGGGCCGCCTCGCGCAGCGACAGTCCATCTTCGACAAGCAGCGTCGTGGCCAAGGCAATACGCTCGCTCGCCAGCACGTCGCGCAGCGACGCACCCTCCCGCGACAGGCGGCGGCGCAGTGTTGCATTGCTCGTGCCGAGTTCGGCGGCGATAAGATCGGCGGTCCAGGGACGATCCGGCTGCCAGCGCACCAGAGCGCGTACGGCATCTGCGGTCGTTTCCGGCGAGCCCGGCAGCGCGCCGCGCATGCCGAGTACCATGAGCACTTCCAGGAGGCGATGCTCGATCAGGGCGGTCGGCATGCCGCCGGTAGCAATGCCTTCGCCGGCGTGATGGACGGCGGCGGCCAGCAGCGAATCCAGCGGCAGATCGATCTGCGAGGCGACGTGGGCGGGCGGGAAGGCTTTGGTGGCGCGGCGCGCGAGTTGGTCGGGAAAGGTGATGAAGATCGCCCGATAGATGCCGCTCTGCGGATCGGGATCGTTGACGACATCGCCGCTCCAGCCGGCGGGCAGCACGATCACCGTGCCGGCGGCAAAGCGCCGATGCCGTCCCATGCTCAAGATCTCCTTGGAGCCCTCGAGGATGGCAACGATCGAGAGCTGGGAAAAGGCCGAGCCGGCAATGCGCTCGCGTTCGCGCGTGACGAAGGTGAAGAGTGTGGAGTAGCTGTTTGCGCCGACCGGCATCGCGGCGGGACGATTGTCCTTGGCCGCCAGGCGGCGCAACTTTTCCAGTATGTAATTGTGGGCCTCGGACACGACGATGGCTTTCTGCAGATGAGGGGCGTCGTCAAGTTTGGACCACACGGGTGACGATGCCAAGGCCGCAAAGTGCCTTGTCGGTTCGGTTGGCATATGTTATAACTGATTGCGTTTTGCAATCAGTTTGCGACTAACTCAACAAATTTGGGGTTGGTCGCCTGCCTTGGAGAGGAGACGCATCATGAGTTCTCTTGAAACTGTCCGCTGCGATACGGTGCGGCGCCTGTTTACCGCCTATGTGGCGCAGCATCCCGATACCGTCGCTCCGATGCTGGCCCCTGATTTCACCTTTTCCAGCCCGCGCGACGATCACATCGACCGGCAACGGTATTTCGAGCATTGCTGGCCGAAAGAGAAGGTGTTTCGTGACATTCACATCGAGCATCTGGTGCCCGACGGCGACGACGTGATCGTCAGCTATCGTGCCGAGAAGATGGACGGGAACAGTTTTCGCAATGTCGAACTGATCCGTTTCGCCGGCGACAGGATCGCCGAGGTGAATGTCTATTTCGGGCGTAACGTCTGACGCAATTCCAGGAAAGGTGCGAAGCGGATTTTCATCCGGAATTGCGTAAAAATAGCCGCTTCAGACGGCAGTGATCTTCGACAAGGCTGCCGCCAGAGCGGTCGTCGGACCACTCATGGGGTGGGCGCAATTTTCAGGGAGCAATTGCGCGGCGTCGGTCATGGAGGCCTGCGCGAAAACCACCGTGACGGGGCCTTCGCCATGGGCCGCCTCCACCGCCTTGGCGATGGATGCCAGATAGGCCGGCTGATCGCCCGCCCGAAACAATGCCCATGCGCCGGGGATTAATCGAACCTCGATCGCAGCACCGGTCGCTTCGGCCGCCGCCTCGAATAGCCCGGTGGTCGGGCCGATGGTCGTTTCGACGGTGCAGAGCGCGATCACCTTGCCACCCGCTTTGACGGCCTCTTCCGCAAGCACGCCATCGGCTCTGACGATCGGAACCGCTGCGTTTGCGGCGGCTTCCGATACCGCCGGGCCGAGAGTGGAGCAATTGAGGACGACAGCATCCGCATCCCGCGCAAGGCACTGCAGGACATCAGCCGTCTCCATCACGATATCGCTCGTCAGTCCTCCCAGCCGTTCGGCAGTCAAGAGGAGGTCGGCGCGGACATGATGATGAAGGGCGCCAGCCGGAAGGCCAAGCTGCCTTGCTGCATCCTCATAGATCGGGATATTGCTGTCGGCTGTGTGCAGGCAGGCTATTTTCACGGAATTTGTCTCGCTGAGGCCACTCGACACTGTCGGGATTCGCCGAGGCTAGCCTCTGGCGATCTCGTTGTCGACGCGTGTCATGTCGCAGATCGTGGCCCGTGCGGCTTCAACCTGAGAGCAGCCTGACGTCGCAGCGTGCGCTATTCGGCGTCCGCGATCGGTTCGATATCGACTTCCTGCGTCACACGTTCCTGAGCGACGTCGTCATTGCGCATCCGGTATTGCGGGGAATTGTCCCTCGCCGGAAGAAAAGCCGTGATCCGGTAAATGTCCGCCGCTTTCGGGGAAAGACCTTTCCGGCTCTTGAGTCGAACGATCTGGCCGATGGGGAAACGGTGGATGGGCACGGTACACTTCTTCTTTCCGGCCACCTCTGTTGCATGGCCTTGTTATCATGGCGCTCTGGCGCGAATGTCGTCTATCGGGAAATGCATGTCCGGCAAGACGGCGGAGATGCCGCTTGCCGAACATCGTGGCCTGATTATCGACGGAGTGATCGCGGGCTGCCAGTACATCCGTGGTCAGCGCCGCATTCCGTTCAAGTCATGCCAATCTGAGCTTGGAAACAGAGCTGCGGCCCATGCCGTCCTGCTCGATTTCGAAGATCAGCTTCTGACCTTTTTTGAGTGTTTCCAGGCCGGATTTCACCACTGTTTTCGCGTTAACGAAAATAGCGACGCTTCCGTCGGTCGGCTGAATGAAGCCGTAGCCCTTTTCCAGGTCGAAATTCTTGACGATACCATTGAACATGCTGTCTCCCCGGGCCTGGCATGGTCAAATGACGGCAGCTGTGCCGTCCATATCCAGACCATACGGTTGAGGAGATCGGCGGGTCGAGAACTCTGACGCCGCGAAGAGCCAAGCCACCCAAAACGATCCTTTGCAACTACAAGATGATTAAGGCTTAAATAAGACCAGTCTTGGCTGAAAGCGCGAATAGACCGACGTTCCTGCATTTAGATGGCGATACCACGTCCATGCTGGCTTGATCGGCGCAAATGGTATCCGACTGATGGCGGGTAAATTTTCCTCCGGCCCGCGACTTTTTTGGCATGTCGCCGGTTGCCCTTCCAAGCATCCCCTCCTATGTTCCGGATCACCTGCCGACGCAATTTTTTGCCAAGAGGAGATATGACCATGGCTTTCGAATTGCCTGAACTTCCCTATGATTACGAAGCGCTTTCGCCGTTTATGTCGCGCGAGACCCTCGAGTATCACCACGACAAGCACCACAAGGCCTATGTCGACAACGGCAACAAGCTCGCCGCTGAAGCAGGCCTTTCCGATCTCTCGCTCGAAGAGATCGTGAAGAAGTCCTTCGGCACCAATGCCGGCCTCTTCAACAATGCTGCCCAGCACTACAACCACATCCATTTCTGGAAGTGGATGAAGAAGGGCGGCGGCGGCAACAAGCTGCCGGGCAAGCTTGAAGCAGCCTTCGCTTCCGATCTCGGCGGCTACGACAAGTTCAAGGCCGATTTCGCTGCTGCCGGCGCCACGCAGTTCGGTTCGGGCTGGGCATGGGTTTCCGTCAAGAACGGCAAGCTCGAAATCTCCAAGACCCCGAACGGCGAAAACCCGCTCGTTCATGGCGCCAACCCGATCCTCGGCGTCGACGTATGGGAACACTCCTACTACATCGACTACCGCAACCTGCGCCCGAAGTATCTCGAAGCCTTCATCGACAGCCTGATCAACTGGGACTACGTCCTGGAGCGCTACGAAGCCGCAACGAAATAAGCTTCGCCGTATCGGCTGGCTTTAACACCCGGCGTCACCTTGGCGCCGGGTGTTTTCTTATCCGCCGATCGTCAATAATGATGTTGTCCGCGTACCGCTTTGCCGGCCCAAGGAGGCTGCATGTCGTCCACACCGCTCTTCCGCTTCGGTGTCGTCGCAGATCCGCAATATGCCGATCTGGAGCCCAACCTGACCCTCAATCGCTATCCCGCGAACAGCCTTGTCAAACTTCGCGAGGCGATAGAAGAATTCAACCGGCACGAGCTCGCCTTTGTCGTGACCCTCGGCGACATCATCGACCGCGAATGGAAGAGCTTCGACGCCATTCTGCCTGTCTATGAGACCTTGCGCCACCCAAAGCATTTCCTGCTCGGCAATCACGATTTCGCTGTAGCGCCCGAGCATCTGCAGGCCGTTCACCAGCGCGTCGGCATGCCGTCGGCCTATTACGATTTCGGCCATGCGGGCTATCGCTTCATCGCGCTCGACGGCAACGAGATCAGTGTCTTTGCGCCGCCGGAGGGCGATCCTCGCCGGGATGAGGCGAAAGCGCGGATGAAGGCACTGGAGACTTCGGGGGCGTCGAACGGCCAACGCTGGAATGCCGCCATCGGCAGTACCCAATATGCCTGGCTAGCGGCCAAACTGCGGGCAGCGAAGACGGCGGGCGAGAAAGTCATCGTCATGAACCACTACCCGATTTTCCCGGACGATTCGCATAACGCGCTCGACAGCGACCGCATGCTGGCGCTGCTTGCAGAACACGATCATGTCGTCGCCTATCTCAACGGCCACAATCACGCCGGCAATTTCGGCGTCGTCGGCGGTACTTACTTCGTCAATTTCAAAGGCATGGTCGATACCGAAGACAGCAACGCCTATGCGATCGTCTCGGTCCATGAGGACCGGCTTGATGTTGTCGGGTTCGGTCGGGAGACAAGCAGAAGGTTGGCGTTGAGCTGACGCTCACTCCGCCGCCATCCGCATCTCTGCCACATCCCGCTTCGGCGGTGTGCCGAACATGCGGGTATATTCGCGGCTGAATTGCGAGGCGCTTTCGTAGCCGACCCGGTAGGCGGCGCTCTCCACATTGGCGTGGCCGGCGACCATCAGCCGTCGGGCTTCGAGCAGCCGCATCTGTTTCTGATACTGCAGCGGCGTCATCGAGGTCAGCGTCTTGAAATGCTGATGGAACGAGGAGGGGCTCATGCGCGCGGCGGCGGCAAGTTGCTCGATGCGCACCGGTTCGGCGAAATTGTCGCGCAGCAGGCGGATGGCGTCGGCAATGCGGCGGGTCTGGCCGTCGGGCAGCACCAGCTTGCAGACCTCGCCGCCGTTGGGTCCGGTGAGCAGCCAGAAGCAGATTTCTCGCATAATCGCCGGATAGAGCACCGGAATGGCCTTTGGGGTCGCGAGCAGCCTGGTCAATCGCGCCAGGCAATCGGCAAGCGGCTGGCTGAGATCCTCGACGAAGATGCCGAGACGGGCACTGCCGGCCGGCTTCGGCGGCGTGTCGAGCTGCTCCATCACCTCGCGCATCATGCCGACATCGAATTCGAGGGAGATGGCGATATAGGGCTTCTCCAGGCTTGCCTCGATCACCCGGCCGGATGCGGGCAGCTCGATGCTGATGATCAGCGCCTGCATCTCGGCATAGTCGATCACCCTGTCATGCAACATCAATTGCTTGGCACCCTGGACGATCACACAGAGCGCCGGCCTGTAGATCATCGCATGCGGCATCTTCAGCTCCGTCGAGCGCATGATGTGCAGGCCATCGATGCCGGTCGGAAATATCCCGTTGTCGCCGTCAGAGCTGGCTTCGATGAATTGTGTGAGTGCGTCTTTGAGAGCGGATGACATCGATGGTCTCCAGGGCAGGGTGCCGATGTCGTCATCATAGCAGTGTGACATCGGGCGACAAGGTAGTTGGAGGAATAGGCAAGAAATTCGAGAGTTCCGGCATTCAAGGAAATGGCTCGACGGGCGTAGACTTCCGTCATCAAGCATTCTCTGGAGTATGGCAAATGACGACTGAAAATATTGATAAATCAAAGGCAAAGATCGCAATCATCACAGGCGGCAGCCGTGGTCTCGGCCGAAACACGGCCATTCATCTCGCCCGCCGTGGCGTCGATGTCATCCTGACCTACAACTCAAAGAAGGCGGAAGCCGACAGCGCCGTGGCCGAGATCGAGGCACTTGGACAGAAGGCTGTGGCGCTGCGGCTCGATGCTGGAAGCGTCGCCACGTTCGATGATTTCATCGCGGCCATCGGCCATGCGCTGCGCCAGACCTGGGGGCGGGACCGTTTCGATTTTCTCGTCAACAATGCCGGCACGTCCTATCACGCATCCTTTGCGGAAACGACGGAAGCCGAGTTCGACAAGCTCTACAACGTTCATTTCAAGGGCGTCTATTTTCTGACCCAGAAGCTGCTGCCGCTCATTCAGGATGGCGGCCGCATCGTCAACATTTCCTCCGGCCTTGCCCGGTTCAGCAACCCGGGCTCGTCGGCCTATGCAGCGATGAAGGGTGCGGTTGAAGTTCTCACGCGATATCTCGCCAAGGAGCTTGGTTCCCGCGGCATCGCCGTCAATACGGTGGCGCCGGGTGCGATCCAAACAGATTTCAGCGGCGGCATCGTTCGCGACAATCCCGAAGTCAACAAGATGGTTGCGTCGATGACGGCACTCGGCCGGGCCGGCCTGCCCGACGACATCGGCCCGATGATCGCCTCGCTGCTGTCGGAGGACAATCGTTGGGTCAATGGCCAGCGCATAGAGGTCTCGGGCGGCATGGTGGTTTGAATTAGATATACGGACTTGCTGTCCTTTTTGGCGTCGTATTTAGGATCAATCTTCGATGAGACGAGTTTTCGGGGCCACGCCATTCGGGCATGGTCCTGAGCCTCCGCAGTCGCTCAGGGCGCGGCAGCTTGTGCATTCACCTGCCAGCCATTCACCCACATCTGCCGCAACGCGTCTCCTTCGCCCTTGAACGATCGTCCGGTCGCCTCGCAGCTCTCGATTCTATCGCTGCGGAAGTTGCGGATCGCCTGCCGTAGTTCGCACCATGCGACGATGTTGGCGGTTTCGGCATAATAGATGAGCGCAATCGGGCGGATGATGCGCTCGGTGGCGCGGCCCAGTTCGTCGCGATAGGCGAGATCCAGCTTCTCCTCGTCACGAATGGCGCGGCGTACCAGCGCCAGATCGGTGGCCGAGGCCGATGGCGCGGCAAAACCCCAGGCATGCAGCGCGTTGGCGTCGATGGTCTGGCGCAGGGGCGGCGGCACGGCGCCGGCAATCTTGGCGCTTACCCGCTTGGCCGCCTGCTTCAACTCATCGTCGCCGGTGCGTTCCAGCAGCGCCAGCGACAAGACGATCGCCTCCATTTCCTCGATCGAAAACATCAGCGGCGGCAGGTCGAAGCCGGGACGCAGGATATAGCCGATGCCGCGCTCGCCCTCGATCGGCACCCGCATCGCCTGCAGTGCGGCGATATCGCGATAGACCGAGCGAACGGTCACTTCCAGCCGGGTGGCAATATCCGCCGCCGTCACCGTGCTTTTGGCCAGCCGCAGGATCTGAATGATCTCGAACAGGCGCGACGCCTTGCGCATTTCATCGTCCCGAATTGAAGGCTACTGACAATACCCTGTCAGTTGGGCTGATCTATAAGAATGCCTATCGATTTGAAAATCAACAACTCTCTCTGCCGCATCCGTGCGGAGAACGATAGGCAACTGACATGGGTTACGCGGAAAATCTCTGGCTTTTCTTTCTTCTTCTCCTGGGCATCATCATAGTACCGGGCATGGACATGCTGTTCGTCCTTGCCAACTCACTGACGGGCGGCAGCAATCGCGGATTGGCCGCCACCGGCGGCATCATGCTCGGCGGCCTGGTGCATTCGCTGAACGGCGCTCTCGGTATCGGCCTGCTGATGCATTTCGTGCCCATTCTTTTCAACCCACTGCTCATTGCCGGTGGCGCCTATATGGCTTTCATCGGGGTCACGCTCATGCGCAGTTCCATCACCGTCGGGCAGGAAGGGCCGGCCGGCAGTCGCTCCGCCTGGAAGGCTTTCCGCCAGGGAGCGGTGACCTGCCTGATCAATCCGAAGGCCTATCTCTTCATCTTTGCCGTGTATCCGCAGTTTCTGAAACCGGATTACGGGCCGATGTGGATACAGGCCGTCATCATGGGAGCCATGACCATAGTAACGCAATTTGCCATCTATGGCGGGCTTGCCGTCACCGCCGGGCGCAGCCGTAATCTGCTGATTGCCAATCCCCGCGCGACTGCCCTTGCCGGCCGCGCCGCCGGGTTGCTCCTTGTCGCGGTCTCGGCGTTCACCGTCTGGGAAGGGCTCAGGATGGCGTGACTTGGGGATGGCGCAGCCCGTGTGTCGGGAACATGACACTGATTTTGCTAGGTTCTCACCACTTTGTGACTTCATTGCCGGAGCGGAAACCGGCAAACATGTCACCCGTGACCATGCGCCGGCCGCGCACGCGGTCTTTGTGGCTAGTGAGAGGTAGGAGAACAAAATGAAGTGGAAAGCGATTGTGGCGGCAACGGCTTTGGCCGGCATCGCCCTGGGTTCGGTCGTCGCAGCCGACGGCACGCATGATTCCCGCATCGGGATGATGAAGAAGATCGGCGGTGCGACGGGCGCTCTCGGAGCGATTGCCAAGGGCGACAAGCCCTATGATGCCGACATCGTCAAGGCCTCGCTGTCGACGATCGCCGAAACCGCGAAGGCGTTTCCGGATCAGTTCAATCCGCAGAGCGACAAGACCGACGCCGAGGTCAACCCGAAGATCTGGGACAATCTCGATGACTTCAAGGCGAAGGCCGCAAAGCTCTCCACCGATGCAGAGACCGCGCTCGCCCAGCTCCCGGCTGACCAGGCCGGCGTCGGCGGAACGCTGAAGACCTTGGGCGGCAGCTGCGGCGCCTGTCATCAGGCCTACCGCATCAAGAAAGACTAAGCGGTAGGTCGGCCTCGTCTGAAAATTGGTTTCGGCATCCGCATCGGCCTTGCCGCCGATGCGGATGCCTTATGGTTTTAAAGCCGAGCTAAAGGGGTAGATGTGATGGCGCGGTTTGTCCGGTGGCTGCTTTGCCTTGTCGGCGTGATCGTTCTTGGCTGTGGCGCGTTCTATGTCGTGACCGCGCCGTCGCCCTTGCCGGCGAGCCATTGGGCCAACCTCGGCGATCCCGATGTCAAGAACGGCGAGATGGTGTTCTGGGCCGGTGGCTGCACGAGTTGTCATGCCGCGTCCGGTGCTCAAGGGGACGCGAAGCTGGTGCTGTCAGGCGGCCTGGCGCTCACCAGTCCTTTCGGCACCTTCCATGTGCCGAACATCTCGCCGGATGAAAAGGCCGGGCTCGGCAGCTGGACACTGGCCGATTTCGGCAATGCCATGAAGCGGGGTGTCGGCAAAAACGGCGAGCATCTCTACCCGTCCTTCCCGTACGGCTCCTATACCCGCATGAGCGACAAGGACATCAACGATCTCTGGGCCTTCCTGAAGACGCTACCGAAGAGCGACAATGTTGCCCCGCCGCATGAACTGCCGTTTCCCTTCAACATCCGGCTGGCGCTCGGCGCCTGGAAATTCCTCTATCTCAACGACCAGCCGCGCGTCGTGCTTGCCAATGCGGATGACAAGATCAAACGCGGCCAGTATCTGGTGGAGGGCCTGGGCCATTGCGGCGAGTGTCACACCCCGCGCGATGCTCTCGGCGGCTTCTTGAGCGGCCAATGGCTGGCCGGAGCGCCCAATCCCGAGGGCAAGGGGCAGATTCCGGACATAACACCCGGTTCCAAGAAGATCGGCAGCTGGAGCGCCGGGGATATCGCCAACTATCTCGAAACCGGCTTCACGCCCGAGTATGATTCCGCTGGTGGTTCCATGGCCGAAGTGCAGCAAAACATCGCCCATTTGCCGGCTGCTGATCGCGAGGCGATTGCTGCCTATTTGAAGGCGTTGCCGTCGCGGTGAGGCGAAGGGTTTGTTAGATCGCATCCGAGCGCCGGGCGAGATAAAGATGCGTTTCGTATCGCAGCTCGAATTCGCCGCCATTGGCATTGATGGCATCGGCAATGGCAGAAAGAAGCGCCGCCAGTTCCTTCGGCGGTAAAAGCCGATAGCCTGAAAGCGTACGCAGCAGGGCGGTATAGCTTTGCGCGGTATGCTTCCGGCTCCAGCGATAGCAATGCTGTGCCGGCGCTTCGAAATATTCGGATTGGCGCAGCAATTCCGCGAATGGACCGTCCGGCAGATACCATGCCTCTGCCGGAGGCCCGGAGAGTTGAGGTGCATGGCGGGCATGGATATCGGCGAATTTCTCCCCGAACGGCGGCTCGGGCGGCATTGGTACATTGCCGAAAACTGCCAGGGTTCCATCCGGTGCAAGCGGGCCAGCGGTCTTGGCGAAGCGCAACTCAGGCGAAACCCAATGGAAGGATTGTGCGGCAGCGATCAGCTTGAACGCTCCCACTTCGCCCGGCCAAGCCTCGAAGGTGGTCTGCACAAAGCGAACCTTGGCAAATTCCTTCAGACCTTTCCTTGCAACCGCGATCAATTCCTCGCCCGGATCGAGCGCGAGAACGGAAAGACCCCGCCGCGCAAACGCCTGCGTCGCCTGTCCTGTGCCGCAGCCGATTTCGAGGATCTCATCCCTGTCGTTGAGGCCGGCGAAGGCGATCACATCGTCGAAGAGCCTGTCGGGATAGGTGGGGCGGGCATTGTTGTAGAGGCTGGCGACGCCGTCGAATGTGAACCGCTGTTCCAAGGCACGCCTCCCGTTGCAGATCGAAGCCGACAGCCATTTTTCTAGCGCATTTGCGATAAAGCTTATAGCGGCAATAGCGCGGGATTCGGCAACGGGAGAGAGCAGTCGTGGACGTAAGGGTGGCGCATCAAGTTCCCTATTTCAGCCAATGGGAAACGCCTGACATGACGCTGGCTGTCGTGGCCGAGGGCGCGCAGGTGGCTTTGCTGAGGGACCCGCTCTGGGCGTCTTCCGGCGCAAGCAGCGTCGAAGATTATGCCCGCTGGGCCGGCAATCTCTGCGGCATGGCCTGCCTGAAGATGGTGCTTGCCGCACGCACCGGCAAAACAGTTCCACTCATGGATCTGGCGATGGGATGCAAGGAGCATGGCGGCTATGTCGAGGAGCCGGACGGCAGGATCAAGGGGTTGATCTATGCGCCCTTCGTTCCCTTCGTCAGGGAGCGCTTCGATCTGAATGCCAGGGTCGTCACCGGGATTTCCGCCGCTGACATTGCCGATATCCTCGGGCAATCGGAGTTCTTCATCGCGTCAGTGCATCACTCGATCCGCTGGCCCGAGACCGAGCCGCCGGCAAAGGGCGGCCATCTGGTGCTGGTGACGGCCATCGATGGAAGCAGGATCCGCTTCCACAATCCGTCCGGTCACGTCGATGCGACGCGTGAGAACGCGGAGATGTCACTGGAGGTATTCGAGAAGTTTTTTGCAGGCCGCGGGATCGCCATCGATCACTAAAGCTTGGAGCAGTCGACGGCAATCCCTGTAAAGGCCGGCATCAGGCCAAAGCCTGCAGATAGCGCATGCCGGTGACCGGACGCGGCTTGAAATCCATGTTTTCATAGAAGCGGTGCGCCTGAACATTGCCTGTCGCGGCGCCGACGGAAAGGAAGCTGCAGCCGGACTTGCGGGCCACTTCGCGGGCGCGGTCGACGAGATGCTGCCCGATGCCGTGGCCGCGATGGCCGTCGCGCACGAAGAGATGATGCAGGTCCATGCCTCGCTGTCCCTCTTGCGCCTTGTAGAGCGGCACGAGGATGGCGTAGCCGATCAGCCCGTTCTCGCCTTCGGCCACCAGCGCCGTGATCCAGGGCATCGGGCCGAAAAGATCGCGCTCGAGCTGCTCGGGTGTCGCGCCGGAAGGGTCGCCGTGATGGGCGGCCAGCAGCCGGATCATGTCGTTCAGCTCCGGCAGGTCGCGCGGGTGCGCATTGCGGATGGTCAGAACAGGCGGGCGGAGTAGTGAGATGTCGCTATCGTCTAGCATGGCATTTGCGTCCTTGTTTTTTCAATGAGCCGTCAGGACGCTGCCGATACAACAAAGCCGCCTGACGGCGGCTTGTTGACAAAATGATCTGTCTTGGCCGCCCCTTACAGGTACAGCCAAAAATACGAGCGATTATGGAGCGCGTGCTTGATCATGGCGCATAGATGATCCGGTTCAGCGTATTTGTCAATGGGGCGCCTCAATGCTCCGCTTCGCATAGTCCGTGGTCCGACAGTGCCCGGATCACATAGCAGTCTTCGATGCTGTGGCCGTCGCAATGCGACACGATACGCTCGAGCTCGTGCTCCAGCCTCTTCAGCTGCGCGATCTTGGTGCGCACATCGTCCAGATGTTCGCGAGCGATGCGGTCAGCCCCAACGCAGGGGCGGTCCGGATGCTGGCTGAGCGAGATCAGCTCCTTGATCGCGTCGATCGTCAAGCCAAGATCCCGGCCGTGGCGTATGAAGGCCAGGCGCTCCAGATCGGTCTTGGAGTAACGCCGCTGGTTGCCCTCGCTGCGGTCGGGTTCCGATATCAAACCCATCTGCTCGTAGTAGCGGATGGTCGGCACCTTGACGCCGGTACGCTTGGACAAGTCGCCGATCGATAACATGGCATGATCTCCGATACCTCTAGTCTCTAGAGCAATATATATGCGAGCGTTCAGGGGATTTGCAAGTGACAAGGCTTCCGTTGCGGCATCAATAATAGTATACCCCCCTATATTAAACATTGAGATTCGGATGTCCCATACCATTCGCCAGCAAGCCAAGCTCCTGTCTCGCGTCCGCCGTCTCAAGGGCCAGATGGAAGCGGTGGAACGCGCGCTCGAGGCCGAGCGGCCGTGCGGAGAGGTGCTGCAGCTCCTAGCCTCCATCCGCGGCGCCCTGACGGGACTGACCGGCGAAATTCTGGAAGATCATCTGCATGAGCATGTGCTCAATGCCGAGGACGAGCAAGCCCGCCGTCAGGCGGTCGATGAAATGTCCGATGTGCTCAAGACCTATCTGCGCTGATCAGGGCTTCGGGACGTTCAAGGAGAATGATGTCATGAGTGTTTCCTCGGATGCTGGCCACAGCCACGTCTTTCTCGGCTCGGATCATCAGCGCAATGAGCGTCGTATCTGGCTCGTCATCGCGCTGACGGCTGTTATGATGGTGGTCGAGATCGGTGCCGGCTCGGTCTACGGTTCCATGGCGCTGATGGCCGATGGCTGGCATATGTCGACGCATGCCAGCGCCATGCTGATTTCGGCGCTTGCCTATCTCTACGCCCGCCGGCATGTGCATAATGCCCGGTTTACCTTCGGCACGGGCAAGCTCGGCGATCTCGCCGGGTTCGCCAGCGCCATCGTACTTGCAGTGATCGCGCTGCTGATGGGTTGGGAGAGCCTGCTGCGGCTCCTTAATCCGGTGGCCATCAATTTCCGCGAGGCGATCGCCATCGCTGCGGTCGGCCTCGTCGTCAATATCGTCAGCGCATGGCTCTTGCGCGAGGATCACGATCATCATCACCATGGCCACTCCCATGACCATCATCACGACCACGGTCACGCCCATGGCGGCAAGGACAACAATCTGCGTTCGGCCTATGTCCATGTGATTGCCGATGCGATGACATCCGTTTTGGCCATCATTGCCCTGTCGCTCGGCAGCCGGTTTGGCTGGACCTTCCTCGATCCGCTGATGGGTATCGTCGGCGGCCTGGTGATCCTGCAATGGTCGTGGAGCCTGCTGCGCGCATCCGGCGCCATTCTGCTCGATTTCATTCCGCCCGGCGAAGACTTGCCGGACGAGATTCGCGAAGCGATCGAAACGGGCGAGGATCGCATCACCGATCTCCACGTCTGGCAGGTTGGGCCTGGACATCATGCGGCGATCGTCGCGGTGGCAACGCCCGTGTCGCGCGATCCGGCCTTCTACAAGGCTCGGCTTGCCGATATTCATGAGCTTTCCCACGTTACCGTTGAAGTGACTGTCGACAAGGCAGCATAGAATCCGGTAGCAATCGGGCCGGTCGGAGGCTTGCCATATTCCTCGCATAGCCCAAAATCTGCCGATTCCGCTGGAGGCTTTCGCATGCCCATATTGCTTACCCGCCGCCGCCTCGTGGCTGGCTCGGCGCTGTTCCTGCCCGCACTGACATTCGGTGCGAATGCACTCTTCGCGCAGGATGCCGGCACCTCGCCACAGGCGCCCGCCGCCCAAGGCGATTCCGCGACGCCCGACAGCGGGCAGGGCATGGACAGCGATAATGGCGCGCAGGGCAATTCGCAGCTGACTGACGACGTCGACAAGCAGCTGGCGGATCTGGAAAAGAAGACCGGCGGCCGGCTCGGCGTCTCTGTGCTGGATACGGAAACCAACATTTCCCTCGGCTATCGCGAGGAAGAGCGGTTCCCCCTGTGCAGCACCTACAAGGCGCTCGCCGTCGGCTTCGTGCTGACTCGGGTCGATCAGGGTGTCGAAAAGCTCGACCGTCGCGTCACCTACGGCAAGGACGTCGTGGTGACTTATTCGCCGGAAACCGAAAAGCATGCCGGCACCGATGGCATGACCATCGCCGAACTCTGCGGCGCCGCGATCACCTTGAGCGACAACACCGCCGGCAATCTACTGCTCCAGAGCTTCGGCGGTCCTGCGGCGTTGACATCCTGGCTGCGTAGCACCGGTGACACGGAAACCCGACTTGACCGCAACGAGCCTGACGTTAACCAGGCGATCAAGGACGATCCGCGCGATACGACGACACCGGATGCGATGCTGGATTCCATCGGGCTCCTGACACTCGGCAATACGCTATCCGAAACATCGCGCGATCAACTGATCAACTGGTTGGTCGGCAACACCACCGGCGATAATCGCCTGCGCGCCGGCTTGCCGAAGGAGTGGAAGGTCGGCGACAAGACCGGCACCGGCAACAACGGCTGCTTTGCAGATATCGCCGTCGTCTGGCCGCCGGATCGTGGCCCGATCCTGGTGACGACTTTCGTCGCCGAGGGGACCGCGCCTGCGAAGGATATCGAGGCCGTCTTCGCCGACGTCGGCAAGATCGTCACCGGAATGGTGGGGCAATAGCAGGAAATATCGCAGACAAAACAATATGATACGATCGTGACGTGAATCAGGATCCCATCGTCTTCATGTGGTTTCGCAACATGTTCAGGCGATGGATAATGCGGCGGAGGCGCTGTCCGTTTCCTTGTCTGCGTCATTCTCGTCGGTGCCGAGCTTCTGCTTGATCTCGGCTGCGATCTGGTCGTTGATGGCCTTCTGCTCAGCGGAAGGCAGGGCCTTCAAGGAATCTTCCGTCAGATTGTTCTCTTCCAGATATTGCGCCCGGATCTTTTCCGCCGGCGACATGTTCGCCCATTTGGTAAATTCGTCCAGAATGTCCTGGCTGGGCTGCTCGCTCAATGAGGTAGAGCTGCTGTTACTTGTGGTACCGGTGCTGTCTCCACCGGTGCTACCGTCGGTCGCCGAGGACGACGTCGAACCGATCTGGCTGAGCCATAAGCCGGATGAAATGGAGGAGGGGACGCCGCCGGATGCGATGGACGGTGCCTGCGTTTCCTGCTCGCTGCTATCGTCGGGCAAGGTAAAGGGTGAACTGCCGTCGGAGTCAGCATCCTGCTGGCTGCGTATCGGGGTGCTGAAATAATTCTGGGTGCCGTGATGCACTTTCATCGTCATATCTCCCTATGGGTTGACGGACGATGACTCCGCAAGCCTGTCCGGAGCTTAAGCGGCGGGCCTTGTCAGGTGCCGCAGAAGGTCTGCAGCACCCGTTCCGCCGGCAATGGCGGCTCGGCATAAGGCGCAAAGGCAGGCTGGTCCTCATAGGGTTTAGCGAGCACCTTCAGCAGCGCTTCGAACAGGGAAAAGTCATCGTCCTCGACCGCCGCCTGGATCGCCTGCTCGATTCGGTGATTGCGCGGAATGAAGGCAGGATTGGCCTTCCGCATCGCTTGGCCGCGCGCTGCTGCCGTCCGGGGATCGCGGCCGAGGCGCTCGCGCCAGCGTTGAAGCCACGGCGCGATGGATTGCGGATCCTGGAAGGTGGCGGCGAAATCCGTGACATCTTCATCCGCGGCGAGGGTCGCAAGGCGGCGGAAAGCGAGCGTGAAATCCGCGCTCTGCTCTTGCATCGTCGCCAGTAGCGATTGGATCAGGTCGAGATCGCCGTCTTCCTCGTTTGCCAGGCCGATCTTGGCACGCATGCCGGAGAGCCAATAGGCCTGGAAGCGCTCGCCATATGCTTTGATAATGGTATTCGCCAGGTCGATCGCCGTATCGACGGATGGGTCGATCAGGGGAATCAGCGTTTCGCCGAGGCGAGCGAGGTTCCACTGACCGATTGCCGGCTGGTTGGCATAGGCGTAGCGGCCGTTGCGGTCGATCGAGGAAAAAACGGTCGCCGGATCGTAGGCATCCATGAAGGCGCAGGGGCCGAAATCGATCGTCTCGCCCGATACAGTCATGTTGTCGGTGTTCATCACGCCATGGATGAAGCCGACGTGCAGCCATCGCGCGATCAGCGCTGCCTGCCGCTCGGCCACGGCCTCCAGCAGCGCGAGATAGGGGTTCGTTCGGTCTCTGATCTCGGGATAGTGCCGGGCAATGACGTGATCTGCCAGTGTCCGCAGGCTGTCCGTATCGCCGCGGGCGGCGAAGAACTGGAAGGTGCCGACACGGATATGGCTTGCCGCAACACGCGTGAAGATCGCGCCGGGCAGCACTTCCTCGCGGTAGACCGGCTCTCCGGTGGTCACCGCCGCAAGCGCCCGAGTCGTCGGAATGCCCAGCGCATGCATGGCTTCGCTGATGACATATTCGCGCAGAACAGGGCCAAGCGCGGCACGGCCATCACCGCGCCGCGAAAACGGCGTCGGACCAGAACCCTTGAGTTGAATGTCGCGACGTCTGCCGTTGCGATCCTTCACTTCGCCGAGAAGGATCGCACGACCGTCGCCGAGCTGCGGCACGAAATTGCCGAACTGGTGGCCGGCATAGGCCATCGCGATCGGCTGCGACCCCGGCAGGAGCTCGTTTCCGGAAAAGATCGCCGCGCCGTTGCGTTCCAGCGCGTCCACGTCTAGCCCGAGTTCCCGTCCCAGTGCCTCATTGAACTTGATCAGCCGCGGCGCGGCAACAGGTGTCGGCGCCTGATCCGCCAGGAATTGCGGCGGCAGGCGCGCATAGCTGTTGTCGAACGGAATGCTAGGTGCCTGATGCGCCTGTGTTTCGGAAAGGGAAGAGCTCATGCCTTTAAGGTAGGGCTGGCGACGAGGGCGTGCAAGGCGCTTGTTTCCGGTAGGAAGATATCCGTCCCTAGCCATCTTCCAGCTCTCGGGCCATCTCCGCCAATTTCCTAACCGTATTGAGATTTCTCGATGTTCCTGCCTTCAGTGCAGGCAGCTTCAGCTTGGAACGTCCCGAGCCGTCGGGGTAGTGGATATAGATTTCCCTGCCGGCAACCTGCACTTCTTCCCCGCCCGGCGCGACGAGCTTGTCCAGAGCATCCTTTGGCGCCGCCTCCGGAAGGAAGGTGATGAGCAGATAGTTCGGCTTGGCATGCGGGAAGGGCGAGCCTTCCGCCGCAGCTTCCAAAGCCTGACGGCTGCGCAGGATCACCCCGGGCGATTTGCCCATCTTGCGGGCCAGCGCCTCCTCCAAGCGGACCTGAACCTTGGCCTCATCCTCTTCGGAGCGAAAGAGCACATTGCCGCTCTGGATATAGGTCTTCACGTCCGTGAAGCCGATTTCCTCACAGAGCGCCTTCAGCTCCGCCATCGACAATGTGCCGGTGCCGCCGACATTGACGGCACGCAGCAGGGCGACAAAGACGGTCATTCTCTCCTCCCGGCTTCCGCCTACATCTTGTCCGCTACCTTGATGGCGAAGGAATATTCGAAAGCCACTTCCTCCAGGCGCTGGAAGCGTCCGGACGCGCCACCGTGGCCGGCATCCATGTTCGTCTTCAAGAGGATCGGCGCGTCGCCTGTCGTCTTGTCGCGCAGCTTGGCGACCCATTTTGCCGGTTCCCAATAGGTGACGCGGGGGTCGGTGAGGCCGCCGAGCGCGAGGATGGGCGGATAGGGCTTTTCCCCGACATTGTCATAGGGGCTGTAGGCGGCGATCTGCTCGTACTCTTCTTTGCTGTCGATCGGATTGCCCCATTCCGGCCATTCCGGCGGCGTCAAAGGCAGGGTGTCGTCGAGCATGGTGTTGAGCACGTCGACGAAGGGGACGGCGGCGATGATGCCTGCGAATTTCTCCGGTGCCATGTTGGCGACAGCGCCCATCAGCATGCCGCCGGCCGATCCGCCTTCGGCGATGATCTTCGCGTAAGAGGTGAACTTCTGCTCATTCAAATAGTCGGCCGCGGCGATGAAGTCCCTGAACGTATTGGTCTTCTTCTCCATCTTGCCGTCTTCGTACCACGAAAAACCCTTGTCCTTGCCGCCGCGGATATGGGCGATGGCGTAGACGAAGCCGCGATCTGCGAGTGACAGGCAATTGGTGTTGAAACCGGCGGGAATGGCGATGCCATAGGCGCCATAGCCATAGAGCAGGCATGGCGCGGAACCGTCGAGCGGCGTGTCCTTGCGATAAAGCAGGGTTACCGGCACCTGCTCGCCGTCCCAGGCGGGCGCGAAGACGCGGCGGGTGACGTAGTCGGCCGGATTGTGGCCAGAGGGCACCTCCTGCGTCTTCAGCAGGGTGCGCTCGCGCGTCACCATATTGTAGTCGTAGAGCTGGCTCGGCGTCGTCATCGAGGAATAGGAGAAGCGGATGACATCCGTATCGTATTCCGCGGCCCCCTGCAGGCCGAGCGAATAGGCTTCCTCTTCGAAGGCAATCGAATGTTCCTCGCCGCTGTGGCGGTCGCGGATGATGATGCGCGGCAGTCCGTCCTTGCGCTCCAGCCAGATGAGGTGTCGGGCATAGGCCATATGGTTGAGGATCAGCGTGCCCGGCTTGTGGGCCACCACTTCGCGCCAGTTTTCCTTGCCCGGTTTGTCGGCCGGCGTCTCCATGATCTTGAAATCCTTGGCGTCGCCGTCATTGGTCAGGATGTAGAAGACGTCGCCGCCTTCCGTCATCTCATATTCGATCCCCGTCTCGCGCTCCGCCACCAGCTTCGGCTCTGCGGTGAGGTCGGAGGTCGGGATGATGCGGTATTCGCTGGTCTCGTGATCGTGGATATCGATGAAGATGTAGTCATCAAGCAAAGAGCCGCCGACGCCCATGAAGAAGCCTGCGTCTTCTTCTTCATAGACGAGCCGGTCCTGCGATTGCGGCGTGCCGACGATGTGATGGAAGATCTTGGAAGGGCGATGGTTCTCGTCCTGCAGCGTGTAGAAGAAGCTCTTGCCGTCGGGCGCCCAGACGCCGCCGCCGCCGGTGTTTTCGAGCACGTCGGCAAGGTCCTCGCCGGTCTCGAGATCGCGGACCTTCAGCGTGAAATATTCAGAGCCCTTGTCGTCATATCCCCAGATGCCGCGGCTATGGTCGGTGGAGTGATCGAGGCCTGAAAGGCGAAAATAGGACTTCCCCTCATTCTCCTTGTCGCCGTTCAATAAAAGCTTGCGGTCGCCGCCGTTGCGGGCTTCGCGGAAATAATGCGGCTGCTCGCCGCCGGTGACGAAGAGCGTCCCGTAAGCGTAGGGGCCGTCCTTGACCGGCACCGAGCTGTCGTCCTCCTTGATGCGGCCCTTCATCTCGCCGAAGAGAACCTTCTGCAGCTCCTTCGTGTCGGCCATCGCGGCATTCATGTAGGCGTTTTCGGCCTCCAGATGCGTGCGGATTTCCGGGGCCAGGATCGAAGGATCCTTGAACATTGCCTGCCAGTTGTCGGCGCGCAGCCATGCATAATCGTCGCTGCGGCTGATGCCATGACGCGTATCCGTAATGGTTTTTTTCGGGGCGGCAGGCGGGGTGGGGAGGTTCTTGAAAACTGACACGGGAGCGCTTTCTCTGGTGTGAAAGTCGGATGCGAGGAGAACAGAGAAATAGAGGGCGGCTGCATGAGGTTCAATAGGCAAGTGCCCCGTCAAGTTTCATGCAAGTCGCCGATATTAGTCTCGATCGAACAGGCGGCTTGCGGGAAAACCGATTGGGGGCTGCCTTGATGAGACCACATTCTTTACCGAAGTCGGCATACAATGCGTCGACATAAGGGCGGTTGAACCGCCTTCCCCGAGGGGAGCGGACGCAATCAAATTCGGAAAAATGCAAGGGACCGGTCATCATGCTGAAACTCTTTGCCATCCTTATCCCTTTGGCTTCTTTCGCTAACTCTGCCTTCGCTGTTGATGTGACCATGAAGAAGGAGTTGGAAAAGCTTGATCCTTCCGAGCGGATGGAGCAGGCATGCGACGCGGAGGCCATGAAGCGGATTGGCACGGAAAAGACGGGTTTCAAGCCGGACAAGGTGATTGCCTATACGTTCGGCGACCCGGCGATGAACCCGGATTCGATGAATGCGCCCGGCGCGGTCTTCCGCAGCAAGGGTGACTGGTATCATCTCTCGTATATATGCGTCACCGGCCCGCAGCACATTCATGTTCGGGACCTGAGTTATCAGATCGGCGATAAGGTGCCGCGCGACAGCTGGCAGCAGCACTATCTTTACGACTGAGCGCCCAAGGCATTTTCAGGAAAATTGCGCAGCGATGCCGTGAAGCCGCTGGAAGGCTCTATCTCCGCTTTTGCACGTCCACGCGCGTGAGTTCCGACAGGATGTGTTCCTGCACATCCGAAGGCTGCCGGCGGACGGCATCCGTCAGGTCGCGCAGCGTCGCCCTGAGGCTATGAAGCTGATCGACCAGATCCATGACGACATCGACGCCGGGCTGGTTGAGGCCCATGGCATTGCTGAGGTCGAGAATAAGCTGGCCGCGCGCGATGTCCGCCTCGCGGAAATTCCGGCCCTGATCCGTCACTTCCGGCACCAGCCAACCCTCAGAGATCCAGACTTCCAGAACTGTGGTCTCGATTTCGAGGTGCAGTCGAAACTCTCTCTCATCCATCGCCTATCCTCCCATGGTCTTTCTGGGATCTTGCATCTTGCCGGCCTCCCATTCGGAGGCGAAACGCGTGAGCTCGGGATCCGCCGCGTCCGGAAGGACCACCTTCAGGGTGACGTAGGCGTCGCCGTTTTCCTTACCGCGCACCGGTGCGCCCTTGCCCTTCAGCCGCAGCACCTTGCCGGTATTGGAATTCGGCTGCAGTGTCACGGTGACAGGACCGGAGGGTGTTGGGACCCGGATCTTGCCGCCGAGCACCGCCTCCGTCAGCGAAATCGGCAGTTCCAGCCGGATATCGTCGCCGTCGCGGGTGTAGAAGCGGTGCGGACGGACATGCACCGCAATCAATGCATCTCCAGGCTTGCCGCCATTGATGCCGGGTTCGCCCTTGCCCTTCAGGCGCAGGGTCTGCCCGTCGCGGGTGCCCGGTGGTATCTGAACGTCGAGCGCCGGCCCGTCAGGCAAGCTGATCTGCTTCTTCGCGCCGTTGATGGCATCAAGAAAGTCGGCTTCCATCGAATAGTGACGATCTTGACCCTGCATTTGGGATTGGCCTCGGCTGCGCCGTGAGAAGAAGTTGGAAAATATGTCGTCGGCATCGCCGAAATCGGCGAATCCTCCGGCATTCCGATAGGGACCGCGCTGGCCTTCGTTCGCGGCATAATCGCGGTAGTAGTTGCGCGGTGCCTGCTCGGTGCCGCTGCTATCGATCTCGCCACGATCGAAACGCGCGCGCTTCTCCTCATCGCCTACAATGCCATAGGCTGCCGAGACCTCCTTGAACTTGTCCTCGGCCTGCTTGTCGCCGGGATTGAGGTCGGGATGCAGCTTTTTGGCAAGCTTGCGATAGGCGTTTTGAATATCCTTTTGCGGGGCGTCCCGTTTTACGCCCAGAACTTCATAGGGATCGCGACTCATGCATGTCTCTCTTTGGGAGCACGGAAAAATAGGCAGATAGTGATAGAGCGGCCTCATATCAATCGTAGCATAGACGCGGCCAGGTTGAAGCCCGGACCTCGATGCTTTGCAGAGTCACGGCATTTGTGATGCGAAATCGGCATGTTTGCCGTCGGCTTGCCATATTTCCGGCGTGTTGGCGGATGATGGCGGACGCCGAGGCGGAAAACCTATGGCAATCACGTGCCCCTTCCGCCAGATTTCATTTGCTCGATCCGCTCGGTGGCTGCCCGATGAACCGTTTTTTGCTGACGTCCGCATTCCTTGTCGCTGCCGTTCCGGTTGCCTTCGCCGCTCAGCCGACGCAACAGCCTGCCGGCTGGCCTGAACTTCCACCAAAGGCCCCTGTCTCGAACGTCAAGCTCGTCGAGCCGCATCTGCACGTCAATCGGGCAGGGAAGGGCGCGCCGCGCATCGCGCTGACGTTCGATGCCTGCATGGGCAAGACCGATCCGCGCATTCTCAGCACGCTGGTCGATCAGCATATTCCGGCGACGATCTTCGTCACCGCGCGCTGGCTGCGCACCAATCCGGATTCGCTTGCCGTCTTCCTCGCCCATCCCGACCTTTTCGAGCTGGAAAATCATGGGCAGAACCATATTCCGGCCGTCGATGTTCCGACCAAGGTCTACGGCATAGCCGCCGCAGGATCGCCGCAGGCGGTAGCTCAGGAAGTGAAGGGCGGAGCCGACGCCATGATTGCCGCCGGCATTCAGCAGCCGCGCTGGTTCCGTGGCGCGACCGCGAAATATACACCCGCCGCCATTATGCAGATCCGCGGCATGGGCTATCGCGTTGCCGGATATTCCGTGAACGGCGACAGCGGCTCGCTGCTGCCGGCCAAGATGGTGGAGAAGCAATATGCCTCCGCCAAGGATGGCGATGTCATTATTTCCCACATCAACCAGCCGACGCATGCGGCGGGAGAGGGCGTGGTGGCAAGCATCCTGGCGCTGAAGGTCAAGGGCGTGCAGTTCGTCCGCCTGCAGGATATCCCCGAAAAGGGCGACGACGGCACGACGAACTGATGGCGTAAGCCTCGGTTTGTCTCAGCCTGGCAATTGCGGCTGGGTTTTTTCCTCGATGAAGAGTTCATCGACGACGGTCATGACGATCAGCGAAAGCGGCAGCGCCAGCATGGCGCCGATGGCGCCCCACATCCATGTCCAGAATATGATGGCGAGGAACACGACAAAGGGGTTGAGCTCCCATTGCCGGCCCATGACCGCGGGAAACACCAGGTTCTCCACCGCAAGATGCACAGCAAAGAAGGCCGCAGCCGGCGCTAGAGCAAAGATGATGTCCGATTGCGTGATGATGCCGGCGATCGCGAGCGCAATCGTCATCGTCGTGACGCCGAGGAACGGGATGAAGCTCGAGAGGAAGGCAAATACGCCCCAGAGTATCGGCACGCTCATGCCGCCGACATAGGCGATAACAGTCATGGCAACGCCGATGCCGGCATAGATCAGCGAGGCCGTGGCGAAATAAAAACCGAGCACCCGCTCCACCGCATTGATGATGCGGATTGCCGTCAGTCTCGACTCCCTGCTGGAAAAGGTCATGATGATCGTTTTACGCAGGGTAACCCGGCCGGAGAGAAACAACAGGAGCGCAGCAAAGAAGATCAGTATTTGAACGATGGCCGGTGTGAGATTGCTGGAGAGAAGATGCAAGACATTGCCGCTGTTTTCCAGCAGCGTGGTGATGGACATGGGACCGCTCTGGAAAGTCTCCGGGGAAATATGCAGCCATTTGAACCGGTTGAGATAAGGCATCAGCCTATCGGAGGTTCGCTGGAAGAAATCGGGAGCCTCCTGAGCCAGCGTTGCCAGCGGCCCGGCGAGCGCGTTGACGACGAGGACGATGGCCAGTGCTACCGCCGACGACAGGAGAATGGCGTTGAGGACACGGGGCACGCCAAGTCTGCTCAGTTTCTCCGCCGCAAGACCAAGGATCATCCCGACCACGACGGCAAGCGTCACCGGAATGAGGATCATCGACATCATATAAACGCCTGCAAGCGCCAGGATGAGGAAGATGCCTATGGTCGCCCATGAGGCGGCGACATGAAGTTTGCCATTTGTTGGATAATCCGCCAGTTCGGCCGCGTCGGCTTCGTTGCCATATCCGCCCGCCCCGGAGCCGCTTTCCTGCGCCGCCGTTCCGCCTGCATGCCTGCCGGCGATTTTATCGATCTCCATCCCATCAAATCCCCGAAGGCACGATCGCCTTACCACTAAAACGCGAAAGGCCCGCTCCAGTTCCGGAACGGGCCTTGTCATGCTTGGTCAGCCGGGCATATTACGCCACCAGGTTCAGCCCGATGCCCCAGGGATCCCGCAGCGAAACGCCGCCGTCGCGCTTCTGGGTCTTGATCTCATGCTGGTCGAGGGCGGCCACGGCCTTATCAAGCGAGGCTTTATCGTTGAAGCGCAGAGTGTAGTCAGAAAGGCCGGTCATGTGTTCGGAGCGCACTCCCGCGCCGCGGCTGTTCCAGGTGTTGGCGCCGAGATGATGGTGATAGCCGCCGGTCGCAAGGAAGGTGGCGCCGGGATAGCGCGCGGCCATGACCTTCATGCCGAGAACGTCGCGATAGAAGGCGTTCGCCTCTGCCACGTCGCCGACCTGCAAGTGGATGTGGCCGATCGCCGAGCCTTCGGCCATACCGTCCCAGCGGTCCTGCGGAGCGCTTTCATAGAGCTGCTGCAAGTCGAGCCTGAGGGTCGCCATCTCGACCGTGCCGTCGCTATGGAACGTCCACTGCTCGTGTGGCCGATCGGCATAGATCTCGATGCCGTTGCCTTCCGGGTCCGACAGATAGATGGCTTCGCTGACGATGTGGTCGGACGCGCCTTCGAGCACGACGTTATTATGTGCTGCATGACGAAGCCAGCGGGCGAGTTCGACCCGGCTCGGCATGAGGAAGGCGGTGTGAAACAGGCCAGCCGCCGTTTGCGGCGCGCGCACGGCCGCGCGATCCGTTGTGAGGGTCAGGAGAGGTTGGCCGGCGACGCCCAGGACTTCGCCACTTGCCGTCTTCTCGACCACCTTGAGGCCGAGCATGTCCTGATAGAAGCGCGACACCAGCGGCAGGTCGGTGACCACGAGATGCGATTGGCCGACATAGGCAGGACGCGTCAGTGCATAGGAGGGGGCGGTTTCGGTCATGGGTTATTCCAACCTCGATGTTCTGGAAAGGCAACCGGCGTGGACGGCAGGAAACCGTCAGCGGTGGGCGGGAGATTTTTCGCCGGTTGATATGCCTCTTCGATGTCCTCTCGCCCGCTGTACTTGCCATCCTATATGGCGGATTTCGATTGTTCACAGAAGGCCAGAAATTGCGGATTGAGCGTTCGCTCCCTGTTGACGAGATACTCCGCGCGTTCACGAAGATTTATTGAAATGCCCGTTTGGTGCGGTTGCTTCCACTTCGGTGAGGTGCAAGAATCGGGCTGCTACGGAATTGGAACGCGCACAGATGGCCGAATATAGAGGCATTCGCTGGGCTTATGATCGATACGAAGTGATCGCCGACAGCATTGTCAACGGCGTCGGCGTCGTCTTTGCGCTGATCGGCGCGACCGTATTGATCTTCTACGCAACCGTCTGGAGCTCCTACGGTGGGATCGCTGCCGCCTGGATCTACGGCGTCGGTCTCGTGCTGACCTTGGGGATGTCCTTCGCCTATAATGCCTGGCCCGTATCGCATACCAAATGGTTCCTGCGGCGCTTCGATCATTCCTTCATCTATGTGCTGATTGCCGCCACCTACACACCTTTTCTCGAACGCGGCGCGGAGGATCCGCTGCTGCTTGCCATGCTGATCGCAGTCTGGGCTTTTGCAGCCTTCGGCATCGTGCTGAAATGCTTCTTTCCGGGGCGTTACGATCGGCTGGCAATCCTGCTTTATCTCGTCATGGGCTGGAGCGGCGTGATCGTGGCCAAGCCGGTCTCGACCTATATCCCGTTCGCGTCGATGCTGCTCATCGTCATCGGCGGGGTGATCTACTCGCTCGGCGTCATCTTTCATGTCTGGGAAAAGCTGCGCTTCCAGAACGCCATCTGGCATGGCTTTGTCATTGCCGCCGCCGCCGTGCACTATTCGGCGGTGTTGACGTGCTTCAGCCTGTCACCGGAAAACTTTTGACGACCTGCGCCGTCGGCGTGCATTTCTTCGTGGGGCGCAGGCTGCGCACCAGGCGCATGACCATGGCGTCGTAGCGCTGCATGTCTGCCTTCGAATAATCCATCTGGAAAAAGGCCGCTCCGCCGTTGCAGAGGGCTACGCCGCGCACATAGACGATACGACCCTGCTTTGTGCCGGAGAAACTGATGCCGCGCGAGTTCGATTTGGAGTAGGAAATCTTCCAGCCCTGATCCTTGGCGAGTGCCACGCGCACATTCGCTTCCGTCGAGAAGTCGCCGTTGGGGATGATCGTGCTGAAAACCTGCAGCATGGCAGATCGATCCGCCGGCGACAGGGAAAGGCGGTTGGCATCGTCTGATGGGGCCGAGAGATGAAATTCCGACGGCAGCTCGATCGCATAGCCGAAGCCCGTATTGTCATAGGACCACCAGTCGGCGGCAAAGGCCGACGCAGGGGAAAGAAGCAGGAGGGCGGTCAGGCGCGCGAGCATTGCGGTTTCCGGGAGGCTGGATCTGCAAACCGATCAAGAATAGCGCATTTTTCAGCAGAAATTCCATAGCGATTCTAAGAATAAGAATAAAATAGCCTAAATTCGTTACAGCTTCATTGCGAGCCATGCACGTTTAGCGGCTTATTCGACACTGCAGCCATTTGTGCCGGACTTCTGAGCCTTGATGCTGTGAAACGATCGCCGTCAGAAACATGGTGCGCATCCTCAACCTGTAGGCTGTTCCTGCCGAAAGCCGATTTCAGTGGTTTAATCCCGGTTTTATTCCCGCAGGACTTGAGACGGTCCCGCCTTTCGCCTATCCCTGCAACCTAGCTCCGGCCATGCCGGATTCCGCATTGGTGTTCAGCAGGGAGAGGACATGGCCGGTTTCGCGGGCCTGACATTCCTGGCTCTATGTCTGCCCTTTTTCGGTGCGCTGATCGCGTCCGTCATCGTTCGGCGGTTTGGGCACAATGCGGCTTGGCCGTTGGCGCTGCTTCCTGCGCTGGCCTTTCTCCATTTTACGAGGTTTCTCCCCGACATTGCCTCAGGGCAGGTCGTCCGGGGCGGTTTCGATTGGGTGCCGAGCCTCGGCTTGCGCTTTTCATGGCTGCTCGATGGTCTGTCGCTGACCTTCGCTTTGCTCATCACCGGCATCGGCACGCTGATCGTTCTCTACTCAGGCGGTTATCTGAAGGGGCATGCGGATCTCGGGCGCTTCTTCTCCTTCATCTTCCTGTTCATGGGCTCGATGCTCGGCCTTGTCGTTTCGGACAGTTTCCTCACCTTGTTCGTCTTCTGGGAATTGACCTCGATCACGTCCTTCCTGCTGATCGGCTTCGACCATCAGCGGGAGGCGTCGCGCCGGGCGGCGCTGCAGGCACTGGTGGTCACCGGCGGCGGAGGGCTGCTGTTGCTCGCGGGCCTGCTGCTCATCTGGCAGATCACCGGGGTTGGCTCGATGTCCGCCCTGCTGAAAGCCGGCGATGCCTTGCGCGGGAGCCCGCTCTATCTCGCAGCCCTGATCCTGGTGCTCGGCGGCGCCTTCACCAAATCGGCGCAATTTCCGTTTCATTTCTGGCTGCCGAACGCCATGGAAGCGCCGACCCCCGTATCGGCCTATCTGCACTCCGCCACCATGGTGAAGGCGGGCGTCTATCTGCTGATGCGGCTCAATCCGGCCATGGGTGGGACGATGGCCTGGCAGACGATCCTCCCGATTTTCGGCGCTGCGACGCTGCTGGTCGGAACCTTGCTTGCCATACGGCAGACCGATTTGAAGTTGAAGCTGGCCTATACGACGGTCTCCTCCCTCGGCCTGCTCGTGTTGCTCACCGGTTTCGGCTCGGATTACGCCGTCGAAGCCGCCGTCCTTTATCTGGTGGCGCATTCGCTGTTCAAGGGCGCTCTGTTCATGATCGCCGGCATCGTCGACCACGAGACGGGAACGAGAGATATCACGCGCCTGGGCGGCCTGCGCTCCGCCATGCCGCTGACCTTCGCTGCCGCCCTGATCGCCGCCATCTCGATGGGCGGCCTGCCGCCCGCTTTCGGGTTCCTCGCCAAGGAGGAGATCTATGCGGCTCTGGCACAGGCCTCGCCGGGCGCGATCATTCTGACGATCGTCGCCGTTGCCGGCAACGCCCTGATGTTTGCCATCGCCTTTGCCGTGGCGCTGAAGCCCTTCCTGGGACCGACGACCGAGACGCCGCAGCATCCGCATGAGGCGCCCCCACTGCTCTGGCTCGGACCGGTAGTGCTTGCCTTGCTCGGTCTCGCTTCGGCTTTGCTCTCGGGCCTATGGCATGCCTATGTCTCGTCGCCGATGGCCAGTGCCGTCAGCGGCAAGGGATTGCAGATATCGGTGTCGCTCGTCCCGCATGTCGGTCTGCCCCTTGCGCTGTCGGTGGCGACCGTGTTGATCGGCATCCTTGTCTATTGGAAGCTTGATCGCGCCCGCTTTCTCATGTCGGTCGTCTTGCGGGCTCTGGGCCCGGGACCGGACCGCGGCTTTGATGGCTTCATTTCCAGCCTGGTGCGATTGTCACACCTCGTCTCGCGCGTCCTGCAACCCGGCCGCCTGGAAATCTATGTCACCGTGACCTTTGTTTGCCTTGCAGCCACGCTGTTGATCCCGCTCACCATCCATGGCGAACTGCCGGCAATCCCCTCATGGCCGAATTTGCAATGGCATGAGGCGACGATCTTCCTCATCGCCGTTATAGGGCTTGCTGCCGTCGTCCTTGCGCGCGACCGGCTGACCGCCATCGTTTCGCTCGGCATTCAGGGTTTTGCCGTGGCCGTCATCTTCCTGCTGTTCGGCGCGCCGGATCTTTCTTTCACGCAATTCATGGTCGAGACCCTTTCCGTCGTGATCCTTGCCATGGTGATGACGCGGCTGCGTCTGTCTTCCTCGGATCGCCGTCCGCCGTTGAAAATGGTCGCCCATGCCGCGCTTGCGATTGCTTGCGGCGTCGGCTTCGGCCTCCTGTTGCTGAAGGCGACGCAGGCACCCTTCGACCTGACGTTGACGGCCTTCTTCAATCACTATTCGAAGCTGATCGCCCATGGCGACAACGTCGTCAATGTGATCATCGTCGATTTCCGCGGCACGGACACGCTCGGCGAGATCGCCGTTGTGGCCATTACCGGGCTTGCGATCTTGGCGCTGATCCGCATCCGGGCGGGCGGCGAGCGCAAGCTTGCGGCCAACGATCCTGATCTTGAGGAAAAGTTGGAGGCTGAGCGTTCATGAACACGCTGATCTTCCGCACCGCCGCGCCGTTTCTCACTGCCCTGATGCTGCTCTTTTCCGTTTTTGTCCTGTTGCGCGGCCATAACGAGCCTGGCGGCGGCTTCATCGGCGGGCTGATCGCGGCCTCCGCCCTGGCGATTTATGGCATTGCTTGCGGCGTGACGGCGGTGCGGCGCGCGATCATGTTTCATCCGCTGGCGATTGCCGGCTTCGGCCTGCTGGCGGCGACCGTCGCCGGTTTCCTGTCCGTCTTCTCCGGCGTGCCGTTCATGACCGGGCTGTGGATCTATCCGCATCTGTTCGGTGTCGACGTGCCGCTTTCCACTGTCATGCTCTTCGATATCGGCGTCTATCTGGTCGTCGTCGGCGCCATCACCTCGATCGCGCTCGCGCTCGAAGAGCGGGAGGTGGATTGATGGAGGTCGTCTTTTCCGCTTTGGTCGGCCTGTTCTTTACGGTCGCGATCTACCTGATGCTGTCGAAATTCTCGATCCGCATCATGCTCGGCATCGCGATCCTGGGCAATGCCGTCAACCTCTTGCTCTTTACCGCCGGCCGGGTAACGCCCGAGGTGCCACCGATCATTCCGCGAGGTGCGACTACGCTCGATCTGGCTGCTGCCAACCCGCTGCCGCAGGCGCTGATCCTGACGGCGATCGTCATCTCATTTTCGTTTCTCGCCTTTCTGCTCGTCCTGACCTACCGGGCCTATCAGGACCTCAAGACGGACAATACCGGCGAGATGCTGGTGGCCGAACCGGACGAGCGGCCGCTGCCGCCTTTGGGGTACTAGCGATATGGCCGGACCAGCCGACACCGCTGTCGATCTCTCCGCCGCGCTGGTGGCTGCGCCAGTGCCGCTCGGGCATTGGCTGGTGATCCTGCCGGTGGCCCTGTGCATCAGCCTTGGCGCGATACTTCTGATGTTGCGCAACCGCACCGAATGGCACGCCTGGATCGCCATTCCCGGCCTGATGCTGCTGGTGCTGGTCGATGCCGCCTTGCTTTACAGGGTCGCCAGCGATGGGCCGGTGACGATGGTGATGGGTCGATGGCTGCCGCCGTTCGGCATCGCCTTCAGCGTCGATCTTCTCGGCGCGATCATGGCCCTGACGGCGGCTATCGTCGCGCTCGCGGGCGGCATCTATTCGCTCGGCGAGATTGTCACCAGCGGGCGCCGCTATGGTTTTTTCCCATTTCTGCTGCTGCTGCTTGCCGGCGTCAGCGGCGCTTTCCTGACCGGCGACGTCTTCAATCTCTATGTCTGGTTCGAGGTGCTGCTGATATCGTCTTTCGGCCTGCTGATCCTCGGTTCAGAGCGGGAACAGATTGACGGCGCATTGAAATATGCCGTGCTCAATCTCATCGCCACCACGCTGTTTCTGGTCTCCGTCGGCTATCTCTACGCCATCTTCGGCACGCTCAACATGGCCGACATCGCGATGAAGGCGAGGGCTGGCGACAGCAGCGGGCCGCTGATGACGCTGGCAGGCCTGTTCCTGCTCGCCTTCGGCATGAAAGCGGCTGCCTTCCCCGTCAATTTCTGGCTTCCCGCCTCCTATCACACGCCGCGCATCACCGTTTCGGCCCTGTTCGCCGGCCTGCTCACCAAGGTCGGCGTCTATGCTCTCATCAGGGTTCTCGTCATGTTGCTGCCCGTCGAGCGCGCCGAGCTTGGCCCGGTCGTTACCGTCGTCGCCATCGCGACGATGCTTGCAGGCGTGCTGGGCGCGCTCGGCGAAAATGACATTCGCCGCATGCTTGGCTACATGGTCATATCAGGCATCGGCACGATGCTGGCGGGCGTGGCACTCGGTAGCGCCGATGGTCTCAGCGGGTCGATCTTCTATGCGCTGCACTCGATGGTGCTGATGACGGCGCTCTACCTGCTGGCTGGCCAGGCTGCCCGGCTCGGCGGCAGCTTTTCGCTGACTTCGCTCGGTGGGCTTTATGGGCGGAGCGGTTGGTTCGCCGGTCTCTCGCTGGTGCTGTTCTTCGCCGTCAGCGGCCTGCCGCCTTTTTCCGGCTTCTGGCCCAAGGTCGTCCTGGTGAAGGCGGCGCTTGCAACAGGCGCCTGGTGGCTGGCGGCCGCGATCCTGCTGGTCGGTTTCCTCACGACGATCGCCTTCGGCCGGGTCTTCCTGCTGGCGTACTGGCGCCCGGGGAGTGAGGGAGGCGCTGTGGCCGTTGAGCCGATCAGATGGCAGGCCGGTCTGCCGCTTCTCGCTCTTGCCGCGCTGGTCGTCGGTTTCGGCCTTTTCCCGGAGCGCCTTTTGCATCTGACGCAGCGCGCCGCGGCAGACCTTGAAGAGCCATCCGCCTATCTGCACTCTGTCTTTCCTGCTGCGGGGGGCGTGCAATGATCCTGTTCGTCTTCAATCTGCTGCTTGCCATCGTCTGGGTCGCCGTCACCGGCAGCGCCTCCTTCATGAATTTGGTGTTCGGCTTTCTTCTCGCGGCCGTTGCGCTTGGGATCGTGCGGTCGTCCTATGGCGGCGTCCTTTACCTCGGCCGTGTCCGCCGAATACTCGCGCTGTTGCTGTTGTTTCTGTGCGAGCTTGCCAAATCCGCCTGGGCCGTCGCCATGGCCGTCATGAGCCCGAAGATGGATGTGAAGCCTGGAATTTTCGCCTTCCCGCTGACAGTCGACCGCGATTTCGAAATCACGCTGCTTGCCAATCTCATCACGTTGACGCCCGGCACCCTTTCCGTCGATGTTTCCGATGACCGGAAGATCCTCTACGTGCACGCGCTCGACTGTTCCGATCCGGACGCCATCAGGCGGAGCATTGCCGAGGGCTTCGAGCGTCGGATCATGGAGGCTTTCCGATGATCGCCGCATCCATCGTTTCGGCCGCCGCTATGGTGGCGCTCGGCATTCTGAGCATCGCCTTTTTGCTGACCGTCTATCGCGTGGTCGCCGGCCCGACACTGCCGGATCGTGTTCTGGCGCTCGACATGCTGGTGGCGGTTGCCATCGGCTTCATCGCCGTCATCGCCATCAAAACCGGCTTCACGCTCTATATCGATATTGCCATTTCGCTTGGCCTTGTCGGCTTTCTTGCTACCGTTGCCTTTGCCCGTTTCATCCTCACGCACGCGCAGTCCAAAGCGCCGGTGCAACCTCACGTGGCGCGGAACAGTGGCAACGCGCAGCAGGGCAAGAAAACCCGCAAGAATAGTCGTCGGCAGAAGGGAGGGCGGTAGTGGAATTGTTCTGGGCTGTCATTGTTGCCGCTCTGCTGTTGGCCGGCGCACTATTCTCGCTGATCGCCGCGATCGGTATCGTTCGTCTACCCGATCTCTACAGCCGCATGCATGCCGCGTCGAAAGCCGGAACTGTTGGTTCCGGTCTTTTGCTACTTGCAGTCGGTATTCATTCGCAAGACTTATCGATATTGGCCCGTGCCTTGGCAGGTTTCGTCTTCTTCGTGCTGACGGCGCCGATTTCGGCGCATCTTCTTGCACGCGCGGCACATAAGGCCGGTCATCGGTTGACTTTGCCCTCGGTGAGAGACGAACTGTTGACGGGACAAATGCCGAAGCGCCTGTCCAAAACAAGGCGCTAACAAACGCAAAGATTGTCGGAAAAGCAATACATGTTCGCCTCTTTAGTTATCTATTTTTAATAGATGAGATTTTTGAGAAGAAATGATGGGATTAAAAACTGGACATTTGGGTAAAGAGTGCTAATTCAGATTCAAGTAGAGTTTTGATGTTGAGTTAGTCTCGACCGGGTATAAGTTCTCGATGCTTTGATCTTTCTTTGGAGCAAAGCTGAACAAAGCTTTCTTCCGGTTAATGATTGGGGATCATTTTCCCTAATCACTAATTCTGACATCAGACGGTATAGAAGCGGTTTTCGTCGCATGACGTCTAGGGGTGGATTTCACGCGATAAGAAACGTGGCGTAAAGCACCGCTTTTTGCTGGAGGCTGCTACGAATGCGGGCAATGCGTTAGTGCGGATTGCCTGGCGCAACGAGACCTGGAATCGATATGATTTCCGGGGCTCCGCGCGGTTTATACAGCAATGCTGTGCCTTGCGCGCTCGATGGAGGCGCGGCCAGCAGGCAAGCCGATGAACAGGAGAACAAAATGACAGATACGGCCCTTGGCAATGGGCACGAGTTACTGGTTGAGCTGACAGCCGATATAGTCGCGGCTTATGTCAGCAACCATGTCGTCCCGGTCAGCGACCTTCCGAATCTGATTTCCGACGTACATTCCGCCTTGAGCAGCACCTCGGCTCCGGCTCCTGCCGTTACCGTGGTTGAAAAGCAGAAGCCGGCCGTATCCGTTCGCAAATCTGTACAGGATGATCAAATCACTTGTTTGGAATGCGGCGGCAGCTTCAAGTCGCTGAAGCGTCACCTGATGACCCATCATGGTCTCTCGCCTGAAGAATATCGCGAGAAATGGGATCTGGCGGCTGACTACCCGATGGTGGCGCCGGCCTACGCGGAAGCACGTTCACGGCTTGCGAAGGAAATGGGTCTCGGCCAGCGTCGCAAGCGCGGCACTCGTTAAGCGCCCAGGAGCGATTTCAGGAAAAGTGCGTAGCGGTTTTCCGTCCGGAATTGCGCAATAACAATCACGTAGGGCGGTTGGGCGATTCCGTGAGACGCGTAACCGCCCTAGCTGGTCTGCAGAAAAACCCGGCTTGCGAGCCGGGTTTTGTTTATCATCGTGACGCCAGCCGGGCCTATGCTGCGGCTCTCACGCGGGCTTCTTCGCGGATGCGCTTGATCATGGAGCGCAGTCCATTGGCGCGCTGCGAGGAGAGATGCTCGACGAGGTCGATCTTGCCGAAGACATCGAGCGCGTCGAGCGCGGCAATTTCGGACGCCGGTTTGCCGGAATAAATGGCAAGCACGATCGCCACCAGCCCGCGCACGATATGTGCGTCGGAATCTCCCTCGAACGTCAGGACCGGATTTTCAGGGTCGCCGGACGCATGCGTCACGAGCCAGACCTGACTGGCGCAGCCCTGCACCTTGTTTTCCAGCGTCCGTTTATCTTCCGGTAGATCGGGCAGCGCCTTGCCGAGCTCGATCACGTAGCGGTAGCGATCCTCCCAGTCGTCCAGGAAGGAAAAGTCCTCGATGATCTTGTCAAGCGTTGCCATCATATCGATCCAATTTGTCCATCGACTTTGGATATAGGCGAAACGACGGGCGATTTGAACCCGCGGATAAAAAGAACGCCGCTGGCCTGTCGAGGCTGCGGCGCGCAAGGTGGGCCAAAGAAAAGGCGTCAGGTTCGCGGACGCGGCATCGGCAGCGGCACGGAAGAGGGCAGCTTGACCGTGCCGGTGATCAACACGTCGGCGGTTTCGGTGCCGATGACGCGCTTGACGGGCATCGGTTGGGTCGTGGCGACGACCTGTTCGGGGCTCACGCGCGCTGCCGCAGTGTTGACGGAAGAATTTGAAGACTGATCCTTGAAGTGGCGCCCGAGCATGTCGTAGGCGACGCGTGCGCCGTCGCGGGCCTGATAACCGAGGGCCGTCAGCGTTTCACCGCCCTTCATGCAGACATCCGGCTTCTCGGAGCACATCGCGCCGACATATTGGACGACGCCTGTGGCGGCCGAAAGCGCGTCGGAGACCTGCACGGTCGGCTCTCCCGCCGGGCGGGGGTCGCCCTCGGGCTTCGCGAAGATTGGCAGGAACATGAGAACCAGCGAGAACCAGAACCCTGTTCTAATGAGAAACCACATTTCCTTGCCCACTTTCTCTGTCATCCGGCTCGGTCGCCGATTCGGACTTGTCTGTCCGATGTGGCTCGAACCCTATCCGGCAGAGGACAACATCACTTTTCAAAACTCCTCGGCATTTTCGGCTAACTTGATTCAAATTTTAGCTTTCCGAATTCGAACCGCATTTAGATCAAATTGTAGCGATTGCTGTTAAGCATGTCTCGCCCTATCCGCCTGATATGCAGGGCTTTGCGGCCACAGGCCCTGTCGCAAAAGTTAACGCACGACGGAAATCTAAATAAAATCCGTTGCTTACCCGCTGTTAACCACAAAAAACAAAGGTCCCGCATTCTGCGCCAAAACGGGATTTTGGAGCTTTTTCGGCCAGCCGGCGGGGCTTTCCTTTATTCTTTCCTTAAGTCGCCAGAGCCTATTGTGAGGTCCAATAAGTGACCGTTTTGACGGGTTGTAGTGTGCGCGTATTGAGTAACATGACTGTCGGGGCTGGAGCCTTCGTAGACCGGGTAGGCGGAAGCTGGCTCTCCCGGACGAACGGGAATAGCGAAGTCCGTGGGCAGGAACTGGCGATCCTGCGCCGGCTTGCGCTTGCCTCATCCGTGGCTCTCTTTGCGGTTCCCATCGGGCTTTCATTTGTCACAAGCCCGGCCGTGGCACTGCCCGCGGGCGTCGCCACCGTTTGCGCCGCTTTCCTGTTTTCGGCCGTCGGCAGCATCGCGCTGTCGCGCCAGAGACCTGAGTCCCAAACCACCGAGGCGGTCATCGTCGAGCATCATGACTTGATGCTCGAAGCCGCTTTCGGGCTCGTCCTACTGCTCGATCCACAAGGCAATGTGACTACGGTTGGCGGCCGCGATCGCGCGGAATTCCTGAGCTGGATGCGGGACCCGACCGGTCGCGGCTTCATCGAACAGATTCATGTTTCAGACCGGATCCTTTTTCTGCAGGCGGTCGATGTGCTGCGTCAGGGCCGCGATGCATTCGGCGTAGACCTGCGCCTGGAACGCTCGACCGTCATGGGCGGGGATGAGCAGTTCGTCCATGTCCGCATGGAGCTGACGGCACGACGCGACGGCGAAGGCCGATTGACGACGATCGTCGGCCAGCTGCGGGATATCTCGCAGGATAAGCAGCTTCGCGAGGATGCCGCGCGCAAGACCGCCGAGGCGCAATCGGCCAATGACGCCAAGTCAAGCTTCCTTGCCGCCGTCAGCCACGAGCTGCGGACGCCGCTCAATGCGATCCTCGGCTTCTCCGATATTCTCGGCGGCGAATATTTCGGCAAGCTGGAGAACAATCGGCAGCGGGAATATGTCGGCCTGATCCGCCAGTCCGGCGCGCACTTGTTGTCCGTGGTCAATACCATGCTCGATATGAGCAAGATCGAGGCAGGGCGCTATGAGCTTATGCTTGAGTCCTTCCCGATCGAGGACTCCATTGCCGCATGCGAAGCCATGCTGGCGCTGCAGGCGAAGGAAAAGGGGCTGACCTTGACGAGCCGCGTTCAGCGCGGCCTCGGCGAGATCGTCGCCGACCAGCGTGCTCTCCAGCAGATTCTGATCAATCTCGTCGGCAATGCGATCAAGTTCACCGATGCGGGCGGCGCCGTCACCGTCGATGCGGCATTGGCGGACGGGATGCTGAAGCTCTCGGTCGGCGATACCGGGATCGGCATCGCAAGCGAGCGACTGGCCTCGCTCGGGCAGCCTTTCGTGCAGATCCAGAACGATTATACGCGCCGCTACGCCGGCACCGGCCTCGGCCTCTCGCTGGTCAAGGGACTGGTGGCGTTGCACGGCGGAAGCTTCTCGATCGCCAGCGCACCAGGCGAGGGCACGGTGATCACGATCCTTATTCCGTTCGACGGTTCGGCCGCCTTGACGACACAACAGTCTGTGGATGCCAATCGCCCCGTCGATTTTCCGCCGCGCCTGAAACATACTATGGAGACGAATGAAAGGCGAAACGAGGAAGAGATGAATGGCCCCGCAAAAGCGAAAATCGCCTAAGGGAAGAGGTAAGGGCAAGCGCAAGCAGCCCGGCTTCGCTTCTCGTGGAGCGGTTGCCATGGGCAGCCTCGGCCTGCGCGGCGGCGCCGCGTTGGGCGGCCTTGGGCTGCGCGGCGCGGGTGCTCTTGCCGGTCTGGTCGGCGGTGCGGTCGGCAGGCATCCGGCAATCGCGGGCGGTGTTGCTCTCTTCCTCGGGGTTTTCGGCTTTGTAACCGCCAATGCGCTTTGGTATCAGCCAGGCGCGCATCCGTCGCCCTTGCTGCGTACCCGCGATCCTGGCGCTCCCTATCAGATCCCCGGCCGCAAGTCGTTCCTGCATGCGCAGCAGGCCGATGCCGGCAATGTCACGACATTCCGCATCGAGCGACAGGCTTCCACAACCGGTTCCACGCCTTCTGCCGCGGCGGGCCAGGCGGCGAGCCCGACCGCCGGGCAAGCGCCGGCCGCCACGCCATCGAAGCTGGTTGCCGACGTGCAGGCCGAACTCATCCGCCATGGTCTTTATGATGGCGCAGCCGACGGCGTTACCGGATCCCGCACGACCGCTGCCATTCTGTTTTTCCAGGAGGCGTCCGGCCTGGCCCAGACGGGCGCGCCCACACCCGAGCTCCTGGCCGCGCTGAAGGCGGCCAATGCCGGCGCTGTGCCTGCCCGCAAGACGAATGTTGCTACCGTTCCTGCGGAGCGCCCCGTCAATGTGTCGGCTACCGCGCAAGCCATCGATCCGGTTGCCGCCGCCATCCAGAACGCCGAGAAAAACATGAAGACCGGCGCAGTCGCTGCGAAGGCCACGCCGAGCGATGCGGTCGACAAGGTCAACATGGTGATGCAGATCCAGAAGGGTCTGAGCAACATCGCCTACAGCAACGTCAGCGTCGATGGCGTCGCCGGCGAGCAGACCAAGGCCGCCATCCGCCGGTTCCAGAAGCATTATCGCCTGCCGGAAACCGGCGAGCCGAACATCGCCGTCCTGAAGAAGCTGCAGGATATCGGCGCGCTTTAGCGCGTGCGTTCAATTGCTTCGCCGGCCGCTTCTCGTTATAGCTCGGCCATGAGATTGCGCAGCGACATTTTTGTGTCCGCCTTGACCCGACGTCTGTTCGCCCGGGGCGACTTTGCCGCCGTCGAGCGGAAGGGCGAGGAGCAGGCCGGAGCGATCTTCATCCGCCAACGGTTCCGTGACGGGTCGGAGACCCTCTATGCCCCGGCACCGCAGAGCTTCTTTGACGATGAGGAGAGCGGCACCCGCCTGTTCGAGATCCGCATCGATCGCAAGGAAGCCGCCGAGATTCGCCAGACACTCGACCGCGAGCTGAAATTCGATCCGGATCTATGGATCATCGACCTGGAGACCGACGATATCGCCGATATCGTCCCGCTCGTCGACCAACGTCCCAATCCCCTGGATTGACGGCCGCTATCGCCGGCCTATCACGCGCAGCTCCCGGATCGCACCGGACTTGGCGCCGAAGAGAGGTTCGGCGGGGCGAGGGGCCGGATTGTCCCGTGGCAGATAAGTATAGCTGTCGGCGCGGCGCCACGCATCCACTCTTGCCTGGCTTTCCTCTGTATCGATTCCATCCAGAACCAGCCATGCGCGGCTGACGCTGCCATGCCGCTCCGCAAGATGCGGATAGAAGCGCTCAAGCGAATAGACGGCGTCGGCGAGGCCCATGCCGAGGCTGACCAGCGTCACCGCCAGCTGCTGGCCTGATGTATCGATCATGATGCGCTCGGTGAGCCAACGGCTGGAGGAGAGCGCATCGGCCAATGTGGTGGCAAACTGCAGTGCATCGCGTTCTCGCGCGAAACGTACGAGCAGGGCTTCCTGCGTTTCGCTGAGGCTGCGCAAACCGAGGCGATCCTGATCGTCGCGGGCCAGGTGACGAGCGGCCTGCTTGATTTGCTGGCGCAATGCTTCTTCGCGCGACAGCCGTTCGGATTCCAGCGGGTCGGTCTTCGGCGTTGCTTCCCTCGCCGGGGCGTCCGCTGTCGTTATGCCGCGATCGGGCTCGGCCTGGTGCAGGCCGACAAGCGCGTCGATGACCTTGGGAGATAGGGACGGCCGGCGGACGATTGCCCGCGCATGCGCTGCCCCTTGCGTGCGGGCAATGGTGATGAGGGTATCGTCATCGATCGCCTGCGAGCTGGTGAGGAACGGAGCGGCGATCGCGATCGGCTGGCAACCGATGAACAGGGCGACGGCTTGAGGCACTGTCGGACATTGGGAAAGGGCGGCAACGGCCTGCCGCTTTGCCTCTTCGGACGATGCCTGGAAAACCGGGGTGAAGAGTTCCGCAAACTGGCGAAGTTCCGATTTCGACGGATGGTTCATGCCCTCGAAGCTGGTGATCGTCGCCATTAGAACCACGTCCTTCTTGCGGACTGTCGCAGGTTCTTCGAGGTCTCGAAACCGGTCACGCACGCCAACACCCATACTGATACGCAGAACAAAAACGCTGGGAGCCGGATTGTTGGACCTGTACCCCACCGCGCCTCTGTCCGGTCGGGCCGGGTCGCCCTTTTACCGTTGGGAACGGCTTCGGCGGCGATTGTCGAAACGGGTGTGGACACGGTCGTCCTTATCTGGCTTTTACAGAAGACTAAGGCCGGCAAGGTTAATGGTTGATGAAAACTTTATTAAAATGCCAATAAAAATTGCGCGTTAAGCTTGCGCGAGAATATCGGCCGGATTTATGCCGGATAAGCTGCAGCCGAGGGGGATCACCCTGCTGCAAAAACGCATTCGCAGCGAGGCATTGATGTGACGGCTCAACCTATAGGGGTTTGGCTTGGCATGTCGCCATAAAGCATTGCAGGCTTGTCTGAAGCCGCGCGTTTCGCTTCGATCACAGTCTAATTGGGAAGAAGTTGCCTAGATGCCTCTCTGCTCACGCAGCGCGGCGAGCAGCTTTTCGGAGGTATTGTAGCCGGACTGAAATAGGCCAATGGCCGCAGAGGCCGCGAGCTGGGCTTCAGCACTTGTGATATCGATCCGCTTCTCTGTGCACCATGTATCGAGCGCCCCGCGCAGGACCATGACATCCTCAGGTAAGAAGACGGAATTGCCCGTCGCATGCATTGCATCGCCCTCAGTTTTCGCTTTGACAATACGTTAATTTTCTGTGAGCGCAAATAATATTTGCGTGGCGCTTTTTTGCAACGCGATGGTCGGTTGCCTATTCGCCAGCGGCGCCCATGATTCACTTAAGGATATGATATTGCAGGGTTTCATAACCAAACCGATTCCGGTGATTTTTTATCGGCTGGTGAAACTAATCCCGCCTTCACAGCGTTATGAGGGTATGACGACTCGTGCCTAGGGTGAAATGCGATGATGATTAGCATTCTGTTAACCGCGCTGTGTCTGAATTCGGTCAAAAGCAGTGATTTGCAGAATGCGGTCGGTAATAAAGTTAGCATGGGAGCCACAACCGGTACCCATGCCACGGTGTCCAGTAAATACCGTGAGAAGGCGTGAATGTCTTTCGTCTTGGCCCAAAGTATGAGGCTGGGACTGGAAGAAGCGCTAGCCCGCTCTGAGGACGGGCAGGGTGAAATCAGTCGCAAGTTCATCCGTCTCGAGACGCAAATGGAGACGAGAATGGCAAAGATCATATCTCTTTCGGAGCGGCGATCGCGAATGCCGCCACGCGCTCAAAAGGAGCCGGTGGAAGCAAAACTATTGCTGTTTACCGGCGTTCGCTACGAGCATCTGGACACCGTAACCGACCGCCCGGGGGCGGGGGGCAAGCGGGCAAAAAGCAAGTAGCTGCCCATCATATGGACTGTCGCGGTGGGATCGGCATCGCGACAACACATCTTCGCTGCGGTACGCAGCCTTCAGATCGCAGCGCCTGTCCCGCGAGCCATGGGCTCAGACTTTGTTCTGGCCCCTTCTCAGTTGTCATTGAATTCGTCACAGCCGGCTTCCGACAGGAAGTCACGGGCCGCATCGTCGAAGCTGGCTTGCGGCGCCATCGTATGCAGAACCGCATAGCCCTGGGTGCGCGGCACTTCGACGAGGATCGATTGCGCGAGGGACGGCGGTAGGGCCTTGCGGATGCCGGTGAGCTGTATGGGAGATGCCAGCAGCAAATCGAGCGTCCCGCCGACGGATGTGCGGTCACTCATGCTGAAAACCTCGTTGGATGCCGCGTCGTAGACGGCGAGCGACCAGAAGGGCACCTTGCCTTTGGCGGTAAGGTGTACCGGCTTGTCTTCGATGTCGAATGCGCAAACGGCGGTCCGGATATAGGGGTCGGTATTGGAAAGCCCCGCATCGTCATCCTTGTCGTCGAGCATGTAGAAATGGTTTTCGTCGCCTTCGTCGGACACGCGGGTGTAGGCGTCGCGATCCGAGAAATGCGGCAGTGACAGAATGATGACGAGATGCAGCAGCGCTGCGCCGAATAGGCCGGTCAGAACAGCGAAAACGAATCTAAACATGGCCGCATCCGATCTTCTCGAGTTTCGGCATGGTCAGATCGATCAGCCCGGAATTGCTGGCCGCAGGCGAATCCAGCAGCGTCCATACCAAGCGAAAATTGCCGGCGGCGGGGAGCGCGAGCCAGTTGCCTGCATGGGCGTCGGGCGAAATGGTAATGTCGAAGCTTGAATCCGGATTGCGCAGCACGATCCAGGAATTGATCATCGACGGTCGTCCCGCAGGCCCGGCCAGCGGCTCGCCGTCATTACCAGCGATGAAAAGCGTCCAGAGCCGCGCCGGCGGCGTCTGGCCGCTGATGCGATAGCTGCAACTTGTCGTCAGCCGCCCGCCGGCACTATCGTCGGAAGCGGTGAACACCAACCCCTCCGCCGTGCCGTAGAGCAGTCGGCCCGCGCGGGCGCGATGCGACTTGGCATAGGGATCGGCCTCGGCCGTTTGCATTTCCGGAAACGCCTGCCAGACGCCTAGCTTGATCGCACCGAAACCGGAGGTCACATCCAGCGCAAAAAGCGTGAACAAGATCCCGCCGCCAAAGGCGATCAGCAGTGAAAGCGCAACAAGAAGGGGAACTCGGAACACCCTGGGATCGTCCTCGTGACAAATCAGTGTCGATTTATTCCTGATTCTGAAGGTAGGGGGAAGGGCGGGCGTCGTTGGTTCGATATCACTGATGGGCAAAAACGCGCGAAGGAGCCTCGTGAATGCGAGCATCTGCCGGGGTTGCTTGCTCCCGCAGCTGGGATGTCGAGTTCAGATGTTTTCCTGTATCTTTTCGGTGGAAAGGCGAAAGGAGCGGCGGCCAATCGCGGATCTCGCTCCTCTTGCCCCGAACGACCGCTACTCCGCAGCAGCCAACTTCTGCGCTTCGAGCGCTGGAGCCGTCTTCAGCCTTTCACCGATATCGCGAAGGATCTTCGTGGAATCCACCGACAGCGAGCGCGGTCGCACGAGCGGCGGCAGGCCGCCATCCGTCGTGTCCGCCGGCTTCTTGGCCGCCACCGTCTGCGGCTTCTGCACCGGGAATGGATTGCTGATGCCTGGAATTGGTTTCAGCACGACCCCCTGGTTCGCATAGTCCATGATCTTCTTGAAGGTCATGGCCGGCAGCGTGCCGCCCGTCATGTTGTTGGTCGAGGTATAGTCGTCGTTGCCGAACCAGACGGCGCAGGTATAGTTGCCGGTAAAGCCGATGAACCAGGCGTCGCGATAGGCTTGAGTTGTGCCGGTCTTGCCGCCGATGACGATGCCGTTGTCCAGCGCTGCCTTGCGGCCGGTGCCGATCACCGGAACCTGTGTCAGCATCTGGTTCATGTAGGAGGTGGCTTTTTCGCTGAGGACGCGCTTGGCGGACGGCTCGTCGCGACTGAAATCATAGATCACCTTGCCGTCATAGCCGGTGATCTGTTCGATGCCGTGACGCCGCGACTGCATGCCATCGGCCGGGAAAACCGCATAGGCCGTGGCCTGGTCGAGCACGGTCACTTCCGATGTGCCGATCGGAATGGTCTTGTCGTTGCGGATCGGCGTCTCCACGCCCAAGGCCTTGGCCATGTCGCGAATGGGCTGAATGCCGAACTTCTCCTTGGCCAGACGCACCGGAACCGTGTTGATCGACTGCGTGATCGCCTGCGTCAGCGTCACCTTGCCTTCATAGCGGTTCTCGTAGTTGTGCGGGCTCCAGTTGCCCCAGGTGATCGGTGCGTCGACGATGGTGGATGTCGGCGTCATGCCGTTCTCCATCGCCACGGAGTAGGTGTAGATCTTGAACGAGGAGCCTGGCTGGCGCAGCGCCTTGGTCGCGCGGTTGAACTGGCTTTCGCCGTAGTCGCTGCCGCCGACCATGGCGCGGACCGCGCCGCCGCTTTCGATGAGAACGCTGGCGCCCTGCTTGGCATGGTAGCGCTCGCCATATTCCATCAGGCTGGACTGGATCGAATCCTCCGCCGCCTTCTGCAGCCCCATGTCGATAGTCGTGCGGACGATCAGCGAGCGTTCTGGAAAACGCGTGGCGAGCCGCTGCACTTCATCGAAGGACCAGTCGAGGAAGTAGTCTGGAGAGTCGATCTGGGCGCGGTCGACGACGGAGGCGGGATTGCGCCGTGCGGCGATCACCTGGCCCTCGGTCATCAATCCGCTCTGCACGAGGTTGGAAAGCACATCGTTGGCACGGGCGCGCGCGGCCGGCAGATTGACGTGCGGCGCATATTTCGCCGGTGCCTTGAACAGGCCAGCGAGCATCGCGGCCTCCGCCAGATTGACGTCGGTGATGCTCTTGCCGAAATAGAATTGCGCCGCAGCGGCCGCGCCGAAAGTGCCGCCGCCCATATAGGTGCGGTCGAGATAGAGGCTGAGGATCTCCTTCTTGGAGAGATTGGCTTCCAGCCAGATCGCTAGAAAGGCCTCCTTGATCTTGCGATCGATGGAGCGTTCGTTGTTGAGGAAGATGTTCTTGGCAAGCTGCTGCGTCAGCGTCGAGCCGCCCTGCACGACGCCGCCGGCCTGCGCATTGACAGTGACCGCGCGGAACAGGCCGATCACGTCGATGCCGAAATGGTCGAAGAAACGCCGGTCCTCGGTCGCCAGCACCGCCTTGATGAAATAGTCCGGCAGCTGGTCTACGGGAACGGAATTCTCGTGAATGATGCCGCGATGGCCGATGACGTTGCCGTAGCGGTCGAGGAAAGTGACGGCAAAGTTGCCACGGTTGCGCCAGTCGCCCTGTGTCGCCTCGAAAGCCGGCATGGCGAGCATCAGCATGACGACGGAGCCGGCCGCGCCGAGCGTCAGGCCTTCGCCGAGCAGTTCGAAAACGATGCGTTTCCAGCCGCGCACGCGGAAACGGCGGAAGAAAATCGTGATATCTTCCCAGGCTTCGCCAAGGCGAAAACCGGCATTCCACAAGGTGGAGTCGATCCATGAATCGATACGCAGAAAGAAATAGCGTTTCCGGCGCGGCGGCTTTCCGGCCCCGCTCTCCTGTTGCGTCCCGGGCTCTGTCTTCGGCCCGTCTTCTGGATTGGATGGGTCTTCCACGCGCTACTTCCCGACCACAATACTGCCGCGTGTCTCCTTGTGGCGCACGCAAAGCCCATTATCTCATAGAGTGGCGAATTGAATAATTGGTTGATTTAGAGAAAAGAACAAGAGACACGCATGCCGCGGCCCGAATTTCCTGCCTGGGCGGCGAGGATGATGAGGATGGACGAGATACCTTTCTGGAAAAGCAAGGCGCTGGCGGAGATGAGCACGCCGGAATGGGAAAGCCTTTGCGACGGCTGCGGCCTCTGTTGTCTCAACAAGCTGGAGGATTGGGATAGCGGCGACGTCTATTTCACGTCGGTCCGCTGCAAGCTGATGGATGGCGAAAGCTGTCAATGCACCAGCTATCCGAACCGCTGGGATTTCGTGCCCGATTGCGTGCAGTTGACGCCGGAAAAGGTACCGGAGCTGGCATGGCTGCCGCCCACCTGCGCCTATCGTCTCGTCGACGAAGGCCGTGACCTCTATTGGTGGCACCCGTTGATATCTGGCGATCCGGAAACGGTCCATATCGCCGGCGTCTCCGCGCGGGGACGCACGATCAGCGAGAACGACGTCGCGCTCGACGATTTCGAGGACTATGTCGTCGACTGGCCGTTGACCGTGGAAGACCACATGGAGCCTAAACCTCCGGTAAAACCATAGATTTCGGCGCCACGTTTCGCCATGCCCGACGCACGAGCGCCTTTACCGCTTCACGATCCGCGCCGTGATGGAAAAGCCGCGTCGATCCCTTGAGCCCCCAGCCACCCGGCACGGCCGCGACATGCTGCGGCAAGGTGGCCAGCGCCATCTGCTGCTGATCGGGCGTCAGCTTGACCACGCAGAAATCGGGGCCCGGGAGAGTCATGAAGATCTTGCTCCGCACCCGAAAGTCACGGATTCCGAAATGTGAGCTTTCTGCCGTCTCCGGCAGCCCGAGAGCAAGGGCAATGAGATCCTCGTCTTTCATAAGGACGACAATATCATGCCGGGCTGCGATGCGGAAAATGGTTGCCTGCGACGAAACGGTTTCATGGGTGAGCGGCCGATTCATTGAATTGATTCCGCGCGCATGATATCGCGCGGTGCCTTCGCACACGCACAGGGAGCCGTCGCGTGATCCGTCATATCGTCTTCTTCACCGTTCCCGATCGCGCCAATCTTGAGGACGTCCGCTCCGGCCTGTCGATCCTGACCGCCATCCCGCATGCGCGCCTGCTGGAGATCGGCACGAATGTAAAGACCGACCAGCTCGGCACCGAAGTCGATATCGTCGTCTATGGTGAATTCGATGACGAGGCCGCGCTCGCCGCCTACAAGGCGCATCCGAATTATCAGCGCTCCATCGATCGCGTTCGCCCGCTGCGGGAAATGCGGATTGCCGCCGATTACGAGACGACGGTCGCGATCCGCGAACCGTTCTGAACGAAGCCTTGGCGGGCCTTCCATCGCCAGCAATTTCAAGCGATTGAGCGCTCGAACGGAATCGGATTGTCGCCGAGCGGATTCATTGCGAGAGGTCCTTGAATCAACGTCTAAGGTTCCTGACTCTTCTACAGAAGAAGCGCCCTCAACTGATTCAAAAGACTCAAGGAAAACTTGGTGTTTTACGTTCGTAAAACACTTGAGGGCCGATTGGGTTGGCCAAGCATGCGCGATCGATCATGACGCGCTTATGAGGCAATGATAATCAAGAATGATTAAAAATGCCTGAGTCTTGGATTTATGCATGTTGCAGCCAACCGGATACATGAGCATGGATAGGAGATTGGCATCGATAGCATTCGATAAACTGCCGCCGCCGCCGCTTTGGAACTTCGCATATAATAGATTCAAATAGTTAAATTCAATTTTTAGCTTGCTGCACGTCCTGCGAGCGGAAAATTACAGCCCATTCATTTGCCATTCAGACGTGTTTGGGTACATATTTGCTCAAGTTAATGTCCCTGTGGGAAGTCTGAAGCATGGCCTCATTTTTAAGCATAGCAGCAGCGGCGGTCGTCTTGGCCGGCTCGGCTGTTTTGCCGGCGCCGACGTCGACCCTGGTGGCCCGCGCCAACAGCGATTGCAGCGAGGCTGCGGCCGCTGTCGTTGAAAAGACGGGTGGGCAGCTCCTTTCCGCGCAGCCGTCCGGCGATAGCTGTGTCATCACCGTTCTCGTACAGGGCAACGGGCAGCGTCCGCGCAAGGTGACGATGAAGGTGCCGATGTGAAGCATGAGCATCTTGGGTCATAACGCACAGCGGACGTTCTAAAGCCTTGAATCTCACGCAAAATCTTATCGTTTCCATGATTCCACTGTAGCTCGATTTACAGTACTGTTTCTCGAACCGGGGAAATTGGGTCCAACATGCGCATTCTCATAGTCGAAGACGATATCAATCTGAATCGCCAGCTCGCCGAGGCCTTGAAAGAGGCAGGCTACGTGGTCGATACGGCCTTTGACGGCGAGGAAGGCCATTTCCTGGGCGATACAGAACCCTACGACGCCATCATTCTCGACATTGGTTTGCCGGAGATGGATGGCATCACCGTGCTGGAGAAATGGCGCGGCGCCGGGCGGGCCACGCCTGTGCTGATCCTGACCGCTCGCGACCGCTGGAGCGACAAGGTGGCCGGCATCGATGCCGGCGCCGACGATTATGTCGCCAAGCCATTCCATGTCGAAGAGGTGCTCGCCCGTATCCGCGCATTGATCCGCCGCGCCGCAGGCCATGCCTCCTCGGAAATCATCTGCGGTCCGGTTCGGCTCGACACCAAGAGCTCGAAGGCGACGGTCGACGGCAAGCCGCTCAAGCTCACCTCTCATGAATATCGGCTGCTCGCCTATCTCATGCATCACAAGGGCGAAGTCGTCTCGCGCACTGAGCTGGTCGAGCATATGTACGATCAGGACTTCGATCGCGATTCCAATACGATCGAGGTTTTCGTCGGCCGTCTGCGCAAGAAGATGGGCGTCGATTTGATCGAGACGGTCCGTGGCCTTGGTTACCGAATCCAAGCTCCGACCAATGCGAATTAAGTCGCTCACCGCTCGCGTCCTGCTGTTGACCACACTCTGGTCCGCCGTGGCGCTGGTGGTGATCGGCCTGGTTATCTCCAATATCTATCGTAAGAGCGCCGAGCGCGGTTTTGAGGACCTGTTGCGCGCACAGCTTTCCAGTGTGATCAATTCGGTCACGATCAGCGATCAGGGTGAGTTATCTGGCAAGCCGGAGCTTGGCGACCTGCGCTTCGCCCAGCCGAAGACCGGTTGGTACTGGATAGTCGAACCGCTCGGTACCTATACCGCGACACCGCTGGTCTCGCCGTCCCTCGGCGCATCGAACCTGCCGGTGCTGTCGGTGCTGGAGGCACCCTTCGACAAGCAATACCAGCGCTATTACATCGTTACGGATGCCTTCGGAAACCGCGTGCAGGTGGCTGAAACCGAAATCCAGTTCGATACGGACCATGCAGCTCGGTTTCGCGTCACCGGCAATGTCGCTGTCGTCGAGGACGATGTCCGCAATTTCTCCCACAGCCTCTATTTTGCGCTCGTCGGTTTCGGCGTCGGCAGCCTCATCGTCAACGCGCTCGCCATTCTCTACGGCCTGAAGCCGCTCGATAAGGCCCGCGCGGCGCTGGAGCGCATCCGTGCCGGCGAGAGCGAGCGTTTGCAGGGCGATTTCCCACGCGAGATCCTGCCGCTTGCCAATGAGGTCAACGCCCTGATCGAAAGCAACCGACGCATCGTCGAGCGAGCCCGCATGCAGGTAGGCAATCTCGCCCATTCGCTGAAGACGCCGATCGCGGTGCTGCTCAACGAATCCCGTGTGCTGGAGCGCTCGCACGGCGATCTGGTGAAGAACCAGGCCGAGGCTATGCAGGGGCAGGTGCAATCCTATCTCAACCGTGCCCGTATCGCGGCGCAGCGCGAATCCGTGCTGGCGCGCACCGAGGCGGAACCGGCGCTGGAGCGGCTCGTCCGAGTCATGCGGCGGCTCAATGCGGACAAGGAGTTCGAACTGTCGGTTGCTCCCAATCTTGCTCTTGCCATGGAGCAGCAGGATCTGGAGGAGACGGTCGGTAACCTGCTGGAAAATGCCGCCCGCTTTGCCGAGCACAAGGTGCGTCTTTCCGCGAGCGAGGCGCCGCCGGAAATCAAGGGCATCGATCCCGTGCGGCGTCATTGGGTGGAACTGGTGGTCGAGGACGATGGACCCGGCCTCGAGCCGGATCAGATCCGCGAGGCGATGAAGCGCGGGCGCAGGCTGGACGAGAGCAAGCCGGGCACCGGTCTCGGGCTATCGATCGTCAGCGAGATCACCAACGAATATCAGGGGCGGCTGGAACTCTCCCGCGGTGCCTGGGGCGGCCTTCGCGCCAGCCTAATTCTGCCTGGTCTGACGAAGGATGTTGCGTGAGGCACGGCATGATGACAAAAAGATGTGGTGGGTCATGATGATGCCGCATCGCAGTACCTATAGTTTGCTTGTTGATACTGGTTCGGTTGTATGAAGCTTCGTACCTTTTTCTTGATCGCCCCCTCCGTTTTTGCCGCGATTGCGCTTTCAGGTTGCTCGACGACGAGCGGCAAGGGCGGCGGCATAAGCCTGCTCCACTCTTCGAAGTCCGCGGGGTCGACGACCTATATTGTCGCGCTTGAAGGCGGCATTGTCGGACGAACCGGCATCAAGCTCAGCGATAGTGACCTGCAGCGGGCGCTGGAAGCGGAGTACCGGGCGCTGGAAAGCTCGCCGCTCGGTCAGCCCGTGGTCTGGAACGGCAGGAATGCCAGCGGCGAGGTCATTGCCGCCGCTCCCTATCAGGTCGGCTCGCAAAATTGCCGGCAATACACGCACACGATCACGGTCGAGGGAAAGCCGACCACGGCAAGGGGTGCCGCATGCCGCAATGACAACGGCACATGGACGCCGCTCAACTGAGATGGTCTTAGCCCTCGCGCCAGTGGGGAGAGAGTGGCGCCAAAGCGCCGGGTGAGACGGCGTTGCACCGTCAGGGTTGCCTTCGTCGCTTCGCTCCTCACCCCCTCATTCGCCCCTTGGGCAGCTTTTCCCGCTGGGGCGAAGGCATAATAGGCGCGGCCAAACGCCTCAAATCTTCGTCAACGGGGCTTTCGCGGTTGGAATAAGCGCCTCGTTAAAGTATTGGGCGTCTATGCTGTTCTGGATTCTCGTGGCCGTTCTGACGGCTGTTGTCGGCGCTGTGTTGCTTCACCCTCTTCTGCGTGGTGCAAAGGAGGCTGGCGACCGTCGTTCGGGAGAGGCCGAGGTCTACCGCGATCAGCTTCGTGAACTGGATCGCGATCTTGCCGGCGGGCTGATTTCCGCGGAAGAGGCCGGCTACGCCCGCGCGGAAATCGGCCGACGCCTGATCGCCGCTTCCAAGGAGGAGGCGAGCGAAGCGAAATCGTCTCAACGTGGCAGCTATCGCCTTTCCCAGGCCTTCATCGTCGTCATGCTTCCCGTCGTCGGGCTCTGTCTTTATCTTGCCAATGGCGAGCCCGGGCTGCCGTCGCAGCCGCTGGAAGCGCGGCTCGAAAAGCCCGGAAACGATCTTGCCATCTCGATCGTCAAGATCGAACAGCACCTCGCCAGGAACCCCGATGACGGCAAGGGCTGGGAGGTATTGGCGCCGATCTACTTCAAGACCAACCGCATAGGCGATGCGGAGCTTGCCTATCGCAACGTCATCCGCCTGCTGGGGCCGAACGCCGCGCGGCTCGGCGATCTGGGCGAGGTGTTGGTGGTCAAGGCTGATGGTATCGTAACCGCGGATGCGCGCAGCGTACTGCAGCAATCGCGGGCGCTTGATGACGCCAACCCACGAACGCTCTACTATCTGGCGCTGGCATTGGAGCAGGAAGGCAAGGCGGCGGATGCGAAAGCCGCATTCGAGGCTCTGGCGAAACAATCGCCGCCGGATGCGCCGTGGCTTGCGGCCGTCGACCAGCATATCGTCAAGAACGGCGGCAAGCCGGTGGCGTCCGCAAATGTGAATGCGCCCGGCAATCCGACGGCCGAGGATGTCGCGGCTGCGAATAGCTTGAATAGCGGCGATCGCCAGCAGATGATCCGCGGCATGGTCGATAGCCTCGATGCCAAACTCAAGGAAGATCCGAAGAATTTCGAGGGCTGGATGCGGTTGATCCGCTCCTATGTCGTGTTGAACGACCGGGATCGCGCCGTGGATGCGCTGAAGCGCGGCCTTACGGCCTTCCCGGCGGATGGCGGGGAGGGACAACAGCTCCTGGCGCTGGCAAGAGAATTGGGATTGCCGACGGAGGTGACGCAGCAATGACCCGCAAGCAGAAACGTCTGGCTGTCATCGCCGGCGGCATGGGGTTCATCGCCATCGCCGTGCTGCTCGTCCTGTTCGCCTTCAGCCAGTCGGTTGCCTATTTCTACATGCCTGGTGATCTCGCCAAGACGCCGGTCAATGCCGGAACGCTGATCCGCCTGGGCGGCCTCGTCGGCCAAGGCTCCGTCGTGCGCGGCCAGGGCACGCAGGTGCAATTCTCTGTGACCGACGGCAAAGATACGATCAAGGTGAGATATGACGGCCTCCTGCCGGATCTCTTCCGTGAGGGACAGGGTGTCGTGACCGAAGGCAAATTCGAGCCGGGCAGCGATGTCTTCGTTGCGGACAGCGTTCTGGCCAAGCATGATGAGCGCTACATGCCGAAACAGGTTGCCGACAAGCTGAAGGCGGATGGCGTCTGGAAGGGTAAGGAGGCGACTCAATGATCATCGAGCTCGGACATTATGCCCTGGTGCTCGCGCTGGCGACCGCGCTTATCGTTTCCATCCTCCCCGTGATCGGCGCGCGGCGCGGCGATGTGTCGATGATGGATATCGCGCCGGTCGGTTCCGTCGTCACGTTTGTGCTCGTTGCTTTTTCCTTCGGCGTCCTGACCTATGCCTATGTGGCCTCCGATTTCTCGGTGCTGAACGTCTGGGCCAATTCCCATTCGCTGATGCCGCTGATTTTCAAGATCTCCGGGGTGTGGGGCAATCACGAGGGATCGATGATGCTCTGGCTGTTGATCCTGTCGCTGTTCAGCGCACTCGTCGCCTTGTTTGGCCGCAATCTGCCCGATGTGCTGCGCGCCAATGTCCTCGCCGTACAATCCTGGATCTCGTCGGCTTTTCTGGTCTTCATCCTCTTGACCTCCAATCCCTTCATCCGGCTTGACCCGGCGCCTGCCGAAGGCCGGGACCTCAACCCCGTCCTGCAGGATATCGGCCTCGCCATCCATCCGCCGTTGCTCTATCTCGGCTATGTCGGCTTTTCCGTCTGTTTCTCCTTCGCCGTTGCGGCGCTGCTGGAGGGCCGCATAGACGCTGCCTGGGCGCGCTGGGTCCGGCCCTGGACGCTGGCTGCCTGGAGCTTCCTGACGCTCGGCATCGCCATGGGCTCCTACTGGGCCTATTACGAGCTCGGCTGGGGCGGCTGGTGGTTCTGGGATCCGGTGGAGAATGCCTCCTTCATGCCCTGGCTTGCCGGGACGGCGCTCCTGCATTCCGCACTGGTCATGGAAAAGCGCGATGCTCTGAAGATCTGGACGGTTCTGCTGGCGATCCTGACCTTTTCGCTGTCGCTGCTTGGTACATTCCTTGTGCGTTCCGGCGTGCTGACGTCGGTCCATTCCTTCGCCAGCGATCCGACGCGGGGCATTTTCATTCTCTGCATTCTCCTCCTTTTCATCGGCGGCGCGCTGTCGCTCTTCGCCTTCCGTGCGCCGAAGCTTGCCGCCGGCGGATTGTTTGCACCGATCTCGCGCGAGGGCGCGCTGGTGCTGAACAACCTCATCTTGACGGTTGCCTGCGGCACTGTCTTGACCGGCACGCTGTATCCGCTGGCGCTGGAGACCCTAACCGGCGACAAGATTTCCGTGGGGCCGCCGTTCTTCAACATGACGTTCGGGCTGTTGATGATGCCGATCCTCATTGCCGTGCCATTCGGCCCGTTGCTGGCCTGGAAGCGGGGTGACCTGCTCGGCGCGCTGCAGCGGCTCTATGTTGTGGCCGGTCTTGCCTTCCTTGCCGGACTTGTTCTTTTCTACTTGCGGCACGGTGGCCCGGTGCTCGCCGTTCTCGGCCTTGCCGCCGGCTTCTTCCTGGTCTTCGGCGCCCTGGCCGATCTCTGGTATCGCGCCGGCGTTCGCAAGGTGGCGGCAAATGTCGCTTGGCGCCGTCTGCGCGGGCTGCCGCGCTCCGCCTTCGGCACAGCACTTGCCCATGCCGGTCTCGGCGTCACCGTGCTCGGTATCGTTGCCGTGACGACCTTCGAGACGGAGAACATCACCAGCATGAAACCGGGCGAGACGGCCGAACTCGGCGGCTACAGCCTGCGTTTCGAGGGCATGCAGCCGGGCGTCGGCCCGAACTACACGGAAGATCGCGCCCGCTTCACGGTAAGCCGCGGCGGCGTCGCCTTCGCCAAAATGTCGTCGTCCAAGCGCGTCTTCACCGCCAACCGCACGGCAACCACCGAGGCCGGCATCCTGACGCTTGGGCCGAGCCAGCTCTACGTGTCGGTGGGTGACGCCAGCAAGGATGGCGGCATGGTGGTGCGCATCTGGTGGAAGCCGTTCATTCTCTGCATCTGGATGGGTGCTCTCGTCATGGCCATCGGCGGCTTCGTTTCGCTTAGCGATCGCCGCCTGCGTGTCGGCGCGCCGAGCCGCAAGGTAAAGCAGGCGCGCCCCGCCTTGGAGCCGGCGGAATGAGCAGAGGTTGGTCGACATCCCATCTCGCGATCGCACAGGCTCTGGCGACCTTTGCACGCCTGTGCCTCTGTCTTGCGGCGATCATGGCGCCGCTGCCGGCCTTCGCCGTCAATCCGGACGAGGTCCTGCCCGATCCAGCTCTGGAAGCGCGGGCGCGCACCATCTCATCCGAATTGCGCTGTATGGTCTGCCAGAACCAGTCCATCGACGATTCCAATGCCGATCTTGCCCGTGATCTGCGATTGCTCGTGCGCAAACGCCTCGTCGACGGAGATACCGACAGGCAGGTGCTCGATTACATCGTTTCCCGCTACGGCGAGTTCGTCCTGCTGAAGCCGCGTTTTACGGAGAAGACGCTTATACTTTGGGGCGCACCGATTGCGCTCTTTGTCGTAGGTGGATTTGCCCTTGTCGTCTATGCCCGTCGCCGTGCCGGTAAGCCGACCGGCAAGCCTCTCACTCCGGAGGAAGAGGCGCAATTGGACAATATCCTCGGCAAGTGATGCGGTCGTCATTTACCCGCGCGCCATTGCAATCATTTCCATACATTACGAATTTTTCATGGGGCGGACAGTTCGTTGTAACGTCCGGCGCCCTATATCTTTACCATCACGCATCATAACCGGTTTCCCATCCGTGGAAATCTGACGAGAGAAGAGAAGGTAACTCGCATATGTTCAGGAATATCAAGAACACCTTGTCCCGTAGCACCGCTATGAAGGCTTCTGTCGTCGCCGGCCTCGCTGTCGCTGCTCTGACTACGGGTGTTCCGGCTGTCGTCAGCAATTCCTATGCCGATGTCGTCAATGTGCAGGCGCCGCAGGTGCCGAGTTTCGCCAACGTGGTGGATGCCGTATCGCCGGCGGTCGTCTCGGTCCGTGTCGAATCCCGGATCAATACGGTTGCCGATGAAGACGATTCCTTCGGCCTCGGCCGTGGCTTCGACGACCTTCCCGACGATCATCCGCTGAAGAAGTTCTTCAAGCAGTTCGAGCAGCAGCAGGGCCGCGGCCAGCAGAAGGGCCAGAACCAGCAGAAGAACTCCGAGGACGGCAAGGGTCGTCTGCGGCCGGTCGCTCAAGGCTCCGGCTTCTTCGTGTCGGAGGACGGCTATATCGTCACCAACAACCACGTCGTTTCCGACGGCGCTGCCTTCGTCGTCGTCCTCAACGACGGCACCGAGCTTGACGCCAAGCTCGTCGGCAAGGATTCGCGTACCGACCTCGCCGTTCTGAAGGTCGACCCCAAGGGCAAGAAGTTCACCTATGTAGGCTGGGCCGACGACGCCAAGGTTCGCGTTGGTGACTGGGTCGTTGCCGTCGGCAACCCGTTTGGTCTTGGCGGCACGGTCACCGCCGGCATCGTTTCCGCTCGTGGCCGCGATATTCATTCCGGCCCCTATGACGATTATATCCAGATCGACGCACCGGTGAACAAGGGCAATTCCGGCGGTCCGACCTTCAACCTCAACGGCCAGGTGGTCGGTATCAATACCGCCATCTTCTCGCAGTCGGGCGGCAGCGTCGGCATCGCCTTCGCGATCCCGGCGACAACAGCCAAGGATGTCGTGACCGATCTGATCAAGACCGGCACCGTTTCGCGCGGCTGGCTCGGCGTGCAGATCCAGCCCGTCAGCAAGGATATCGCCGAATCCCTCGGCCTTTCCGACGCAAGTGGCGCGCTTGTCGTTTCCCCGCAGGACGGCTCCCCGGGACAGAAGGCCGGCATCAAGAACGGCGACGTGGTCACGGCAGTCAATGGCGAACCGGTCAAGGACCCGCGTGACCTCGCCCGTCGCATCGGCGCCATGCAGCCCGGTGCCAAGGTCGAGGTGTCCCTGTGGCGTAATGGCAAGTCCCAATCCGTCACGGTCGAGCTCGGCAGCTTGCCGGCCGATCAGAACCAGGCTTCCAACGACGACTCGCAGCCGAACCAGCCGCAGCAGCCGTCCTCCGAAAAGGCTCTGGCTGATCTCGGCATGACAGTCGGTCCGTCCGACGACGGCAAGGGTGTGGCGATCACCGCTGTCGATCCCGACTCCGATGCTGCCGACAAGGGCATAAAGGAAGGCGAGAAGATCACTTCCGTCAACAACCAGCAGATCTCGAACGCCGGCGACATCTCCAAGGTCATCGAACAGGCGAAGAAGGACGGCCGCACGCGCGCGCTGTTCCAGATCCAGTCCAACGATGGCAGCCGCTTCGTCGCCCTGCCGATCAACGCCGGCTGATCCCATCAGCCGACTGAATGCATTGGGAAGCCGCGCAGGCCACGGCTTGTGCGGCTTCCCTTTTCAAAGCCCCCACAATGACTGGCTTCAAGGCAGGTGAAAAATGACGACCGCTGGCCAACATGCCGTGACCTCTTCCGATTCCGGTTGTGCCGATACGCCCTCGGCGGGTAATGTCGCCCACATGAAGATTCTGATCATCGAAGACGATCTCGAAGCGGCGGCCTACCTCACCAAGGCGTTTCGCGAGGCCGGCATAGTTGCCGATCACGCAAGCGACGGCGAGAGCGGTCTCTTCATGGGCACCGAGAACACCTATGATGTTGCCATCATCGACCGCATGCTGCCCCGCCGCGACGGACTGTCCGTCATCAGCGAATTGCGCCGCAAGGGCGTACATACGCCGGTCCTCATTCTCTCCGCGCTCGGCCAGGTGGATGATCGCGTCACCGGCTTGCGTGCCGGCGGCGACGATTATCTGCCGAAGCCCTATGCTTTCAGCGAGTTGCTGGCGCGCGTCGAGGTCCTCGGCCGTCGCAAGGGTACGCCGGAGCAGGATGTGCTCTATCGCGTCGGCGATCTGGAGCTCGACCGGCTGTCGCATGAGGTGCGCCGCGGCGGCAAGGAGATCCCGCTGCAACCGCGCGAATTCCGCCTGCTGGAATATCTGATGAAGAATGCCGGCCAGGTTGTCACCCGCACCATGCTTCTCGAGAATGTCTGGGATTACCATTTCGATCCCCAGACCAACGTCATCGACGTACATGTCTCGCGGCTGCGCTCCAAGATCGAGAAGGATTTCAGCCAGCCGCTGCTCAAGACGATCCGCGGCGCCGGCTATATGATCAAGGATGAGGGATGAGTCGCTTTCGCGTCCTCTTCAAGTCCACCGCAGTCCGCCTTTCAGCCCTCTACATCCTTCTTTTTGCGCTCTGTGCCGCCACGCTCGTTTTCTACGTGACGGCCATGTCCGAGCGGTTGCTGACCGGTCAGATCCGCGATGCTGTTCAGCAGGAAGTCAATCAGGTCAAGCGTGCCTACGATATTGGCGGCCTGAACCTGCTCTTGCGCACGATGGAGCGTAGGGCCCGCCAGCCAGGCGCCAATCTCTACGTCATTGCCGGCCCCTCCGGCGATATCCTCGCCGGCAACGTCGCCTCGGTGCAGCCTGGTGTACTCGGTCAGGCCGGCTGGACGGAACTGCCTTTCACCTACGAGCGCTATACCGACGCAACCAACGATCCGGAGCGCCGGCATCTGGCGATCGCCAATATCTTCATTCTCGACAACGGCCTGCGCATCCTGATCGGCCGCGACCTCGGCGAACCGGAGCGCTTCCGCCTGCTGGTACGCCAGGCGCTGATGCTGGCGCTGGCGATCATGGGTGTCGGTGCGCTGGTCATCTGGTTCGGTATCGGCCGCAACGCCTTGAAGCGCATCGACCGGATGACGGATGCCAGCCGTAAGATCATGGCGGGCGACCTTTCGCAGCGCCTGCCCGTTGGGGGCTCCGGCGATGAGTTCGACCGCATGTCGGCATCGCTGAACGCCATGTTGGGGCGCATCGAGAAATTGAACGAAGGCTTGCGGCAGGTCTCCGACAATATTGCGCATGACCTGAAAACGCCGCTGACGCGGTTGCGGAACAAGGCTGCGGAGGCGGTCGACAATGGTGATAGCGAGGGCCGTCGCGTCGCGCTCGAGGGCATCATCGGCGAATCGGACCAGCTGATCCGCACCTTCAACGCGCTGCTGATGATTTCCCGCGTCGAGGCGGGGTCCGTGGCGGCCGAAATGACCGCCGTCGATCTTTCTTCCATCGTCGCCGATACGGCCGAACTCTATGAACCGGCCGCAGAAGAGGTTGGCCTGGCGCTCACGGCCGACATCGAGCCGGATGTGGAGGTGCAGGGCAATCGCGAACTGATCGGTCAAGCGCTGTTCAACCTCATCGACAACGCCCTCAAATATGCGGCCGGTTGCCGTGGCGCGCCGGCGGTGACGTTCAAGCTGTCGCGCACGCATGATGCTGTCATGCTTGCCGTTGCGGACCACGGTCCCGGCATTCCCGCCCATCAGCGCGCCGATGTGATCAAGCGCTTCTTCCGCCTGGACGAAAGCCGTTCCAAGCCGGGAACGGGCCTTGGCCTGGCGCTGGTGGAAGCCGTCATGGAGCTGCATGGAGGCCGGCTCGAGCTTTCGGATACCGATCCCGAGCATTCCGATACCAAGGGACTAACGGTCACCATGATCTTCCCCACACAGAAACAATAGACTAATCCTGCCTTATCCGATTGCTCTTGGGGAGAGCTGCATGACGACGACGCAAGGCGATTTGTTGCGGGATGTCCCGCCTGGGCGGTTGCGGCCGCTGAACCAGACGGAATTGAAGTCCACGCTCGCCGATCTCAAGCAGATCGCCGGCGTGGAGCCGGCAATCGCCGCCCTGCTAGGCGGCGAGAGTTCCCTGCGGGATTTTGTCGTCGCCGCGCTGGCACTGTCGCCCCATCTGCGCGAAATGGCCAATCTCGAACCGTCGCTGCTCGTTGCGGCCATCGAGAAACCATTGTCGCCGCAGATCAAGGCACTGGTCGAACAGGCCCGTCGTGCCTGGTTGCCGGCGGAAGACGGTGGGGCGTCGCCTTCGGAATCCGAAGTCATGAGCCGTCTGCGGGTGGCCAAACGCCGGGCCGCCTTCCTGATCGCGCTTGCCGACCTTGCGCGTATCTATGACGGGAGGGTGACCACCCGCTGGCTGAGCGCCCTTGCGGAAGCTTCCATCTCCGCGGCGATCGACCATCTGCTGTTGTCTTCGCACGTAGCCGGCAAGATCTCGGTTGCCGATCCCGCCGCTCCAAGCCGGAAATCGGGCCTGATCGTGCTCGGCATGGGCAAGCTCGGTGCTGAGGAGCTGAATTACTCGTCCGATATCGACATCGTCGTTTTCTTTGACGAAACGGCCGGTATCGTTCCCAATCCGGAAGACGCGATCGATATCTTTCCGCGGCTGATGCGCCGGCTGGTGCGCATTTTGCAGGAGCGCACGGCCGACGGCTACGTGTTCCGCACCGACCTGCGTCTGCGGCCCGACCCCGGTTCGACGCCGCTTGCGATCCCTGTCGATGCGGCGATGATCTATTATGAGGGCAGGGGGCAGAACTGGGAGCGCGCCGCTTTCATCAAGGCCCGGCCCGTCGGCGGCGACATCGCCGCGGGGCAGGCCTTCATCCGCGATCTCGTGCCCTTCGTCTTTCGCAAATATCTCGACTATGCCGCGATATCGGACATTCATTCCATCAAGCGGCAGATCCATGCGCACAAGGGGCACGGCGCCATTGCGGTCAAGGGCCACAATGTCAAGCTTGGCCGCGGCGGCATTCGCGAGATCGAGTTCTTCGTACAGACGCAGCAGCTGATCGCCGGCGGCCGTATGCCGGCGCTGCGCTGCCGTTCGACGGAGGAAACGCTGGCGGAGCTGACCAAGGCGAAATGGATCGACGCGGAAACGCGCGACGAGTTGGCGGCCGCCTACTGGTTCCTGCGCGATGTCGAGCACCGCGTGCAGATGGTGCGCGACGAGCAGACGCATCTGCTTCCGGAGACGGACACCGAGCTGAAGCGCGTTGCTTTCATGATGGGGTTTGCCGACGTATCGGCTTTTTCCGTGGCTTTGGTAGCGATCTTGAAAACGGTCGAGCGACGCTATGCCCGCCTGTTCGAGCAGGAAACAAAACTGTCGACCGAAACCGGCAATCTGGTCTTCACTGGTCAGGGTGATGATCCCGATACGCTGGAGACGCTGCGACGTCTCGGCTTCGAGAGACCTTCGGATATTTCCAACGTCATCCGCACCTGGCACTACGGGCGATATCGCGCCACGCAATCGGTCGAGGCGCGCGAGCGGCTGACCGAGCTGACGCCCGAGCTGCTGAGGGTCTTCGGCGAAAGCAAGCGGGCTGACAAGGCGCTGCTGCGCTTCGACAGCTTCATCTCCGGATTGCCGGCGGGCATTCAGCTCTTCTCGCTGCTCAGCACCAATCCGGCATTGCTCTCGCTCATCGTCAACATCATGTCGTCGGCACCGCGTCTCGCCGAGATCATAGCCGCCAAGCCGCATGTCTTCGACGGCATGCTGGACCCGGGTCTCATGGCCGAACTGCCGACGCGCGATTATCTGGCGGAGCGCATCAGAAGCTTTCTGGCGCCGGCAAGGCATTATGAGGAGGTGCTTGACCGCTTGCGCATCTTTGCGTCCGAACAGCGCTTCCTGATTGGCATTCGCCTGCTGACGGGCGCGATCGGCGGTTTCATGGCCGCCCGTGCCTTCACCTATCTCGCCGATCTGATCGTCGAGGCCGCGCTGGATGCTGTAATGAAGGAAATCCGCGCGGCCCATGGCGAATATCCCGGCGGCCGCGTCGCCGTCGTCGGCATGGGCAAACTCGGCAGTTTCGAGCTCACGGCAGGTTCCGACATCGATATCATCCTGCTCTACGACTATGACGATACGGCAGGTGAATCCTCAGGTCCGAAGCCGCTGGATGCGACCCGTTATTTCACCCGCATCACCCAGCGCCTGATCGCGGCTCTTTCGGCCCCGACGGCCGAAGGCGTGCTCTATGAGGTCGACATGCGCCTGCGCCCCTCAGGCAACAAAGGCCCGGTCGCCACGCGCATCAACTCCTTCGAAAGATACCAACGCGAGGAAGCCTGGACCTGGGAACATATGGCGCTTTCGCGAGCGCGCCTGATCTGCGGCGACGAGGAACTGACGCTGAATGCCGAACGCATCATCGGCGAGGTTCTTTCCGCAAGGCGAGATATCGCCAAGATCGCCAAGGATGTCCTGGAGATGCGCAGACTGATCGAACAGGAGAAGCCGCCGGAAAGCATCTGGGATCTGAAACTGATCCCCGGCGGGCTGATCGATATCGAATTCATTGCGCAATATTTGCGGCTCATCGCGCCGACTCGCGGCGTCGGCATAGATGCGAACGGCCTCAGTACGGCCGATGCATTGAAATTGCTAGGCGGCAGTCTGATGGATCGCAACGATCTCGATGTTTGTCTGGAGGCCCTGCATCTCTATACAGCGCTGTCGCAGCTGATCCGGCTTTGCATCGACGGCTTGTTCGATCCGGGACATGCGCCTTCCGGGCTGATCGAGCTGGTCTGCCGTGCCGGCGACTGTCCCGATATTCGCACGCTCGAAGCGGAGCTGAAGCGGCTCTCGAAAGCGGTACGAAAAATATTCCAGACAACCGTGGGAAGCTGATCAGCGCCGATCGGGAATGCGAATAGCGATGACCGTGCCGACGCCCTCGCGGGAGCGGATACGCATGCGGCCGTTATGCAGCGCGGTCAGCGATCGCGAAATCGCGAGCCCCAGGCCGGAGCCTCCCTTGCTTTTCGCATATTGGCTTTGCACCTGCTCGAAGGGTTGGCCGATCTTGCTCAGGGCCGACTTTGGAATGCCGATGCCGGTATCAGCGATGATCAGCACTACGGCATCCTCGACCTTGCGGGTACGAACCGCGATGCGGCCGCCGTCATTGGTGAATTTTACGGCGTTGGAGAGCAGATTGAGCACGATCTGCTTCATGGCGCGGCGATCGGCGCTGAGCCTGATATCGGCAGAGATGCACTGCTCGACGAGAATATTCTTGTGCGTGGCGGGAATGCGGGTGAGACGCAGGCATTCCTCAATCAATGGAGCGAGGTCGACCTGCTCGCAGCTGAGCTTGATATGGCCGGCCTCGATTTTGGACATATCGAGGATATCGTTGATGACGTTCAGCAGATGCTTGCCGCTGTCATGGATATCCTTGGCATATTCATTGTATCGCGCCGAGCCGAGCGGGCCGAACATCTGATCCTGCAGGATCTCCGAAAAGCCGAGGATGGCGTTGAGCGGTGTGCGCAGCTCATGCGACATATTGGCGAGGAATTCCGATTTCGCCCTGTTGGCGGCCTCGGCGCGTTCTTTTTCGCAGAGGTAATTGGCATTGGCGGTCGACAGTTCCGCCTTTTGCCGTTCCAGAATCTGACGTGAAGCCGAGAGATCGTTGATCGTCGCCATCAGCCGTCGCTCGGATTCGCGCAGCCGTTCCTGGTTGCGTTTCAACTGCGTGATGTCGGTGCCGACGGAAACGAGGCCGCCGTCACGGGTCCGGCGTTCGTTGATCTGCAGCCAGCGCTCATCGGCAAGCTGGACTTCCGTCGTCTGCGAATGATTGGAGCGGCCGGGATCGACAATGCGGCGCTCGATAACAGGCCGAGCCGCGGCGGCGTTGACCATGGCGCGTTCGGCCCCCGGCACGAGCACCTTGTCCGGCAGTCCGTAAGCCTGCTGGAAGTGGGCGTTGCACATGACAAGGCGATCATTCTTGTCCCACAAGACGAAGGCTTCTGAGGTGCATTCGATCGCATCGGCCAGCCGCTGGTCGGCTTCGGCATAGCGCTGCGCCAGTCGATGCTGTTCGGTGACGTCCATGGCGATGCCGATCATGTGCACGCGGCCGGAATTGGTGCGAATGACCTGGGCGCGGGCACGCATCCAGACATAATGCCCCTTGGCATGGCGAATGCGAAGAATCTGGTCCACCTGGCCGGCGCTGCCGCGGGTGACGGAGCGGGCCAGCATATGCAGGCTGTTGTCATCCGGGTGCATCAGGCGTGCCGCATCCGTGAAGGCGAGCGGCTTGTCGGCGGCCGGCATTCCAAGCATGTCGTACATCGACCGCGACCAGAAGAACTTGCGGCTGGTGAAATCGAAATCCCAGAGGCCGCAACGGCCGCGGGAAAGGGCCGTCTCGACGCGCAGGTTGGATTCGAGGAAGATCTCGTCGGCATCGCGGGCCCGCTTCACCTGCGTGTAATAGGCATAGAGAATGACGAGCAGAATGGAGGAAATGCCGGCAAAGAGCGTGACGTTAAGCGTCAGCTCGTCGCGCCAGAGCTTGTCGATCTGCTCCATCGATGCGGCCGACAGAATGAAATCGCCCTTGTCGCCGATCAATGAAATCGCCGCATAATAAGGCTCGCCGTCGATCATCGTCTCGATGACGCCGGCGTGATCGCCGAAATTCCGGATGGCGGATACCTCGGGAAAGAAGTCGAAGATCAACATGCCGATATAGGCGGAGCCGGCGGCGGATGAGCCGAAAACCCTTCCGCTCGACTGCACGAGCAGAACGAATGCGCCGCTATCCAGCCGATCCTGCGGCAGGTAGGTCGCAAGCTTCCGCTCCGCGTCGCTCCGGTTGCCGGCCTGGAACAGGCTGGCATCGTTTGAAAGGGCGGCCGATGCGGCGGCGATGGAAAGCGAGGTCGCGCGCCGGGCTGATGCTGCCATCCGGCCATGTTCGGTGACCATGCCGAAGAAATGCGAGGCGGCAACCACCATCAGGAAGGAAATGATGAGGACCGGGATGATGCGCTTGAGGATATGTTCGGTCTGCGGGAAGCGACGCGACATCGTCTCCACCCGGACACCCGTCCGATCAGTAACGCCGCTATGCCAGGATTTCAGACCGTCGAAATTAACACGCAGCCGTCCATCGGCCGCGGTTGCCCGCCGCACGTCCACCATCGCTCTAGCCTTGTCCCTCGTGTGATTCGCTGCGCCGCTCGCCCGAATCTGCCTTAATGAATCACTCGTGATTCGCCTTGTCCAGAGGGCGAGGTAAAACTTTCTTAACCATCTGCGATTTCAGCATCTTTTGTACACGCACCGGTAAGTTGCGTGCATTCGGGACTCGCTGAAGCTGAAAAAGATGCCGCAAGTCAGCCGTCTCGATCGACGGCCGGCAAGACCGGGATCATTCCTTCAGGATGCGCTCCACGATATCCCGCACGTCGCTCGAAAGACCGCCGGCCCGTTCGATCCGCACCAGAGCCGAGCGAGCATGGTCGGCGCGCACCGGTTCCAGCAGGCGCCAGGAGCGCATCGAAGTCAAAATACGGGCGGCAAGCTGCGGGTTGCGTTGATCGATGTCGAGGATCTCGTCGGCGAGGAAGCCGTAGCCGGCGCCGTCGGCCCGGCCGAAGCCGGTCGGGTTGGCGAAAACGAAGGTGCCGAGCACGGCGCGCACGCGGTTTGGATTGGTGCGCTTGAACAGCGGCGTTTCCATGAGCCGCTGGATGCGCTCCAGCGCGCCTGCGCCGGGAATCCCGGCCTGGATGGCGAACCATTTGTCGATGACCAGAGCATTTTCGGAAAAGCGCTCGCGGAAATGCTCGAGGGCAGCGGCGGTTTCCGCCGTCTCGGGAAAGCGATGCGCGAGAATGGTCAGTGCGGCGCTGAGATCGGTCATGTTGTTTGCCGCGTCATAGGCGGCCTTTGCACGGGCGGGCGTACCATCCAGTTGCGACAGATAGGTCAGAGCCGCATTGCGCAGCGCCCGGCGCCCGGCGCTTGCCGCGTCCGGGCTGAATGATCCTGGTGTCTGCATGCTGGCGTAAAGCGCAGCAAAGATGTCCCTGCCGGTTTCGGCGACCCGCTTGAGGATCGCCTTGCGAGCCGTGTGGATGGCGTCGGGATCGTTGTTGCCGCCGAGTTCGCGGGCAATGTCGGCTTCGCTCGGCAGGGCAAGCGCCTGTGCCCGGAAGGCCGGCTCCAGGCTGTCATCGCCCGCTGCCGCCAGCAACGCGTCGACGAAGGCGGAATCGCAGGTGACGGCAATGCCTTGACGTGCATCGCGAGCCGCCTGCAGGAGGTTAGGCAGCCCAAGATCGATCAGCGCCTGCCAGCGGGCGAAGTGATCGGTTTCGTAACGGGCGATCAGCGCCAGGTCCCGGGCGCTTTGGTTGAACTGCAGGTTGATCGGTGTCGAGAAGCTGCGGTTGAGCGACAGAACCGGCCGCGAGGGGATGCCGTGGAAGACCACCGTCTGCGCCTTTTCCGTGAGGTGCAGGACGTCGTCGGTCAGTTCCGCCCCGGCCACAGACGTCGGGGCGATCACAGCACCGTTTTCGGCAATCAGCGCCAGACGCAGCGGAATATGCAGGGGCTTTTTGGTCGTCTGGCCCGGCGTGTTTGGCTGCATTTGTTCGAGCGACAGCGTGAAGGTCTTGGCGGCGGCATCATAGTCGCCGGAGGCGGTCACGAGAGGTGTGCCAGCCTGGTGATACCAAAGCGAAAACTGCGTGAGGTCGCGGTCGCTGACATCCTCGAAACATCTAACGAAATCCTCGATCGTCACAGCCTGTCCGTCGTGCCGATCGAAGTAGAGATCCATGCCCTTCTTGAACAGGTCGCGGCCGAGCAGAGTCGCGATCATGCGCGTGACTTCGCTGCCCTTCTCGTAGACCGTCGTCGTGTAGAAATTGTTGATTTCGCGGTATGTCGTCGGACGCACCGGATGGGCGAGGGGGCCGCTGTCCTCCGGAAACTGCTCCGACTTCAGATGACGGACCTCGGCGATGCGCTTGACCGGCCGCGAGCGCTGGTCGGCGGAGAATTCGTGATCGCGATAGACGGTCAGGCCTTCCTTGAGACAGAGCTGGAACCAATCGCGGCAGGTAATGCGGTTGCCCGTCCAGTTGTGGAAATATTCATGCGCGATGATCGCTTCGATATTGGCGTAGTCGGCATCGGTAGCGGTTTCCGGATCGGCCAGCACGTATTTGTCGTTGAAGACATTGAGGCCCTTGTTTTCCATCGCCCCCATGTTGAAGTCCGAAACGGCGACGATCATGAAGATGTCGAGGTCATATTCGCGTCCGAACCGCTCCTCATCCCATGTCATGGAGCGCTTCAGCGCATCCATCGCGTAAGCCGCACGCGGCTCTTTGCCATGCTCGACATAGATCTTCAGCGCCACCTCGCGGCCGGACATGGTCGTGAACGTATCCTCAACGACGCCAAGATCGCCCGCCACGAGCGCAAACAAATAGCTCGGCTTCGGATGCGGATCGAACCAGGCGGCGAAGTGCTTGCCTTCGCCGTAGCCGGCGCCGCCGAGGAAATTGCCGTTCGACAGCAGCAGCGGGTTTGCTTGCTTGTCGGCGATGATATTGACCGTATAGGGAGCGAGAACATCCGGTCGGTCGGGGAAATAGGTGATGCGGCGGAACCCTTCGGCCTCGCACTGCGTGCAATAGACGCCGCCGGTGCGATAGAGGCCCATCAACTGTGTATTGGCCTCCGGATTGATCACCGTCGTGATGGTGAGCTCGAAGGGCGTGCTTTCCGGCAGGTCGCGAATGGTCAGGCTGTCCGGCGAAGCTTCATATTGTCCGGCCGGAACTTCGTCCTGATCGAGCAGCAACCCGGAAAGAACCAGCTCATCGCCGTCGAGCACGAGCGGGGCTTTCGGATCGGTGCCTTCCCGCCGGTGAAAGATCAGCCGCGCTTCGACCTTGGTCTCGGTCGGATGCAGATCGAAAGTGAGATCCACGCGTTCCAGAACGAAGTCGGTGGGACGATATTCTGCCAGATAGACAATCTGGCCGGTGTCTGTTCGCATGGTCCATCCTGATCAAGGCTTATGCTATGGCGGGCGCAATCCGAAGCCTTACCTCGGACTGGAAGTCGCCGCATCATTACATCGAAATCTGAACCAAAGTTAAAGTCATATCATTACATCGTTATGTTTTGTTATGGCACAGCAAGTATTCGATCGACGGGCAGCTTCCGTTTCAGGTTGAATGCCACTCTTGGATGTGTATCCGGCCGCTGCGTAATCATTCTCCGGCTGTTTTTGCCTGCCTTTGCAGCGATTGCGGTCACATCGTTCAGACGGGTCGTCATTGCCTTGCTGTCATCGAGAACAGCGTGCGCAGACAGAGAAGAGTTATTTAAAGTAAATTATTTGTTTAATCTCTTACGGTATGAGTGCGTCTACACAACTATAGCATGCTATAGGCTTTCGGAATTATGATCGATTCCGGTGAACTCGTTCACAAAAATAAAACATCCTGTATTATCGGCAGTTGAGAAGGGCACCCCAAGGAGGCCCGATTGAGCTTTTCCATTGAGCAACTTGCTCGCCATCCTAAATTCATATCATCGCTGCGCTTCCTCGCGGAATCGTTGCGGAACCGCTACGATCATGGCCCGCGAATTGCGCGAATGCTTGCCTCGCATCAGCGCTGGCTTTTGACCCAGACGGCCTATGCGCTTCATTTCGAATACGATCCGGCGGTACCCGGCTCCGGTCTGACCGTCGTCAGCCTTCGCGATCTTATCACGCGTCATCGGGTCGCCAGCCGCAACACGGTGCTGAGCTTTGTCGAGGAGCTGCTCACCTATCGCTTCCTCGTGCCGGCCCCCGGCCATGTTCGACGCCCCCGGCGCTATGTGCCGACCGAGATCAGTCACACGGCGATGTTTGGCTGGTATCTGTCCAATCTGGCGGCGCTCGATCTGCTCGACGATGGCGTGCGTGCGGTCGCACTTGCCACCTCTCCGGCGCTGATGGATCTGGCACAACCGCGCATGGCGCGTCACTGCCTGGAGGCGGAAGTCTGGCGCGAGCCGCCGGAAGGCGTTGGCTTGTTTTTATGGACCGAGGCCGGTGGTCTTGTCGTCGACCACATCATGGCGAAAATGGATCTGAGCGCGGAGATGGAAAGCCACATCGATATCGGGCGCGTCGACGCGCGCGCACTGGCGGCTCACTTCATGATATCCCGGACCCATCTGCAACGCCTTTTGCGTAAATCCGCCGATCGTGGCGACATAGGCTGGTATGATGAACCCAAGAAGACACGCATGTGGATATCGCGCGATTTTCTGGATCAGTATTGCGGATGGCAGGCTGTGAAGCTTGCGGCGATAGACGAGGCTTTCGCCTGGGCGCAGTCTGCCGCAGGGCGCCCCGATCCGAAACAATAATGGCGGCGAGATGCAGCCGGGCGTCGATACCCGGCGGTGCTTCATGAGATCTTTTCTGGATAGTCTAAACGACGGGCCGGATCATCGATCCCGCCCGTGAGGCCTCATAGAGGAATGCTGGCCACTGCTGCCCGTGCGGGGCTCGAGTCTTTGCATTCGTCCCTGCCAAGATTGCGAGCGCGCTCGAATTCCTCGGCAGCGCGCACCGCGGAGCCGATATGGCCGACCGAATCAAAGAGGGTGATGAGCGAACGCAAACCCGAAGACATGCTGCAATTCCTGAAAATCAAAGGCGAGGCTATGCCGCAACCCGCGGCCGCGCTTGTTCAGCAGGCGCGGAAATCGGCGAAGATGGCGGTCGGACGGCTGACGCGCGCCGAGATTCCGGTGCCTCGGGCTGTCATCTGCTCGTTGGCAGCGACGCCGAGATTGCGATGTCCGTTTGTAGCGCGCACGGGCTCGAGAGCGCGACGCAGGGTGTCAAACCCGCAGTGAATAGGACGAAAACGTGAACTCATGGCCTTGGTTCCTTTTGAGATTCCTCCCAAGACACAGCTATATATTGCAGTGCAACATATATTTCGCAATGCACAGCCGCGAAAGACTGCCATGCTACAAATGCATGGCTAGTGTCATTTTTTGTTAACTGTGGCGAAAATCAGCCTAATATTTCGGCGTCGAGACGATTCTTGAAAGCGAGCAGATCATTCCATGCCAGCCGCTTATTGATCGGCGCGGTGAGCAATTCCTGCGGATGAAGGCTGGCGATTGCCGGGATCGTTCGGCCGAGAATGCTGATTTCCCGCCATTGTCCGCGCAGTCCGTGGATGGTCTCGCCGCTGTCGAAGAAATGACGCGCGGTGAAATTGCCGAGCAGCAGCAATGCTTTCGGTTCCGTGAGCGCTATCTGCCGCTCTATGAACGGACGGCATATCTCGATTTCCGGTGCCGAGGGCGTGCGGTTGCCCGGCGGTCGCCACGGAATGACGTTGGTAAGCAGGATATCGTCGCGCCGAAGGCCGATGGCGGCCAGCATCTTGTCCAGCAACAATCCGGCGCGGCCGGCAAAGGGCACGCCTTCCCGATCGTCGTCGGCACTCGGCATCGGGCCGATCACCATGATCCGGCTTTCGGCCGTGCCGCTCGCAAAGATCGTCGAGCGGGCGCTGTTTTTCAGATTGCAGCCGTTGAAGGCCTCGATTGCAGTCTTCAGCTCGGCAAGCGACCGCGCGCTTTCAGCCGCGAATCGGGCCTGCTCCATAACCTGTTCGTCGGGGATCGCGGGCGCATTGCGCGGCGAGGTGGGGGGCGGGACAGCAACTGGCTTCGCGCTCTGACGACGATCCGGCTGCGCTTTCGCCGCAGGCGGCGGCGCTTCGTCACGCGACGGCGCCGCCCTTGCCCCCAGTCGTGCGGCCCGCATGGCTTCGAATTCGGCAAATCGGTCGACCGGCTGCTCTTCCAGCAGCCAGTCGACCCCGGCATCCGCATGAAAATGCAGGAGAGCGGCAAGTTCGGCCGGTGTTAGGTCGCTGGCGGAGATCATGGACGAACTGTAGCCAATGCGGCACAGGAACGAAAGAGCAGGGCAGCGTGCTCTATCACGCCGTCCACTGGGCGATGTCCTCGCGCTCGCCGATCAGCGCAAGGCCATGGGCGATCGAGAGCAGCTCGCCGCCTGTCTCGATGCGCTCCTGACCGAAGCGTTCCGTGAAGATGCGCCGCACAGCCGGCACGAAGGACGTGCCGCCCGTCAGGAATACCTTGTCGATCGCGTCGGGTGACGTCCTCGTGGTCGTCAGCACATCGTCCAGCGCGCCTTCGATACGGGCAAGGTCGTCTGCGATCCACTTTTCGAAGTCCGCCCGGCGGACACGCGTGCGGCCGGCCTTGCCGAGGGGTGGGAAGTTGAACTCCGCCTCTTCATCAGCCGAAAGGGCCATCTTCGTTGCCGACACGGCCTGATAGAGCGGATAGCCTTCGTCATGCTCGACGAGTTCGATGAAGGTCTCCAGCTTTTCCGGCTCCAGGCTGCTGCGAACCAGCGTTTTCAGGTCGGCATATTCGCGCGAGGTCTTGAAGATGGAGAGCTGGTTCCAGCGGCCGAAGTTGGCATAATAGGAGGTGGGCATTTCCAGCAGCTTGTCGAAGCTCCTGAAGAAGCTGCCCTTGCCGATTGCCGGCGAGACGATGTTGTCGATCATCCGGAAGTCGAAATGATCGCCGGCAATGCCGACGCCGGAATGGCCCATCGGGGCGGCGGTGAGCTTGCCGGCATGGGTCTCGAAGCGGATGAGCGAATAGTCCGTCGTGCCGCCGCCGAAGTCGGCTACCAGCACGGTCGCATCCTTCTTCAGATGCTGGGCGAAGTAGAAGGCGGCCGCCACCGGCTCGTAGACGTAGTGGATTTCCGGGAAGCCGATGCGGGACAGGGCCGCGTTGTAGCGTTCCGTGGCGAGTGCGGGGTCGGGATTGGCGCCGGCAAAATGCACCGGCCGGCCTGTAACGATCCGTGAGACTTCGGTGGGCCAGCCGTCTTCCGCATAGGCGCGCAGGCGCCGCACGAAAATCTCCATCAGATCTTCGAAACGATGGCGTTTGGCGTAGATGAGCGTGCCCTGGAAAAGCGCGCTTGCCGCAAAAGTCTTGATCGACTGCAGAAAGCGACAGTCACCGGGATTGTCGATGAACTGCCGGATCGCCGCATGTCCGGCCTCGACCTTCAGTGCCGCAGCGCCCAGCGCCGGGTCCTTCATGAAGGAGAGCGCCGTGCGCATGCTGTCGGACGTGCCTGTTGCGCTGTTGAAGGCGACCGATCGGGTGTCGGGCCCATCGGCCATCGCCAGAACCGTATTCGTCGTGCCGAAGTCGAAACCAAGCGCCCGAGCCATGCCCGCACTCCTTTCCGTCAAAATTTTCAGGATTGGGACAAAGCCCCTGTGAGGCGCGAGACGCGCCACTATCGCAAAGAGGGCGCGTCATGACATGGCTGGGTAGCAAGTGCAAGACTTGGCGATGGGTTTTATTTGGCCTGTCCAAAGACGCGGGCGGTGACATTCCCGCCTTGCGCGATGCCATCGGCAATTCCGGGCATGCCAAGCGAAGCAGGCGCCTCTCGGCGCCCGTTGATCTCATTCGGCGGCGATAGCCGTCGGTCTGTCTTTCGGATGCTGGTCCGTGTCCTTGCGTTTGCCGAGGCGAGCCAGAAAGTCGCTCAGGCGGTTCATCTCAAGGAAGATCACCGGCGTGATGAACAGCGTCAGGATCTGCGAGACGACCAGACCGCCAACGACCGCGACACCGAGCGGCTGACGCAGCTCCGAGCTCGCGCCCCCGCCGACGGCAATCGGCAGGGCACCAAGCAAGGCGCAGAAGGTCGTCATCATGATCGGCCGGAAACGGCGAACGCAGGCTTCATGGATCGCCTCCGCCGCAGATACGCCACTGCCCGATCGCAGCGTTTCCAGCGCCACGTCGATCATCATGATCGCGTTCTTCTTGACGATACCGATCAGCATCAGCAAGCCGATGAGGGCGATGATCGACAGGTCGAAACCGAAGAGCTTGAGGGAAAGCAGCGCGCCGAGGGCGGCGGCCGGCAGGCCGGACAGAATGGTCAGCGGATGGATAAAGCTCTCGTAAAGCACGCCGAGGACCACGTAGATCGTCAGCACGGCGGCAAGGATCAGATAAGGCGTGCTGCCCTGCGACTGCTGGAAGATCTGGGCGGTGCCGCCATAGGACGTGAAGACGTCCGCCGGCATGTTGAGATCCTTCTTGATCTGATCGATCTGTGCCGTGGCGTCACCGAGGGCTTCGCCCGCAGGCAGGTTGAAGGACACGGTGGTCGACACGAGCTGGCCGGTCTGGTTGATGGTGACCGGGCCGGTGGTGCGCTCGACATGGGCGAAGTTCGACAGCGGAACCAGGGCGCCGCTTGCGGAGGCGACCCGGATTTCCTGCAGCTTCTGGTCGTCCCAGGGTTTGCTGGTGTCGAATTCGACGATAACGTCATAGCTGTCGCCGGTGGTCTGGATCTGCGCGGCGTTATAATTGCCGAACGCTTCCTCCAGCGTGGTGCGCAGCACATTGTTGTTGATGCCGTAGTTGGCCGCCTTTTCGGTGTCGACGACGATATTGGCCTGCAGCGCATTGTTCTGCTCATCCGAGGCGACATCGGTGAAGCGCGGATCGCGCCGCATCTGGTCTGCGATCTTGTTGGACCAGAGGTCGGTCTTGTCGGCGCTCAACGCCTGAATCACCAGCTGGTATTGGCTGGCGGTCTGGCGGCCGCCGAAGCGCAGGCTTTGTTGCGGTGTGATGTAGGCCTTGATACCGGCGATCGTGCCGATGGTGGTGCGTATTTCACGCAGCGTCTGGTCCAGCGGCTCGCGCTGATCCTTCGGCTTCAGCTGGACATACATCGTACCGTTGTTCAGCGGCTGGCGCGCACTGCCGCCGACGATCGACATCACGTGGTCGACGGCGGGGTTCTTTTTGACGAGGGCTGCGGCCTGGTTTTGCAGGTCGCGCATGGCCGAATAGGATATATCCTGTCGAGCCTGGGTGGAGATCTGCAGGCGGCCGATGTCTTCCGTGGGGAAGAAGCTCGCCGGCAGCACCATGAACAGATAGGCGGAAAAGCCGATGGAACCAAAGAAGCACACAAGCACGGTCGCGCGATGGCGCAGACACCAGGATACGCCTCTGTCGTAGCCGCGCTGCGTCCAGTCGAAGCCCTTGTTGAAGAGACGAACCGGCAGCGGTGGCTGGCCATGGCCGCTGGAGAGGCGGGAGCTGAGCATCGGTGTAACTGTCAGCGAAACGATCGCCGAAGAGACGATGGCGATGGCGACCACCATGCCGAATTCGTTGAAGATGCGCCCAACGACGCCACCCATCAGAAGAATCGGGATGAATACGGCGATCAGCGATATCGACATCGAGATGATCGTGTAGCTGACTTCCGCCGAACCCTTGATCGCCGCCTGCAATACCGGCATGCCTTCCTCGACATGTCGCAATATGTTTTCCAGCATGACGATTGCGTCATCCACCACAAGGCCGACCGCGAGTGTCAATCCTAGCAGTGAGATGTTGTCGACGCTGTAGCCCAACACATACATCATGCCAAAGGTCGAAATCAGCGACAGCGGCACGGCAAGGCCGGGAATGATCGTTGCCGTCACATGGCCGGTGAAGAGATAGATGACCAGAACGACAAGGCCGATCGTCAGCAACAGCGTGAACTTCACGTCGGAGATGGCGTCACGGATCGGTTGCGCCGAGTCGTTCATGACGCTCGTCGTGACCGAACCGGGAATTTCCGCATGAAGCTGCGGCAGTTTTGCGTTGATTGCATCGACGACGTCGACGGTGTTGGCATCCGGCTGACGCTGGATCGCGAGAATGATGGCCCGTTTGCCATCATACCATGAGCCGGTATTGGTATTTTGCACACTGTCCTGGACGTCGGCGACATCGCTGAGGTGGATCGCCGCGCCATTGGGATTGGCAATGACCAGCGACTTGAACTGCTGAGCATCGGTAAGCTGCGTGTTGGCATTGATGGTCATGCTCTGTGCGTTGTTCTGCAGAGTGCCGACCGGAACCTGATTGTTGGCGTTGACGAGCGCGGTGTTGACGGTGTCGATGCCGATGCCGCGATCTTGCAGCTTGCTCGGATCGACCTCGACACGCACGGCGTAAGTCTGCGCGCCGAAAACGGTCACTTCGGCAACGCCCGGGAGCGTCGACAGCGAAGGGGAGATGATATCTTCGGCAATTTCGTCGAGCTTGCTGCGCGGCATTGTATCGCTCTGCACGGCAAGAAGCATGACCGGCGCATCGGCCGGATTGGTCTTGCGATAGCCCGGCGGTGTCGTCAGGTTGTTGGGCAGCTGGCGCGTTGCATTCGAAATTGCCGCCTGAACGTCGGCGGCGGCGGCATCGATACTGCGATTGAGATCGAACTGAAGTACGATGCTCGTATTGCCGAGCGAGTTCGTGGCCGAGATTTCACTGATGCCTGGGATGGTTTCGAACTGCTTGATCAGCGGAGTGGAAACCGATGTCGCCATGGTCTGCGGCGAGGCGCCGGTCAACTGTGCCGAGACGTTGATCGTCGGAAAGTCGACCTGGGGCAAAGCCGCGACCGGCACGAGCTGATAGCCGGCCAAACCGGCCATGACTACACCCAGCGCCAGAAGCGTGGTCGCCACCGGCCGTTGGATACAGAAATTGGGGATCATTGCTGTGCTCCAACCGTAATCGTTTCGCTCTTCCGGCCCGACTGATCATCGGCTGCGGCAAGGTTCTGTGTCTTTCCGTCGTTGAACTGTTCGACGACGGTCTGACCATCGGTCAGCTGTACCTGTCCCTCGACGACGACGTGATCTCCTTCCGAAAGACCTTTGGCGACAGCGGTAAAGCCCCCGTTCTCGCGCTGTACGGTGACCGGCGTCATATGAACCTTGCCGTCCTTGACGACAAAGGCGAAGAAACCGTCAGCGCCTGGGCTGATGGCAACCGTCGGAGCGACGATCACAGGCTGAGTGTCGGTAAGGTGGACGATGATGTTGACCGATCGGCCAGGCCAGATAGCACCATTGGCATTGGCGAACTTTGCCTTGGCAAGGATGGTGCCGGAAGCGGCATCGACCGAATTATCGAAGAAGCTGATTTCGCCCTGGCGGGACTTGCCCTTATCCGAACGCGGAACAGTGCTGACCGGCACGGTGCCAGCCTTCAAAGCTTCCTCCAATTCCCGCAGATGATTTTCCTGCAGATGGAATTGTACGTAGATCGGATCGTATTGGGTGATGGACACGATCGCCGTACCGGGAGTGACATAAGCACCTGGGCTCGGGACGACATTGCCAAGACGCCCATCATACGGGGCTCGGATTTGTGTGTTTTCCAGCAGCACCTGGTCGGATGCAAGCTGAGCCTTGTCAGCGTTGACGTCGGCGACGGCGGTATCGCGTGCCGCAACTGCCTGATCGACCGTCTGCTGCGTCCCGGCGTTGGCAAGCAGGCTCTTGGCTCGGGTGAGGGCTGATTCTGCCGCCACAAGCGTTGCCTGATCCTTGGCTATGGTCGCTTGATCCTTGTCGACGGCGGCTTGTGCAGTCCGTGCGTCGAGCTTTGCGATCAGATCGCCAGCCTTGACCATCACGCCGTCCTTGGCTTCGATCGATGTGATGATGCCGGATTCCTGCGCGGCAATCGTCGTCGCATTCTGCGCAACGGCCGAGCCGGTAGCGGTGACGTCATTTGGAAGGAGTGTTTTTGTTACCGCAACGGTCTTGACGACCGAAGACAGTGCCGCGCGCTTGTGGCTACCTGTCGCCGTCTTGCTGCCATCCTTGGTTTCTGCGGAGGCCTGATCAACAAATGCCGAAAGAAAAGGAATACGGTCACGATAGCCCCAGACTGCAAGGGCAGCGACGACTAGAAGGCCGAGGGGAAGCCAAAATTTTTTCATATTGAAGAACCGGTCGAAGCGAGTTGCAGAAAGCGCGATGACATCGAGGTGTATTTATTGCGTCGCACAACAAAGACGGGCTTCGCCGCAATCCATCACATCGCCGTTACCGCTAACGTTCGGTAATTCTGTCCCTATAACCTGAATTTATGAACGCTCATCCAGTGCAATTTACCACAGTTCGACATGACGAAAAATTAAAGCTTGGAAAGCTTTCGACTTGCTCTGCATTGTGCGGCGCAGCAAATAGTCAGATGATTATTTTTTGATTGCCGCCATGTAATAAATGGAGGGCTGCATGCGCTTTTACAGCGCTTATCGCGTAAAGACAGGCCGCAGGAGTCATGGCGGCCCCGTCTTTGCTCACGTAATTGTGTTGTCAGGCCCATTTACAAAGGCCTGTTTTCGATTTGCCGATGACGACTTTAGAGCAGTTCCAGGAAAAGTGCGTAGTGGTTTTACTGGAATTGCGCAAAAACAATAAGCCAGAGCGGTTAAGCGATTCTGTGAAATGCGCAACCGCTCTAGAGGGATCGCGCAGCGCCTCCATCGCAGCGTACCATCGTCCCCGTCACGTAGCTTGCGGGTTCGCTGCAGAGAAAAGCGGCCGTTGCCGCGAATTCCTCGACGCGGCCATAGCGGCCGGCGGGAATGCGGTGCTGACGCTCGGTGCTGACCTCTTCGAGGCTCTTGCCGCCGCGCCTGGCCGTTGCGGCGTCGAGCTCGGCCAGTCGATCAGTGGCGATGCTGCCCGGCAGGAGCATGTTCACCGTGATCCCTTGTGCCGCCACTTCGCTCGCCAAGGTCTTGCTCCAGCCGGCGAGCGCCGGGCGCAGCGTATTGGAGAGCGCCAGATTGGGGATCGGCTCGATGACGCCGGAGGAGGCGACGGTGAGGATGCGTCCCCATTCTTGCGCCTTCATGCCAGGCAACAATGCATTGGTCAGGGTGATGATCCGCGCCACCATGGAGATGAAATAGGTCTCCAATCGCTCGGCGGTCATATCCTCAGTCGTTCCCGGCGTCGGGCCGCCGGTATTGTTGACGAGAATATCGATGCCGCCGAGTTTCTCGGTAACGGCCTTGCCGATGATCTCGATGAAATTCTCGTCGTTGAGATCGGCCCAGATCCAGTCGGCCCGGCCTTTCCCCTCGGCGTTGATGGCCTTGCAATTATTGTCAAGCCTCTCGCCGTTGCGGCCGCAAAGCAGGACGTTTACTCCCTCCCGCGCCAGCGCAACGGCGATGCCATGCCCCAGCCCCTTGGAAGAGGCGAGCACCAGCGCGCGTTTCCCGTCGATACGAAGATCCATCTTGATCACCCTTCTGCTATCTCGAAGTTCTCAAGTGGAACTTATAGAGCGCCATCAAACGATTTTGAAAGCCACAGCGTGAGAGCGGCTAGGTAAAAGAGATCGAAAGTTGACGTTAACGTAAAGGTAATTTAACTTGATTGCTAGTTGGGCGAATTGGAGGATTGCCTGTCGCTTCCCGGCTCGACAATCCCTTCCCATTTTGACAAGAGATAACCGAAATGGGGAAGACGCCCAAAGGGGACAAGGCCGCGCTCCGATGCCATCGGGCGCCCGGCCAATCGGAGAGAGTGTATGACTGACGCGAGCGAGCTGCCTGAACGCGAGAGCATGGAATTCGACGTCGTGATTGTCGGGGCGGGTCCTGCGGGGCTTTCTGCGGCGATCCGGCTGAAGCAGGTCAATCCGGACCTGACCGTCGTCGTGCTCGAGAAGGGCGCCGAGGTCGGCGCGCACATCCTGTCGGGTGCCGTCGTCGATCCGATCGGCATCGATCGCCTGCTGCCTGGCTGGCGCGAGGAGGAGGGCCATCCATTCAAGACCGAAGTGACAGCGGATCACTTCCTGTTCTTGGGCCCAGCCGGCTCCATCCGGCTGCCGAACTTCATAATGCCGCCGCTCATGAACAATCACGGCAACTACATCGTCTCGCTCGGCAATGTCTGTCGCTGGCTGGCCGAGAAGGCGGAAGGCCTCGGCGTCGAGATCTATCCCGGCTTTGCCGCAACCGAAGTGCTCTATAATGACAAAGGCGCCGTCATCGGTGTGGCCACCGGCGACATGGGGATCGAGAAGAACGGCGAGCCCGGCCCGAACTATACGCGCGGCATGGAACTGCTCGGCAAATATGTGCTGATCGGCGAGGGCGTGCGCGGCTCGCTCGCCAAGCAGCTCATTGCCAAATTCGACCTCTCGAAAGATCGCGAGCCGCAGAAATTCGGCATCGGCATCAAGGAGCTCTGGCAGGTCAAGCCGGAGAACCACAAAAGGGGTCTGGTGCAGCACTCCTTCGGCTGGCCGCTCGGCTTCAAGACCGGTGGGGGCTCATTCCTTTATCATCTGGAAGACAATCTCGTCGCCGTCGGCTTCGTCGTGCACCTGAACTACAAGAACCCCTATCTCTATCCCTTCGAGGAATTCCAGCGCTTCAAGACGCATCCGGCGATCCGCGGCACCTTCGAGGGCGGCAAGCGCATCTCTTACGGTGCACGCGCCATCACCGAAGGCGGTTATCAGTCGGTGCCGAAGCTGACCTTCCCGGGCGGCGCGCTGATCGGCTGTTCGGCCGGTTTCGTCAACGTGCCGCGCATCAAGGGCAGCCACAATGCTGTGCTGTCGGGCATGCTGGCAGCCGACAAGATCGCCGCGGCGGTCGCCGCGGGCCGCGCCAATGACGAAGTGATCGAGATCGAGACCGAATGGCGCCAGACGGATATCGGCAACGACCTGAAGCGGGTGCGCAATGTCAAGCCGCTATGGTCCAAGTTCGGCACGCTCATCGGTATCGGCCTTGGCGGTCTTGATATGTGGACGAACCAGCTGTTCGGTTTCTCCATTTTCGGCACGCTGAAGCACGGCAAGACGGATGCCCAATCTCTCGAGCCCGCGTCCAAGCACGAGAAGATTAACTATCCGAAGCCGGATGGCGTCCTGACCTTCGATCGGCTGTCCTCGGTGTTCCTGTCGAATACCAACCACGAGGAAGACCAGCCGGTGCATCTCAAGGTCAAGGACATGGCGTTGCAGATATCGTCGGAGCACGACATTTTTGCCGGCCCCTCGACCCGCTACTGTCCGGCAGGCGTCTATGAATGGGTGGAGAAGGATGGCAAGGAGACCTATGTCATCAACGCCCAGAACTGCGTCCACTGCAAGACCTGCGACATCAAGGACCCCAACCAGAACATCAACTGGGTGCCTCCACAGGGTGGCGAAGGGCCTGTCTATCCGAATATGTGAGATGCAATGACAGAGGTCGGGCAAGGTGCCTGGGCGATCCGTCTGGCTCGGCCGGAAGAGCAGCATTTGCTTGCTGCTATCGAGATCGATGCGTTCTGGGCGTTGCATGAGGCCGGTGCCGTGGCCTGCGAGCCGACATCGCTGTCAATCGAAGTGCTCAGGCAGTCACAGGCGGGGCAGCTGCTGCTCGTCGCCGTCGATGACGGCGACCAGCCGTTCGGCTTCCTTGCCGGCATCCTCAAGGACGGTTCCGTTCACATTGCCGAAATCGATGTCGTCAGGCACTGGCAGAAGAAGGGCGTCGGAAGGCGTCTGATGGAAGCTGTCATAGCGGCGGCGAAAACGCAGGGTGCTGCGAGCGTCACTTTGACGACGGACCGACTTGTGGCCTTCAACGCGCCTTTCTATGCCTCGCTGGGATTTCGAATATTGGGCAATGAAGAGATGCCGGCTGAGTTGACGCGGATCCTGGAGAATGAGGTCGCGCACGGCGCCGATCCGGCCAGACGCGTGGCGATGGCGCTTCGGTTCTGATCCGTATCCCAGGGCGGGCCAGATCGCCAATCCGAAGCGCCATGATGTCGAAGACAGGAATTAATGCTGGGCGCTTTTCCGGGCGAGCAGACCGGTGGAGAGAGCAACACCTATGCCGGTGACGACGGCGGCTGCAATGCCAGCCGCTCCGATTTCCTCACCGAGCAGGAACCCGCCGCCGATGGTGGCGAGAACAGGCGTGATGGCGGTGAAGGCTGCGGCCTGCGTGCCGCCGAGGGCCTGGACGGCAAGACCGTAGGCCAGGGTGGCGGCAAGGCCGGACAGCAGCCCCTGGCTGACGATCTGCAGGCCGATTTCCGGCAACGGCACCGATGCGAGCGAGCTGCCGAAGACGAAGGCCAGTCCGACATGGATGAGGAAGGACCAGACGGCGATGATGGCGCTCGATTGCAGCGCGCTCAAGCCCGAGCGGCGGAAGGCATGGGTGTAGCTTGCCCAGAGCAAGGCTGCGAGCGGCAGCAGCGTGAAGCCTTCCCAGGAGATCTGCACGCCGTAAAGACTGCGTGCCAGCAGGATGACGACGCCGGCGACGATGCCGGCAAGGCCGAGCCAGCGGGTCACATCGAGCCGTTCACGAAACAGCGTCACGCCGATTAGGGCGGCGGCCAGCGGCATGGAACCGCCGAGCAGGATGCCGGCTGCCGAGGCCGGGGTGAATTGAATGGCGAAGGTGGTCAACTGAAAGAACAGGGCGCCGGAACCGCAGACCATCAGCGCCAGCAGCTTCAGCGGCACGCCTTTCGGCAGCAGGCCGGTCCGCCACCAGATGGGGGCCAATATCAGGGCCGGCACGCCGTAGCGGATCATGCCGAGGTCGATCGTGCTCATCTGCGTCTCGGCCGTGTGGCGTGTCGCCAGAATCCAGTTCGCCCAGATCAACACGGTGACGATAGCGCCCGCATAGCCGATCGCTGTGGGGCTGATTTTGCGGGTGGGGAGGGTCAAGGCGGTCATCGACATATCCTTTCCAACGATCCGGTTTGTCTTTCGATGGGAAGAAGATAGCGCCGAAGGCCGAGGCATGTCCTTGCTAGTTGTGGCTCCAAAAACATGATACAGGCAATAATCTGCCAATATGGATGCTTGAGTTTCTCAGATATGCCAAAACTGGATAAATTCGATATTGCCATCCTCAACTGTCTTCAGGAGGATGCGCGCGCCACCAATGTCGAGATCGCCGAGCGCGTCAATCTTTCGCCGTCACCCTGTTTGAGGCGCATCCGCAACCTGGAAAAATCCGGCCTACTGCGCGGTTATCGCGCCGATATCGATCGCAAGGAGGCCGGCCTCGGCCTCACGGTTTTCGTCGAACTCAAGGTCGGTCATCACTCGAAGGAAAATTCCGAGGCGCAGCAGGCAGCATTGCTCGCCATTCCGGAGGTCGTGGCCTGCCATTTGATTTCGGGAACGGCCGATTTCCTCGCGGAGGTCGTGGTGGCGGACCTTGCCGCCTATGAGAAGGTGATGTCGGAAAAGCTTTTGGTGCTTCCCGGCGTGGTCGATCTGCGCTCGAACTTTGCGATCCGCACGATCAAGACCAATGGTGCCCTGAAACTGCCACAGCCTGAATGAAACAGGCGAAGTGAAAATGAAAAGGGGCCGTTGCAGGCCCCTTTTTGGATGAGAGCCTGATTATCCTCAGAGCATCGTTCCGCTGAGGATCATCAGTGCGACCGAGAAGTAGATCACCAGCCCGGTGACGTCGACCAGCGTCGCAACGAAGGGCGCCGATGCGCTGGCCGGGTCGAGCCGCAGCTTCTGCAAAACGAACGGCAGCATCGAGCCGGCAAGCGAACCGAACGTCACGATGCCGATCAAGGCTGCAAAGACAGTAAAGGCGACGAGCTGCCAGTGCGGACCGTAGTCGAAGAGACCGATAGTCTGCCAGAGCACGATGCGGGCGAAGCCGACGAGACCGAGAATTGCGCCGAGCACGATGCCGGTCGGCAGTTCACGCAGAGCCACGCGCCACCAGTCCGCAAGCTTTAGCTCGCCGAGCGCCAGCGCCCGGATGATCAGCGAGGTTGCCTGCGAGCCGGAATTGCCACCGGAGCTCATGATCAGCGGGATGAACAGCGTCAGCACGACGGCTTTTTCCAGTTCGCCTTCGAAATGCTGCATGGCGCTTGCCGTCAGCATTTCGCCGAGGAAGAGGGCGGCGAGCCAACCGGCGCGCTTGCGGATCATGCCGCCAAAACTGATCTTCATGTAGGGCTGACCAAGTGCTTCCATGCCGCCGAACTTCTGGGCGTCTTCGGTCGTATCGGCAATCATCGTGTCGATGACGTCGTCGACGGTGACGATGCCGAGCATGTGGCCCTTGTCGTCGACAACCGGAAGCGCCAGCAGATCGTGGCGCCGGATCAGACGGGCGACGTCTTCCTGCTTCATCAGTGGCGGCGCCGTTACCGGCGTGCCCTTCTGTGCGACGGTGAGGATACAGGCGTCGGGCTCGCCGGTGATGAGGCGGCGCAGCGTCACGACATGCAGCAGCACATGTGTCTCGTCGTCGAGCACATAGATGGCATAGACGGTTTCGCGGGAGCGCTCGACCTGGCGAACGTGGTCGAGCGTCTGCGCAACGGTCCAGCTTGCCAATACGCTCACGAACTCTGTCGTCATGATGCCGCCGGCGGTGCGCGGCGGGTAGCCCATCAGGCCCTGGATCGCTTGCCGGGCATGCTCGTCGAACGTGGCGAAGAGCCGGGCACGGGTGTCGATATCCATCTCGAGCAGCACGTCGGCGACACGGTCGTTGGACATGCCGTGCAGAAGCCGGGAGGCGTCCGCATTGCCCATGACTTCGAGAATTTTGGATGCGTTGCGCAATTCCGGCCGGTCGAGAATGCGCACGGCGCGCTCTTCCGGCATTTTGGCGAGAATGCGCGCAGCCTCGCCCACATCGAGCACGTTCAAGGACTCGACGCGTTCCGCGATGGTTACGGCGCGGTTGTTATTGATGAATGCACGAGCGGCGTTGCCAGCCCGCATGGGGAAGCTGTTGATATTCATTAAAGCTCGCCTTTCCAGTCGATCCGCCGTCGTAGCGGATCGTGGCGAGCCGACAGGAGTCGGTTAGTGCACGAATGCTACTGACGGCAAAGGCAATCGACTACTACTGTCGCTAGGCATCTAAAGATGGCTCCGGTTAATCGGCATGGAAAAACATTATTCCCCACGTGGGGGAGAAGTCGCGCCGAAGGCATAAAAAGTCAAGAGGTGGAAGCAGTTAAAGGCACTATGTCGCAAGAAAAATTTCTTTAGGCGGCCGAAAGTTTGTGCGTTGCAACAAATTCCGTTGCGAATGCGTTAAATAGCTTGGCCGGACGCCTCGCGCCCGGCCATATTCGCTGAAAATTTCAGTCTCTCAGAAGCCCGCCAGGACGACCTTGCCCTTCATTTTTCCGGTTTCGACCAGGGCATGCGCCTTCTTCAGATTCGCCGCGTTGATCGTGCCTGCGGTCTCCGTCAGCGTCGTACGGACCTTGCCGGCATCGACCAGTTCGGCGACCTTCGTCAGCAGCCTGTGCTGCTCGATCATGTCGGCCGTGTTGAACAGCGGGCGGGTGAACATCAGTTCCCAATGGATCGAGGCCGACTTGCGCTTGAAAGGCATGACGTCGAGCGTCTTCGGATCGTCGATCAGCGCGAACCGGCCCTGCGGGGCGATGGCATCGACGATGGACGCGATGTGGTCAGCGGTATTGGTCGTCGAGAAGATGAAGGCGGGCGCGCCGATGCCGAGCGCCTCGATCTGAGGCGCAAGCGGCTTCGAATGGTCGATGACATGATGCGCGCCCAACTCCTTGACCCAGGCCTGCGTTTCCGGCCGCGAGGCCGTAGCGATGACGGTGAGGTCGGTCAAGGCGCGTGCGATCTGGATCGCAATCGATCCGACGCCGCCGGCACCGCCAATGATGAGGATCGCATTTGCCACGCCGGGAACGGGATCCTGCACCTTCAGGCGATCGAAGAGCGCTTCATAGGCCGTGATCGAGGTTAGTGGCAGCGCAGCCGCGGCCGCAAAATCGAGGCTCTTCGGTTTGGCCCCGACGATGCGCTCGTCGACGAGATGGAATTCGACATTCGAGCCGCCGCGGTTGATGGCGCCGGCATAGAAGACTTCATCGCCCGGCTTGAACATCGTGACCTCGGGACCGACGGCCCTGACGATGCCAGCCGCGTCCCAGCCAAGGATCTTGTATTCGCCTTCGGGCGGCGCGGCGCTGGCACGGACCTTGACGTCGACCGGATTGACGGAGACCGCCTTCACTTCGACGAGCAGGTCGTGGCCCTTGGCCTCGGGTGTCGGCAGGTCGATATCGATGAGCGATGTCTCGGCGGAAATGGGCTGAGGTTGCTTGTAGGCGACTGCACGCATGGGAGAAGCTCCTGGTTTTGTTGCACACAGGCTAGATGCGCATTATCATCAAAGGGCGCAAGAATGTACAAATTCTGTACGTAGGTACAAAAAGGATACTGTCGATGTCGCTTCCCCGCTCCAAGCTCGTCAGGAATTTTCCGGGATGCCCGGTCGAGGCGACGTTGAGCCTGCTCGACGGCAAATGGAAGGGCGTGATCCTGTTTCACCTGATGGAAGGAACGCTGCGCTTCAATGAAATCCGCCGCAAGCTTCCGTCGGTGACGCAGCGCATGCTGACGAAGCAACTGCGCGAATTGGAAGAATCAGGGCTGGTCTCACGCACCGTCTTTCCGGTCGTGCCGCCGCGCGTCGAATATGCTCTGACGCCGCTCGGCACAAGCCTGCGGCTGATCATCAAGGCGATGGCTGTATGGGGCGAGGAGAATGTCTTCTGCCACAATGGCCGGCAGGAACTGGCCGCACCCGCGGCCTCATGCGTGGCCGGTACGGCGCTCCAGGCCAACTGAAACTGCAAAGACCGCAAGACCGGCGACCGAGAGAACCGCGCCGACATAGCCGGTCGCAGCCGCGGTGAAGCCCCAGGTGATCACCATGCCGCCGAGCCATGCGCCGAGCGCATTGGCGATATTGAAGGCGGAATGGTTTGAGGCGGCAGCCAGCGTCTGCGCATCCGCCGCCACATCCATCAGGCGGGTCTGCACGGCCGGACAGGCGGCAAAGCCGCAGCCGATCAGAAACACGCAGACGCAGAGCATCACCGGATTGGCGGCGGTCAACGAAAACAGCGTCATGATGATGATATTGAAAATCATCATGCCGCCGATCGTGCCCTTGAGCGAGATGTCGCCGAGACGGGAACCCACGACATTGCCGACATTCATGCCGATGCCGAACAGCGCAAGCACGACCGGCACCATGCTTGCCCCAAGGCCCGCAACCTGTGTCGTGGTGGTGGCAACATAGCTGAAGATCGAGAACATGCCGCCGAAGCCCACGGCGGCGATGCCAAGCGTCAGCCATACCTGGATGCGCTTGAGCGCGCCGAGTTCGCGGGTGATGCTGGCGCCTTCCTTGACCCTGTCCCTGGGGAGGAAGAGGGCGATGAGCAGCATGGTCGCGAGGCCGATGCCACCGACCATCATGAAGGCCGCCCGCCAGTTCAGAAGCTGGCCGAGGAAGGTGGCGATCGGCGTGCCGATCAGCGTGGCGATCGTCAGGCCAAGCATGACTTGGCCGACGGCGCGGACGCGACGGTGAACCGGCACCATCGATGCGGCAACCAGCGCGGCAACGCCGAAATACGCGCCATGCGGAAGGCCGGTGATGAAACGCAGCGCCGTGAAGCTTGCGAAGGTCGGTGCGAATGCGCTGGAAATATTGCCGGCGGCGAAGATCGCCATCATCAGCAGGAGCAGCGTGCGCCGCGCCATCTTGGCGGCGAGCACGGCGATAACAGGCGCACCGACGACGACGCCGAGCGCATAAGCGCTGATGACATGACCTGCTTCCGGCGTGGTGACGCCAAAGGTGTCGGCAACATTAGGCAGAAGTCCCATGATGACGAATTCACCAGTACCGATGCCGAAGCTGCCGACCGCGAGGGCCAGTGTCACGAGCGCGATGGCCGTGCGCGAAGGCGCTTCCAGGACGGTTTGGGTATCGAGGACGTCGGCGGCAATATCGCTCACGAAAGCTCCTTGGCGACAAACCCGGGCAAGGCGCCGCGAATCATGCAGCGAGCCCGGAACCCGGCATTCGATGCATCATGGGGAAATAAAGGACTGGAGGGGCATGGACATACCTCAGGCGATAGTATCGATGGCGTCGATATTTCTGTCGCGTGCATTTTTTGCAGTGCAGCATGTCGTACGCTGCATAAGTGAACATTGGTTCCGATCGGGCAGAGCAGTTGTAATGCTTGAAATCGCTTCATTCGGAACCATCTGTGGGGGAGGCGCACGGGGGCATTCGCCCCTTCCCGAAATACAATTTGCGGAAAGACCAAGAGCCCCAATGAAGTTGATCGGCTTTTTCAACCGCGATGGCGGTACCTTCCGGACGACGGATATGGCTGCCTATGAGGCGAAGGCGGAGCAAGTCTTCCGCGATGCCGGTCATGATTTCGAAGCCGTGGTCGTGGCGGGACGAGACGTCGTGTCGGCGATGGAGCGCGCGGCGCGCCGGGACGACATAGACGGTATCGTCGCCGGAGGCGGCGACGGCACGATTTCGGCCGCCGCCGCCATCGCCTGGAAGACCGGCGTCGCCCTCGGCGTGATTCCCGCCGGCACCATGAACCTGTTTGCCCGTTCGCTGAGGTTGCCGCTCGATATCTGGCAGACGCTGAACGTGCTCGCGACAGGTGAGGTCGACAAGGTCGATATCGGCAGCGCCAACGGCCGGGCCTTCGTGCATCAGTTCTCAGCGGGCCTGCATGCGCGCATGGTGCGCTATCGAAACGGCTATACCTATCGCTCGCGCATCGGAAAGATGTCGGCCAGCACCCGCGCCGCCTTCGGGGTCATCGCCAATCCGCCGGAATTCGATGTCGACTTCGAAGCCGGCGGCGTTCGCGAACGCCGGCACGTGTCGGCGATTTCCGTCTCCAACAATCCCTTTGGCGCCAATGCACTGCTCTATGCTGACAATCTGCAGGGCGGTGAGCTCGGCTTCTACATGGCAAAGCCATTGCGGCCGCTCGGCGTGGCGCGTCTTGTCGTCGATATGCTGCGCGGCCGGTTTCGTGAGAACACCGATGTCATGGTCATGCATGCGCCGGAAGTGCATCTGCATTTCCCGAAGCTGCGCCAGCTCGCAAACTGCGTCATGGATGGCGAGTTGCTGCCGCTGGAGCGCGATGTAACGCTCAAGGTTCATCCCGGCGAACTCAAGGTGATGGTCCGCGAAGGCACCGCCGCCAGCGTCGAGCGCGAGGGTGCCGTCAACAGCCTGGCCGTCTGAAGCGGTCAGAGACGCGGCAGATAGGTTCGATAGTCGAAATCGGAAACGGTGCGCAGAGAGCGGATGGCTTCCTTGTGCTTCGTATCGCCGTAGAGCTTTTGATATCGCTCGCCAAAGATATCGGCGATGAAGACAGAGCTGCGGAAGCGTTCGACGGCGGTCAGGAAGTCATGCGTCAGCCGCGGGGCATTGGCCGGCACGTAGGTCGGTGTCGTCTCCTCGCCGGGGTCCAGTTGGTTCTCTAAACCGAGCAGCATGCCGCCAAGGATTGCCGCCAGCATCAGATAGGGATTGGCGTCGGCGCCGGCGACACGATGCTCGACGCGCGCGCCAGGTCCATCCTTTTCGGGAATGCGCACTGCGGTGCCGCGATGGCCATAGCCCCAGGTCAGGTCGACGGGGGCGAAGGAGCCCGGCTGAAAGCGGCGGTACGAGTTGGCATAGGGCGCAAAGATCAGCTGCGCATCCTCTAGCGTTTGCAGTAACCCGGCGCAGATCGATTTCAGCTTCTTCGGCTCGCCGCCTTCCGCATCGAGGATATTGCGGCCCTGATCATCGATGATGCTGGCATGTACATGCAGTCCGGAGCCGGCGTGATCGGTATAGGGCTTCGCCATGCAGGTCGATTTCAGGCCGTGCTTGCGCGCCGCCTGCTCGGCCACGCGCTTCAGCATGATGCAGTCGTCGGCGGCGGCAAGGGCATCCGGGCGATGCAGCAGGTTGACCTCGAACTGGCCGGGGCCGAATTCCGCCGTCGTCGCGTCCGCCGGCAGCGCCTGCGCCCTGGCATAGCTGCGCAGCGTTTCAAGATAGCCGTCGAGCAGGTCGACCGCGTCCATGTCGTAGAGCTGGTAGCCGTTCGGCTCGTTGCGATAGGTCAATGCCGGCGGCGGCGAGGGGATGCCTCTTTCGCGCCAATCGCCGGCAAGCAGATAGAATTCCAGCTCGGTTGCGATGACGGGGGTCAGGCCGAGCGCCTTGTAGCGGTCGACCACGGCCGCAAGAATGGCGCGGGGATCCTGAAAGCTCGGGCTGCCGTCGAGCTCATGCATGGTGGCCAGCACCTGCTTCGACCCAGGCGGTGCCCAGGGCATATCCGCGAGTGTGCGCCGATCAGCGACACAGGTACCGTCTGGATCGCCGATCGTCAGCGACAGGCCTGTCATGTCGTCATTGTCGTCGCCCCAGATATCGAGCGACTGCGTCGAGGTCGGTAGCCGCACGGCGCCGGACCAGACCTTCTTTTCGGCCGCGATCGGGATCTGCTTGCCCCGCAGCCGGCCGTTCATGTCCGATATCAGCACCTCGATACGCGCATTACCTTCGGTTGCGTTGTCGGCCGCCATACTCTTGTAAATCCCCAATGCTCACGGCATGGTCGTAAACCATGATAGCTATCAGTCAAGTCTGGCGACGCTGAGTCTCCGTGCCAGGCCCCTCACCCCAGCCCTCTCCCCGCATGTGCGGGGAGAGGGGACTCTCCGATGCCCATCTTCGCGCAATGCGGTAATTGGCACGAAAACTCCCTCTCTCCGTTTGACGGGGAGAGGGCTGGGGTGAGGGGCCATGCACACAATTGCGGCGTCGGCGGACTCGCCTGGCAGAAACCAATTGCAATGAGGTGAGTTTCAATCATGCCCGACATGCCAAGCCGCTCCAATCTTGCCGCTCTCGATGCCGCCCATCATCTCCATCCCTTCGCCGATATGAAGAAGTTGAACGCCGACGGCGCACGGATCATCCAGCGCGGCGAGGGCGTCTATATCTTCGACAGTGAAGGGCGGAAATATCTGGATGGCTTTGCCGGCCTCTGGTGCGTGAATATCGGCTACGGCCGCACGGAGATTGCCGATGCCGCGATCCGGCAGATGAACGAACTGCCCTACTACAATACCTTCTTCGGCACGACGACAACGCCGGCGACGCTGCTGTCTGAAAAAGTCTGCGCCCATGCCGGGCCGCATTTCAATCACGTCTTCTTCACCAATTCCGGCTCGGAGGCCAACGATACCTGGTTCCGCATGGCGCGGGTCTACTGGAGCGCGGTCGGCAAGCCCAGCAAGAAGACCGTCATTGCCCGCAGGAACGGCTATCACGGGTCGACTGTTGCCGGCGCCAGCATGGGCGGAATGAAATACATGCACGAGCAGGGCGACCTGCCGATCCCAGGCGTCGTCCACATCGGGCAGCCCTATTGGTACGCCGACGGCGGCGAGCTCTCGCCGGAGGAGTTCGGCCTCAACGTCGCCCGAGAGCTGGAGGAGAAGATCGATGAGTTGGGCGAGGACAATGTCGGGGCCTTCATCGCCGAGCCGGTACAGGGCGCGGGCGGCGTCATCATTCCACCTTCGACCTATTGGCCGGAAATCGCGCGCATCTGCAAGGCCCGGAACATCCTCTTGGTCTGCGACGAAGTAATCTGCGGCTTCGGTCGCCTTGGCTCATGGTTCGGCTATCAGCATTTCGGCGTCGAGCCCGATCTCGCCCCGATCGCCAAGGGATTATCGTCGGGCTATCTGCCGATCGGTGGCGTACTCGTCAGCGATCGCATCGCCGACGTGCTGATCAACGAGGTCGGCGAGTTCAATCACGGCTTCACCTATTCCGGCCACCCGGTATGTGCGGCCGCCGCACTGGAGAATCTGAGAATTCTCGAGGATGAACGGCTGGTCGAGCGCGTTCGCGACGATATCGGTCCCTATTTTGCCGAGGCCTGGGGCAGCCTTGCGGATCATGACATGGTCGGCGAGGCCGTCAGCATCGGCCTCATGGGCGCATTGCAGCTTGCCGCCGATAAATCCACCCGCCGCCGGTTCGAGAAGCCCGATGCGATAGGCTCGGCCGTCCGCAACCACGCGCTCGCCAACGGTCTCGTGCTGCGCGCGACGGCCGACCGCATGCTGGTGTCGCCGCCGCTCGTCATCAGCCATGAGGAAGTGGATGCCATGGTTCGCATCACGCGGCTGGCGCTCGATGCCGTCTGGGCGGAGGCGAAGTCGTAATCAGCGCTTGCCCGTCGGCGTCGGCGCATCCCACTTGCCCGCCTTGTGAAGGGCAAGCGTCAGCGCCGCGACATGGATGACCTGGATCATCTTGCCATCCAGCGCCAGCTCGATCGCCTGCCGGATCGGCATGCGGATCAGGCGAATGCGTTCGGTCGGGTCGTCCGCCGGTCTGGCGCTGAACTCGACATTCCGGGCGATGACGATGTGCGCCAGATTGGTGTGAGTGGCCGGATTGGGCGCAAGCTTGCCCACATAGTCCCAGTCGGTGGAGGAGAGGCCGGTTTCCTCGCGCAGCTCGCGCGCCGCCGCCTCGACCGGGCTTGCATCGCTCGCGTCTATGGCTCCGCCGGGCAGTTCGAGGGCCACGACACCCAGCCCATGACGATACTGTTGGACGAGATAGATATGATCCTCGGCATCGAGCGCAATAATCTCGACCCAATCGGGATATTCCAGCACATAATAAGGCGCGATTTCCACGCCTTCCGCTGTGACGCAGCTATCGGCCCGGACCTTCAGCCACCGGTCGTGAACCAGATAAGTGGAGCTCTTTCTCTCCCAGGGCGGAAGATCGGCGGTGTCGGTCAGTAGGTGTGTGACGTCGTCCTTCGAGTCCATGTACGGTTCGAGCCTCTATTTCGGATAGACCCACGCATAGGCGAAAGACGCCATGTCACCCGGTTTGCCATGAATATATTGCACATCCGTGAGCTTGATGTCCGGCGTCGCATATTGCAAACCGAGAGTGTCGCGCAGCCAGTTCGACAACTCCCGCGGCATGACACCATTGTCCTTGCCCGGGCGCCACACGATCAGGATCGGCTTGTTTGCGCTCCACTGATAATCGGCTTTCAGATTTGGAAAGAAGAGCGACATGGCCGGCACGTCGGGAAGCTGCAGGTGCAGGTTGCCGGCGGGCAGCCATCCGTTCGTCAGCATCAAGCCCGGCCGCTTGCCTTCGCTCGCAAGGATCTGCCGCACGAAGGCGGGATAGGGGGTGTTGTAGTGGTCGTAGGCGCCAAACAGCATCGGGAAGATGGTGCGGGTCAAAAGCAGCGCCGGGATAACGACCATCATGACGAGCGGGACATAGAAGAAACGCTTGCCGAAATCCGCGGCCGTGATTCCGGCGACTTCCATCTTCAGGCATAGATAGATCGGCAGCAGGAAGAGGAAGGGCAGCAGCCAACGGTCGCGCAGATCCGTCATGCCGATGGTGACGATCAGGATCAGCACGATTATGGCGATGACGGCAAACAGGATTTCGAAGAAGCGGGTCCACTCGTTCGACCGGCCGCCGAAGTTCTTCAGCAAGCTCTTGCCGAACACCAGCGCATAGACGATGAGCGTCGGTGCGCCGATGATGACGATCAGCTTTAAGAATTTCAACGGCCCTTTCACGAACTTGGCGAAAGCGCCCTCCGGCGCCTCCTCCGCCATGATGCCGAGCGTGCGGCCGGAGGCGAGGTCGAAATTGTGGATCAGCCAGATCCCGTGCGGCAGGAAGATCACCAGGGAAATGAGGATGGTCAGCAGGAAGCGCTTGTCGAAGACGCGGGCACGGCCCTGCGGGTGCATCAGCACGGCGACCAGGGCGCCGGCGGCGAGCAGCGCGAAATTGTATTTCGACAGCATGCCGAGGCCGAGCGCCAAGCCGGTGAATGCATAGGAACCAAGGCTTGGCGCCTTCAGCGTGCGGATGGCGCCGCAAAGAAACAGGTTGATGGTGACAAGCTGCGCGACCGTGTGCGTCAGGTCGCGCTGGGCCTCCCAGAAGAATTGCGGGATGGTGAGCAGCGACAACGTTGCGATCGCCGCGAAGACCTTGTCGGTCAGCACTTCCCTGGCCAGCCTGTAATAGCTGAGATAGACGAGGAAGAGGAAGATGTTCTTGACGGCGGAGATTGCAGTCAGCGACAGGCCGAAGACGGAAACGACGACTGCCTGCACCCAATTGTATAGCGGCGGCTGGGAATCGTAGCCAAGCGTCAGCCATTGCGAGAACAGGGCCTGCTGCGACTCGTCGAAGCGCATGCCATGCGGGATGGCGAGGCGCACCAGGAACTCGATGATGAAGTAGCCAGCGAGAAGCGGGATGATGGCATCCGGTCGGCGGACCAGAAACCTATGCATCCTGGTGATCCCGATCGAAGATCTTGCGCACGATATAGTTCGGCGAAAGATCGTCGCGATAGTAGATGCGCGCGATCATCTCCGCGAGGATGCCTGTCGTGATCATCTGGATCGATGACAGCAGCAGCACGACGCCGACCAGCAGCAGCGGCCGGTTGCCGATGTCGCTGCCGAAAATGAACTTGTCGATGAAGAGCCAGAGCAGGATCAGGCTGGCAAGAGCGCCGAGGCCGAGGCCGAGTGAGCCGAAGAAGTGGCCCGGCCGCGCCTTGTAGCGCATGAAGAACATCACCGACAGCAGATCGAGAATGACGCGGAAGGTGCGCGAAATCCCGTATTTGGAGGTGCCGTGCTGGCGCGCATGATGGGTGACGGGGACTTCGCCGATACGCGAGCTCGGCACCACGCCGGCGACCCAGGCGGGGATGAAGCGGTGCATCTCGCCCATCAGCTTCACCTGCTTGATGATCGAGGCGCGATAGATCTTCAGGCTGCAGCCATAGTCGTGCAGCTTGACGCCGGTGATGCGGCCGATCAGGTAATTGGCGCACCAGGAAGGGATCTTGCGAAGCAGGAGCCCATCCTGGCGGTTCTTGCGCCAGCCGACGAGCAGGTCGAGCTGTCGCCGTTCCAACTCTTCGACCATTGAAGGGATGTCTTTCGGGTCGTTCTGAAGGTCGCCATCCATGGTGGCGATCAGCCGGCCACTGGCGGCGTCGATGCCCGCCTGCATGGCTGCCGTCTGGCCGAAATTGCGCTGAAGCTCGACGATGCGCAGCGTCAGCCCGTCGCGCGGCAGCGACCGGCGCGCATTGGCAAGGGTTGCGTCCGTGCTGCCGTCATCGACCAGGATCAGTTCCCACGGTCTTGCAAAGCCAGCCATGGCGGAGCAGATGCGCTCGACGAGCGGCCCGACGCTTTCTTCCTCGTTGAAGACGGGCACAACCAGCGAAAGCTCAAGAGGGCCTGCCGTATCGGCCTGGGGGAGGGTCGACTCTGCCGTTGTCTGCAACTCTTCTTTCTCCTAAAAGACCGGCAGAACCTGCCGGACGGAACGAGCGATATGTCCGGCCTCAGCCACCGCTCGCATTGGGTGCCCTAACTACATGAAGACTCCGACGGTTGCCAGCCGACAGAATTGGTTTATTCGCAACCGAATGACGCTGCTCACTCTCGCGGTGGTCGTCGCTTATGCCGCCTTCATCGAATGGTTCTGGGGGTGGAGTTCTATCCTGGCGCAGTGGGGCAAGGTCGGCCTTCTGCCGATCCTGCTCGCCCTAGCGCTTTTGACCGGCACCTACTTCCTGCGCACCTGGCGCATCTATGATTATTTCCCGAAGGAAACAGCTGGCCATTTCGCAGCGCTCTTCCGTGTGACGCAGGTGCATAATCTGCTTAATATCATGATGCCGTTCCGCACTGGGGAGACCAGTTTCCCGGTGCTGATGCGCTCCGAATTCGGCATACCGCTGGCGCGCGGCACATCGGCGCTGTTCGTCATGCGGCTGCTCGACCTGCATGCGCTGCTCGCGGCGGCCGGCGTCGGTCTTGCGCTTGCTTCGCCTTACCGCGTTTTGGCCTGGATCGTATGGCTGGCTTTCCTGTTCTTGCCGGTCGCAGCTTTCGTTTCGCGCCGGCCGCTGATCCGCCTTGCCGCCAGCATTCTGCCGAAGAAGGCGCAAGGGCTGGTACATGAGCTGGAGCGCGGCCTGCCTGTCGATGCCCAGGCCTTTGCGCGCGCCTGGCTGACGACGGTGGTCAATTGGCTGGTCAAGGTCGCGGTACTTGCCTGGGCGCTCGGCCTGATGAATGTCACGCCGTTATCGGCAAGTTTCGGCGGCGCGCTCGGCGGCGAATTGTCGTCAGTGCTGCCAGTGCATGCGCCGGGAGGTGTCGGCACCTATCCGGCCGGCATCACCGCCGGCGCCATGGCATTCGGCGCTTCGGGCGAGAAGGCTGCGCTCGAGAACCTGGCGCAGGCGAGCATCAACGCCCATCTCCTGATCGTCGTTTCGGCACTGACGGGCACCGCCATCGGTCTGCTTGTTTCCAGAAAGCGTGCCTGATCCGGCTAATGCCGGGTTTTGTCTTCCAGTTCGGCCAGCCGCTTGCGCAGAAACGCTTGCTCCGGCGCCTGTTGGCAAAGCGAAAGCGCCATCTCGTAGGATTGCCGTGCTTCCTCGTTGCGCTCGAGTTGGCGCAGGAAATCAGCTTTGGCAGCGTGGGCAAGGTGATATCGCGCCAGACGCTCCTCGCCGAGCAGGCTATTCACGATGGCGAGCGCCGCTGCCGGCCCATCACACATCGAGACGGCTACCGCCCGATTGAGTTCGATCACCGGCGAGGGATTGGCCAGCAGCAAAAGGTCATAGAGGGCGACAATCCGCCGCCAATCTGTGTCGTCTGCTGTCGCGGCGCGCGCATGTTCGGCGGCGATGGCGGCTTGCAGGGCGTAGGTGCCGACGCCGTCCGCGGTCATGGCCTCGGCCGAGAGAGCCAGGCCCTCGCGAATCCTGCTGCGATCCCAGAGCGAGCGGTCCTGATCGGCGAGCAAAACCAGCTCACCGGCGGCGTCCGCGCGGGCAAGCCGTCGCGAATCCTGCAACAGCATGATCGCCAGCAGTCCCGAGACTTCCGGATCCGGCAGAAGCTGCAGCAACAACCGGCCGAGCCGGATGGCCTCGGCTGCGAGATCGGCGCGAACGATCGTTGCGCCAGAGGATGCGGAATAGCCCTCGTTGAAGACGAGGTAGATGACGTGCAGCACCTGGGCCAGCCGCTCCGGCAGCTCCATCTTGTCAGGCACCTCATAAGGAATGCCGGCCGCGCGGATGCGGTTCTTGGCGCGGACGATGCGCTGGGCGACGGTTGGCGCCGGAATCAGGAAGGCGTGGGCGATCTCCTCCGTCGTCAGGCCGCACACCTCGCGCAGCGACATCGCCATCTGCGCTTCCGCCGGAATGAGGGGATGGCAACAGGTGAAGACCAGCCGCAGCATGTCGTCCTCGATCTCTTTGCGTTCAGCGATCTCCATCGTCTCCCCCTCCGGATAGAGGCTGTCGGCGATATCGGCCTGGGCAGCATCGAAGCGCACCCGCCGCCTTATGTGATCGATGGCGCGAAAGCGGCCGGCGGAGACAAGCCAGGCATAGGGATTGGCCGGAATCGTCTCCTCCGTCCATTGCTGCGCGGCCGCTGCGAACGCATCGTGGAGCGCCTCCTCGGCCCGATCGAAATCGCCGAGCAAGCGGATCAGCGTTGCCAGCACGCCGCGCGAATGGCTGCGATAGATGCTGTCGATGGTCTGGTTCAGCGACACGGCGTCAGCGTTTCTCCGCTAAGTCTCCCCGAAGCGTCAGGATACGCACCGGACGAATCTCGATGGCACCATAGCGTGCCGAGGGAATGTGTTTGGCGATATCGGTCGCGCTATCCAGATCGGGCGCATCGATGAGATAGAAACCGGCCAGATGTTCCTTCGTCTCCACGAATGGCCCATCCGTCACCGAAAACGTGTCGCCCTGCGGTCGGATGACGATCGATTTATCTCGGAGTTCCAGCGCATCCGAAACGATCAGGCGGCCGTCCTGCCGCAGACTCTCATCATAGACGAAATGCTCGGCGATCAGATGGTTCATCTCGCTTTGAGTCAGCCTTCCGTCGACGTCGACGGATGTGTAGATCAGGCATAGAAATCGCATCGCTCTCTCCCTTAGCGCCTATTCATCCGGAAACCGGATGTCGAAGGCCGCACGGACCTCGATCATGCCGTAGCGGGCGACGGGGAAGGTGGCGGCAATGCGCGTGGCTTCCTCCATGTCCCTGGCCTCGATCAACACGAAGCCGCCGAGATGCTCCTTCAACTCCGCGAAGGGACCGTCGGTGATCGCGGTCTCGCCCTGGCGCACCCGGACCGTTCTGGCGGTCTCCGGCTCCCGCAATGCATTGGCGACGATGATATGGCCGCTGGCGCGCAGCCGGTTGTCGTTGTCGATGGACTCCTGCGTCAGCTGTCGCCCTTCCTCCTCGGAAAGCTTGCTGATCTCGGCTGTCTCGAACCAGACCTGACAAAGAAATTTCATCGCCGCCTCCTCAAAGATCCGAGCCGAAGGAATGGATAGGCCGCACCTCGATGCTTCCGAGCTTTGCAAGCGGGATGCCGGCAGCAACCCGGATTGCGTCGTTCAGATCCTTCGCATCGATCAGGATGAAGCCGCCTAGATATTCCTTGGTCTCAATGAAGGGACCGTCCGTCACCGCGGTCTCGCCGTTGCGGACCCGCACCGTAACCGCCGAGCTTGGCGACTGCAGCGCCTCGGCATGGATCATGTGCCCGCTGGCCATCAGATCCCGGTCGTAGCCGAGCGAATCCGAATCGAGCCTGTGCTTTTCCTCCTTGGTCATGGTGTCGAGCATCGAACCGTCGAACCAGACCTGGCAGAGATATTTCATCGCAGCTGCTCCTCTCGCAATTTGATAACAGCCATAGACGAGCCGGCCGTACGCAAATCGACAGCCCGATCCGCAGCATGACAAAAATTTTCGGCCCTGTCGAAAAAGCTCGACCCCGGTCGACCAGCTCCGTCGTCACGAAAGGAGAGACGGAGATGTACGGTCTGGAAGCCGCAATCGTGCACTACTGGCAAAAGAAGACAATGTCGGAAGAAGAGCTGCTTGACGCGGCGGATGTCGGAAGGGTCGTGTTCCGCATCTGGATGGGGTTCGCGGGCTTTGCCCTGCTGATCCTGTGCCTGAGCTGGGGTGCGGCGCCAAACGACGAACGGCCGCAAGTTGCGGCCGCTGCCAAGATAGTTTCGATACCGGCAGAAGGGCGGTAGGGGAGAGCCCCAGCCTATTGGCCCGGCTTATTGAAACGCCGTTTCGAAGAAGCTGCGCAGCTTGCGCGAGTGCAGCTTTTCCGGCGGCATTTCGGCCAGTTTCTGAATGGCGCGGATGCCGATCTGCAGATGCTGGTTCACCTGGGTGCGATAGAAGGCGGTCGCCATGCCCGGCAGCTTCAGTTCGCCATGCAGCGGCTTGTCGGAGACGCAGAGGAGCGTGCCGTAGGGAACGCGGAAGCGGAAGCCGTTGGCGGCGATGGTCGCGGACTCCATGTCCAACGCCACGGCGCGGGCCTGCGACAGGCGCTTGACCGGGCCTGCCTGATCGCGCAGTTCCCAATTGCGGTTATCGATCGTGCCGACTGTGCCGGTGCGCATGATGCGCTTCAGCTCGAAGCCCTCGAAACCGGTGATTTCGGCGACGGCCGCCTCCAGCGCCACCTGCACTTCGGCGAGCGCCGGGATCGGCACCCAGACCGGCAGATCGTCGTCCAGAACATGGTCTTCGCGCATATAGGCGTGTGCGAGCACATAGTCGCCGAGCCGCTGGCTGTTGCGCAGGCCGGCGCAATGGCCGAGCATCAGCCATGCATGCGGGCGCAGCACGGCGACGTGGTCCGTGATCGTCTTGGCGTTGGACGGGCCGACACCGATATTGATCATGGTGATGCCGGCATGCCCCTTCTTCTTCAGATGGTAGGCCGGCATTTGCGGCAGGCGCGGCGACGTCACATCGCCCTCGGGCCGGCTGGAGCCGGCCTTGGTGACGATATTGCCGGGTTCTACGAACTCGGTGTAGCCGTCTCCGCCGCTGGCCATCAGATCCCGCGCCCATTTGCAGAATTCGTCGATATAAAACTGATAGTTCGTGAACAGCACAAAATTCTGGAAATGCGCGGCGCTCGTCGCGGTATAATGCGAGAGGCGGGCCAGCGAATAGTCGATACGTTGCGCGGTAAACGGTGCGAGCGGCGAGGGCTCTCCCGGAGGCGGGATATATTCGCCGTTGGCGATCTCGTCGTCCGTCGTGTTCAGATCCGGCGTATCGAAGAGGTCGCGCAGCGGAATATCCTCGAAAGCCGCAGCGGAGGCCTCGACATGCGCGCCTTCGCCAAAAGCGAAATGCAGCGGAATGGGCGTCGACGATTCGGACACGACCACCGGTACATTGTGGCTGCGCATCAAGAGCGTCAGCTGCTCTTTCAGATAATGGCGAAACAGTTGCGGACGCGTGATGGTGGCCGTGTAGACGCCCGGCGCGGTGACGTGACCATAGGAAAGACGCGAGTCGACATGGCCGAAGCTCGTCGTTTCGATACTGACCTGCGGGTAGAAGGCGCGGTAGCGCGCCGTGATCGGCGCACCCTTGGCCAACTCGGTGAAACTGGCGATCAGGAAGGCGGTATTGCGATCGTAAAGCTCCGTCAGCGCGTCGACGGCCTTGGCCGAATCATCGAAGGTCCGGGGCTGGACCGGGCTGGGGGAGGAGATGTCGAGGGGTGAAAAAGGAGAGATTCTGTTGCTCATGAGCCATTATAGAGTGTCGTTGTTAACAAGCAAACGACGTTGAAAGAGACGGCTCTGGATTTTCGCAGCTATTTTCTTGCAATCGTGCCTCCAGCCCAGCCATCCGGGATGGAGAGATGTTTCCTTATTGCACGGTCGTGCAATAAGGCGCGCCGGTTTGCAGGCAGGTGAAGCTTGCCCCGAAATGCGATTGCGCGCCGCTGCGGCCGGCGTGTTCGACCGCAACAGAGAAGCTGAATGCGAAGACGGCTGCAAACAGCATAACGATGACAAAACGCCGTGCCATGATAAACGAGTCCATGTTCCTGACCCTACCCGTGCCCTATACTGGACACTGTTTTGCCATGGTCAGGCTGAACAGGTGCTGAGATACCGGTTCATCCAGCGTTCATGAATCTTACCGGACTTGATTGTCGATTTGCATGCCGCGCCTAATGAGGCCTGCCCGAAGGGTCGCGGGCAGGCGCACAGGATCACGCATTTTTCGGACGGTGCGCTCCTTAGAGCGGTTACGCGTTTCACGGAATCGCCCCACCGCTCCATGATGTTGTTTTTGCGCAATCCCGGACGGAAAACCGCTTCGCACTTTTCCTGGAATTGCTCTAGAGCCTCGTCCAGGTCTGCGACTTGCAGAAGATTTTCAGGACGCAGCCCTTCATCCTGACGGTATTGCCACTGACGGAGCCGGAGCCGCTATAGGTCTTGTCCTCGGAAGGGTCGGTGAGTTCGCCCGTATAGCTGCCGTCCTTGCCCTGCATCTTGCCGATCTGCCGGCCGGCATATTTGCCTGTTTTCAGCGTCACGCAATAGCTGTCCGCGCAAGGTGTGATGGCGGCGGTATCGCCTTCCACGGTCTTCCAGTCGCCCACGATCGGCTCGTCAGCGAAGGCTGCGCTTGCGCTGACGAGCAGCGCCGCGGCGAGAATGGTTACACGGATCATTTTGTTGTTCCTCCCCAGGGTGCCGTCCGGCCCTGCGACCGGAAATACGCCAAGATTATCTAACGCGAACGTAAAGGTAAATATGGTTTCCAAGCGCAAATTCCCGTTATGCGGCCTCCAGCGTCCTGTCGAAAAATACTGTTTCCGATGACTACAGCTCATTTCGTGGTGAACGAAGGGTTTAAATCCAGATCCTAACAAAACGTAAAATTCGCGCAAAAGTCCTTAATTTGCAAGGCAAGCGATGTTTAACAAAATCCCAAGTTTACCAAGCATTTGTACTTTGTTTGCACCGAATTAAGCATGCATTTTAGCCGTTTTTTGAAAGCCGTCTGCGATAGTGAGGTCATCAAACGAGCGGGGCAAACCCGCCGGCCGGAAGGACCGGAAAGCCGCGAACGACGGCAAGGTCTTAACGGAAAAACAGGGCAAGTACGAACAGAAGTAAAACAGGGATAAAACCGATGGCACGCTTCGAAACACCGATGTCTGAAATGGCCATGATGGGTGGCAACAGCGCCGATGCCCTTTGCGAGCTGGGCGTGAACTACGCGACCGGCAGGGGCTGCACCGCAGATCTCGTGGCCGCCCATAAATGGTTGAATATCGCGGCCATCCGTGGCAGCGCGCGGGCCGCCGAGCTTCGTGCCGACGTCGCCGCGACTTTGACCAAGATGCAGCTCGCTGCAGCGCTCCGCGCCGCGCGCGAGTGGATGACCACGCACTGAAGCGCGCCAACTGAATACGACGGCTGACCTCGAAAGAGGGGATGTCGGCGGACGACGGAGAGGCGAACCGCCGAAATATCGAAAACCGCGACCGGCCGGAACAAGGCCGGCGCGGTTTCGTCGTTTGAGATTCAACCGATCGCCTTCAGCACCTTAGGCAGCGCCTCGGCCAGCAGATCCAGATCTCGGGCGGGTCCGACACTGATGCGGATGCAGCGGTTGAGCGGCGCGACACCCGGCATGCGGATGAAAACACCGTGCTGGATCAGCCCATCGACGATGGCGCGGGCGTAGACACCGTCGCGGCCACAGTCGATGGCGACGAAATTGGTGGCGGAGGCAAGCGGCAGGAGCCCGTTGTCCCGCGCGATCGCACCGATCTGCTCACGAGCCGCCTGGATCTTGCGGACGACCTCGGAGAGATAGGCCTGATCCTTCAGCGCGGCGAGCGCTGCCACCGTCGCCAGCCGGTTCATGCCGAAATGATTGCGGATCTTGTCGAAGGTCAGCACTGTCTCGGGCATGCCGATGGCATAGCCGACGCGGGCGCCGGCAAGACCATAGGCCTTGGAGAATGTGCGGGTGCGCAGCACGTTCGGCAAATCGATCAACGTCGAGATCGCCGGCAATGAGCTCGCTGGTCCCGTCTCGCTGTAAGCTTCATCGAGGATGAGCAGGCAGTTTTCCGGCAGCGCGCGAGCGAAGGCGACGACCTTGTCGGCATCCCACCAGCTTCCCATCGGATTGTCGGGATTGGCGAAATAGACGAGCGGCGCATTCTCGCGTCTGACCGCTTCGAGCAGCCCATCCAGATCTTCGCGATCGTCGACATAAGGCACGGTCACCAGGCGGCCGCCGAAGCCCGAGACGTGGAAATTGAAGGTAGGGTAGCCACCGAGCGAGGTGACGACAGGCGTGCCCGGCTCGATGACCATGCGCGCGATGAGCCCAAGCAGGCTGTCGATGCCTTCGCCGACGGCGATATTGGCGGACTGGACGCCGAGATGCGCGGCGAGTGCCTGCTTCAGCGCGAAGTTTTCCGGATCATTGTACATCCAGATGTCGCCGGCCTGCTCGCGCATGGCTGCGATGACCGAGGGCGCGGGGCCGAAGCCGTTTTCATTGGCGCCGATGCGGGCTTTGACCGTCAGCCCGCGCTGACGCTCCAGCGCTTCGGGGCCGACGAAAGGCACGGTGGAGGGAAGGGCGCTGATCAGCGGCGTGAAGCGCGAAAAGGCGGACATGCTGGCTTGTTTTCCCGAATTCTGTTGCAAGGTGCGGCAGAATAGGCGCTTGGCGTGCCGTTGCAAGAGCGGAAAGCTGCGGGATCTGCGCCTACCGTCTCCTGCCGCGCGCGGCGAGCGCTTCGGTATTGCCGATCATGAAATCGGCGCGAACGACGCGGCGCAATGTCTCCGGCTCGATCAGGTTGATGAAGCGGACATGGATGCGGTTGCCGTTGCGGCTCGTTTCGGCGCAGGCGATGCGATAGGCGAGGCCGAGAATGTTCAGGTAGTAATGGCTCGGCAGCCCGACGGTCGTGGCGACGACGAAGCTGGCGCCGCCGCGCGAGATGTCGACGATCTCGGCGCTGCGCATGGAAATACCGGTGAGACAGGGACGTACCGCCACGAGACGCGCCGGCCTCTGGACAAAGAACCGTTCCCAACTCCGTTCGTAGACTTCGGATTTGACTTTCGCCAGATGCGTTGCGCGAAGCATTGTCATTCCCTGTTGAAGAGCAGACCGAATTCATCTCGGTTACACCATGAACCTTGCACGGAGGTTTTGCGGAAGCGTCAATTGCATTGGTAGAATTTTAACGGGTTCGCCTTTTGTGCCGATTTGGATGCAGCTTGACAGGAACATTGGCTTCGATCATACGGATTGTCGGTTCGAGGCGCCTGCCGCTCGCGGATGAAAATCCAAGGTGAAGTCCTCGCAGTTTTGGTCACAGCCACATAGGGCATGCTGACTGACGGCAATGCGAGCCCCGTTCCACGGTCGTAAATGCGTGCCTTAGCAAAGGCTGACCCCATGACGACGACCTATCCGTCCACAGATGAATTAAAGGCGCAGGCCCGGCGTTTGCGTCAGGCCATGGCTGAGCGCGGCGATGACATGAGCCATAGCGCCGCGCTGGAGCTCATCGCCAAGCAACATGGCCTGCGAGACTGGAACACGCTCTCAGCGCTCGCAGCCAAACCGAATGACAGGCCCGATGCGCCCTTCGCGGTCGGCGCTGCCGTTCGCGGCCGCTATCTGAACCAAGCCTTCACCGGCAAGGTTCTGGCACTATCAGCGAAGTCCGGCGGGCTTTACAAGATCACCATTCACTTCGACGAGCCGGTTGACGTGGTCGCCTTCGAGAGCTTTTCGGCCTTCCGGCAGCGCATCAACGCCCAGGTCGACGCCGATGGTATCTCGCCGCGCAAGACGTCGAACGGCGTGCCGCATCTGGTGCTCGACATCTGATTTATCCCGTCATCAACGAATCTCGAGCTTCGCCTTTCGCAAGCGGCTCCGCCTGGATCTTCACATGACACGTCATTCCGAAACCAACATGTTCCTCACCGGCTGGCTGCCCGGCGTTTTTGCCAAAACCGCCGCGCCGATCGTCGTCATCACGACAGTCAGCGGCCTTTTTGCCGTGGTCGACGCCTATTTCCTCGGCGTCTATGTCGGCGCCGCCGCGCTGTCTGCGGTCAGTCTCATCTTTCCCGCCTTGATGTTGCTCATTGCGCTGCAATCGCTGGTCTCGAACGGCATGGCGAGCATTCTCGCGCGCCGCCTCGGGGCCGGGGATCGTGTCGGGGCAAGGAGTGTGTTCACGGGCGCCCATGCGCTGGCGATCGCCGTCGTGATCCTCATCAACATCGTCTATTGGACGGCGGGCCGACAGCTCATCGTCATGGCGGCGGCAGGAAATGCAACGGTTGCCGCCAATGCCGAAGCCTTCATGGGCGTCATGGTCGCCTTCGCGCCGATCAGCTTCTTTTTGTCGCTGCATGTCGATGCACTGCGTTGCGAGGGGAGGCTCGGCTTCATGACGCTGGTGACGCTTGCCTCGACCCTGCTCAATATCTTCGCCAACTGGCTGCTGATGGCCGTGGCCCATTGGGGTGTCGTCGGCTCGGCCGGCGGTTCGATCCTCGCGCAATTCATATGCCTGGCGATCATTCTCGTATATCGCCTGCGTCGCCCCGGTGCGCTCGCGGTCGACATGAAGCTGCACCTGCGCGAATGGCGCGGCATCTTCGCGTTCGGCGCGCCGATGAGCCTCGGCTTCATCGGTATCTCGTTGAGCGCGGCGGCAATCCTCTTCAACCTGTCGATCTGGCATGAAGGCGACTACGTCTCGACCGTTGGCGCCTATGGGATCGTGACGAGGGTGATGACTTTCGCCTATCTGCCGCTTCTCGGCCTCAGCATCGCGCTGCAGACCGTATCGGGCCACAATCATGGTGCGGCACTTCCGGCCCGCGTCGGCCGCAGCGTGCTGATCGCCATGGCCTCGGCTCTGATCTATTGCGCCGCGGTGGAACTGATCGTCGAACTGCTGGCGGGACATCTGGGGGCGATCTTCGTTGCGGATCCCCTGATCGTCGCGGAAGTCGGCCGTATCCTGCCATGGACGATCGGCGCCTATTTCCTCTTCGGCCAGGCGATCATTCTATCATCCTATTTCCAGTCGGTCGGCGATGCGAAACGCGGCGCGATCTTCGGCTTGTCGCGGCCCTATCTGTTCACGCTGCCGCTGACATTTCTTTTGCCGCTCTTCTTCGGCGAAGGCGGGATCTGGATGACACCGGTCTTTGCCGAGGCGGGAATGATCCTGCTCATCTGGCTCGTGCTGTCGCGCAACGCCAGAAACCGGGGCTGGCGCTACGGCCTGTTGCCGGCATGAAACAGAAAGGCCGCGCTGTCGAGGCGCGGCCTTTCCTTTTGAAGGCCAGTTAGGCCTTGAGCAGCCATTCGTGTTCCGGCGCGTTGTAGAATTTCCAGATGCGCTTCGGACCAGCCATGACGTTGAGATAGTAGAGATCATAGCCATGGCACGCGGCGCAGGGATGGTATCCCTTCGGCACCAGCGTCACGTCGCCGTCCTCCAGCACCATCACCTCGTCCAGCGATCGGTCGTCGGTATAGACGCGCTGGAAACCGAACCCCTGCGGCGGGTTGAGGCGGTGGTAATAGGTCTCCTCGAGGAAGCTTTCGTTCGGGAGATTGTCCTGGTCGTGCTTGTGGGGAGGATAGGACGAGGTATGGCCGCCTGGCGTGATCACTTCCACGACAAGCAGCGAATGCGCCGCGCCGTCGTCTTCCGGCATGATGTTGTTGACATGGCGAACGTTGGTGCCCTTGCCGCGTGTCAGCGCGGGGTGCGTACCCGGCGGGATGGCGCGCGCCTCATAGGAGCCGCCGCCCGGAGCCGAGCAGACGGCAAGTTCCAGCTCGGTTTCGGCCGTGACCGACCAGCTCGAGCCGGCCGGAATGTAAAGTGCATGGGGCGCGCCCTCGAACGGGCTCATACGGCCGCCGAGCACGCCGAAATCCTTCGCGCCCGCCTTGGCGCTTCCCTTGCCGCTGACCCAGACGAGGCAGACTTCGCGATCGCCGGTTTCCGCGGAGGCCGTTTCGCCCGGCTTCAAGCGATGGAGATCGAAGCCGACATAGGTCCAGCCGGCGCTTTCCGGCGTGACATGGGTGACGCGGCCATGGGAGCCATCAGGTTTGACCTTGAGATTTGGCATGGGCGTTCTTCCTTACTTACTTGGGGAAACCCTCGGTTTCCACCGTATAACCTGCGGCCGTCATGACGCGCATCAATTCGGCATGGCCGATCTCGGCCATTTTCTGCGGCGGAGCCTTGCGCGGGTCCTGTTCGGCCTCGACGACGAACCAGCCTTCATAGCCGTAATCGGCGAAGCGCTTGACGATGGCGCCGAAATCGAGCGAGCCGTCGCCCGGCACCGTGAACGCACCGAGCGCGACAGCATCCAGGAAGGACTGCCTGCTGCGATCCAGCCCATCCACGACAGGCTTGCGGATATCCTTGACGTGGACATGGTTGATGCGGGCGTGGTGGTTGTCGATGGCGCGCAGGACGTCGCCGCCGGCAAAAGCGAGGTGACCCGCATCAAGCAGAAGCGGGATGCCTTCGCCGGAATAGCGCATGAAGGCGTCGAGTTCCGGCTCGGTTTCGACGACTGCGGCCATGTGATGGTGATAGGAGAGCGGCATGCCCTGCTCGGCGCACCATTCGCCGAATTCGGTCACGCGGCGCGCATAGGCCCTCATCTCGTCATCCGAAAGGCGCGGCTTGGTGGCGAGCGGCTTGGAGCGGTCGCCCTGGATGGAGCGGCCGACTTCGCCATAGACGATGCAGGGTGCGTTGACCGCCTTGAACAGCGCGATCATCGGAGCGATGCGGTCCTTGTTGGCGGCAAGTTCCTCGTTGACCAGCGTGCCCGAAAACCAGCCGCCGCAGAGCGTCACGTCGGCGGCGCGCAGGATCGGCAGCATCTCCTCAGGATTGCTCGGGAAACGCCGACCCTGTTCCATGCCGGTGAAGCCAGCACCGCGTGACTGGCGCAGGCATTCTTCGAGAGATACGTCGTCGCTCAGCTCCGGAAGATCGTCGTTCCACCACGCGATGGGCGACATGCCAAGTTTGGCCTTCATCAATGGTCTCCTTGAAAATAGTGTTGGAGGAGCCGAAAAGCTCCTCCGGAAAAATGAAAGAAATCGATCAGCCGATACGCTGGACGGCGCGCGCTTTTTCGTAGGCGGCACGGGCCTTGTTGACCTCAAGCCGGGGGCTGACTTCGGGAACGGCGACGTCCCACCAGTGACCGCCTTCATCCGTCGTGATCAGCGGATCGGTGTCGATGACGATGACCGAGGTGCGCTCGTTCTTCTTCGATGCCTCGATCGCCTGTTCCAGTTCGGCGATGGAGGCGACTTTCACGGCAACCGCGCCCATGCTCGCGGCATGCGCCCTGAAGTCGATGTCCGGCATCACCTCATGGTACGAATCCTTCAGCAGATTGTTGAAGTTCGCGCCGCCGGTTGCCATCTGCAGCCGGTTGATGCAGCCGTAGCCCCTGTTATCGAGGAGGATGACTGTGAGCTTCAGGCCGAGCATGACCGAGGTCGCCAGCTCCGAATTCAGCATCATGTAGGAGCCGTCGCCAACCATGACGACAACGTCCTTGTCCGGCCGCGCCATCTTTGCGCCGAGGCCGCCAGCGATCTCGTAACCCATGCAGGAGAAGCCGTATTCCATGTGGTAGCTGCCGGGCGCGGTTGCCGGCCAGAGCTTGTGCAGCTCGCCCGGCAGGCCGCCGGCGGCGCACAGCACGATGGTTTTATCGCCGCCGAGCGTGCGCGTGACGGCGCCGATCACCTGGGCGTCGGAGGGCAGGGCGGCATTCGTGGTCGCCATCGCCTTGGCGGCGGCCTCCATCCAGACCTTCTTCTCCCGCGTTGCCTGCTCCGCGAGCGAGGCCGGAGCCCGCCAGCCGGCAAGGCCGGCGCCGAGTGCCTTCAGACCTTCGCGCGCATCCGTCACCAGTGGGTGACTATCATGCTTCAATGCATCATAGGCCGCGATGTTGAGGGCGATGATGACCATCTTATCGTTCTTGAACAGCGCCCAGGAGCCGGTGGTGAAGTCCTGGCAGCGGGTGCCGACGGCGATCACCAGATCGGTGTCCTCGGCAATGGCATTGGCGGCCGACGTGCCTGTGACCCCGACCGAGCCGAGCGCCAGCGGATGCCTCTCGTCGATCGCCGACTTGCCGGCCTGCGTAACGACGACGGGGATGCCATGCGCTTCGGCGAAAGCAGTCAGTTCCTTGGTCGCCTGTGAATAGAGCACGCCGCCGCCGGCAAGGATAACCGGCTTTTCGGATTTGCGGATCAGCGCAACGGCATTCGCCAGCTCGTCGGCATCCGGCTGCGGGCGTCGCGTCGTCCAGACATGTTCCTCGAAGAAGCTCTCGGGATAGTCGAAGGCTTCCGCCTGCACATCCTGGCAAAGCGACAGGGTCACCGGACCGCAATCGAGCGGATCGGTCAGTACCTGCATGGCGCGCTTCAGCGCCGTGATGATCTGCTCCGGCCGGGTGATGCGGTCGAAATAGCGCGAAACCGGGCGGAAGGCATCATTGGCGGAGACCGTGCCGTCGCCGAAATCCTCGATCTGCTGCAGCACCGGATCGGGCGCGCGGTTGGCGAAGACGTCGCCGGGGAGGAAGAGAACGGGGATGCGGTTGACATGCGCGACACCTGCGGCAGTCACCATGTTCAGCGCGCCGGGGCCGATCGACGTGGTGCAGGCCATGAAGCGCTGGCGGAAGCTCGCCTTGGCATAGGCGATGGCGGCATGGGCCATGCCCTGCTCGTTGTGAGCGCGATAGGTCGGCAGCTCCTCGCGCACCTGATAGAGCGCCTCGCCGATGCCGGCGACGTTGCCATGACCGAAGATCGCCCAGACGCCGCCGAAGATCGGCTGCTTCTGTCCGTCGATGATGGTCATCTGCTTCTTGAGGAAATGTGCGACGGCCTGCGCCATCGTCAATCGGATCGTCTTGCCCATGGGGCGCCTCCCAAATGCTTTTAAACTATTGCAGGCCGCGGGTTTTCAGCCACGCCTGGGTCAGTTGCCGGAAGCGGCCGGCCATGTCGGCAATCGCTTCCTCGTCGTTCATGCTGCCTGACAGCCAGGCCCGTGCCGCATCGGAAAAGATCGTTCGCCCGACGGCGAAACCCTTGACCGAGGGTGCGGCCAGCGTCGCCTCGAAGCTGCGGATCAGTTCCTCTGCCGGTGCCTCCAGACCGAGCAACACGATACCCCGGCACCATGGATCATTTTTGGCGATCACGGCATCGATTTTTTTCCACGCGGCGCTCGATTCCTGCGGCTCCAGCTTCCACCAATCCGGTTTGATGCCGAGCGCATAGAGCTCTTCCATGGCGGTCGAGATCGTGTCGTCGGTGAGCGGACCATTCTTGCCGGCGATGATTTCGACCAGCAGTTCGCGGCCGACCTTTCGCGCTGCCTCGAACAGCGTCCGCAGCTTCTCCTGCTGCTCCGCCTTCAATTCCTTCGGGTCGTCCGGATGGTAGAAGCAAAGGCATTTGATGCAATGATTGAGCGGCCATTCGACGAGCTGCGAGCCGATATCCTGGCTGAACTCGAATTTCAGCGGTTTCGATCCCGGCAGTTCGACCGGCCGTCCAATCCAGGAGAAATTCTTGGTTGCGGCATCGAAGAACGCATCGCGGCCGAAGCGCTCATCGATCAGCATGCCGTAGCCAGGCCGGCCGTCGGCCACCCGCGCCGCCGCCTCGACGGCTAGTCGCTTGAAAGCAACGATCCTGTCATGGCCGACACCCAGTTCGTCGGCAACGCTAACGAGCTGCGAGCGGTGATCGATGGCAAGCGCCATCAGCAGCGGGATCTCGTCACCGCGACGGGTCGTCGCCCAATGGACGTGGTTGATCGCCTCATCCTTGCGCAATGCCCGGTGCTTGCTACCCGTCTTGAGGAAGAAATCGAGCTCTGTCCAGGTCGGATATTCCGGCGAGCAGAGCAGACGGGAGACAGCGAAGGCGCCACAGGCGTTCGCCCAGGTGGCGCAGGTCTTCAGCGGTTCGCCGCGCAAATAGCCGCGCAGGAAGCCGGACATGAAAGCATCGCCGGCGCCGAGCACATTGAACACCTCGATCGGGAATCCTTCGCCGACGATGCCGGCCTCGAGGTCGTCCGAGATCGGGCCTTCATAGACGATACAGCCCATGGCACCGCGCTTCAGCACGATGATCGCGGGCGACAGGCGGCGGATTTCCTTCAGCGCGCCGAGCACGTCGTCGACGCCCGAACCGATCATGATCTCCTCTTCCGTACCGACGATCAGGTCGCAATCCGGTAGCGTCTCCCTCATCTTCGAGGAAACGCGATCCGACTTCACATAGCGCTCGAACCCCTCGGCATGGCCGGCGAGGCCCCAGAGGTTCGGCCGGTAATCGATATCGAAAATCACCTTGCGGCCGTTTGCCTTGGCGATACGGATTGCCTTGCGCTGTGCGGCCTCGGTGTTCGGCTTGGAGAAATGCGTTCCGGAAACCAGAACGGCAGCGGAGGACTTGATGAAGTCCTCGTCGATATCGCTCTCCTCCAGCGCCATGTCGGCGCAATCGGAGCGATAGAAGATCATCGGTGAGACGCCCTCGGCCTCGACCGCGAGCAGCACCAGCGCTGTCAGGCGCTCCTTGTCCGTCGCGATCCCGTCGACGGCGACACCTTCGCGCGCCGACTGTTCGCGGATGAAACGGCCCATCTGTTCGTCGCCGACGCGGGTGATGAGGCCGGATTTCAGTCCCAGCCGTGCCGTGCCGATGGCGATGTTGGCCGGGCAGCCGCCCACCGACTTGGCGAAGGATGCGATATCCTCCAGCCGCGAGCCGATCTGCTGGCCATAGAGATCGACGGAGGAGCGGCCGATGGTGATCACATCGAGTTTCGCCTCCGGCCGAGCGTCCGGATTGTCGTGTGCCATGATGTCCTCCCGTCCCAGCATGACCCTCTTGCTCTTCAGCTTGCGCCGGGATCATGCATTATTGAAAGTGCCGGTGTTCGTTTCGTCCCGGTTGTGGTCGATCGGGCGGTCATCTCCCACGACCGTGATCCTGGCGGTAATGAAACATTGGTTCCGATATTTTGTCAATTCGGAATGTTTATTCCATTTTCGTTTTGTCTGCTTTTATCCCGCTTTTTCGCCGACGCTCCGCGATGGCGACGGGAAAGGCCATGATGAGCGCCATCGAGGCCGACAGCGAGCGGAAGCCGGCAAAGTCGGCTTCGGCCACTTCGAACCAATGGGTGGCGCAGGCGGTGAGCGGCGAGAAGGCCGAATCGGTGATGGCGATGACGGGCACGTTGCGCGCGGCGAGATCCTCCGCCTGCGCCAGGCTATCGGCGGCATAAGGGGAAAAGCTCGCGGCGATCGCTGCATCTTTCTGTGTGGCGAAGCGGGTAATCTCGCCATCGATGCCGTTTGGCGAGGCGACGATCTGGTGGCGTATGTTCAGCTTGGAGAAGGCGTAGGTCATATGCGCCGTCAACGGGTATGAGCGGCGCTTGGCGATGAGATAGATCGTCTCCGCGGCAGCAAGCACATCGATTGCCTTGGTAAAGGTTTCCGTCTCGATGGTGGCGGCGAGCTTGTTGACCGATTGGCTGGCAGCAGAGAGGAAGCCGGAGAGAATGCCGGCCTCCTCGTCCGTGATACCGGAGCGCTCCAGCGTTACCAGCCGCTCTTCGTAGCTCAGCGTCCGATCGCGCAGCCTCTCGCGAAAGATGCTCTGCAGGTCGGAAAAGCCCACATAGCCGAGATGGTGGGCCAGGCGCACCAGCGTCGACGGCTGGACTTCGGCCGCCATAGCAATGCTGGCTGTCGTGCCGAAGGCGATCTCGTCGGGATTGGCAAGCGCGAAGGCCGCCACCTGTGCAAGGCGCTTCGGCATGGCATTCTTGCGCTCTATGATGATGCTGCGCAGGCTTTCGAAGTCACGTGGCACCCTGATCTGCGTGTCGATGCTATTGTCCATGCCCCCGTCCTTCCGCCGCCACACCCGCTAATGAAACAAATATTCCATATTCGCAACGATAGCGGATTTTGATTCATCCAGCACGAATATTTTTAAGTGAATGATTTAGAACATATAACTTAGATTTTTTGTGAGTTGTGGTGACGGCGGCCGCAAGAGTGCGCTTGTCAAAACGGTCCAGATATTCCAAAAATCGGCCCAACTTCAGGAGATGATGTGGGGAGGACAGGCAAATGAAGCCGTTGGGCGTTGGATTGATCGGAACCGGCTACATGGGCAAATGCCATGCGCTGGCGTGGAATGCGGTCAAGACCGTGTTCGGCGATGTCGCGCGGCCGCGCCTGGTGCATTTGGCCGAGGCCAATGCCGATCTGGCGAAGGCACGGGGCGACGAATTCGGCTTCGAAAAGGCGACGGCCAACTGGCGCGAGCTTGTCGCCGATCCCGATATCGATGTCGTTTCCGTCACGACGCCCAATCAGTTCCACCCGGAAATGGCGATTGCAGCTCTCGAAGCCGGCAAGCATGTCTGGTGCGAAAAGCCGATGGCGCCTGCCTATGGCGATGCCGAACGCATGTTGGCTGCCGCCAGGGCTTCCGGCAAGGTTGCCGTTCTTGGCTACAATTATATCCAGAACCCGGTGATGCGGCACATCAAGGCGCTGATCGGAGAGGGTGCGATCGGCGCGGTCAATCACGTCCGCGTCGAGATGGACGAGGATTTCATGGCCGATCCGAACGGCCTGTTCTACTGGAAGAGCGAGCTTGCCTCGGGTTACGGCGCTCTTGATGATTTTGCCGTGCATCCTCTCTCGCTGCTGTGGTTCCTGTTCGGTCATGTCGAAGCTGTCATCACCGATATGGCGAAGCCCTATGCCGAGCGGCCATTGAAGGACGGCGGCCGCCGCACCGTCGAAAATCACGATGTCGCCAATGTGCTGATGCGGCTGGGAGGCGGCATTTCCGCCGTGCTCATGGCCAATCGCTCGGCCTGGGGCCGCAAGGGCCGTATCGCCTTGCAGATCTTCGGCTCCAAGGGGTCGATCTCCTATGATCAGGAGCGCATGAACGAATTCGAGGTTTACCAGGCCGAGGGCAGGGATAGCGAACAGGGATTCCGCAAGGTTCTCGCCGCCCCGGCGCACAAGCCCTACGATCGCTTCATCCCGGCGCCCGGCCATGGCCTCGGCTTCAACGATCTGAAGATCATCGAATGCCGCGAGCTGATCCGCGCCATTTCCGGGCAAGTTGCGTCCGTCGTCGCTTTCGCGGATGGCCTGCGCATCGAAAAGTCTGTTCATGCCATGGCGCGATCGTTCCACGAGCGGCGTTGGATCGAAATCGTCGATTAGGCATTTTGCAGTCGGGTGGACCCACCTGGCGCGGCACACGTGCGGCAGAAAAGGAGATGGAGCGGCAGTTCGGCTTCGGCCGGAGGTCCGCCGCTCTTGGCTGCCGGCCTAATTTTCTCCCGATCCTTGGCGCAGGGTCAGTCGTGATTGACGCTTGCAGGTGTAAGCGTTACCCCTGAAATCCATAGACGCATCCGTCCCGCATCACGCCGGCGGATCGCCATGATAACAATGGAGTACGGATCGTGACGGGCAGATTGGTCATTATCGGGGCCGGGCAGGCGGGCTTTGCGCTCGCAGCCAAATTGCGGGCACTTGGTGATTCCAGGCCCATCACCATCGTTGGTGCGGAGGAGAGCCTTCCCTATCAGCGACCGCCATTGACCAAGAAATATCTGCTCGGCGAGATGACGTTCGATCGCCTGCTATTCCGCCCGGAACATTGGTATGCCGACAACAATGTCGATATCCGTCTGTCCACCTGGGTCGAGCAGATCAACCGCGCCGCAAAGCAGATCGTCATGCAGGACGGCTCGGTGCTGGGCTATGAAACGCTGGCGCTTGCGACGGGGGCCACTCCGCGTCGACTGCCGCCTTCTGTTGGTGGCACGCTCGAAGGCGTCTATCTCGCCCGCGACAAGCGCGATGCGGATCTTCTTGCGGGCGAGATGCGCCCCGGACGCCGGGTCCTCATCATCGGTGGGGGGTATATCGGACTTGAGGCGGCGGCCGTCGCGCGCCATCGCGGCCTTGAGGTCACCCTGATCGAAATGAGCGACAGAATCCTGCAGCGTGTCGCGGCCAAGGAGACGGCCGATATCTTCAGGGCGATACACAGGAAGCATGATGTCGTCATTCGCGAGAAGACCGGACTGAAGCAGCTCGTCGGTAGGAACGGTCATGTCGCCGCCGCGGAGCTTTCGGACGGATCCACCATAGATGTCGACTTCGTCGTCGTCGGTATCGGTGTCGCCCCGAATGACAGGCTCGCCAAGGAAGCCGGCCTTGAGGTCGGCAACGGCATCGTCGTCGATTCGTTCGCGCGCACCTCTGATCCATCCATTTTCGCGGTGGGTGATTGTGTCGAGCTGCCATGGGAGGGCGGGCGGATCCGACTCGAATCGGTCCAGAACGCCGTCGATCAGGCGGAAGCCGCAGCCGAGATCATTGCTGGTGGCAACGAGGCCTATGATCCGAAGCCGTGGTTCTGGTCGGATCAATATGACGTGAAACTGCAGATCGCCGGTTTCAACCTCGGCTATGACGAAACGTTAATGCGCGCCGGCGCCCGCGAGGGCTCCGTTTCCGTCTGGTATTTCAAGCAGGGCCGTTTCATCGCTGTCGATGCCGTCAACGACGCAAAAGCCTATGTTACCGGCAAGAAGCTGCTGGAAACGGGCGTCAATCCGTCGAAAGCCGTTCTGGCCGATCCGGCTGCGGATATCAAACAGCTCCTGGTTTGATATCAACTGCAAGCCGGCTATGAGGTTCGCATCCGCGGGCTGCTCTCGCCGTCTTAATGCATGGAGAACAAGCGCGGAGATGAAAAAGCGCTTGCGTCGATAAATGAATGGCCCTATCAGGGCCGCACCGGAGAGGTGGCCGAGTGGTCGAAGGCGCTCCCCTGCTAAGGGAGTATACCAGAGATGGTATCGTGGGTTCGAATCCCATCTTCTCCGCCAGCCCCACCGTTTCTACGCCATGGCGCGATATTCTGCTTAACCGCCGCCGAATGCCGCACGGCATCAGCGGAAGCGGGAAAGCGTTTCAGTCGTCTTTTCCCACAATTGTCGCCGTGCTTCCTCGTTATCCGCGCGGGCAACAGGCGTCAGCAGGCGCGCACTCTTCGCCGAGACATATGCCCCGGTCTGTTTGCCGAAGGCCGGATCGGTGGCCAGCCTCACGATGGCCCCTGCGCCACGCTCGGGATTGCCAATGCCAAGCCACGTCAGCAACCCGGCGACTGGACGAGCAAAGCTGAGTTCACGGCCGAGCCCGGTGACATTGAAACCCGGACATAGGCAATTGACGACGACCCCCGTCCCGTCGAGCTGCCGGGCTAGTTCGAGGGAGAACATGATGTCCAGAAGCTTGGTGCGGCCATAGATCCTTGAGGATCCCCGTGCGGTGAAGGGGGCGATGTCGAGCAAATCCTTTTCGACGTCGAAAGCGCCACTCTGGCGCGAGGCTTCCGAGCCGACGGTCACGATGCGCGATGGCGCAGAATGCACGAGGGTTTCGCGCAGCGTATCCGTCAGCAACCAGGGAGCGAAATAGTTGACGGCGATCATTTCCGCATAGCCGTCCGCGGTGACGCGCTGCTCGAAGGCGTGCAGTCCCGCATTGTTGATGAGCACATCAATGCGCGGATGCCGCGCAGCAATGGCCTTGCCGGTCCTCACCACCGCCGCCAAGTCGGAGAAGTCGACGAAATGGACATCGACCGGCGTGCCGGGCGCGATTGCCTCGATCGCGGCGCAAGTTTGGTCGGCCTTGGCCTTGCTGCGCGCGGTCAGGATGAGGTGCGCCCCGCATCGGGCCAGGCTCAAAGCGGCGAGTTGACCGATGCCATCGGTGGCGCCGGTGATCAGAATTTTAGGACGGGCGGACATTTGGCACAGCACCATTTAGTTGATATATGTCCATTAGTCTGATTAGTGGACAAATGTCCACTAAATTTCATTGAGGGGTACGTAAATGAGCAAGACGCATACGGAGCTTGTGACGGAATTGGGTCGCGAACTGAACGCCCTGCTCGTGGCGTCCCGCACGGTCATAGCCGCTTCGGCCGCCCGGTTTCGTCCTGATCTTCAGCCGGCCGCCTACCAGCTTGCGGCCATGCTTGCCGGCCAGGGTGCCACAAAGGCAGGGCGCCTCGCGGACCGGCTCGGTATGGACAAAAGCGCCGTCAGCCGGTTGGCAAAAACGCTTTGCGACAATGGGCTTGCGCAAGCCTCTGCTGACCCGGACGACGGGCGGGCGATCGTCTACAGCCTGACGGACGCGGGCCGTGAAGGAATTCAAGCCGCGGACGCGGTCAAATCCGACGCGTTCCTTTCGCGCGTAGCTGGGTGGGAGAATGAAGAACTCACCCTGTTCATCGGCTTACTGAGAAAGTTCAATCGTTTTTGAAAAGCAAATGGCGGCGCGGGCATTTCGACGACAAACATCCGGCAAAATGGGGCTTTAGAGGGCTATGGCGTAGACATAGTGCTCATCATCATCGGGCGCGGCCCGTCAGCCCCGCCTATTTCCCTCGATGGCCCGATAGAGCCGCCGACCACCGCATACCACACCCGGGGTAGGAACCACCGATCCCACGCTATAGACCGATACGGCGCCATCAAATCATAGTTGAGTCCAGCCGATATCGTCCCGTCGAACATCTGGAAAGTCGTCAGGGAAACGGCTCGGTAGCCGTTTTGACCGCTCGTGGCGACGGGTGCTGATCATTGCAGATGAGCCGTTGGCTGGCTGATGCTTGGTTAGGCTCGCGGCAGCGCGCCCAGCAGCGTCGAGGTGAACGAGGCCCGCAACGCATCACGCAGTTCCATGTGAAGTGCGCCAAGGGCGGCTTCGTCCGCGTAAGCGGCAAGGCGACTGGATGGCGGCGGGGCATAGGCCAACAGCGCGCCCGCTGAAAGGAGGCTCATCAGGCAGAACATTTGCGCGCCATCGCCAAGCTCCGGCACATGGTGTCGCACGAGTTCTGTCATGGTCGCGAGCCTGCCGAGGGAGGACCGCTTGTGCCTCTTGATCGTCTCGACCGAGAATTGTGCTCCAGGACGCCGCTCTGCGCGCCGAAGAGGCTGCACAGCGCCGACTTCTACGACCAAGCCGTCCAACGGCGCCTGTGGACCGTCTCCGAAGAGCTTACCGGAGTGACCTTTCCGGTGAGGTGAAGCGGCGTCAAACACCGCCAATTGTCCGATATGGCCGCCCGCCGATTGCCGCAAAATGCGAAATATCTGCTTATCTGTCGGATGATTATAACGATCTCGCAGTTCTCATCTTCGTCAGGCGTGGCCCGCCATTCCTATCGAATCGTCAGTATTAGCCGCCGGCCGTTCCTCAAATCGGAATTGCGATAGATCCGCCAACACAGGCCCACCTCCGTTGCTGCCTGTTCAATTCTTCCACGGATGCGTTGCGGCATCGCAATAATCTCGCCATGGGGCCGCTCCGTCATCCAATAGCGAATCGTCCACGACGGAATCATTTGGGTACCTGCATCGATTTGGGACGGCAGGTGAGCTGTTTCGCCGCCGCCCACTACCTGCAATCGCAACGGTAAATGTCGTAAATGATCCCTGAGACGTCGCGAAAGCCTGCAATTCGCCATGGAACGGCTATTTTTGCGCCCAATTCCATTTCTTCGGCGATGTTTGCGCCTGTCTCGTAAGTCCCCGTGGATTAAAGATTTTCTTAACAAAGTCTAAACCTATATTGCGGCGGGGTTGCCGATTTGTGTCCTTTCGGCAACAGGACTTAGGGAAGGCTAACGCAAATCCCCCTTTCCGAGTAGATGTCGATTGCGTGACAGAGCGCGTCTTGTATTTTCACTCTCGGAAGCGAGGGCGATTGATCGTCCACTTCTTGAAACGCGAGGATGGGACAGGGAATACCTTCGGGTAGTTCTCATTCTCGAACAAAACTTTGACTGGAGGTCAATAATGAACATCAAGAGCCTTCTTCTCGGCTCCGCTGCCGCTCTGGCAGTAGTTTCCGGTGCTCACGCAGCCGACGCTGTCGTTGCTGCTGAGCCGGAGCCGCTTGAATACGTCCGTATCTGCGACGCTTACGGCGCCGGCTACTTCTTCATCCCAGGCACCGAAACCTGCCTCAAGATCGGCGGCAAGGTTCGTACCGAAGGTCAGTGGTACGACGCTTACAACCCGAACAGCCGTTTGGGTACGCTGTGGCACACCCGCGCTGAGTTGAACGTCAACACTGCGACCGATACCGAATACGGCCCGCTGAAGACCGAGACCATCATTCGTTGGGACTGGAACGACGGCAACGCGACCAAGACCAACCTGCTGTGGGCTTACATCAGCCTCGGTGGCTTCACCGTTGGTAAGACGGACTCGCAGTTCAACGTCTTCACCGGTTATGCCGGCGACGTCATCAACGACGACGTGGTTTATGACGGTCCGTACGAGTTGAACCAGATCACCTACAACTACGATGCAGGCAACGGCTTCACGGCTGTGATCTCCGTCGAAGATTCCAATTCCGGTACGGGCGCCACTGGCTCTAACGGCGAAGACAGCTCCGACCATTACGCTCCTGACGTTGTTGCCGGTGCCGGCTTCAAGTCTGGCGCATGGGGCTTCAAGGTCGTTGGCGGCTACGACTCGATCGTCGAAGAAGGCGCCATCAAGGCTCGTGTCGATGCTGACTTCGGTGTCTTCTCGGCCTTCTTGATGGGTGGCTGGAACACCGACGGCGACAAGCTGAACAAGTACGCTGGTTCGAACGGTGCTGGCGATGCTTCCGGTATCGGCTGGGGTGACTGGGCTCTTTGGGGCGGCGCAAGCGTTCCGATCAACGAAAAGCTGAAGTGGAACTTCCAGGTCGCCTACACCGACTCGAAGATCTTCGCTGCGACCACGAACCTCAAGTTCAACCCGGTCAAGAACCTGCTCATCGAGCCGGAAGTTTCCTACACCAACTGGGATTCGATCAACGAAGACCAGTGGGCTGGTATCCTCCGCTTCGAGCGCAGCTTCTAATCTGATCTGACGTCTGTCATATCTGATTTCTCTCACTACGGTGAGGAAGAGCCCGGCCTTAACGGCCGGGCTTTTTCGTGTGCGTGATCGAACATAAATCGCGTGTGATTGAAAAGACAAAGACGACTTTTGATTCTTGATTTTTCTAATGCACTATATCCTTATATTCCGGCTTTCCTTCTAAAGTAACTCCAAGTAAAGATCGGCTTTGAGTCCAGCGGATTTGTGACGGTTTTGCGACGTGATTTTTGTGCAACGCACTTTTTGAAACGCGCGTCATAAATGCCGATAGTTTGTATCTGATATTGCTCTGAAAAAAACGATCTGTAGGTTCCAAACCGGAACCGAGACTCACTTTAGTCTCGGTTCTCCCAGATCAGGGGTCAACTTTGAACATCTAGGTGGGGTGGGGCGCGTCGTTTTTCGGCGTGATTTCTCATGCCTAATTGATATTGGAACTGGAGTTACTATGAACATCAAGAGCCTTCTTCTCGGCTCCGCTGCTGCGCTGGCAGCAGTATCCGGTGCTCATGCGGCTGACGCTGTCGTCGCCGCTGAGCCGGAGCCGCTCGAATACGTCCGCATCTGCGACGCTTACGGCGCTGGCTACTTCTTCATCCCAGGCACCGAAACCTGCCTCAAGATCGGCGGCCAGGTCCGTACCGAAGGTGGCTGGTACAACGCTTACAAGGCTGGTCAGGACCAAGGCGCCCGCGGCACATATTGGCATACCCGCGCTCAGCTGAGCATCGATACCGCAACGGACACCGAATACGGTCCGCTGAAGACCAACACGGTCTATCGTTGGGACTGGAATGACGGCAACGCCACCACCACCAAACTGCTCTGGGCCAATATCAGCCTCGGTGGTTTCCTCGTCGGTAAGGCCGATTCGGCCTACTCGACCTTCCTCGGCTACGCCGGCGACGTCATCAACGACGACGTGATCGAATACGGTATCAATGGTACCGACGAACTGAACCAGCTCACCTACAATTATGATGCTGGTAACGGCTTCACGGCTGTAGTCTCGGTGGAAGATTCCAACTCCGGTACGGGTGCCACGGGTGCAAACGGCGAAGACAGCTCTGACCACTATGCGCCGGACGTTGTCGCCGGTGCTGGCTACAAGGCTGGCGCTTGGCAGTTCCGTGTCGTAGGCGGCTATGACTCGATCGTTGAAGAAGGCGCTGTCAAGGCTCGCGTCGATGCCGACTTCGGTATTCTCTCCGCGTTCATCATGGGCGGCTACAACACCGACGGCAGCAAGCTCAACAAGTACGCTGGTGCTGGCGGCGCTGGTATCGGCTGGGGTGACTGGGCTCTCTGGGGCGGTGTTGGCGTTCCGGTCAACGACAAGCTGAAGTGGAACCTGCAGGTTGCTTATGACGACCTGAAGACCTTCTCCGCGACCACGAACCTCAAGTTCAATCCGGTCAAGAATCTGCTCGTCGAGCCGGAAGTGACCTACACGAACTACGACTCCGTGAACAAAGACACCTGGGCCGGCATCCTCCGCTTCCAGCGCAGCTTCTAATTCGGTTCGCCGAATCGGATTCGATAAAACTTCTGATCAGACCTCCGATCAGAAAAAACTGGCCCGGTTTTCCCAACCGGGCCTTTCCTTTTGCGCAGTCCTGAATGGCCGAGGTTGCCGTCAAACCGCCGAGAGAAAAGACCGAATTGCATCCGGGATGTCGCCGAGATGCAAAATGGGGGCATGCCCTTGCCCGGTGGCGGTCTTGATGACGGTTCCTTGGTGACGGCTTGCCATTTCGGCGGTGGTAGCAGTTGTCAGAAGCTTTGAATTCTCGCCGCGAATCACCATCAGCGGTATGCCATGGAAGCCTTCGAACTGTGCCCACAGGTCAGGAAGCGGCGCCTCGAGATCAAGCGATTGCATCTGTGCCGCGATAGCGGGGTCGCAATCGGCAACGGGCTTGCCGTCGGTGAAAGCATAGATCGCGCGCGCCATATCCTGCCAGTCGCCGTCGCCGAGGGCGGTAAAGGCGCTGCCGTGATTCTGCCGCAGGATATCTACGGCTTCATCCCAATCAGCAGGTTTTCTGTCACGGTTAAGGTAATCGCGGATATCGACCAGCCCGACCTTTTCCAGGACAGGGCCAATATCGTTGAGAATGACCGCTTTCAGGACATCCGGGCGGCTGGCCGCAAGCATATGCAGCACGAGACCGCCGCGCGACGTACCGATGAAGATGGCCTGTGGGATATCGAGGGCTGCGCAGACGGTCAGCACGTCCTGAGCTTCGACGGCAAGATTGTAGTGGGATTTGTCCGCATCCCATGCGGATGAACCGCGTCCGCGAGCGTCGAGCGTAATCACCCTGCGGGGAACCGTGGGGTCCCGCGACAGAAGCAGGGCCAATTGGTGGAAGTCCCGGGAATTACGCGTCAGCCCCGGCAGGCAGATGACGGGCGGTCTCGCCAGATTTGCTGATTGGCCGCCGCCATAATCCCGGGTGTAGAGTTGCAGCCCGTCCGGGGCTGCTATCGTTCGGGCAATGAAGCCGCTTTGATCGTCGCTGCGCATGCATCGTGCCTCGTGCTTGGGATATCGCGAGGGATGTAACGTCATTTCCGCAGCATGCACAACCGTGGTTGTGGCTTCGGCTTAGCCGCGACCGCTGACGAGATCGTGCACGATGTCGGTCTTTTGTCCGAGGCGTGCCTTGTAGACCTGATAGTTCTCCATCACCCGTTGGACATAGTTGCGGGTTTCGGGGAAGGGGATGCGTTCGATCCAGTCGATGACATCGTCCAGCGACTTGCCGCGTGGATCGCCATAGCGGCTGATCCATTCCGGAACCTTGTTCGGACCGGCATTGTAGGCGATGAAGGTGAGGATATAGGAACCGCCGAAGGTGTCGATCTGCTCGCCGAGATAGTGGGCGCCGAGTGTCGCGTTATAGCCGGCATCCTGCGTCAGCTTATCGGCGGAATAGGCCATGCCGTGTCGGCCGGCGACGGCCTTCGCCGTCTTCGGCAAAAGCTGCAGCAGGCCGCGCGCATTGGCCGAGGAGACGGCAGCCGGATTGAAGGCGCTCTCCTGCCGGGCGATGGCATAGGCAAGCGCCTTGCCGGAGCCGGAAATATTGGCATTGTTCGGAATGACGCCGATCGGGAAGGCCAGTGCCGCCACATCGACGCCGCGGCCATAGGCGATCTTGCCGACCTGCAGCGAAAGCTGATGGTTGCCCGAGCGCTCGGCCTGCGCCGCCAGCATGGCGATCTCGCCTGGGCTTTGCAATTGCTTCGCCAGCGCCCGGTAGAGTGCCTCGGCGCGCCAGCCATGTCCCGCCGCCTCCAGACGCGAAATGGCCTGCACGGACTCGCGTGCCTGGAAGCGTTGCCGGTCCTCGGTCGAAGGCGATGGATAGGAGACATTCAACGTCTGCCGGCCAAGTTTCTCTGCCGCAAGCTGGCCGTAGAATGTGCTCGGGTAGGAAGCAGCCTTGGCATAGAAATCGCCGGCCTTGCCTGGTCCGCCGCCTTCGGCCGCACGGCCGAGCCAGTACCAGGCGCGAGACTGCGAGATCGGTCCATTCGAAACCTGCAGGATCTTGCGGAAATGCATTGCCGCAGTTGCGCCGTCCTGCAGGCCGCGCAATGCATACCAGCCGGCGTGGAATTCGGCCTCGCCGACATCCTGCGGGCTTTCCGCAACATTGGTGTCGACGACGCCATAGGCGGCCTTGAACTCACCCTGATCCACCAGCCCGCGGCTGACGATGCGTTGTTCGTTCCACCATTGGCCGGGATCGACGAGCACGCTGCGGTCGCGCGGCATCTGCGCCAGAAGGTTGGCGGCATCGTCATATTTGTTCTGGCGGCGGAGGTTTTCGATCCGCATGAAAAGATAGGCCGGGTCCTTGCGCCATTGCGCATCCATGGCTGCAATCAACCCATCGGCCTTGGCTGAGTGATCATTGACCGCTGCCCACGCTTTGTAGAGCGATTGGGCCTTCCCGAGATCGCCGAAGCGCTTCGCTTGCGCGGTGCGATCGCGGTAAAGCAGATAGTCCATGCGCGCCTTGTGATCGGCAGGCGACAGCAGGCCGGAGAATTCCGCGAGGATCTTGTCCTCAAAAGGCTTGTCCAATGCTTCGTTACGCCAGATCTTGCGGATCAGCTTGGCAGCTTGCGCCGAGTTGCCGCGCGCGACGAGCGCACGTGACAGGATCACCGAACCTTCGACGGTTTCCGGCTGGGTGTTGCCGAATGCGGCAAGGATTTGATCCGTCGGCGGATTTTCGGTGTAGAGCGCCCGTTCCGAGTTGCCGCGCAGGCTGCCGAGTCCAGGCCAGCCGACAAGCTCGCGGGCGGCGGCAGCAATCTCGCCGGAGGGAATGCCCGGCTGACCTGACGTGGCGATCGCCCAGGTCAGAATATGGCGGTCGAGCGTGCCTTCGCCCAAGCCGTTGCGAATGGCAAGCGCCTGCATGGGGTTCTTGTTAGAGAGTGCGTCGAGGCCGGCCTTCAGGTCGCCGCTCACGGGTGCAACGGCAGGGCCGCGCGGGATCGAGGCGGTGCTCATCGGATCGGGCATCGCCATGGCCACATCGGCGCCGTCGCGGGTCGATGTCTGTTCACCGGGAAGCTGCGAGGCAAAAGCGCCCCATGCGACCGCCAAGCCTACAGCGGTCCAGATCGTGACAGGTCTCTTCATCCGGCTACTCACAAAACTATCAGGCCCCTTCCATTTGCCAAATGCTATATTAACGAAACCTTACCGGGGTCCGAATTTCAATCAATTATCATATCGGAAACTGCCCTTCACCATTCAAAGCGTGCTTGTCGCCGTCAAGCCGGCGCTTTATGGTGCGCGGATTCATAACCATGGATTGCGGCTGAAGCATGAAAGCAGCGCCGCTAGGAGACTTGCATGTTCCAGGGGTCCATTCCCGCACTCGTTACGCCCTTTACTGACGCCGGCAAGGTGGATGAGGTTTCCTTCGCCTCACATGTCGACTGGCAGATAAAAGAGGGTAGCAGCGGCTTGGTGCCTGTGGGCACGACGGGTGAATCGCCGACCCTGTCGCATGAGGAGCACAAGCGCGTCGTCGAGCTCTGCATCGAGGTGGCGAACAAGCGTGTTCCGGTCATGGCGGGTGCCGGCTCGAACAACACGCGCGAAGCGGTCGAGCTTGCCCAGCACGCCGAGAAGGTCGGTGCCAACGCGGTTCTCGTCGTCACACCCTATTACAACAAGCCGACGCAGAAGGGCCTCTATGCTCATTTTGCTGCCGTCGCGGAGGCGGTGAAACTGCCGATCTACATCTACAATATTCCGGGTCGGTCAGTTGTTGACATGACGCCGGAGACGATGGGCGCGCTTGCCAAGGCCTACGCCAATATCGTCGGGGTGAAGGACGCGACCGGCAAGATCGAGCGTGTCTCCGAGCAGCGCATCACCTGCGGCCGTGATTTCCGCCAGCTTTCCGGCGAGGATGCAACGGCACTCGGCTTCAATGCCCATGGCGGCGTCGGCTGCATTTCGGTAACGGCCAATGTTGCGCCGCGCCTTTGCGCCGAACTTCAGGCGGCGACGCTTGCCGGCGACTACGCCAAGGCTCTGGAATATCAGGATCGCCTGATGCCGCTGCACAAGGCCATCTTTATTGAACCGGGACTTTGCGGCGCCAAATACGGTCTCTCGCGCCTCGGCCGCATGAGCCGCAACGTCCGCTCGCCGCTGCTCTCGACCTTGGAGCCGGGTACGGAGGCGGCAATCGATGCGGCAATGCGCCATGCCGGCCTGCTGAACTGAGCGTATAGCAAGCGCATCGCTGGAATCTCCGCCGGGCCGCTCTCTTCACAAGGAGGGCGGTCTCGCCTATTTAGGGTACAGGAACTTGGCGCGCCGACGGCTGCCGCCGGAATGACATAAGAAAAGAAGAAGAAAAATCATGGCCCCCAAAGGCAGCCAACGCGTAGTCAACAAGATCGTGGCGGAAAACCGCAAGGCCCGCTTCAACTACGAGATCATCGATACCTATGAGGCGGGGATCGTGCTGATGGGCACGGAGGTCAAGTCCTTGCGCGAAGGCAAGGCCAACATCGCCGAATCCTACGCTTCGGACGAAGGTGGCGAGATCTGGCTCATCAATTCCTATCTGCCGGAATATCTGCAGGCGAACCGCTTCAATCACGAGCCGCGGCGCCGCCGTAAATTGCTGCTTTCCAGCCGCGAGATCGGCCGGCTGCGCTCCGCCATCAATCGCGAGGGCATGACGCTGGTCCCGTTGAAGATCTATTTCAACGACAACGGCCGCGCAAAGCTGGAACTGGCCCTCGCCAAGGGTAAGAAGCTGCACGACAAGCGCGAATCCGAGAAGGAGCGCGATTGGAATCGGCAGAAGAGCCGGCTGTTGAAGGACAACCGGTAAGGGCGGCGGCAGGCAAGCGCGGGGCATAGGTCAGGCATGGCCGACAGGTGCCGGCGAAAACCTTGCCGGCTCTATTGCTCGTCGGCATCCGTTTGCGCATGGCTTACCTCGGCCGAACGCTGAGGGCGCTCCGACGGTTCGCGTCCGATTTCAGCTTTCAAGGACACGAGATCGATGAAATGATCAGCCTGACGACGCAGGTCGTCGGCGATCATCGGAGGCTGGGTTGCCATGGTCGAGATGACCGAGACCTTGCGGCCACGGCGCTGCAGCGCTTCCACCAGGGTGGTGAAATCGCCGTCTCCGGAGAAGATCACCAGATGGTCGACGGTTTCCGATTGCTCCATGGCGTCGATCGCCAACTCGATGTCCATGTTGCCCTTGATCTTGCGGCGTCCCATGGAATCGGTGAATTCCTTGGCCGGCTTGGTGACGACCTTGTAGCCGTTATAATCAAGCCAATCGATCAGCGGGCGGATCGAGGAGTATTCCTGGTCTTCGATAAGCGCCGTGTAATAATAGGCACGCAGCAGATATCCGCGTTTCTGAAATGCTTTCAGAAGCTTACGATAGTCGATATCGAAGCCGAGGCTCTTCGATGCAGCGTAAAGATTGGCGCCGTCTATAAAAAGGGCAATTTTTTCGCGTGGGTCAAACATCGCTTACATATCCACTGTTACAAAAATGCATTATTTTTTCAAAGTGAAGCTAAAACAAGGCCTTGTATGGCATTGCAGAATAATTCGTATTACTTTATGAATTATTCATATAATCGAGATTTAGGGCACGAAAGGTGATATTCCAAGCAATCTTAGGTAGAACTAGCTATTTGTCTAGGGGAATTTTAGCACCTTCTGGGATGGCGCGAGAGCACTCAAACAGGAAAAACTTGAATTTGCCTTCGTTTGCTTGTATCGGCGTGTCTACTCCGAGACATGATGACGACATCACGACCGCAAAGGACAGGCAATGGCCCGTGTCACAGTAGAAGATTGCATTGATAAAGTTGAGAACCGGTTCGAGCTCGTGCTGCTCGCCAGCCACCGCGCCCGCCTGATTTCGCAGGGCTCCTCGATCACGATCGATCGCGACAACGATAAGAATCCCGTCGTTGCGCTGCGCGAAATCGCCGACGAGACCCTGTCTCCGGACGATCTCAAGGAAGACCTGATCCACTCGCTGCAGAAGCATGTCGAGATCGACGAGCCCGAGCCGGATCCGGCAAGCCTGCTGGCGACCGGCGGCGCTTCCGCCTCCAGCGATGAGGAAGAAGATCTCCCGGAAGCCGTTACTTTCGACCAGATGTCGGAAGAAGAGCTTCTGGCGGGCATCGAAGGCCTGGTTCCGCCGGAAAAAAGCGACGATTACTGATCGTCGAGCTTGATGCTCCGGGCAGGAGCGATATGATGAGGGGATGCGTGCGCCGGTCATATGACTGGCGCGCTTTTGTTTTTGCGGGAGTAGCTTTGGAATGATGCGGCAATACGAGCTTGTTGAGCGCGTGCAGAAATACAAGCCCGATGCCAACGAAGCTCTGCTAAACAAGGCCTATGTTTATGCGATGCAGAAGCATGGCCAGCAGAAACGTGCCAGCGGCGATCCCTATATTTCCCATCCTCTCGAAGTTGCTGCCATTCTGACGGACATGCGTCTGGACGAGTCGACCATCGCGGTCGCTCTCCTCCATGATACGATCGAGGATACGACGGCGACGCGCGCCGAGATCGATGAATTGTTCGGCGAGGATATCGGCCGTCTGGTCGAAGGGCTGACCAAGATCAAGAAGCTCGATCTCGTCACCAAGAAGGCGAAGCAGGCGGAAAACCTGCGCAAGCTGCTGCTCGCCATTTCCGACGACGTCCGCGTGCTTCTGGTGAAACTCGCCGATCGCCTGCACAATATGCGGACGCTCGATCACATGTCGCCGGAAAAGCGCGCCCGCATTTCCGAAGAGACGATGGAAATCTATGCGCCGCTTGCCGGCCGCATGGGCATGCAGGATATGCGCGAGGAGCTCGAGGAGCTGTCTTTCCGCCACATCAATCCCGAGGCGCACGATACCGTCACCAAGCGCCTCGAAGAGCTGTCGCGGCGCAACGAAGGCCTGGTCAAGAAGATCGAGACCGAACTGCGTGACCTGCTGGTCGCCAACGGCCTTGCCAATGCCATGGTCAAGGGCCGGCTGAAAAAGCCCTATTCGGTCTTCCGCAAGATGCAGTCGAAGTCGCTGTCCTTCGAGCAGCTTTCAGACATTTACGGTTTCCGTCTTCTCGTCGACGATATTCCGTCCTGCTACCGCGCGCTCGGCATCGTGCATACGCGCTGGCGCGTCGTTCCGGGCCGCTTCAAGGACTATATCTCGACGCCGAAGCAGAATGACTACCGCTCGCTGCACACGACGATCGTCGGCCCCTCCAGTCAGCGCATCGAACTGCAGATCCGCACCAAGCGCATGCATGAGATCGCCGAATTCGGCATTGCCGCCCACACGCTCTACAAGGACGGCACCAGCACCAGTACCGGCAACAACGGCGACGGCGAGCTCCTGTCGCGGGAAAGCAATGCCTACTCCTGGTTGCGTCATACCATCGAGGCGCTGGCCGAGGGCGACAGCCCGGAAGAGTTCCTCGAGCATACGAAGCTCGAGCTGTTTCAGGATCAGGTCTTCTGCTTCACGCCCAAGGGCAAGCTGATTGCCTTGCCGCGCGGCGCCACGCCGATCGACTTTGCCTATGCCGTCCACACGAATATCGGCGACACCACGGTCGGGGCCAAGATCAACGGCCGCATCATGCCGCTGGTCACGCGGCTGACCAACGGCGATGAGGTCGAGATCATCCGCTCCGGCGTGCAGGTGCCGCCGGCCGCCTGGGAAGAGATCGTCGTGACCGGCAAGGCACGCGCCGCCATTCGCCGCGCCACCCGGCTTGCCATTCGCAAGCAATATGCCGGCCTCGGCCATCGCATTCTGGAGCGTACCTTCGAGCGTGCCGGCAAGGTCTTCTCGCGGGAAGCATTGAAGCCTGCCCTGCATCGTCTCGGCCAGAAGGATGTCGAGGATGCCATTGCTGCGGTCGGGCGAGGGGAAATGTCGTCGCTCGACGTTCTGCGCGCCGTCTATCCCGACCACCAGGACGAACGCGTGACCGTCAAGCCCGCCGGCGACGAGGGCTGGTTCAATGTTCACAGTGCCGCTGGGATGATCTTCAAGATCCCCGGCAAGAACAAGGCCGATCTCGCCGACGGCGCCGATGCGCCGCCGATCCGTGGCCTGGCAGCCAATGTCGAAGTGCATTTCGCACCGACGGGCGCCGTGCCCGGCGACCGCATTGTCGGTATCATGGAAAAGGGCAAGGGCATCACCATATATCCGATCCAGTCGCCGATCCTGCAACGGTTCGACGATGAGCCGGAACGGTGGATCGATGTGCGCTGGGATCTGGACGAGGCCAACAAATCCCGTTTTACCGCCCGTGTCCTCATCAACGCGCTGAATGAACCCGGGACGCTCGCCAAGGTCGCGCAGACCGTTGCCGATATCGACGTGAACATCCGCATCCTCAACACGGTTCGCGTTGCCGCCGATTTCACCGAGATGGCGTTGGATGTCGAGGTCTGGGATCTGCGTCAGCTCAACCAGCTTCTCGTGCAGCTCAAGGAACTTGATTGCATCGCGACGGTGAAGCGGCTTTACGAGTGACATCGGCCGCCGCCGCTGTCGATCCAGTGCAGGCTGCATATTTTGTGATCATTTTATGACCAAATTCGAGCGGCTTTCTGGATAGGTATGCACTGAACGCATTGCTGTGTCTATTTTAGAGCGGTGGTAATTGACCTCCGTCCAGACTATCTTCTGGTCATCGAAGAAACGAAACAAAGATGAGAGAAGACAATGTTTAGCCCGATCAAGAAATTCGCCCGCGCCCTGCGTGTTCCGAGTGTTGAAGAACGCGAAATGGCTTATCTGAACGGCTCGCACGACCGTTTTGACCTTGAATATCGTCAGCGTCAGGTCGACCGAGGTCTGTTCCGCCAGCGTTAATAGCTGTTAATACTTTCAAGACCAGGAGGGGCGCGCCATTGTTGCGCCCTTGGAGCAGTCGCCAACTTGCGATAATGCTTCCAGAAAATGTCAGAGCGTTCTCTTTCCTGCCCCTGAACAGGTGACGCTCCCAAAAAGGGCCGCACTTTCGGTTCTTAATCAGCGCGTGATATGCTTGGCCGGTCTTGTCATGACGGCCCCCAGTGCACTAGATAAGCCGCATGCTGTTTCGTCGCCGAAAACCACTGACACTGAAAGAAAAACTGCGGGAGCACATTTGGCCCCGCAAGGGTTTCCTTCGTTCGTTCCAATATTTTGGCAAGCGTCTCGTCCGCCTTGCCGCCTCGCCGCACTCGGTTGCGGCCGGTTTTGCGGCGGGTATCGTCGTGTCCTGGACGCCGTTCATCGGCGTGCACTTTGTGATGGCGATCATCATCGCCTATCTGATCGGCGGCAACGTCATCGCCTCAGCCCTCGGCTGCCTGGCAGCCGGCAATCCTATTACCTACCCCTTCATCTGGGCCTTCACCTGGGAAATCGGCCATCTGATCCTGGCGCGCGACAGCGGCGGTCAGGGCGGTGGCAGCATCGATCTGCCGGCGTTGTGGCACAAGGGCGATCTCCTGCAGATTTGGGACCCGGTTTTGAAGCCGATGCTGATCGGCGGCATTCCCCCAGCGATCGTTTCGGGTGTGATCGTCTACGCTCTGACCTATTATGGCGTGAAGACCTTCAAGATGCGCCGCAAGGAGCGCCTGATGGAGCGTGCCCGCGAGCGCCTGGCGCTTGTCGACAACGCGTCGAGCGTTTGACGAAGTCCGACTGCGCCCCGGCCGGCTGGAGGGCCTTCTCATGATCATCGGGATAGGCAGCGATCTCATCGATATCCGCCGCGTCGAAAAGACGATAGAGCGCTTCGGCGTCCGCTTCACGGACCGCTGTTTCACCGACATAGAGCGGGCCAAATCCGAGCGCCGCAAGAACAAGGCCGCCTCCTATGCCAAGCGCTTTGCCGCCAAGGAGGCCTGCTCCAAGGCTTTGGGCACCGGTCTGGCGCAGGGTGTCTTCTGGCGCGACATGGGCGTCGTCAATCTGCCGAGCGGCAAGCCGACGATGCAGTTGACCGGCGGGGCAGCCGAAAGGCTGGCCGCCATGCTGCCGGCAAATCATCGCGCCGCCATTCATTTGACGATAACGGATGATTTTCCTCTTGCTCAGGCCTTTGTGATCATTGAGGCGCTGCCGATGGACGGCTGAATCGCCACCGGATGTCGCTTTTGGCACCGGTGCCATTGCCGCCGCGATATGAAGCGGGTAGAGAGTGCCTGAATGGAAGTTGCGCCGGTGGGGTGCGAAAAAGGAATAAGACTGCGTGTCCGAGAAAGCCGTAAAACAGCAGAACGCCCTGTGGGAAAATATCAAGGTCATCGTTCAGGCGCTTGTCCTGGCCATGATCATCCGCACGGTTCTATTTCAGCCATTCACCATTCCGTCCGGTTCGATGATGCCGACGCTGCTGGTCGGCGACTATATCTTCGTCAACAAGTTCGCCTATGGCTACTCGAAGTATTCGCTGCCGTTCTCGCCGGATGTGTTCAGCGGCCGTATCCTCGGCAGCGAACCGAAGCGCGGCGACGTCGTGGTTTTCCGCTTCCCGCCGAATCCGGATGTCGACTATATCAAGCGTGTCATCGGGTTGCCCGGCGACCGCATCCAGGTGAAGAACGATATTCTTTATATCAATGGCCAGGCCGTGCCGCGTGAGCCGCATGGCACGTTCTCGTCGGATTACAGCCAGGAGCCGGGCGACAATATCCCCGTCTACAGCGAGCGGCTGTCTGATACGGGCAAGGTCTACGACACGCTGGATCTTTCGCCGAACTCGCGCGGCGACAATACCCAGGAATACGTCGTCCCGGCTGGGCACTACTTCATGATGGGTGATAATCGCGACAATTCCGACGACAGTCGCTTCGATGTCGGCTATGTGCCGGCTGAGAACCTGATCGGCCGCGCCAGCATCATCTTCTTCTCGCTTGGGCACGATACGTCGTTCCGCGAGATCTGGAAATGGCCGACCAACATGCGTTGGGATCGCCTCTTCAAGGTTGTCGAATGACGAAAGTGCAGACGCTTTCGCAGGCGGATCGTGCCAAACTTGAATCTGCGATAGGCTACGAATTCGCCGAAAGGGAACGCCTCGATTGGGCGCTGACGCATGCCAGCGCCCGCACGCAAAAGACTGATAACTACGAGCGGCTGGAATTTCTCGGCGACCGGGTTCTTGGCCTGTGCATCGCCGAGCTGCTGTTCAAGACGTTCGGGACGGCGACCGAAGGCGAGCTTTCGGTGCGCCTCAATCAGTTGGTCAGCGCCGATACCTGCGCCGAAGTCGCCGATGAAATGCAACTGCATCTCTATATCCGCACCGGCGCCGACGTGAAGAAGCTGACCGGGAAGCGCATGCTCAATGTGCGTGCCGATGTCGTCGAAAGCCTGATTGCAGCGCTTTATCTGGATGGCGGCCTCGAAGTAGCCCGCAAGTTCATTTTGCGTTATTGGGAGCGCCGCGCGGTTCGGCCCGATGGCGCAAGGCGCGACGCCAAGACGGAATTGCAGGAATGGGCGCATGCGAAATTCGGCGTCACCCCGGTCTACAGGGTTGATGATCGCAGCGGACCGGATCATGATCCCCGCTTCACGGTGACCGTGGAAGTGGCGGGAACGGCGCCCGAGACAGGAATAGAACGCTCCAAACGCGCGGCTGAACAGGTTGCGGCGACGCGGATCTTGGAGCGCGAAGGTATATGGCAGCCTCAGTCGACTGAGAAATGACTGCCTGGAAACGACGGAAAAGATGACCAATCAGCAAGACACGCCCGCCGACGACGGCGCGGTTGAACAGACCGGTCCGACCCATTCGGGTTTCGTGGCCCTCATCGGCCCGACCAATGCCGGCAAGTCGACGCTGCTCAACCGGCTCGTCGGCGCCAAGGTTTCGATCGTCAGCCATAAGGTGCAGACCACGCGCGCGATCGTTCGCGGCATCGCCATCCACAACAATGCGCAGATCGTTTTCATGGATACGCCCGGCATCTTCAAGCCGCGCCGCCGTCTCGACCGCGCCATGGTGACGTCCGCCTGGGGCGGCGCCAAGGATGCCGATCTCATCATGCTGCTGATCGACAGCGAGCGAGGATTGCGCGGTGACGCCGAGGCCATTCTCGAAGGGCTGAAGGAAGTTTTTCAGCCGAAGATCCTCGTTCTCAACAAGATCGACCGTGTCCGCCGCGAGGACCTGCTGGCGCTTGCCGCCGCTGCCAATGAGAAGATCGCCTTCACGCAGACCTTCATGGTATCGGCCGAAAACGGCTCCGGTTGCGACGATGTTATGGACTATCTGGCAAAGACCCTGCCGGAAGGGCCTTGGTATTATCCGGAGGATCAGATCTCGGATCTGCCGATGCGTCAGCTCGCCGCCGAAATTACCCGTGAAAAGCTGTTCCTGCGGCTCCACCAGGAGCTCCCTTACGCCTCGCATGTCGAGACGGAAAAGTGGGAAGAGCGCAAGGATGGCTCTGTTCGTATCGAGCAGGTGATCTACGTCGAGCGCGAAAGTCAGAAGAAGATTGCGCTCGGCAAGGGCGGTGAAGCGATCAAATCGATCTCCACCGCATCGCGCAAGGAACTCTCCGCGATCCTGGAGCAGCCCGTGCATCTCTTCCTCTTCGTGAAGGTGCGCGAGAACTGGGGAGACGACCCCGAGCGCTTCCGGGAGATGGGGCTGGACTTCCCGCGTTGATGGAACTTTGCTTCGCTGAGTGCTTTATATTGCAGCAGCTTATCGGGCTTGCCGCTTGAGCTGATGCAACTCAGGGAGGCGATCCATGGCGAAGGCCGCGACGATGCATGGGCAACGAACGCCATGCCAACAATGTCCGTTGAGGTCTCTCCCGCATTTTCGCGAATTCGACCGCGATGAGCTGAATTTCATCAGTAGTTTCAAGAAGGGCGAGCTTCTCGTCGACGCGGGCGCCACGATTTTCCTCGAAGGTGCGCACAGCGCCCACCTCTTCACGATCCTGTCCGGCTGGGGTTTCCGTTACAAGACGCTCGAGGACGGCCGCCGGCAGATTCTCAACTATGTCATGCCTGGCGATCTCGTTGGCTTGCAGGGCTCGATCATGGGAGAGATGCAGCACTCCACCGAAGCGCTTTCGCCGATATCGCTCTGTGTTTTTGAACGCACGGAATTGATGACGCTCTACAATTCCCATCCGCCTCTCGCCTTCGATCTGACGTGGATTGCGGCCCGGGAAGAGCGAATACTGGATGAGCATCTGCTGAGCATCGGACGCCGGTCGGCAATCGAGCGAGCAGCCTATCTGATCGCCTACCTGTATCAGCGCGCCAGCGCCCTTCGGCTGTTCAATGGCAGCAAAGTCATTCCGATCACGCAGCAGCATGTGGCCGACACACTCGGCCTTTCCGTTGTCCATACCAATAAGACATTGAAAAAACTGGCCGAACGCGGGCTGATTCTCTGGCAGGAGCGCGGATGCAACGTTCTGGACGTGAAAAAGCTCGCCGAAATCGCCGGTTGGGACGGGCTTGATTCGGGCAAGCGGCCCTTCATTTGAAGGCAATTCATTTCGTCGACGACATGTCTTTTTTAAATGTCGGCGGCAACTGTATCAGCATAGATTACTATCACCGTCACTTTTCGACCAGTTTCACCTTTTACTAACCCCGGCAGCAGAAGCGATTGGAGCATGTTGACGAGCCCATAGTGCCGCATTGCAAAAAGTGCGAAGCGGTTGAGAGGCGAGGTCATGTCACAAGGGACCGAGCCAGCACGGATGGGGAAAACCATCCATTCAATACGGGCCGATGATTGGCGCCGGAGGGATAGATGTGGACTTATTTACGGGGGGCGCCGCTTGGCGCACACACGCAGGGATGGCGCTGATATGACATTTCAGCGCGTCCTTATTCTCGAAGACAATCTCATTATTGCGATGGAGGCGGAGGAAATACTGCGTCTTGTCGGGATCGAGCAGGTGGAGATTGCCTCGAATCTGGAACAGGCGGTCAACGCCATTCATTCCGATACTTATGATTTTGCGATGCTGGACGTCAATCTCGGGGAGTCGACAAGCTTTGGCTTTGCCCGGCTGCTGGCCGAGCGCGGCATCGCCTTCGGTTTCGTCAGCGGCTATTCCGATACGCTCGATTTCCCGCCGGACCTGCGGCATGTGCCGCTTTTGAACAAACCTTTCGATGAGCAGTCCATGCGCCTCTTTGTCGAAAGGCTGACAGCGGTCGGCAGATCTTCCGCCATGTGACAGCCGCAGCTATTTGTCCTAAACTCGAATCGCGAATTCTTTTGGGGCAGACCAGCCAATGCAATGGCAGGACCACGCAATCATCTTGGGCGTCAAGCGTCTTGGCGAGACCAGCGTCATCGCCGAGGTGATGACGCGGTCGCGCGGCCGGCATATGGGCCTGGTGCGAGGAGGCCGGTCTCGTACCATGCAGCCGGTGTTGCAGGCCGGTAATCTGGTCGAAGTGACCTGGCGGGCAAGGCTGCACGAGCATCTCGGCGAATTTCGCATGGAGCCGATTGCATTGAGAGCGGCGCGGCTGATGGAAACGGCGACCGCCGTCTACGGCGTGCAGGCGATGGGCGCCCTGTTGCGGCTGCTGCCGGAGCGGGATCCGCACCCGCACCTTTACGATGCGCTCGATGTCATCCTGGAAAACCTGGAGAATCCCGCCGATGCCGGCGAGCTTTTCGTGCGTTTCGAGCTCGCGGTGCTGAACGATCTCGGCTTCGGTCTCGATCTGACCGAGTGCGCGGCGACCGGCATACGCGAAGACCTGGCATTCGTTTCGCCAAAGACCGGGCGCGCCGTCTGCCGTGCTGCAGGTCTGCCGTGGGCCGACAAGATGCTGGCCCTGCCGCCTTTCCTCACGATCGGAGCCGTCGTCGCCGCGGATAGCGAAAGCCTGGCCGCCGCTTTCCGCCTGACGGGTTTCTTCCTGCATCGCCATGTCTACGAGCCGCGCGGCATACAGATCGCCGCAGCGCGCGAGGGTTTCATTCAGGCGGCGCTGAAAGCGGTCAATTCCGTTGCGTTGGATGATACGACTGCCTCGCCAGTCCTCATCGCAAAGCACTGAAAAGCGGGCTGTGCGCCCGTGGCGCGATTCCCAGAGCAATTCCAGGAAAAGTGCGCAGCGGTTTTCCCTCCGGAGTTGCGTAAAAAATGAATTGCGCTATCGCCGCTTGAAGGCCCAACCCTCCGGCCGTTCCTCGATGACCGTCACCGCATCGCCGATCTTGACCGAGCCTTCGCCGCGCGGCACGACATTCCAGCCGAACAGGGGACCGGGAACGCGGCGATCGGCGGACATGCGGACGCGACCCATGGCGGGCATCGGGTTCGGCCCGTCGCGGGAGCCGGTCTTCTGATCCTGCGTCGTCATGATGCAGCGCGCGCAGGGCTTGACCAGATCGAGGCGGATGCCGCCGATCTCGATCGTCGCCCAGCGATCTTCCGGCCACGTCTCGTCGCAATCGATGACGATGTTCGGACGGAAGCGCTCCATGCCCACAGCGCCTTCGCCATGGGCAGCAAGATTGGCGTTGAGCGCCTTCAGTGAGCCGGTTGTGGTGACGAGGATCTGGTATCCATCCGAAAAGGTGACCGGCGTATCGTCGCCCGCCCATTCCGGATTGGCGACGCGCTTGGCAAGCCCGTCGAAGAACACCATCTTCACGTCGCGCTTCAGCCAGTCGGACAGGGCCTTGTTGGTTTCTTCATCGGCGACCGATGCGCTGACGGCCGATTTCCAGACGATGACATCCATGCGATTGTCGGGGTGCGGCGGCGGCACGATGATGTCGAGCTTGCCCTCCATCTTCAGGCGCAGGTTGGAGGGGCCGGGCTGGATATCGATCTGCGCAAGCGCCTGCAGCTCGCGCTGGGTAATGAAATGGCCGGAGGGATCGACCAGCATGGCACGGCGATCACCAGTCAGCCCGAAGGCGTCGATGGCGGCCGATGGAATGGCGATGCCACGCGCGCTCTTGAGCGGATAAATAAAGAGATCGCTGACCCGCATGGTTTAGCCCTCAGATTTCGTCGATGAACATTGCCAGCACCGTCTTCAGCCGGTCGTGCCGCGCGCCTGCAAACCTGCGGCCGGTCTCGGTCTGGAAGCCATCTGCCAGTTTGAACAGCTTTGTCTCGAAATGGTCAATGGCGAAGCGCTTGTCGTCGAGCGGTCTCTCCGTTGCAAGCGGGTCGAATGGGTCGTAGAGGCCGGAACCGAGGCGGCCTGCGATATAGAAGCAGCGCGCCGCGCCGACCATGCCGATCGCGTCCAGCCGGTCGGCATCCTGCAGGATCTTCGCCTCGAGCGTTTCCGGCGGAAGATTGGCGGAAAAACTGTGCGTGGTGATCGCATGCGCCGTGGCCGCAATGTCGGCATCCGTCCATCCGAGCTGCCGCAGGATGCCCGAGGCCTTCTCGGCCGCCAGCCGCGAAGCCTGCGCGCGATGGGGCGAATTCTTCTCGACCGCAACGCAGTCGTGCAGCAACACGGCCGCGGCGAGTATCCGGGCATTGCCGCCGTCCTCGGCCTGGATAGCCATGGCGTTCCTGAAGACGCGCAGGATATGGGCAATATCATGCGAACCGTCATCGCCGTCGGCGGCATGCGGGATAAGATCCGCCGCCAGCGTTTCGAAGGGGGCAAACGCCCGCGCCATCCTGTTGGTGTCCATTATCGCACTTGCTCCGGAATGATCTGTCGCCAGGTTCCCTCGTCCTACCGGGACAAGGGATTCGCCGCAATCACCCCGTCGTCTTCTTGCGTGTCAGGATCTTCTGGTAGAACAGGCCGATGCCGATCAGGACAGCGCCGAGGCCGATGAAGGACAGGGCGCGCAGGAAACCCTCGAGGTTTGCCATATCGATCAGGAAAGCCTTTACGACGGCAATGAAGACCAGCGCCGCCGAGGCGATACGCAGGCTGCGTGCCTCGAAACGGGCGCCGAGCCCGAGAAGGGCGATGCCGATCAGCAGCCAGACGACGGAATAGGAATAGAGTTCGCCCTGGATGAAGCCGTTCCAGAAAGGAATGTATTCCCCCTGCCATAGCCGGCGCACCGATAGCGTCGCCCAGGCAAGGGCCATGACCGCGCCGGCAACGGCCAGCATGCTTACATAGGGTAGGGGGCGTCGGTTCCGCGCATAGAGCGCCAGTCCGCCATAGGCGATGGCGGGCAGGAGATAGCCCAACAGCAATAGATTGAACAACGGAATCCGGCCGGCGCTCTCGCCAGTGATAAACGGGTTTAATCCCAGCAGATGCAATGTCAGGATCAGGATGACCGAGAGGGTGCCGAGAGCCATGCTGCCATAGCGGAAGACAGGGCTCGCGGCGCTGAGGTCGAGGGCCATCAGCGTCGCGGAAGCACCGATCGCCAGCAGCGTGTAGATCGATTGTTCTCCGAGTGTTGGCACGGCGTCATTGAGGACACCGCCATTCATGGCATGGCGCACTAGGATGGCGATCGTCAGCAGCAAGAGGAAGGAGGCCAATGCCTGCAGCGCGTTGCGCAGCCGGACACTTGGAGAGTGACGGACCGTGAAAGCCGCCAACACGGCAAGTGCGGCAGGAATGCCGTAGCCCGCCAGCAGCATGTTGAAGACCGGTGTCGTGCCGAGCTCGGACGGATCGACGATGGTCGGCTGCCAGGCGATGCGCGCCATGGTGATGATCAACGCGGCGACCATGGTCCAGGGAAGGACCGGCCAGTCGCGCACGCGCGCCGCCGAAACATAAGCGATGCCGAGGACCGGCAGCAGTATGGTAGGCGCGGCGTCATGCGCAAACATGTGCAAGGCAAAGACCATGGCGCCGAAGGAGCCGGCGGCGAGTATGTTGGTCGGCAGGTTCAGCCCTTCGCCCGAGCGGCGATGTTGCCATTCTGCGAGCGCCATCAGGACTATGCCCAGCCCGATGCCATAGAGGCCGTGCAGCCAGTCGAACGTCCAGTTGCCGAAATTGATGAAGCTGATCGTCGCGATCGCCAGCGGCGTGGCGGCCATGATCAGGCTCCAGAGCGCGGCGAAGGGCTTCTCGCCCTCTGCGAACCGCCTCAGAAAGAAGGCGCCGACCAGCACGAAGATGGCTCCGAGACCGAGCGCTTCATAGAGCACCATGCTCTGCATCGTCACGATACCGTCGGCGCTGTTGGGCTCGACACCGGCAATCCAGTTGGTCAGAACGCCGGACACGCCAACGACGGCGACGACGGCTGACAGGATCGCCGCCCAGCCCGCATGAATGCGGCCAGCGCCGAAAGCCGCCACTGCCGCGACGATCGCCGCGAACATGAACATGGCATCGACGATGGGATATCCAGATTGGAGACTGTAGGTCAGCAGGTGGAGTGATACCGCAAGGGCGCCGATCGACGCCGTCAATGTCATGCCGAGCGGCGGTCGGGCAAGGAACGCGCCCCAGCCGCCGGTGCTCGCTAGCTGCATCGAATCGGCCGCCATCTCTGTCCCTATGCCATCTGCGGCCTTCGCGGCAGTGGCAGCCAGGTAGCGTCCCGGCCAGATGAAAATGGTGCCGCCGATCATGGCAAGCATGGAAAGCGTAACCGGCGTGAAGTCCACGACTTCGCTGTAGGCGACATAGAGCATCGGCCAAAGGCTGAGCAGCGCATTGGCAAAGGAGGGCGTAATCAGCCAACGCCGCAGCCGCGACGCGAGCAGGGTCGCAAGCCACGTCAGAACGAGATAGCCGAACAGGACCCATGGCTGCGGCGCCGTCGACGCGATCAGGGCGGGGGTGACCATGGAGGCGAGCAGACCGAGGCCGGCGAGCGCCTGTCCGTGCTGCAGCGACAGTGCAAGCGTTGCAAGCGAGATCAGGCCCAGAAGAACGAAGGCCGTCGCCGGCCCGATGAAGCCATAGATCCCATGCGCCGCATAGGTCGATCCGAACAACGCGACGACGCCGGCTGCCGTCAGCACGCCGGGGATCATCGCGTTCTGGAAGGCATTGCCGAGAACAGGCGCTGAGCGTCGGCGAATGATTTCGCCTGCCGCGACGAGGATCAAGCCGAAGATCGCCGCGAGCACAAGCCGGACGCCCGGGCTCAACAGGCCGCTCTCGATCGAATACTTGACCATGAAGATACCGCCAAGCGCGAGAGCGATGCCGCCGACCCACACGGCCCAGCGCGCGCCGATCGTGCTTTCCAGGCTCTCTCTCGGCTGCGGCGCTTCCCGCGCCGCGATATCCGGACCACCATCCGTGATCGTGTCGTCCGTGAGTGCATCGGGGATGTTGCGCGCGGCGATGGCAGGTTCTTCGATGCCGGCCGCGGTAGGCTCTTTGATTGCCGCTTCGGTCGGTGGCTCCTGGATGGCTGCTGCGGGTCCCGCGGCGGCGGCGATCGCCGGCTCCGTCATGCGGACTGATTCGCCTGCGTCCGCCATCAGCACCCTGCCAGCGAGCGCATTTTGCAACTCCTGGACGCGCGTTTCCAGCCGCTTTATCCGCAGATTGTATCCTCGCAGTATGAAAATACCGACGATCAGGATGACGAGCGGCAATAGTTCCATCATGTCCTCTCTAGGCAATCCGCCGCACAATATACCAATCGGCCAGAACGGTAAGACCAGACAGTCAAATTTGCTTATGATTCCAGTTGATTATGGCCATCGTCTCGATAAAGCCATGCGGAAGAAATATTAGACAATTACGATTTACTGCTTGAAAACTATGGTTAATACTCATTAACAATTTGTCTTTACGAGCCGAGCAAAGCAGCTTATCAAGGCTGCATAGTTCAACTCTGAATGTATTGCGTACAAACGATGTCGCATGAGGCGGCTCCTACCTCAGGAGGTTTGTATGTCCCATGTTTCTTCCATATCCAGCAGCTCCTATCCGTATCGCGGCACGCTTTCGCGTCTCGATGCCAATGGTGACGGCGTCCTCAGTCGTACGGAGCTCGAAGCCGGCGAGCGTCCAGGCATTCTCGAAGCCAATACTGATAGCTCCGCCAGCGCATTGGGTGGCCTCATCGCAAAGCTGATGCAACTGCCGAGCGCCGATGCGGCATCCACGGCCACGTCGCCGCAATCCAATATTGCGTCTGGCGTGGACCTTCTGTCGCCAATGGATGCCTACAACAACACCTATGGCCAGTACGACGTCAGCGGCATAGCCGCCTGATAGATGTCCGCTGCAGTGTTTTGGCGGCCAGCCGGATATGCCGGCGGGCCGCCTTATCTATTTGATGCAGCCGCATTTCCCCTCCTCGGAACACTCGTCTCCGCCAAGCGTTAGATACCGACACGCAAGGGAGAACTGTTCCATGAAACGGATGATGATCGCTGCAATTCTCACTCTCGCCGCGGCCTTGCCCGCCGCAGCGCAGAGCCAGGGAACGGCGACGGCCGATTTTGTCGGTCTCGATGGCAAGCAGGCGGGGCGGGCAACGCTGACCGAAGGCAAGGCGGGCGTGCTGATCGAGATGGAGGTGTCCGGCCTGCCGTCCAATCGCTGGGTGGCTTTCCACATTCATGAAAGCAGCCGCTGCGATCACACGCACGGATTCGAGTCCGCAGGCGGCCATTTCAATCCCACAAAGGCCGAGCATGGTTTCCTTGCCGCCAAGGGACCGCATGCGGGCGATATGCCCAACCAATATGTCGATCAGGACGGCAAGCTGCACGCCCAAGTGTTCAACGGCATGGTGTCATTGAACGGCAAGAATGGTATTCGCGGCCGGACGCTGATGATCCATGCCGACTCGGATGATTACCGCAGCCAGCCGGTTGGTGGTGCCGGCAAGCGCCTCGCATGTGCTGTCATTCAATAGATGAGACGGTCAGGGTGATTCGGACCCTTTATGCTGCCGGTGTGTAGCAAAGGTTGTCTTCGCCGCGCCAAGGCCCATTGGCGATATGATTCGGTAGCTGTCAATTGAGGTTAATGATCAATTAACACATATCTTTAATCACGCGACCAAATCGACCTATTCTATCCGCAGATGAATAAGTGTGCCGGGGGGTAACCGAACACGCCGATGGCGTTTGCTTTAGGAGATTTGGATGAGTGGAGTTTCTTCAGTTGGAAGCAGCATGACGGCTGCCTCGTACAGTCCCCTTGATAAGAACCAGGACGGCATTGTGGACGCCCAGGAATTGCAGGAGGCGGCACAATCCGGTCTCCTGTCGGCAAGCGTCCTCAGCGACGAGGATAACGGCAGCAGCGATCCGAGCGCGACTGATGTTTTCTCCGGCAATCTGGCATCCATGCTGCTGCAGATGCAGCAGACAGGCGCCAGCCAGTCGAGCACGGCTTCGTCCACTGGCGGCTCATCCCGCCAATCGCCCATGGACCAGCTGTTTGCCAGCCTCGACACCAATAAGGATGGCAAGGTTTCGGCGGACGAGTTCGTTGCCGGGCGACCGAAGGACATGAGCGAAAGCGACGCCCAGAACCTTTTCAAGAGCATTGATACGCAAGGCTCTGGCTCGCTGTCGAAGGATCAGTTCGCCGAAGGCCTCGATGTCCTCAAGCCCCTGGACGCTTCTGCCGCCGACATGCTGTCCCTGGAGCCAACGTCCAGCGGCAGCAGCGCAACGAGCTTAGCCACGACTGCCAAGAATAACGCGCTGGATAACTTCCTTGCCGAAATGCAATCGTCGATGAATCTCTATCAGAATACCTACGGCCAGTATGATCTTGACCAGACAGGCAGCGCTGCGGCCTGATCCATCGGGATGGATTGTTGCGATACGGACGGAGGCTGCGCAAGCGCAGTCTCCGTTCTTTCATAGAATGTCGCTGTGCGCAGCCAATGGCAGGATGAAAGGCGCGTTGCCATCGGCATCCGCGCCGCGTCCGATCTCCTTGACCGCCGCGACCAGTCGGCCCTTGCGCCCGAGCATGTCGTCACCGATTGCGATCAGCCGGGCATTTGGTGTCGCATAAGGGGAGGCCGAGCGCAGGCGGCGGACGAGCGCCAGATCGTCCTCTTCCGGAAGAACGGCAAGGGCCGCGATCAGCGCCGCTGCCGGCGAACGCGATACACCCATCCAGCAATGGATCAGCAAGGGCGCCGCGCGATCCCATTCCGCTGCAAAATCGATGATGGCGCGAACATGCGCCTCCTGCGGGGCGATGAGATCGCCGGTGCCGGCAAAGCTGATATCGTTCATGTTGAGCAGCAGATGACGTTCCGCCTTGATGACGGCCGGGCGGTGAAAGGCATGCTCCTTGGCCATCAGGCTGATCATTTCGCGCGCATGATGGCGAACGGCCATTTCGGCGATGCGTGCCAGCGGCGATACGACGATCGTCGTCACGCACCGATCCTCATCGACGTGCGCTCGGCCTCGATCGCCTCGAAGCGCCTTAGGAACAGCCGCTGCGCCTCGATTGCCGGCATGGGTTCGATCGGCAGCATCTCGCGGGTGATGTCGCGGGGTTGACCGAAGAACTTGCGCGCCTCCTCCGGCGTGAAGCCGGCAAGCAGTGTCGCCTCGAAATAGGCCGAGACCGTATCGGCCTTCTTGATCTTTTCCTTCAGCTGCGGCGCGCAATGCGGGGGCAGGGCAAAACGACGATAGATCGCCGCTTCGAGCCGTTTCTCCACCGCCTTGTAGTCGCCGCCGACCACCGACTTGAACGGCGAGATCATATCGCCGATGACATATTCCGGTGCGTCATGCAGCAGCGCCGCCAGCAATTCGTCCGGCGTCGCCGGGTTCAGATGACGAAAGATCGCTTCGACGACGAGGCTGTGCTGCGCTACTGAAAAGGCATGATCGCCATAGGTCTGGCCGTTCCAGCGCGCAACGCGGGCAAGCCCATGGGCGATATCGCTGATCTCGACGTCGAGCGGCGACGGATCGAGCAGGTCGAGCCTCCGTCCCGATAGCATGCGCTGCCAGGCGCGCGCAGTCTTGGCCGATGTCATGCCGAAGCCTCGTCGGCCTGGGAAGGGAAGGAGAGGCCGGACCAAGCAGGCAGCGATACCGAGACGTCGGTATCATCAGCCCGGATGGGTGTTCCTGCTGCCATGGCTTCGCCCGCGCGGTCGATGCGGACGATGGCAAGACCCTTGCTGCCTGCGGTCGAACCGAGCGTGCCCACAGGCTTGCTGCCGACGGTGAGTTCCGTGCCGGAGGCGGGCAGGTCGGCATTGCCGCTCACGATGACGACGCGCCTGCGCGCCGTGCCGCGATGCTGCATGCGGGAGACCACCTCCTGGCCGACATAGCAGCCCTTGCGGAAGCCCAGGCCGCCGTTGAGGTCCAGCAGCACATCGTGCGGAAACGCGTCCTGCAATGCGAAATCGCGGCCGGAAACGGCAACGCCGTTGGCGATGCGCAGCGCGTCATAAAGCGTCTCGGCATCGTCCCCATGTTGGCCTGATGTGCGCGTCAGCGTGATGCCTGCCTTGGCGAAGCGGCTATCCTTGGGGCCGTCCGTTGCCTTGTCCGCCCAGGCGACGGTAACGCCTTGAATATCTTCGACGCCGAAATCGACCTTGGCGCGCAGCCGGTACATGGTGAGCCGCTTCAGAAGGCCATCGCGCTGTGCCGTGTCTGTCTCGAGCAGAAAGCCGGAGCCATCTCGCCAGATCATGAAGTCGAACAGGATCTTGCCCTGCGGCGTCAGCAGCGCCCCGGGGCGCGCTTCGTCGGCGCCGAGCGAGACGAGATCGGTGGTGATGAGATTGTGCAGGAACGGTTCCGCCTCGGCGCCGGCGACGCGGATGAAGGAACGGTCTCTCAGGAATACGGCTGGCATGATGGATCCGCTGATTTGGGCTATGATCCAGAGGTAGGGCCTTCGACCGGGAACCGCAAGTTCTCCGACCGGATCATTCGCCCGACGTGAAAAATTTCCACTTGCCGTCCGGCGTGATGCCGACTCGATAGAAATTGTAGCCGCCAAATTCCAGCATATCGGCGTAGTCGCCCGCCGTGACGATGCGCATCAGGTCGACCTTTTCCGGGGTGGAGAGCGTCTTGATGTCTTTCTGCGCGAAGTAGGGCCAGACATAGATTTCGTCCGGCGTACCCTGGCCGACATGGGCAAAGCCGGTCGACATGATGTCGAGGAGGATGGACAGGATTTCGATGCCGTCCGGATCGCCCGAAAGGTCGTGCAGGGTCTTGATCGGATCCTCGCCGGGGTCGTCGGCGGTGACCTGGGTCTGCTTGAGACCGCCACCGATATTCATCAGCGGGCGCAGGCGCTCGAGATCGCCTGAGGCTGCCGCCTCCACGATCGCCTCACGGAGCTTTCGCACCGGCTCCGGCGCCTTGTTGATGTCGAAGAGGAACTCGACCGACTTGTTTGCGCTTGCTGCATCGCCATTGCCCTGGTCGGCTTGCTTGTTGACCAGCGGATCCGGCGTCGGGAGCGTAGTGGACGGCGCTTCCAGCGCTTGCTCGACAGGTTTCTGGTTCTTCTGCTGAGCGGAGGCGCCTGGAGCGTTCGGTTGGGAAGCTGGTGGATTGAGCTGCGAGAAGGCTAGTGCCGGCAACGGCAAGGCAACGGAACCGGCAATCATGGTTACGGCTGCAAACGAGGCAATGGAACGGCGACACTCATTGCCCGGAAACATATGCATGAACAATCTCTGGTTACTATTGCAGGGTACGGTTCGGAGAGAATTCCCCAGCGAGCATGCGTTCCCGAAGCGATTCGAGCAAGGCTTCCGCGCCCTGCTCACCCTGTATGCGGATAGTCTCGCGAATGGCATGCGCGATGGCGGCGTCGGCGATGATCTCGGGCTCGATACCATCAGCCATGCCGTCAGCCCAAGCCTCGTTCTGGTATTCCAGCGCTGCCTGCATTTTTTCATGGACGATCATGTCGTCGATTTCGTTCAGGCTGGTTTCCATTGATTCTTTCCTCGAGACGTTCATGTCCTTACCACTTGCTTAACAACTTTATCAGCCTTTTCCTAAAACGACACGGCTGGGTGCGAAAAGGGGTTAATAAATCGTTAATTTCCAAAGCGGGCGGTGATTTCTGTCGCCAGTGTTGCACCTTCGTTACGGTATCGCTCCTCGGCAACGAGGGCCTGCGGCGTGCAATTCGTGTAAACCGATGCAAAGGACCTATACCCACGGTTGAACGCGGCGGTCAATTTTTCCTTCCTTTTCGGCTCGCCCTTGGTTTCGGTGTCAAGCAGCTGCTGCATATCTCCCCGCCATCCGTCTTCCGATGCTGCGCAAAGATTGCGCAAATAATCGATCGAGCCGAGGATTTCGGCGAGCCGGGACAGTTGCTCATCATAGGGCGTGGGTCGTTCGGCGACTGCGGTGTCGGGCGTCTGTGCCTGTGGCGCGCTCGCGACAGGTTGCGCCGCGGTCGGAAGCGCGGCGGCGAGCACAAAGCAAATCAGAAGCGGTCGGCCAAGACGGTTGTGAATCATGTATTCAGTTGAGCGGACAAGCATGACGTGAACAAGGCATAGTGTGCGCTTTCCAACCCGTTATTGCCTCGCATCGTTAATATCGCGGCTGGGGCTGCCTACCAGTCGCCGCAATCCTTTCCACGCATTCGAGCACGCTGGCCGGAACCGGCAGGGTTCGGACCTCCTCCAGCGAATACCAGCCGATGGCTGCGGCATCGTCAGCGGCTTCCGCAATGGCTTCCCTGTCGGCATCGACGAGGAAGACCGACAGCAGGAAATGGCTCGTCAGCGTTCCGTCCGCCGCATGGGAGCGCAGATCATAGGTTTCGAACAGGCGAGGATTGCGTGCGCTTATGCCTGTCTCTTCCTTGAATTCGCGCAGGGCCGCTTCCGCCGGCGTTTCGCCGTCTTCGGCCCTGCCGCCCGGAAAAGCATACATGTCGGCAGATGGCGGGTTGCTGCGCAGGACAAGCAGGAATCGGCCGTCGCGTTCGAGGATGGCGGAGGAGGCGGGGCGGGGAAAGGACGTCATGGGATCGTTTCATATTCGTATGATGAGACGTCTACATCTCTACAGGAACCGAGCCTTGCTGTCCTCCGGGAAAGCCCTTTAACTCGCTGCCGACAGGGGCGGCGATTCGTATGCGCCGAATGTGCGGGCGACCATTGGAATGATCTACGGACTGTATGCTCTCGCGGCCTTGGCTGAAATTGCCGGCTGTTTCGCCTTCTGGGCATGGTTTCGGCTGGCAAAGCCAATCTGGTGGCTTGCGCCGGGTCTTGTGTCGTTGGCACTCTTTGCGTGGCTGCTGGCACTGGTGCCGAGCGAGGCCGCCGGGCGTACCTTCGCCGCCTATGGCGGCGTCTATATCGTTGCTTCCATCCTGTGGCTCTGGCTGGCGGAGGGGCGGCTGCCGGACCGCTGGGATATTTCCGGCGCAGCCATCTGTCTTGCCGGTGCGGCGATCATTCTCTTCGGTCCACGCGGCTGACCTTCTGCTTGACCCGGCGCTTTCCGGGTGCAAAACAAGCCCCATGTGCGGACGCTTTGCTTTGACATCGACGGCGGACTATGTGGGCGAGGCGCTGGGTGTCCTGCTGCGCGACGATTTTCCGGCGCGTTACAATATCGCCCCGACACAGCCGATCCTCGTCGTCATATCCGGTGAGAGGCAGCAGCCCGGCAGCAATCTGCCGGATCGCCGCGCCCTTTTGGTGCGCTGGGGCTTCATGCCCGGCTGGGTGAAGGACCCGAAGGAGTTTCCGCTTCTGATCAATGCGCGCGCCGAAACGGCAATCGGCAAGGCATCCTTCCGCGCCGCCATGCGCCACCGCCGCATCCTCGTTCCGGCGTCGGGCTTTTACGAATGGCATCGCCCGTCCAAGGAAAGCGGTGAGAAGTCGCAGGCCTATTGGATCCGGCCGCGCGCGGGCGGCGTCATCGCCTTTGCCGGGCTGATGGAAACCTGGTCGTCGGCCGACGGCTCGGAGGTGGATACTGGTGCCATTCTGACGACCGCGGCAAACAGCGCCATGCGCCCGATCCACGATCGCATGCCCGTGGTCATCAAGCCGGAGGATTTTGCCCGCTGGCTCGATTGCAAGACACAGGAGCCGCGAGATGTCCTCGATCTGATGACACCTGTTCAGGAGGATTTTTTCGAAGCTATTCCGGTTTCGGATCGGGTTAACAAGGTCGCCAACATGGGGCCGGACCTGCAGACGCCTGTAACGGTCGAGCCTGTGAAAAAGCTGCCGAAGAAAACGGATCCCGAGGATGGCCAGCTAAGCCTTCTCTGACGGCCGCCATTCGGCGACCGGTGTCGGGATATGTCGCCGAGCCATGGCTGTTTGGCCGCCGGCCGGCGATTGTCGACCTTAGGCGATTTTCTTCTTGAGAGGCTTGGACTTCAGCATCAGATGGGCCGCAAGAACGGCTTTCAGGCCGAGCGGCCGATAAAGCATGCTGGGATCGATCTTTGCCTGCGGTTGTGCCGCTTCGTCTTTCTTCTGCGTCATGATTAACTCCTCACCAATGCTCCCCGGAGCATTTTCCGATTCACTGTCGTGTATCGCTGTCTCGTCGTAAATCATGACAAATCGAAGGCGTTTTCCAATCAGCTTTTGTAAACAACGACCACATTTCGCGAGATTAGCATCGAATCTTCGTGTGAAATCCATCCTGATGAGATGCTAATATTCCGTTAAAAGGCCCGGCTGCGCGTACCCCCAATACCGCCCGGTGGCTGTTCTGGCTCTCTTGATTGCTAAGGGGAGCTTACAAACTTGCGGTTGCGCACGACGGCGTCACGGGAGCACCGGCCCCGGCGTGCCTCGCGTGCCGGCTAAATATGCCGGCCGATATCGTCGTTGGAATCGTCGACGTCGGGGTCGCCCGGTCCGTTGATGGTGTAGGTGCCGTATTTCTTCGCCCAGGAACGTGCACCGAGTGGCAGGGACAGCAGGTAGACGATGACGGTCACGACCATGACATGCCATGTATAGCTCATCAACAGCGCCACATAGACGACAAGGGCGAGCATGATCGGCAATACGAGGTCGCGCCGGATGCGGCTGCCTTCCGTCTTGCCGGACCAGACGGGCAGGCGGCTGACCAGCAGAAAGCCGATGAGCACGGTGTAGGCGGCACTCCAATAGGCGAAAGTCCTGTCCGGCGTCAGACCGAGGAAGCCGAGATAGACGGGCAGCAGCACCAGCATGGCGCCGGCAGGCGCGGGGACGCCGACGAAATATTCCGATTGCCAGGACGCCTTGTGTTCGCGCTCGGTCATGACGTTGAAGCGAGCGAGCCGCAAGGCGGCGGCGATGGCGTAGATCAAGGCGGCAATCCAGCCGAGCGAGTGGGCCTGATCGAGCAGAAAGACATAGACGACCAGCGCCGGCGCAACACCGAAGTTGACGATATCGGCCAGCGAATCCATCTGTGCGCCGAATTTTGAAGTGGCCTTCATCAGACGTGCCACACGTCCGTCCACGCCGTCGAGGAAGGCCGCAACCAGCACGGCGACCACGGCAAGCTCGTAGCGGTTTTCGAAAGCGAGGCGGATACCCGTCAGTCCCGCGCAGATCGCCAGCACGGTGATCATGTTCGGCACAATCAGCCGCAGGGGAATTTCCCGCAGGCGCGGCCCGCGCGCTTCGTCATTGGATCCATGCGGCTCGAAAGGCGGAAAAGGCGTCTTCATTTCGTTCGTTTCTCTGGGGCTCAGCTGCGACGGCTAACGGTCGGGCCCTTGGGCGAGCCGAATTCGGCAATCACGGTTTCGCCAGCGATCGCCCTTTGGCCGACGGCCACGCGCGGCGAAGCACCCTCGGGCAGGAAGACGTCGAGGCGTGAGCCGAAGCGGATCAGGCCGATGCGCTCGCCTGCGTCCAGCGGCTCGTTCGGGTTCACGAAACAAAGGATGCGGCGGGCGACGAGACCGGCGATCTGCACGACACCGATTTCGCCGTGTTTCGTTTCGATGACGAGGCCGTTTCGCTCGTTCTGCTCGCTGGCCTTGTCCAGTTCCGCATTGAGGAAGCTGCCCTGGCGATAGGCGATATTGGTGATGCGCCCGCGCATCGGCGAACGGTTCACGTGGCAGTCGAAGACGTTCATGAAGATCGAGACACGCAGCATCGGCTCGGTGCCAAGGTTGAGCTCAGCCGGCGGTGTGACCATCTGCACGCCGGAAACCTTGCCGTCGGCCGGCGATACGGCGAGGTCGTCGTCCTGGGGCGTCATGCGCTCGGGATCGCGGAAGAAATAGGCGCACCAGAGCGTCAGGACCAGGCCGATCCAGAAGAGCGGCTTGAAAATCCAGCCGAGCACCAGCGACGCGACGAAGAAACCTGCGACGAAGGGATAACCTTCCTTATGCACCGGAACGATGACGTTGCGCACGCTGTTCAACAAGCTCATCTACAGCCTACTCCGTTAAAGGCACCCTCGTGAAAACCGAACCCCGGTTGCGGAACGAGATGATGCCGGTCAAAAGATGAGAACAAGATAAGCGGTCTTGCTCTGATTACCAGTCGACGGTGACTACAGGCAAATGCCGTCATGAGCAATGCTCTCGCACGCTCGCCCCCAATGCAATCCCGCTCTCTTCTGCGGCCTCCACTACCTGGCGTTTTCCAGATCCGCCTTCGTATAGACTGGAAGGACAGAGAGTTCTGGAAGGCCTTGGATTGTCGGCGCGCCATCCCCACGCCAGATGGCGCAGACGACGGCAAGGATGTGTGCATGCTCGCCAAGCGCCAGGTGATAGGCGTCTTTCACTGCGCCGCCCGTCGTAATGACATCCTCGATGAAAGTGACGCGGCGACCCGAAACATTCTGTCCCTCGATTGCCCGGCATGTCCCATAGGTCTTCGCTTCCTTGCGAACAAACGCTGCGGGGAGGCCGATCTCGAGCGAGATTGCTGTTACAAGCGGAATGCCGCCCAGTTCCAGGCCCGCCAGAATCTCGGTTTCGGCCGGGATGAGCTCAGCCATGGCGCGGGCCAGCGGCTTTAGAAGAGAAGGTGTGCCTTCGAAGCGATACTTGTCGAAATACCGGTTGAGATCTGACCCGAACGGAGTGTGAATTCACCCTGCAGGCTTGCCACTTCGGCAATACACCGGGCGAGATCGCCTTTCGTGTAAGTTACCCCATCAGTCATCATCGAACCTCCCATATCGCAAAGCTTCTCGCGTATACGCGCGAAATCATCCGACCGTAAACCGCATAATTTTAGCAGTCGTGGCGGGAAGTGCTGGTGGCGGGAAGGGGCAAATATGCGCCAGGCTCGGTATGCGCAAAAGGCAAGCCGCCGGAGACGATCCGGCGGCTTGGGGATGCGATGCTGTCGTGAAGTAGGGATCAGAGGCCGAGAGCGGCGCGCAGTTCCGCCTTGGCGCCCTCGTATTCGCTCTTGTAGTCGTCATGAGCCATGATGGTTTCAGCGATGACGGTGCCGGCGATGCGGCCGGCTTCGATGTCGGATGCATAGTGAATGCCGCCGACGATGCGGTTATGGCCGTATTCCCAGGCGCGGGCCATGATGACAGGACGCTTCTCCGGCACCATGTTCGAGAGCACGATGCCCATCAGCGTGCCGACCGTGGTGTGGCCGGACGGATAGGAGCCGGACTTGGAGAGCGGTACGATCGGCTTTACGAGATCGCTGTAGAGATGCGGGCGCGGGCGCTTCCAGACATCCTTGGCCGGATCGACGACGGCGCCTTCCGTCTCGACGATGCGATCGAAGAATGCGGAGAATTTCGGCAGATTCTCCTTGGTGAACTTCGGATTGTCGATGACATCGGAGAAGCGCCAGACATTCTCTTCCGCATCGGCCACGGCGCGTGCCGCCATTTCCGGTGTGCGGGTAACCTGGATGGTCAGGATTTCGCCCAGCTCGGCCTTCATCTGCGCCGAATCATTGGCGGGCGGCGGCGGCAGCAGATTGAGGAGATTGATCTCCTTGGCATCCGTGAACGGCTTGGCATCCTCGGCGAAAACCGGCGAGGTAACGCCGACAACGAGCAGCAGTGTTAAAACTTTGGCAAAATTACGCATTTGGGGCTCCCTTGAAAGTGAGAACCGTACCTAGCAAGCTGTCGTCTCAACCTCGTGACAGCTGCCCTGTGTAATATTTCCGCGCGATATTGCCTGGGATGACCCCTCGGAGCAGCAGTATGCCGCGCCTCCGCTCAGCTTGCCGGCGCCAGCCGGTTGACCACGCCCAGATCGTCGTTCTCGCGCACCTGCTTCAGATGCTCCTCGGCCTGCGTTGCTTCGCGCTGGCGGTTCCACATGGAGGCGTAAAGGCCATTCTGCGCAAGCAGGTCCGCATGCGTGCCGCGCTCGGCGATCACGCCGCTTTTCAGCACGATGATCTCATCGGCACCGATCACGGTCGAAAGGCGATGGGCGATGACCAGCGTGGTGCGGTTCTTCGAAACGACATCGAGGGCCGCCTGGATCTCGCGCTCGGTCGTCGTGTCCAGCGCCGAGGTCGCCTCGTCGAGGATCAGAACCGGCGGCGCTTTTAGAACGGTGCGGGCAATCGCGACGCGCTGCTTCTCTCCCCCTGACAGTTTGAGGCCACGCTCTCCGACCTTCGTCTCGAAGCCGTCGGGCAGATGGCGGATGAAATCGCCGATTTGGGCGATCTCCGTCGCCGCCGCTACCTCCGCGTCGCTTGCGCCCGGCCGACCGTAGCGGATGTTGTAGGCGATGGTGTCGTTGAAAAGCACCGTGTCCTGCGGCACCATGCCGATCACTTTGCGCAGGCTCTTCTGCGTCACCGTGCGCAGGTCCTGGCCGTCGATGGTGATCGTGCCGCTCTGCACGTCGTAGAAGCGGTAGAGAAGGCGCGACAGGGTCGATTTTCCCGCACCCGACGGACCGACCACGGCGACTGTCTTGCCGGCGGGCACATCGAAGGAAATGCCCTTGAGGATCGGCCGGGCAGCATCGTATGCGAAATGCACATCCTTGAACGAGATGGCGCCGTTGCCGATGATCAGGTCCTTTGCGTCGTCAGCGTCTGTCACCTCGGGCTTGACCTCCAGCAGGTCGAACATTTCTTCGATATCAGTCAGGCCCTGGCGGATTTCGCGGTACACGAAACCGATGAAATTCAACGGCACGGAAAGCTGCAGCAGCATGGCATTGATGAAGACGAAGTCGCCGACGGTCTGGTGCCCGTTGAGAACGGACATGCCGGAGATGACCATCATGACCGTCGAGCCGAGGCCGAAGATCACGCCCTGGCCGAAGTTCAGCCAGCCGAGCGATGTCCAGACGCCCGTCGCGGCCTTTTCATACTTCGCCATCGACTGATCGAAACGCCTGGCCTCCATCTCCTCGTTGCCGAAATACTTGACGGTCTCGAAATTCAGAAGCGAATCGATCGCCTTCGTATTGGCGTCCGTGTCGCTGTCGTTCATCGTGCGGCGGATGGAAATGCGCCAGTCGCTCGCCTTGACGGTGAACCAGATGTAGAGCCAGACCGTGACCGCCGTCACGGCGAGATAGGAAAAGCCGTAGCCGCGCCAGAAGATGATGGCGGTCAGCAGGAATTCGATGAATGTCGGAAACGTATTGAGGATGGTGAAGCGGACGATGGTTTCGATGCCCTTGGTGCCGCGCTCGATGACGCGCGAAAGGCCGCCTGTCTTGCGCTCCAGATGGAAGCGTAGCGACAGTTCGTGTATGTGCACGAAGGTCCGGTAGGCGAGCTGGCGAACCGCATACTGGCCGACGCTTGCAAACAGCGCATCGCGAAGCTGGTTGAGGCCCAGCTGTATGAGACGTGTAGCGTTCGTGGCGACGATGAGTGCGATGGCGCCGACCATGAAGGCCGGCAGGATGCCCTGCATGTCGAGCTTGCCGTTCAAGGCGTCGACGGACCATTTGAAGAAATAGGGAACCAGCAGCAGGAAGAATTTCGAGACCAACAGGAAGACGGTCGCCCAGACGACACGCATCTTCAGGTCCATGCGTCCGGCCGGCCACATATAGGGCCAGAGATTGATGATCGTATTCAATGGATTGCTGGAATCCGCCGATATGGTTTTCTTGCGGTCTGCCATGTCCGTCTCCGGCGAATAATCGAGGCAGCCGGACGTTGACGACCACTGGGGCGGCCCGGCTAGGATTGCCTTCGCATGCAAAAGCGCGGCCGTCACGCGAAGGCGATGAGGGTTGCGCGACGCTTATACTATTTTTATGCCGCGTAAAAGCATCGGCCAGGCGTTGATCGCGCCTGGCCGATGCATGACCTTGTCGAGGGAGCTCCAGGCTACTGTTTTTACGCAATTCCGGACGGAAAACCGCTGCGCACGTTTCCTGGAATTGCTCTAGAGATGCTCGCCCGAAAGCCGCTTGCGATGAAGCTCTTCGGCGTTGGGAAGCGCGTCCTTCGGAAGGCCGAAGACCTGTCCGGGAAGGATTCGGTCCGGATTGTTGATCTTGTCCTCGTTGGCCAGATAGATCGTCGTGTAGCGCACGCCGGCGCCATAGATACGGCGTGATATTTGCCACAGTGTATCGCCGCGACGGATGATGACGGCGTTGGCATCCTGCGAGAGCGGAGCCTGCTCCAGTGTCTTCGGACCGCTCTCGTTCGACGAGACCTCCGTATTCGGCTGGGCCGGTGCCGTCTGTGCCGGCGCGGTGATGGCCGCGATCATGTGTTCGAGATTGGGTAGCCCATCGCCGACCGACTTCGGATCCTTCGGAAGAGCCTGCAATACGGCAAGCGCCTTGAGGGCGGCGGCCGAAGCGTCGGCAGCAGCCTTCTTCAGGTCCGCGCTGGCGCCAATGGCCGGCCGGAATTCCGAAAGCGACTTCAGCGCGATCTCCGTGCCGGAGCGTGCAGCGGCAAGCTGTTCCACATTCGGCTGCTTGCCGTCAGTAAACAGGCCCTTCAACAGTGCGAAAGCCTTGCCGGCACCTTCTCTGAGCTTGGCAAGCTCGCCCTCGTCGAGCGGCACCATCGCGGCGGCCACCGACTGCGTCTGGGCGCCGGTCGCAGCCGGCGTCTGCGCGGCAACGGTCACCTGATTGCCTTCGGGGCGGGTGAAATTGACGCTGGTGCGCACAACGACCTTGCCTGCGCTGTCGAGCACGTCGACGCGAATCTTGTGGTCGCCGACAGCGAGCGGCATCACGCCATCGACGACGAAATGCCCGTCGCCACCGGCCGCGATCTCTCCGATCAACTTGTCGTCGGCATAGGCGCGCACCTTGGCGTGGGGCTTCGTGGTGCCGGCAACGAAGATATGGTCGTTTTCGATTTCCACGGCGTTGACCAGGACATCCGGCTGCCCATCCGTCGTCGCAGGCGTGCCGGCAGCGGGGTTGGCGGATGCCACGGCGCTACCGTCCTGTTGCGGCTTGGCGTCGGATGCATTGCCCTGAGCATTGGCTGTCGGCGCATTCTGCTCGGCGGCAGTCACGCGGCCCTGCTTGGCCGAGGGAGCCGTGATGATACGGCTGGCAGTGCCCGGCTTCGACACCATGGCGAGAAGCTGTGTCGAATCATCCTTCGGGACGGAAACGGTGGCCACTTCCTCGGAGTTGACCGGCTTGCCGTCCTTGCCGGTCGCGCGCAGCACCAGCTCGTGATCGCCGGGTGGCAGCGGATTGTCGAGTACCGCGGCAAAGTCGCCGCTGGGGCCGACATTGGTGGTGGTCACGACCTTTTCGCCATCGACGATCTCCAGCTTGGCGTTCGGCTCGGCCGAGCCGGCGATGACGGTGGATCCATCGGGTTCTACGCGCAGCACGTCGAACGACGGGACCAGGGATTTCGTCGCTGCCTCGGTCGTTGGTGCAGCGCCGCCGGTCAGCGCCGCCAATGCCTTGTCGATTGCAGCGCTGGCCTCGGCCGCGTTGTCGGGAAGCGACTGGACAATGGCGAGCGCCTTGTTCGCGCCATCCTGTACCTTTGTGACGAGGCCGGTCGCCGTCTGATCCGTGCCGGCGGGAAGCGCAAAAGCGACGATCGACTGAAGCGCCGTGATCGCCTTCGTCTTCGCGGCTGCGAAAATATCCTGGCTCGGCGTCGTGCCATCCTTGAACAGCGCCTTGAGGTCGGCAAGCGACGCTGTCGCGGCACCCGTCAGATCGGTAAGCTTTTTGGCGAGATCGGCCGTGTTGGCGGCGTTCGACACCGCATTCTGTGTCGACTGAGCTGTCTCGGCAGCCTTTTGCGCACTATCCTCGATCGTATTCTTCACCGTGTTGCTGGCCTGATTGACCGCATCGCCTATCGGCTTCTTGTCCCCGTTGATGCGCGGCATCACGAAAAAGACCATCAGTATGGTCGCAATTATCAGCACCAACAGAGCCAGCCAACCGGCACGGTTCTTCATCATTATTTATCTCCAGGCGGCGAAGTCGTCGCAACTCCTGAAATTGCTAGCGATTTCGCCTGTTTTTACAAGCTTTCTAAGCCATTTTCGCATGTCCGGGCACAAGTTTTCCTTCGAAAAATCTTGACTGAGCATTTGCAGCATAGTTGTTTGCATCCATGACCGACGATTCTGCGCCAATTCGATCCATTTGCGTTTATTGCGGCTCAAGGCCGGGGCGCGATTCTTCCTACATGGCTGCCGGCCGCGAGCTGGGCAAAAGCATAGCCGAGAACGGCCTGCGCCTGATCTATGGCGGCGGAACGAAGGGCATCATGGGCGCTGTCGCAAGCGGTGTGCTCTCGCACGGCGGTCAGGTCACGGGCATCATTCCGGAATTTCTGGTCGACATGGAAGCGACGCGCCATTCGCTCGGCCAACTGGACGAACTCATCATAACGCCAGACATGCATGCGCGCAAACATGGCATGTTCGAGCGCGCCGACGCCTTCGTGGCGCTGCCTGGCGGTATCGGCACTTTGGAGGAGATCGTCGAGATCATGACCTGGGGCCAGCTCGGCCGTCATGAAAAGCCGATGGTTTTCGCCAATATCAATGGTTTCTGGGATCCGATGATGGAGCTCATCCGCCACATGACGGAGGAGGGCTTCGTTCACACCGCCCATCGTGTCCAGCCGCTGGTCATCGACAAGATCGCCGACATCATTCCGGCTATCCGCAAGCACGCCGCTGAAACGCAAGGCGACCGCGGCGGTGAAGAGGCGGTCATTTCCAAGCTCTGAAGGGCGCTGGTAACAGCCGCCAATTCCGTCAGCGCGTGCGGCTCCGCCTCAACATCGACCAGCTGTAAAGCGCCAGGCCGGCCCAGATCAGCGAGAAGGCGATCATTTGTGTCGTCCCGAAGGGTTCCTTGAACAGGAAGACGGCAATCAGGAAAACCATCGTCGGCACGATGTATTGCATGATTCCGACGGTGGACAACTTGAGGAGCTTCGCGCCGTTCGCAAAGATCATCAGCGGCAGGGCGGTGATCAGGCCGCATCCAAGCAGCAGCGCGGTATCGGTAAGGCCCGTTCGATAGAGATGGCCTTCGCCGCGCGCCTCCAGATAGACGATGTAGAGCGTCGCCGGGATGCAGAGAAGCAGCACTTCGAGGAAGAAGCCCTGATTGGCGCCAACCGGCAGCGTTTTGCGGAAGAAGCCGTAGAAACCCCAGGAGAAGGTCAGCGTTAACGCGACCCAGGGCAGGGTTCCCGCCTTGATGGTGAGGATGACGACGGCTGCCGCAGCCAGTCCGATCGCGACGATCTGCGCCGGCGCCATCTTTTCCTTCAGCAGCAGCGAGCCGAGCGCGATGCTGAACAGCGGGTTGATGAAGTAACCGAGCGCTGCATCGAGCGAATGACCGGCGCCGATCGCCCAGACATAGGTCCCCCAGTTGATGGTCACAAGCGTCGCGGTCAGCGACGCCATCGCGACCGTGCGCGGATTGCTGAGCGCCGCCTTGACGTCGCCCATGCGGCCGAGCGCCAATAGCACTGCGCCCGCGACGGGAATGGACCAGAGGATACGGTGAGCGATGACCTCCATCGCCGGGATGTGCCCGAGCGCCTTCATGTAGAGCGGCAGAACGCCCCACATGAGGTAGGCCGTCAGCACGAAGCCGAACCCGCGTGCACTGTCTTCGTTCTTGATCTCAGGGGCGACCGTATCGGTGGCCATGAATGTTTCCCGCCATATTCTGTTCTTTGAGACGGGATTACTCCAATGCGGGTGACGTGGCTAATTCATTTCCTTGACGGCATCGTCAAGGTTTTTGATAGGCGGCGGATCACTCCGCCGCGATTCTGCCCGCCATATGACGGTTCTTCATCAGCTTGTAGATGACGGAATCCATCAGCGCCTGGAACGAGGCGTCGATAATGTTTTCCGAAACGCCGACCGTCCACCAGCGCACGCCGTCGCTGTCGGTGGATTCGATCAGGACGCGGGTTACGGCCTCCGTGCCGCCATTGAGGATACGCACCTTGAAGTCGGCCAGTTCCAGATCATCGATCTCGTGCTGGTATTTGCCGAAATTCTTGCGCAGCGCCAGGTCGAGCGCGTTGACCGGGCCATCGCCTTCGGCGACCGACATGATGGTCTGGCCGTCGATGATAATCTTGACCACCGCTTCCGAGACGATCTTCACCTGGCCGTGGGAATCGAAGCGACGCTCGACCATCACGCGGAAGCCGTCGATCGCGAAGAATTCCGGAATGGTGCCGAGCGTGCGGCGCGCCAGCAGCTCGAAGCTGGCATCGGCGCCTTCGTAAGCGTAGCCCGTGGCTTCCCGTTCCTTGACGATCTGGATCAGCTGGTCGAGCTTGGGGTCGTCCTTGCCGACTTCGATGCCTCGCCGCTTCAGGGCATTGATGAAGTTCGACTTGCCGCCCTGGTCGGAAACCATGACCTTACGGAAATTGCCGACGCTTTCCGGCGGCACATGTTCGTAGGTTCGCGGATCCTTGAGCAGGGCCGAGGCATGGATGCCGGCCTTGGTGGCAAAGGCGGAAGCACCGACATAGGGAGCCTGGTGGTCCGGCGAGCGGTTCAGCAACTCATCGAAGGCGTGCGAAAGACTGGTGAGCCCGACGAGCCGCTCGGCATCGATCGTCGTTTCGAATCGCTCGCTATAGGCCCGCTTCAGCGCCAGCGTCGGGATCAATGTGATCAGATTGGCGTTGCCGCAGCGCTCGCCGATACCGTTCAGCGTGCCCTGGATCTGCCGCACGCCGGCCTCGACGGCGGTAAGCGAATTGGCAACCGCCTGACCGGTGTCGTTATGGGCATGGATACCAAGACAGTGCCCCGGAACGCCACAGGCGATGACGGCTTCGACGATGGCGCGGATTTCCGGCGGCTGCGAGCCGCCATTGGTGTCGCAGAGCACCACCCAGCGCGCACCCGCCTCATAGGCGGTCTTGGCGCAAGCGAGTGCATAGGTCGGATTGGCCTTGTAGCCATCGAAGAAGTGCTCGCAGTCAACAAGGGCTTCCTTGCCGGCGTTGACGGCAGCGTTGACGCTTTCGGCGATGCTTTCGAGATTTTCCTCGTTGGTACAGCCGAGCGCCACCTTGACGTGATAGTCCCAGCTCTTGGCCACGAAACAGATCGCGTCCGCCTTCGCCTGCAAGAGGCTGGCAAGGCCGGGATCGTTGGAGGCAGAAATGCCGGCGCGCTTGGTCATGCCGAAGGCGACGAAAGAGGCCGATTTCGTGCGCTTCTCGTCGAAGAAGGCCGTATCGGTCGGATTGGCGCCGGGATAGCCGCCCTCGACGTAGTCCAGGCCGAACTCGTCCAGCATGGTTGCAATGGCAATCTTATCCTCGACGGAGAAATCGATGCCGGGCGTCTGCTGGCCATCGCGGAGCGTCGTGTCGAAGAGATAGATTTTTTCGCGTGTCATACTGTTTCCTCCGGCGAGCCGGTTTGATGGTGGGTGCCCCTCATCCGTCCTCTTTCGGTTTAGCTTTGCCAAACCGTTCGAGTCCACCTTCTCCCCGTTTACACGGGGCGAAGGGGCTTCTGAGGTCGTTCCCTCTCCCCGCGTGCGGGGAGAGAGGCCTTACTCGGTATTACACTTTCCCGGCAAACTTATCCGTCGCACGGATCAACTGATCCAGGATACCCGGCTCGGAAGAGGCATGGCCCGCGCCCTCGATCAGATGAAACTCCGCCTTCGGCCAGGCCTTGTGCAGCGCCCAGGCATATCTCGCCGGGCAGGGCATGTCGTAACGGCCATGAACGATGACGCCGGGAATGTCCTTCAGTTTGTGCGCATCGCGCAGGAGCTGACCTTCTTCCAGCCAGCCGGCATTGACGAAGAAGTGGTTCTCGATGCGCGCGAATGCATGCGCATATTCCGCGTCCTCGAACTGCACGCTGACGGACGGTTCCGGCAGCAGCGTGATCGTTTCGCCTTCCCAGATCGACCATGCCTTGGCGGCCTCCAGGCGGGCTGCCTTATCGGGATGCGTCAGCAGGCGGTGGTAGGCCGCCATCATCTCATGGCGCTCGTCCGGCGGGACCGGCGCCACGAAGCGTTCCCACTTGTCCGGAAACATCTCCGAGACCCCGAACTGATAATACCAGTCGAGCTCGGCTTTCGTCAGGGTATAGATGCCGCGCACGACCAGTTCCGAAACACGCTCCGGATGCGTTTCGGAATAGGCGAGCGCCAGCGTCGAGCCCCAGGAACCGCCGAAAACAAGCCATTTCTCCACGCCGGCCATTTCGCGAAGCCGCTCGATATCATCAACCAGATGCCAGGTCGTGTTGGCTTCGAGGCCGGCATGCGGCGTCGACCGTCCGCAGCCTCGCTGGTCGAACAGGGTCACGTCGTAAAGAGCCGGATCGAACACGCGGCGATGGCTCGGCGAGATGCCGCCGCCCGGACCGCCATGCAGGAAGACCGCCGGCTTGGCGCCGGGCGTTCCCACACGCTCCCAGTAGATGACATGCCCATCGCCGACATCGAGATGGCCGGAGGCATAGGGTTCGATTTCCGGATAGAACGTCCGCAGGATCTCCGTCATATTTTCAGTCCCCCGGCCGGCCAGACGTCCGTATCGTGATCGGGATGCTGGAAGGAAATGATCCGCTCCTGCTGGGCATAGAAATCGGGATCCTGGAGTACGGGCTTTTCGAAGATGGTCTCTACCCAGGGCAGGCGCGAGGCATGGTTCACCTGGATCTGCGGCGCGAGATCATCGCGCTCGTCGAAGGCGCCGATGGCAATCTCCAGGCCACCAGGATGGCGATAGGTCATCGGCGTGCCGCAATTCCTGCAGAAGCCGCGATCGATGTTGACGGAAGATTGGAAATAGGTCGGCTCGCCACGCGTCCATTCAAGACCATCGTTCGGTGCCGTGACAAGGGCGGAGAAGAAGCTGCCGAACTGCTTCTGGCACATGCGGCAATGGCAGATCGACGGGCGACCGAGTTCTCCGCGAATGCGAAACCGCACCGCGCCGCATTGGCATCCTCCGCTTCTGGTGACTTCAGTCATGGCGCTTCTCCTGGGGCCAGGTTGAGGTATCGTGATCGGGATGTTGATGGTTGGATAGCCGGATCGACGAAGCGCGATCGGAGCCATCTTCATCCGGTTCCATCGGCAGCACATCCAGCGCATGGAACCAGGGCATCTTTGCCGCAAGGTTCGATTGCGCGACAGGCTGGACCGCCGTCGGCTCATCCAGCGAGCCAAGCGTGACATTGATGAAAGCCGTACCCGGAATATCATAGAACAAAGGCGTGCCGCAGGTGCCGCAAAAGCCACGGCGCACGAGATCGGACGAATGAAACCATGAAGGTTCGCCGCGCGTCAGCTCGAAGTCGGCGCGTTGGGCGCTGCCCAACGGGAGGGCGTAGTTGCCCGATGATTTCTGGCACATGCGGCAATGGCAGAGATGCGGATAGCCGAGCGCGCCGGCGGTGCGATAGCGAACCGCGCCGCATTGGCATCCACCGCTATATCCCGCAGTCATCGTCATTGACCGGTCTCCGCTGGCCATGCCGCCGTATCGTGGTCCGGGTGCTGGTACGACACAAGCTCCAGCACGAAGGGCGCCTGCTCTGCGTCTTCTTCCGTCCGATGGCCCGGCAGCAGATGCAGCCGGTCGACGAAATCGATCTTGGCTTCCGTTCCGTATTGCACGACGGGCGGCAGCTGCGAGGGATCGTCGAAGGCGCCCGCCGCCACCGCCACGCCATCCGGCGCCTCATAGGTCAGCGGTGTGCCGCAGTCCCCGCAGAAGCCGCGCTTGACGTAGTTGGAAGACTGGAACGTTTTCCGTTCCCCGCGTGTCCAAGTCAGCTCCGCGCCGCGCGTCGAGACCAGCGGCGCGTAATAGGCGCCGAAGGCTTTCTGACACATGCGGCAATGACAGATCGATGCATCCTTCAGTTCGCCCTGCACCCGGAAGCGAACCGCACCGCATTGGCATCCACCTGTGTAGGTTGCACTCACCGCTTGACCTCCCAAGTCGTGATGCGCTCGCCCGTTGCCGGATCCTTGCCATCCTTCAGCTGGATGCCCCTTGCCAGAAGGTCGTCACGGATCCTATCCGCTTCGGCGAAATTCTTCGCCTTCAGCAGTTCCAACCGCTGCCGCACCTTGGCATCGATCTCGGAAGCGACGGCTTCATCGACTTCCGCCTTCTTCGGTAGCAGGCCGAGAAGGGCGGCGCTCGCTGCAAAGACAGGCAGGAGGCTGGCATCGGCATTGGCGGCCTGGGCCAAAGCATGCAGCGCCTGAACGGCGGCGACGGTGTTGAGGTCGTCGGCAAGGGCGGCGAGAACCGTCGCATCAGGTGCCGTACCGCTGACATCCGCTGCCGGCCATTTGGCGATCAGCCGCTCGGCTTCCTCCAGACGCTTGACGGAGAAGTCGATCGGCTCTCGGTAATGCGTCATCAGCATGGCGAGCCTCAGCACTTCGCCCGGCCAGGTCCGGCCGCCGAGTTTTTCCGTCTGCAGCAGCTCATGGATGGTGACGAAGTTGCCTTCCGATTTCGACATCTTGCGGCCTTCGACCTGCAGGAAGCCGTTATGCATCCAGACGTTCGCCATCGTATGCGTGCCGTGCGCGCAACGCGACTGGGCAATTTCGTTCTCGTGATGCGGGAAGATCAGATCCAGCCCGCCGCCATGAATGTCGAAGACATCGCCAAGATAGCGCCCGCTCATGGCCGAGCACTCGATGTGCCAGCCCGGACGGCCACGGCCCCAGGGGCTTTCCCAGCCGGGCTCATTCGCGTCGGAGAGCTTCCACAGCACGAAATCGCCGGGGCTTTTCTTGTGTTCGTCGACAGCGACGCGGGCACCCGCCTGCTGCTCATCTAGATTGCGCTTCGAAAGTTGACCGTAATCGGCCATCGACTTGGTGTCGAACAGCACTTCGCCGGCCGCCTGATAGGCGTGGCCTCTTGCAATCAGCTTCTCGATGATATCGATCATCTGGGCGATGTTGTCAGTCGCCCGCGGCTGCACGGTCGGCTCCAGGCAGCCGAGCGCGGTCGTATCCTGAAAATACTGCGTCTCGGTCTTTTCCGTCACCAGGCGGATCGCCTCGTTGAGCGGCAGGCCGGGATGGTCGCGTAGCGCCCGTGCATTGATCTTGTCGTCGACATCGGTGATGTTGCGCACGTAGGTCACGTGGCTCTCGCCATAAACCTGCCGCAGCAGCCGGAACAGCACATCGAAGACGATGGCGGGGCGGGCATTGCCGATATGGGCGAAGTCATAGACCGTTGGGCCGCAGACATACATGCGGACGTTCTCGCGGTCGATCGGCTGGAAATCGACCTTTTCGCGTGTCAGCGTGTTGTAGAATTTCAGTTGCGGCGCGGCGCCCATTTCACTCTCCCAAAGGCATGGATCCGAAAAAAATCGTCACCGGCTGGCCGGAACGTTTGTCATCTTGGATTTTGGGAGACGAAAACGGCCAGACCAGCGAAGCGCTAGTGAATAATTTTCCGGCAGATAATGCAGATAACCGTTTTCATGGCGGGCTTTATCGCGCGCCGGATGAATTTGGTCAAGTGGGGAGGGAGCCTCTCCCGTACGGGGAGAAGTTCTTTTTTACTCCGGCATCCGGTAGTCGACGAGCTTGTTCTCGCGCACGACGAAGAGCTTGCCGGTTTCGATGACATCGGCTGCGGTAAGCGGCAGGATCGCCTTGGCGACGTCGCGGGGATGCGGCAGCGTATCCGGATCTTCGCCGGGCATGGCCTGGGCGCGCATGGCGGTGCGGGTTGCGCCCGGATCGACGCTGGTGATGCGCAGCGGCGTGCTCTGGGTTTCGCCGGCCCAGGTCCGTGCCAGTGCCTCGACAGCAGCCTTGGATGCGGAATAGGCGCCCCAGAACGGCCGGCAGCGATGGGCGGCGGCCGACGAGAGGATAACGGCGCGTCCCGCATCGGAGCGCATCAGCAGTGGTTCGACGGAGCGGATCAGCCGCCAGGTGGCTGTGACGTTGACGGTCATCACCTTCTCGAAGACTTTCGCCTCGATATGGCCGATCGGCGAGATCACGCCGAGCACCCCGGCATTGGCGACGAGGATATCGAGCTTGCCCCAGCGTTCGAAGATCGACCCGCCGAGCGCATCGATGGCGTTCATGTCGGCGAGGTCGAAAGGCACGAGCGTCGCAGACCCACCGGCGGCCTTGATGGCGTCGTCCAGCTCCTCAAGTCCGCCGACCGTGCGGGCGCAGGCGATCACATGCGCGCCGGCCTTGGCGAGTTCCAGTGCCGTAAAATAGCCGATACCGCGCGACGCGCCGGTAACGAGGGCGATCTTGTCCTTGAGGTTGACGCTCATGCTGTCTTGATCCGAATGCTATGGGGAGGAAAGGGGCAAAAAACGCCCCTTGTCAGCCGTTACCGGGGGTCAGCCGTTGCTGGCAAGCATGGAGAGCTTGCGCACGTTGCTTGTGCTTTCCCGGTCGAGCAGGCGCGTCGGATAGTCACCGGTGAAATAGTGATCGGTGAACTGCGGCTGCGCATTGTCGCGCGGCTCGCCGCCGACGGATCTGTAGAGTCCATCAATCGACAGGAATTCAAGGGAATCGGCGCCGATGAAATCGCACATGGCCTTCAGGCTGCTATACTGGTTGGCAAGCAGCTTTTCAGCGTCCGGCGTATCGATGCCGTAGAAGTCCGGATAAAAGATCATCGGGCTGGCGACGCGGATATGCACTTCGCGGGCGCCAGCCTCGCGGATCATCTGCACGATCTTGACCGAGGTCGTGCCGCGCACGATGGAATCATCCACGAGAATGACGCGCTTGCCCTCGATGATGGCGCGATTGGCGGAGTGCTTGAGCTTGACGCCGAAAGCGCGGATCTGCTGTGTCGGCTCGATGAAGGTGCGGCCGACATAGTGGTTGCGGATGATGCCGAGCTCGAAGGGGATGCCGCTTTCCTGCGCATAGCCGATAGCCGCCGGCGTGCCGCCATCCGGCACGGGGACGACGACATCGGCCTCGACGGGGGCTTCCCTGGCAAGGTTGATGCCCATGTTCCGGCGGGTGACATAGACGTTGCGACCGCCGACCACGGAATCGGGACGGGCGAAATAGACATATTCGAACAGGCAGAGCCGCTCGGGCTTGGAGACTTCCGGCTTGCGGGCATCGATGGTGATCGAGCCGTCCGGCTGGATCTCGCAGATGACGACTTCGCCGTTTTCGATGTCGCGGACGTATTTGGCGCCGATGATGTCGAGGGCACAGGTTTCCGAACAGAAGATCGGCTTGCCGTCGAGTTCGCCCATGACCAGCGGCCGGATGCCGATCGGGTCGCGCGCCGCGATCAATTTGGTGCGCGTCATGGCGAGCATCGAATAGCCGCCTTCCATCTGGCGGATCGCATCGATGAAGCGGTCGGAGGAGGAGGCCTGCTTGGAGCGGGCAATGAGATGGAGGACGACTTCGGTGTCTGACGTAGCCTGAAAGATCGCACCGTCGGCGATCAACTGCCGGCGCATGGTCAGGCCGTTGGTGAAATTGCCGTTGTGAGCGATCGCGATGCCGCCGACTTCCAGCTCGGCGAACAGCGGCTGCACGTTGCGAAGGATGGTTTCGCCCGTCGTCGAATAACGCACATGGCCCATCGAGCGGTCGCCGGGCAGGCGGGCAAGCGTGGCAGGATCGGTATAGTGATCGCCGACGAGACCCATCCGCCGCTCCGAATGAAAGCGCTGGCCGTCGAAGGAGACGATGCCGGCGGCTTCCTGGCCGCGATGTTGCAGGGCATGCAGGCCGAGCGCCGTCAGCGTTGCCGCGTCGGGGTGTCCCAGAATGCCGAATACGCCGCATTCCTCGTGCAGCGTGTCGCCGTCGATATCATTCTCGATGGAAAGGGAATGGTTCATGGCTGCGGGCCTTTGCTCTCAACGTGGGCGGATCGGGCGGCGTCACGACTGGATACTACAATAGCTGAAAATCCGGCCGGAAAATACATCGGGCCGGATCTTCCAGTTTCATGCCGCTCACATGGCGATTATCACGCGGCGGGTCAAGCCTGTAAACGCATTGTCAATTATTTGTCTGTGGCGCCGGTGCATCGTCGGGCGGCGCGGTATCGTTCGTCGCACCGTTGTCGCCGCCCTGCTGGGGCTGCGTCTGCTGTTGCTGATTGGGTGCGATCTTGTTGATGATCTCGGGCGGCAGCATCGCCTGGATGTTGTCAGGAAGTGCCGACTTCAGCTTCTCAACCATCGAATCGAGGAAGGGCTTCGACTTGGCGTTGTTGACCCAGTCCGGACGGGCGGCGGGTGCTACGAGCCAGTTCCAGAAGGCCACCACGACAACCATCAGCAGCAGGCCGCGAGCCGCCCCGAACAGGAAGCCGAGTGTCCGGTCGAGTGCGCCGATGCGGCTGTCGATGATGAAATCGGCGATCCGGATGGTGATGAAGGAAATGATGATCAGCGCCAGCAGGAAGATGACGCCGGCCGAAGCGATCGTCGCGATCTTGGTGTCGGCCTTGTATTGCAGCGCATAGGGAACGAGCAGGGGATAGAGATAGTAAGCGGCGACGGCCGAGCCACCCCAGCTGACGATCGAAAGAATTTCGCGGGAAAACCCGCGGACCATGGCCAGAACGGCGGAGAACAGAAGAACGCCGATAACAATACCGTCGAAAATCGTAATGGGCATGTATAATCCACTTCAAGACTTGCCACGCCATGTTGGCGGGCATCGGCCTCAGTATGAGCCTCTTCTACGTCAAGGACGGCTGAAGTAAGGCTCAGTCTTCATCTTCCGCACGCTTAAGCGCACCTTTCGATCCGGCTATGCGCGCCACCAGGTCCGGCAGGCTTTCAACCTCACTCCAGCGTCCGCCATTGACCTTCGGCAGGTCGGCGGAAGCGGCAGGCAGGAGGGCCGTAGAAAATCCCAGCTTCTCGGCTTCCTTGAGACGCTGGGCGGTGTGCGCAACCGGCCGGACGGCGCCCGACAGGCTGACTTCGCCGAAATAGACGCAATCTGCGGGAAGGGCAAGACCAGCCAGAGAGGAAACCAGTGCAGAGGCGACGGCAAGGTCGGCAGCCGGCTCAGAAATGCGGTAACCGCCGGCGACATTGAGATAAACATCGTGCTGGCCGAGCCGAACGCCGCAATGCGCCTCCAGCACCGCGAGAATCATCGACAGCCGCGCCGAATCCCAGCCGACCACGGCGCGCCGCGGTGTGCCGAGCGATGTTGCGGCGACCAGCGCCTGTACTTCGACCAGGATCGGCCGCGTGCCCTCCATGCCGGCAAAGACGGCGGCTCCCGGCGATTTCGAATTGCGTTCGCCAAGGAAAAGTTCGGACGGGTTCGCCACATCGCGCAGGCCCATGTCGGACATTTCGAAAACGCCGATCTCGTCGGTCGGGCCGAAGCGATTCTTGACTGTGCGCAGGATGCGATAGTGATGGCCGCGATCGCCCTCGAAATAGAGGACGGCATCGACCATGTGCTCGACGACGCGCGGACCGGCAATCTGGCCGTCCTTCGTGACATGGCCGACAAGCACCATGGCAGCACCCGTCTGCTTGGCGAAGCGGATCATCGCCTGCACGCCGGTGCGCACCTGCGTGACGGTGCCGGGAGCGGATTCGGCAAGCTCGCTCCACAGCGTCTGAATGGAATCGATAATGACGAGATCCGGCCGTTTGCCCTCGGCCAGCGTCGCCAGGATATCTTCGACGTTGGTCTCCGCCGCCAGCATCACGTCGGTATCGGCCGCTTGCAGCCGCTGCGCGCGAAGGCGAACCTGCGCCACGGCCTCTTCGCCCGAGACGTAGACGACCTTGTGCCCCTGGCGGGCGAGCGCCGCCGCGGCCTGCATCAGCAGCGTCGACTTGCCGATGCCGGGATCGCCGCCGACGAGGACGGCCGAGCCGCGCACGAAACCGCCGCCTGTGGCACGGTCGAGCTCTGAAATGCCCGTGAAGATGCGCGGTGCTTCCTCGATCTCGCCGGAAAGCGAGGTCAGCGTCACCGGGCGCCCTTTCCTGGGCGTCTTTGTCGGACCGCCGCCGATCCCGCCCATCGGATCTTCCTCGACGATGGTATTCCATGCGCCGCAGCTATCGCATTTGCCCGCCCAGCGATTGTGGATCGTGCCGCAGTTCTGGCAGATGAATTGTGTACGGCCCTTAGCCATCGGATGCTGGTCTCAAAGTTCAAATGCTCCGCTCTTCGAAGCGAATCGCGATCGGCTGACAGATAATGTCTTTCGCGGCCCATCAAAACTAATGATTTCCGTATCAACGCCGATCGTGTCAGCCTTTATGCTGGGTTTTTATGGATGATGACCGATGTTTGACTATTCGCTTGCGCACTGGATCGCTTTTCTGACCGCCGCGACGCTGCTCAACCTCTCGCCGGGGCCGGATATCGCCTTCATTCTCGGTCACACGATCAGAAGCGGCATGCGCTCCGGTTTCGCCGCTTTGTTCGGCATATGGAGCGGCGCGTGCCTGCATGTGCTGATGGCGGCAGCGGGACTGTCGGCGATCCTGGCCGCCTCGGCGCTCGCCTTCTCGACGATAAAGTGGATCGGGGCTGCCTATCTGATCTGGCTTGGCATACAGGCATTGCGCTCCAAGGGTGAAGCCGCATGGATCAAGGACGACGGCAAGACACTGTCCTCGGACCGCATCTACCGGCAGGGCATTCTGGTTTCGCTGCTCAACCCCAAGGTCGCGATCTTCTTTCTCGCCTTCCTGCCGCAGTTCGTCGTCGAGGGCGCCGGCCCGGTCTGGGCGCAGCTCCTGCTGCATGGCAGCCTGATCATCGTCGTGGCTGCGTTCATCGAGCCGCCGCTCATCCTTCTCGGCGGTCGGCTCACTGAGGCGCTGCGGCGCAATCGCAGCGTCGGGCTGTGGCTCGATCGTGGATTGGGCGCGCTGTTCGTCGCTCTTGGCGTGCGCCTGGCGATTAGCGCGCGTTAGAGCATTTCCAGGAAAGTGCGCAGCGGTTTTCCGTCCGTAATGCGAGAAACAAGAAGATAGGGCTATGCCTCGGTCTCTTCCGAGATATAGCGCCGCTCGTGCCGCAGCCCCATGCTCGTCAGCATCTCGTAGCCGATCGTGCCGGCGGCTCTGGCCGCATCATCAACCGGGATATTGCTGCCGAATAGCTCGATATAGTCGCCAGCGCGAACCAGATGGTCCGGCAGGTCGGTCACGTCGAAGATGGTGAGGTCCATGGTGATGCGGCCGGCAACGGGCACCTTGTGCCCGGCAATGAAGCCCTGGCCGCCGGCAACGCCCGCCTGGCGCAGCGGCACACCGGCGCTTGACTGGCTGCGCATGTAACCATCGGCATAGCCGGCCGAGACGATCGCCAGCCGGCTATCGCGCGTCAGCTGAAGCGCGCGGCCGTAGCTCACCGTTTCGCCGGCCCTGACGGAGCGTGTCTGGATGATCCGGGCTTCTGCCGTCGCCACCGGCCGCATCGGATTGGCCATGCCGGGAACGGCCTCGGCGCCATAAGTGGCGATACCGGGGCGGGTAAGATCGAAATGATACTCCGGCCCGAGAAATATGCCGGCCGAATTGGCAAGGCTCGCCTCTATCCCCTCGAAGGCCGCGCTGACCTTGCGGAAGGCGTCCAGCTGCTGCCGGTTCATCGCATTCGACGGATCGTCGCCACAGGCAAGATGGCTCATGACAAGCACCGGCGAGAAGCTCGCAGGCCGCGAGACGTCGTCGGCGAGTGCCAGTGCATCCTCCATCGGTAGGCCGAGCCGGTTGAAGCCGGTGTCGACCTGCAGCGCGCAAGGATAGTCGCCATAGTCCGAAAGCACCGACATCCAGAAGGTCAGTTGCTCCTCCGACGCGATGATGGGTACGAGATCGTTCTCGAAGAATATCCGCTCCATCCCCGGCCAGATGCCGCAAAGCACGAAGATGCGCGCCTCGGGCGCGTAGAGTCGGAGCGTTGCGCCTTCATCAGCGGTCGCGACGAAGAAATCACGGGCGCCGGCCGAATAGAGGGTTTCGCCGATATCCTCGATCCCGAGCCCATAGGCATCCGCCTTGACGACGGCAGCGGTGCGGGCGCTGCCCGAGCGGCGGGCCATCTCGCGCCAGTTTTCGACAAGCGCGCCGAGATCCACCGTCAGCCGCAGGCCGGCGGAAGCGAAAGCGTCATAGTCATCGAAATTGTCTGTCATGGAGCCGCCTTAACGAAAAAAATGGCCGGAGATGATTTGGCTCCGGCCAGGATAGTGATCATCGATGAAAAGAAAAAGTGCTGCGGCACATATACGTGCCGCCTACCGCCTTTGTCAGTGCTCTTCATATTGAAGGAAGGAGGAATCGGCGAGATCGGCGAAGCGCGTGAATTCCGACTGGAAGGCGAGCTTCACCGTGCCTGTGGGGCCGTGACGCTGCTTGGCGATGATGACGTCGGCCGTCCCCTTCACGCGGTCGAACAGGGCTTCCCATTCGGCATATTTCGGATCGGCCGGATCGCGGGGCTCCTGGTTCTTCACGTAATATTCCTCGCGGAAGACGAAGAGCACCACGTCGGCGTCCTGCTCGATCGAGCCGGATTCGCGAAGGTCCGAAAGCTGCGGCCGCTTATCGTCACGGCTTTCGACGGCACGCGAGAGCTGGGATAGCGCGATGATCGGAACGTTGAGTTCCTTGCCTAGCGCCTTCAGGCCCGTGGTGATTTCGGTGATTTCCTGGACGCGGTTTTCCCCCGACTTCTTGGAGCCGGTCATGAGCTGGATGTAGTCGACGACCAGTACGTCGAGGCCGCGCTGGCGCTTCAGCCGGCGGGCGCGAGCGGCAAGCTGGGCGATGGAGATACCGCCGGTCTGATCGATGAAGAGCGGCACCTTCTGCATCATCATCGAGCATGCCACGAGCTTCTCGAAATCCGCATCATTGATATCGCCGCGGCGGATCTTCGACGAGGAGACTTCCGTCTGCTCGGAAATGATACGGGTGGCGAGCTGTTCCGACGACATTTCCAGCGAATAGAAGCCGACGACACCGCCATTCTTCGCCTTGGTGGAGCCGTCCGGTTGCACCTCGCCTTCGAAGGAGGCGGCGATATTGTAGGCGATATTGGTGGCGAGCGACGTCTTGCCCATACCGGGACGGCCGGCGAGGATGATCAAGTCGGACCGCTGCAGGCCGCCCATCTTGCTGTCGAGTGAGTGAATGCCCGTGGAAATGCCGGACAGGCCGCCGTCGCGCTCCTTGGCCACGGCCGCCATGTCGATTGCCAGCGCCACGGCGTCGTTGAAGGCCTGGAAGCCGCCGTCGTAGCGACCGTTTTCGGCGAGCTCGAACAACCGGCGCTCGGTATCCTCGATCTGCGTCTGCGGCGGCATGTCCAGCGGCGCGTCGTAGGCGATGTTGACCATGTCCTCGCCGATGGTGATCAACGCCCGGCGCAGCGCCAGGTCGTAGATGGCACGGCCGTAATCCTCGGCATTGATGATCGACACGGCTTCGACGGCGAGGCGCGCGAGATATTGCGCGACCGTCATGTCGCCTACCTTCTCCTCCGCGGGCACGAAGCTCTTGATGGTCACCGGGTTGGCGGTCTTGCCCATGCGAATGATGTCGCCGGCGACTTCGAAGATCTTCCGGTGCAGCGGCTCGTAGAGGTGGATGGGCTTCAGAAAATCCGAGACGCGATAATAGGCATCGTTGTTGACGAGGATGGCGCCGAGAAGAGCCTGCTCCGCCTCGATATTGTTAGGGGCTTCGCGATAGTGCTGTTCGGCGGGAGCAATGGCGGCGAGCTTGCGCGCAGCTTCGTTCATTTTCCATCTCTTCGTACTTTGGAGTATCGAATGGTTTGCGATGAAGCGTTGTCATGGTCAACCGTGCAAATACGTCGCTTTGGTGAACGAGGGCAAATCAGGCCCCGCTATCAACATTGTTCCACTCGTCCACAGGGACAAGTTTCGGCCGTATAAAAAATCCCTTGTCGCCACTTTGCAACGCAAGGCCCGACACACGAATCACTTATGCAAGTTATCCATAGGTGATTTTAACCGGGTATTTCGCCAGGCGCATCAACTTGTGCGGCTATGATGCTTGAAAAGATAAGAAAATCCGGTTATTGCCTGAATAGGGTAGGCTGCTAATAATATAAAGTTGCAATAAATGTCCGGTGCGCCATCAAGACGTGAGCTTTTCGATGAAGTTTCCTCTTTCAATCGTAAGTTGAGAGCGGCATTCGATGCGCTGGTGCGTGAACATGGAATGACGCTCGCTCGGGCAAGGGTTTTCCATAGGCTCTCGCGTCGTGACGGGATCAATCAGCGGGAGCTCGCCGACGAACTTGAGCTCGAGACGCCAACGCTCGTGCGCATCCTCGATGCCATGGAGGGACAAGGTTTCATCGAGCGCCGCGCCGTACCATCAGATCGTCGCGCCAAGCAGATATTCATGACGGAATCCGGAAAAGTCGTCGCTGCCGAGGTCGAGGCTCTTGCCACCGGTGTGCGCGCGGATATTTTGGAAGGGATTTCGGACGAGGATATCGGCATGGCGCTTAAAGTTATCCGCGCCATGACGGCCAATCTTCAGAATGTGGGCAAGTCATGAGGTAATGTATGAGCGGCGAGCCAGGCCCGGTCCCCAAAGTGGAAGCCAACGCCGTCCCTGCCGCTCCACCGCCCATGCCGGGCTGGAAAGTGCCGCTCTATATAGCGGCATCCGTCATGTTCTTCCTGACGCAGGGCCTAGGCCTCAACCTCGCCTTCGCCAATCTGACCCAGATCCAGGGAACCATCGCCGCCACGACCACAGAATCGGCATGGCTTTCGGCCGCCTACATGGCGCCGAACGTCAGTCTCGCCATCGCGCTGGTGAAGATCCGGCTGCAATACGGGGTCCGTAATTTCGCCGAGGTCAGCATTCTCGGTTTCATCGTTGCTTCGCTGCTCAATCTCTTCGTTTCCGATCTGCATTCGGCGATTGTCGTCCGTTTCTTGAGCGGCATCGCCGGCGCGCCACTGTCGACGCTCGGCTTCCTCTACATGCTGGAAGCGTTCGAGCCGGCCAAGAAGATGACCGTTGGCGTCAGTCTGGCGATGACGAACACGCTGCTGGCGGCGCCGATCACTCGCCTCGTGTCGCCCTCGCTTCTCGACTATGGCGAATGGCGTGGCCTCTATACTCTCGAAATGGCTCTGGCGCTGCTTGTCATGCCGATCATCTATCTGCTGCCGCTGACGCCGCCGCCGCGCGTCAAGGTCATCGTTCTCGGCGATATTTTCAGCTACCTGCTGGTTGCCATCGGTTTCGGCTGTCTGGCGGTGGTTCTGTCGGTCGGTCGCCTCTACTGGTGGCTGGAGGTGCCTTGGCTCGGTATCGTGCTGGCGATCGGCATTGCTTCGCTGACCGCTGCTGTCGTCGTCGATCTAAGAAGATCGACACCGCTCATCGATGTTCGCTGGCTGTTGCGGCCGGAGATGCTGCACCTGACCGGCATCCTGCTGGTATTTCGCCTGATTGCCGCCGAGCAGACTTCGGTCGTCGTGACATTCTATCAGAATGCTGTCGGGCTGCTCTACGACCAGCTCTCCATGCTGTACTGGATCATCCTGGCATTTTCGGTCATCGGCGGGCTCATCTGCGCTGTCTTGATGACCTATGGGTTAAGCTGGCAGATCCAGTTCGTCGCGCTTGCTCTGATGGGGGTCGGTTCCCTCATCGATTCGCAGGTGACCAACCTGACGCGGCCGGAACAAATGTATCTCAGTCAGGCGATGGTGGCCGCCGGCGCAGCACTTTTCCTGCCGCCATCCATGTCGGTGGGCTTCAAGGCGGCTCTGTCGAAGGGGCCCGCCTATCTGGTGACCTTCTTCGTCATTTTCACCTTCACGCAAAGCGTCGGCGGTCTGATCGGTTCGGCGTTCTACGGCACGCTGATCATCATTCGCGAGAAATTTCATTCCGCGGTGTTGACCGAGCGCGTGCTGCTGACCGATCCGCATGTGGCCGAACGCGTCAGCCAGCTTTCATCATCTTACGGCAAGGTGATCGGCGACAGTGCGATCCTCAAGGGAGAGGGGCTGGCGCTGCTCGGCGCGCAGGTGAGCCGTGAGGCCAACATGCTCGCCTATGGTGATGCTTTTCTTGTTGCGGCAGTGATCGCCTTTGTCTCGCTTGCCGGACTTTCGCTGCATGTATTCTTCCGCTTCGTCAAAACTCGGCTCGCTGAAGATCGGCCGCAGACCATGGCATCCAACCCTTGAGGATATGAAATAGCTCCATGTCGAGGCTCGTTCGCTCTCCAATCGAAGTCATTGCGGTTCTTGCCGGCATCGGCGGCGTTATGCTGGTGCTTTATGCCTGGCACCTGCCACCGTTCAGAAGCTCGGTCGAAACCACCGACGACGCCTATGTCAAGGGCTATGTCACGACCATCAGCCCGCAGGTCAGCGGCTATATCACCGACGTGCCGATCAAGGACTACAAGCTCGTCAAGCAGGGCGACGTTCTGACCAAGATCGATGACCGTATCTATCGGCAGAAGGTGGCGAAGGCGCACGCGACGCTTGACGGGCAGAAGGCGGCGCTCGCCAATTCGCAACAGCAGGAGCAGGCCGCCAAGGCCGGCATCGTCTCCAGCCAGGCGCAGATCGACAGCGCCAACGCCGCGCTGAAGCGCGCCCAGCTCGCCTGGGAGCGCGTGACGACGCTGGTGGCCAAGGGCGTGTCCACGACAAGCGATTCCGAGCAGGCGCAGGCGACGCTGCAGCAGGCGCAAGCAGCCGTCAACCAGGCGAAGGCGGCCCTTGACGTATCGCAACAGAACCTGACGACGATCATCGTCAACCGCGCCTCGCTGGAGGCCGGTGTCAGCGGCGCGGAAGCCGCCGTGCAGCTCGCCGATATCGATCTTCAGAATGCGACCATTGTTGCGCCGCAGGACGGCCGCGTCGGCGAGATCGGCGTGCGCCTCGGCCAATATGTGACGGCCGGAACGCAGCTCATGGGCCTGGTGCCGAAGGATATCTGGGTGATCGCCAATTTCAAGGAGACCCAGCTCGACGGCATGAAGCTCGATCAGCCCGTCACGATTTCCGTCGACGCGCTCGGACACCGCGAGATCAAGGGCCATATCCAGCGCTTCTCGCCGGCGGCTGGGTCTGAATTCGCCGTCATCAAGCCGGACAATGCCACCGGCAATTTCACCAAGGTCGCCCAGCGCATCGGCGTCAGAGTCAAGATCGATCAGGGGCAACCCTTGGCGGACCAACTGGCGCCTGGGATGTCCGTGGTCGTTTCGGTCGATAAGAACTCCCAGCCGGAGGTGGGCATCAACGACGACTAGAATGCTTCCGCATTTCCGCGAATCTCCCGTCATCTCATATCAGCAATGGTGTGATTGAAGAGGCTTGGTAGGCGGGATCTGCCGATTCGGCAGTTCCTCATGCCTTCGAGAATTGAAGGAGAACAAGTTCGTGGTTTCGCCTATGCCTTCCTATGCCGATCACATCGCCGATCCAGATCGATCCTGCGCGATCGTCGTCCATCGCGGCGTGTGGCGCGCCGCGCCAGAGAACAGCCTCCTGGCGATCGAAAGAGCCATATCGGCTGGCTACGAGGTGGTTGAAATCGACGTCCGGCGCAGCAGCGACGGCGAGCTCTTCCTGTTGCACGACGACACGCTCGAGCGAATGGCGGGTCTTAACCGCGAGCCGGAGACGCTGACGCTGCAGCAATTGTCGAGCCTGAAATTGCGCAATCGCGATGGCGGCGCGACGAATGAGTTCACTGGCGAAAGACTACCGAGCCTGAAGGAAGTCTTTGACCTGACGCGGGATCGCATTTTCATTCATCTTGACGTCAAGCACCGGGAGATGATCCCCGACGTCATCGCCTGCGCCCGATCGATGGGCGTTGACCAGCAGGTCGACTTCTGGGGAGACTTGAGGAACCATCAGGATCTTTCATGGATCCGCGAAAAGGTGGAACCACATGGCGTTCCCTTCATGGCCAAAACGCGGCTGAACGCAGCGGATGCGGCTTCCCAGCTCGACCTTCTCTTCAAGCTGAACCCGTTCCTGTGCGAAATCTATTTTGACCGGCTGGAGCAGGTCGTCGGGCAAGCGGCGCTTTTTCAGGAGCGCGGCATCGCTCTCTGGGTCAACACGCTCGATTCGGTCTCATGCGCCGGTTTTACCGATACCGCCGCGCTCAAGGATCCGGACGCTATATGGGGACGCCTGATCGATGCCGGCGTCTCCGCCATTCAAACCGATGAGCCGGAGGCCCTGAGAGCCTATATCGGCGCCAGGGCATGAACCCACACCAACGCAAAAAGAAAGCCCGGATCGTCCGATCCGGGCTTTCGCACATCCAGCAATGGACTGGAAATTATGCGTCGTCTTCTTCGGCATTGCCGTCGGCTTCCGGATCGAAGAAGTCTTCCGGACGCAGGGCGTCTTCGTCAACGCCGTAGATGGCGTCGGCGGAGGTGAGGGTCTCGCCCTTGGACTGGCGCTCGGCCTCTTCAGCGGAACGGGCAACGTTGAGCTCGATCTTGATTTCGACTTCTGCGTGAAGCCCGATCGCAACATCGTGCAGGCCGATGGCCTTGATCGGCGTGTTCATGTGAACCTGGCTACGGCCGATGTTGAAGCCTTCGGCGGCGAGGATTTCGACGACGTCACGGGCGGCGACCGAACCGTAGAGCTGGCCGGTTTCGCCAGCCGAGCGAACGACGATGAAGGACTTGCCGCCGAGAACGTCTGCGACCTTCTGTGCTTCGCTCTTGCGCTCCAGGTTACGGGCTTCGAGCGTGGCGCGCTCGGCTTCGAAGCGGGCCTTGTTGGCGGCATTGGCGCGGAGCGCCTTGCCGAGCGGCAGCAGGTAGTTACGGGCAAAGCCGTCGCGAACCTTGACGGTTTCGCCCATCTGGCCGAGCTTGGAGATACGCTCGAGAAGAATGACTTGCATTTTCTTGTTCCTTTCGATGTCAGATTTTCGTGTCTGTTGGTTTGGATGTGTCGGCATTCTTGTTCGGAGTGAGCGATATCGCCTTGCGGGTATCGTAGAGGCCGAGAACAAGGATGATGAGGAGCGGCAGCGTCAGCAGGAAAGATGCCAGATAGCAGAGGACAAGCACGGGTATGCGCCAGTCCTTGCCGCGCGTCCGGTAATGCAGCGACGCAAAGCCGGAAGTGATGAAGCCCGCGCCGAAGGCGCCGAGGACGGCGGCGGCAATCAGGCCAACCACGCCGCCGAGGAACATGGCGACGATCGCCACGAGAAAGACGAAGATCGCGTTGCGGTTCATGCGCAGTGATGAGGGGATATCCTCCCTCGGGCGCAGATTATGCCTCGAGGCTGCAACGATGCGGATCGCCACATAATAGGCGGCCAGCAGCATCATGACCCAGATCATGCCCCAGACGACTGGGATCATGTAGAGCATCAGCGACTTCATCTTCGCGATCGCAATCGGATCGAGCTGAAGGTCGGGGGATTGCTGGTTCACCGCGCTGACGTAGGCGTCCACCACCTGGCCGACCAGATCGGCGTTGTAGCCCATGATCGCGCCGGCGATGATGACAGTTACCGCCGTGAGGCCGCAGAGATGCAGCATGATGTCGGAGAGCGGATACCAGGCCATCAGGTGGTCCGGGCCCCCGAGCTCGGAAGCGGGACGCGCCAGATTGGCGAGATGGCTGAGCCAGGCAGGTATCAGCGTCAGTACAAGTGTAAATACTCCGAAATACATCGACTGCCAGACGGCGCCGATGACACTTGCCACCACGACAGCGACGACAACGGCCACGTTGCCCCAGCCGAGGCCGACGAGCAGGATAGGGAGGGCGGAAAGCGCGCCGAACAGAATAAACAGCAATGGCTGAGTAGTCGCGCCATACACGAGTAGGGCGGCGGTCAGACCGGCAAGCGCGCCGATACCAAGCTCTTTTGCACTCAACTGTTTCACGTCGCTGTCCTGCTTCGTATCGAGCAGTTAGAGGATGCTTCCGAACCTCGGTTCTGAAAGCCGTCCCCAACATGGGGTTTCAAGGTCCCGATCCGCGCCCACCGCGAAAAGGGGAAGGGAAGGCATGACTGCCTTCCCTCAAATCATATCAGCGTCGGCGCTTATTAGGCGAGGACGTAGGGCAGCAGGCCGAGGAAACGGGCGCGCTTGATCGCCTGGGCGAGTTCGCGCTGCTTCTTCTGGGAAACGGCCGTGATGCGGGAAGGAACGATCTTGCCGCGCTCGGAAATATAGCGCTGCAGGAGGCGGACGTCCTTGTAGTCGATGCGCGGCGCATTGGCGCCCGAGAACGGGCAGGTCTTGCGGCGGCGATGGAACGGACGGCGGACCGGTGCGGAGGAAACTTCAGACATTGTTCAAAATCTCCTTATACGCGGTCTTCGCGCGGACGGCGCGGACGGTCGTCGCGGTCACCACGATCCGGGCGCGGACCACGGTCACGGTCGCCGAAGCTACGCTCCGGACGGTCGCCATCGCGGCGCGGACGGTCGTCACGGTCGCGCTTCTGCATCATGGCCGACGGGCCTTCTTCATGCTTTTCAACAGCGATCGTCATGTAACGCAGGACGTCTTCGCTGATGCGCATCTGGCGTTCCATTTCCTGGACCGCAGCGGCCGGCGCATCGATGTCCATCAGGGCGTAATGAGCCTTGCGGTTCTTCTTGATGCGATAGGTGAGGGACTTGAGGCCCCAGTTTTCGATACGCCCGACTTTACCGCCGTTAGCTTCGATGACACCCTTGTACTGTTCTACGAGGGCGTCGACCTGCTGAGTGGAGATATCCTGTCGAGCAAGGAATACATGTTCATAAAGAGCCATGGATAGCTTTGCCTTTCTTGCGTTGATCTGAACCCGGGCTCTAGCGGCTAAGCCTCAACGACTGCTCCTGAGAGGGATAACCCCAAGCAAGAAAAGCGTTTCCGAGACGGTCGAGAGCGGAGACACGGGAGGCTGGAACGCTTCCGTTCCGACGATTTTCCCAAAAGAAAACCGGCCCTCCGTTCAGCCACCAGCCAGAAGACCGGGTTGCGAACAGGGCGGCTTATACGGATTTTTGCGGGAAAGGCAATAGGAGGGGCGAAATTGGGTTGTTTTGTGCAAAGGCAGCAGCCATCAGGTCAATTCGCATGCCGGTGTCCCGTCGCATTGCATGCAGCCCGCTCTCCCGTCATGATGGCATACATCAATTTCGGCCAACACGGACTGTTCATGCGCATCTTTCTCGTCCGCCACGGCGAATCCCTCGGCAACATCGATGAGCAGGCCTACCGGCAGTTCGGCGATCACAATGTGCCATTGACCGAGTGGGGTTATCGGCAGGTGCTGGAGGCGGGACGGGCCATCGCCGCCTATCTGAAGGCATTGCCGAGCGCCGAATTGCGCAAGCTGAGCATCTGGCATTCGCCGTTCTTGAGGACACGACAGAGCAAGGATGCCTTGCTGGAGGTTCTGCCCGCCGAGCTGATCGGGGACATTCGGGAGGACTATCTGTTGCGTGAGCAGGATTTCGGGCTTTTCACCGAAATCTACGATCATGCCGAACAGAAACGGAAATTTCCCGACGAGTTCGAGAAGTGGGCGAGGCTGCGCAACAATAGCGGCAAGTTCTATGCGCGACCGCCTGACGGCGAGAGCCGGGCGGATGTTGCCCAACGTGTTCGCCTGTTTCTACAAACCGTCATGCACGACGCCGAAAACGGAAAGAACAATGTCATCATCGTCGGCCATGGCGTCACCAACCGGGCCTTTGAAATGAATTTCCTGCATTGTCCCGTCGATTGGTTCGAGCGCTCGGACAATCCGGGGAATGCCGACGTCACGCTGATCGAAGGGCGACATTCCGCAGACTACAGATCGATCCTGCTCCATAAGGCCTCGGATCGCGGGCAGGGGCAGGATGAGTTGCGTGAAGCGCATGGCTCCGAATTGATGCTCGCGCCAAAAGATCGTGCAATAGACCACCCGTAACGGCCGCTTCTTCCGGCCGCCACGGTCTGTCCATTTGCTACGCCTCACATCGGCATCGGATACTTCCGGTGGACCTGCTCGATCTCGGCCAATACCTCCGCGGGCAAGGTCACGTAAGCTGCGGCGATATCGGTCTCGAGCTGCGCCGTCGTCGTGGCGCCGATAATGACTGACGTCATGAACGGCTTGGTGAGGCAATAGGCGAGCGCCAGCTTGGACGGGTCGAGATCGTGCTTGGCGGCGATCTCGAGGTAAGCCTTGACCGCGGGTTCCTGCAGCGGCTGCAGGCGGCCGCCGATGTCGTGGTTGATCGAGCCGCGGGAGCCGGCAGGCCGTGCGCCGCCGACATATTTGCCGCTGAGGATGCCGCCGGCGAGCGGCGAATAGGCGAGCAGGCCGACATCCTCATGATGCGAAAGCTCGGCCAGATCGAGATCGAAATGCCGGTAGAGCAGATTGTATTCGTTCTGCGTGGAGACGACGCGCGGCAGGCCCATTTGTTCGGAAATCGTCAGATATTTCTGGATGCCCCAGGTCGTCTCGTTGGAAAGGCCGAGGGCGCGGATTTTGCCGGCCTTCACCATCTCGCCCATCGTCTCCAGGATCTCGGTGATATCGGCGACGGCCTTCTCGCGGTCCTGCGTAAAGGGGTTGTAGCGCCAGTTCTGGCGGAAGTGGAAATGGCCGCGGTTCGGCCAATGAACTTGATAGAGGTCGATATAATCGGTTTTCAGCCGCTTCAGGCTGCTGTCGATCGCCGCGCGGATATTGGCGGCATCCGCGCCCTGGCCGCCGCGCAGATAGTCGCGCCCAGGGCCGGCGACCTTGGTGGCGAGCACGACGTCCTTGCGCTTGCCGGTCTTTTCGAACCAGGTGCCGATATACTCCTCGGTACGGCCTTGGGTCTCCGCGCCGACGGGCGTCGTCGGATACATTTCGGCGGTGTCGAAGAAATTGACGCCTTTATGGAGAGCGTAATCCATCTGATCATGCGCTTCGGCTTCGCTATTCTGCGTGCCCCAGGTCATCGTGCCCAGGCAAATTTGCGAAACGGAAATATCGGTGCGGCCTAAATTCTTATATTTCATGGGAAAACCTTGGAGATAGGGGAAATTCATGATGAAGAGAGTTGCGAGAATTTAGGCGTGAATTGAGCGAGCGCAAGAAGAAAATCGCTGCGTCCCGCGAGCGCAAAAGCCGTTGGCTGCGGGGTTTACGCTATTGACTCCGCCGCAAACAATGTCATTGGGAAGCGAAACGACCCCAAAAGGACGCTTGATAATGACTGTTGCTTTCACATTTCCCGGCCAGGGCAGCCAGGCCGTCGGCATGGGCAAGGACCTTGCCGACAATTTCGCCGAAGCGCGCGCCGTCTTCGAGGAAGTTGATGAAGCGCTCGGTGAAAAGCTCTCCGACGTCATCTTCAATGGCCCGGAAGACAGACTGACGCTGACGGCCAATGCGCAGCCGGCGCTGATGGCCGTGTCGCTCGCCGTCATTCGTGTTCTGCAGGCCCGCGGCCTAGATCTGAAGAGCAAGGTCTCCTATGTCGCCGGCCACTCGCTCGGCGAATATTCGGCGCTCTGCGCCGCCGGCACCTTCTCGCTCGCCGATACAGCGCGGCTGCTGCGCATTCGCGGCAACGCCATGCAGGCGGCAGTCCCCGTTGGCGTCGGCGCCATGGCTGCGATCATCGGACTCGAACATGCCGATGTCGCCGCCGTCTGTGCCGAAGCTTCCGCGCTCGGCGCCTGTCAGATCGCCAACGACAATGGCGGCGGCCAGATCGTCATTTCCGGCGAGAAGGCGCCCGTCGAGAAGGCAGCCGAGCTGGCAACCGCCAAGGGCGCCAAGCGCGCCATCCTGCTGCCGGTTTCCGCCCCCTTCCATTCCGCGCTGATGGCGCCGGCCGCAGAGGCGATGCGCGAGGCGCTGGCCGGCGTTGCCAAGGCCAATCCGGTCGTGCCCGTCATCGCCAACGTCAAGGCCGCTCCGGTGACCGATGCCGAAGAGATCGCCAGGCTGCTCGTCGAGCAGGTTACCGGCCAGGTGCGCTGGCGCGAGACGGTGGAATGGTTTGCTGCCAACAACGTGACAACATTATATGAAATTGGCGCCGGCAAGGTGCTGACGGGCCTGGCGCGCCGCATCGACAAATCGGTCAACGGTATCGCCGTCAACAATGCTGCTGATATCGACACGGCGCTTGGCGTATTGCTCGGCTGACAGAGATTAAGGAACGAGGGACAAACATGCTTGATTTGACCGGCCGCAAGGCCCTGGTAACCGGCTCATCCGGCGGCATCGGCGAAGAGATCGCCCGGCTCCTGCACAAGCAGGGCGCCATTGTCGGCCTGCATGGCACGCGCGTCGAGAGACTGGAGGCATTGGCCGCCGAGCTGGGCGACCGCGTCAAGATCTTCCCGGCCAATCTGTCGGATCGCGACGAGGTCAAGGCGCTCGGTGCCAAGGCCGAAGAAGAGCTCGGCGGCGTCGATATTCTCGTCAACAATGCCGGCATCACCAAGGACGGCCTGTTCGTGCGCATGAGCGACGAGGACTGGGATGCCGTACTGGAAGTCAATCTCACCGCCGTCTTCCGGCTGACACGCGAGCTGACCCATCCGATGATGCGCCGCCGCTATGGCCGCATCATCAACATCACCTCCGTCGTCGGCGTGACGGGCAATCCCGGCCAAGCCAATTATTGTGCCTCGAAGGCCGGCATGATCGGCTTCACCAAGTCGCTGGCGCAGGAAATCGCGAGCCGCAACGTCACCGTCAACTGTGTCGCCCCCGGCTTCATCGAGAGCGCCATGACCGGCAAGCTGAACGACAAGCAGAAGGAAGCCATCATGGGTGCCATTCCCATGAAGCGCATGGGCAACGGCGCGGAAGTCGCTTCCGCGGTCGCCTATCTTGCGTCCTCCGAAGCCAGCTACGTCACCGGCCAGACGATCCACGTCAACGGCGGCATGGCAATGATCTAAAGGGAATTGCTATTGGAGGGAACTTTCCCTCCAATAGCATGTTGAGCAACCCGGAGCCGGCTATTTTCTGGCTTTGCGACGGACTTAAACCGTGTTAAGCGGGCCATGACTGTGAACAGTCGTCCCGAAAATGCAGACGGACGGCGCCGCGCTTTTGGCGGCTCGGCCGGATCTCAGCGCCGGGTTGTACGGGTTTGCCAGCGGCGCCAGAACGGGTGCTGCAGGCTTGAATTAGGGTAGGGATGTCACAGGGCATTCTGATCAGGACATAAGGTCGAGGAAACCGACATGAGCGATATCGCAGAACGCGTAAAGAAAATTGTTGTTGATCATCTTGGCGTTGACGCCGACAAGGTCGTTGAAAGCGCAAGCTTCATCGACGATCTGGGTGCGGACTCGCTCGACACGGTCGAACTGGTCATGGCCTTCGAAGAAGAATTCGGCGTTGAAATCCCCGATGACGCTGCTGACTCGATCCTGACGGTCGGCGACGCGGTAAAGTTCATTGAGAAGGCTCAGGCCTAATCTTTCGTACTTTTTGAATGGGCGGGCTCAAGAGTCCGCCCTATTTCGTCCCGCGACGTCGGGCGCACCATATTTATACGCATATCATCATAAGAAGACGGGGGTCTGAGGGCGATGAGACGTGTCGTTATCACGGGTACCGGCATGGTATCACCTTTGGGCTGCGGCACGGAGGTGTCCTGGTCGCGTTTGATCGCCGGGCACAACGGCGCGCGCCTCGTGACCGAATTCGAGGTCGAGGATCTCGCCGCGAAGATCGCATGCCGCATTCCGTTTGGCGATGGCACCGACGGCACTTTCAATGCTGACGACTGGATGGAGCCGAAGGAGCAGCGCAAGGTCGACCCCTTCATCATCTATGGCATGGCAGCTGCCGATATGGCGCTGGCAGACGCCGAATGGCACCCGGCCACGGACGAGGACCAGATCGCGACCGGCGTCATGATCGGCTCCGGCATCGGCGGCCTCGAAGGTATCGTCGAGGCCGGCTATACGCTGCGCGACAAGGGCCCGCGCCGCATCTCGCCCTTCTTCATTCCCGGGCGTCTCATCAACCTCGTTTCCGGCCAGGTCTCCATCCGTCACAAGCTGCGCGGCCCGAACCACGCCGTCGTCACGGCCTGCTCGACCGGTGCGCATGCCATCGGCGATGCGGCCCGCCTGATCATGCTGGGCGATGCCGATGTCATGGTCGCGGGCGGCGCCGAAGCTCCGGTCTGCCGTATCTCGCTTGCCGGCTTTGCCGCCTGCAAGGCGCTGTCGACGGAATATAATGACGACCCGCAGAGAGCTTCGCGCCCCTATGACCGCGACCGTGACGGCTTCGTGATGGGCGAGGGCGCTGGCGTTGTTGTTCTGGAAGAGTTGGAACACGCCAAGGCCCGCGGCGCCAAGATCTACGCCGAAGTTGTGGGATACGGCCTTTCCGGCGACGCCTATCACATCACCGCTCCGTCGGCGGACGGCGAGGGTGCATTCCGCTGCATGACATCGGCTTTGAAGCGCGCCGGTCTGACGCCGGCGGATGTCGACTATATCAATGCACATGGCACCTCGACCATGGCCGACACGATCGAACTCGGCGCCGTCGAGCGGCTGGTCGGCGATGCCGCGTCCAGCATCTCCATGTCGTCCACCAAGTCGGCGACAGGCCATCTGCTCGGGGCCGCCGGCGCGATCGAGGCGATCTTCGCCACGCTCGCCATTCGCGACAATATCGTTCCGCCAACGCTCAATCTCGACAATCCGGAACGCGAGACCGCCATCGATCTTGTTCCGCACAAGGCCCGCAAGCGGGACGTCAATGTCGCACTGTCCAACTCCTTCGGGTTCGGCGGCACGAACGCATCGCTTGTCCTGCGCCGCTATGAGGCATAATAACAGCGCGTAACTGCGAAAGCGGGAATGCTCTTCGGCAAGCCCGCGCGCTGTCCTCGAATTTTATCGCGCCCCATGCATCCCGGGGATGCGCCGCGGTAATGTCTGATCGGTCGAAGGCGAAGCTTCAGACGGCTCCGCCTTATCCTCTGAACCTGTTTTTTGCCGCATTGCTTGGCCAAAGAGCAGGCAATCACGAAAAGGAAGGGATTGCCGGTGAGCGATACGAACCAGAGCAACGGAACTCCGAACGGACAGAAGGGGCCGATCATACCGAAATCGGCAAGCGAAGCCCTGCGTCCGGAGCGTGTTCCGGATCCGCCGAAGCGTTCACGCAAAGCCCGCAGCCAGATGGTGATCTTCCTGAACTTCCTGATGACGTTGGCGATTTTCGTCGTCGTCGCGGCCGTAGCAGGCACATATTATGCTTTCTCTGTTTACCAGAGCCCAGGCCCGCTGACGACCAATACGAATTTCATCGTCCGTAACGGCGCGGGCCTGAACGAAATAGCCAATCGTCTCGAATCCAATAACATCATCAGCGACCAGCGCATCTTCCGTTGGCTGACGACCACTTATCTGCATGACGGCGAAACCTTGCGGGCCGGCGAATATGAGATCAAGGCGAGCGCTTCCATGAAGGACATCATGGAACTGCTGAAATCGGGCAAGTCCATCCTCTATTCGGTCACCTTGCCCGAGGGTCTGACCGTGCGGCAGATCTTCAACAAGCTGCAGGCCGATCCCGTGCTCGAAGGTGATTTGCCATCTGCCCTGCCCGGAGAGGGCAGCCTGAGGCCCGACACCTACAAGTTCACGCGCGGCACCAAGCGCACGGAAATTATCCAGCAGATGGCGGCCGCGCAGGACAAGCTGGTCGAGCAGATCTGGGATAAGCGCGACCCGAACCTGCAGCTGGCGAACAAGCAGGATTTCGTCACGCTGGCCTCCATCGTCGAGAAGGAAACCGGTCTGGCGGACGAGCGCGCCCATGTCGCTTCCGTCTTCCTGAACCGTCTCGGCAAGGGCATGCGCCTGCAGTCGGATCCGACGATCATCTATGGTCTCTTCGGCGGGGAGGGGAAGCCTTCCGATCGTCCGATCTACCAGTCGGATCTGAAGAAAGAGACGCCTTATAACACTTACATCATCAAGGGCCTGCCGCCGACGCCGATCGCAAATCCCGGCAAGGATGCACTGGAAGCCGTCGCCAACCCCTGGAAGAGCCAGGATCTCTACTTCGTGGCGGATGGCACGGGCGGCCATGTCTTCGCCGCGACGCTGGAAGAGCACAACGCCAACGTCAAGCGCTGGCGCAAGCTTGCCGCCGAAAAGGGTGAAGATCCGAGCACCATCGCGGTTGACGGTCAGCCCGATGACGCTGCCGCAACCACTACCGGTTCGGGCACCCAGCAGAAAAAGAAGACGAACTGATCCTTGCTGCGCCATGGCTTCATTGAAGCGGTGGCGCGGATTCACTTTACATTGGTCCACAATCCGATGATTTTCAGCGGATTATGGATAGGAATTATCGGAGGCTTGCATGGCATTGCAGTCCATGACGGGTTTTGCCCGGCGTGAAGGTACGAGCGGGCGCAGTCGCTGGGCATGGGAATTGCGGTCGGTGAACGGCAAGGGGCTGGATGTCCGCCTGCGGTTGCCGCCAGGACTGGAGCGTTTGGAAACCGATGTCCGCAAGCTGATTGCCGACCGGTTTTCGCGCGGCAACCTGCAGGTCGGCCTGTCGCTATCCGTCGAGGAAAGCCGGGTCGAGGTCGTGGTGAACCAGGAGGCGCTGGCGGCCGTGCTGGCGCTGCGCGATCAGCTTGCCGGCATCGTCGATCCCGCGCCTCTGAGGCTGGATAGCCTCATGGCCGTTCGTGGGCTCGTCGAGTTCAAGGAGGCTGAAGAAGGCGAAGAAGTGCTTGCGGCACGCGACGCCGACATCATCTCCGGTCTTGAGGAGGCCCTTGGCGATCTCAGCGACATGCGCGGGCGGGAAGGCCGGGCGCTTGGCCAGATCCTGCTCGGTCAGGTCGCAACCATCGAGGCGCTGACAGCTGTGGTCGAGCAAGATCCCTCGCGCTCACCGCGGGAGATCGCCGTGAGACTTGCGGCACAGGTTGCCACGCTGCTGGACGGCTCATCGGGCCTCGATCGCGACAGGCTGCATGCCGAGGCTGCCCTTCTCGCCACCAGGGCCGATCTTCGCGAGGAGATCGACCGCCTGAAGGCTCATGTGGCGGCGGCGCGCGATCTCCTTTCCAAAGGCGGCCCCGTCGGCCGCAAGCTCGATTTTCTTGCACAGGAATTTAACCGGGAATCGAATACCATCTGTTCGAAGTCGAATACCGCCGCGGTTACCGCAGCCGGCATCGAACTGAAGGTGGTCATCGATCAGTTCCGCGAACAGGTCCAGAATTTGGAGTAGGCTATGAAGCCGGCGACATCCACATCCATTCCGATTGCCCGCCGGGGGCTGATGCTCGCGATTTCCTCGCCATCCGGTGCAGGCAAATCGACGATTGCGCGTACCCTGCTGGACAAGGATAAGCAGGTAAGCCTCTCCGTCAGCGTCACGACGCGGCAGCGCCGGCCGAGCGAAATCGAAGGTGTGCATTATCATTTCGTTTCGCAGCGCGAGTTCGAGCGACTTCGCGATTCCGACTCGCTGCTCGAATGGGCCGAGGTGCATGGCAATTTTTATGGCACGCCGCGCGAACCGGTGGAGACGGCGATGGCCGAAGGGCGTGACATGCTTTTCGACATCGACTGGCAGGGCGCCCAGCAACTGCAGGAAAAGATGCCGGCGGACGTCGTCTCCATCTTCGTGCTGCCGCCAACGATGACGGAGCTGCAATCGCGCCTGCATCGCCGCGCCGAGGATTCGGAAGAGGTCATCGCCATGCGTCTCGCCAATTCCCGCGCCGAGATCGCGCATTGGCGCGAATACGACTACGTCATCGTCAACGATGACCTTAACGTCGCCTTCGACGCCGTGCAGTCGATCGTCAAGGCCGAGCGCCTGCGCCGCGATCGCCGGCACGGCATGTTCGATTTCGTTCGAGATTTGCTGGAAGAAACGCCGAAGCGCTGAGGCTGATCGGAAGCTCTGATCCGATCAAAGGCAGTTTGCCAATCGGCAAAACTCTTCGACGGAGAGCGTCTCGGCACGCCGTTGCGGATCGATATCGGCCTTCAGCAGCAACGCTTCGCCGCCGAGCGGCTTCAGGCTCTGACGCAGCATTTTACGGCGTTGGCCGAAAGCGGCTTGCGTTATCTTTTCCAGCTTGTCGACGGCACAGGGGATGGGATTTTCCCTCGGCGTCAGATGCACCACCGAAGACGTCACCTTTGGCGGCGGCGTGAAGGCCTGTGGAGATATGTCGAAGGCCATGTGCGCCTCCGTGCGCCAGCCGCAGAGAACGCCAAGCCGGCCATAATGATTATCATCTGCCTGCGCAACGATCCGCTGGCCGACCTCCTTCTGGAACATCAGGGTCAGCGACTGCCAGAAGGGCGGCCAGTGCGCCGGCAGAAGCCAGTTGACCAGCAGCTGGGTGCCGACATTGTAGGGCAGGTTGGCGATAATCTTGACAGGACCTTCCGGTGCCATTGCAGCGAAATCCGTCTTCAGGGCATCGCCCTCGATCACGTCAAGCCGGCCAGGATAGTGATCGGCGATCTCAGCAAGCGCCGGCAGGCAGCGTGAATCGCGCTCGACGGCGATAACCTTGGCGGCGCCAAGCGCCAGAATGGCGCGCGTCAGCCCGCCAGGCCCTGGCCCAACCTCGAATACGGTAACGCCTTCAAGCGAGCCGGCGGTGCGCGCGACCTTCTGGGTCAGGTTCAGATCGAGAAGGAAATTCTGGCCAAGCGCCTTGCGCGCATCGAGGCCATGACGCTGGATCACGTCGCGAAGAGGCGGCAAGCCGTCAAGTGCAGCCATCAGTGATCGCTTCCAGTCTTGCCGCTGATCTCGTTGGCGAGCCTCAGAGCGGCCACCAGGCTGTCCTCCTTGGCGATCCCCTTGCCGGCAATGCCGAAGGCCGTGCCGTGGTCCGGCGAGGTGCGGACGAACGGCAGCCCGAGCGTGACATTGACGGAATCGTCGAAGCCGAGCGCCTTGGCCGGGATCAGGGCCTGATCGTGATACATGCAGATGGCGACGTCGTATCGGCGGCGGGCCTCGTCATGGAACATCGTATCCGCGGGAAGGGGGCCGAAGGCATCGATCCCCTCGCTGCGAAGAACGTCGATCGCCGGACGGATGATGTCGTCATCCTCCTTGCCGAGGGCGCCGTTTTCGCCGGCATGCGGGTTGAGGCCCGCAACCGCCAGCCGCGGCTTGGAGATGCCGAAGCGGCTGCGCAGATCGTGATCGGTAATTCTGCAGGTCTCGATGATGAGATCGGACGTCAGTGCCTGCGGCACGTCCTTCAGTGGAATATGAATCGTGACCGGAATGGCACGGAGCTTGGGACCGGCCAGAAGCATGACGGGCATGACCCGTTTGCCGGTCGCGCGCGTTGCGAGATCCGCCAGGAACTCCGTATGGCCCGGAAAGCCGAAGCCGGCGTCATAGAGTACGGACTTGGCGATCGGGTTCGTGACAACAGCGGAAGTCTTGCCGCTCATGCTGAGGGAGACGGCCATTTCAATAGCGGCGATCGTTCCCTTTGCCGTGCCGACGTGCGGCTGACCGGCGATAACATTCATACCGGCCTCGATCGGCAGGATCGGCAGGGCATCATGGAAAACATCGCAGGCGGTAGCGGGGTCGGCCTCTTGCAAAGGCACGTCGAGACCTAGCTGGGAGGCTCGCGCCGCGAGAACGCCCGCATCACCGAGAAACAGGAAGGGCGGCAAACCAAGCGCGCCGCGGCGGAGCCAGGCGGCCAGCGTGATATCGGGGCCTATGCCTGCCGGATCCCCTTGCGTCAGCGCCAGGGGCATGGAAGAGCGCGAGGGCATAGGCAGCGGTCAGCGATCGACAATCTGCGCCTTGGAGCGCAGTTCGTCCATGTACTTCTTGTCGTTGGGGTTGACGCCCTTGGCATTGTTCTTGCCGATATCCTCGGCACGGAAGACGGCCGCGGCTGCGACGTCATCATTCACCTGACGCTGCGAGCAGATCGCGATATATTCGACACCGCGGTCCGTCACGACGGAGCTTGTCGTATTGCCCGAGGCTTTTTCGAGCAACGGTTTCCAGATTTCCGGAACTTCCGGTGCCAGAACGCGGCCGAGATCCTGAACCGAAACATCGCGCATGGTCGCAGCAAACACCTTCGCCTGATCGCAACCTGGGAATTTGGAGCGCGACGCTTCGGCCTCGGCCTTGCGCGAATTCAGGATCGCGTTCCGCTTCGCCGTCGGAACGACGAAAATGACCTGCTTCAGGAAGTATTCGGTCGTGACCGGCTTCGACTTGTTTTCCGTCATGCGGGTCACGAGGTCGTCGTTCGATATGCGGTTGCTCGAACCGAAGCGGGCATTCACCACGCGCGGCCAGCTCATGGAAATGGCAATGTAGGATTTGAAGTGGTCGACGCCCACGCCCATCTTGTCGAGGATCTGGCTGAGCTGCTGTGGCGACATCTTGTTGCTGGCGGCGAAACGACCAAAGGCAGCGTCGACCTCCGTCGTAGACACCGACATGCGCAGACGCGCTATTTCCGCACGCTTCAGCGTCTCATCGATGAGCTGCTCTTTCGCCATTTTGGCAAGATCGCCCTTCTGGCGCTGCAACTTGAGGAAGTTGACGCGCTTCGCAATGTCGCCTGATGTAATGACCTGGTTGTTGACAACGACCTTTACCTCACTTGCCGCGAAAGCAACATCGCTGCTCGGTACGGCGAAGCTTGCCATAACCAGGGCCGCGGCTCCGAACAGCAGAGCGCGCATCGGTGTCTTTCCAGAAAACATCAACTACCCCTTCCCAAAGGTCTTTCTTGTCGGCATGTGCCATATCGGAACGCCATTGGCGCCATAAGGCAACTTTGCGCCACATGTCTACATCAAGCGCGATGAATTGCAAAATCCTTGCGGCGAAACAATGACGCGAGGAATGATGATCCGTTTCAAAATGAAAGAGCCGGCTGTGAAGCCGGCTCTTTGCAATTTTCCTAGATATCAGAACGTTGCGTCTTGGACGCTACCGAGATTGACGTCCCCGAGCGTGCGGAAGGTCAGCCGGGCGCCGACGGACCAATTGCTTGCCGACTGATCGGTCGTGTCCTTCTTGTTCAGGAACGAAATGCTGAGGATCGTGCATTCGTCCTCGTAAGACAGGCCTATGCCCTGACGGGTGACCTGGCTGTTGTTGATATCGTAGCTTACCGTCCCGAAGACCGACCAGTATTCCTTGAACTTGATCTGCGCGCGCGTCTGGATTTCATCCTGATCGCTCGTGAAACCATATTGCGGCTGAGCAGTAATATGGGTGTAGATCAAATTCGTCTGGAATATATCGTTCGCAAAACCGACCGATGTGTCGCCGCGGCGGAACGCGAAGTTCTTCTCGTCGAAGCGATAGGATGTCGACAGCGAGATGCCCTGCGGCGTCGTCAGGCCGAACATCGTGACATAGTCGGAACGGGTCGTTTCAAGTCCCGAATCTGCGCCGACACCCGCCAGGTCAGGGGTTGCGAAGGAGTTGCGACCGGCAAGCTGGTACGACTGGCCGAAGATGTGCTGCAACTTGTAGCCGTTGTCGAAGCTGCCCGTGTAGCGCCAACCGACGTTGGCGCGCGTGCCGCCTTCTATACGGTCGAAGCCGGAGAACTTGTCACGGTCGAACAGGTTCGTTGCGTCGAAAACGAAGCTCTGGGCATCCTCGTTGGGCAGCTGGCCGGCAAGTTGCTCGTCCGGGCGCACATAAATCTGCGCGATCGGCTCGAACACATGCGTGCTATTGCTCGTCGTGATGAGGAACGGGTACTTGGCTTCGAGGCCGGCCGTCACCATGCCACGCGTCGCGTAATCGCTGGTGTCGTAGTTGCCGGAATATTGGCCGGTAGGCGAATCCATGCCGAGGCCGTAGACGTCCCCACGCGCGGCTGCCAACGGTGTCAGCACAAGGCCTCCATCGGTGGTGAAGGTGCGCTGCCACTGCACTTCGGTGCTGAGGCGCGTGTCGCTTCCGGAAAGACCAAGGAAGCGGTCGTTCAGGCTGGCGTCGCCAAGGTTGTTGACGTTGTCGAGCACAGAGGCCTTGTCACGCGACAGATGCGTGAGATTCATCGTCGCCGACAACTCGCCGCCATAGACCGACTTCGGATCGACGTAATGATAGTCGATGCTCGGATAAACGACGGCTTGCTGCTTTTCCGCAGTGCTGTTGTTGTCGGCATCCTGGATGTCGTAATAGAAAGCGCGCATATCGAAATAATTGCGCTTTCCGAGACCGGTCAGGTAGATGTCGTTGGTATGGGTGCTCTGGCTGAGACCCTCGAGCCCATATGTACGCGAGAAATTGTTGTCGCTCTGCGCCGTGACATCCCAGCCGAACGTCCAGCGGGGATTGATCTTGAAGTCCGCCTTGGAGCTGATCATGCCGCGCGTCTTGTGCTCGGCATCGCTGGTCCCTGCGGTGAATGAGCCGGGATCCATCTGACTGATGCCGGCGACACGCAGGACATGCGTGCCGTTTTCAAAGCGCTGACGGAACTCGCCCTCGAGCAGCAGGCCTTGGCCGGTGTAGCCTGTGGCGCTGACCGTCGCATCCATGCTGGGCGATATGACGTAATAATATGGAACCTTCACGCCAACACCGAGGTGCTGCGAGACGCTTACCGACGGAAACAGGAAGCCGGATTTGCGCTTCACCGTATTGTCGGGAACTTCGATCCACGGGACATAGGCGATCGGCAGGCCGAACAGCTCGAAACGGGCATGCTCGAGACGCACGGTATGCGTCACGCCGTTCTGGACAACGCGCCGTGCCTTGACCTGCCATAGTGGCGCCCGGCCCTCCTGGGAGCAGGCCATACAGGCCGTATAGACGCCCTTTGTCAGAATCAACTGATTGCCGCCGACGCGCTCGCCCTTTTCGGCGACCATGCGGGTGTTGTCAGGCATTTCGATGCGCAGCGAGTTGACGAAGCCGTCCGAGAAGCTGTCGGTGACATCCATTTTGTCACCGTACATGCGATTGCCGTCCGGCATGATCAGCTCGACATTGCCGATGGCCGTCATCCGTCCGGATTTCTGATTATATTCAACCCTCTGGGCGACCATTCTATAGCCGCCATAGTTGATCTGAACGGCACCGCTGGCGGTGACGATCTGCGCGTCCTTGTTATAGACTAATTCATTGGACGAGAGGACAAGCTTAGAGCCCTCCGGTACCTTGACCTGGATAGGAGCGGTTACGGCGCCAGTACCGCCATTGTTGTTGTTGGCCTGGGCATAAACTGCGACAGGGCTCATGATATACGCGCTTGCGGCCGTGCCCGTAACGAGGGCACCCACAAACTTCCTGATACTCTTGCGGTTGCCTGCCGCCACTTAGCCGTCCTCCTGATGAAGCAGGATCGTTGCTCCGAATGCCAATGCGACGATCACGGGTATCCATGTCGCCACGAAGGGAGGAACCACTCCGCTGCTCCCGAATGCCTTTACAAGCACGGTGACAACATAAAGCACGAAGCCTGAGAGGATTCCACCCAGAATCACGGAGCGCGATTGGTTGAATCTACTGAATTTTAACGAGACTGTTGCTGCGATCAATGTCATTGCCACCAGAAGGAATGGTTGCGATAGCAGCGAGTGAAATTGGGTTTGGAGTGCATTGGTCGATATGCCGAAGGAGCGTGCGACCTTTATTCGATTAGAAAGATCATAAAAAGCAATGGTTTCCGGCTGCGCCAGGCGCTGTGAGACGAAATCCTGTTTCAGATTCGTACGGACTTGTACCGAGCTCTTGTGGTCAGGGATTTCGCCCGGCCGCCGTTCGACGACATTGTTAAGAAGCCAGTAACCATCTTCCAACTTTGCCGACTGCGCATCCTGCCGGAGAACGATATTTCCCTGTGAATCGAAGTGGATAAAGACGACCGTCATCAACGTCGTTCCATTGTTCAGGACGGCCTTGGCGCCAATGATCACATCGTCTTTACCGTTCGACTGGCGCAGCCACGGTACCGAAAGTGTATTGTGATAGGACGGGTCGCCGCGCAGGTCGGCTTCCATCGTCTCAGCCTGTCGCTGGCCCCATGCCGCCACCGGATTGAGGGCGAACATGGTCAGCAGGCCGACGCAGAAAGCGCCCATTATGAACGGCATCATGAATTGCCAGACCGAGATGCCGGCGGCGCGCGCTATCACCAGTTCGCGGCGGCGGTTGAGTGCGATCAGCACCGTCATGCCGACGAAGAGGGCGATGAACGGCACGGTCTGCTGCAGAATGAACGGCAACCTGACCATCGTCATCACCAAACCGAGGGGAACGGTATACCCGGGCAGTCCCGCGAGTCGGCCGGCGGTCTCACTGAAATCGACGAGATAGACGATCGAGATGACACCCAGGAAAAACCAGAACGTCGTCACGATGTAGCGAGTGAAGAAGTAGCGCCCGAGTGTGCCGAAGATCATGCGCCGCTCCCGTCGGAATTACCGGGTGTTGCAGGCATGCGATCCTGGACTTTTTGTCTCCAGTTGCTGAGCCGGTTGCGGATCGAGACCGGCATCGTCATCTTCCGGTTTCTGAACAGCAGCACGATAGCGATGAGAGCCGAGATGATGTTGATGCCGTAGAGAACGCCAATGAAATTAGGCGCATTCTCGATTTGGTTGGCCGCATAGAAATCCGCCCAGCGCAGCGCAAAAGCTATGGTCAGCGCCGACACCATGGGATGCAGACGTGCTTCGCGATGCGACCGAGCGTCGCCGGCGATGACGAGCGATATCAGCGCAAATATGGCGGGAAGAGCCCAATCGTTGAGGCGTCTGTGCAATTCTGCCCGGTAGCCGGTAGGTTTGGCCTTATAGTCCGCGTCGTTCGGATCCGGATTCAACAGGAAGCCGAGGTCACGGTCGCTGGCGCGCACGGTCGCCTGGCCACGGCTCTGCGTCATGTCGGAGAGATCGAAGGAATAGGAATCGAAGTTTATGATTGAGACATCGCCATCGGCTGTTTTGCGATGGACTTCGCCGTCCTTCATCAAAAGCGACGTGCCGCTCGGATCGACAGCGCCTTCCTTCGCATAATAGATGAGATCGAAGGCAGGATCGCGGGAGTCAACGACGAACAGCCCCTTTAGAATACGTCCCGACAAGCGCTGGCTGATCTGTACGTAAAGACCATCCTCGATACGCCGGAAGTTCTTCTCTTCGATGACGGTGGAAAGAAGGTCGGCATAGGCCTCCGCGACCATCTGGCGGGCAGCGACGCGAGCCCTGGGCTCAACCACATTATCAACGAAGAAGGAGAAAACACTGATCGCTATGGCAAGAATCATGATCGGTCGGATGATGATGCTTCGTCTCGCACCGGCCGCTTCCATGACCGTAAGCTCCGAATCGCTGTTCATCGCCGTCAGCGTCTGCGTGATGCCGATGACCAATGCGAAGGGCAGAACGATCGGAATGATCGTGGGCAGGATAAGGGTCGCAAGCTTTGCGAACGACCCGATCGACTGGCCGCTGTCGGTCACGAGATTGATGCGCTGCAGCACCTGGGTCGTCCAGATAATAGCGAGCACTGGCAGCAACGCCACCAGGAACATCATACCGACACGCCGTACGATATAGGTTTCGAATAACTTCATGCCGGCCCTTAAACGCAACGCCCGTCGAGCGAGCCGACAGAGATTCATCCTCATCTACGCTGTTTGCGTTTTTTTGGCGACAACCAACTCGCAAAAAATCGTTAATTTTCCGAGATTCTTCTGTTGTGTGTCGTTTGGGATAATGCCAGCAGCGCGGCGAATATGACAAGCGAGGAAAGCCAGCCAAGGACGGCATCGGACAGGTAGTGGCCGCCGAAAGCCACTCTGAGCGCCGGAATGACGACAGAGACGGTCGCGATCGGCAGGGCGACGGCCCTACGAAGCGGTTGCGGGATGATGAAGATCAAGCAGAACAGCCAACCCGCGGCTGCTGCTTCGCCCGAGATGAACGAGCAGTTGCTGACACATTTGCCGGCGAAGGATCCCGCATGCACGAAATCGAGCGTGCCGCCGAACAGATCGGTTTGCCTGGGGCGGGGACGGCCCGAAAAGGCTTTCAGCCAGAGATTGACGATCACGACCGGACCAAGCAGCAACGAGCCGAGCGCGATCTTGAGGTTGCGGGCTCTGAGCTTGTTGAAGGTTGCACCGTGGTGCTGCCAGCACTGGAGCAGCATCCAACAGAGGATGACGGCCGAGATATAGGGGAGCTGGAAAAACACCTCCCGCAGCAGGCGCAGATGCTGATCGTCACCATAAGGGAAAATGCCGCAGATCTGATCGGGCCTGGCAAGGGCGAGACATTGCTTGGGCAGGAAGAACGCGTTCGCGACCGCGAGGTCGATCTGCGGAAAGAGCGAGAACAGACCCAGCAGCATCCACCAGAGACAGAAGAGCGCGATGAAGATGTCACCCGCCGTGCGCGGGCGCAGGTTTTCAGAAAAGCGGTCTTCGCGGTCGAGGCTGTTGAAGTCTATGATCAAGGTGGCTTTCCGGCAAAGAATGACGTCGCCCGATGGCGGCGAAAACACCAATGCGCTGAGCCTAGCTGCGCTAAATGACAGGGATTTGAAGCGGCGAAGTCCGTTTCTTCGGGGAACGCTTTGCCAAAGGCTTGTATTGCCTAGGCAAACCTTGAATGATGACCACCGAAATTATTCTTGTAATACGCATGGTAATCGGAGCCGAAATGTCTGTGAAATTCGAGATTTCCTTCGCCAATTCGGTCCGCCTTAGTGGTGGTCTGGCCATTCTCCTGAAAGACACCGATAGTGAGCTGCCGGCGGGTGCCGAGAGCGCCGATCCGGCTCATGTTTTCGCCAAGGCCGCGCCCATTTCCGGCTTCAAGGCCAAGGCATTGAACAGCCTTGATATTATCGCTCCCGAAGCCGCGCCGGTCGACAGGATCGTCGTCATCGGCACCGGCAAGGCGACGAACCTGAGCGTTCATGACTGGCTGAAGCTCGGCGGCAGTGCTGCGGCCAAAATCCGCAATGCGGAGAAGGTGGCCATCTTCCTCGATGCCCCGGCCATCAAGGTCGGAGCCAGGGAGGCCGCGGATTTCGCGTTGGGCATGTTGCTGCGCGCTTATAGCTTCGACACCTACAAAACGAAGAAGGGCGATGACGACGAGAAGGCTGCTGCCCGCAAGCCCGTCAAGGTCACGATCGTCACCCAGGAGGCCGCTGCCGCCAAAAAGCTTTTCGCGGCTTCAGAGGCTATTGCCGGCGGCGTGATTCTCGCGCGTGATCTCGTCAACGAGCCGCCGAATGTCCTCGGTCCCGTCGAGTTTGCCGCCAAGGCGAAGGAGCTGGAAAAGCTCGGCGTCGAGGTCGAGATCCTGACCGAGCGCGAGATGCGCCGGCTCGGCATGGGCGCGCTGCTCGGCGTCGCGCAGGGCTCAGCCCGGCCGCCGCGCCTGGTGATCATGCACTGGAAGGGCGGCAAGTCGAAGGACAAGCCGGTCGCCTTCATCGGCAAGGGCGTCGTCTTCGACACCGGCGGCATTTCCATCAAGCCGGCCGCCGGCATGGAGGACATGAAGGGTGACATGGGCGGGGCCGCAGCCGTCACCGGCCTGATGCACGCGCTCGCCGCACGTGGCGCCAAGGTCAACGCGATCGGCGTCATCGGCCTCGTCGAGAACATGCCTGACGGCAACGCCCAGCGGCCGGGCGACATCGTCACCTCCATGTCCGGCCAGACGATCGAAATCATCAACACCGACGCCGAAGGCCGGCTCGTTCTCTGCGATGCGCTCTGGTACACCAACGATCGCTTCAAGCCGCAATTCATGATCAATCTGGCGACCCTGACCGGCGCGATCCTGGTTGCCCTCGGCAATCTGCAAGCCGGCCTGTTCAGCAACGACGACAAGCTGGCGAACGAGCTGACAGCTGCTGGTCTCGTTACCGATGAGCGCCTGTGGCGCATGCCGCTCGGCAAGGACTACGACAAGATGATCGACAGCAAATTCGCCGATATGAAGAATACCGGCGGCCGCCATGCCGGCTCGATCACCGCCGCCCAGTTCCTCAAGCGCTTCGTCGGGGAAACGCCATGGGCGCATCTCGATATCGCCGGAACGGCGATGGGCTCGGTTCAGGATGAGATCAATCAATCCTGGGGCTCCGGTTTCGGCGTGCGCCTGCTCGACGAGCTGGTCCGTGCGAACTACGAATCGTGACCAGGCTGGCCTTGTGAGATAGAGGAGGCGATATGACCGACGTTCTCTTCTATCACCTGACGGAATCGAAACTTGAGGACGCCCTGCCGCCGCTGATCGACAAAAGCGTTGAGCGCGGCTGGCAGGTTGCTGTCCAGATGCTTGAGCCGGCGCGGCGCGATCTCCTCGATGCCCATCTCTGGACCTACCGCGAGGACAGCTTCCTGCCGCACGGCACGGATGAAAGCGAAATGGCGGACCGGCAGCCGGTGCTGCTGACGGTCTCGCCCGACAACATCAACAATGCCAGCGTACGATTCTTTATCGATGGTGCAGAAGCCACGGACGTCGAGTCGTACCAGCGCGTCGTGTTGATGTTCGACGGATACGATCAGGAGCAGCTGGAAAGCGCGCGCGCCCAATGGAAGCGTCTGAAAGGCGAGGGGCATAGCCTCACCTATTGGCAGCAGACCCAGGACGGCCGCTGGGAGAAAAAGGCGTGACGCTTTTGCCGCTCCCGTTCCGGGAAGCGGCAACCAGGCTCATTCAGCCTCCGCCAGAATCTTGTCGATGAAGTCCTTCTTCGCCGCGGTGTAGGCCGCGCGGTTGTCGGCATATTTTGACGCAAGCTCCACCTTCAAAGCCTCATAGGCGTGAGCGATATCCGGGCGCTTGCGTAAGTGGTCGCGAAATACGATGAAATGACGCCAATTCGTGCCGCCGTGTTCGACGACGTGAACTAGGTGCGTGCGGGTATCCCCGGCGACATCGCGGCCGAAAATGTGATCGTCGGGGACAATATTGCTGCCGGCATAGTCATAGCCAATGGATGCCATCGGCTCGATACAGGCAAGGCCGTCCTCGAAGCGCCGAACGCCGACGGCAATGTCGATGATCGGCTTGGCCTTGATTTCCGGGATGGAGGTGCTGCCAAAATGCTGGATCTCGATGGCAAGGTCGCCGAGAGCGCCACGAATGGCAGCCTCCTCCAGCAAATAGGCCTCGTGCCATTTCTGGTTCGGCTCCGCAAGTTTGACTGTCTTATTGCGGACGCCAAGGCCGAAGGATTGTTCACGTTCCGATACCATCGGCAACTCCCCGATGTGATAATGCGCTAAGCTAGTATACTGCGTAGCCTATCTCACATCGGGGAATGCGATCAATCGTGAAACGCTTCCACAAACTTGCGCTTACCGAGCATGAAGGCGTCGGCGACGTGACGCAGCGGCGAAACGTCGACATCGGAGACACCGGCTTTGACGATCTCGGCAAAGCGACGATAGAGCGAGGGATACTCGGCTTCAGGCGCCGAGAAAGTCAGTTCGCCATTCACGGAAAGCTTGGAGCCGCCTTCTGAAAGAACCATCTGGCCCGCATCCGTCTCGGCGACGATATCCCAGCTCTGCTTGCCGGTCTGGCGCCAGTCGAATTCGGCATGAACCGGCAGACCCTGGCCGCTCTTGAAGCGCAGATCGGCCGCGATCGGCGAATCGCGATTCTCCGGGAATTCCAGTGTCGCGCCGGTCAGGAAGAGCGCTGGAAAAATATGGGTGACGATCGACAGCGCATTGATGCCAGGATCGAAGACGCCGAGTCCGCCGGCCTGCCAGATCCATTCCTGGTTCGGATGCCAGTGGCGCACGTCTTCCTTCCAGATCACATGGACGCTGCGGATGGTCGTGTCGGCGAGGAAAGCCTTGGCGGCCTCCACGGCAGGCGCATAGCGCGAATGCCAGCTCGCAAAGAGTGAGACGCCTTTGGTCCTTGCGAGATTCTCGAGATCGGCAACTTCGCTCAGCGTCGCGCCCGGCGGTTTTTCCAGGAAGACGTGCTTGCCGGCCGAAAGCGCCTTGTAGGCAGCCTCGTAGCGATATTGCGGCGGCATGCAGAGCGAGACGGCGTCGATTGCCGGCACGGCGTCGAGCATGGCCTCGATGGTCGTGAAGGCCGGAATGCCCTCGACGGTGCCATGACGGCTTGCCGTGGCGACCAGCTTGAAATCCGGATTGTTCGCGATGGACGGAAGATGCTGGTCGCGGACAATCTTGCCGACGCCGACAATAGCAAGGTTGATGGGGGACATGGGTGTCTCTCGATTAGTATGATTATTGATGCGATCTTTATCAGAATGCCGCATGCGGGCAAGGGCGGCAAATTGTAAATGCGTGCGCTCGGCTTTACGCGCGGGCATTGTACCGGAGCCATCATCACACTTGGAAAACCGGCTCGGGCTCTTGATTCACCGCTTGAAATCGGCACTCTGCCTGTGCGCGGCAAGAGATCCTGGGAAAGACCGCCGCGGGGGGAAATCATGAAAACATTGCTCGGCTTCAGCCGAATCGTGGACTATGCGACTGAGATCATTGGAAAATCAGTCTCATGGCTCATTCTGGTCGCCGTATTGGTCAGTGCCGGAAATGCCATTGTCCGTAAAATGTTCAACATCTCGTCCAATGCTTGGCTGGAGGCGCAATGGTATCTGTTCGGCGCCGCTTTCATGCTCGCCGCCGCCTATACGCTCCGGCAGAACGAGCACATCCGCATCGATATCGTCTATGGCTCGCTCCCGCGCCGGGCGCAGCACTGGATCGATCTCATCGGCCACTGCCTGTTCCTCATGCCGTTCGCACTGCTGATGGTCTATGACCTCGTGCCCTACGTGCGCATGTCTGTCATGTCCGGTGAGGTCTCCTCCAGCGCGGGCGGCCTGATCATCTGGCCGGGCAAGGCACTACTGCTGGCCGGCTTCTTCCTGTTGGCGCTGCAGGGTATCTCCGAGATTATCAAGAAGATTGCCGTCATGCGCGGTGATATGGAGGATCCGAACCCCTATGTGCCGACGCATGCGCCCCTCGAGGTGGAAACGCCGGTAGGGGAGACACGCCGATGATGGAATTCATTGCCGTGAACATGGCGCCGATCATGTTCGCCTCGCTGATCATCTTCCTGCTGATCGGTTATCCCGTCGCCTTCGCTCTCGCCGCCAACGGTCTCCTGTTCTTCTGGATCGGCGTCGAACTCGCACCCTATTCGGGTGGTTCCATCAATCTGTCATGGCCGCTCCTCAATGCGCTGCCGGATAGGTTCTGGGGCGTGATGTCCAACGATACGCTGCTGGCAATCCCGTTTTTCACCTTCATGGGCATCGTGCTGGAGCGTTCCGGCATGGCCGAAGACTTGCTCGACACGGTCGGCCAGCTTTTCGGCCCGATCCGCGGTGGGCTTGCCTATGCGGTGATTTTCGTGGGCGCACTGCTTGCCGCCACCACCGGCGTCGTTGCGGCTTCGGTCATCGCCATGGGCCTTATCTCGCTGCCGATCATGCTGCGTTACGGCTATGACCGGCGGGTGGCCTCCGGCGTCATCGCCGCCTCCGGCACCCTGGCGCAGATCATTCCGCCGTCGCTGGTCCTGATCGTGCTTGCTGACCAGCTCGGCCGCTCGGTCGGCGATATGTATGCAGGGGCACTGATCCCAGGCCTCATATTGACCGGCCTCTACATGCTCTATGTGCTGGTAATGTCGATCATCAGGCCGAACTCGATGCCGGCACTCCCGAAAGAGGCGCGCTCGCTCGGCTCCGGCGTGACCTCGCTTTTCGTCGCGTTGCTGGTCTGCGCCGGCGTCGCCTATGCCGCCCATGTCTATCTGACGCCGATCTACGGGGGAAACGCCGATATTCTCGGTGCAACTGTCGGCGTCGCCTTCATCTACGCCATCGCCGTCATCGACAAGACGATGAAGTTCAATCTGATGTCGCGGCTGGCGCAGCAGGTGATCATCGTGCTGATCCCGCCATTGGCGCTGATCTTCCTCGTGCTCGGCACTATCTTCCTCGGCATCGCGACGCCGACCGAGGGCGGAGCGATGGGGGCAGTGGGCGCGCTGGTCATGGCGGCGGCCAAGGGCCGGCTGTCCATGGACGTCGTCCGCTCGGCGCTGGCGTCGACCACGCGCCTTTCTTCCTTCGTGCTGTTCATCCTGATCGGCTCGCGCGTGTTCTCGCTGACCTTCTACGGGGTCAACGGCCATGTCTGGGTCGAGCATCTGCTGGTGTCGCTGCCGGGCGGCGAAGTCGGCTTCCTGATTGCCGTCAATCTCCTGGTCTTCGTGCTGGCCTTCTTCCTCGATTTCTTCGAGCTGGCCTTCATCATCGTGCCGCTGCTGGCACCCGCCGCCGATAAGCTGGGCATCGACCTCATCTGGTTCGGCGTTCTCCTTGGCGTCAACATGCAGACGAGCTTCATGCATCCGCCTTTCGGCTTCGCGCTGTTCTACCTGCGCTCGGTCGCGGCAAAGGTGCCCTATCTCGACAAGGTCACGGGTAAAAATACGGCTCCGGTAACGACCGGTCAGATCTATTGGGGGGCGGTGCCGTTCGTCGGCATCCAGGTGCTGATGGTGGCACTGACGATCACGTTCCCGCAGATGGTCATGCACTACAAGGGCGCGGGCACCGGGCTTGACCCCAATACGATCAAGATCGAAGTACCGGGCTTCGGCACACCCGGCCAGGACAATGGCGGCGGCCTCGGCCTGCCGGGCCTGCAGCTTCCGGGGGGCGGTCCGCCGAGCGACAAGCCGGCCGGGCAGGGCGGCGGGCAGCCAAATCCGCCGGCCAATGATCTCAGCCAACCGCCATCATTCAATTGAAGGCGGTCGTTATAGGCATGTTGGATTGCCTTCGGCCAGGGCAAAGAAAAACCCCGGAGCGCCGCTCCGGGGTCTCTTGTTTCCAGTTCGCTGATCAGATCTTGCCGGCGCGCTGCAGCGTCATCATGTAGACGTCATAACTATACTCAGCGACCTGCGCATAGAGATAATGCTGGCCGCGGAAGCCCTTGATCGATTCCCAGATCTTCTTGAAGGTCGGGTTCGAGGCTTCCATTTCGGCATAGACCTCGTTCGACTTCTCGAAGCAGGCGTTCATGATTTCGGTGCTGAACGGACGCAGCTTGGCGCCTTCGGCGACGACGCGTTTGATGGCGGCAGGATTCAGATAATCGTACTTCTGCAGCATGTTGGCGTCGGTCGCCTGGGAGGCGGTGCGCAGCAGCGACTGATAGGCCTTCGGCAGGCCCTCATAAGCCGCTTTGTTGAACATGAAATGCACGGTCGGGCCGCCCTCCCACCAGCCGGGATAGTAGTAGTAGGGTGCGACCTTGTAGAAGCCGAGCTTCTCGTCGTCATAGGGGCCGACCCATTCGGCTGCGTCGATCGTGCCCTTTTCCAATGCCGGATAGATGTCGCCGCCGGCGATCTGCTGCGGCACGACGCCGAGGCGCTCCACCACCTTGCCGGCAAAGCCGCCGATGCGCATCTTCAGGCCCTTGAGGTCGGCAACCGAATTGATCTCCTTGCGGAACCAGCCCCCCATCTGCACGCCGGTATTGCCGCCTGGAAAGCCGATCAGCCCCTGCGTTGCCAGGAATTCGTTGAACAGGTCGATGCCGCCGCCGTGATATTGCCAGGCATTCATGCCGCGGGCATTGAGGGCGAAGGGAACGGCCGCGCCCAGTGCCCAGACCGGATCCTTGCCCCAATAGTAATAGGCAACTGTGTGGCAGGCCTCGACGGTGCCTGCCGAAGTCGCGTCGGCGGCCTGCAGGCCGGGCACGATTTCACCGGCCGCGAAGACCTGGATGTTGAAATTGCCGTCCGTTGCTTCCGAGACGTATTTCGACAGCACTTCGCCGCCGCCGTAGATCGTATCGAGCGATTTCGGGAACGACGAAGTCAGGCGCCAATTGATTTTCGGATTGCTCTGGGCAACGGCCGGAGCCGCAAGGGCTGCGGCTGCAACCGAGCCGGCGCCGGCCACGCCGGCTTTCCTCAGAAATGAACGACGATCCATCTGTTACTCCCCCCGGATACGAGCGGGCGGGCTGGCCCGCTCTTCGTGATCACGCCGCAACTAATCACGCCGCTCGGCGCCTTTCAAGCGCATCCGAAGATCTTGCAACCACTGACTGATGTTTATCTCAGGAAACCGTTCTCCGGCTTCGGGCCCTCAGCGCGTGAACTTGATATCGGCCTGGGCGACGAGATTGGTCGCCGGTGCCGGAGCGTGCTTGTACTTGAGCGTCACGACTTTGTATCCCTCCTTCTCGAGGCGGATCAGAAGGGCCGGCAGCATGGTCACGGTACGCTGGTGGATGTCATGCATCAGGATGATGCCGCGCCCGCGCTCCTGTAGCTGCTTTATCGTTCGCGCCGTGACAGAAGCTGGCGTGGAAGTGAAATAGTCCTTGCTGTCGACATCGACGTCCATGACGATCATGTCGCGAGCGGCGACGGCGGCGCGCAGGCGTTTGGAGTCGGCGAGGTAGGGGAAGCGGAAGAAGGGTATTTCGGTGCCAATGACCTTGGAGACGGCATTCTTGCCCTTGGCGATCTCGGCCATCGCCATGTCGAAGCTCATCTTGTCGAGGTCGGGATGGCGGAAGGTATGGCTGCCGATGGTGTCGCCACGAGCGAAGACTTCCCGGGCGATCGCCGGGTGGGCTTGCGCCATTTCGCCGACCATCATGAACGTCGCCTTGACGCCGAACTTGTCGAGCGTGGCGAGAATGCGTTCGGTCTTGCCGGGGGCAGGGCCGTCATCGAACGTCAGGATGACTTCCTTGTCGGCCAGCCTGACGTCCTTGAGCGAAGAGACTTCCAGCGTCCGGCCAGCGAGATTGTGCGGGCCATTTATGCTCGCCAGGTCTCTGGTCTCAAGATCGGCGACGAGCCATTTGTTCGGCTCCATCTCGACCGGATCATTGGCTTTCAGCGGCTTGTGGCGCGGCTCTTCGGCCGCATAGCCGGTTTTGAGCGATGCTTCATTGCCCGGTTTCGTGGCGCATCCTCCCAGAGCCAGGGACACGGCAAGGCCAGCCAGTAAAACACGGTAGTTCATCGGAATCGCTCAACACTTATGTCAATGAAGGTTGGGCGTACTTTCCGTAGTTATGGTTAATGATCGGTTAGGATCGGCTCCGAAACCATTAAGAATTCACGCGCGCTAGCCGGCGATGGCGCTTTCATATTCCGATGAAAGTTCCAGCCATTGCTCCTCGGCTGCAGCGAGCTTTTCAGCGGCATCCGCGCGCTGTTTTGCCTTCTCAGCAGCCTTGGCGGGCGCCTTCTCGTAAAGAGCGGGATCTGCAAGTTCTGCATCAAGCGTCTGAATCAATTTCTCAAGCTTGGCGGTCAAGGATTCGATTTCGTTGATCTTCTTCTTGAGCGGCGCCTGTGAAGCGCGGCGTTCTGCATTGAGCTTGCGCTGATCCGCCTTGGAGACGGAATCGTCGTTGCCGTTCGCCTTGGCCTTGTCATCCCTCGGCTTCGGACTCGCGACGACGAGGCTGCGGTAATCTTCGAGGTCGCCATCGAAGGTGGAAACGGTGCCGTCGCGCACCAGCCACAGCTGGTCGACCGTCGCCTCGATCAGGTGGCGGTCGTGCGAGATGAGGATGACTGCGCCGGAATAATCGTTCAGCGCCTGGATCAGCGCATTGCGGCTGTCGATATCCAGATGGTTCGTCGGCTCGTCGAGGATCAGCAGGTTCGGCGCGTCGAAGGCGGCAAGGCCCATCAGCAGCCGCGCCTTCTCGCCGCCAGAGAGATCCTTGACCTGCGTGTCCATCTTCTCCGTCGCCAGGCCCATCTGCGCGACGCGAGAGCGCACCTTCGCTTCCGGTGCTTCGGGCATCCTGCGGCGGACATGCTCGACAGCCGTCTGGTTCGGCACGAGATCGTCGAGCTGGTGCTGGGCGAAGAAGCCTATCTTCAGGCTCGGTGCCAGCTTCACATCACCGCTATCGGCATCGAGCCGGCCGGAGACGAATTTGGCGAAGGTGGATTTACCGTTGCCGTTGGAGCCGAGGAGGGCGATGCGGTCTTCAGCGTCGATGCGCAGGTTGAGGCGTTTCAGGATCGGCTTGCCGGGCTCATAGCCGACCGCGCCGCCGCTGACGGCGATAATGGGCGATGCGGGCTGCTTTTCGGGTTCCGGAAAGCTGAAGCCCATCACATGATCTTCGATGACGGCGGCGACAGTCCCCATCCGCTCCAGTGCCTTGACGCGTGATTGCGCCTGCCGCGCCTTCGTTGCCTTGGCCTTGAAACGATCGATGAAGCTCTGCAGATGCTTGCGTGCCGCGTCGTTCTTCGCTTTGGCTTTCGTCTGCAGTTCGTCGGCCTCCGCCTTCTGCCGCTCGAACTGGTCGTAGGAGCCGCGATAGAAGGTGAGCTTCTTCTGATCGAGATGGACGATGGCGTTGACCGCCGTATTCAGGAGGTCGCGGTCGTGCGAGATGATGATGACCGTGTGCGGATAGCGGCGGATGTAATCTTCCAGCCAGAGCGTGCCTTCGAGGTCGAGATAGTTCGTCGGCTCGTCGAGCAGCAAAAGGTCCGGCTCGGAAAACAGCACCGCAGCGAGCGCAACACGCATGCGCCATCCGCCGGAAAACGAGGAGGCGGGGCGCTTTTGCGCCTCGTGATCGAAGCCGAGGCCGGCAAGGATGCTGGCAGCACGCGCTTCGGCCGAATGCGCGCCGATATCGGCAAGCCGCGTCTGGATGTCGGCGATGCGATGCGGATCGGTTGCCGTCTCGGCTTCAGCAAGCAGTGCTGCTCGCTCCTTGTCGGCCGCGAGCACGATATCGATCAGCGGCTCTTCTGTGCCGGGTGCTTCCTGCGCGACCTGGCCGATGCGCGCGTTGCGCGGGATCGAAACCGAGCCGCTTTCGGCGGCGAAATCGCCGGTAATGATCCTGAACAGCGTGGATTTGCCCGCGCCATTCTTGCCGACGAGGCCGGCCTTCGTGCCCGCCGGAAGCGTCACGTTGGCATGGTCGATGAGAAGGCGGCCGGCAATGCGGGCGGAAAGGTCTGAAATCGAAATCATGGCGCGGTTTTGGCCGAACTCGGCGCCGAAGGCAAGAGCGCGAAAGCGTTCAGGCGTCTGCGCGCCGCTTGGGCTCCGACAGGCTCGCGCAGTTCTTCAACCTCTCGATCAGCTCGGTCTCATAGAGCATGAGATTGCTCAGCGACGCGTGGAGGCTGTCCAGGGCGGCGCTGGCATTCGGTGCCGTCCCGACCCCGCGGGCAAAATGCCGCTTCTTCTTCAGCCCTTTGGCAAGCTGATCCGCAACCTCTCGCAGCATGTCGGCCGCATCGCTTTCGGATTTCCGCGCTACCAGCCCGCAATGGCTGACAAGGCGATGCTTCAGGCCGATCTCATCGAGCTTGCTTTGCGAGGGGTGTGGGCCGAGCGCCTCGATCTCGCTGGCAAGACAGCGATCCCGGCCATAGAGCGCCTCGTGAAAGAGCTGATAGTTGCGCGGCAGGTTCCTGACCTTCAGCCGCGTCATGAAGCGGCCGATAGTCTCGAGCTCGGTTTCTGATTCACTGTCATCATTGCCGATGGAAGACGCGGAAACGCCTGTCTGCGAACTCTTCATGCCTGCTCTCTGACTGCCACTTGGCTCATATATCTCTCCAACTTGCAGGCGCGCAGGTTAAGGCAACATGAATGAAACCGCCTATCCGCGTGATCGGACAATAAAATTAGCGGCTTGAGCAACGCCTGATCGCATCGAAGGGATCGCGGTTCGCCTATGGCTTACATCCACTGCCGCCCTTCACTGCGCAGGAAATGCAAGAGGTCCAGCACCAGCGATGGCTTGCCCAGCGTCGTCAGGATCATGTGGCATTGGCCCCGGTGATGGGTCTGATGATTGAACATATGTGCAATCGCCAGATGGAGCGGATGGATGATCGCGCCCGGCCGAAGGACGGATGTATAGGTGATGTCGGCCGCAAGGATGGCGGCATCCAGCGTCTCCACCCAATCGAGGATGCGCCGATCTTCGGCCTCGCGCATTTCTCGCAGCCCTGTAAGATCGTTATGCAGAACGACACCCAGCGCCGCCGGTGGCTCGCCGGTTCCACTGAAACGGTGCATCCACAGCCGGTCAGTCACCAGCAGATGGTTCAGCGTTCCATGCAGCGAGCCGAAGAAGGCACCGCGATCCTCGTGAAATTCCGCATCGCTGAGCCGGGCGGCGGCATCGTAGACTTGAACATTGGCCCAACGATTGTAGTCGGCAAGCATTTTGAAATGTCTGAGCATATGGCTTTTCCTCCATGGCTATGAGATCAGTCCGAACCAGAATTGAGCAAATGAACCGGACCATCCGCGAAGTCCGCTAATGGACGGTTGCTTCGCCGCTTAGTCGCTTGCGAATCGACCGTCCGTACTGTGACAGCGGCGTGAAATTGGGCTGTCCCCCTTGTTTTCGGGCTGTGGGGCGGGTAAAGACCGCCCACTTTTCTCTGATTACAAGGAACGGACCCATGGCGATTGAACGTACTTTCTCGATGATCAAGCCGGATGCAACGAAGCGCAATCTGACCGGCGCCATCACCAAGATTTTTGAAGACAATGGCCTGCGCGTCATCGCCTCCAAGCGCGTCTGGATGAGCAAGCGCGAAGCCGAAGGCTTCTACGCTGTCCACAAGGAACGCCCCTTCTTCGGCGAACTCGTCGAAGGCATGACCTCCGGCCCGACCGTCGTTCAGGTTCTGGAAGGCGAAGGCGCCATCCTGAAGAACCGCGAAATCATGGGCGCAACCAACCCGGCCAACGCCGCTGAAGGCACGATCCGCAAGATCCACGCTTTGTCGATCGGCGAAAATTCCGTTCACGGCTCCGATGCTCCGGAAACGGCTGCTGTCGAAATCGCTTACTGGTTCTCCGAAACTGAAATCGTCGGCTGAATCGGACTTTCAGCGCTTGCGCTGAACGATTTGAATTGACTCAAGAAAGCCGGGATTTTGCATCCCGGCTTTTTTCATGCCGGGCAGGCGGCATCGTTCCCATAGTCGATGCTGCCGTCACTTTTGAAGACATCCGGGTTTGCGGTGTAGACCGGGCCGACGACGAGCGGTTTTGTCGGCAGCACGGTCTGGTCAAGGTCGGATTTCACCTCGGTCTTGATCGTCTGGATCGTCTTGTCGCTTGCATCCACCAGCTTGATCGAGACGGAATAGGGGCGATCCTTGCGCACGCAGCGCAGATCCGGGCTTTCGAGCGTGATCTTGTCCCAGAAGGTATAGATCTTCTGCCGAACCACAAGGGGGTCGCCCCCGGCGGGATTTTCGAATTCCGCGACGGCCGTCGTTCCCTCGGGGATCGGGGCAATCTTTTTCAGCGTGATCATGTAGCTGGCGGTCGCCACGCGATAGTTGAATATGAAGAGGCGGCCGCTGAGCTGGGTCGGACCCTCATCGTCTTTTCTCTGGCAGCCTCCAAGCGCCAGCCCTGCGATCGTGGCTGTCAGCAGGATCGTTCGGATAATCATGGCGCAGTCTCCTCCTTCTTGCGCCGGTAGTGCCGGCTTGCCTTGGCGCGGTTGCCGCAGACCGCCATGTCGCACCAGGCGCGGCTTTTGTTCTTGCTGCGATCGATGAAGAGCCAGCCGCAGTTGCGGCAGATCTTCATCCGCTCCGGGTCGGGCATGGCGATCAGGCGTAGCGTGGAGTGCACCGTCGCTGCCTCCAGTCCATCGGAGGAGGCTCGCCGTAGGACCTGCGCCAGCGCCGCCAGCAGGTCGGCGAGCAGCGCATCGGCTCCGCCGCCGAGGACGCGGGCACGAAAGTAGCGGTCGATCGCCTCGCGCAATCCGATGAAATCGGCCTTGTTTTCCTGCCGCACCGGCAGAATATCGCCGAACAGCGCCCGCTCGGCACAGAAATTCACTGCTGCTTTCGGAAAGCTTTCCATCTGCCCCGATCCCTCGAAGCGGTCGATCCGCCGTTCGTCGTCATGACGCAGGACCACGCTGTTGGCGACATCAAGCGCCAAGGCGCCACCGGAAAAGCGATGTGGGGTCCAGGAAAAGCTCATGCTGAAAATTATAACTGGTAAAATTGATTTTGCCAGTTACTATTTACATGTCCTCGGAGGGGTCATGGCCTATCTTCTGCAGCAATTGGCAAATGCCGTTCCGCTCGCCGCGCTCTATGCCGCGCTTGCCTTCGGCTATGCCATCGCCTTCGGGGTCATGAAGCGGGCCGATATCACCTATGGAGCGCTCTTCGCCTTCGCCGGCCAGATGCTGGTGCTGTTCACCGACGTCGGCTACGCCAGGATGTATCTGATCCTGCCGGCTGCCTTCGTCTTCGGCGCCATCGTTGCGGCCGTCTATACGCTGGGCACCAGTTTTCTCGTCGGCCGCGCGATCATGCTGCCGCTGTCGCGCAAGTCGCCGAATACGATCATCGTCGCAGCACTCGGCATGATGATCATCCTGATGGAGACGGCGCGGCTTGCCTCCAACACGCGCGGCATCTGGCTGCCACCCTTTCTGAATGGCGCTATCGTCTTCTGGGATAGCGGCGATTTCCGGGTGACGCTTACCGAGATCCAACTCCTCAACACGGCGCTGATGATCCTGGTGATCCTCGCCGGCGCCTATGTCCTTAGATGCACCGGCTGGGGACGCATCTGGCGGGCGGTGACCGACGACGCGCTGGCTGCCGAGCTTTGCGGCACAAGTGCCAACCGCGTCTTCCTGATGGCCTATGTCGCCTCGGCACTGGTTGCGACCATCTGTGGGCTACTGGCCACCTCCTATTACGGAACGATGGATTTCGGGGCTGGGCTGATGTTCGGGCTCAAGGTTCTGATGATCGCGGCCGTCGGGGGCTATTCCGATCCGCTGAAGTCGGCGGGCGGTGCGGCGCTGCTCGGTCTGGGGGAAACGATGTGGGGCGCCTACGGCCCGTTCCTGTGGCGCGACTTTGTCATCTTTTCGCTGCTCGTGCTGCTGCTGGTATTGAGCCGGCGCGAGCGGGTCGTTCCCTGAGGCCTATTTCTTCGCGGCCCATTTGGCGCGGGCGGTATCGTCGGCGTCCTTGGCCGATACCCAGCCACCTTCGATGCTGTCCTTCGCGTGTTCCTTCTTCCAGAAAGGAGCCGAAGTCTTCAGGAAATCCATAACGAAATTGGCGCCGTCGAACGCTGCCTGCCGGTGCGGTGCGGCGGCAATGACGAGGACGATGTTTTCGCCGGGCGCGATCTTGCCGTAGCGATGGATGGCAGTCAGGCCGAAAAGCCCGAAGCGCTCGATGGCGAGGTCGGCGATGCGGCTGATTTCCGCCTCCGCCATGCCGGGATAATGCTCCAGCTCAAGCGCGCCGAGCGTGCCGCCTTCGTCGCGGCAGAGCCCGGAAAAGGTGACGACTGCGCCGATATCGAGCCGCCCCTGCGTGAGGCTGTCGATCTCGGCCTGGAGATCGAAATCTTCTTGCTGAACGCGGACGAGCGGCTGCACGGCCATCAGCTCACCCTCCAGTCATCGGTGGGAACAGCCCGATCTCGCGCGCACCGGCGATCGGCTCGTCGTGATCGGCATGTTCCATGTTGATGGCGACCCGGATCGCTTCCGGAAACTGAAGCGCTGTCTCGTATTCTTCCCCCAAGGTCTTCAAGTGGTTGAGGAGATCACCGACGGTGATCACCTCGGCGGGAAGAGAGATCTCCTCTTCGGCCTTGCCGATCCGCTCGCGCACCCAGGCGAAATAGACGAGCTTCGTCATCATTCATCGTCCACGATATGCTTCAGGCCGGCGCGGAAATAATCGTAGCCGGTGTAGATGGTCAGCAGCGCTGCGACCCAGAGCAGGACGATGCCGATCTCCGTCGTATAGGGTAGCACCTTGTCGCCGGCCGGCCCAGCCAGCAGGAAGGCGATGGCCACAAGCTGCGCGGTCGTCTTCCACTTCGCGATGCGCGTCACGGGAACGCTCACCTTCAAGGCGGCAAGATATTCACGCAGGCCGGATACCAGTATTTCACGGCAGAGGATGATGATCGCCGCCCAGAGCGACCAGCCGGCGATCGTGCCGTCGGCCGCCACCAGCAGCAGGATCGAGGCGACCAGCAGTTTGTCGGCGATCGGATCCAGCATGCGGCCGATATTCGAGGTCTGATTCCAGATGCGCGCGAGATAGCCGTCGAGAAAGTCGGTGAGCGAGGCGATCACGAAGATCCAGAGCGCGACCCACCGCGCGAAATCGGAACCTTCCAGCTTGCCCTCGACGAAGAAGCACAGGACGATCAGGGGTACGCAGAGGATGCGGCCGTAGGTAAGCAGATTGGGAATGCTGTAAGCGCGCGAAGCCATGGAAATCGTTTCGTTTCGGTTGTGTCGGCAGATCTCGGTGAGCCTTTGTCAAAGCCTCATCTCGCTCCAGCCATTTGATTGAGCATGATCTTATCCAAAAACCGCTCCGCACTTTTTGGGATCACGCCTAGATGATGGTTTGATTACCCTATCGTCAACATTCTTTCTGTTCTTTCACCGTCATTGCGTGGAATTTGCGACCGGCTTTTTATTTCGCGGTGTCTTCATGAAAATGGTTGTAGACCTGCCGTGCTACGGCTTCCGATATGCCTTCCACAGCCATCAGGTCGGACAGGGCAGCGCGCGATACGGCCTTGGCGGTGCCGAAATGCTGCAGCAATGCCCGCTTGCGCGACGGGCCGATACCGCCGATTTCATCCAGCGGATTCTTGATCATCTCCTTCTTGCGCCGGGCGCGATGCGAGCCGATGGCGAAACGGTGGGCTTCGTCGCGCAGGCGTTGGATGAAGTAGAGCACGGGATCGCGCGGCGGCAGGGTGAAGCTCTCGCGGGAAGGGGCGAAAAAGCGCTCGCGTCCGGCGTCGCGGTCGACACCCTTGGCGACGCCGATGGCGATGACGCTGTCGGTGATTCCCAACTCCTCGAGAATGGCCCGCACCGCCGTCATCTGCCCCTGGCCGCCATCGATGAGGATGATATCAGGCCAGGCGGGGAAGGGCTGGTCGGCTGCATCGGCGGCGGGAGCCTCCGTCGCAGCGCTGCGGTCGGGCTTGCCCTCTTCCTTCAGCAGGCGGGAGAAGCGCCTTGTCATCACTTCGCGCATCATGCCGAAGTCGTCGCCGGGCGTGATGTCGGTCGATTTGATGTTGAACTTTCGGTACTGGCCTTTGACGAAACCTTCCGGCCCGGCCACAACCATGCCGCCGACCGCATTCGTGCCCATGATGTGGGAGTTGTCGTAGATCTCGATGCGCTGCGGCACGTAAGGAAGCTTGAAGGTCTCCTTGAAGCCTTCGAGCAGCCGCGATTGCGAAGCCGTCTCCGCAAGCTTGCGACCATGCGCTTCGCGGGCATTGGCAACGACATGATCGACCAGATCGCGTTTTTCGCCACGCTGCGGCACGAGGATCGAGACCTTGTGGCCGGTCTTCTCGCTGAGCGCTGCCGCCAGCAGCTCGATTTCCTCGACCGTCTCCGAAAGAAGAATCTGCCTGGGCACCGGTTTGTCGTCGTAGAACTGCGCCAGGAAGGCGTTCAGCACTTCGGCGCCTGACAGTGATGGGTCGGCCTTGGGAAAATAGGCTCGATTGCCCCAGTTCTGGCCGGTGCGGAAGAAGAAGACCTGAATACAGGAGATGCCGCCCTCGTGATGGATGGCGAAGATATCGGCTTCCTCGACGCCGGCCGGATTGATGCCCTGATGGCTCTGTACGTGCGACAGCGCCGCCAGCCGGTCGCGAAAGACGGCGGCGCGCTCGAAATCGAGATCCTCGGCGGCGGCGTTCATCTCCTCGGCCATATGGGCTTTGACGTTCTGGCTCTTGCCGGAAAGGAAATCCTTCGCCTCCTGCACCAATTCTGCATAGCCCGAATCGCTGATCTCATGTGTGCAGGGCCCGGAACAGCGCTTGATCTGGTAGAGCAGACAGGGCCGGGTGCGCGTCTCGAAAACGCTGTCGGCACAGGTGCGGATGAGGAATGCGCGTTGCAGTGAATTGATGGTGCGGCCGACGGCGCCGGCCGAGGCGAACGGGCCGAAATAGTCGCCCTTGCGGGCGCGGGCGCCGCGATGCTTGAAAATGGCTGGTGCGCGATGGTCGCCGGTGATCAGAATATAGGGAAAGGACTTGTCGTCGCGCAGCAAGACGTTGAAGCGCGGCCGCAAGCGCTTGATCAGATTCGCTTCCAGCAGCAGCGCTTCGGTTTCTGTGCGGGTGGTGACGAACTCCATATTGGCGGTTTCGCGCACCATGCGGGCGATGCGGTTGGAATGCACCCGGCCCATGGCATAGTTGGCGACACGCTTCTTCAGGCTGCGTGCCTTGCCGACATAGAGCACGTCGCCGGCTTCGTTGAACATGCGGTAGACGCCGGGATTGTTCGGCAGGCGCTTGACGAATTCAGCGATCAGTTCCGCGCCGCGCAAGCCGGTCTCGTTCTTGCCGCCTTCGTTCCAGTCGACGGGCACGACAGGGGAGGCGGCGGCATCGCCCTCTACCTCGATGTCGTCTTCTATATCCTCTGATTCGTCGTAGAGAATGCCGCCATCGGGCAGCTTTCTTCCATTCATTCCGCACTCTCCGCCACGTCAGGCGTTTCCCAGGCAAGATGCTGGCCGCCGTCGAGCGCTATCATTTGGCCCGTGATCGAGGGCGTGTCAAAAAGAAAGCGGATGGTGCGGCCGAATTCTCCGAGCCCCGGTGCGGCCTTCAATATGAGGCCGTCGATCTGGGCCTGAAAGTCCTCTTCCGACTGTCGCGCGCTGCGCACCGTCGGCCCCGGGCCAATCGCGTTGACGCGGACGCGAGGGGCAAAGCTCTGCGCCATCGTCTGGGTCGCCGTCCAAAGGGCCGCCTTCGACAGCGTGTAGGAATAGAAGCGTGGGTTGAGCGCCCAGACCCTCTGGTCGATCATGTTGACGATCAATCCCGGATTGGGCTCGGGAAGCTGCCGGACGAAATCGGCTGATAACATTGAGGGCGCGCGGACATGCACGGCAAAATGCGCCTCGAAGGCTTCAGCATCGAAACGCTGGGCGGAATCGCCGAGGAAAGCCGAGGCATTGTTGACCAGCAAATCAAGCGGACCTAGGGCGGCCGCGGCTTTCTCGACGAGGGTTGACGTTTCGCCCAAATCTTGCAGGTCGGCCTTGATCGCAATCGCCTTCCTGCCCATTTGCTGCAATTTCGCCACGATTTCCGCCGCCTCGGCGAAGGATTGGTTGGCATGCAGCGCCACCGCGAAGCCATTGGCCGACAGATCCTCGGCTATTGCCCTGCCTATTCTTTTTGATGCGCCCGTTATCAATGCCGTGCGAAGTTCTTCCTGGCTCAAGATACCGCCTTCTTCTCGTCGTTACCCAATCGAAGCTCATATAGGGCGTCGATACACCATATGAAAAGGTGCTTGAGCGAATGACGCTCTTGACATCTCTTATGTAGATCTTGAGATATATTTAGATTAAAATAAGTATACATGCTTTAACCATTGGTTATGGTTAACAATTCCTCTGTTGCGCTGAAGCAACATCGAAATTCAGCCATGTCTGTGCCACAATGATATCATATTTTGGCTCTTCCAATTCCTCATTTGCACTCCAATTTCAATCTCGATCCGGGAGGGATTTATTTTAATTGCTCGTGACGCTTCGAAGTCAAAGATTGTAGACGAAGCACACGGGACTGAAAGGAGAAAAGTATGCGTACTCTCGTAACGACCCTCATGGTCTCCGCTTTCGCTCTCGGCGGCTACACCGCAGCTCAGGCTGCCGACGCTGTTGAGCAGGTTCCGCAGCCGCCCGTCGCTCAGGAAGCAGCTCCGGTCGTCAACAATTGGTCCGGCTTCTACATCGGTGGCGAAGGCGACTGGAACAAGGGTCACTTCAACCGCACCGGCAACACCTACGCCTTCGGCGGCGGTGCCTTCACCGGCTACAACTGGCAGCAGGGACAGATCGTATACGGTATCGAAGGTGACCTCGGTTACGCCGACTCGGAGACGTCCCGCAATGGCCTGACTGCCAAGAACGGCGTCAATGGCTCGGTTCGCGGCCGTCTCGGTTACGATTTCAACCCGTTCATGCTGTATGGCACGGCTGGTCTGGCGCTCGGCCAGAACAAGCTCTCGGACGATACCTCGTCTGAAAGCAAGACGGCTGTTGGTTACACGGTCGGTGCAGGTGCTGAAACCTTCATCACCAACAACATCACGGCTCGCCTCGAGTACCGTTACACCGACTACGGCAAGAAGACCTTCAACCTCGACTCCGGCAGCTTCTCGCGCGGCTTCGACGAGCAGAGCGTCAAGGTCGGTATCGGCGTGAAGTTCTAATCACTTGACGGTATGGAATGAAGAAAAAGCCGGGGCTCGTGCCTCGGCTTTTTCTATTTCATGCTTCTGAATATTTATGCGGGTGAGGGCTTCCTGGGTGATGAGAGCGCCGAAGCCGCGCGGTGCACCTGTGATGAACCAAGCACCCATGACTTTCTCCTTTGTCGGTTGGCAGCGTGGAATTCGCTTGCAGGAGAGCAAGGTAGGATGGCCGGATGATCCGCATGCTGGAGGACTGGTGCCCCTACTATCCCGGCTTCTTCCTCTATTATCCGAGCCGTCGGCAATTACCGACGGCCTTGCGCGCCTTTGTCGATTTCGTGAGGAACGGCGATGTATACCGGAGCTAAGCGAGGCAGCGTCAGGCCTGCGGTTTCATCGCCGGATAGTCGGGGAAATGCTTCTCGAACTTGCTCGCCCAGTTGATAAGCTCCGCATGGTCCGCCTCCCATTGGCCTTCGAAGCGGAGCTGCAGATAGCCGATAAGGGCGGCAAGCGCGAAATGTCCCGCATGCAGCTTCTTGCCGATCTTCGGTGGCTCTGCATCCAGGTGGGTGAGGGACCGGCTTGCCTTGGTCCACTGCCGGTCGATCCAAGGCTGGTGCTGCTTTTCGGGTTCGCGGAGGCGCCGCTCGTAAACGATCGACAGTAGGCACTCCATGGTGCCGTCGCACAGCGCTTCCAGAACTTCGGCTTCGGTGCGCTTACCCTTCTTGGAAGGATAAAGGCCGCCCTCCTGCCGGTCGAAGTAATGCATTATGGCGCGGCTGTCGAAAATCGCTTCGCCATCGTCGGTCAGCAATGTCGGAATCTTGCCGAGCGGATTGTTGTCGACGAGCAGCGCCGGCCCGGCATTGGTATCGACACGGATCTCCTCGAGTTTGATGCCGAGATGGCGGGCCGCCATGCGCACCTTGCTGGAAAAGGGGGAGGTGGACGAGCAGAGAAGTCTCATGGGATCACCTGTGGGATGGGCGGGAGGAAATTCAATGTTCGCCGCGCAGCCAGAAGGCGCGTTGCGAGGCGAAACGGTCCTGCGCCAGCAGATCCTTCAGCGCCGGCAACAGCGCATGCAACTCGTCCTTCAACGTGAAGGGCGGATTGACGATGATGAGGCCGGAGCCGGTAAGCCCGGCGAAGCCGCGGTCGCTTTTGACCGTCAACTCCGCGCAGAGCATCTTCGGCACCTCCAATGCCTGCAGTGCTTCGTGAAACTGCTTGATCGGCGCGTCCTTCTTGATCGGATACCAGAGGCAATAGGTGCCGCCGGGAAAGCGGTGCCAGGCTTTCGCCAAGCCGCCGACCAGCCGCTCATATTCGCCGTCTTCCTCGAAGGGCGGGTCGACCAGCACGATCCCGCGCTTCTCCTTCGGCGGCAGATGCGCGCCGAGCGCCAGCCAGCCGTCAAGCTCGGTGATGCGCGCATGGTGGTCGCCTTCGAACAGCCGGTGCAGCCGCTGGAAGTCCTCGGGGTGCAGCTCCATGGCTGATAGCCGGTCCTGCGGGCGGAACAGCATGCGGGCGAGCTTCGGCGAACCGGGATAGAATTGCAGGCCGCCTTCGGGATTGAGCTCGCGAACGGCGGTCAGATAGGGCTCCAGCAGATCGGCGACCTGCGGCACGAGTTCCGCTGCGAGCAGCCTGCCGATACCATCCTGCCATTCGCCGGTCTTCTGCGCTTCCTCCAAAGAGAGATCGTAGAGCCCGATGCCGGCATGGGTGTCCAGAACACGGAACGCTTTGTCCTTGTTCTGCATGTAGCGGACGAGGCGGGCGAGCACCGCGTGCTTGAGCACATCGGCGAAGTTGCCCGCGTGATAGATATGCCGATAGTTCATTGTCGGTGAAGTCCGCATGAATTGTTGCGATGGGCCGGATTATCCCTAGTGGCCGGTCATCGCTTGAAATATAGAAACATCATGAACATTGCGACCCCTATTCAAGCCAAATCCCGCATTGGTCACACGGCCTGTCCGCATGACTGTCCGTCAACCTGCGCGCTGGAGATCGATCTGACGGACGACGGCCGGATCGGCCGCGTCCGCGGCGCCAATGATCATTCCTACACGGCCGGCGTCATCTGCGCCAAGGTCGCCCGCTATGCCGAGCGCCTCTATCATCCCGATCGTCTGATGAAGCCGCTGCGCCGCGCCGGCGCCAAGGGCGAGGGGCGTTGGCAGGAGATTTCCTGGGACGATGCGCTGGACGAGATCGCCGAGGCTTTCGTCAAGGCCGAAGCCAAGGACGGCAGCGAGGCGATCTGGCCTTATTTTTATGCCGGCACCATGGGCTGGGTCCAACGCGATTCCATCGATCGCCTTCGCCATGCGAAACGTTATTCCGGCTTCTTTTCCTCGATCTGCACCAATCCGGCCTGGACCGGTTTCACCATGGCGACGGGCGTGCTGCGCGGCCCCGATCCGCGGGAGATGGGCCGCACCGACTGCGTCGTCATCTGGGGCACGAATGCGGTCGCGACGCAGGTCAATGTGATGACCCACGCGGTCAAATCCCGCAAGGAGCGCGGCGCCAAGATCGTCGTCGTCGATATCTATGACAATCCGACGATGAAGCAGGCCGATCTGGCGCTGATCGTCAAACCCGGCACGGATGCGGCGCTCGCCTGCGCCGTCATGCACGTCGCCTTCCGCGATGGCTATGCCGACCGCGCCTACATGGCCAGATATGCCGATGATCCGGCAGGCCTCGAAGAACATCTGAAGTCGAAGACCCCGGCCTGGGCAGCTGGCATTACAGGCCTTTCGGTGGATGAGATCGAGGCCTTCGCAAAGCTGGTGGGGACGACGAAGAAAACCTATTTCCGTCTCGGTTACGGTTTCACGCGCCAGCGCAACGGCGCCATCGCCATGCATGCGGCCGCCTCGATCGCCACCGTTCTCGGTTCCTGGCAATATGAGGGCGGCGGCGCCTTTCATTCGAACAGCGATATCTTCCGCATGGACGCGAGCGAGCTGACCGGCCGGTCCATGAAGGATCTGGATATCCGCATGATCGACCAGTCGCAGATCGGCCGGGCGCTGACAGGCGATGCCGTGGCGCTTCGCCATCGCGGGCCGGTGACGGCCATGCTGATCCAGAATACCAATCCGGTGAACATCGCGCCCGAGCAAAGGCTGGTGAAGCGCGGCTTTGCCCGTTCCGATCTCTTCGTTGCCGTGCACGAGCAGTTCATGACCGACACAGCCGAGATGGCCGATATCGTCATTCCCGCCACCATGTTCGTCGAGCATGACGACATCTACCGCGCCGGCGGCCAGAACCATATTCTTCTTGGCCCGAAGCTGGTCGAGCCGCCGCCGACCGTGCGCAGCAATCTCTTCGTCATCGAGGAGTTGGCCAAGCGTCTTGGGGTCGCAGATCGCCCCGGCTTCGGCTTTTCCGCCCGCGAAATGATCGACCGGGTTCTGTCGATGAGCGACCTGCCGGATTACGATTATTTCCTCGAGCATAAATGGTTCGATCGTCAGCCGGCTTTCAAGGACGCGCATTTTCTGAACGGCTTTGGCCATCCCGACGGCAAGTTCCGGTTCCGCCCGGACTGGGTCAACCAGCCGGCCCCAAACCGCCCGCCTGCGTCAGTCGGATTGCTCGGTCCTCATGTGGAGTTGCCGGAATTCCCGGATCAGGTCGATGTCATCGAAGTGGCCGATCCGGATCATCCGTTCAGGCTCGCCACCTCGCCTTCGCGCAACTTCCTGAATTCGAGCTTCGCGGAAACCAAGACGTCGCGGCAGAAGGAAGGCCGCCCCGAGGTGATGATCAATCCGGCCGATGCCGCAGCGCTCGATGTCATCCATGGCGATCTGGTCCGCATCGGCAATGCGAGAGGCGACATCCGCCTCCATGCGCGCGTGACGACAGAGGTGAAGCCGGGTGTGCTGATCGCCGAGGGTCTCTGGCCGAATAAGGCCCATGTCGATGGCGAGGGCATCAACGTCCTCACCGGCGCCGATCCGGTCGCGCCCTACGGCGGTGCGGCCGTTCACGATAACAAGGTATGGCTGCGCAAGGATATGGCATGAGCGAATTCGGAAAGGCGAAAGCTGAAATCGTCAACGAGAAGACGTTGGCGGATCAATGGACCCGGCTCAGCAGCTATGATGTCGACTACACGGATTCGCGCGGCGAGAAGCATCGCCTGAAGCGCGAGATCTATCACCGCACGCCGGCCGCCTGCATCCTGCTCTACGATCCCGCCCGTGAGACGGTCGTGCTCGTCCGGCAATACCGTCTGCCGTCGCAGCTTGCCGGCCTGCCGGCATGGATGATCGAAGTGCCCGCCGGCCTGCTCGATGGCGACGAGCCGGAGGCAGCGATCCGGCGCGAGGCCATGGAGGAGACCGGGTTTCGCGTGCGCGATGTCCGATTTCTCTTCAAGGCGATGACCTCGCCGGGTGCCGTGACCGAGATCATCCATTTTTTTGCCGCCGTGATCGATACGTCCGATCGGGTCGCCGATGGCGGTGGGCTTGCCGAGGAGCATGAGGATATCGAGGTGATGGAAATTCGATTGTCCGATGCGATGGCAATGATCGAGGCGGGCGATATCCACGATGCCAAGACGGTCATTCTGCTGCAATGGGCGGCCCTGAACAGGGCGAGCCTGAAGTAGGTCCGTCGAAGTCAGGGAGCTGGGCCCAAAACTATGCTGCCGCCTTCATCACCGTGTCACGAATCGAGACTACCGGGGCGTGCTGGCCGAAGACGTCCGGACGTGTCCGTGCCTTTCAGATGATAGACACTGTTTCAGGAGAAAGCCGATGTGGCTCAGCAATTTCACGCTCGTTCTTCCCAATGAAGTCGTCGACCGGGGTGCCGTGCGCATCGAGGATGGCGTGATTGCCGAAATCCGCTCCGAGCCGGTGGAGCAGGCGACCTTCGATGGCGGCGGGCGCCTGCTGATGCCCGGTTTCGTCGATCTGCATTGCGATATGATTGAGCGCGAGATCGCGCCGCGGCCGAACGCCATGATGCCGATCGATTTCGGCATTCACGAACTGGACAAGAAGCTGGCCGCCGCTGGCGTCACCACGGCCTTTGCCGCGCTCTCCTTTGCGACCGAAAGCGTCTACGGTCACGTCCGTTCGCTCGAAACCACCTCGGCTGTGATCCGCGGCATCAACAGCCTGCGCAATGAGCTCTTGATCGATCACCGCGTTCATGCCCGCTATGAAATTACCAATCTGGGCGCGGCGCTGACCCTGGAGCGGCTTTTGAAGGACGGCGACATCGACATGGTCTCCCTGACCGACCACACGCCTGGGCAGGGGCAGTACAACGATATCGAGAGCTACATCCGCAGCATGTCCGAGCGTCGCGCCATGTCGCGCGAGGCTGCCGAGGAAGTCGTGGCGAAGCGCATCGCCCAGCGCCAGGATCCGGAAATCGAACGCAAGCTGCACGATGTGGTCGAGCTTTCGCTGAAGCACAAGCTGTCGCTCGCCTCGCATGACGATGACAGCGCCGAGAAAGTGGCGGCGATGCACGATCTCGGCGTGACCATCAGCGAGTTTCCAGTAACGGGACCGGCCGCCGAAGAGGCTTGCCGCCGCGGCCTCTGGACGCTGATGGGTGCGCCGAACGCGCTGCGCGGTCAGTCCATGTCCGGCAATCTCAGCGCCCTGGACGCTGCCCGCGCCGGCCTGCTCGGCATCATCGCCGCCGATTATCACCCGGCCGCTTTCGTGCCGGCGATCTTCAAGATTGCGGAGGTTGTTGGCGGTGGCCTGCCGGCGGCGGTTGCCATGGCAAGCGCCAATGCTGCCCGTTCGGCCGGCCTCAATGATCGCGGCGAGATCGCCGTCGGCCAGCTTGCCGATCTGGTTGCCGTCGAACCCGGCTCGGTTCATCGCATTCGCGCGACCTTCCGCGGCGGCCGCATCGTCTATAGCGACGGCACGCTGCATCCGCTGATGGCGATTGCGGCTTGAAGAGAAAATCGAAGGGGCGAATTAGGCGCCGTTCGGCTCCATAACGCTCTATTTAAGCCATGTCCCCAAGCAGTGACACGACCTGCCGTCCATGGGCGGCAGCTGTTCTGGCAAGGCTGATGGCCTTGCCGTCTTGCATCCCGACTTTGCCTTCCGCGAGCAGCCGCAGGGACTGCGGATAGAGCTGATGTTCGACCGTCAGCACACGGGCAGCCAATGCGTCCGCCGTATCGCCGGTCAACACCGGCACGGCCGCCTGGCCGATCACCGGGCCTTCGTCCATGCCTTCGGTGACGAAATGCACTGTGCAGCCGGCAACGCGCATGCCGGCGTCGATGGCGCGTTGATGCGTGTGCAGACCGGGAAAGAGCGGCAGCAGGGAAGGGTGGATATTGATGATCCGACCTTCATAGCGCTGGATGAAGCGGCCGGAAAGCAGCCGCATGTAGCCCGCAAGGCAGATGATGTCGGGAGACAAGGCTTCCAGCTGCGAGAGGATCGCCTCTTCGTGGGCGTCCTTGCTGGTAAAATCCTTGCGGACGAAGGCGAAGGTGGCGATGCCCTCGGCGGCAGCTTTTGCCAGTCCGCCGGCATCCGCCTTGTCGGCGATGACGGCGACGATCTCAGCCGGATAGTCGGGAGCCGCCGTCGCCTTCAAAAGGGCCATCATGTTGGAGCCGCCGCCGGAAATGAAGACGACGACGCGTTTGCGCGGCGTGTTCATAGAGCGAGCGTACCCTTGTAGACCGTGCCTCCAGCGTCTTCGGTGCGAGCAATCATGCGGCCGAGTGTTACCACAGCCTCGCCTTCGGCTTCGAGCGCTGCCTTCACGGCTGCAACATTGTCTGCCGCCACGACCACGATCATGCCGATGCCGCAGTTGAAGGTGCGCAGCATTTCCTTGGCCTCGACGCCGCCCGTCTTGGCGAGCCAGGAGAAGACCGGCGGCACCTTGACGGCGGCCAGATCGATTTCGGCGGCCAGATGCTTCGGCAGCACGCGCGGGATATTTTCGGGAAAGCCGCCACCGGTGATATGGGCGAGCGCCTTGAGCGCATGTGTCTCGCGGATGGCTTTCAGCAGGGGCTTCACATAGATGCGCGTCGGCGTCAGCAGCGCTTCGCCAAGCGCCTTGCCTTCTGCGAAAGGCGCGGGCGCGTCCCAGCCGAGGCCGGAAATCTCGACGATCTTGCGCACCAGCGAGAAGCCGTTGGAATGCACGCCCGAGGAGGCGAGGCCGAGAATGATGTCGCCTTCGGCGATGTCGCCCGATGGCAGCAACTGGCCGCGCTCGGCCGCGCCGACGGCGAAGCCCGCCAGGTCGTAATCGCCGTCGGAATACATGCCCGGCATCTCAGCCGTCTCGCCGCCGATCAGTGCGCAGCCCGCCTCGCGGCAGCCGGCCGCGATGCCGCCGACAATCGCCGCGCCCTGATCGGGATCGAGCTTGCCGGTGGCGAAGTAATCGAGGAAGAACAGCGGCTCCGCACCCTGGACGACGAGGTCGTTCACGCACATGGCGACGAGGTCGATGCCGACGGTGTCATGATAGTTCGCATCGATGGCGATCTTCAGCTTGGTGCCGACGCCGTCATTGGCGGCGACCAGCACCGGATCGGTGAAGCCTGCGGCCTTGAGATCGAAGAGACCTCCAAAGCCGCCGATTTCGCCGTCGGCGCCGGGACGGCGCGTCGAGCGCACGGCGGGTTTGATCTTTTCGACCAGCAGATTGCCGGCATCGATATCGACGCCCGCGTCGCTATAGGTCAGACCGTTTTTTCCAGACTGGCTCATGCTTCCGCCTCCGATGGCCGCCCTTCCGTCGCGACAGGGCTCTGATCGGGTCGCCATTGCATGATAGGGGCGTTTATGCAAGGCGCAAGGGCGGCCAACCCCTCGATTTTCCCCGCTTCACAGCGCAACAGGCCGATTTCCGGCCGCAGGCTTGACCATAATTGCAGCATCATCCTATGTCCTAAGCAAGCGGCAGACGGGCCGGAAACAGCGGGGAAGTCGATGGAGCAAAAAGTCAGCGGGGCGAGCCTCAAGCGGCAACTCACTTTCTGGGTGATCGTGCTCGTCGTCTTCATCGGCTTTCTTTATCTCTTCAGCACGATCCTGCTGCCGTTCATAGCCGGCATGGCGGTTGCCTATTTTCTCGATCCGGTCGCCGACCGGCTCGAAAGGATCGGCCTCAGCCGCCTGATGGCGACGGTGGTCATTCTTGTCTCATTCGTGCTGGTCTTCGCGCTGGCGCTGACGATCGTCATTCCGATCATCATCAATCAGTTCAACGATTTCATCCAGCAGATACCGGCCTATGTGCAGCAAATGCAGCAGCTCGTCGCCAAGGCGCAGACGATGGTGCTGCCCGATTGGATCCGCAATCAGCTCGGCGCGATCAAGGACAATTTCTCCAGCATAATGTCCGATGGCCTGAGCTTTGTCGGCGGTCTGTTTGCGCAGATCTGGAGCTCCGGCAAGGCCCTCGTCAACATCATCTCGCTGCTGGTCGTCACGCCGGTCGTCGCATTCTACATATTGCTCGACTGGGACCGGATGATCGCCAAGGTGGATGATTGGATACCGCGCGACCACGTCGCCACCGTCCGTCAGATCGCAACGGAGGTCAACCAGGCGATCGCGGGCTTCATTCGCGGGCAGGGCTCGCTCTGCATCATTCTCGGCATATATTACGGCGTCGGTCTTTCGCTCGTCGGCTTGAACTTCGGCCTTTTGATCGGCCTGTTCACCGGCATGATAAGCTTCATACCCTACGTCGGTTCGCTGGTCGGCCTCATTCTGGCTGTTGGAGTGGCGCTGGTCCAGTTCTGGCCCGACTATCTCTGGGTCGGCCTGACGCTCGCCGTCTTCTTCACCGGCCAATTCCTCGAGGGCAACGTGCTGCAGCCGAAGCTCGTGGGCGAAAGCGTCGGCTTGCATCCCGTCTGGCTGATGTTTGCGCTTTTCGCCTTTGGCGCTCTCTTCGGCTTCGTCGGTCTGCTGGTCGCAGTTCCTGCCGCCGCCGCCTGCGGCGTCCTTGTTCGTTTCGCCCTTTCGCGATACCTTCAGAGCGATCTCTATTACGGACGCTCGGAAGCCGGCAAGGCGCGCAGAGCCAAGGCCGGAAAGCCCGAGAACAACTAGACATGACAGACGCAAAGAATGCTGATGTGAGGCGCAAACCCGCCGAACAGCTACCGTTGGCCTTTACGCACGACCCCGCAAGCGGTCGCGACGACCTGCTCGTCGCCGATCCCTTGAGCGCGGCGGTGAAGATCGTCGATTCCTGGCCGTATTGGCCGTCGCCGGTGGTGATCCTGGCCGGCCCCATCGGCTCGGGCAAATCGCATCTTGCCAGTATCTGGAGTGAAAGATGCGGCGCGATATCAATCCATCCCGTGGCGGGCTCAGATGCCGCCGTTGCTGCCGCAAACGGCCCGGTCATTTTCGAGGATGTGGATCGCCTGGGCTTCGACGATACCGAGCTCTTCCATGTCATCAACAGCGTTAGGGAGAACGGCACCAGCTTGCTGATGACGACGCGGCTCTGGCCGATGTCCTGGCCGGTCACGCTGCCCGATCTGCGCTCCCGCCTCAAGGCTGCGACGGTGGTCGAGATCGGCGAGCCGGACGAGGAATTGCTGTCGCAAGTCATCGTAAAACTCTTTGCCGACCGCCAGCTTTATATCGATGATAAACTCGTCCTTTATATCGTCAACCGAATGGAGCGTTCCATGAGCGCCGCGCAGCTGATCGTCGACCGGCTGGACCGGCTGGCGCTGGGGCGAGGCACGAGGATTACGCGAGTACTGGTCGCTGAAGTATTGAATGAACTGGGCAATTCCGGTCAGGCGGATTGAGCCGACGTCGAGCTGTCACAGTTCCGTCGTCAAACTGATATACGTGGCACATGGGTTAGAGATGAGGGTAGGTGGAACATGGACTCGGCACTAACGGAACATCAGGACGCCAGCCAAGAGACCCCGGAGGCCACTCCTCCGATCAACGAGCTGCTGAGCAGCCCTGAACGCTTCATCAACCGCGAATTTTCCTGGCTGCAGTTCAACCGCCGCGTCCTCGAGGAGACGTTGAACACGGCGCATCCGCTTCTCGAGCGTGTCCGCTTCCTCTCCATTTCCGCCGCCAACCTCGACGAATTCTTCATGGTGCGCGTCGCCGGCCTCGAGGGTCAGGTCCGCCAGAAAATCCTCGTGCGCACGCCGGATGGCAAAACGCCAGCCGAGCAGCTCGATGATATCCTGCGTGAGATCGACAATCTGCAGATGGAGCAGCAGGCCTCGCTCGCCGTCCTGCAGCAATATCTTGCCAAGGAAGATATCCTGATCGTCCGTCCCGCCGCCCTTTCCGAGGCCGACCGGCAATGGCTCCACACCGAGTTCGAGCAGGCGATCTTCCCGGTTCTGACGCCCTTGTCCATCGATCCGGCCCATCCGTTCCCGTTCATTCCGAACCTTGGCTTCTCGATCGCGCTGCAGCTGAAGAGCATGAACGGCCGCGAGCCGATGACGGCGCTGCTGCGCCTGCCGCCGGCGCTCGACCGCTTCGTCCGGCTGCCGGACGCGAGCAACGTCATTCGCTACATCACGCTTGAAGATGTGGTGAACATCTTCATCCACCGGCTCTATCCAGGCTACGAAGTGCAGGGTTCGGGTACCTTCCGCCTGATCCGAGATAGCGATATCGAAGTCGAGGAAGAAGCTGAAGATCTGGTGCGCTTCTTCGAAACCGCGCTGAAGCGCCGCCGCCGCGGCTCGGTGATCCGCATCGAGACCGATTCCGAGATGCCGCTCGAGCTTCGCCAGTTCGTGGTGGAATCGCTGAACGTGCCGGGAAACCGCATCGCGGTTCTGCCGGGCCTGCTGGCGCTCAACACGCTCTCCGAGATCTGCAAGGCCCCGCGCGACGATCTGCGGTTCGAGCCCTACAATGCGCGATTTCCTGAGCGCGTCCGCGAACACGCCGGCGATTGCTTCGCCGCCATCCGCGAAAAGGACATGGTGGTCCACCACCCTTACGAATCTTTCGACGTGGTCGTGCAGTTCCTTCTCCAGGCTGCGCGCGATCCTGACGTTCTGGCGATAAAGCAGACGCTCTACCGTACCTCGAACGACAGCCCGATCGTGCGTGCGTTGATCGACGCCGCCGACCTCGGCAAATCGGTAACGGCCCTGGTGGAGCTCAAGGCCCGTTTCGATGAAGAGGCAAACATCCGCTGGGCGCGCGATCTGGAGCGCGCCGGTGTGCAGGTCGTGTTCGGCTTCATCGAACTCAAGACCCATTCGAAGATGTCGATGGTCGTGCGCCGCGAGGACGGCAAGCTGCGCACCTATTGCCATCTCGGCACCGGCAACTACCATCCGGTCACCGCAAAGATTTACACTGACCTGTCATACTTCACCTGCGATCCGAAGATCGCCCATGACATGGCGAATATCTTCAACTTCATCACCGGCTACGGCGAGCCGGAACATGACATGAAGATCGCGGTTTCGCCTTACACGCTTCGCACCCGCATCCTCCAGCATATCGAGGGAGAGATCGAATTTGCCAAGAACGGCCACCCGGCGGCGATCTGGATGAAGATGAATTCGCTTGTCGATCCCGACATCATCGACGCGCTTTATCGCGCCAGCAATGCCGGCGTCGAGATCGATCTTGTCGTGCGCGGCATCTGCTGCCTGCGTCCGCAGGTGCCTGGTCTTTCCGAGAATATCCGCGTCAAGTCGATCATCGGGCGCTTCCTTGAGCACAGCCGCATCTTCTGTTTCGGCAATGGTCAGGGCCTGCCGTCGGACAAGGCGCTGGTCTATATCGGCTCAGCCGACATGATGCCCAGAAACCTCGATCGCCGTGTCGAAACCCTTGTGCCGCTCACCAACAAGACCGTGCATGAACAGGTGCTTTCGCAGATCATGCTGGGCAATATCATTGACAATCAGCAAAGCTACGAGATATTGCCGGACGGTACTTCACGGCGCACGGAAGTGCGCAAGGGAGAAGAGCCTTTCAATGCGCAGCAGTATTTCATGACCAATCCCAGCCTGTCCGGCCGGGGTGAAGCCTTGAAATCCAGTGCGCCGAAACTGATCGCTGGGCTGTTGTCGGGCCGCAACAAATAAAACTGGACCTGCATGGTTGAATCAGAAGCCCAGGGGCGCCTTCCCGGTATTGCCCCGGTCTCCGTCGTCGATATCGGGTCGAATTCGGTCCGTCTTGTCGTCTATGAAGGCCACTCACGGTCACCGACCATCCTTTTCAACGAGAAAGTGCTTTGCGGCCTGGGAAAAGGCATAGCACTGACCGGAAAGATGGACGAGGAAAGCGTGGCGCGGGCGCTTGCGGCCCTGCATCGTTTCAAGGCGCTCTCCGATCAGGCGCGTGCATCGACCATCTATGTTCTGGCGACCGCCGCGGCGCGCGAAGCGAGCAACGGTCCGCAGTTCATTCACCAGGCCGAAGCCATTCTTCAGCGCAAGGTGCGCGTGCTTTCGGGCGAAGAAGAGGCACGTTTCTCCGCGCTCGGCGTCATCAGCGGTTTCTTCCACCCCGATGGCATTGCCGGGGATCTTGGCGGTGGCTCGCTGGAGCTGATCGACATCAAGGACCACGAGATCGGCAAGGGCATCACGCTGCCGCTCGGCGGCCTGCGTCTGTCCGAATATGCCGGTGGCTCGATCGATAAGGCGCGCGGCTTCGCGCGCAAGCATGTCAAGACCGCGAAATTACTGAGCAAGGGCGAGCGCCGCACGTTCTATGCGGTCGGCGGTACATGGCGAAGCGTCGCCAAGCTGCACATGGAAATCCGCAAATATCCGCTGCACATGATGCAGGGCTATGAAGTGCCGCTCGATGAGATGCTGCGTTTCCTGGATCAGATCGTCGAAGCGAAGGATTCGAAGGATCCGGCGTTTCAGGCGGTGTCCAAGCATCGCCGTTCGCTGCTGCCCTTCGGTGCTGTCGCCATGCGCGAAGTGCTGACGGCCATGAAGCCGTCCGTCATCTCCTTCTCCGCTCAGGGGGTTCGCGAAGGTTATCTTTATTCACTGCTGACGGAGGCGGAGCGCAACAGCGACCCGCTGCTCACCGCCGCCGGCGAGCTTGCTATCCTGCGCGCGCGCTCGCCGGAACATGCCCGCGAGCTTGCCGATTGGACCGGGCGGATGATGCCCTTCTTCGGGATCACCGAGACCGACGAGGAAAGCCGCTATCGCCAGGCAGCCTGCCTGCTTGCCGATATAAGCTGGCGCGCCCATCCGGATTATCGTGGCTTGCAGGCGCTGAATATCATCGCCCATACGTCCTTCGTCGGCATCACCCATGCCGGCCGCGCCTTCATCGCGCTTGCCAATTACTATCGTTTCGAGGGATTGAACGACGACGGTGCGACCGAGCCGCTGGCAACGATCGCTACGCCGCTCTATATCGAACGCGCCAAGCTGCTCGGCGGCCTGTTGCGCGTCGTCTACCTATTCTCGGCCTCGATGCCCGGTATCGTCCGCAACCTGTCGTTCCGCCGTTCGACAAAGCCTGATCTCGATCTCGAATTCGTCGTTCCGGCCGAATATCACGACTTTGCCGGCGAGAGGCTGGACGGTCGCCTGCAGCAGCTCGGCAAGCTCACCAATCGCCGCCTGGCCTTCTGCTTCGAATAAGCTTTGTGTTGCATGAGATTGAAGCCTCTCCCTGCACGGCAGGGAGAGGCGGTTTCATTGTGCTTACTTCGCGTTCAGGAAATCGCCGACTTCAAGAATGCTGAACTCGTTGTCGTCAGCCTTGTCGACGGCGCGGCCAGCCGAGAAGGGCAGGTTGTTGTCGTTGCCGATGATGATATGCGTGGCATCGACGCGGTCGACATTCTCGATGGTGACGAAGGGCATGTCGTAGAAGCCTTCGCCGCCGCCCTGGCGACGCTTGTGGTCCGGGTCCTCGATGCGCAGCAGATCGATATAGCCGATCTTGCGAACGGACTTGCCGACATTGGCGTCGCTGAACTCGATCTTGTAGACGCGCTTCAGCTCGGCGGGAGCCTCGAAGCAATCCGGCTTCGGCTGCTTGGGATCGGCGCAGGCCTTGTCCTTCGTGCCGGCGCCATTGTCGCGTTCGATGACGAGGGCTGTCGTTTCATCGAGCATGTTGAAGTCGCCAATCGACACACCCTTGTCCGCGAACGGATAAAGCCAGCTGCGGCCGGTCCAGCCCTTCGAGGCGACGTCGAACTCGATGACGCGGATGGCGGTGTGGCCGTCGACGCTTTCCATCTGGCCGTCATCCTTGTAGATCGCGCCTTCCAGCAGGCCGTAAAGCTTCGAGCCGTCCTTCGACAGGGCAAGGCCTTCGAAGCCGCCCGAACGCTTCAGGTTGAAGGCCGGCATCTTCTGCGTCGGGTTGCCCGGCAGCTGCAGCAGGGCGTTGTCCGGAGACATGACCGGCTTGCCGTCGACTGTCGTGGCGAAGACGTCGGTCAGCTGACCATTCGTATCGAACTTCAGCAGATAGGGACCGAATTCATCGCCGAGCCAGAAGCCGTCGGCGACCGGCTGGATCGATTCGATATCGAAATCGGAGCCTGTGAGATAGCGCTTGCCGGAGCCTTCGAGGACGATCGGGAAGGGGGCTTTCTTGTTCGGATCGGACAGGAACAGGTTCTTGACGACATCGACCTTGCCATTGTCCCAGTCGAACTTGAGCTGATGCAGGAACAGCATGGCGTCGCTGGAATTCTGCTTAGAGCCGAAGCCGTTGTCCGACAGCGTCCAGAAGGTGCCGTCAGGCATGGCCTTGATGCCGGAAAAACCCTGGATCGGCTGGCCGTCGAAGGGCAGCTTCAGATCGGTTACGCGGGCGCCGTCCTTGCCCGGCACGGTGCCGAGAGCGTCCGTGCGCTTGCGATCCGGCGTCGTGAATTTGCCTGACGTTTTCAGGAAGTCGGGTGCATCGGCCGGAGCGGCGATAATTGTGTTGGCGGGCAGGATGGCTTGCCCGGCAAGCTTTGCCGGAAATTGCTTTTCGTCGGCATGGGCGGAAGCGGCAAGCAGAATGAACAATGCCGTTGAGGCGGAAAGAATTCGAGTCATCATGTCACCTTGTTGGCCAGGATTGGCGAAAACAATCCCGCTTAACAGGCGAGCCATGTCGACGAATTAACGCTTAGGTGAAGATTTGGTGACTGTGGACAACCCATAGGATGTGAAGCTCAGGCGTGCATCGATGCCGAACATACAGCCGCCGCTTTGCATTTCTTACAATCTGCCGCGGACTGTCTTGATGGCTTGCCGGCTTTGCGTGTGAAGCGCGATGACGCCGAGGTGCTGATCGCGTCCGCGAACGGCATGCTCCCCGAGGTTTTCCTTGATGATCGTCTCGGGAAGCTCCAGCCGTCTGGCAAGGTCGCTCGAAATCAGCACCTGGCGCTCCAGCGTCTTGCAGAGCTGCTCCAGCCGGGAGGCGATGTTCACGGTGTCGCCGAAATAGGCGATCTTGTGATGGTCGACGCCGATTTCCGCCGTGACGATGCTGCCGCCATGCAGGGCCGCTCTCAGGCGCGGCACCCTGCCATAGGATTTCAACCACGTCTCCGAGTTCGCTTCGATATCGTTGAGGATGTTGAAGACGCAGCGCACGCAATTGGCATTCTTGATGCCGCGGCGAAGCGGCCAGGTGATGATGGCGGCGTCGCCGATATAGTCGTCGATCGCGCCCTTGTGCCGCCATACCGGTTCGGCAAGCGCGCCGAACACCGCGCCCAGAAACTCTTGTGTTTTCAGGTCGCCGTGCTCCTCGGCAAAAGCGGTGGATCCGACGAGATCTATGAAAAGGAATATACGCTCTTCCTGCACCGGATTGCGATATCGGCCAGTCAGCAGGCTGAGAAAGACGTCGCGGCCGAGCAGCTCCCGCACGCGACCGACGAAAATGATGACGGCCGTTACCATGACGGCATAGATGTAGACGTCTATTTTCAACAGCGTGAGGTCTTCCCACGAGCCTTCGACAAGACCGAGCAATTTCAGAATACTGCCTGCCATGGCATAGCCGACGCTCATCAAGGCGAAATCGACGATGAGGGCTGAAAGGATAAAGGCGGGGGTCGGCAGGCGATGCATCCATACGTTCAGCCGCGCCAGAATCATGCGGCGTTCGAAGGCCAGCAGCGGCATGCCGCAGAACAGTGCAAAGATCGCACCGATATACATCGGCGCCTGCGGAAAAAACACTATGCCGTAGACAACGCCGGTCGAAGCGACAAGCAGTGATGTAAGGATCCAGTTGCGCACCGAATGGAGAATACCCATTCACTTTTCCGCCGAAAAAAGACGCCCGTCATCGACGCGGGACTGCGCCGACAACACTTCTGCGCCATCGAATATAATGACTGCATCAGACGTTCATTCCACGAGATTTGCGGCGCTATCGTGGTGGCAACCAGCATCTCCGTTCGCGAATCATACGCAATCGCAGCGCGCCGGGAAAGGATAATGTCGCGACTAGAGGATGACCGTTTCAACCCGCTTTCCGACGAAACGCAGGGCCACCTGGCCTTGAATCAGCTGCAAGGCCGTTTCGCCGAAGAGATCGCGTCGCCAGCCGGTGAGGGCAGCCACCTCGGCGTTCTCGCCTTCGGCCGCGATCTTGTCGAGGTCTTCGCTGTTGGCGATCACTTTCGGCGCGACGCCGTGCTTTTCGGCGATCAGTTTCAACAGAACCTTCAGCAGTTCGGCTGCGGCAGCCGTGCCTTCCGGAGCCTGCTGATGGCGCGGCGGATGCGGCATGTCGGACTTCGGCAGCGCCAGGGCTTCATTGATCGCCTCGATCACGGCCGCGCCGGCAGTCGAACGCTCCCAGCCTTTCGGGATGGTGCGCAGTCGGGCAAGTGCTTCGCTGTCCTTCGGCTGCTGCTGGGCGATTTCGTAGATCGCGTCATCCTTCAGCACGCGGGCGCGAGGAACATTGCGCGCGCGCGCCTCGCGTTCGCGCCATGCCGCCACATATTTGAGGATTGCCAGTTCCTGCGGCTTGCGCAACCGCATCTTCAGGCGCTGCCAGGCATCGTCGGGGTGCAGGTCGTAAGTCTCGCGCGCCTCGAGAATTGCCATCTCCTCCTGCAGCCAGGAGGCACGGCCTTCTCGCTTCAGCTGCTCGTCGAGCGAAAGATAGACGTCGCGCAGATGGGTAACATCGGCGAGCGCGTAGTCGAGCTGCTTTTCCGAGAGCGGCCGCCGGCTCCAATCCGTGAAGCGCGAGGACTTGTCGATATGTACGTTCTTGATGCGGCTGACGAGCTGGTCGTATGAGACGGAATCGCCGAAGCCGCAAACCATTGCGGCGACCTGCGTGTCGAAGATCGGATGCGGAATGAGATTGCCGCGATGGAAGATGATTTCGATGTCCTGGCGCGCGGCGTGAAAAACCTTCAGCACAGCCGGATTTGCCATCAGCTCGAAAAACGGCTGAAGGTCCAGCCCTTTGGCCAGTGGGTCGACCAGTACCTCGGTCGTCGGGCTCGCCATCTGTATCAAACACAGCTCCGGCCAGAAGGTCGTTTCTCGCAGGAATTCCGTATCGATGGTAATGAATTCCGACTTGGCCAGCTCTTGGCAGGCCGCCTCCAATTGGGCGGTAGTTTCGATCATCTCAACACATTCATCGATAAAACAGTTGCTTAACTTCCTTCTCCTTTCAGCCGGATATGTCAATACTTTCGCGGACAAAGCTCTTGCCGCATTTCGCTTTTGGTTGAAATTATCCGGAGCGATGCCATTTCGACCGCACAATCCGGATCGAAAGCGGTTTGCGGCCTCGCCTTAGGCCACGCGCACGTAGCTGGTCATCCCGGTCTTCTGATGCTCGATGATATGGCAATGCAGCAGCCAATCGCCAGGATTGTCGGCGACGAATGCGAGCTGCACTTTCTCGTCCGGCTGGATCAGATAGGTGTCGGATACGAACGGCTGCACCTGCCGCGTCGAGGAGGAGATGACCGTGAAGCTCATCCCGTGCAAATGAATGGGATGGCTATGCGGCGTGACGTTCTCCATGTCGATAACATAGCTCTTGCCCAGCTTCAGCTCGGCAAGCGGGGCGGTCGGATCGGGAGTGTCGCCCGGCCACGGCACCTTGTTGATCGCCCAGAAACTGTAGCCGAGCGAACCGCAGATGCTATTGTCAGCCGTATTCTCGGCCGTGGAGCTCAGGATCAGCGGAAGGTGTGTTGCCGAACCGAGGTCGGCCTTCTTAACCGGATTGTCTTCCAGCGGCGCCAGATCGCGGACGTCGCGTTTCAACGAGCTGCCCACCGAGCGCAGCGTCGCGAGCACCTTCGGGTCGGTGCCTTTGATATCCTCCAGCTTGACGATCGCTCCCTCGCTATCAGGCATGCGCACGGCCAGCTCCAGCCGCTGGCCCGGTCCCAGCTGCAGGAGATCCAGCGGAAAGCGCTGCGGCACCGGATTGCCGTCGATGGCGATCACGGTCGCCTCGCCACCATCCAGGCGGAAGGAATAGATGCGCGTGACATCGGTGATGGCAACACGCAGGCGCACCAGGCCGCCGGAGGGAGCGTCATATTGCGGCTGCTGCTGCCAGTTCGCTGTTCGCACCGTTCCGTAAGTGCCGGATTTGGCCGCATCGCGCGGGCGAAACTGCGCGATGAACTGGCCGTCGCCGCCCAGCCGCCAATCGCGCAGATTGAGCACCACTTCCGAATCGAATGCCGGATCCTTTGGATTTTCGACGACGATCACGCCGGTCATTCCATGGCCCATCTGCTCCAGCGTGTTGCAGTGCGGGTGATACCAGAATGTGCCGGCATCGGGTGGCGTGAAGGCATAGTCGAAATGATCGCCGGTATAGACATAGGGCTGCGTGAGGAAGGGCACGCCGTCCATGTTGTTCGGCAGACGGATGCCGTGCCAATGGATCGTGGTCGGATCGTCTATGCCGTTGATCAGGCGGGCGGCGAAGGATTCGCCCTTTTTCATGCGCACGACAGGAGGCATCCCGCCGTCGCCATAGGTCAGGACGTCCCTGGTTGCCCCGCCATCCGTCAGATTGGCCTGGATCCTGGCCGTCTTCAGCACCCGCGGCTCGGCCGCCACCGCTTTGTCGGCAAACCTGCTCGCGATACCGATGCCGATACCATAGGCGCCGGCCACGGCGGAAGCTTTCAAGAGATTGCGACGGGTAAGGATCGGCATGCCGGGCTCCGGAACGATGAGATATGGATGCCTGTTTAAAGTTGACCTTGGTATTCAGCAATAGCACTGCCCTAGCCAAACTGCCGCAGCGGCTACTTGCGGATGTCGGGATAGGCGGCGGATGAAACAGCTTTAAGTCGACTTCCGGCGTTCGAGCCTTGACAAATCGGGCGCGCCATGCGCTTTTCCGCCCGATTTTCTCGTCGGCAGGCGAGGGGCTTGCATGTCCTTTCGCTGCGGCCCGCCAAGTCCAGGATATATAATTATGCATCGCTATCGCAGCCACACATGCGCCGCCCTGCGCAAGTCCGACGTCGGTTCGACTGTCCGCATTTCCGGCTGGGTTCATCGCGTCCGAGATCATGGCGGCGTGCTGTTCATCGACCTGCGCGATCACTACGGCATCACCCAGGTCGTCGCCGACCCCGATTCTCCGGCCTTCAAGCTCGCCGAAACCGTGCGGGGCGAATGGGTCATCCGCATCGACGGCCTGGTGAAGGCGCGCACGGAAGACACCGTCAACAAGACCATGCCGACCGGCGAGATCGAGCTCTATGCTCAGGAGATCGAAGTGCTCTCCGCCGCCAAGGAATTGCCGCTGCCTGTTTTCGGCGAGCCGGACTATCCCGAAGATGTGCGCCTGAAGTATCGCTTCCTCGATCTGCGCCGCGACACGCTCCACAAGAACATCGTCAAGCGCACGCAGGTCATCTCCTCCATGCGCCGCCACATGGGTGACGTCGGCTTTACCGAATACACGACCCCGATCCTCACGGCCTCGTCGCCGGAGGGCGCGCGCGACTTCCTTGTGCCGAGCCGTATCCATCCCGGCACCTTCTATGCGCTGCCGCAGGCGCCGCAGCAGTACAAGCAGCTGCTGATGGTCGCCGGTTTCGACCGTTACTTCCAGATTGCCCCATGCTTCCGCGACGAAGACCCGCGCGCCGACCGTCTGCCGGGCGAGTTCTATCAGCTCGACCTCGAAATGAGCTTCGTGACGCAGGAAGACGTCTGGAACACAATGGGCCCGCTGATGACCCAGGTGTTCGAGGAATTTGCCGAGGGCAAGCCGGTCACCAAGGAGTGGCCGCGCATCCCCTATGACGTCGCCATCCGCAAGTATGGCTCGGACAAGCCGGACCTGCGCAACCCGATCGTCATGGAAGCGGTGACCGAGCATTTCGCCGGCTCGGGCTTCAAGGTCTTCGCCAACATGATCGCATCGAACCCGAAGGTCGAAGTCTGGGCCATCCCGGCCAAGACCGGTGGTTCGCGTGCGTTCTGCGATCGTATGAACGCCTGGGCGCAGAGCCAGGGCCAGCCGGGCCTCGGTTATATCTTCTGGCGCAAGGAAGGCGAAAAGCTCGAGGGCGCCGGACCGCTCGCCAAGAACATCGGCGAGGAACGCACCGATGCGATTCGCACCCAGCTTGGCCTTGACGACGGCGATGCCTGCTTCTTCGTCGCCGGCGACCCCGCCAAGTTCTACAAGTTCGCCGGAGAGGCCCGCAACCGCGCCGCCGACGAGCTGAACCTGATCGACCGCGACCGTTTCGAGCTTTGCTGGATCGTCGACTTCCCGTTCTTCGAATGGAGCGAGGAAGAAAAGAAGATCGATTTCGCTCACAACCCGTTCTCGATGCCACAGGGCGGCCTTGAGGCGCTCCAGAACCAGGATCCGCTCACGATCAAGGCGTATCAGTACGACGCCGTCTGCAACGGCTTCGAAATCGCTTCGGGCTCGATCCGTAACCAGTCACCGGAAACCATGGTCGCCGCCTTCGAAAAGGTCGGCCTCAGCCAGGCTGATGTCGAGGAGCGCTTCGGCGGCCTCTACCGCGCCTTCCAGTACGGCGCGCCTCCGCATGGTGGCGCTGCCTTCGGGATCGACCGTATCGTCATGCTGCTGGTCGGCGCGAAGAACCTGCGCGAGATCTCGCTGTTCCCGATGAACCAGCAGGCACAGGATCTCTTGATGGGCGCCCCATCGGCTGCAACGCCGACGCAGCTGCGCGAACTGGCCATCCGTCCTGTGCCGCCCGTCAAGAAGGACTGAGCCTTTCAGGCCATATGAAATGCAAAACCCGGCGACCGAAATCGCCGGGTTTTTTGTGCTTAATTCGACGACCAGCCTAGTCGTTTGATGTGATCTTCAGGCCGATCATCTTTGGGATCGACTCTTTTGCGTTTCTCGCTGCTTCGATGACCGTCGACATCGGGATGGGTTGGGCGGGGGTCGCGCTAAACGTCAGGCTTCCGGGATTGTTGGAATATTCAATAATCGCTCCTGAAAGCATCCTTTGGAGATCGGGAATATCAAGCTCTGCTGTTAACGCCAGCATTTCTTTAGCGAAGCGGTTCGCAGATTGTGCACGCGTCACATGGTCCCATTGACTCACGTAGTCGAGCGCGCGGTTGGTGACTGACGCATCGTCAAAACGGATCTGCGCGCTATTCAACGTCAATTGTTGAACGAATGCGAGAGCCAGCAAGTATTTAGCATTTTTGGTATTCTCATCGTCCTTGGCGCCGGTCATGGAGGAGTAAAGTGCAACCGTGGTGTTGTAGAGTCCCGGGGTGATGCCCGAGAAGCTGAGCTGTACATTCAGCTTCCCCATATTCTCCAGATCGATCGTGTAGTCCGTCAGATCATACTTGCCGGTCGAAAACTCCCAGCTGCTTTTCATGGAAAATGTTGCGTGCAGGTTTTGCAGCCCAAAATATCGAATTGCTTCAGAGCTTACTGGCATTTGAGCAAGGGAGAGATCGGCGACAATTCCGTCGATTGTGAAGCTGGAATCGACGCCTTTTCTGTCTGGACGTTTCGTTGAGACAGAATTGGCAGTGGATATGGAGAAAAACTTTTCACCGACTTTTAGAGAGGACACCGGGCCAGCATGTGCGTGATAAGTGAATACCGAGTCGATATCGCTCAGCGTCGCATTCGCGGGAATCTCGAGATCGTCCACCCTGAGTCCCGCTGCCCTGGCACTAAAGTCTTTTTGCTCTGTTGTAACATCGGGAATGAGCACCTTCTCGATTGTATAACCGCCCGCCCGTTCGGCCACGCCAGTCATCGTGACATCGCCGAGGGCAAACCCGGTTCTTCCTCGCGTATATATCGCGTTTTTTAGGACGACGGTTGAACCGTTAACATCGACGTTTCCGGCCTCGATCGAGTCGCCTATTTGCGCGGCTATCGCATTGTTAAGCTTCTTTAGGACGTCGGCACCATCCAACGCGAAGGCGGAGTTGGCAAAGAACACAAGTCCTGCGCTGACTGCGATCAGCTGGGTTGCGCGATAGAAAATCATGGCTGCGTCGTCTCGACTAAAAGATGTTGATCTACACGGCTGGATTGCGCATTGTGTTGCAATCTCTAGCAATATGTCATCGAAATTCCAATAATAGTTGTATTCGGAATTCGGTATTTTGAGCTTCATCTGGGCTGTTTGCAAAAGCGTAACGGCTCATGCTTTCGCAGCGTCCATTTTCATGAAATGCAAAACCCGGCGACCTTTTCGTGTTTTGTTGGGGCCTAGAGTGCGGCGTAGATCGCGTCGCGAAGATCGATGGTGAACTGGCCCCACATACCCTCGAGCGCCGTGTTGGTCAGCGCCACGGCCGTCAGCTTTTTCTTAGGATCGATGAACCAGCTATGGCCATAGACGCCGCCCCATTTGATTGTGCCTGCGGAGAAGGGGACCTGCGCCTCGACAGGGTCGACAAGGACGGACCAGCCATAGCCGAAACCGAAGCCGGGTTGCTGCGGCTGCATATGGCCACCCGCCTGATCGGCCATCATGGCCTTCACGGTATCGGTCGACAGCAGCGGAGCACCGCCCTTGCGCACGGTTTCGAGGATGGCGAGCACGTCGCTCGCCGTACCGACCATGCCCGCGCCGCCGGACTGATAGGAACCGGGATCGAAAATTCTGTCCGGCGCAAAGCGGATCGTGCCATCGAGTATGGGCATAATCGCCTCATCCCCCATCCGCTGCGGTTCGGGCTCCGCATTCATATAGGCCGCAGCGAGGCGGTTGCGGTCGCGCACCGAAAAGGCAGTGTCGGAAAGCCCAAGCGGTCTCATGACCAGTTCCGCGACTGCCGTGTCGAGATTGCCGCCGGTTTCCTTTTCGATGGTGCCGCCAAGCACATCCATCGCTAGGGAATACTGCCAGCCTTCGCCAGGTGCAAAGAGAAGGGGTGCGGTTGCGAGGCGCTGGAGATTGTCCGCAATCGAACGGCCCGGTGTGTCGAGACCGTCGGATACGCCGGCACGATGATAAGGACCGTCCTGCTCCTCGGCGAAGGTGTAACCCAGCCCGGACGTGTGCGTGAGGAGGTGCCGGATGCGAATGACCGGCTCGCTCCCGTCGGGCAGGCGGGGCCGGAAATCCGGCAGCCATTTGGTGATCGGATCATCGAGCCCGATGCGGCCCTGTTCGACAAGCCGCATGGCGGTAATGGTGACGATGGGCTTGGTGATGGAGGCAAGGCGGAAGATCGCATCTTCCTGCATTGCCACATCGTTTTCTCGGTCCGCCAGACCGGCGGCGCGGTGATAGGCCAGCTCTCCGTCCTTTGCGATCAGGACAACCGCTCCGACCAGCCTCTTATCCGCCAGGGCGGCTTGAATTGCGGCATCAACGCCTTCAGCAAGGCCGCCGTCGCTCGGGCGCGCGGAATTTTCCAGGGGAAGACTCATGGGGCAAAACCTTCTATAATCACAATGACCATTCCTGAATAAACCAGATCGGGAAATAATTCTAGAGTGACCATTGTGAAAAATAGAAAAGAGACGGAAAATTCTTCACTGCGCAAGCGCGGGCGCCCGCCTGCCTTCGATCGCGAAACGGTTCTTGCCGCTGCGCGCGATACATTTTGGCAGCACGGCTACGATGGCTCCTCCATCGCGGATCTGACAGCCGCGATGCGGATTACGCCGCAAAGCCTCTACGCGGCCTTCGGCTCGAAGGCAGAGCTTTATCGCGAGACGCTCGAGCAGTATCGGCGCATGCCCCGGCCTGAACCGGGCAATCCATTTGAGGCGAACGTGGATACGGTGAGCGCTTTCGAGCGCTTCCTCACGAATTCTGCAAAGATCTTCACGGCGCCGGAACATCCGAAAGGCTGCATGATCTCGACGGCGGTGCTGAACTGTGCCGAGGAGAACGAGCCGATCGCCCATCATGTCTCGTCGATGCGCCTGCAGACGCTGGATGTGTTCACGACGAGGATCGAACGCGGCATGGCGGAGGGCGATATGCGGCCGGATACCAATGCGCGCTCGCTTGCGCGTTTTCTGGGAGCGATCGTGCAGGGCATGTCCGTTCAGGCGCGGGATGGCGCCACTACCGACGAACTGCTCGCCCTGATCGGGCATGCGACCAGTGAGCTTCGAAAATATCAGCTTCAGCAACCGGCCGATCGTTGAAGACGAAAAAACCCGGCGACAGAGATCGCCGGGTTCCTGAATTGCCAGATGAAAGGCCGATCAATCGTTCGACGAAACCTTGAGGCCGATGACCTGCGGGATCGACTGCGGGGCGCCCATGGCGGCACCGATGATCATCGGCACCGGAACCGGCTTGCCCGGAGCGGCGGTAACCGTCAGGCTCTTCGGATTGTCGAGATAGGCGCTGACAGCCGTAGACACGGCGTTCTGCAGTTCCGGAACGTTGAGCTGCGCCATCATGATCGGCGTCATCGCCTTCAGCGTATCGGCCAGCTGCTTGCCGGTGACGCCCTGCTGCTTGCCGGCGAAATCGAGTGCGCGAGCGGTGATCGACGCGTCGTCGAAGCGGATCTGGGCGCTGTTGAAGGTCAGCTGCTGGAGAAGGCCCAGCATGGCGAGACCGGCCGACTGCTGTGCTTCCTGCTGGTTCGGATTGGCACGTACCGTCTTCAGCGCATCCTGCATCGACTTGGCGAAGGCAGGTGTATAGCCGGAAATGCTGAAGGCCAGGTTGAGCTTGCCGATATCCTTGAAATCGAAGGAATATTCGGTGATGTCGATCGTGCCTGGCCCGATCGCCCAGCTGCCCTTCATGGCGATCGCGCCATTGATCTCCTGCAGGTTGAGCGCGGCGATCGCATCCTTGGCCTTCGGGTCGTCGACCTTGCTGAGGTCGGCCTTGACGCCGTTGATCTTGGCATCGAAGTCGAGGCCCGACTTGTCGTCGCGCTTGGTCATCGTCGCGTCGGCGTTCTCGATCGAGAACACCTCGGCGCCGTCCTTGGTGACGGACAAGGTGCCGGCATGCGCACTCTTGTAGAACAGCAGCGAGCCGAGATCGCCCTTGGTTGCGTCGGCCGGTACTTCGACACCGCTCAGTGTGAGATCGGCGGCGGCGATGGCGACACCGTCCTTATCGATATCAACATCCGGAAAGGCGACTTCGCCGATCGTGTAGCCGCCGTCTTCTTCCTCAACGTCGCTCATGGTGATGTCGCCCAGCGGAATGCTGTCCTGCATCCCCGCTGCCTTGAAGCTGGCACCTTTCAGCGTCACGGTGGTGCCGTCGATGTCGACGCCATTAGCGGCAATCGAGCCGCCTTGCTGTCCGTAGACATCGTTGATCTTCTTCAGGAGGTCGTTGCCATCAAGCGCAAAGGCCGAGCTGGCGATAGACAAGATTGCGGCGCTGCACAGCATCAGCCGCGTTGTCCGATAGAAAGTCATGATGGCGTTTCCTCTTTGAGCCGGTGGTGTTGTAGGCGGGGCGTACAGATTGAGCGTGTACCGCGGTGTTTTATATTGATCTTTTTCCAAAATTCCAATGACAATGAGGTTGCGAGCAAGTGCAGCAAAAATATGTCTGTTTCGGCATCGCAACCCGCGTTGAACGGGCTTCATCCACAGGTGCTTTCAGCGGATTTCTTGCCGGGAATCGGTATTTTCGATAGTCAAGGATCATGGGACAAAATCTTTTACCGCCTGGTGGCGGCGATGACGACAGCATCCTTCCGGTCGACCTGAAGGCCGCGCTCGAAGAGCGCTACCTGGCTTATGCCTTGTCGACGATCATGCACCGTGCACTTCCGGACGTGCGCGACGGCCTGAAGCCGGTGCACCGCCGCATCGTCTATGCGATGAGCGAAATGGGATTGCGTCCCAATTCGGCCTTCCGCAAATGCGCCAAGATCGTCGGCGAGGTGATGGGTAACTATCACCCGCATGGCGACCAATCGATCTATGACGCGTTGGCCCGTCTGGCGCAGGATTTCTCGCAGCGCTATACGCTGGTCAACGGCCAGGGCAATTTCGGCAATATCGACGGCGATAGCCCGGCCGCGATGCGCTACACCGAATCCAAGATGACGGCGGTGTCCGAGCTGTTGCTCGAAGGCATCGACCAGGATGCGGTCGATTTCCGCGATACCTACGACGAGTCGAATTCCGAACCCGTCGTTCTGCCGGGTGCTTTCCCCAATCTGCTCGCCAACGGCTCTTCCGGCATCGCCGTCGGTATGGCGACCTCCATTCCGTCGCACAACGCCCATGAGCTTTGCGACGCGGCATTGCATCTGATCAAGGACCGCGAAGCCACCGTCGAGAAACTGGTGGAGCTGTATATTCCCGGCCCGGACTTTCCGACGGGCGGCATCATTATCGACGATCGCCGGAGCATCATCGAAAGCTACAGGACGGGCCGCGGGGGATTTCGCGTCCGCGCCAAATGGGAGATCGAGGATCTCGGCCGCGGTGGCTACCAGATTGTCGTTACGGAAATTCCGTTCCAGGTGCAGAAGTCACGGCTGATCGAGAAGATCGCCGAGCTGCTGCTGGCACGCAAGCTGCCGCTTCTGGAAGACATTCGCGATGAATCCGCCGAGGACATCCGCGTCGTCCTGATACCGAAGAGCCGCACCGTCGATGCGACGATCCTGATGGAATCGATGTTCAAGCTGACGGAGCTGGAGAGCCGCTTCCCGCTCAACATGAACGTCCTGTCCATGGGCCGCATCCCGAAGGTCATGGCACTGAACGAGGTGCTGAAGGAGTGGCTCGACCATCGCCGCGAGGTATTGCTGCGTCGGTCGCGCTTCCGGCTCGCCGCCATCGAAAAGCGGCTCGAAATCCTCGGCGGCTTCCTGATCGCCTACCTCAACATCGACGAGGTCATCGCCATCATCCGCGAGGAGGATGAGCCGAAGCCTGTGATGATGGAGCGGTTCGGGCTCACGGACAATCAGGTCGAGGCGATCCTCAACATGCGGCTGCGCTCCCTGCGCAAGCTGGAAGAATTCGAGATCCGCAAGGAGTTCGACGGCCTGACCAAGGAAAAGACCGATATAGAATCGCTGCTCGCCTCGGAAGAGAAGCAGTGGCAGACGGTTGCCTGGGAAATCGGCGAGGTGAAGAAGAAATTCGCCAAGGCAACCGAGATCGGTCGTCGCCGCACGCAGTTCGCTGAGGCGCCCGAGGCCGACGACGCCGCGATCCAGCAGGCGATGATCGAGAAAGAACCGATTACCGTCGTCGTCTCGGAAAAGGGCTGGATCCGCGCCCTGAAGGGCCACATTTCCGATACGTCGTCGCTCACTTTCAAGGAGGGCGATGGGCTGAAGGTTGCCTTCCCGGCGCAGACGACGGATAAGATCCTGATCATCACGACGGGCGGCAAGGCCTATACGCTCGGCGGCGACAAGCTGCCCGGCGGCCGCGGCCATGGCGAGCCGCTGCGCATCATGGTCGACATGGAGAACGATCAGGACGTGCTGACGGCCTTCGTCCACGAGCCGCAGCGCAAACAACTGATCGCCTCGACCTCAGGCAACGGCTTCATCGTGCCCGAGGTGGAACTGGTCGCCAATACCCGCAAGGGCAAGCAGATCATGAACGTGTCCTACCCGGACGAGACGAAGCTTCTGGTTTCGATCTCCGGTGATCACGCCGCGGTGGTCGGCGAGAACCGCAAGATGGTCATCTTCCCGCTGTCGCAGGTGCCGGAAATGTCGCGCGGCAAGGGCGTGCGTCTGCAGCGCTACAAGGATGGCGGCGTCGCTGACATCAGGTGCTTTGCCATTGCGGACGGCCTGACATGGGAAGACAGTGCCGGCCGGACCTTCACCAAAACCAGGGACGAGCTGGCGGAATGGCTGGGCGATCGCGCCGGCGCCGGCAGGGCCGTACCGAAGGGCTTCCCCAGAAGCGGTAAGTTTTCAGGGTGAGCAGCGATCGGGCGAAGCCCGAGCAATCGACCCGGTGGGTCGATTGCAGCGACGAACGCCTTGAGCCCTAGCGAAGGGCCGGGTGGTGCGTCAGGGATCAATCGGTATAGGGGATGCAGACGTCACGTAGGAAACGCGTCGCGCCTTCTTCATCAATCTCTCCGGCGGCCACCGCAACGACGAAACTGTAGAGGTGGGCAACGGGGGATATCAACCTGAGCGCATCATCCGGCGATCGCCGCTCGGGTCCTGACCCGCGCCTGCCAAAGCGAATGGGCGCCGAGCGCGAGGATCAGTATGGCCCCGCCGGCCAGAGCCATGTTGGTCGGCGCTTCGGCAAAGATCAGCCAGACCCAGATCGGCGCCAGGATCGTTTCCAGCAGATAGAACATCGCTACTTCCGGCGCTGAAAGAAAGCGCGTGCCTGTCGCAAGGCACCAGAAGGAGAGGGGCATCAGCACTGCGCCGTCGAGAAGAATCCAGCCGGGTTGGTCGATGGAAAAGCCTGAGGGAACGAGATGATAAAGCCCGGCTGCGGCCGGAATGACAGCCGATAGCAGCGATGCGAAGCCCATATCGCGCCGCGAGGCGCGGCCGATGGTAATCGCGCAGGCGATGGAGAAAGACGCCAGCACGGAAAGCGCATCGCCCAGCAGATGACCGCCCTCCATGCCGTCTCCGACGATCAGGCCGACGCCCAGGAGCATGACGGCCATGGTGACGAAAGTCGAAAGGGCCGGGCGCTCCTTGAGGAAGATCCACGAAAGAAGCGCCGTGAACATCGGATTGAGCGCGATGATGAACACGACATTCGCCGCCGTCGTGTAATAGACGGCGAGAAGAAAGGTGATGGTCGTCAGGCCGTAGAAGAGGCCGACGGGAAGCCCGAGCCAGCCCGGCAGCACATTTCGCAACGAGCCGGTAACGCGTCGGATGATCACAAGGACGGTCAGTGCCACGACGATCGTCGCCAGGCTGCGTGCTGACAGCACCGACCACACGTCACCACTGGAAAGCCGGATCAACGGTATGTCCATCGACAAGGCCAAACCGCCGAACGTGGTCAGCAACAGGCCCTTCCTGTGATCGGAGAGATTGGAGAGCATTCAGCGGAGGCTGCCGTCGTCGGCGTTCGTGGCAGGATCGAAACGCTCCCAGCCGCGCGGCGTCAGATGTTCCTGCGGTTGGAAACGTGTCTTGTAGTCCATCTTGCGGGAGCCCTTGACCCAATAGCCGAGATAGACATGCGGCAGCCCGAGCGCCTTCGCCCGCTTGATATGATCGAGGATCATGAAGGTCCCGAGCGACCGCTGGTCGTGATCGGGATTGAAGTAGGAATAGACCATCGACAGCCCGTCGCTCATCACGTCGGTCAACGCCGCCGCCAATAGCTCGCCTTTCGGGCGTTGCTCCAGGCCCGAGCCTTCTTCGCGCCGGCGATATTCGATGATGCGGGTGTTGACGTGCGTGTCCTCGACCATGATGGCATAGTCCAGCACGGTCATGTCGGACATGCCGCCCTGCTGATGGCGATAGTCGAGATAACGGCGGAAGAGGGAATATTGCTCGCTCGAGGGCTGTGCCGGAAATTCGGTGGCGATGACATCGCTATTCGTGGACAGCACCCGCTTCATCGAGCGGCTTGCTTCGAATTCCTGGGCGAGAATGCGCACCGATATGCAGGCCCGGCAGGCTTCGCAGGCGGGGCGATAGGCGATGTTCTGGGAACGGCGGAAGCCGCCTTGGGTCAGAATATCGTTCATCTCGGCAGCGCGCGGGCCGACAAGGTGTGTGAAGACCTTGCGTTCCATCTCGTGCGGCAAATACGGACAGGCAGCGGGTGCCGTCAGGTAAAACTGCGGAGATGGCGTCGACTGCGTATTCATCTGCCGTTGATTGCCCCTTTTACCGGCACCGGTTTTTTACAAGCATGGCCCAAGTTTAGAAAACGTCAACTACGTCCTTTGGTAAAGAACACAGTTTCCTAATTGACCATGCGTAAAAGCGTGTTTCTGCGGGCCAACAGGCTCCGCAGGGATCGGATCTTATGTTGCGGCTGGCGCCCCGTTTTATGCCGTACGGGCGATGACCGTGCCGAGCAACAGGTCGTGCACCAGGCGGCTGCGATCGGTGAAGAGGCCCGCCAGCAGAATAAGCGGCGTCAGGACGGAATTGAGTATCCAGAACAGCGCCAGATGGACGATCGCGGTCAGGAAATCCATCCGCCGGCCATCGACGCGCACCATCGTCAGGCCCATCGCGCGCATGCCGAGCGAAGCCTGATAAGGCCCACCAAGCGTCCAGCCGAAATAGAGGCCGGCAACGATGATGAAGAGCGCCGGATAAAGGAAGAAACCGAGCCCAAACGTCAGGATCGACACGAAGAACAGCACCACGGCCGCCGGGATGCAGAGCAGAGCGACGATGACATAGTCGACGATGAAGGCGAAGATGCGCCGGCTCAGCACGCCACTATAGGCGCGCCAGTCGTCCGGTGCTGCATAAAGCGGGCTAGGGTTCAGGCTCATCACTTTTCCTCCTTCGCGCATAACCCCTTCAATGGTTCAGATTTAAGGAAAGGCTTATGCGCATATTAAAGAATCTACCGCGACCTTTGCGCGCCCGCCAGGACGCGCGGCGCAGTAGAGAAACATTTGCCGAACATATGGTATGAGGTCCGGCAAATACAATAAGCATGCGGCAGGCGTATGGCTGGAAACTATTTCTTTGCCAGGTGCCTCGCCACATCCATCGCGAAATAGGTGAGGATGCCGTCGCAGCCTGCGCGCTTGAAGGCGAGCAGGGTTTCCAGCATCACCTTGTCACCGTCGATCCAGCCGTTGGCGGCGGCCGCCTTGATCATCGCGTATTCGCCGGAGACCTGATAGGCGAAGGTCGGAAGGCCGAATGCCTCCTTCAGCCGCCAACAGATGTCGAGATAGGGCAGGCCCGGCTTGACCATCAGCATGTCGGCGCCTTCCTCGACGTCGAGTGCTGCGTCCCGCACGGCTTCGGTGCCGTTTGCCGGGTCGATATAATAGGTCTTCTTGTCGCCCTTCAGCAGGCCGCCAGTCGAGATCGCCTCGCGGTAGGGGCCGTAGAAGGCCGAGGTGAACTTTGTCGCATAGCTCATGATGCCGACGCTCTGATGGCCGGCGGCGTCAAGAGCCTGGCGGATCGCGCCGATGCGCCCGTCCATCATCTCCGAAGGCGCGATGATGTCGGCGCCGGCATCCGCCTGATAGACGGCCGCGCGCGCGACCTGCTCGACCGTCTCGTCGTTGACGATCTCGTTGCCGCGCAGGATGCCGTCATGGCCATGGCTGGTGAAGGGGTCGAGGGCGACATCGGTGATGACGCCGATGTTCGGCACCGCCTTCTTGATCGCCGCGCTGGCAAGATTGATGAGATTGTTCTTCTCGAGGCTGTTCGAGCCTGTTTCGTCGCGCAGTTCCATCTCGATGTTCGGGAAGGTGGCGAGCGCTGGAATGCCGAGATCGGCCGCCTCCTTCGCCGCTTCCACCGCCTTGTCCACTGTCATGCGATTGACGCCTGGCATGGCGGGGATCGGCTCCACGATGCCGGTGCCGGGGATGAGAAAGATCGGCCAGATCAGATCGTCGACGGCGAGCCTGTTTTCCTGCACCAGGCGGCGGGTCCAGTCGGCCTTGCGGTTGCGCCGCATGCGCCGATGCCCGGTAATCTCATCAACGAGGTGCGTCTTGTTCTCCATGGTACCGCGGTCCTTCTTCGTCTATCTATGGCCTTATTGTATAGGCAGCGTACCTATCACGCTGTCCCCAGGATTCAAAACCCGGCGAAAGGCCGCAGCCAAGATCTCTCTGGCGAGGCGAGTGCCTCCTACGTATTGTTCGCGCATGGAACCTGATTCTTCGACCGTACCCAAGAATTCGCTGACGGACATTCTGTTCGTGCTGTTCCTGCGGCTGATTGCGATCGCGTGCTTCTGGCTCGGCCTGCAATATTGGGCGATGCTGGTCGGCTATTCGCTTGGTGGCCATGCGCGCTTCGATCTGCTCGATCTGCCGTGGAAGGTCGCCAGCGCCGGGCTTGCCGTCGTCTTCCCCGTTGCGGCACTCGGATTGTGGCTGACGGTATCCTGGGGTCCGGTCATCTGGGTGCTGGCCGCGGGCGGCCAGGGATTGATGTATGGCGTCTGGCCGGAGATATTCGGATCCAATCCGCTGATCATGATCTTGCATGCCTGCGTGGCCGTGCTTTATTGCCTGTTCCGCATCCTTTTGTGGCAGGAGAAGCGGCGTCGCCGGCAGCAGCAGGTAATGGTTGATTTACCTTGAGACACCAAGACTTCGCGGTAAGATGCTGTTAAGCCTGCAGTTTAAGTAGAATTTTATGTGTATTCGATAGGGTCTCACTCAAGGCGGGAAGAAAACGACACCGCCAAACAAAACAGAGTGAGGCCAAGTCATGATGAACACGAAAATCAAGCCGCAGGCAGTTTCGAATGCTCGGGATCAGCAGGTTGATGACATCCGGGGCCTGTACATGGAATCCCTTCACCTGGTGGAGCGCCTTCACCGTCGTCTCCTCGATGTGATCAAGGACGAGTTCGACCGCCAGGGTCGCGACGACGTCAATGCCGTCCAGGCGCTGCTCCTCTTCAACATCGGCAATTCCGAACTGACGGCCGGCGAACTGCGCTCCCGCGGTTTCTACCTCGGCTCCAACGTTTCCTACAACGTCAAGAAGCTGGTCGATCTCGGCTTCATCAACCATCAGCGCTCGCGCATCGACCGTCGCTCGGTCCGCATCAGCCTGACGGAAACGGGCCAGGACATCGCCGAAACCGTTGCCAAGCTCTATGAGCGCCATATCGGCTCGATCGACAAGGTCGGCGGCATCGGTACCGACGAATTCACCCAGATGAACAAGCTCCTGCAGCGCCTCGACCGCTTCTGGAACGACTCGATCATGTACCGCCTGTAAGTAACGGCGACGGATCAACCGTAAGACCTTCCAGTAAAACAAGCTGGACACGTTCCCTGCGTGTCCGGCTTGAACGCGTCGTGGGCCCCCTAATTGTGCGCTTTTTGCCACGACCGCTCTTCAGCTTCTGTTACATGTGCCGTGCAAAGCGGTTGTACCATTGACGGCAGGTCAGGACAGGTTATGAACCGCGGATAACTGTGGTATTTTAGCAATTGCAATATGACTCTTCTGTCGCGGCAGCACGGCAAGGCAAGTTTCATGCCGGGCGACACGAATTGGCCATATTGCTATGACAGCGGAAACCGACGGCAAGCGACGTTCTCAAATCTCGATCTTCCTGTGCCTTCGCTTCGCAACATTGTGATAGTTCGTGGCGAAGTTTTTGATGGTGCTTTACGGGAACGGATCGATACTGAGCTGCGTTACTTGGCGCAAGCCGCGCTATTTACTGCTTCCTCTCTAGGCTGCGCATAATTGGATCGCAGCGCTGAACGGTTGGGATATGTCGAAGAAAAACGGAATTGAACCCTTTTCGCGCCGCTCTTTCCTGCGGTCGGCCGTAACTTTTGGCGCTGCCGCATTGGCTGCGCCGGCCCTTGCGCAAAACGCGACTCCGCTGGAGGCGCTGATCAACGACCGTTCTCGCGGCAATTGGGACGACCAGTTCGACGCCAAGGCCGCGGCACGCACGGCAGCCGCCGTCCAGTCGAACACGCCAATCCTCGGCCCTGATTCCGTACCGAACATCCAGCAGGCGATTGCCCGGTATCAGAGCATCGTTGCCAATGGCGGCTGGCCGCAGATCAATCCGACGAGCCAGCAGTCCATGCAGCTCGGCGTCACCGATCCCGCCGTGCAGTCGCTGCGCCAGCATCTGATGGTCACGGGAGACTTGCCGCGCGAGGCGGGTATTTCCTCATCCTTCGATTCCTACGTTGACGGCGCCGTCAAGCGTTTCCAGGCCCGCCACGGTCTTCCGCCGGATGGCGTCCTCGGCGATTTCACGCTGAAGGCGATGAACATCTCGGCCAATGTCCGCCTGCAGCAGCTGAATACCAACCTCGTTCGCCTCCAGACGTTCCCGTCCGATCTCGGTCGCCGTCATGTCATGGTCAACATCCCGGCAACCCGTGTCGAAGCCGTGCAGGATGGCCAGGTGGCGCTGCGTCACGAAGCGATCGTCGGCCGGGAATCGCGCCCGACGCACATCATCAATTCAAAGATCTACGAGGTCATCCTCAACCCCTATTGGACGGCGCCGCGCTCCATCATCATCAAGGACATCATGCCGCTGATGCGGAAGGATCCGACCTACCTGACGAGGAGCAATATCCGCCTTCTCGACGGCAAGGGCCAGGAAGTTGCGCCTGAGACGATCGACTGGAATTCGGACAAGGCTCCGGACCTGATGTTCCGTCAGGACCCGGGCAAGACCAACGCCATGGCGTCCACGAAGATCAACTTCCATAACCCCAACAACGAATATATGCACGACACGCCGGAGCAGGGCCTGTTCAACAAGCTGATGCGTTTCGATAGTTCGGGCTGTGTGCGCGTTCAGAACGTGCGCGACCTGGCGACCTGGCTGCTGACCGAAACGCCCGGCTGGCCGCGCCAGCACATCGAGCAGGTCATCTCCACCCGCGTCAACACGCCGATTACGCTTGCGACGGAAATGCCGGTTTATTTCGTCTATATCTCCGCGTGGAGCGCTGCCGACGGTATCGTCCAGTTCCGCGACGATATCTATAATCTCGACGGCAATTCAGAGCTCGCGCTCGAAACGACCCAGGGCATGGAGCAGCCGGTTCAATAATCGGCTTCCAACCGCAATTGAGATCGAAGCCGCGTCCTTGGATGCGGCTTTTTCATTGGCTGGCACCCCTCAGCGTAGAATGCCTAGCAAATGTCGCTGATCGTATTGCCCTCGCGCGACCCTGACGCTAATACCAATTGCATTGCCGTTCCGGCCCGTTCAGGAGCTTTCACGATGACCAATCCGTTCACCGAACCTTTCTTCAATCGCTCGCTTGCCGATACCGATCCGGAAATCTTTGGCGCGATCGGCAAGGAATTGGGTCGCCAGCGGCATGAGATCGAACTGATCGCCTCGGAAAACATCGTTTCCCGCGCCGTGCTGGAAGCGCAGGGCTCGATCATGACGAACAAATATGCCGAAGGCTATCCGGGCAAGCGCTATTATGGCGGCTGCCAGTTCGTCGATATCGCCGAAGAGCTTGCCATCGAGCGCGCCAAGAAGCTGTTCGGCGTCAACTTCGCCAACGTCCAGCCGAATTCCGGCTCGCAGATGAACCAGGCCGTGTTCCTGGCGCTGCTGCAGCCCGGCGACACCTTCATGGGTCTCGATCTCAATTCGGGCGGTCATCTGACGCATGGTTCGCCGGTCAACATGTCCGGCAAGTGGTTCAACGTCGTTTCCTACGGCGTGCGCGAAGGTGACAACCTGCTCGACATGGAAGCGGTTCAACGCAAGGCCGAGGAAACCAGGCCGAAGCTGATCATCGCCGGCGGCACCGCCTATTCCCGCATCTGGGACTGGAAGCGCTTCCGCGAGATCGCCGACAGCGTCGGCGCCTACCTGATGGTCGACATGGCCCATATCGCCGGTCTCGTTGCCGGTGGTCAGCATCCGTCGCCATTCCCGCATTGCCACGTTGCGACGACCACGACCCACAAGTCGCTTCGCGGCCCGCGCGGCGGCATGATCCTCACCAATGACGAGGATCTGGCCAAGAAGTTCAATTCGGCCGTCTTCCCCGGCCTGCAGGGTGGCCCGCTGATGCATGTCATCGCCGCCAAGGCCGTGGCGCTCGGCGAAGCGCTGCAGCCGGAATTCCAGGATTATGCCGCGCAGATCGTCAAGAACGCCAAGGCGCTGGCCGAAACGCTGATCTCCGGCGGCGTCGACGTCGTCTCCGGCGGCACCGACAACCATCTGATGCTGGTCGACCTGCGCAAGAAGAATGCCACCGGCAAGCGCGCCGAGGCCGCTCTTGGCCGTGCTTACGTCACCTGCAACAAGAACGGCATTCCATTCGATCCGGAAAAGCCTTTCGTCACCTCCGGCGTCCGTCTCGGCACCCCGGCCGGCACGACGCGCGGTTTCAAGGAAGCCGAATTCCGCGAAATCGGCAATCTGATTATCGAAGTGCTCGACGGACTGAAGGTTGCCAATTCGGATGAAGGCAATGCTGCCGTCGAGGCCGCCGTGCGCGAGAAGGTGGTCAAGCTCACGGACCGCTTCCCGATGTACGGCTATATGGGCTGAGGAGGGCGGATGCGCTGCCCCTATTGCGGTACGGAAGATACCCAGGTCAAGGATTCGCGCCCGGCGGAGGATAATACCTCCATCCGCCGGCGGCGGATCTGTCCCGATTGCGGCGGCCGTTTCACCACGTTCGAGCGCGTGCAGCTCCGCGAGCTGATGGTCATCAAGAAGACCGGCCGCAAGGTGCTCTTCGATCGCGACAAGCTGGTGCGGTCCTTCGAGATCGCCCTGCGCAAGCGTCCGGTCGACCGTGACCGTATCGAACGCGCCGTTTCCGGCATCGTTCGCCGCCTCGAAAGCTCCGGTGAGACGGAAATCAGCTCGGAACAGATCGGCCTTCAGGTGCTGGAGGCGCTGAAGACCCTCGATGACGTCGCCTTCGTGCGCTATGCCTCTGTCTATCGCGATTTTTCGCACGCCGAGGATTTCGAGCATGTGATCAACGAGATCAACGCCAAGATCGCCCGCGATCCGCTGGATCCTTGACCATGAAGCAGCGGTCCGAGGACGAGCGTTTCATGGCTGCGGCAATCCGCCTGTCGCGCACGCATCTCGGGCTGACCTCCACCAACCCATCCGTCGGCTGCCTTGTCGTCAAAGACGGCGTGGTCATTGGCCGTGGCGTCACGGCCGTCGGTGGCCGCCCCCATGCGGAGCCCCAGGCTCTGGCCGAGGCGGGCGAGGCGGCGAGGGGCGCCACGGCCTATGTGACGCTCGAACCCTGCTCGCATTATGGCAAGACGCCGCCCTGCGCCGAGGCGCTGATCGCCTATGGCGTCGCGCGCGTCGTGATCAGCGTCACGGATCCTGATCAGCGCGTTTCCGGGCGCGGCATCAAGATGCTGCGCGACGCCGGCATTGAAGTCGATACAGGCATTCTGGAGGAAGAGGGCAGGCGGTCTCTGGCAGGATACCTCATGCGCCAGACGAGAAACAGGCCCTATGTAACTCTGAAACTTGCTATTTCCTCCGATGGAATGATCGGCAGGACAGGCGAGGGGCAGGTGCGCATCACCGGCGATATCGCTCGCGCCCAGGTGCAGATGCTGCGTGCCGAAAGCGACGCCATTCTCGTCGGCATCGGCACGGCGATAGCGGACGATCCGGAATTGACCTGTCGGCTTCCCGGCCTTGAGGACCGCTCGCCGTTGCGCGTCGTCATCGATGAAGACCTTCAGCTTCCGCTCGGCAGCAAGTTGGTGAGGACGGCGCGGCAATATCCGGTCATCGCCGTTGCCGGCCATCCGCCACCCTTCGACGAGAATACCGACAGCGCCTTTTTAGGCCGCCGTGCCGCTCTCGATGCCGCCGGCGTCGAGGTGTTGCAGTCTAATTCGGGCGAGCCGGGAGAGTTGCTGGAAGCCTTGGGCACGCGGGGGATTTCCTCCCTGCTGGTCGAGGGCGGCGCGAAGACTGCGCGACGTTTCCTCGATGCTGATCTGGTCGACCGCATCCTGCTGTTCCAGGGGCCGGCCGATATCGGCGAAGGCGGTATTGAATCGCCTATCGTCAAATCCAATATCCCACCCAGTTTCATGCATATCAGCGAGAGCCAGTTCGGCGACGATCGCTGCGACGAATACGAAAGAGGTTTTTGATGTTTACCGGAATTGTCACCGATGTCGGCACGGTCGAATCCGTTTCTCCGCTCAAGGAAGGCATCAAGCTGCGCGTTGCTACCAAATACGATCCGACCACGATCGACATGGGCGCCTCGATTTCCCATGCCGGCGTCTGCCTGACGGTCACCGGATTGCCGCAGGAGGGCAGCAATGGACGCTGGTTCGAGGTAGAAGCCTGGGAGGAAGCCCTGCGGTTGACCACCATCGGCACCTGGGAAGCCGGAGCCAAGATCAATCTCGAGCGCTCGCTGAAGATCGGCGACGAGCTCGGCGGCCACATCGTTTCCGGCCATGTCGACGGCAAGGCGGAAATTCTCTCCGTGACGGCGGAAGGCGATGCGACCCGCTATCGCCTGCGCGCGCCGGCGCATCTTGCCAAGTTCGTCGCGCCCAAGGGGTCTATTGCGCTCGACGGCACGTCGCTCACGGTCAACGCCGTCGACGGCACCGACTTCGACGTGCTGCTGATCCGCCACACCTTGGAAGTCACCACCTGGGGCGAGCGCAAGGCGGGGGATTTCGTCAATTTCGAAGTCGATACCATGGCGCGCTATGCCGCTCGGCTGGCTGAATTTCCGGTCGCTCGTGAAGGGTGAACGTCACGCAGTAGCGGAGTAGGGGTGCCCATGAATGCCCCTTCTCGGCGCGTTGCGAGCGCAAGCAGATTCAGTCGATCGACCTGCAAGGCGATCAGCCGTTTCGTGCAAGCGTCTTTTCCATGCGAAAGTTCGCCAGCGTCTGGCCACGCTTTTCCACCTGCTGCGCAGCCACCACGACAAAGCCGCGTCGCTCGAAGAAGGGGCGAGCAGTCAGGCTGGCTTCCGTGAAAATTCGCGGAAGCTCCTGATTGCGGGCAGCTGCTTCCACCGTTGTTAGCAGCAGGCTGGCAACACCCTTGCCCTGATGATCGGGGTGGACGAACATCATGTCGAGGCAACCGTCCGCCTTCAGATCGGCAAAGCCGATTGCCACCGAGCCGTTCATTACAAGCCAGGTCGGTCGGCTCGCGCGCCATTGCGCCCAGACGTCGATGTCATCGACTTTCGCCCATGCAGCGATTTGCGCCGGATTGTAGTCCTTCGACGCAACCTCGCGAACGGCTCGGAGGAAAATCTCGATCGTGGCTTGCGCATCGGCCGGCTCGTAGGCCTTAATCGAGAAGAGCTCCTGCGAAGCCATCTTCGTTACACTTTCTGGAGTGGCGATCGGTTTCGCATCTATCGCTCGAACATGGCGTTGAGCTTGTCCTTGTAGTTCACTTCGCCGATCCGGCGGAAGCCGACCTTTTCCGCGATGCGCAGGGACGGCGCATTTTCCAGGTCGACGATGCAAGTCATGCGCCGGCCTGCGAACTGTTTGTCCGCCCATGCAATCGCTGCGCTCACGGCTTCCGTGGCATAGCCCTTGCCCTGCATCGGCGGCGTGATGCTCCAGCCCGCTTCCAGCGTGCCTTCCGTCGTCGGGCTCATATCGCGATGCAGATCGAGAAAGCCGACCTCGCCGATGAGCCTGCCGCTTTCGCGCTCCTCTACGGCAAAGAAACCGAAGCCGAGATGATGCCACATGCCGGCATAGCGCAGCAGGCGCGCCCAGACCTGCTCGCGCGTGGGCGACTCACCGCCGATAAAGCGGACAAGGTCCTTTTGTTTCCAGATGGCTGTGAATTCGTCGAAATCGTCCAGCCTGTGGCCGCGGAGCAGAAGTCGTTCAGTCGTCAATGTCGGAATCATGGTCATGTAGTTATGATGTCTTTGCTATCAGGTATGTATTTCCGTGGGTGTGATCAGTCGTTCGATGCGCCGGGCTCGCCATCCCAGTAGTCCACGTCGACGCTGGCGGCGCGGCCGATGACCCGGAATGCCGCTTCGCCGCCCCGATAGGTTTTCGCCAGGAACTTGCCCGAGTCCGGATATTCGACGATTTCCGTCTGCGCCTTGGTCGAAATCGCGAGATAGATCAGCACCGCGGGGCCGGTATTGATCAATTGATGCGCAGTCTCCGGGCCGCCGGTCGGAGCGCCCAGCACATCGCCTTTGCTGACGAGGATGCGCTGATCGCCGAAGCGATAGTCGCCTTCGCCGTCGAGAATGACGAAGAGCTCCTCTTCGACATGATGATTGTGAAATGGACAGCCCGATTTGCCGGGGGGCACTTCGTTGTAGCTGATGCCGATGTCTTTCAGGCCGAGCAACGCACCGAAGGAGGTGTCGCTGCCGGCGAAGAAGCTCCCCTGTTGCCAATGATCCAACTGAAGTTCGCCGACATTGACGGCGGGTCTGGATTTTTTCGTCATGAGCCTCACCCTTCCCAGGTCCGGAATTATTATCGAAGCAGTTGGGTGCGCGGAAGCCACAATTTCCATGGCTGTTCCGATGGCCCCCAAATAGGGCGAGAATCGGCGGCGGCCATTGAAAAACACTTGCCAAGCGAGGCCCGCCGTGGTTTGACCCGGCCTAGCAAGGTGCCGCCCCCTCTCAATTCGCAGGTGATATATGTCCAGCTCTCCCAATGCCCATATCCTCATCGTCGAAGCCCGCTTCTACGACGATATGGCCGATGCCCTGCTAGACGGCGCCAAGACCGCGCTCGAAGAGGCTGGCGCGACCTATGATGTCGTCACCGTGCCGGGCGCGCTGGAAATTCCGGCTGCGATCGCCATGGCTCTCGACGGTGCGGACAATGATGGCACGCAATATGACGGCTATGTCGCTCTCGGCATGGTCATTCGCGGCGAAACCTATCATTTCGACATCGTTGCCAACGAATCCTCGCGCGCGCTGATGGATCTGGCCGTCAGTGAATCGCTTGCGATCGGCAATGGCATCCTGACCGTCGAGAATGACGATCAGGCCTGGGTGCGGGCGCGCCGCTCGGAAAAGGACAAGGGCGGCTTTGCCGCCCGCGCGGCGCTGACGATGATCGCGCTGAGACAAAAGTTGGGTGCATAAGTTCATGAGCAATCAGGATAACGAGCGACCGGCAAAGCCCGCGAACCAGCGGGGGGCAGCTCGCCTTGCTGCCGTTCAGGCGCTCTATCAGATGGATATCGGCGGAACCGGCGTGCTGGAGGTGGTGGCCGAATACGAGGCACACCGTCTCGGGCAGGAGCTGGATGGCGAGACCTACCTGAAGGCCGACGCATCCTGGTTTCGCTCCATCGTATCAGGCGTCGTGCGCGAACAGACCCGGCTCGATCCGCTGATCGGCTCCGCCCTTCAGGACGACTGGGCGCTGTCGCGTCTCGACAGCACCGTGCGCGCCATCCTGCGCGCCGGCACATTCGAGCTTCTCGACCGCAAGGACGTGCCGGTTCCGGTCATCGTCACCGAATATGTCGAGATCGCCCACGCCTTCTTCGAAGAGGACGAGCCGAAACTCGTCAACGCCGTGCTCGACCGAATCGCCAAGCAGGTTCGCGGCGAAGCCAAGAAATAGGCTTCCTTGGAGGCGCTGACCGCTGCGGTTTGCACTTTCGTTTCCTTCGTTCGCGCCTGATTTCAGTTACGGATATTCTTTTGAACCTCCAGCGGGTGTTTTACCCGCGGGCGGTCTTGACGCGACGTTTTCCCAACAGCAATCTCGCATTGCACATCTGTCGGTCGTCTTGGAGGAGGGCGGTCACGGTTGTCGCAGGCGGCCGGGCGAGGAGTGAACCGCCGGCTTTTTTGGAGGGAAAAAGCGAAATGTCAATTCTTTTAGGTGTTATAGCGTGCGGGCTGCTCTCGGTGGTTTACGCCATCTGGACGACCCGGTCGGTGCTTGCTGCCGATCAGGGCAATGCGCGCATGCAGGAGATTGCGGGTTATATTCGGGAAGGCGCCCAAGCCTATCTGGCGCGTCAATATAGAACCATCGCAATTGTCGGTGTCATTGTTTTCATTGCAGCCTGGCTTCTATTGTCTGCCGAAGCCGCTTTCGGTTTCCTGATCGGCGCGATTCTCTCGGGCGCTGCCGGCTTCATCGGCATGCACGTCTCCGTGCGCGCCAACGTCCGCACGGCTCAGGCCTCGTCGCATAGCCTGGCGGCCGGTCTCGATATCGCCTTCAAGTCGGGCGCTATCACCGGCATGCTGGTTGCCGGCCTCGCATTGCTCGGCGTCTCCATCTACTTCTATGTGCTGACCGATATTCTCGGTCATGAGCCGGGCTCGCGCGATGTCATCGACGCCCTGGTATCGCTCGGTTTCGGCGCGTCGCTGATTTCGATCTTCGCCCGTCTCGGCGGCGGCATCTTCACCAAGGGCGCAGATGTCGGCGGCGATCTCGTCGGCAAGGTGGAAGCGGGTATCCCCGAGGACGATCCGCGCAACCCCGCGACCATTGCTGACAACGTCGGCGACAATGTCGGCGATTGCGCCGGCATGGCGGCCGACCTGTTCGAAACCTATGCGGTCTCTGTGGTCGCCACTATGGTTCTCGCCGCGATCTTCTTCGCCGGCACGCCGATGCTTGACTCCGCCATGATCTATCCGTTGGCGATCTGCGGCACCTGCATCATTACCTCGATCATCGGCACCTTCTTCGTCAAGCTCGGCGTCAACGGTTCGATCATGGGCGCGCTCTACAAGGGGCTGATCGCCACGGGTCTCCTGTCGATCGTCGGTCTCGCAGTCGCCACGTCGCTGACCATCGGCTGGGGTTCGATCGGCACTGTCGCAGGTTTCGATATCACCGGAACGAAGCTGTTCCTCTGCGGCATCGTCGGGCTGATCGTCACGGCGCTGATCGTCGTCATTACCGAATACTACACCGGCACCAACAAGCGGCCGGTCAATTCCATCGCTCAGGCGTCTGTCACTGGCCACGGCACCAACGTCATCCAGGGCTTGGCCGTCTCGCTCGAATCGACGGCACTGCCGGCGCTCGTCATCGTAGGCGGCATTCTCGCCACCTATCAGCTCGGCGGCCTGTTCGGCACGGGTATCGCCGTGACGGCCATGCTTGGGCTTGCCGGCATGATCGTAGCGCTCGATGCCTTCGGCCCGGTGACCGACAATGCCGGCGGCATTGCTGAAATGTCGCATCTTCCGCCGGAAGTGCGCAAGTCGACCGATGCGCTGGACGCCGTCGGCAATACCACCAAGGCGGTGACGAAAGGCTATGCCATCGGTTCGGCCGGTCTCGGCGCGCTGGTGCTGTTTGCCGCCTATTCGAACGACTTGAAATATTTTGCCTCCCATGGCGATCAATTCCCCTATTTCGCCAATGTGGGCGCGATCTCCTTCGATCTCTCCAACCCTTACGTCGTTGCCGGGTTGCTGTTCGGCGGCATGATTCCCTATCTCTTCGGCGGCATCGCCATGACGGCCGTCGGCCGGGCTGCCGGTTCGATCGTGGAGGAAGTGCGCAGGCAGTTTCGCGAGAAACCAGGCATCATGCAGGGCACGGAACGCCCCGATTACGGCCGCGCCGTCGACCTTCTGACCAAGGCGGCCATCCGCGAGATGATCATTCCGTCGCTGCTGCCGGTGCTGGCACCGATCGTCGTCTATTTCGGCGTGCTTCTGATCTCCGGCTCCAAGGCTTCGGCCTTCGCCGCACTCGGCGCGTCGCTGCTCGGCGTCATCATCAATGGCCTGTTCGTCGCCATTTCCATGACGTCAGGCGGCGGTGCCTGGGACAATGCCAAGAAGAGCTTCGAGGATGGCTTCGTCGATAAGGACGGCACGCGCCATCTGAAGGGCTCGGAGGCGCATAAGGCGTCGGTGACGGGCGATACCGTCGGCGATCCCTATAAGGATACGGCCGGCCCGGCTGTCAATCCGGCGATCAAGATCACCAATATCGTTGCATTGCTGCTGCTGGCCGTCCTTGCGGGATAGAGCGTGATGCCGAAAAGTGTGGAGCGGATTCGGATTTTAGGTCGGTTCGACCTAAAATCATCCGCTCTAGCCGAAGAAAACCGAACGCATAAAGAAAACCCGCGAGGCGCTATGCCTCGCGGGTTTTTTGTTGGAGCATCTTCCCGGCCTATTGGCCCGGGTTGAGGTTGTTGAGGAAGTTCCTCGCGCCGTTCACGCCCTGGCCGCCGCCCTGCAGGATCTGCTGCAGGAAGGTGATATCGCGGCCGCCGGTCGGTGTCGTACGGCTGATCATGTCGAAGACCCTGCCGTCCTTCAGCGTATAGTTGGCTTCCTGCTTCACGATACCGTCCTTGTCGAAATAGATCGCCAGGATGTTCTGGTCGACCAGTTTCGGTTTCATGAAGGCGGCGGCGCGCGTGCGCTTCTGGGAGATGTAGTAGAAAACCTCGCCGTCGAAGGTCGCTGTGGTTGAGGGCGTACCGAGCGACAGCAGCACCTGCTCGCGGCTCGAGCCGACAGGCGCAAGGGCGAGCGACTGCTGATCGAAGATGTAGCCGTTGTTCATGACCTCGCCGGTCTGGCAAGCCGTAAGTCCTACGGTCGCAATCACCAGGGCGATGGCGGCACTGCTGCTGAAAGTAATGTCAGACTTGAAATACCGTCTGGTCAACGACATCTCATCTCCCCTAATGAATCAATCCGATGGCCGAGCGGCCGGTATGATCTTGCTGCGCACATCATTGTGGCCTTTCCGCGATGGAAAAAGCTACAATGGTGTTGTTCGTCACTCTTCTTCACCGACATCCACAGGGTGATGAAGGTAAGGGCGGGAGCCTTGAAGCGGGCACAAACGGCATTGCAATTCGCGCCTGCTTCGGTAAACCAGCTTTGGCGTGGATGCAACAAGGCCAAGCAAAAACGGGGCGCTCTGAAGGAGCCAATTCCGGGAATTTTCATGATTTTTGGGCTATTCCGCAAAAGAAATCACAATCAGATCATCGTCGTCAGGCAATATGAGGCCCTGACATCGATGGCGCGAGAGCCGGTTTTCTATACCGGCTACAACGTGCCGGATACGGTGATGGGGCGCTTCGAATTGCTTTCGGTTGTCATGATCCTTTTTTTCCGGCGGACGCGATCGTCTGCGACCAGCGGCCAGGAGCTTGCACAGGAAATCGTCGATGCGTTTTTCGAGGATATCGACTATTCGATCCGCGAGCTTGGAATTGGTGACAACAGCGTGCCGAAGCGCATGAAGAAACTCGCCGGCATGTTTTACGGGCGGCTCGAAAGTTATGCGACGGCCATGGACGGCAATGATCGTGCTGCACTTGCCGCAGCACTTCGTCGCAACATCTATCCGAAGACGGACGAGGGAGCCTCGATGGCGGCGCTGGCCGACTGGATGATGGACGCCGAGGCGCATTTGGCCGCCGTGACGGAGGCCGATATCGCCACGGGCTCGGCGACGCTGCCGCAGCCAGGCAGGCTCGGCCAAAAGGTAGGTTAAGGGGCAAAAAATGAAAACACACAACTCCGATGAAACGCCGTTTTCCTATCCGGTGAAGGTTGGCCATATCTCCGCCAATCCGGTGGATGTGCATGTCGAGGCGGATGATCGCGAACTTGCGGGCTTGGCGGCGCTTTGGGATGTCCTTTCCGTGGAAAAGCTCGAAGCGGATCTGAAGATCTCGCGCTGGAAGCGTGACGGCGTGCGGATCAAGGGCAATGTAAGGGCAAAGCTCGTCCAGGCATGCGTCGTCACGCTTGATCCGGTCGAATCTGACATCGACGAGAATTTCGAGCATATTTTCGTACCGGAGGATTCCAAGCTGGCGCGCGCGCCCTCGGTGGCTGCGGGTGAAATGGTGCTCGATCCCGATGGACCGGACCTTCCCGACACGTTCACAGGCGACACGATCGATGCCGGTGCGGTCGTTGCTGAGTTCGCGGCGCTTGCCATCGACCCTTATCCGCGCAAGCCCGATGTCGAGTTCGAAGGGCACATCGAAGACGCCGGCGAAAATGACAGGAAACCTTCCCCATTCGCCGTTCTGAAAGACTGGAAAAAGGAATAGACTCCGATGGCAACTGAGCACAATTCAGTTGTAACCGAGGGAGAAAACGGTATTTTGACGCCAAATTCGCCAGGCCCGGCGGACAAAAAGGACTAGGGACGCGTGATCAGAATTTCTCTTGACCTAATGGGTGGCGACTTCGGCCCTGAGGTTGTTGTTCCCGGCGCGGCCAAGGCGCTGGATAGGCATCCCGACATCACTTTCCTCATGTATGGACAAAAGGATCGCTGCGAGGCGATCCTTGCCAAATATCCGAAGCTTCGGGAAAGATCTGCCTTTCACGAATGCGATGTTGCCATCAGCATGGACGAGAAGCCGAGCCAGGCGCTGCGCCGCGGCCGCTACGTGTCCAGCATGTGGCGTTCCATCGAAGCGGTGAAAGTGGGGGCCGCCGACGTCGTGGTGTCTGCCGGCAATACCGGGGCGCTGATGGCAATGGCGAAATTCTGCTTGCGCACCATGGCCAATATCGAACGTCCGGCGATCGCCGCAATCTGGCCGACGCTGCGCGGCGAAAGCATCGTGCTCGATGTCGGCGCCACCATTGGCGCGGACGCGCAGCAGCTGCTTGATTTTGCCCTGATGGGCGGTGCGATGGCACGCGCGCTTTTCGAGATCGAGCGCCCGACTGTCGGCCTGCTCAATGTAGGCGTCGAAGAAATCAAGGGGCAGGAGGAGGTCAAGGATGCTGGCCGCCTGATCCGGGAGGCCAATCTCGAATCGCTGGAATATTCCGGCTTCGTCGAGGGCGACGATATCGGCAAGGGTACGGTCGATGTCGTGGTCACGGAAGGCTTCTCCGGCAACATCGCCCTGAAGGCTGCGGAAGGTACGGCAAAGCAGATCGGTTCCTATTTGCGCTCGGCGATGACGCGCACGCTGCTGGCCCGCATTGGCTATATCTTCGCCAAGGGAGCTTTCGACCTGCTGCGCGAGAAGCTGGACCCCAGCAAGGTCAATGGCGGCGTTTTCCTCGGCCTCAACGGCATTGTCATCAAGAGCCACGGTGGCGCGAATGCGGAAGCCTTTGCAGCCGCCATCGATGTCGGCTACGACATGGCCAAGAACGGGCTTACGCAGAAAATCGAAAACGATTTGAAGAAGTATCATGCTAAACGGCTGCCCCCCATCGGGCCGGAAGCGGCATGAGCGACGGGGTATAAGCAGAATGATCCGTTCAGTTGTCCGCGGATTTGGGGCGGCGCTCCCCAAGCGTGTCATGACCAATGCAGAGATGGAACAGGTTGTCGACACCAACGACGACTGGATTGTCCAGCGCACTGGCATTCGCCAGCGCCACATTGCAGGCGAAGGCGAAACCACGGCTTCGTTGGGGGAGCAGGCGGCACGCGCCGCCCTCACCAACGCCGGGCTGACGCCCGATGATCTCGATTTGATCATCGTCGCCACCTCGACGCCAGACAACACGTTTCCCGCCACCGCGGTGAATATCCAGAACCGGCTCGGCATGCATCATGGCTTCGCCTTCGACGTCCAGGCCGTCTGTACCGGGTTCGTCTATGCCGTGACGACCGCCGACGCCTACATTCGCGGCGGCCTTGCCAAGCGCGTGCTCGTCATCGGCGCCGAAACGTTCTCCCGCATCCTCGACTGGACCGACCGCACGACCTGCGTTCTCTTCGGTGACGGCGCCGGTGCGCTGATCCTCGAGGCAGGCGAAGGGAGCGGCACAAACCGTGACCGCGGCGTGCTGACGGCAAGCCTGCGTTCGGATGGTGCCCACAAGGACAAGCTCTATGTCGACGGCGGTCCCTCCTCGACGGGAACGGTCGGCGTGCTGCATATGGCGGGACGCGAGGTGTTCAAACACGCAGTCGGCATGATCACCGACGTTATCGAGGCCGCCTTTAAGGCCGCCGGCGCGACTGCTGACGACCTTGACTGGCTGGTGCCGCATCAGGCGAACAGGCGCATCATCGACGGGTCCGCCAAAAAGCTCGGAATTGCTCCCGAGAAGGTTGTGATCACCGTCGATCTCCATGGCAATACGTCGGCCGCTTCGATCCCGCTGGCCCTCGCGGTTGCTGCCGGCGACGGACGAATCAAGAAGGGCGATCTGGTCATGCTGGAAGCCATGGGCGGCGGTTTCACCTGGGGCGCAGTGCTGCTGCGCTGGTAGGCCTCATCTCTAAAAGCCGATTCCGAACAAGAGCTTGACCGTTTGGCGCAAGGGCAATAGTCTCGTACGGCTTGAATAAGATTACCTATCAATATGGGCGGGGAGCTATGACGGGCAAGACAGTGACGCGCGCAGATCTGGCGGAGTCGGTATTCCGGAAAGTCGGTCTCTCCCGGACGGAGTCGGCGGAACTCGTCGAGACAGTTATCGATGAAATTTGCAACGCCATCGTGCGTGGAGAAACCGTAAAGCTCTCCTCATTCGCGACTTTTCAGGTGCGTGATAAGAATGAACGCGTCGGGCGAAATCCGAAGACCGGCGAGGAAGTTCCGATCTCTCCACGGCGCGTCATGACTTTCAAGGCATCCAACGTCCTGAAGACCCGCATCCTCAAGGCTCATGCGAGCCGCAAGGCGAAAGCCAGACCGGTAAATCCGGCCTCCTGATCCGTTCACGCCATTTGTTTCCCATCGGCAGGGTGCCTGCGATGCGACGCTTTTTGGATGTATTTCTCTGGCTTTTTGCAGTTTGCTTGTGTAGCGGCCGAAGAGATGACTTGAATTTCTCCTGGCAAACCGTTGAAATATGGTGAGTCGCATCATGATAGGATGCGGCGCCAATATCAGGTCTTGCGTGATTTGGCGCGAATGGCGCCGTAGTCGCGCTGTGGGAGTATGATGATGGACAAGAGCCCGGATGCATTTCGCACGATCAGCGAAGTTGCCGAAGACCTTGACCTGCCGCAACATGTCCTACGGTTCTGGGAAACACGCTTTCTGCAAATCAAGCCGATGAAGCGTGGCGGCGGCAGGCGCTACTACCGGCCGGAGGATGTCGACCTCCTGAATGGCATCCGCCATCTGCTGTACGATCACGGCTATACGATCAAAGGCGTTCAGAAGCTTCTGAAAACCAACGGCAACAAGTTCGTTATCGCCGTCGGGCACGGGGATCTCGCCAGCGTCGAGGCACTTGCCGGGGCGGCGCAGGAGCCTGCTCCGGTCGAACCGCGTGTCGGTTCCACCAATCCGGAAGACGACCAGATTGTCGGGCGCGCCAAGGCGCCGATAAGCCGTCGTTTCTTTAATTTCGTCAGCGGGGAGGACGGCGTGCCGGATGTCTCGCTCGGCAAGTCCAGTGTCGGCAAGGAGGATCGGGCGTTGCTTCAGGAAACGCTCTATGACCTGCTGGAGTGTAAACGTCTGCTCGATCAGGTGCGATAGAGCGAAGTCCGGTCGGCGGCATCGCCAGCGTCGTTCGGTAGAGTGTCCAAGGGCATGCCTTGCGTTTTTCAACGGAAGTACAACCGAAACATGTGTATGCTTGCGTTGCGCACCTTTGGGAAAGGCATCGGGATGCTCGCCCATATAGTCAGCTACAGTGCGTGATATTTTTGTCACATTTGCTACCCTTTTGCGTTGTAAAAAATAGTTCGGCAGCCTTATTAACTTGTCCGACTTTGGCGGCGGGTTCAGTTTGAAACCGAAGCCTCGTGCTTCGCCCTGTAATAGGGGAACAGCCAGTCAGGCCATGGAGGGGTGTGATGTTATCTGCCTTGAGGTCCATCCCTGATGGATAGTCGAATGGAGACATCATGAACATCAAGAGCCTTCTTCTTGGCTCCGCCGCTGCCATCGCCGCAGCGAGCGCTGCCCACGCTGCTGACGCAATCGTTGCGGCCGAGCCCGAGCCGCTTGAATATGTCCGCATCTGCGATGCCTACGGCACCGGTTATTTTTATATCCCCGGTACCGAAACCTGCCTGAAAGTCGGCGGCAAGGTCCGTACCGAAGGCGAGTGGTACGACGCCTACAATCCGAACAGCCGGGTCGGCACGATGTGGCATGAGCGTGTGGAACTCAATGTCGATACTGCGACCGACACAGAATACGGTCCGCTGAAGACCAACACCATCTTCCGTTGGGAGTGGAACGATGGAAATGCGACCAGCGCCAAGCTGCTGTTCGCCAATATCAGCCTCGGCGGCTTCACGGTTGGTAAGCTCGATTCGCAGTACAACCTATACGTTGGTTACGCTGGCGACGTCATCAACGACGACGTGATCTATGACGGCCCGTATGAACTGAACCAGTTGACCTACAACTACGATGCGGGCAACGGCTTCACGGCTGTGGTCTCGCTCGAAGACAGCTACTCCACCTCCGACGGCAGTGCATCTTATGGCGCTGGCTGGTGGACGGACGACAAGTCCAACCACTACGCTCCCGATGCCGTCGCCGGCTTCGGCTACAAGGTGGGTAACTGGGGCTTCAAGGTCGTCGGCGGTTATGATTCCATCGTCGAAGAAGGCGCCATCAAGGCGCGCATCGATGCCAAATTCGGCGCTGTGGAAGCCTTCCTGATGGGTGGCTGGAACACGGACGGCGACAAGCTGAACAAGTATGCCGGCACCAACCAGGACGTCTCCGCTTGCACGACGTCGAGCGGTGCGGTCAATGCGGCCAAGTGCGGCTGGGGTGACTGGGCAGTTTGGGGTGGCGTCGGCGTTCCGGTCAACGACAAGCTGAAGTGGAATCTGCAGCTTGCCTATACCGAATCGAAGATCTTCGAGGCGACCACGAACCTCAAGTTCAACCCGGTCAAGGATTTCCTGATCGAGCCGGAATTGACCTACGTTCACTACGACTTCATCAACGACGATACCGTCGCCGGTATCCTCCGTTTCGAGCGGAATTTCTGATCGGAAATGAACCGGATGTCTCGGCCTTTCGAGTAAGGCCGCAGACGCAAGCGGATCTCAAGGCCCTGCCGCCAGGCGGGGCCTTTTGTTTTGCCGCTCCCGTTGACGGGCTGAACCCGTTAAGCACGATACCATCTTTGCGCGTGATTTTGAGGGATTCTGCCGGTTTTTGCGCGTTGCCTGACCGCATTGGCTTGCTAAGACTTACCGTTGGCTGTATTTCCTTGTCCCAGGGTTGTACTATAAATTGCCGGAGGGAATATGCGTATACGTGCCACCGTAGCGGCGAGCCTCGTCGCCGTAACCACTATTCTATCGAGCTGTCAGACACCGCAGGAATCTGCGATGAATGCTGAAATGACGTGCCAGTCACAGGGTTTCCGCCCCGGTTCGCAGCGCTACAATCGCTGCGTCGGCGCCACTTACCAGGCAAATCGCGTCCAGGCGCAGCAAGCTGAAAATCAGGCAGCCGCTCTTGCCGCCGCCGGTATCATCGGTGGTGTTCTTGTCGGCGCCGCAGCCAGTGATCACCATCACCGCGGCTATTATGACCGCCCGTATTACCGTCGCTGCTATCGCTGCTGGTAGGCATCGCGATAGCCCGATCGCTCACATGTCGAAACAAAAACTCCGCCGGCTTCTCCCGCTGGTGGAGTTTTCATGTTTCCGGTCGCTCTTAGAACGGCTGAGTCATCTCCTCTCGGCTGACCAGCTTCAGGCTGCGGTCAGGCTGGATGATGTAGGTTTCAAAGACATCCTGGCCCCATTGATTGGTGAAGTGATGCTGCAGCCGTGTGCCGGGCGGCGATTGCGTCAGCTTCATGTGCGGCTGGCCGTGATAGGTAATGCTGCCGGGAATCGGTTCCAATGGCTGGGCTGTGGTGCATGCGGCAAGCAGCGGTGCGCATAGCATCAGGGCTATCAGGGGTTTCATTGCCTCAACTTTCCGATCGCTTCTTATTCTCTTAATTCCGTCTCGCAATAAAGACGAAAGGGCATCTGTGAGCTTGGGTCCAAATCACTATATAGAGGTAATATTGAAGCGTTCGGCGACAAGGCTGTCTCACGCATATGTGCTTGGCGCCGCTGCCGGATTTCGAAGGAGGCGCATATGTTTACGATTGCCAGGTCGATGACTGCCGTGGGCTTTGGTTTGCTGCTGGCGGCTGTCGCCGCCATGCCGGCCGGTGCCATCACCATGCCGGCGCTGTCGGTGCCTGAAAAGTCCGACGTCATTCAGGTTCACGGCCATGGCCATTGGCACAATCATAATCACTGGAGCGGTGGCCATCGGCGCCATGGTTCCGATAGCTATTATGATGACAATTCGGACAGCGGCGTGCTCTTCAAATCCTTCGTGACAGGCACGCTGTTCAGCGGGCAACGCGCCCGAGGCTATTACGACGGCCATGCCCGCGCCTGCGCAAGCCGCTACAGCTCCTACCGCGCCTCGGACAATAGCTATCAACCGAGCCGGGGGCCGAGACGCGAGTGCCGTTGAGCCGGAACTTTTTCTGAGCGGCCCGCCACTTTTCGCTTGCGTCGCGAAACTCTAAACTCTAAACGAAACAAGCCGTTTCGGCAGGTCGGGGCGTAGCGCAGCCCGGTAGCGCACTTGACTGGGGGTCAAGGGGTCGCAGGTTCAAATCCTGTCGCCCCGACCATTTATCTCCTTGAGCTCCCAATCGAATTTCCAGTGATTTAGCTGCACCACGAGGATGGCTGGCCCGTCCAGCGCCGCGCGAGTCCTTCTGAGACGAGTTGATCGCCGATCGAGCGGCCCGCGCGCATGGCGATGCGCAGTTTGCCGCCATTCTGGTCGTCGCTGCGATTGCTGCCGGAAAGTACGAAGGTTCCGTCATTGAGGAGGGCCTGCAGCCGCAGTTTCGCGGCCGCTGCCTTCTGCCTCTCGCTCGGGCAGCGCGCGGCATCGGTGTATGGCACGTCAATGTCGGCCAGCTGGATCCTGACGCCATCCTGCCAGAACGTGTTGCCATCAACCACGCAGTTCGTGCCCGAGCCGGCGCCACAAAGCACAAACCGGCCGCCGGTCTGTGCCCGTAAGCCGGGCACTGGCCGTTCGATTGGCATCCTGCTGATCGGCATCGCGACGGGAATGGCGGCTGGCGGCACGGGCAGGGCGGATGTCGCACGCGGTTCCGGAGCGACCGCGACGGTCTTGACCTTCGGCCTGGTTGCCGGCACCGGCGCTTCCTGTGCCACATGCGGCATGGCAGCGACCGCGCCTGCATGGGCGAGCATCGACGGCATTTCCTTGCGATGCTGGTAGGCGTAGATGCCGGCCACGGCCGCCAGGCCGACGACACCCCACAGCCACATCGAATTGCCCGCCTTGGATTGCGGCTTGCGCCGTGCGCGTCGTTTCGCTTTCGCCATGGTACCATCCCTCAATTGCGAGGGGATTATCGCCGCGATTTCTTACCGATCCGTTGGCTTTCGCATCATTGACTATCGGGAGCAGGGATTCCTATTTCGTTGGTGCGGTGGCCGGCTTCAGTTTGACCGACATCGTCACCTGTCCGTTTACCGAGAGCCTCGGCCCGCGGCCGTCGAGACTGTTGACCGCGGTATTGCTCGACATCGCGCTGATCTCGCAGGCGTCGGCAATGGTATCGAGCAAGGTCGCGCAGCTGCTCGCGGCGATCTTGTAGAAGGATTTCAAAGCCTTCTCCTGCTGCTCTTCGTTGTCGCCGTCCGGTACCGAATAGGAAAGCGATATTCCCGACTGCACGGAAATATATCCTTCCGGCGGCTGACGAGGATTGCGTAAGGGAAGGTTCTGAAAGTTCTGTGCAAGGGCCGGCAGGGCCGTGCTGGCGAGTAACAGGCCGACAATGGCCGGGATAAAAAATCTGGTCATATCATCTCTCCGTTTGCGCCGTTGTCGCAAATGCGGATGAAGGCTTGGTGATGGCGTAACTTAAAATTGTAGCGTTGGCGGGATTGCCGCCCGGTTTGCGAATCAGAAATGCATTAGTGGCGGCGATCGCGCAAAAGCTTCCTTGCCAAGCCCGCGGCCAAGGAGCATAGTCTAGTGGTATCGTCGGGTATTAGCGGGCACCGGCGAAGTTGTTGCGTGCTTCTGCCCGAAGGACGAGGCAGCGCAAATGTTGGAAACCCCCATACATCCACGGGATTTGCCTTTGTTTTCGGACGATCTCGACCGTCTGGAGAAGGTGCTTGACGCTGTCTGTGAGGATCGTGGCATGAACCCGCGCAGTCCGGAAGCCGAGCGTCTGGGTGCATTGATCATCCAGCTTTACCGTCAGGGCGTGAAGGACGACGCCAAGCTTCTTGCGCTTGCAAGGGCTTATTTCTGACACAACCGCGTTTTTTTATGGCCCTGAATCTAATCGATTTAAGCTGATTTCACATAGCAGCAATGATGCTTTGTGCCTGTTCGAAGCTGCACCGCCATCCTATATTTGCTGCATTGCACAAAGAGAGTCTGTCTCTCGATGTCACTGAGCCCCCTGGGGGACAGTGCGCGGCCGCCGCGACGGAGGAAAACCACTAGCGGCGGGCGCGGAGAATCTGAAAGGTCCATGATGAATTTCAAAGTTCCGAGCCGGCTTCGCCGCCTGCTTGTCGATTCTGTCGAGCTGCCGCAGCTCATGTTTCCGGCGACACGGCCGCAATCTCCGCCACCACGTCGTCGCGTCCCCACGCGCCCGGTGCCGCAGCAACTGACGGAAGTTTTGTGGTTCGGTCGCAATCCAGGCGATCTTCGCATGCTCGAATATGTGCCGCCGGGTATCAAAGGGCCGATGCCGCTCGTCGTCGTCCTGCACGGGTGTCATCAGAACGCCGAGGATTTCGATCGCGCCAGCGGCTGGTCGGCTCTGGCTCGTCAGCACGGGTTTGCCGTGCTTTACGCCGAGCAGAAGACGTCGAACAATCCCAATCTGTGTTTCAACTGGTTTCGCCCGAGCATGGTGACGCGCGACCGCGGCGAGTTGGGTTCCATCCGCGAGATGATCGATTCCAGCCGACGGCTGCACGAGATTGACGATAACAGGATTTTCGTCATGGGTCTGTCTGCCGGCGGCGCCATGGCCGCGGCGCTGCTTGTGACCTATCCGGAGCTGTTTGCCGCGGGTGCCGTCATCGGCGGCTTGCCTTTTGGAGCCGCTCGCGATGCCATGTCGGCTATGGATGTCATGAATCGCGGCTCCACGCGTACGGCCGAAAAATGGGCTGATCTCGTTCGCGAGGTCTCTCCGAATGCCCGCAGCTATCCCGTTGTTTCCATCTGGCATGGCGATGCCGACGATGTCGTGTCCTTTGCCAACGCGGAAGCGTCGGTCGCTCAGTGGCTTGCCGTGCGCGATCGTCCGCAGACCAAGGGCCGCCTGCGCCTTTTCGAAGGCGGCGAGCGGCGCGAATGGCGCGACGATTATGGCAACATGATCCTGGAACTCGTCACGCTGAACGATTTCGGCCATGGCTTGCCGGTCGGTTCGGTCATCGAGGGCCGGGAACCGGCAAACGATACCGAGCGCTTCATCCTGGCCGCGGCCGTTTCCGCACCGGAGCAACTGGTCAAGAGCTGGGGGCTAGCGGCCTAGAGCCACCGCAAGAAAACTGCGGCAGTTTGCCGTCTGGAATGGCGGAAAAACAATGCCGTAGAGCGGTTCGGCGAAACGCATAACCGCTCCGGCCGTCAATCATCATTGGTGGCGTTCAGGTTTTCCGGCCGGATGCTGCCATCCTCGGCCCAATGCTTGAAGCGGACGCCGGCGCCGCCGGCGTCATCGCCGCCGCTGGCAAGGAATAGCACGCCCCGTGTTTCAAGGACGGAGCGAACCGTGGCAAGCGCCTTGGCATCTGCGGAATTGGCATCCGTTTCCAGGGCTTCGATCGTCGACACCGGAAGCTTGCTCTCGCTGGCGAGCGTCTCCGCCGTCAGTCCGAGCATGGCGCGCGCGCCGCGTAATTGTGCTGATGTAATCATGGTTTAACTGTATCGCATAAGCCGGAAAATCGGAACTCATTTCGGATGGAAACCGCGTTCGAGTTTAGAATGCGGCAGCGCTCTTCGTCCGCTCTTTGGCGATCGCAGGCAACGGGACTTTTTCCTGCCGTTCCAGGCGAACGGGGGCAGGATAGCCGAGCAGGTCGTAATAGATCTCCTCGGTCGCATCGGCCATACCGTCGAGCGTATAGCCGTCCTTGCGGCGGCGTGCTTCGGCGGCAATGCGTGCCAGCAGATTGGGGTCGGCAAAGTGCGACATCGCGGCGGCAAGTTCCGCGGGATCGTCGCTGTTCGGTACGATGTAGCCGTTCCTATCGGGCTCCAGCACCGTGCGTGCGCCGCCGACATCTGCCAGTACCAGCGGCTTTCCTGCCGACGCCGCTTCCAGCATTACATAGGACATTGCCTCATATCGGCTCGGCATAACAACGACATCGAACGCATCGATGGCGGTAACGCCCGGTATGCTGCCGTCAAGGCGGGCGCGGTGCGCCAGCCCGGCGGCCCTGATCATGTCGTTGACGGCTTCCGCAAGTTCCCCGATCCCGATCATCAACAAATGCGCCTGCGGCAAGCCATGGGCGATGCGGGAAAAAGCTTTGACAAGCCGCTCCGGCGCTTTCTGCGGGGTCAATCGGCCGACGAAACCGAAGAGGAGGGCGTCCTGAGGGATGCCGTAGCGGGTGCGGATGGCAGCGCGTTGGCTGGTTGGCGGTGCACTGACGCCATTGACGACGATGCGCAGACGCGCTTCGGGAATGCCCAACGACAGCGCGTGGTTATATTCGTCGCGGGAGACGCAGATCAGGCGGTCGGTCAGCCAGCTGCCGAGAAAGCGCTCGATGCCGCCATAGATCAATCGGCCCCTCGAGCCGAGCGTCGGGTCCATGGTGCGAAAGGCGTGCGGCGTGTAAAGGACCGGCACATGTCGTCCCGGCAGCCGCAATCGTGTCAGTGCCCCGGCCTTCGAGCTATGGCCGTGGATCAGATCGAACGGTCCATTAAGGGCTGCGATCTTGCGCAGATGCCACCATGCGGTGACATCCCAGGGACCCGGAGCGCGGCGCATGGCAAGCGGAATGACGTTGTCGAGGCCCATGCCTTCGAGCTCCGCGACGAAGGCGGCCTCGGCGCGCAGCGGCGAATAGACGGCGGTCACCGAATGACCGCGCCGCTGCATCGCCCGGCACAGATCGAGGAAATGCCGTCCGGAGCCGCCGCCGCTCGGCTCGAGAACCTGCAGCAGCGACAGACGCTTGGTGCCACTATGAATGTTCACGGTGCTGCTTCCCTTCGGCTCGAGCTACGCTGATACTTCCGCTCTAGGGCGCCGCAGCCCCAGACGATGCCGATCAACATGTAGAGATGGCGCCAGTGGTCGGTATCGATGACATTGCCGATGCCGACATGGCCGAGAATGACGATCCAGGCGATCATCACGTAGGGCTGCCAGGGCCGTTCCTTCAGGAGATTGCGAAAGCCGATATAGATGGTGCAGCAGATCATGCTGATCCAGCAGAAGAAGCCGAGCCAGCCGTAGGTGGTCAGCGTCTTCAGCCAGGTATTGTGCTCGTCCTCGCGAAAGAGTTTGCCGAAGACCAGTGGCCCTATGCCGAGCGGCCGCTCCATGGACATCATGAAGCCGATGCGATGACGTTCGAAACGGCCGAGGTGGCCGCCGTCATAGTCCTGCACGAGTTGGGTACGCGTGGAGAACAGGTCGCTGACCTGATGGAATTGCAGCGCGACGACGAGCAGGACGACCATGAGAATGATCGCGGTCAGCGACATGACAAGGATGCGCAGCCGGAATGCGTTGCTGCGGTGCTTCAGCAGCATACAGAAGATCAGCATCGCCGAGGCGAAGGCAAACAGGGCCCAGGCGGCGCGGGAGAAGGAGAGGAAGATGCCGAAGGCCAGAATGAACAGGCAGATGCCCTTGATCGGCGCCTTCTTCAGATCGCCGATCAAGATACCGTGCATGAGGTATATGCTCGGTGTCACCAGATAGGGACCGAAGACGTTCGGATCCTGGAACGCACCCATCGCGCGGTCGTAGCGGGTGAAGATACCGAAGCCGGGAACGGCGTGGAAATAGCCGAGAATACCGAGGCTCGCCGTGATCAGCGCTGCCACGACCCAGGTATTGAAGATCAGCTTCAGCCGCTTTTCACCGTCCTCGATGATGGCAGCATAGAAGACGGAGCTGAGTGCCAGGAAGGTGGAGACGGCGATATAGACAGGACCGTCGAGATGGTCGCTGGCGTCGAGATTGCGCATCTGCGTGATCGACAGCATGCCGCCGACATTGAAGGCCAGAAACAGGGCCAGAAGCGGCGCGACGCTGCGGGATATCTTCAGCCCGAGAATGAACCAGGTGCCGATGAGAAAGGCGAGCCACAGCTCATAGGGGGCGGGTTCCGCGATCACGAAGCCCGACAGGAACACTCCGAAGGCGACGCCAGCCGTTCCGATCAGCCGTATTGTGGCGAGCTGCGGCTGCGCGACGCGAGACGATGGGAGGTCGATCGCGGTCAATAGGCGTTTTCCGTATTGAGCAGACGGAACGGCGTCAGGAAGAGGATCTTCAGATCGAACGCCAGCGACCAGTTCTCGATGTAATAGAGGTCGTATGCGGTACGGAACTTGATCTTGTCGTCGCTGTCGATTTCGCCCCGCCAACCGTTGATCTGTGCCCAGCCGGTCACGCCGGGCTTGACGCGATGGCGAGCGAAATAACCTTCGACGACATCGGAATAGGTGCGATTGTGGCTGGCGGCGAGCACGGCATGCGGTCGCGGACCGACGAGCGAGAGATTGCCAAGCAGCACGTTGAAGAGCTGCGGCAGCTCATCGATCGAGGTCTTGCGGATGAAGCGTCCGACAGGCGTGACACGAGGGTCGTTCTTGGTGACGGCGTTGCGAGCGGTCGGGTCGCTCATGTGCGTATACATGGAGCGGAACTTCAAGACCTTGATGATCTCGTTGTTGAAGCCGTGGCGCTTCTGCATGAAGAATACGGGCCCTTTCGACGTCGTCTTCACGGCAATCGCCGCGCCGAGCATGATCGGCCAAAGAAGCGTAAGCGCCAGCACGCTGAAGAGGACATCGAAGATGCGCTTGGCGACGCCATCCCAATCGCGGATCGGCTTGTTGAAGATATCGAGCATCGGCACGGCGCCCACATGCGAATAAGCGCGCGGGCGGAAGCGCAGCTTGTTGGCATGCGCGGCAAGCCGAATGTCGACGGGCAGCACCCAGAGCATCTTGAGCAATTGCAGAATGCGTTCTTCGGCGCTGATCGGCAGCGCGATGATCAGCATGTCTATGCGCGTGAGCCGAGCGAACTCGACCAACTCGGAAACCGTGCCGAGCTTCGGATAACCGGCGACCATGACGGGCGAGCGCTTTTCGCCGCGATCATCGAAGATGCCGCAGATGCGTATATCATTGTCAATCTGATGCTCGAGCGCGCGGATCAGCTCCTTGGCCGGCTCGCCGCCGCCGACGATGACGGCGCGTCTTTCCATGACGCCGTTGCGGGCCCAATGACGGATGCCGTATGCGAAGACCAGGCGAGCAACCAAAAGAAACACCCAGCCTGTCGCGAACCAGATGCCGAGAAGGCGGAACGAATAGATATTGTTGACGTCGAACGGGAGGAGGGCAAGGGTCATGACGATGAAGGCCGCTGCCCATGGCCCGAGAATTCGTTGCAGGAAACGTTGCGGCGCACGCAAAATCGGGATCTGGTATGCGTCGGCGACCTGCAGAAAGACGATCGCGAGGCCACTGAGCGCGACGGTCACCACGGCTTTCGAGAGGAAGGGATGACCGTCCGTCGTCATTCCGAAGAAGAGGATCGCCAGCCCGACGGCAAGCAGCGACAGGAATTCGAAGAGGCGATATTGCCCTATGATGATGGCCGGCGTCTGATTGCCTTCGCGAAATTGTTCGGCAATCTGCAGCGCATAGGCATTGATTTCGCCGGCCGGACGCTCGCTGCGGGCTTCTTCGGCGCCACGTGTGCGGATTTCGGAAACCTGCTTGCGAATATTGTCCAAGTTAAACTGCTCGGACTTGTCGATGTTGTTCATGGCAATTCATCCGGTCGTTACCGGAATTGGCCTAGCAGATATCAGCTAAAAAACGCTTACACCACTTGCTTGTATTCTAATGTTCTCCGTCTAATCCAAGTATATTATGATACAGGTGCAAAGTATCTCTTGCCATGACGGAGGCTGAAAAGGCCGAGCGGATCGCCTGGATATTCGGCATGTTGCGGCTGCCCCAGCCCGGTTCCGTGATCGCTTCGGCCATGACGCGCGCCAGATCGTCGGCGTCGTCGGGTTCGGCGAGCGCCGCGCTATTTTCTCCGAGCGCCTCGGGAATGCCGCCGACGCGCGAAGCGATCACCGTCTTTCCTGCCGCAAGCGCTTCCAGAACGATGTAGGGCATGGCCTCGGCGCGCGAGGGAACGACGACGTTTTGAGACATCGAAAAGGCTTCGTGTACACGCATGGCCGGCAGCATGCCGATACGGTGACCGAGACCCTGCTCGATCATCATGGCGCGGTATCTGTCCCTGTCCGGACCATCGCCGATCATCAGCGCGGATAGTGGCCGGCCGATCCGCCGCTCTGTCTTTGCGAAAGCGTCCATAAACAGATCGGGACCCTTCAGGTCCCGCATCATGCCGATATAGACGAAATGCACGGAGTCCGATCGTGTGGGTATATTGCGAAAATCCCTCTCGCTGATGCCGTTGTAGATCATGACCGAGCGCGTGCGCGGCTTGCCGACTTTCCTTTCGTAGGTGCGGCGCTCGAAATCGCAGATGAAGATCAGACCGTCGGTCAGAAATTCCAGTATCCGCTCCAGGCTGTGCACCAGCATTCCCTGTGGCGAGCTGCGCGAGAAATGCAGGCTGCCGCCATGCGCAGTATAAAGGCGGGCTACGCGATACCTGTTCACCCGCAGGATCGAGCCGAGAACGCGCGCAAGAAGGCCGCCCTTGGCGCCATGCCCGTGCAGCACATCCGGCCGCAAACTCTTGATTTTCTTGTAACCGCGCCAAAGCGTCGTCGCGTCGGAGAGGCTGATTTGACGTCGGATCGGCAGACGGGTCACGCCGAGTGCCAGAAAGGGGGCGATGTCGTCGAACAGCCGGTCCTCATGCTCCCCGCCGGTGAGGCTGTCGCAAAGGATGCCGACTTCATGTCCCGCTTTGCTCTGTTCCTCCGCCAGATCGCGGACGTGGCGGAAGATCCCGCCGACTGGAGACCTGAAGCAATGGAGGATACGGAGCGGTTTTGCCATGATCGGGCGCTGTCAGAACAATCGTTCTCTGACATAGATCGTATCGCCCGCCAGCACCGGATCGGAGATGCCGACGCGCCCGGTCATCACGTGGCCGTTGATCTTGCGCGTGACGTCTGCATTGGCCTGGTTGGCGCGGCTGGAGAAGCCGCCGGCGACCGCTATGGCGTTCTGCACGGTCATACCAGGCACATAGGAATATTGGCCCGGCTGGCCGACCTCGCCCATGATATAGACAGAGCGGTAGCGATCGACATCGATTGTCACGTCGGGATCGCGGATATATCCCTGGCGAAGCTTCTGCGCGATCTGGCCGGAGAGCTGCTGCAACGTCCGGCCGCGGGCAGGGACCTGGCCGATGAGCGGGAAGGCAATATAGCCGGCCTGGTCGACCGTAAAGGTGTTCGTCAGGCCTGGCTGATCGAAGACGGTCACACGCAGGCGGTCGCCGCTATCCAGCGTATATGGCTGAATCGTGGCTTCGCTGAAGGCCTTCGGCGCAGGCTGATAGGTGTTGCAGCCGGTGAGCGCGGCGCTCACGGCAGCCATGCCGAGTGCCAGAACAATCTTTGGCTTTGCGAAGGGCATTTCGCGCTCACAGGAGAGGAAAATCACTGTCGCCGTTATCGATCCGTTAGGGTTAACGGTCGGTAAATAGCCAAGAAAATTCTGTCGCAAATATTAGACTTATCGAAAGTGATGCATGCGAAATACTATTAACGCTTGGGTTACCATAGTCGTTTACGATTAATTCCGGCTTTATATTATGGAGTTCTTGTATATGTCCGGTGTCAACAACACCCAGCAGGATGTGGACATCGATCTCGCGCAGCTCTTTCGCGCCGTATGGCGGCGGCGATTGCGGGTCATTGTCATTACGCTGGCAGGCGCCTGTCTGGCATTTGTCCTCGCCAAGGTGGTTTCGCCGGAATATCGCAGCGAGACCCGTATTCTGATCGAGCAGCGTGCACCGGCCTTTGCAACGACGACGACCGGCAACGACGCTGGTTCGGCGCCTCTGCTCGACGAGCTTAACATCGCCAGCCAGGTCCAGATCCTGCAGTCGGCGGATCTGATCAAGCAGGTCATTACCAATCTCAAGCTCCCCGAGCACCCGGAATTCGCCGCAGCCAACAAGAGCTCCGCACTTTCCGATATTTTCGTCATGCTGCATCTGAAGCGCGGTGCCCTCGACAAGGCGCCGGAAGAGCGGATGCTGGATGCCTTCACCAGCCGGCTGCAGGTCTACCAGATCAACAGTTCGCGCGTGATCGGCATAAGCTTCACCTCCCGCGATCCGGATCTTGCCGCCAGCGTGCCGAACGCGATGGCGCAGGTCTATCTCTCGATGCAGAGCGGCGCCAAGCTCGATTCCAATAGCGAGGCGACGCGTTGGCTGGAACCGGAGATCAACAGTCTGCGCGAGAAGGTCAGCGAGGCCGAAAAGAAGGTCGCCGACTACCGCTCGGCCAACGGGCTTCTTCAAACGAGCCAGAACGGCAATTTCGCAACGCAGCAGCTTGGCGATATCTCAGGCCAGCTGGCGCAGGTGCGCGGCGATAAGGCCAATGCCGAAGCGCGGGCCCAGGCGGTGCGCAACGCGCTCGCCAGCGGCCGCTCCACCGACACGCTTGCCGATGTCGCCGGTTCGCAGGCAATCCAGCGGCTGAAAGCGACGGAGTCCAACCTGGAATCGCAGATCTCGGATCTGTCCACGACGCTGATGGATGGCCATCCCAGGCTGAGGAGCCTGCGGGCGCAGCTCGTCGACATCCGCCAGCAGATCAATCGCGAGACCCAGAGGATTCTGGCCAGCATCGAAAACGAAGCCAAGGTGGCGCAGCTGCGCGAGCAGCAACTGCTGGCGCAATCGAACACGCTGAAGGCCGATAGCGCCAGGGCAGGGGAAGACGAGGTCGGCCTCAATGCACTGGAGCGCGAGGCCGCGGCGGAGCGGCAATTGCTGGAAACCTATCTCGCCCGCTATCGCGAGGCTGCTTCCCGCGTGGACAAGAATTCGAGCCCGGCCGATGCCCGCGTGGTTTCGAAGGCGGTCGAGCCGGTCGATCCATATTTCCCGAAGGTCGGCCCGATCGTCGTGGTATCAGCATTGGCGACCTTCATCCTGACCGCCATCGTCATCATGCTGGCGGAACTGTTCAGCGGTCGCGCATTGCGGCCCGTCGGTCGCGACGAGAAGGCTTTGCCGGAAATGCCCGCTCGTCCTCAGCCTGATATCCAGACGGCGCCGGCGCTGGCCATGGTGAAGCGCGCCGATGTGCCGGCAAGCATGCTTTCGGTCCCGGCAGACGAAACCCTGGCGCAGGAGATGGCGGCGTCAGTCGATCCGGAGCTCAAGCCGAAGCCAGCGGTTCAGGAAGTGGAAGACGAGGAGGATTTCTCCATCCAGTCCGTCGCCGACTATCTGATCGCCAACGGCTCCAGGCTGGCGATTGCCATATCCCCGAACGGTGACAGCGGATCCACAGCGACGGTGATGCTGGCACGGACGATTGCGGATGCCGGAAGCCGTATCGTGCTGGTCGACATGACAGGAACGGGTTGCCCCTCCCGGCTCATGGCCGAGCACGACGAACTTTCAGGCGTGACCGACCTGCTGTGCGGCGAGGCCGCCTTTGCGGATACGATCCACCCTGATCGGCTCTCCGACGCCCATCTCGTGCCGCAGGGCATGAGCGATCTCGGTCGTGCGATGCGCGGCGCCGACCGGCTGTCGCTGATCCTTGATGCGCTCGGTTCGGCCTATGACATCGTTCTTGTCGAATGCGGCGCAGCCGATGTTTCCGGCGTCGCGCGACTGACGCGCAGCAAGGATACGGAGATCATTCTCTCCATGCCGGTGCCCGACGAAGGCCAATTCATTGCAGCGATGGCGGAATTCCAGAAGGCTGGCTATGAGCACATCATCCTGATGTCCGGATGGCGCCAGGAGCTCGATCCGGATACGCGGCGCGACGCGGCGTGATCAATCCCTGTCGTTCTCGTCGGCCACAGCCGGACCCGCGCCCCGCCGGGCCCGCAACCGCTGGATGAAGGTATAGAGCTGCCAGTTGGACTTGATGGCGGCCTTGGCGCGCGTGATGCTTCGTTCTGCCAGAGCCGCTACATGGCCGATGCCGGATATCGGCAGGAACAGATCATGCTGCGTGGTCTCCATCGGACACCAGGAGCGCTTGTAGTTCTGGTCGCCGATGCCGAAATCGAAGAGGGCGACGCCCTCGCGATGCAGACGCTCGATCATCAACCAGAACAGCAACTCGCCGGGGCTCGCCTCGGCAACCAGCGCCTCGTCGATCGAGGCAAACTGGCAGATGACGTGATCGCCCTTGCGAGACAGGGCCGCGACCGCCGCAATGTGCCCCTCATGTTCGCCCTTGAGCCGGAGGGCATGCATCTGCAGCGTGGCATCGACGCCATCATTCCCACGACGCAGCAGCCGGCGCAGAGCGGCTTGCGTCGGCGCATGGGCAAAGACGTCGGGCAAGCCGGCTTCCCGGAAGCGGGTCGCCTTCTGCTCGAAGAACAGGTCGAGCAGCCCGTCCTGCTGATCGGGCGCGGCGTTCACATAGTCATAGCCGCCCTTGGCATCGAGGAGACGGCTCTGGTGCTTGAACTTCTTGCGGCGGCGCTTGGCGTTCACCTGTTTCAGGCTCGCCTCGAAACTGCCGAGGAAAGGCAGTTGGAAGGCGTGGTTCTGGTTTTCCACGGCGGGTAGCGAGGCAAGCGGGCTTCTGCGGCCGCGCCAGTCGAGCGGCACGTTGCGCAGGATGACGATATCCGCCTTGCCGCGCAGGGCTTCTGCGACTGCCGTCGTCTGCGCGGACGTCAGGCCCTCGGCGGCGCCCTGCAGAAATTCGGCGGAGAACAGGCCGGTGTTGATGTTGCTATGGCGCGTGCCGATGAATTCGGCTCGGCGCACGCCGCGTTCGCGGATGATCTCCAGCGGCAGGATGAAGGCGGTATGATATCCAAGCGAGCCGCGAACGATAGCCAGCGGATGCCGAAAGGTCTCCACCCAGGCCGAGCACCAATCATAGCTCTGGTGCAGCGAAGCCAGGTCGTCTCGTTCCAGCACGCGCCATTCGGCCTCGAGCGCGGCTATGCTGTCGAAGACGTCGATGCGGAAGCCGCCGCCCTTAGCCGGCTGCGCTGTAACGGGCATGCTCCGCTCGCCCGTTGCCAAGGCAACGGCCGTGACGGCGATATCCCGTTCTTGCGTCTGCATCCGATCCTCTCCGCTCTGGCGGCGTTCGAACTCAGTCTTGCGGGTCGCGGCTTATTTTTGGCTTAAGATGGGACGATCCGCGCGCATATCCCGTGGATCAGGGTTAGCCTTGCGTAAATTGCCCCAGCGCAGCGGCTATTGCGGACGCGGCCCGGCCATCCATTTGATGATCCCCATGGCCGGCAGCACCCAGATGATGCCGCTGAACAGGAAGTAGAGGAAATGGACCCAGCCGGGTTGATCTCCGAGCGTGCGCACTGCAACGATCATGGCAACGATCGCATAGATTGCAACCAACAGCACAAGCAGGATCATGCCTATGAATTTGCGCAGGCGAAGGGGCACGGGGTGGTCTCTCCTCTTACGACGACATGCCGCGACGGCATGCCGCAAACTCCCGGGACTTGTTTTGCACGCCCCTATCGGGCAAATCAACAGCCTGATCGAAGGGAGACGTCATGGCTGCCACTAATTTCACGTCGGAACAGGCTATATTGAAGGAGGTGGTCCGCCAGGACCGCAATCGCCGCGCCATCCGCCTCTGGCTTGCCTGTGTGCTGCTGGTTCTCTTCGGCCTGGTGCTGGTGGGCGGTGCGACGCGCCTGACCAATTCCGGCCTGTCGATCACCCAGTGGCAGCCGATCCACGGCGTCATCCCGCCTCTCAATGCCCAGGAATGGCAGGAGGAATTCGACCTCTACAAGCGCATTCCGCAATTCCGGCTCCTGAACAAGGACATGACGGTCGGCGAGTTCAAGGGCATTTTCTGGTGGGAATGGGCACACCGCCTGCTCGCGCGCGCCATCGGCATCATCTTCGGCCTACCCCTGCTGTTCTTCGTCCTGACCGGCCGTGTCGAACGCAAGCTTTGGCTGCCGCTTGCCGGTATCTTTCTGCTCGGAGGCCTGCAGGGCGCGATCGGCTGGTGGATGGTGTCATCCGGCCTGGAGGCGCGCACGGACGTCAGCCAGTATCGCCTCGCCATCCATCTCGTCACCGCCTGTCTGATCTTTGCCGCCTGCATGTGGTTCATGCGCGCGCTGTCGCCGCATTCGAACGAACCGGCGCCGACCCGCTATTCGGCGAAGCTGGCGGGCCTCGTTGCCATTATGGCGCTATTTCAGATCTATCTCGGCGCTCTCGTCGCCGGGTTGGATGCCGGCCTGAGTTACAACACCTGGCCGCTCATGGATGGCGCCATAGTCCCGGATGGATTGCTCGTACAGTCGCCGGGCTGGATCAATTTCTTCGAAAATCCGAAGACGGTGCAGTTCATCCATCGCCTCGGCGCCTATGCGCTATTCATCGTCGTCGCCATCAACATGATCATTTCGCTGGGCGCAGCGCCGCAGACGACACATGCACGCCGCTCGGTCGTCCTGTTCCTGCTTGTGCTGATTCAGGCGATACTCGGCATCACCACGCTGCTGCTGCAGGTGCCGTTACACCTGGCATTGGCGCATCAGGCGGGTGCTTTGATCGTCTTTGGTTTCGCGATCGCCAATTGGCGGGGCTTTTATGGCGAATTGCCGCGCCAGACGTCGATCGTCGTGGGAGATTGAGGCGCATCACGCCTCAATTCAATCCTTCTTAGCGTGCTGAGGCGACACTTGCCGCCGACGACATCCGCGACACGACTTTCAAGTGCTTGATTTCACCGCGCTTGAAGGCGGCGAGGAAGCGATTGTAATCCTTAAAGACCACGCAGCCATTCGATTCTGCTCGGCCTCCTCTGAGCATGTACGTATGAGCCAGCAAGCCGTCGCGGCCATAGACGCGGGAGCCGCCTGTGGGTGTTAGGCGCAGCGCCTGTACGCCATGGAACGGGCTTTCCCTGTACGTCAGCTTATAAGTCTCAGGCGGCGTCGGGCCGGTATTTTTGCGGTCGACATAACGCGGATTGTCACGCATGTAACCGAGGCCGGAATGGGCTTCCAGACGCTCGCCGCTCGGCAGATAGACGGTCTTCGCCTCGATGTCGTAGATGGCCGTACCTTCGCCCGGGCTGATGGCGGCAAAGGGATTGAGGAACGGCTTCGTCTTGCGCACGGAGCTGTCGTCCGGATTCGCATAAGCCATGAGACGCGCCGGTGGCTGCGCGGGGGTATCCTTGATCGTTGCCCTGGCAATGGCGGCTGACGCTGGGATATTGGTGCGCTGTACCTCCGGCTCGCGGTCGGGGCGGGCCATCGGCACCACGCTCAGCACAGCTTCCGCCATTGCGATATCGGCGTCCTTGGCCGGCAGCGGTGTCGCTTCGGCAATTGCAGGCAGGTTTGCAACGGGGGCTGCCGACGCAACGGCGACCGGCTCCGGAACGGAGTTTGCCGGACCCACCGCCGGTATGGAGGCGGCGGCGTATTTTACTTGGGCCAGTGATTGGACCGCGGCGGCAAAGTTGACCGCGATCACCTTGCGCAGATGGTCGATTGCCTCCGGCGAGGCTGCCACTTCGACACGGCCGCTCTTAATGCTCGCTGCCTCGCTTCGAGCCAGCTTGATCTCGGATGTCTGTTGCGCCAGAGCGTTCGCCAGCTGCAAGCGCACGGCGTCCCGATTGGCGGTCTTCGCCTGAACTGCGTCATCCTTCGTCAGCTCATGGGTTGCCCCGCCCACCGGTGCGTTCGCCGGCGCGCTGCCGAAGCGGCTCCGCTCGTTCAGCGATGCGACCTGGCTGGAGAGGCGGGCAGGATGCGCCATGTGGCCTTGCGGCACGATGAAGGCGGATGCCCGCGGCGTCAGAAAATCATTGGCTGTGCTGGTCGCGCCGGGGAGGGACAGCACCATCGATTGCGTGGTGATCAGCGTGGCGGCGACCCAGGCGAAGGCCACCACGGCGACGCCGGTGGCCAATGTGCCGGGGCGGATGCTGAAGGATTTTTTCCGTCGCGAGGCGTAGCCGAAACGCGAATTGAAGCTACCGAAGCCATCGGTCACAAACGCCATGATACTCGTTATCCAAACTACACAGACACCATGCCGGCTCACAGATGCACACGCGTCTCGACGCGGAACCCGCATCACGACCACCACACTGCCGACTGTCTGGAAGCATGCCGAATTATGGTAACCAATTCCTTTACGCTGGTTCATTCTTGAATATTGATTGAAAATAGCGGTGTCTTCGACGGCCCAGTCATCCGGGCCAGCGAAGCGGTTAAGGAATAAATCCGGCCGACAATTGGTCGCGCCGCATCACAGCCGATCACTTTTTTGTGTAGAGGCTGCTAATTTAGCGACAAGGCGGAATTGTGGCCGCAGGCGCTTGGAGACTGTCGAATTGACGGGGGATCTCTGCGTGACACGAAGGAGCCCGGCCTGATCTATCCTCGACGGGATGATCGGGCCGGGTGCATGGAGTGTCCGCTTGTAGGCCGGCGTTCGGCGCCTCAGGCGCTCAGCATCAGATCCATATTCTGTACCGCAGCACCCGACGCACCCTTGCCGAGATTGTCGAGCAGCGCCACCAGATTGACCTGGCCGGCGCCCGGCGTACCGAACACGAAGAGCTTCATTGTGTCCTTGCCCGCCAGTTCAACAGCGTTGACGCGCGGCAGGGCACGGCTCTCGTCGAGCGGGACGACCTGAACGATATCCTGGCCGGCATAATGGGCTGAGAGTGCGGCGTGAATGCTTTCCAGTGTAGCACCTTCAGCCAGATCGCCGAGATACAGCGGCACCTGCACGATCATACCCTGCGGGAAGCGGCCGACGGATGGCGAGAAGATCGGTGCACGGTCGAGCAGGCCATGCGTCGTCATCTCAGGCACGTGCTTGTGGGTCAGCGACAGGCCGTAAAGGAAGTGCGGAGCGCTGATCGCATCCGGATGATCGGGGTTTTCCATCTGGGCGATCATCTGCTTGCCGCCACCGGTATAGCCGGAAACGGCATTGACCGTCACAGGATAGTCCGCCGGAATGATGCCGGCGGCGCGCAGCGGACGGATGAGACCGATCGCGCCTGTGGGATAGCAGCCCGGATTGGCGACGAAACGCGCAGCCCTGATCTTATTGCCCTGATTGCTGTCCATCTCGGCAAAGCCATAGGCCCAATCCGGATGGATACGGAAGGCGGTGGACGTGTCGATGACGCGGACATTGTTGTTGGCCGCGACCATTTTCACCGCTTCCTTCGACGCATCGTCGGGCAGGCAGAGAATGGCGATATCGGCGCTGTTCAGCATGTCCTCGCGCATGGCGGGATTGCGCCGTTCGGCTTCAGGAATGGACAGGAGTTCGACATCACGGCGGTCGGCCATGCGCGTGCGGATCTGCAAGCCCGTGGTTCCGTGTTCGCCATCGATGAAGATCTTCGGTGCCATCTTATTCCTGCTCTTTCAATAGGTTCAGAGTATTTCCGGACTCAGTTTGCCATGGAGTTGATTCAAAATGATAACGGCTGCAATTGTCTGGTCATGATCTTATCCGAAAACCGTTTCACACTTTTCGGGATCATGCCCTAACGTCCAGCCGCACGCCTTTCAGCGTGGAGACCGAGCATATACATCGCTACTGTTGCTCCTGCAATGGCGGTGATATCGGCATGGTCGTAGGCAGGCGACACCTCGACGACATCCGCGCCTCTGATGTCGAGCTGATCCAGGCGTTGAAGCGTCGAGAGGATCTTCGCGCTGGAGGGGCCACCGGCTACCGGCGTTCCCGTACCCGGCGCATAGGCGGGGTCGAGGCAATCGATATCGAAGGTCAGATAGGCGGGTGCGCCCTGGGTGTGGGAGATGATCGTCGAGGCGATATCGGCGGCGCTCATGTCTTCCACCTGATGGCCGTAGAGAATCTGGATGCCGAAATCATCAGGCGCATGCGTGCGTATGCCGATCTGGATGGAGCGATCAGGATCGATGAGGCCATCGCGGACAGCGCGGGCGACGAAGGAACCGTGGTCGAGCCGTCGGCCGTCATCAAACCATGTGTCCTGATGCGCATCGAACTGCACAAGGGCTAGGGGACCATGCTTGGCCGCATGCGCTTTCAGCAGTGGCCACGTGATGAAATGGTCGCCGCCCAGCGTCAGCATGAAAGCGCCGCTGTCGAGGATCGCTGCGGCCTGCCGCTCGATTGCGGCGGGCGTTTCCTGATGATTGCCGTAATCGAGCAGGCAGTCGCCGTAGTCGATGACGGACATCTCGGCAAAGAGATCGCGATTGAAGGGATATTGCGGGTCATTGTCGAAGATGGCCGAGGCGCGGCGGATCGCCTGCGGCCCGAAGCGCGTTCCCGGCCGGTTGGAGGTCGCGGCATCGAAGGGTATGCCCCAGACCACGGCATCGACCTCTTCGAGCGATTTTGTAAAGCGGCGGCGCATGAAGGATAGCGCGCCGGCAAAGGTCGGGTCGCTGGCGGCCGAGGTCAGATTTGTCGCGGTAAAGGCATGGTCAATCGACGTGCTCGGCAAGGGCGTCTCCTTTGCTCGCATGGAAATCATAGGCCCGTTCTACCCGCGCTATGCGAACCTTATATTGCTCGTACCAGCGCTCGCGCCCGAGCTTCTGCGCTGCCAGATGCGACACAACATTCTTCCAGGCAAGAATGCTTTCCTCGTCCCGCCAGAAGGAGATGGTGATGCCGAAGCCGTCGGCGCCCCGCGCGCTCTCGAGCCCGAGACAGCCGTCCTGCGCCAGTGCGAGTGTCTCCATGCGTTCGCCCATGGCTCCATAGCCGTTGTCTCCCGGCGTGCGGATGGAGGAAAAGGAAACGATGTAATAGGGCGGCTGCGGCGTATCCGCGAAATGCGATGGTCTGTCTGTGCTCATGGCGTGCCTCTTGGGGCGAACGGGATTCGCGAGCTTCGGTGTGAATCGCGAGGGAGCGGGCCTCGAATGCCTATTTGCCCGATCTGGCCGTGCATTGATATTCCTTTTTCACGCAGGCGATTTGCGGCGTGGAGCAATCGGCGCGACCATCGGTCACAACGCAGTAGGAACAGCTATCGGTGAACTCGCGGCAATCGGAGTTCGCTTGAAGAAAGTCCTTCATGCTCTGCATCTCCGCCGCCTTGTCTGGCGGCGGTGCCTGTCCGGCATCGTCGCAAAGGGCTGGCGATATGCCGGCAAACACGAACAAGATGGGCAAAGCGAATCTGAGCATGTGTGCACTCCTCATGAAGAAGGCCCGAGTATGCCATCGGAGGCATGACTTGCCTCGACAGATATGCACTTTTGCCGTGCACGTGTAAAAACAAAAAGGCCGGGTTCGCACCCAGCCTTTCCAAATTCCGATCTCGGGTAAGCGATTAACGCTTGGAGAACTGGAACGAACGACGTGCCTTCGCACGGCCGTACTTCTTGCGTTCGACGACGCGGCTGTCGCGGGTCAGGAAGCCGCCCTTCTTCAGGACCGGGCGCAGGCCGGGTTCGAAGTAGGTGAGCGCCTTGGACAGGCCGTGACGAACGGCGCCGGCCTGGCCGGAGAGACCACCGCCGGCAACGGTTGCGATGATGTCGAACTGGCCGTCACGAGCAGCGGCGAAGATCGGCTGGCGCAGGATCATCTGCAGAACCGGACGGGCGAAATAGGCCGTGTAGTCCTTGCCGTTGACGATGATCTTGCCCGAGCCGGCCTTGAGCCATACACGAGCGACAGCGTCCTTGCGCTTGCCGGTCGCGTAGGAGCGACCGAGCGAGTCAACCTTGCGGACGTGAACGGGAGCAGCTGCTTCCGATACCGTGCCGAGATCCTTCAGGGAAGAGAGATCAGCCATTATCAGGCGCTCCTTACGTTCTTCTTGTTGAGCTTGGCCACGTCGAGAACGACTGGCTGCTGGGCTTCATGGGGATGGTTCGAGCCGGCGTAGACGCGCAGGTTCTTCATCTGGCGACGGCCGAGCGGGCCGCGGGGAACCATGCGCTCGACAGCCTTTTCGACGACGCGCTCCGGGAAGCGGCCTTCGATGATCTGACGAGCCGTACGCTCCTTGATGCCGCCGGCATAACCGGTGTGCCAGTAGTAAACCTTGTCTTCGTACTTCTTGCCGGTGAAAACGATCTTGTCGGCATTGATGACGATGACGTTGTCGCCGTCGTCGACGTGCGGCGTGAAGGTAGCTTTATGCTTGCCACGCAGACGCATTGCGATGATAGAAGCGAGACGACCAACGACGAGCCCTTCGGCGTCGATGAGAATCCACTTCTTCTCCACCTCTGCAGGCTTCTGGGAGAAGGTTGCCATGTCGAATACTCTCTTTTAGGACCCCGGACCCGAAGGCATCAGGGCGTTTCTTGTTGCTTGATTTGGCGTGTAAACGCACGCCAAAAAGAAAGCAGCCCGGAAAGGCTGCGATCTGTGGCGGCTTATAAAGCGAACTGATGCCAACGTCAACATATCGAAATTTGGCGACTGCAAAAATAAGTAAGTGAAATCAATTAGTTACATATACGGTATAATTATACCACACACAGAGAGCGTCAGCCCAGCCGCAAAACCAGGACGCCGGCGGCGATAATCGCGCCAGCGACGTAACGCCAGATGCTCGAGCGCTCCTTCAAAACGACGACGGAGATGACCAGCGCGAAGAGGATCGACGTCTCGCGCAGGGCGGCAACCATGGCGACCGGAGCCTTGGTCATCGCCCATAAGGCAAGCCCGTACGAGATGATCGAACCGCCGCCGCCGATAAGCCCGCGCCACCAATTGTAGCGGATGTGGGCGGCGACGGCATTGACGCCGCGCTGCGAGATTGCCCATGCAAACAGAAGGACCGGCGGCAGGAGCGACATCCACAGCGTATAGGATATGGAATTGCCGGATATCCGCGCGCCGATGCCGTCGACATAGGTATAGGTCGCGATGACAGCGGCGTTGGCAAGCGCCAGCACGATCGCGCGGCGGCTGCCTTTTCGTGCCTCGAAGGCAAGCGTCAATATCCCGGCGCAGATGGTCATCGTGCCGATCAGGGCGCCACCCGAAAGCGTCTCCTTGAGAATGAAGCTGCTTGTGGAAACGATGATCAACGGCGCGACACCCCGCATCAGTGGATAGACGAGGCCGATGTCGCCGGCGCGGTAGGCCGCCGCGACAAGCTGGAAATAAGCGAACTGGAGGATCGCCGAAGCGCCGATGAACGGCCAGGCCGCGGAGGCCGGTAGCGGCAGGAATGGCAGCAAGGGCAGGGCTGCAACCGCGCCACCAGCCGAAACCAGTGCGGCATCCAGCGACTTATCGGTTCCCGCCTTGATAATCGCATTCCATGTCGCGTGCAGTAAGGCACCGAATAGGACAAGAGCGATGACGTCGAAAGACACAGGAACCTCTGAAATGAACGCTGGCCAACAAAAGCTTGATGTTTTGTGGGAAAGTAACTGCCATTTGACCCGTAATACGACAAAAAGCAACGGGATGTTCTAGTCGCAAACATGCCGCCGCACGTTCAGATGGCGGGTTGTCGAGGTCAGTAAATGGGTTCGCCGTATGTTCCGACGCATGCCTATAAAATTAGATATTACCAATTTATTGGAGTGTGAGGCGCGAACAAGTATCGCATGCCATATGAACGCAAGGGTAGAATTAGGCCAGCCTTACTCGAAGAGACATCACATTGCATCGTTGAAAAAAATGACTACACAATCTTTTGGTGCAGCCATGACCCGATGGAGCGGCTGTTAACGCTGACCGATCCTGCTGCAATGCAAAATATTGTGGATAAAATTGCAGATATCGAAGAATATTACAGAGATTGGCGTTGGCAACGGTATAAATCTTTGAAAAAGCGGGTTATGGTTTCAGGTATAAAACTCCTGATGCAATGTTTCCTGCGGTATAGGTCGGCGAAGAACCAAAAAATATTCTGTGGAAAATTGATGAATTTGCATATATTGCGTGTTCGCAATCGGTTCTCATTTTCGGTCTTCTTTTATAAGACTTTACTAATTGAATATGAATGAATAGTGAACAGAAGTTGTATTTCATGAGAACGTGTTGGAGTTGACCGGGGTAAAGCGGGTGAAAGCGCTTTGGAACACACTCCCAATTGAGGCGCATCAATGCGCTATCGCAGACTGCCATGGCGGCAGCGCGCTATACTTAAGACAATCAAGGGTCGTGCCCGTCTGTGTGATCGAAAACGGTTGTATTCAATCACCAGCCCTGGCTGATTATGATCAGCGCCGGAAAATCAATTCATCGTCATCGAGATCAGTGGTCGGCCGACACGTATAGACAGGGCAGGAGGCGCGATCCTTCGTCGGCAGATAATCCTGATAGGCATAGTAGCCGAGGTCGCACGCATCGCTGTTGACGACGTAGCGATCGTAAAGCGTCATGTTGGGTGTTCTTTTGGCCGGATAGCGCATGATCACCGCGCGCTCGCGACTGATGGTCGCCCTGGCTTCGGCGCAGGTCATGGACATGGAGTTATATCGCGAAATCGCCATCGCCGGCGAGGCTGCCGATGTGATCAGCAGGCCCAGGAGTACGATCTTTTTCATCGGGTTAATCCTCCCTGAAGTTGTTATAATGCAATATATACGTGGAAACTGCCGCCGCGGTTTCTATATCTGTGGCGAAAACGCAAGTGTGATCGAGTTGGGAGGCTTGGTGATGAACCACAATAATTATGATGATTCCTATATTGCTGACATCCTTCTATCCGTAAGGACCATCGCGCTCGTCGGCGCTTCGCCCAATCCGGCGCGGCCGAGCAATGGCGTCATGGCCTATCTGCTGAACAGGGGGTATCGTGTCATTCCGGTCAACCCCGGGCAAGCCGGCAAGGAAATCCTCGGGCAGTGGGTCTACGCGCATCTGTCCGATATTCCCGAGCCGGTGGACATGGTCGATGTTTTCCGGGCGCCCGAATATCTGCGCGCGGTGGTCGAGGAGACCATCATGATTGAGCCAAGGCCGCCTGTCATCTGGGGCCAGCTCGGCGTGCGCGATGACGCGGCGGCGGCCAGAGCCGAGGCCGCGGGCGTCAGGGTCGTCATGGACCGCTGCCCGGCCATCGAATATCCGCGTCTGGTTGCCTGACCGGACGGGAAGCGCAGTTGAGGGCATGTGGCCGTTTATCGCGCGATCCGGCTGAAAGCGGGCACGTTTTTCCCGCGGGCCGGAAAGTGCAGCAAAGTTCGCGGTTAACTTTCATACGCCAGACGCTATGATTTCCCCGTCACAGATAAAACTGGCGGGAGGAAAAATCATGCCGACGAACAATCCGGGTTTCGACACGCTGGCCGTCCACGCAGGCGCGCAGCCGGATCCGACGACGGGCGCTCGCGCCACGCCGATCTATCAGACGACATCTTTCGTCTTCCAGGATGCCGATCATGCCGCGGCACTCTTCGGGCTGCAGCAGTTCGGCAATATCTATACGCGCATCATGAACCCGACACAGGCCGTGCTCGAGGAGCGGGTGGCCGCTCTGGAAGGCGGAACGGCGGGACTTGCGGTCGCTTCGGGTCATGCCGCCCAGATGCTCGTCTTCCACACCATCATGCGGCCGGGCGACAATTTCGTCGCCGCCAAGAGGCTTTACGGCGGCTCCATCAATCAGTTCGGCAATTCCTTCAAGAATTTCGATTGGCGGGTGCGTTGGGCCGATTCAGCCGATCCCTCCACCTTCGAAGCCCAGATCGATGACCACACGCGCGCCATCTTCATCGAGAGCCTCGCCAATCCCGGCGGCACCTTCGTCGATATCGACGCGATCGCCGCCGTTGCCCACAGGCATGGTCTGCCGCTGATCGTCGACAACACCATGGCAAGTCCCTATCTCATCCGGCCATTGGAACATGGCGCCGATATCGTCGTGCACTCGCTGACGAAATTCCTCGGCGGACACGGCAATTCCATGGGTGGTGTCATCATCGATGGCGGCACCTTCGATTGGTCGGCTTCCGGCAACTATCCGATGCTGTCGGCGCCGAGGCCGGAATATAATGGTGTCGTGCTGCACGCGACGTTCGGCAATTTTGCCTTCGCCATTGCGTGCCGCGTCCTCGGCCTGCGCGATCTCGGCCCGGCAATCTCGCCGTTCAACGCCTTCCTTATTCTGACTGGCATCGAGACGCTGCCGCTGCGCATGCAGCGCCATTCCGACAATGCGCTTGCCGTCGCGCGGTGGCTGAAGGAGCAGGAGAAGGTGGCCTGGGTGAACTATGCCGGGCTCGAGGATGATCCGAACCATGCTCTGCAGCAGCGTTACTCGCCGAAGGGGGCGGGATCGGTCTTCACCTTCGGACTGAAAGGCGGCTATGAAGCGGGCAAGGGACTGGTGGAGGGACTGGAACTCTTCTCGCATCTCGCCAACATCGGCGACACGCGCTCTCTGGTCATCCATCCCGCCTCGACGACGCACAAGCAGTTGACCGACGAACAGAAGGTCGCCGCCGGCGCCGGCCCCGATGTGGTGCGTCTGTCGGTCGGCATCGAAGACGTCAAGGACATCATCGCCGACCTGGAGCAGGCACTGGCGAAAGTCTGAGGGCCGCGTCGATAAAGGGCTGAAAAAGCCTGCCGGCTATCTTTGATGGGTCGTCGTTTCGTGCTTGTCTCGGTCCCGCGATCGCAAGGAAGCGACCGCGGACTGCTGCGGCTTTGCCGCCGAAGCGCATCGGCAGGAGGCATTTGTGACGGCATATCTGCGATTGAATATCGATGGCGTCGAGCCGGAGACCGGCGCGCCCGCTGCAGATCGGCTCGTCTCGGGAACTCCGAGCTTTCGCACCTGGAACCTCGATGAGGCCGATGGCGGCCTTTACGCGGGTATCTGGGAGGCGTCGCCGGGCAAATGGAAAATCGTCTATGACGAGTGGGAGTACTTTCATATCCTCTCCGGCTATTCGGTGGTAACTGCAGAGAACGGCGAGGCTTTTCATTTGCGCGCCGGCGACCGCATGATCTTGAGGCCCGGCTTCAAGGGGACGTGGGAAGTCATTGAAACGACTCGCAAGGACTATGTGATCCGTCTCTGAAAGCCCCCTGAATCAAAACAAGGAGGCCGATGTTTTCCGCCGAACGGCAAGCTTTTCCATGTGCTTTCGGGATAGCCATTATCATTGCTGCAGGTTGTGTCACTGGCGCTTCATTAAACTGTCATCAAACTGAAACAATGCGTCTTTAGAGCCATCCTTGTCGCCAGGAGATTGAGGTGGGGAGGTCATCTATAATGAGTACCCCGTGCCGGTCTTCTGCTCGCCATCCTTTTGTTCACTTGAGGAAGTGAGTCTACTATGCTTAATCTGAAACTCCGTTCCCTTTGCCTGACCGCTGGCCTGGTTGTCACCATGGCCGCTTCGGCTATGGCTGCCGACATCACGGGCGCCGGCTCGAGCTTCATCGCGCCGGTTCTGTCCAAGTGGGCCGAAGGCTATAAGGCTGCGACGAACAATGTCGTCAACTACCAGTCCGTCGGTTCGGGCGCAGGCATCAAGCAGCTCCTCGACAAGACCATCGTATTCGGCGCTTCGGACAAGCCGATGAGCGACGCTGATCTCGAGAAGAACGGCATTGCCCAGTTCCCGATGATCTCCGGCGGCATCGTCGTTTCCTATAACGTTGCTGGCGTAAAGCCGGGCGAACTCGTTCTCGACGGCAAGACGCTGGCCGATATCTTCCTCGGCAAGATCGCCAAGTGGGACGATGCGGCCATCAAGGCCCTCAACCCCGACATTAAGCTGCCTTCCGGGCCGATCTCCGTCGTTTATCGCGCCGACAGCTCGGGCACGACCTTCAACTTCACCGACTACCTAGCGAAGGTTTCGCCGGAGTGGAAGGAAAAGGTTGGTTCGAACACGGCGGTTGAATGGCCGGTCGGCTTCGGCGCCAAGGGGTCCGAAGGCGTTTCCACCACTGTCAACCAGACAGCTGGTTCGATCTCTTACGTTGAATATTCCTACGTCGTCGCCAACCACATCGGTTTCGCGAAGATGAAGAATGCGGCCGGCAAGGTTATCGAGCCGAGCCTCGACACATTCAAGGCTGCCGCTTCCAACGCCGATTGGGCCCATGCCAAGAACTTCAACCTGATCATCACCAATCAGCCGGGCGACAAGAGCTGGCCGATTGCAGCTTCGACCTGGGTTCTGCTCTACAAGAAGCCGGCCGATCCTGCTCAGAACGAAGCAGCGCTGAAGTTCTTCAAGTGGTCCTATGAAAAGGGCCAGAAGGACGCGACCGACCTGTCCTATCTTCCGGTTCCGGAAACTGTTGCCAAGGTTGTCGAAGAGTCCTGGAAGAAGGACTTTGGCACGAAGTAATTTGTGCTGGATGAGAGTGCGGCGGACAGGGTTTGGCCCTGTCCGCCTTTCGTGACAGGACAAGGGGAAATCGATGGCTGACGCGACTCAGACGGCTGGCTTCCAGGCATTGGATACCACCGCCATCACGAGAAAATTCCGGAGACAGGACCGGATTTTCTATTTTATGACGCTTTGCTCGGCTGCTCTTGTCGTGCTTCTGCTGCTGGCAATCATTGTGGTTCTTGTCATCGATGCCTTGCCAACCTTCCAGGCCTTCGGGTTTTCGTTCCTCTGGGGCACGAAGTGGAGCGCTCCCGCCGATATCTATGGTGCTGTGCCTGCGGTGGTCGGTACGCTGGTGAGTTCGTTCATTGCCATGCTGATTGCCATTCCCCTGGGCATTGGCATCGCCATCTTCCTCACGGAACTTTGCCCCGGCAGCCTGCGGCGTCCGATCAGTACGGCCATCGAGCTTCTGGCCGGTGTTCCATCCATTATCTACGGCATCGTCGGTCTGTTCATTCTCGTGCCACTGATGCAGACCTATATCCTGCCCTTCCTTATGATGACGGTCGGCCAGGTGCCGTTGATCGGCCTGCTGTTCCAGCCGCCGGCGCCGGGCGTCGGCCTGTTGACGGCAAGCCTCGTGCTGGCCGTCATGATCCTGCCGTTCATCACCGCGATCTCCCGCGATGTGTTCACCACCGTGCCGCCGATGCTGCGTGAATCCGCTTACGGCATGGGCATGACCACATGGGAAGTGGCTCGCCACATCCTGATCCCCTATACACGTCGCGGCCTCGTAGGCGGCATCATGCTCGGCCTCGGTCGTGCGCTTGGCGAAACCATGGCCGTCACTTTCGTGATAGGCTCGGTGAGCCGTCTGCAATCGTCGATCATTTCGCCGTCCACCACCATTTCCGCCCAGATCGCGAACAACTTCGGCGATGCCGACGGTCTGCAATTGTCGAGCCTGATTGCGCTCGGCCTGCTCCTGTTCGTCCTTTCCTTCTGCGTGCTTGCGGCGGCGCGGTGGATGATTGGCCGCGGCGACTCGCTCTGAGGAAAAAACCCATGGACAATGCAATTCGTCAGAACCTCGTGTCGAGGCGTTATGGGAAGAACCGGGTCATGATGGTCTTGTGCTTCATCGCGGCCGTCCTCGGCATATTCTTTCTGAGCGTAATCCTTGCGACCCTCCTTTATCGCGGTGTATCGGCGCTCAGCCTCGACGTGTTCACCATGTCGATCCCGGCCCAGGGCTCGCGTGGTGGTCTGATCAACGCAATCTACGGCACCGTGCTGGTCACGGGCCTCGCCATCGTGATCGCTGCGCCGATCGGCATTCTCGCCGCCACCTATCTGGTGGAATATGCCAATGGCAGCAAACTTGCCGAGGCTGCCAAGTTCCTCAACGACATTTTGCTGTCAGCACCCTCGATCATCATCGGCGTGTTCGTCTACGGTGCGGTGGTCGTGCCCATGCACGGCAACTCTGCCATCGCCGGCATCCTTGCGCTGGCGCTGATCGCCCTTCCGGTCGTCAACCGCACGACGCAGGACATGCTGTTGCTGGTGCCAAACGCGCTTCGCGAGGCAACCGCCGCGCTCGGCGCGCCGCGCTGGAAGTCCATGATGATGGTGGTCTACCGTTCCGCCTGGACGGGCATCCTCACCGGCATCCTGCTGGCCGTCGCCCGCATCAGCGGCGAAACCGCACCGCTTCTCTTTACGGCCGGTTACAGCAAATTCATGAATGCAGACCTGACCGGTCCAATCGCCACGCTGCCGGTTGCCATCAACACGCTCGCCGCCGATGCAGGCGAGGATCTCAAACAACTGGCCTGGGCCGGCGCATTGATCATCACCGTTGCCATCCTTGCCCTCAACATCCTTGCCCGTGTCTTGAGTGGTCGTCGCCAATGACGCAGCCGCCGAACGATAGGAATGAAACCATGAACATGAGCGACAACAATTTCCAGAGCGTCAACGCACAGCCGGGGAAGGACGCCGTTTCTCAGTCGGATCTCGGCATGCTCGCAAAACTTCAGGTGAAGAACCTCGATTTCACCTATCAGAACGGCCATCGCGTTCTGAAGGGTGTGAATATGGACATCCGCAAAAATGCGGTCACTGCCTTCATCGGCCCTTCGGGTTGCGGCAAATCCACGCTGCTGCGCACCTTCAACCGGATGTATGACCTCTATCCGGGCCAGACGGTTTCGGGCGAGATCCTGCTGGACGGCCGCAATATTCTCACCAAGGACGTCGATCTGAACGATTTGCGCGCCAAGGTCGGCATGGTGTTCCAGAAGCCAACGCCTTTCCCGATGTCGATCTATGAAAACGTCGCTTTCGGCATCCGGCTCTATGAGAAGATTTCCAAGGCGGAGATGGACGTGCGCGTCGAAGCGGCGCTGACGGAAACGGCGTTGTGGAGCGAAGTGAAGGAAAAGCTGCACCAGAGCGGACTTGGCCTTTCCGGCGGCCAGCAGCAGCGTCTCTGCATCGCCCGCGCCATCGCGCTACGCCCGGAAGTCTTGCTTCTGGACGAGCCGACTTCGGCTCTCGATCCGATCTCCACGGCCAAGGTCGAAGAACTGGTGTCGCAGCTGAAGGGCGATTTCACGATAGTCATCGTCACGCACAATATGCAGCAGGCGAGCCGCATCTCCGATAGTACCGCCTTCATGTATCTCGGCGACCTGATCGAATACGGCCCGACCGAGCAGATCTTCCAGGCGCCGAAGGTGAAGCGCACGGAAGACTACATCACCGGTCGTTACGGCTGATACGGTCCGGGCATCGCCTGAACCCAAGATTTAAGATGGCGCGCCGGTCGGACGCGCCATTTTGCATTTTAGCCATGACGTGAATTTTGCCGGTTGCCGCGCCGCGGGCTGCGAAAACAGCGAACACCCGCCTTTGGCGGGCGGCTCGAACTCACCAGGTCAGTTCGAGCTTGTCCAGGCCGTGGAATTGGTAGACGTCCTTGACCTCGGGCGTCCTCTTGAGCTTCAACCCAGGCAAGCGCTCGAAGAGGATCGGCAGCACGACGTTCAATTCCAACCGGGCCAGCGGTGCGCCGATGCAGAAATGGATACCCGCGCCGAACGACAGGATGGGTGCTTCGTTGCGGTCGGGCTTGAAGGTGAGGGGATCGGAAAATTTCGTTGGATCCAGATTGGCGGCTGCAAGGATCATCGCCACCTTGTCGCCGCGCTGAAAGGAGATCCCGTCGATTTCCGTCGGCTCCAGGCACCAGCGGTCGAAGATGTGCACGGGCGCGCAGATGCGCAGCGTCTCTTCCACCGTTCGTTCCGTCGTCGCCTCGTCCTTGAAGAGCTCGGCCGGCGAATAATCGCTTTCCAGAATGACGCGCACGGAATTGCCGATCTGATGCACCGTCGCTTCATGGCCGGCATTGAGCAGCACGATCGTCGTCGACACCAGTTCGTCTTCGGTCAGATACTGACCCTTGTGCTCGGTGGTGATCATGTGCGTCAACAGATCGTCGCGCGGATTGGCGCGGCGCTCGCGGATGACGGTTTTCACATAGTCGGCGAATTCCTTGGCGGCCTGATCCGCCGCGTCTTCGTCGGCAGCCGTACGGCCGAACATGTACATGCGGACATAGGCGTGGGACCACTTCAGCAGCTGTGGCCCCATTTCTTCCGGTATGCCGATCATCCGCGCGATCATGGTGACGGGAATGACGTCGGCAAAGGCCGACAGAAGCTCGACTTCACCGTCCTTCTCGAAGCCGTCGATCAGGCGGGTGGCCAACTCGGCCAGTTCCGGTTTCATCTTCTCGACATGGCGGGACACGAAGGCGCGGTTGACGAGGGTGCGCAGACGCGTGTGCTCGGGTGGTTCGATTTCGAGGAGCGAGTACTGTTCGGCAAGATCGAAATTCTTCAGATGCGGCAGAGGTGCCGGCATGCCGAGCTCTTCACGCGTGGCGATGTGCAGGATCTGGCGGCCGAAGCGGCGGTCGCGCAGCAGCCCGTTCACATGGTCATAGCCTATGAAATACCATTGTTTCTGCTGCTCCCAGTAAAAGGTGGGACATTGAGCATGCAAGGCGGCGTAGACCGCATTGGGATTCGTATAGAAGGCGGGATCGCGGGCGTCGAGAGAGACGCGGCGGGCCGCCGAATCGATGGAGAGGAGGGAAGATGTGATCATGATGACAAGGATTATCGGAATAAATCGCGCCGGAAAAGCCCGTCACATGCCGGCGAGCTTGCCCATACGTCGCAGGGCGTGAATCTGGTCATCGAGTGTCGGAACCAGTTCGCCGCCATCCGTGTCTGGCGGCGCGTCGACCGTCTTTGCGATTTCCATTTCGTCGAAGACGATGATGCAATTGCGGCCTGCGCGCTTGGCGGCGTAGAGCGCGCGATCGGCGGAGGAGACGAGCCGATCCCAGCTGACAGTGTCACGCGGCATGATTGCCACGCCGATGCTAACCGTTGCCGGCACCAGGGAACGACCCGCGAGCAGCGGGACGCGGCAGAAATCGGCGCGGATCGTTTCCGCCAGCGCCTCGGCCTGTGCCTGATCGTCTATGGGGACGAAGGCGACGAATTCCTCGCCGCCCATGCGGCCGAACGCGCCGCCGCGCGGCACGAACTGGTGGGCGATGCGTGCAAATTCGATGAGAACGAGATCGCCCGTCTGGTGTCCGTAACGATCGTTGATCGTCTTGAAGTGGTCGAGATCGAACAACAGCGCGGCGAGCTTTTGCGGCTGCCGTTGTCCCTCTCCGGCAAGAATCGCGTAGCTGTCTTGAAGGCCGCGGCGGTTCAAAACGCCGGTCAGCGTATCGGTGATGGAAATTGCCCGCCAACGACGCTCCGCGCGCTCCATCAGCAACTTGCCCATCAATGCGACGGCGACCGTGATGAACAGCGCATCGCCGAGCGCCACATAGCCACGATAGATCAAGGCCTCTTCCTGCGTGGGAGCGAACAGTGCCATCCCGACGGAGGACACGAAGCAAAGGCAGGCTAGAGCCATGAACACAAAGCCTAACTGGCCGCGCGCCTGTTCCCGTCGACCTTCGGCGGGGCGGACCGCACAGGCGAGCAATGTCGCGCCGACCGCGCCGGCCAGGTCATGGATGATGATGCGATTGACGAAGCTGTCATTGACCCATGGCAGGCTGACGCCGACCAGCCAGATGACGGGTGGCAGCAGGGCCGACCATTCGAGCTTGCGCTTGTCGAGCCATCGAAAGCCGGCAATCCAGGCGCTTTCGCCAAGCAGCGCGATCGCATTGCCGATCTCGACCGACAATATGTCGGGAATGAAACCGCGGGCCGCCACCAGCGCAAATCCAATCGCATTCACGATAAAGCCCAGCGCCCACATCAGATAGGCGGGCGATCGGCGATCGTGCCACCAGGCAAGAAGAAATACGGCCGCCAGGGTGATGGCTTCCGAGCACCAGATGATCAACCCTGTGGTCATGTTAAGCACGATCAGCATTTCTCCTTGCCAGGGCCAACCCGTCGGCGCGAAAGAGCGGACGGTTCCTGCGACTGGCCTATCCTTGCCGAATAAGATGGTAAGTTCCTTAAGTGTCTTGGTAAATTTTGGCCGTTTCCGCCGCCTGCACCGTACCGGCACCGTCCTTTATGCTTCCTTCACCCTGCGGTCGGGAAAAGCGGTGAATTGCGCATGGCACGACACCCGGCCGGTTGGCATTGCGAAAGCGGCGATTAGAAATGCTTTGTCAACGCTTCCTAGGGCATTAGTGCTTTTTGAGGTTATGCTTTCGTGCGTCTTGAAGTGCAGGGCAGTGACACTCTATGTAGGGGTAACGGATTTTATTCGATTCCCGGCGCTTTTGCCGCCGGGGCAAGCTTGGTAAAGGACGCACATGAGAAATCCAGTCGATACAGCTATGGCTCTGGTGCCGATGGTTGTTGAACAGACCAACCGTGGGGAACGGTCTTACGACATCTATTCCCGCCTGCTGAAGGAACGTATCATCTTCCTGACCGGGCCTGTCGAAGACCATATGGCCACGTTGGTTTGCGCCCAGCTTCTCTTCCTCGAGGCGGAAAACCCGAAGAAGGAAATTGCGCTCTACATCAATTCGCCGGGCGGCGTCGTGACTGCCGGCATGGCGATCTATGACACGATGCAGTTCATCAAGCCGGCCGTTTCGACGCTGTGCATCGGCCAGGCAGCCTCGATGGGGTCGCTGCTGCTTGCCGCCGGCGACAAGGACATGCGCTTCGCCACGCCGAATTCCCGCATCATGGTTCACCAGCCGTCCGGCGGTTTCCAGGGGCAGGCTTCGGACATCGAACGTCATGCGCGCGACATCATCAAGATGAAGCGTCGCCTGAACGAAGTTTACGTGAAGCATTGCGGCCGGACATATGAAGAAGTCGAGCAGACGCTCGATCGTGACCATTTCATGTCCTCCGATGAGGCAAAGGAATGGGGTCTGATCGACAAGGTGCTGACGTCGCGTACCGAAATGGAAGGTGAAGCCGCCTCTTGATTATCCTTGAGGTGGTGGCTTCCTCGCCACAGTTCTATCCCATTTGTGATCGAATAGGGGTTTAATGTGGAACGGAACGCGGTAATAGTAGGCATTCGTGCTATGTAGCGTTTTTATGACATAGCATTCGGGCATTCGAGGGGGATCGTTGCCACGCAGTTCCGTTTGTCGGGCCTGCGTTCAGTACCCTGAAGGGCGCCGCGATCTGCTAATAACGAGGTGCAGGTCCGGCGGATGCATAGAGTGGACCGCGATTTCAACTTGGAAATTGACGGCGTGCTGGAAGGAAAGTGATATGAGCAAAGTCAGCGGCAGCAACGGCGGCGACTCGAAGAACACGCTTTATTGTTCGTTCTGCGGTAAGAGCCAGCATGAAGTCCGGAAGCTGATTGCCGGACCGACCGTCTTCATCTGCGATGAATGCGTTGAACTATGCATGGACATTATCCGCGAGGAAAACAAATCCTCGATGGTTAAGTCGCGTGACGGCGTTCCGACACCGCAGGACATCATCAAGGTTCTTGATGAATACGTTATCGGCCAGAGGCAGGCGAAGAAGATCCTGTCCGTGGCCGTTCACAACCACTACAAGCGCCTCGCACATGCGTCCAAGAACGGCGATGTCGAGCTGGCGAAGTCGAACATCATGCTTGTCGGTCCGACCGGTTGCGGCAAGACCTATCTGGCTCAGACGCTCGCCCGCATCATCGACGTGCCCTTCACCATGGCCGACGCGACCACGCTGACGGAAGCAGGCTATGTCGGCGAGGACGTGGAGAACATCATTCTCAAGCTGCTGCAGGCTGCCGACTACAACGTCGAGCGCGCCCAGCGCGGCATCGTCTACATCGACGAAGTCGACAAGATTTCCCGCAAGTCGGACAATCCGTCGATCACCCGCGATGTATCGGGCGAGGGTGTGCAGCAGGCACTGCTGAAGATCATGGAAGGCACGGTCGCTTCGGTTCCTCCCCAGGGTGGACGCAAGCATCCGCAGCAGGAATTCCTGCAGGTCGACACGACCAACATCCTGTTCATCTGCGGCGGTGCCTTTGCCGGTCTCGACAAGATCATCTCCGCCCGTGGCGAGAAGACCTCGATCGGCTTTGGCGCTGCTGTCAAGGCGCCGGACGATCGCCGCGTCGGCGAAGTGCTGCGCGAGCTGGAACCGGAAGATCTGGTCAAGTTCGGCCTGATCCCGGAATTCATCGGCCGTCTGCCCGTGCTGGCGACGCTGGAAGACCTGGATGAGGACGCGCTCATCCAGATCCTGTCCGAGCCCAAGAACGCGCTCGTCAAGCAGTACCAGCGCCTGTTCGAGATGGAAGACGTTGAACTGACCTTCCACGAGGACGCATTGCGCGAGATTGCCAAGAGGGCGATCGTGCGCAAGACCGGCGCGCGTGGTCTGCGCTCGATCATGGAGAAGATCTTGCTCGATACCATGTTCGATCTGCCGGCTCTGGAAGGCGTCCGCGAGGTGGTCATTTCCGAGGAAGTGGTCCGCGGATCGGCCCGCCCGCTCTACATCTATGCAGATCGGCAGGAGGAAAAGGCCAACGCGACGGCCTAACGATCCGATTTGTGTTCGTGAATCAGGGGCTCGTTGTCGACGGGCCCCTTTCTATTTGAAAAATCGTGCAGTTTGCTGATAAAGTCTGGGATAAGCGTGTGGGACCGCCGCCAAACCCGGTTGTGAAGAGCGCCTGCTGCAGCCATGATGGCATGATTCTGGAGCATCCGACGGATAGGGCTTGGGCCCGGCGTTTTTCCTCGGATCCTGATTTGTCGGCGGTGTTTGAGTGGCCGGGCGTCGGTGCTTTGTTGTTGCGTTCCTCCTCGTAAATATGCGGATCGCTGTCTGGCGACAGTGCGTCGCGCGCGACTTGAAATAGGCAATGTGAAGCTCCACTTGTTAACCAAGTGAGAGAGCCGGCTAATCCCCTAAGGCCGGCAGAGAGCCCGGGAACGGGACGACGGAAAGGAAATAACATGACTAAGAAAACGTCTGCGGCAAATGAGAGCATTGCCTATCCGGTATTGCCGTTGCGCGACATCGTGGTTTTCCCCCACATGATCGTGCCGCTGTTCGTCGGACGGGAAAAATCCATTCGTGCGCTGGAAGAGGTCATGGGCTCTGACAAGCAGATCATGCTGGTCACGCAGATCAATGCCAGCGACGACGATCCTGCGCCGGACGCGATCCATAGGGTTGGTACCGTTGCCAATGTGCTGCAGCTGCTGAAACTGCCCGACGGCACCGTGAAGGTGTTGGTCGAAGGCCGTGCGCGTGCGGAGATCGACGAGTATACCGGCCGCGAGGACTTCTATGAGGCCCTTGGCCATGTCTTGCATGAGCCGGAGGAAGATCAGGTCGAGCTCGAAGCGCTGAGCCGCTCGGTCGTTTCTGAATTCGAGAGCTATGTAAAGCTCAACAAGAAGATTTCGCCGGAAGTGGTTGGCGCCGCCAGCCAGATCGATGACTATTCTAAGCTCGCCGACACGGTTGCCTCGCATCTGTCGATCAAGATCACCGAGAAGCAGGAGATGCTGGAAACCACCAGCGTCAAGGGCCGCCTCGAAAAGGCGCTCGGCTTCATGGAAGGCGAGATTTCGGTTCTGCAGGTCGAAAAGCGCATCCGCTCGCGCGTCAAGCGCCAGATGGAGAAGACCCAGCGCGAATACTATCTGAATGAACAGATGAAGGCGATCCAGAAGGAGCTCGGCGACGGCGAAGAAGGCCGCGACGAGATGGCCGAGTTGGAAGAGCGCATCTCCAAGACCAAGCTGTCGAAGGAAGCCAAGGAAAAGGCCGATGCCGAGCTGAAGAAGCTGCGGCAGATGAGCCCGATGTCGGCGGAAGCCACCGTGGTGCGCAACTATCTCGACTGGTTGCTGGGTATCCCGTGGCACAAGAAGTCGAAGGTCAAGGCCGACCTCAACAATGCCGAGAAGATCCTCGAACAGGATCATTTCGGCCTCGACAAGGTCAAGGAGCGCATCGTCGAATATCTGGCCGTCCAGGCCCGCGCGACGAAGATCAAGGGCCCGATCCTGTGCCTCGTCGGCCCTCCGGGTGTCGGCAAGACCTCGCTCGCCCAGTCGATCGCCAAGGCGACCGGCCGTGAGTATGTCCGCATGGCACTCGGCGGCGTTCGTGACGAAGCCGAGATCCGCGGCCACCGTCGCACCTATATCGGCTCGATGCCCGGCAAGGTCATCCAGTCGATGAAGAAGGCCAAGAAGTCCAACCCGCTCTTCTTGCTCGACGAAATCGACAAGCTCGGCATGGACTATCGCGGCGATCCGTCATCGGCCCTGCTGGAAGTGCTGGACCCGGCGCAGAACTCGACCTTCATGGATCACTACTTGGAAGTCGAATATGACCTCTCGGACGTGATGTTCATCACGACGGCGAATACGCTGAACATCCCTGCGCCGCTTATGGACCGCATGGAAGTCATCCGGATCGCCGGCTACACCGAAGATGAAAAGCGCGAGATCGCCAAGCGGCACCTGCTGCCGAAGGCCATTAAGGAACACGCGTTGCAGCCGCAGGAATTCTCGGTCAGCGACGACGCCCTGATGGCAATCAGCCAGCAATACACCCGCGAAGCCGGTGTTCGTAACTTCGAACGCGAATTGATGAAGCTCGCCCGCAAGGCGGTCACCGAGATCATCAAGGGCAAGACCAAGTCCGTTGCGGTCACCGCTGCGAACATTGACCAGTATCTCGGCGTTCCGCGCTTCCGCCACGGCGAAGCCGAGGGCGAGGATCAGGTCGGTGTCGTCACCGGTCTCGCATGGACGGAAGTCGGTGGCGAGCTGCTGACGATCGAAGGCGTGATGATGCCGGGCAAGGGCCGCATGACGGTCACCGGCAACCTGAAGGAAGTCATGAAGGAATCGATCTCGGCGGCGGCATCCTACGTCCGCTCGCGCGCTGTCGATTTCGGCGTCAAGCCGCCGCTCTTCGACAAGAGCGACATCCACGTGCACGTGCCGGAAGGCGCGACGCCCAAGGATGGCCCGTCGGCCGGTGTCGCGATGGCAACCGCGATCGTCTCGATCATGACCGGCATCCCGGTTTCCAAGGATGTCGCCATGACCGGTGAAATCACGCTGCGCGGCCGTGTGCTGCCGATCGGCGGCCTGAAGGAAAAGTTGCTGGCGGCACTGCGCGGCGGCATCAAGAAGGTTCTGATCCCGGAAGAAAACGCCAAGGATCTGGCGGAGATTCCGGACAACGTGAAGAACAACATGGAGATCGTTCCGGTCTCCCGCATGGGCGAGGTGATCAAGCACGCGCTGGTTCGCCGGCCCGAGCCGATCGAATGGGACGGCACTGTCGAAACGCCAGTGATCGCAACCGTTGACGGTGCGGATGAAGTGGGCGCGACGATCGCTCATTGAGCGTTGTTGCCTCAATTATGTCGAATTGACATAAAAGGCGAAAAGACCGGCAAATTTGCCGGTCTTTTTTTGTGAAAAGCGTATGGCAACGCTTGCTTTTCCTTGATTTGCAGGGCTTTTGGGGTTGCGGCGGGTAAGAGCATTCGTATTCTTCGCCCCGCTATAGATAAGTCGTTTCATACCAGAGAAAGGGGTGGAAACATGAACAAGAATGAGCTCGTGTCCGCAGTGGCCGAGAAGGCCGGTATCACGAAGGCTGACGCTGCTTCCGCTGTTGACGCTGTTTTCGATGCCGTGCAGGCTGAACTGAAGAAGGGCGGCGACATTCGCCTTGCTGGCTTCGGCAGCTTCACCGTTTCTCACCGTGCAGCCACGAAGGGCCGCAACCCGTCCACCGGCGCCGAGGTCGATATCGCGGCTCGCAACGTGCCGAAGTTCACGCCTGGCAAGGGCCTGAAGGACGCTGTTAACAGCTAATCTCGTTTCCACCCGCTGCGAGGTGTTTGCCTTGCGGGTGTTGAACATGAGGGGTCCGCTTGGCGGGCCCCTTTTTTCGTTTTGAGGTAGGGAAGGGCCGGATTTCGTTCGCTAGCCCTGACCAATAAGATGGACGGTCCGTGCGTTCTCTTGCGAAGAAAACGTCACGGGGTATTTTCGAATGCCTGACGTTGACGTTTCAGCCGAATGACCATTGGGATCATCAAGAAATGACCGCATCGCCTTCCTTTCTCGGCCTTCCCGATCAACTAACCGACGGCGGCATGCCCCGCGCGGTCATTTTCGCAGCTGGCCACGGCAGCACCTATCCCGGTAAGGACAGCAGTGGCTATGTCTTGGCTGCTGGTGCCATTCGTTCTGCGAGCGAGGTCGACGCGCCTCTGATCGAGCACTGGGATTTCGATGTCGGCGGACCGCTTTTCAACGGCAAGCCTCCGTGCTGTGTCGACGCCGGCGACGTCCCGACCACTATGTACGACAATGCCGGAAACCGTGCCCGGATCGAGGCGAAGACGCGTAAGATACTGGCGTCAGCGGCCGTACCGATCATGATCGGTGGCGATTGTTCCGTGACGATCCCCTTCCTCGCCGGATTTGCGGATCGCGGACCGGTCTGGATACTGCAGATCGATGCTCACATCGATTGGCGAGACGAGCTGCATGGCGAGCGCTACGGCTATTCGAGCCCGATGCGTCGGGCGAGCGAGATGCAGCATGTTGGCGGCATGGTTCAGGTCGCTCTTCGTAGCGTCGGCAGCGCACGTCTTACCGAAGTCGAAGACGCGCAGCGCTATGGCAGTCGTTTCGTGACGGCTCGCAAAGTGCATGCTGAGGGCGTTGAAGCCGCTCTGCAACATATTCCAGAAGGTGCGCAGGTTGTCGTTACCCTCGATTGCGACAGCATCGATCCCTCGATTATGCCCGGGGTAGCGGCGCGGACGCCCGGTGGCCTCACCTATACGCAGGTAATCGATCTGATTGCGGGTCTGGGCAAGCGCGCCAGGATTGCCGGCTTCGACCTGGTCGAATTCTATCCGCCTGCCGATATTGACGGTTTATCAGCCATCACCGCCGCGCGCATTCTTACCAACGTGATCGGAACCATTGTCCGGCAGGTTTGAGCCCTGTTGGTATTCAGTGCTCCTGTCGCTCTGTTTCTCCGGTGACGAAAAATACACTATATCAGGAGTGGCCGGGGATGAGGCCGGCCACTCCCTTATGCGAAGCCGCTGTGCTTACCAGCGATGGTGAACGTGCGGAGCGATGAGGCGCTCATAGATCTCGCGCGTTGCCGCCATGACGTCGGCCGACAGCGGCGCAAGGTCGGCCGCGGCTGCGTTGGCTTTGGCCTGCTCGGCATTGCGTGCGCCGGGGATGACGACGGTCACGGCATCGCTCATCAGGATCCAGCGCAGCGCAAAAGCCGCCATGCTGGCGCCTGCTGGAACCAGCTTGCGCACCTCTTCCACCGCCTGCAGACCCACCTCGAAGGGAACGCCGGCAAAGGTCTCGCCGACATCGAAGGCCTCGCCATGGCGATTGAAGTTGCGGTGATCATCGCTGGCAAATTGCGTGTCGCGGGTGATCTTGCCGGAGAGCAGGCCCGACGCCAGCGGCACGCGGGCGATGACCGCGACGTTCTTCCGCTTGGCTTCCTTGAAGAACAGGTGATCGGGGCGCTGGCGGAAGATATTGTAGATGATCTGGATGCTGAGCACGCCCGGATATTCGATCGCCTTCAGCGCCTCCTCGACCTTTTCGACGCTGACGCCGTATCCCCCGATCTTTCCGGCCTTCTGCAGCTCGTCGAGACCGGCGAAAACCTCGGGCCGATAGAGCACTTCGGTCGGCGGTTAATGAAGCTGGACGAGATCCAGGCTCTCGACGCCGAGGTTTCTCAGGCTGCGATCGATGAAACCTTCGAGATTGGCCTTGGTATAGCCGTCCGCGACATGCGGGTTCAGCCGGCGGCCGGCCTTGGTTGCCACCATCGGGCGCTGGCCGCCGCGGACCTTCAGCACATCGGCAATGATCTTTTCCGAGCGGCCGTCGCCATAGACGTCGGCGGTGTCGATGAAGGTCATGCCGGCGTCGAGAGCGGCATTCAGCGCCGCACGGCCGTCGGCCTCGCTGACATCGCCCCATGCGCCGCCGATCTGCCAGGCGCCGAAGCCGACGTCTGTCACGCTGAAGGATGTCCGCCCGAAAGCATGATGTCTCATGAGATGTCTCCTCTTCATTGGTCATGAAATGCCAGCGGAGTAGCAGCCGCTCGAACCCGCGACAAGGGTGCACCGGCAATGCAGGATCGCAATCGCGTGAGCGAGGAATATGACAGTTTCCACCCGCTTACGAAACCGTTGGATGAAGCGCGCAGTGCGGTGTTCATTACGCCTTCGTTTCCTTAAAAGGGGAGACCGGATATCTGACGACGATCGGAACCCATGCCCTCTTTCAGCTTCATCCACGCCGCCGATCTGCATCTTGGCAGTCCCTTTCAGGGGTTGGCGTTGAAGGATGCCGCTGTCGCCGCGATCTTCGTGGAAGCCAGCCGCAAGGCATTCTCGACGTTGGTGGGGCTCGCAATCGAAAAGCGCGTCGATTTCTTCGTCATCGCAGGCGACGTCTATGACGGCGACTGGAAGGACAACAAGATCGGCCTGTTCTTCAACCGCGAGATGGCGCGGCTGGAGCGGGCCGGAATTCCGGTCTATCTGCTGCGCGGCAATCACGATGCGGCAAGCGTCATCACCAAGACCATCACCTTGCCGGCCAATGTCCATGAGTTCCCCACCGGCAAGCCCGGCAGCGTCAAACTGGATGCGCTGCAGGTGGCCCTGCATGGCCAGGGCTTTGCCGAGCGCTCGGCCAACGACAATCTGGCGCTCGCCTATCCCGCACCCGTGCCAGGCTGGTTCAACATAGGCATTCTCCACACCTCGCTCACCGGCCGCGAGCCGCATGCACCCTATGCGCCTTGCTCGGTCGATGATCTGCGCTCGCGCGGCTATGACTACTGGGCGCTCGGCCATGTGCACGATTACGAAGTGGTGGCGCTTGATCCGCTGGTGATCTTTCCCGGCAACCTGCAGGGCCGCAATATCCGCGAACGCGGCGCCAAAGGCGCGGTATTGGTGAGGGTCGAAGACGGCCGGATCGAACATGAGCGCCTGGTTGTCGACGAGGCGCGTTTCGCACAGGTCGATATCGTCATCGGCCCGGAGGACGACCAGACGGCGATCCTGCGCGGCGTCGAGCAGGCGGTGCAGCCGGTCGCCGATGACATGGCCGGGCGGATGACGGCGCTACGCATTCGGCTTTCCGGTGTCACGCCGCTGGACGGCGCGATAGTTGCCAACCGCCAGCAATGGCGCGACGAGGTCGAGGCTGCATGCCATCGCGTACATGAGGATATCTGGCTTGAAAAGCTGGAGCTGCGGCTGGAGCCGCCGGTGGCGCAAATCGTAGACGTAGACGGCGCCCTCGATCTCCGCCAATTGCTGGCCGAGCATGCCGGTGACGCGGATATCGCTGTAGAAGCGGGTCGGCTTATCGATGAGATTGCGGTGCGCCTGCCGGGCGGGCTTGGCGCGGCAGCACAGCCATTGGATGACGACGTGGAGGCTCTTATCGAAGAGGCGCGACAATTGCTCCTGGCTCGCGGGCAGGGGGCAGGCTGATATGCGTTTCGACCGGCTCGATATTCTCCGCTACGGCGCACTGACCGACCGCACGCTCGATTTACGTGCCGGCGCCAGGCTGCATGTCATCTATGGCCCGAACGAAGCAGGCAAGTCGTCCGCACTGAGCGCGATTTCCGATCTGCTGTTTGGTTTTCCCGCCGCAGCCGAACAAAGCTTTTTGCATGAGCCCGGCACCTTGCGGATCGGCGCGGCGATCAGCGCGCGCGACGGAACTCGGCTCACCTTCCGCCGCCGGCGTGGGCGCAAGAGCACACTTCTTGCACCCGACGAAAAGGAGACGCCGCTTGCCGAGGACGTTCTTGCGCCGTTCCTCGGCAATTTGAGCCGCGATGTCTTCGAACGCGCCTTCGGCCTGGATTCGCAACGGTTGCGGCAGGGGGCGACCGCCATGCTACGCAGCGGCGGCGAGATCGGCAGCCTGCTGTTTTCGGCGGCTTCCGGCCTGACGGGCCTTTCGCGGCTGCGCCAGTCGCTGGAAGCGGAAGCCGATGGCGTCTATGCGGCCAGGCGCTCGAAGGATCGTAGCTTCTACCAGGCCCTCGACCGCTATGAAGATGCCCGCAAGGCCGAGCGCGACCATGAACTCAAGTCCGGCGACTGGAAGAAGCTGCTGGCGGAGGCAGCCGACCTCGAGGCTGAGCTGGAGCGTTTGCAGGCCGAGCGCCATGACACGCGACAGACCCTGGACCGGCTCACGAAGCTGAAGACCTTGCAGCCTCTGCTCGCCGAGATCGACGCGGAAGGCATGGCGCTTGACGGCCTTGCCGATCTCTCCGCCATCCCGGATGGCTTTGCCGACAGGCTCGAACACAAGCTGCGCGACAAGCAGGTTGCCGAAGAGGAGTTGCGACGGGCCCGGCAGACGGTCGTTCGTGCCGAGGAAGACCTGGCCCGCATCCATGTCGATGACGCGCTGCTGCAGATATCGGGCGATATCACACAGCTCTTTGCCGATACCGGCAACTATCGCAGCCAGCGCCAGGATCTGCCGCGCGTCGATCAGGAGCTCGCCGGTTATGAAGCAGCACTTGCGCAGCTTGCACGCCGTCTGGGCGTTCCCGATGTCGAGCGATTGGAAAAGCTCCAGCCGAGCGATGTGGACCGTGCGCGCCTCTCCGAACTGGTGGAGGAGGGCAGGCAGCTCTCGCGCCAGCTGCAGGTGCTGGCCGAACAATCCGACGGCGAGCGCAAGCAGCTGGTGGCACTGGAAAAGGATAGCCTCGCCGGGCGCCTGATCGATCCGAGGCCTTACATCGATCAATTGGAGGCACTGGCCGGCGACCTCTCCGTCTTGGCCCGTCTCGACGCCCTGGAGACGCAGATACGCCGCACGGAAGCCGATCTCAACGAGGCGGCCGCGCGGTTGCGGCCACCGGTCGGTGACATCGCCGCGCTTTTCGCTGCACCCTTGCCGGAAAGTGCCGAGATTGCCACCCATCGTGAAACGATCGATGCGGCCCGCACGAAAACGCGCGAGGCTGGCGATAAGCTGCGCGGTTATGATGAGCAACTGAACGAGATCGAACGGGTGCTGGCGGATGCCGAAGGCACAGGGCCGATCGTCACGCGCGAACAGATCGCTGCGGCGCGAGAAGGCCGCGATGGGCACTGGGCATCCATCCAGGAAATGCTGGCGGCCGGTCACTCTCCCGACGCCAAGACGATTGCAGCGCTGACGGTCGGCGTCGCCGAGGCTGATCGTCTCGCCGATGCCGCGTTGAAGGATGCCGATCGCGTCGCGCGCCATGCCGATTATCGTCTGCGTCAAGTGCGGCTGAGACGGGAGCGCGAGGACGTATCCGATCGGCTGCAAGGATACGAGAAGGCACTGGCGGATGCCCAGGCATCCTTTGCCCGCCTTTTCGAAGCCTGCGGCGTCACCGCGCTCGATCCGTCGATTATGTTGGAATGGCGGCGAGGGGTCGAAGGGTTGTTGCGCGAGCGCAAGGCGCTGCGCGACTTGCTCGATGGGCGGAACGAGAATGTCTTGGCCGAAGCGCGCGTGTCTCCAGCCCTGCAGGATATTGCGGAGGCGACCGGCTACAAGAGCAGCCGCCTGCCACCCGTGGCGATGGCCGAAGGATTGCGGAAGCACCTGCGCCTGGCTGCCGAGCGCTGGAGCGAAAGTCGCACGCGGGAGGGCGAGATAAGCTCGGCGCGCGACCGGCTGGCACGGTTTGACGAGCAGCGGCAGGCGCTGGAACGACGGCATGTCGATTGGCGCGAGGCGTTCGGCAAAGCCGTTCTGCCCCTTGGCCTGCCGACGGATGCGACACTGGAAATGGCGTCTGTGGCCCTGAAGGCATGGGAAGAGCTGCCCGATGCTTTGGCGGAGCGCGACAACCGGCTGCGCCGCGTCAATGGCATGCGTCGCGACATGGCGGATTTCGAGCGCCGGCTCGCAACCCTCGCTGCCAGCGCAGGCTATGAGCTTGATCATCTGCCGCCGGATGCCGCAGCCGAAGCGCTGCATACGCGTGCCAACGCCATGCGCGGCGAGTTGAAGAGGCGCGACGGCATTGAAGAGGATCGGCAGCACGCGGAAGGATTGGTCGCGCGCCACGAGGAAGCTCTCACGATCATATTGGCCGATCTGGATCATCTGACCGCGGATCTGCCAGGGGCTACGGATCTTCCCGCTCTGCTGTCGCGGCTGCGCGAGCGCACTCGCTTGAATGCACGGTTGGTCGAGAGCCGCGATCGTTTCCGCCAACAGGCGGATGGCAAGGCCGAGGCCGAGCTTCGTGTCCAGCTCGCCGATTTCGAACGGGTTGCAGCCGATCTGGAAATCGAGCGGTTGACCGAGGAAGACCAGCGGCAGTTCACCATACATGGCGAGCTTTCGGCGCGGCTGGCGGAAAACCGGCGCCAGCGGCAGGCGCTCGAGACCGGCGTCAGTGCCGAATACGCGGTTTTCGAAAAGCTTTCGGCCGAGCAGGAAGCGAAGGACCTGGCGCGGCAATGGGTGGTCCTGAAGCTTGCCGCGCGAATGCTGGCGGGCTCGATGGAATCCTATCGCGAAAAGCAGGCGGATCCCGTCATCAAGCGGGCGGGCGACTTGTTTTCGCAACTGACCGGCGACCGCTTCGTCCGCCTTGTCGAGGCACATGACGAAACCGACGCGCGGCAGCTGCTGGCGGAACGCGTGGCTGGCGAGCATGTGTCGCTGGAAGGCCTGAGCGAAGGGACCCGCGACCAGCTCTATCTCGCCCTGCGCTTGGCTTTCCTGGAGGATTATTCCGCCCGCAACGAGCCGGCGCCGCTGATCGTCGACGACATCTTCCAGACGTTCGACGACGAACGCGCAAGCGCCGGATTGAAGGTACTCGCCGGCACCGCAGAACGCTTCCAGACTGTCCTGTTCACCCATGAGATGAGCCTGGTCGAGATCGCCAGACGCGAGATCGGTCGGGATTTGGACCTGATCCAGCTCTGAGCGCAGCGATCGGCGCGTCTATGACATCGAGGGGATATGCAATCGTGTGGGGATCAGGATCCTGGGGTCCGATTTGTCCCGACTGTAGGCCGGATTGAGTGCGCGATCGGCGAACGTCTGCGTCGCATGCAGCCGCCGAAGGTTCTCTTTCTCCTGGTCGAACCGCCTCTTTCTGTCGCCCGACTTGTCCGATCCCCGCGATAGCGATTCGTGGTGGTAAAGGCAGGCAAAGGGTGTCCAGATGATGCGAAAGCCGGCCTTGTGGGCACGCAGGCAATAGTCCACGTCATTATAGGCGACCGCGAAATTTTCCTCGTCGAACAGGCCGATCTTCCGGAGACAATCGCCCGAAATCAGCATCACCGCGCCGGTCACGCAGGTCATGGAATTGCGGACATGGAGCCGGTTCATCGGGCCGCCGAATTCCCTAGGCTTGCTCATGTACCAATGGCCCGCCAGTCCGCCGAAACCAACAACGACACCTGCGTGTTGCAGCTTGTCATTCGCAAAGAGAAGCTTGGCGCCGACGATGCCGGTTCTGTCATAAGCGAGGCAGGATACCATCTCCTTCAACCAGCCCGGCTCGATGACTTCGACGTCATTGTTGAGGATCAGGTAGTGTTCGCCGGTTGCCGTCTTCAGGCCGCGGTTGACGGAGCGCGAGAAGTTGAAGGCTTCCGGCGAGATGACGGCTGAAAAGTGCGGCTGCGTCCGGCGATAGTGATCGTAAAGGTTAAGGACCGACTGATCCGTGGAACCGTTGTCGATGACCATGACTTCGAAGTTGGAATAGTCAGTCTTTTCGAAGAGATCACGGAGGATACGAGAGATCAGGTCGAGATTGTCCTTGCTGGGAATGATGATCGAAATCTTCGGCCATTCATGAGGAGGTTCGAAGATGACGCGATGCAGCGTCTCCGTGAGGGCTCCCTCGACCTCAATCGCCTGCTGTTGCCGTTCAAATCGCTCCGTCAGCGCCTTTCTGGCATTCGCGGTGGCGGCATCCAGGAACTTGCGCGAATAGGTCCTGCCATTGCGGCGCCACCAATAGGCCGGGTAGGGCAGGTGGAGGATGCTTTCCTCCGGAACCCCCTCCAGATAGCGCAGCAGCAGGTCGTAATCCTGAGAGCCATCGTAACCGGTGCGAAGATAGCCGATCTCGCGAAGCCGGCTGTGGCGATAGATGGAGAAGTGGTTGATGTAGTTGACGCCCGTCAGGAGGACGGGGTCGTAGGCCGGCTTCAGCATAACGCCCGTCGGCTTGAGTGTGTCGTCGACAACCAGCTCGTCCGTATAGAGGAAATTCGCGCCCGGATTTTGCTCCAGCGTGTGCCTGATCATCTTCAAGGCGTGGGGAGCGATGACATCGTCATGGTCGAGAAAGGCGATCCACTGGCCGCTGGCATGGGATAGTCCGGCATTGGTGGCCGCCGCGATCCCGCCGTTGCGATCGTTCAGCACGAGGTGGATATTCGCTTTCGATTGCTGCGACTCATACCATTGCCGTGTTTCCGGGGACGTCGAACCGTCATCGCTCAGAATGAGTTCCGTGCCATTCTCCACTTGGGCTTCGAAGGACTTGACGAGATCGTCGAGATAGCGGCGCGGCGCATTGTATACGGGAACGACGACGCTCAGCCAAGTTCCGGCTGTTGCCGAGACCGGCGAGGCAACGAGATCAGAGGCTAGTCGATAGCTCGCGTCAGCATATTGCGTCGTCAGGTTCGCAGACCGCTTTCCGAAATTCAGCCTCGGTATCTTTGTCCAATGTTGCGGAAGCTTGCCGAGATCGATGCGCTCTGCCTTCCCCTCCATGCCGAGGAGATTTGAAATATGCCGTTCAGCGGATTTCGCGGAAGCGAAAGCCGTAACGTCAAAGCTGAATGTCGTCGGGAAGCTGACCGGATCGGCGCGCAGGGCGCAGATGGTGCCCACGGACCCTATGTCTGCCGTAACGACGAACCGCCGCCCTTCCGGCAGGGATGTCGCATCCTTCTCCCGGAAGCCGCGGCCGCGATTGACATAGAATTTCGGATCGATGGCTTCATCGGTCGCGGCAATATGAATGACGACCAGTCTCTTTCGGACGGGCGGAAACCTGATTTCGAATGCGGGATCATCGCCCACGGACTTCCAAAGATTGGAATTCGCATCGGCGGGGAGTTTACGCTCGAGGTCGGCGTTCGGTAAGATCTTGAGTGTCATCGATGTCTTTATATCCAGACGCCGGCAGCGCGCATTGTCTTCATGATTCGGGCGCTAAGCCACGTCGCCGAACGGTTCAAAACGTATACCGGGAAATGCAGGCGTCGCGTGCTGCCGCATTTTTTCGATCGAGCTTCTTGTCGCGTCGCGAGCAACCAAGCGACGCGCCCGATCGCTGACGAGCTGGTCGATTGCCGTCAGCCATTCTTCGTGGGTGTTGCCGATGTGAAGCTCTGCGGCCATTGCGCAGCGTGCAAATGTCGGGCAATTCGAGAATATGGCTGCGGCCTGCAGACGGCTGATATCGATCCGCTTCGTATCGGCGCGGCTCGCATTGGTCTTCCCCGAGAGGAGGGGAGCGAGCGCAATATCGGCGCTGTGGCGCTCTGTCCTGGCAAGATAAGCCGACCAGGGTAGTGGCGGAATGATCGTTATTCTCGACGGGTCGATTCCCTGGCGGCTCCAGCGGCGTGCAAGATTGCCATTGGCGAAAACCTCGAAATGCAGATTGCCATGCTTTTCCATCGCGGCCTTGACGATCGGCATGAGGAATTCATGCTCACGGCGGTGAATGCCGGTCGCATGGTAGACCATTTTCAGCGGCGCAATGGTCTCATCCCCGATATCGAGCGCGGCATCGGCCGGATTTGCCGGCATCGGTGCAAGGATATCGATCTGGTGGCCTGCCGTGGCCAGCGTCCCCGCCAGGGCTTCCGTGGACGTCCAGATATGTGTCAGCAATCGATTGACCCTTGGCAACGGACGGACGGCCAGTTTGATCAGTCTGAGCTTGTAAGGCCAGCTCGCCTCCTTGCCGGTGACAACGGCCCGGATGTCGTCATCGACGAAATAGGCCACGCCTGCAAGGCTGTCACGCCTCTTTTCCAGCCAGCGTAATTGTGGTTGCTTGATGTAGCGGCAGATGATGACGAAGAGCCCCTCGCTATCGACCGTATCCAGGGGATCATCAAGGCCCTTCATGATGACCGGAATTTCGTCGAGCGTCTTGGCTCGTTCGTCAAGATAGTAGCTGACGCTGGGATTGGGGTATCGTGAGAGGATGAGGAGCCGTTTTGCGGTGCGATAAGTGTCTTTCGCATATGCCCCCGATGGTCGCGGTCTTGGAAGCAGTCCGTAGATGATATCGCGCAGAATTTGCATGGGGCTGTCCGCGCGACTTATACCAAACGGCTTCGGACGTTCGTCAGCGCCCCGACAACCGCACCCCAAATCAACAGCGTCGCGGCGAAAACGCCGCCGATCCAGAGCGCTCGTTTGGGATACTCGGCATCATCGGGCAAATCCGGTGCGAGAAATGTATCGAGATAGAGCAGCTGCTGCTTGCTGACGAACTGAACCTGCTCAAGGGTTTTCATGCTCGTTGCGAACTGCTGCTCGGCGAGGCTCTGCTCGAGTTCACGCTGAGACATATCGACCGACACGTCGGCAAGGTTTTGCTCCGATTTGTTCTGCCCGGCAATTTGGCTGTTCAATTGATCCAATTGCTTCTGCTTGCTGTCGATTTCGCGTTTAAGCACTTTCATCTGCGGCGCATCGGCCGAAACGGCTCCGAGCAGCGCGTCGTATTTTTGCTGAAGGCCTATCCTCTCCTTCTGCACGGACGAGATCAGATTCGTTATAATGGTCGATGCCCCCTCGACACTGAGGATGCCCGTTTGGTTGCGGGCGCTCAGAAGCTCTTCTCTGGTGTTCTGCAACTGGTTCTTTGCGTTATCCAGGTTCGTTTGGGCCGTCACGATGACATCGCGCCAGATGCGGTTGTTGACGTCGTTGACCACGGCTTCGGAGGCGGTGACGACCTCCTTCAGTATCTTCTGGGCGTCGGCCGCCGAAAAAGCGCGGGCCTTGACCGTCACGATGCCGCTATTGGCATCGATGCTCACGGAAATCATATCCTCCCAGTAACGAAGCAGTTTCTCAGAACTGGCATCCTTCTTCAGTCTCGCAATGGGATCGATCGTTTCGCGCCCGTAGATATTCTGCAAGTCGACCTTGCTGGTCAGGGCCGCCACCATGTCCTTGCTTTTGATGAAATTGGTGACGATCAGCGTATCCTGGACGATTTGCGTCGATGGCAGGCCGGTAGCCTTGGCCAGCTGGTTTTTCCCAAGCGCCGGCGTCGAAGACCGTACCGTAAAGCGCGTTTCCGATTGATATTGATCGGATGCCAGGAAGACGAAATAATATATCGAAGCGAGATTGGGGACGACGAGCAGCAGAAAAGTCGAGGCCAGGATCGCCTTGCTGATGATTTGCTGCATTGGGCGCGGCCGCAGGCCGACCGCTTTGAACAATTGGCTCCGCCTTGACGTCGAAAAACGCAATTTCCGCGCGGTCACGGAGAGATTCGCGGCCACGTTGCGACTGTGCTCAGTCGCGCTGAGCTGGACTGTTTCGGTCACTTTTCCGGTGTCGTGCGCCATATTGGGCCTTGCTGCCAATCCCTCGTGTCTTATCGGTTCAGTCTATAATAGGCTTCGATTGCCTGCTCTACCTCATCGAAGACGATAAGCCGGCCGTCGACAAGTACCATACCTTTGTCGCAATGCGTTTTGATCATGCCCATACTATGAGAAACCATGATGATATCGGAATTCTTGCGTCTGCTCTCGAATGCGACCCGGCAACGCTCCTGAAAGCGTGCATCGCCGACGGCGAGAACCTCGTCCACCAAGTAACATTCAAATTCTATGGCCATGGAGAGCCCGAAAGCCAGTCGTGCGCCCATGCCCGAAGAATATGTCCGCACGGGCGCATCCAGATAATCGCCCAGCTCTGCGAACTCTTCAACAAAACGGGATACGCGTCTCACATCCTCGCCATAGGCGCGGGCAACGAAATGGACGTTGGCCCGCCCCGTCATGAACGGATTGAAGCCGCTGCTCAAGCCCAGCGGCCAGGACACGCGCACGTCCTTGGTGATCGTGCCCGAATTGGCCAGCATCGTGCCGGCGATCATTCGTATCGTCGTTGACTTTCCCGCACCGTTGACGCCGAGCAAGCCATAGGAATAACCCGACTGGAACTCGCAATTCACATGGTCGAGAATGATCTTTTTGCCGCTCTGCGTCTTGAAGAACTTCGAAACGTTCTTGAAGCGGATCATCGGGCATCCCCACTCATATGCGATGATCCTGTACGGACGCCCAGATGAGTGAAAGCGTTGCCCAGGCAACGGTCAGAGCAAGCAGTATGATCAGCGGCGTGCTGACGCGACGCGGGAAAATTGCCTCGTCCGGCAGAGTTGGATTGACGAATACCGCAAGATAAAGCGTCTTGCGCAACGCTTCCGCAAGGACGGCATCGTAATTTTTCTGCGAACTCTCGTAGAGCTTTTCCGCGATCAAGCGATCGGTATCGAGTCTGGAATATTCCAGCAGCGATTTTGCAAGACTTTCATTTTCCGGGCCTGTCAGCTCGGTTTTCATCTTGTCTATCTGCGCATCCAAACTTTCCTTGGCCAGGTTCAGCTGTTGAAAGGTCGGGGAGCTCTCGGCGTTGGACTGTCGCATCACGAAGAGGCGCGTTTCAAATTCGAGCTTTTGTGCCAGCAGTCCGGTCAAAAGCGTGCCACTGTCCTTGGCCTGCGTCTGCGGGCTGAGAAGGCCGGATGCATGCTGGAATTGATTCAGTGCAATCAAAGTGTCGCCATAGGCTTTGCCGCTTTTTTCGACGTCTGCCTTCATGCTTTGGACGATGTCGTTGCGTGCACGGGTGGAAAGCTCGTTGATAAGCTTTTCGCTCTCCTGAATGATCGCATCGGCAAGCTTTACGGAATCATCGGGTGTGAACGTTCTAACCTTCAGCGTGATGATGCCCGAAGAGACGTCGATATAGGCGCTGACGTGATCGTTCCAGTATTTCAGAAATTCTTCGTCGGATTCTGAAGCGCGAAATCGCGACAGAAAATCCGCATCTCCCCTTGCAAACATCGACTTGTAGTCGAGGTTTGCGCCGATCCGTTTCAGTATTTCCGTAGAATGGATGAAGCTGGTGACGACATAGGCATCCTGCGAAGCGGAGCGCATGTTGAGAACACCGGATGCACCCGCGCCGCCGGAGGGGTCGCTCCCGTCACTGTTGCCATCCGCACCGGAGACTGCACGAACGGCAAAGCGGGCCTCCGCGACATATTGGTCCGAAGCAATGAAAGCATAGTAGATCGAGCCGGCCAGAAAGGGCAGGATGACGAGCAGGAGGAAGCCAAGTAGCCGTAGTGGCGGCTTCCCACCGGATTGAGTTTCCGGCTCTTGTCCGTCATGGACCGGTATGTACTCGATTTCCTCGCGCTCGCGGCGCTGTGGGGAGCGCCGCCGGAACAAGGCCGGCAGTATCTGTCGGGCCGGCCTTACGCGCGGGTATTCTTCAACTATCGCGTCTTCAATGACTGGTTTTGGCATGTCGGCTTACAATCGTTTCGCGCAGCTCCGGCGCGGATGGTTTCATCGCCTCACGCACATAGTGATCGAAAATCAAATCTTCCTCGAGCATAAGTTCGGCAATATGCAATGAACGCAGTTGTGCTGCAATGTTTTCAAGGGTGCTATGCCTCGAGGGCAACGGGAAATCGTCAATCGGAATCCCGAGCAACTCGCCCACCGCATGTTGAAAGTAAAGACTGTCGCTATCATGGCCCACGATGGCAAAACGCGACAGAAGATCGATCGCGGCGGCCACATCGCTGCGCGTGACGAGCTGTTCCGGTATTGTCGTGGCCAGCTGGCGGGTGACCGGTGACACGAGAACGCTTCTGACATTTTGAGGCGCTTTCTTGAGCGCCATTTTGAGAGAGGCCTCGCTCTCAAGATCGACGTCGGCAAAATGCTCCGCAGCGGGCGCCAATATGATCTTGTCGCGGTCGCCGAAAAAGGAAATTTGAGTTCTTGCCATTCGTTTCAGAAGAAATATCCGCAGGGCCAATTCGTAATAGGGGTCAGTCAGCAGAACGATTGCCTTGAATCCCTTGTCGAGAAACTCTTCGTAGTTCCGCAGCAGCAGACGTCCACTGATATAGATCGACTGGATGGCGTTCAGATGAAAGGCCTGAAGCGCCGTCTCGTGACCGAAACGCTCTACGGACGGCAGCTCATATTGAAAGTGGCGGCCGCAGTGATAGTCGAATTTGACCATCGGCAGGAGCTGCGTTTCAAGCCGTAAAATCTTCAAAGGAATTGTTTGCGGGACTTGCGGCCGCCGGTAGATCAACAATCCTGACTTCGCGTCATGGATCATCAACGATGTTCGCTCAGCCAGATCCGGGATGATCGTCGTATCCAACTTGAAGCCGACGCGGCCGTTTTCATGCCGCCCCGAATCAATGACAGCCTGTTTGAGCTGATCGCACGGCAGGATCATCAAATCACCGTTCGCATCGGATACCCTGATGTGCGGCAGATCGGAAAAGCCGTCGGGAATAAGATAACCCTCGAGAATGGTGCCGTGATCATATTCGAGATTAAAAAGCACGGATATTCTCCGGCATTTGTACTTGGTCGGCGCTGCTTGTCGCACTGCGATCGAAAAACACCAGGTTACCGGTCGCGCCCCGAAGCACGTCAAGACGACCCGCGATATGGCTGATCTTGAATCCCGGCATTCAAACCTCGTTAGGAAGCATCAGGCGCTTTGCGCGCCAGCAGCGAAAAGCTCGGGCCGCCAGGGTGGTTCAGGTTTTCGTCCCTGATGACGATGTCGCTGTAACCGAGCTTACGCAACAGCATCAATATGTCATCCCGGTGCATCCAGAAATGCCGGTCCTTCATACCGCCGCAGAAAGACGCGTTGGCATTGGCGTGATGATAGCTTCGTTCGTAGTAACGTACGGGAACCCCGTCGACCATTCTGGTTTCGACTTTGCCGCTGAAAGGCAGGCGCCGCACGTCGCCCTCGGGCATTGCGTCCTCCAGAACGAAATGCGTCCAGATGAAAACCGCTTTGGTCCGGCTTGCCAGCAGCCGCAGGAATTCCCCGGGATCGGCCATGTGATAGAGAACGCCGGATGCCAGCGCGAAGTCATAGGTCTCGTCGCGTTCCGTCAGCCACGACTGGATGTCGCCCAGCATGAAGGAAGCGGTATCGATATTCAGAATCTGCTTGGTGACGAGGCACCTCAGGAAACAGAGACGGTTTGCTTCGATCGCGTCGATTCGCGCCGGGAGATGGCCATGCAGCATATAGGTGTGCATTCCCTCCAATGGTCCCACTTCCAGGACCTTCTTGCCTTCGATAGATCCGAACGATTGCAGGGCCCAGGCTATCCGGTCGTCCGCGTAAAGGGGCAGCGCTCCGGCATTCAAGTTGAGGGCAGGGGGAAAAGCACAATTCCAGCCGGAAAGGGCATCGATCGCATTCTGATGGCTTGGGATGCCTTGCTCGTACTGGTCGAATATTTCCAAAGGGTCCTTTGACAACTTTTTCGGCGATCGCTTTGAAAAACCAAGCATTGACATAACCTTTATTTCCATCGGTATTTGCCGATTTGGAGAAATTACCACGCCAGTTGCGAATGACGTACTATTCGTCCCATCAATTCACAACCCTAGCGGTACAATTCGCAGAAAACGGCGTAGTTTATGAGCGCCGCTCCCCATTTCCGAACGGCCAAGAGCACACCTCTCCGGGCAGAAAACCACACCGCCGGACGCCAAGTAGATTCTATTTCTATCTTTACCGCTCAATGCTTATCTGGCGGGACTGCCGGGCTCCGATAGTTTCTGAATTCTTGTAATCCGCTATTCCTTTGGAAACAGCGGTTTGGAATTGATGCCTTCTACAGGCACCAGCAAGCCTATGAAAAGCGGAGAAAATGCCGATTCGCAAAACATGGTTTCGTGACCCAGCTCGATTTCTCCTGATCCTATTGTTTAATAGATCATCTCATCATTCAGAAAATATTAATTTAAAATCTCCAAATAATATTGACATAAATTGCCTTATTCGCACTTGGCGCTTATACGCAGCGGGGTCGATTGCTCATCACATATCAGGTGTGTTCGGATGATCGCACCGAATTTTTTTGATGGCGCTTTAGGTTGAATGGGCTTGTTGACGGCCGCTCGTTATGCTTTCAAGGCGTCTACATATTTGATGCATACTATGTCGGTCTGAACCATCAGGTAACGGCGGCAGCTAATAATTTGGGGTTGTTCAATTGATTCGGGTTGGCGCCGTATTTTGCTGCGTAATTCTAGCTGGATGCAATTCCGTCTCGAGCGAAGGGCCGCTGGCCGGTGCGATCACGAGCGATGCGGGACAATCCAGCGCCGAGCTTGGACGCAAGAATGCCGCCGTTTTTGATATTGTCGACATCGACAGCCGTACCGCGCGTCTAGTTTCAGATTATGTTTCTTCCACACTCAACCGCCGGTTTGGTATCGGCGGTGGTGTCGGACGGGTAGTTATCGGCGTCGGCGACGCATTGAAGGTGACGATTTTCGAAGCGGGCGCTGATGGCCTGTTTTCGACGGCACAATCGAAACAGGTGTCGCTCGATATCGTCGTGCAGCCGGACGGGACGGCGGCCATCCCCTATGCCGGCTCTGTTCGGTTCGCGGGCAAGACACTCGAGCAGGCTCGCAAGGCGATCCTGGCGGCTCTGGCCACCAAGGCTGTAGAGCCGGATGTCATCGTGACGAGCACGGGTACGGCATCGCGAACTGTTACGGTTTCGGGCGCGGTCGGGCGTCCCTCGATGGTTCCCTTGGATCTGACCGAGGAAAAGATCACGCAAGTCATCGCCAAGGCCGGCGGATCAGTGACGCAGCCTTATGAAACCTATGTTACGCTGGTTCGCGGCAGCAGAACCGGGACGGTTCTGTTGAAATCGATCATCGAGCATCCGTCCGAAGATATCTATGTTCAACCTGGCGACCAGATCTTCCTGGTTCGTGATCCCAGAACCTTCACATTGATGGGCTCCGTTCGCGGAGACGGCCGTCTCGAGTTCGGCGCCAACGACCTCAATCTCCTCGAGGCTGTTGCCTTAGGTCATGGCGCCGACGATGACTCGAGCAACGCCAAGGGCTTCTTCCTGTTCCGTTATGAAGAGCCGGATATCGTCAGGAGCCTGCTTGGCCCGGCGCGATTCCAGGAATTGTTGCGCAAGGGAATGGTCGCGGACCCCAAAGGGCGTTATCCGATCGTCTATCGTTTCGACATGTCGCATCCGGACAGCTTGATCGTAGGGCAGACCTTCCCGGTCAAGAGCCGCGACGTCATCTATGTGTCGCGCCATCCCTCCGTCGACATTCGAAAGTTCCTGACCCTTGTCGGTACGCCATTGGGCATCGCTTCTCAGGGTGCTGCGACAGCGGTCAATCTGGGCCAGTAACGTCAAGAAATGGAGATTTCGCGGCTTCGCCAAGGTCTGCTTTTACCTCCATCGGCGCATAGACACCGACATATGTATGATCGTGACGGATCACGCCTTGTCGCCGGGGTGGAATTGATCCCTGAAGTGATGTGAAGAAATGTCCGCAACCGACTCGAGCGCGGAGCGCGTTTCAGACACAAGCACTGATGGTATCGAGGATAGCATGTTGCTTCGATTGTTGCACTGCCGCATATTGCGCTGTACACCCGGATTTTTGTCGGTGACAACCACAGATAATTGTGGTGTGAACAGTTGATAATGAAATTGAATAGTTCGGTACGACGCGCTTTGTAAAATATTGCTGAGAGATCATGACGGTTGAAATTATCGGACGCGCAAGCGTTGCCCCTGGGGCGGGTTCGATCGAAGAGCTTCAGCTCGTCCTCAAGGAAGGGCGTTGCACTGTAGGCCGCATACCTGAAGAGCGCTGGGACCTTGCGCGCTTTTGGCATCCGGCCATAGGCGTTCCGGGAAAGACCTATAGCTACGCCGCCGGCGTCATCGAGAATATATTCGCCTTCGATCCTGCGGTTTTCGGCCTTTCGCAACGCGAAGCGATGCAGATGGATCCGCAGCAGCGCATCCTGCTCAATGTCGTCTGGCGGGCCTTGGAAGATGCGAACTTGCCGATCGACGGCTTTGAAGGCCAGCGGGTTGGCGTCTACGTCGGGGCATCCTCTCTCGAGCATGGCAATCTGACCCTCGAGGACCCTGCATCGGGTGGCCCGTATTTTATGACGGGCAACACGCTTTCCATCGTTTCCAATCGCATCTCGCATATATTCGGTCTGCGCGGGCCGAGCATGACGATCGATACGGCCTGTTCGTCATCGCTGGTTGCGCTGGATCAGGCGGTACGGGCGTTGGAATGCGGTGAAATCGACACTGCGATCGTCGGCGGCATCAATGTTCTGCTCCACCCCATGTCTTTCGTGGGCTTTGCTCAGGCGCGCATGCTGTCGCCGGAAGGCCTTTGCCGCGCCTATGACGACAACGGCCGCGGCTACGTTCGTGCCGAAGGTGGCGCGGCGATCGTGCTGCGCCGGACCGACGTCGCCTTGCGCGAGAAGGATTGCAGCCACGCCAGAATCCACGCGGTCGGGGTCAATTCCTCGGGCCGCACCAACGGCATCTCGATGCCGTCGCGCGAGGCGCAGGCCGCTTTGCTGCGTTCGATCTACGAAGGGCACAATATCGACGTCAATCGCATTGCCTTCGTCGAGGGTCACGGAACGGGGACGAAGGTCGGCGATCCCGCCGAGATCTGGGCGATCGGCGAAGTTATCGGTCGCAATCGCCGGGCTCCGGTGCCGGTCGGGTCGATCAAGTCCAATATCGGGCATACCGAGCCCGCATCGGGTCTTTTCGGCCTTCTGAAAGCGATGATCGCGCTGGAGAACAACTTCTTGCCGGCGTCGCTGCATTTCGACCAACCCAACGAAAACATCGATTTCGACGGACTGAACGTTCGGGTCAACACCTCAGCTATCGAGCTTCTTCCGGCGAAGCAGGCGCGCTTTGCCGGCGTCAACTCTTTCGGGTTCGGCGGCACCAATGCACATGTCGTCATCAGCGACCCCGATCCGGTTGCGCCGCCCGAACCGCAAATCCGCGGTGACGGAATGGTTTTCGCGGCAAGCGCCCACACGGCCTCGGCGCTTTCGAAATTGCTCGAGGACTACAGGACGCGCCTCGAACATGCCGAGCCCAAGGAGGCTCGCCAGATCGTCGCTTCGGCTGCAGCCAATCGCGAACCGATGCGCCATCGCTTCGCGGCGCGTGCCAAGGACAGCGCTGCGGTGCTGGCGGCGATCGAGGCACACCTCACCGGCAAGAGCTCCGTCGGCGAGGCCGGTGAAGCCCCGGCACGACCCGCCAAGATCGCCTTTGTCTTTTCCGGCAACGGCTCCCAATGGGCAGGCATGGGCGTCGGCGCCTATGAGGAAAATCGTCATTTCCGGCAGTGTTTTCAGTCATTCAGCGCACTTTTTGAATATTATCTGGGCGAGAAGCTGACGGATCTTCTGGTCGCCCCGGATCTTGCCTCGCGTCTGGCCGATACCAAGATTGCGCAACCTCTATTGTTTGCGGTCCAGGCTTCCCTTTCGGATTGCCTGTGGGCCATGGGCGTCAAGCCTGATGCCGTCTTCGGTCACTCCGTCGGCGAAATCGCCGCCGCCTACGCCGCCAAGGCACTGACAGCTGCCGAAGCGGTTGCCATTGTCGCCAAGCGTTCGCTGCATCAGGATCTTCTCGCCGGCGAAGGCAAGATGGCGGCCGTGGTCCTCAACGAAGAGGCAGCGCTTGCTTTCGCAAGATCGCATGGTCTCGACAATATCTGTGTCGCTGCGATCAATGCACCGAATTCGGTAACGATTTCCGGCCCGGTCAGCGAGATCGAGGCATTCAGGGATGCTGCGCGCAAATCTCAGATCGTGGCGCACATCCTCGACATCAACTATCCTTTTCATCATCCGATCATCGATCGCGCCAAGGATGCCTTCCTCGCGGATCTGCCCGATGTGGCGCCGGATAGCGGCACAGGGACCTTCATTTCGACCGTGACGGGCGAACTCAGCGATGGACGGTTGCTGGATACGCAATATTGGTGGCGCAATGTTCGCGATCCGGTGCTCTTCAAGGCTGGCTGTCAGGCCGCCATGGCGATGGGATGTAATCTCTTCGTTGAAATTTCGCCGCGCCCGATCCTTTCCAATTATGTAGCGGAGATCGCAAAGCAGGCATCGGTTCAAGTGGTCGCGATACCGACGCTGCTGCGCGAGGGGCATCTTGCCGGTCACGATCCGGTTTCGCAATCATTCGCCCGCGCGGTTGCCAACGGCGCGCCGGCGTTGCGTGCGCGAGGCAGCGCCACGCGCAATGCTTTCGTCAAGTTGCCGCCGTTGCCGTTCGAACCGATGGAGCTGCGCACCCAGCCGACAAGCGACGAGATCGATATTTTCGGCCGCGATCGCAAAAGCCCATACACTTTGCTCGGCTGGCGGACTGATATCAACGGCTCGAACTGGAAGAACCATCTCGACGCCCATCTTTTCGCCGACCTTGCCGAGCACGTCGTCGACGGCAAGGCGATCATGCCTGGGAGCGGTTTCATCGAGATTGCCGTTACGGCCGCACAGCGATATTTCGGGACAGACGAGGTCGAGATCGGCAATCTCGAGATCGTCCGGCCGCTTGAACTGCGCCCGGATCGCATGGTGGAGCTGTCGACGATCTTGTCGCCCGAGACCGGGGACATCGAGATCCGGTCGCGTGAGCGTCTGAGCAATGACGACTGGACCGTTCACGCCGTCGCGCGCTGCCGCAAGCCGCTTGGGGGTGAGGACCTCGGCGGCCATGTCGAAAGACGGGCCAAGGAGCGTAAACTCGTTCTGACCGCCGAAATGACCTACCAAACGGCCGAGCGTTTCGGCCTGCACTACGGCCCGCACTTCCAGCTTCTGTCGAAGGCTGTTGCGTTCGGCCACGATGTTATCGAGGTGGAACTCAATCCGGCGGCAGCACCCTCGCATCCGTTCGGGGCATATAATCTCAATCCCATGTCGGTCGACGCCGCGTTCCACGGGCTTGTGGCGCTGTTCGATCAGCTCTCCGGAGACGAAGCCGGTGCGCCCTATATTCCGGTTCGCTTCGGCGCGATCAGGGTTTTTGGCAAGGGACGGCCTATCGTCAAAGCGACGATCGAGATCGATCGGTTCAGCGCGAATTCGATCAAGGCCCGTTTCCGCCTGTTCGATGCGGGCGGCGAGCAGATTGTCATTCTTGACGATTGCCGTTTCCGCCGCACGCATCTGCGCCGCCGCGCGACACTTGATTCCGTCGCATTTCATTATGAGAGCATTCCTTCGACCGTCTTTGCCCGCCGCGAAAGTTCGGGAACGGTACTGCCTGATAGTTTGCCTGTGCCTGGCGCCGATCGGGACCATTCGCTCAACAATGCGACCCTTCTTCTCGACGCCGCGATCTATCGTGCCTGCCACGAGATCGCCTTGGCGGTTGCCGACAGGAGTGGCGTCGTCTCGTATTCCAGTCTGCCCGGCGAGCCCGAGTTCAGATCCTTCCTCGTAAACTGCCTCTATATTCTCGAGGATGCCGGCATAGCCTCGGCAAAGGGTGGCGATTGGGATATTCCGCGGGAACCGACATTGCCGCCGGTGGCCGAGCTTCTGCAGGAGATTTATCGCGAGGACGCTGGCCGCGTGGCCGAAACCGTTCTCGTCAACAATGCCTATCGCGAGACGCTTGACCGTCTGGCGGCCATGCGCCCGCATGTCTTGGGGCACGAATCCTCGGCATCGGGGATAAATGCGCCGAGTGCAGCGACGCTGGAGCATGTGCTCGTTCAATCTCCCTTGAGCGAAAGACGGCTCTCGATACTAGCGGCAGCGTTGACGTCGTCCATCGAGGCCAATCCGGAAACCATCGGGCATATTCTCGAAATAGGCTCGGTATCGCCGGCCTTCAGCCGCAGATTGGTTGCGATCGCGGCGGCGGCAAGTGCCTGCCTGATCATTGCCGAACCGCGCGAGCAGATGCGCCGCGCGCTGGAAATCGCCTTCGAGCGCGATCCGCATGTGATCGTGACCGAACCGGCCAAACTGGCGGATCGAACGGTCGCCGACATCGTCGTTGCGTCTGGTGATCAGGCCCAGCATCTTCTGCGGCACGACGACGGCGTCAGGGCGATCGTCCGGAGGACCGCGGCCCATGGCGGGCAGTTGCTGCTGGCCGATCGCGCACCGAGCGCCTTCAACGATTTCGTCCTTGGTCTGTCGGAAGGCTGGTTTGCGGACAGCCAGTCGCCGGAATTCCCTGTCGGGCGGCTCGGCACGCCGCAGCAGGTCGAGAATCTTCTGGCCACCCTGGGCTTTACCAAGACGCATGTTCACGAACTGACCTTTCCGGACGGCGCGTTGATTGCTGTGACCGCTGCCGCGGAGCGTCAGTTGGAAGCAAATGGACAAGCAGATGCCGCGAACCCGATGCTGATTTTGTCCGAACAGGGCAAGAAGGGCATAGGTAGGCTCGATAAGCGAACGATCGTCATCGATGTCGGCACGTCACCCGTAGATATTGTCGGCGCGCTGGAAACTCTCGACCGCGAACCGCGTCGGGTCGTCTATCTGGCGGATGGAAAGCGCGATCGTGATCCGACCGACTTGTCGCTGGCTCGTCTTTCGATATTCACCGAATTGGCAGACGCTTTGTCGCGACATGGCGATGGCGGAAGGCCGCGGCTGGTCATTGTCGCACCAGGCGGCTCGCCGCTCGCCAGCGCGTCCATCGATGTTGCCAATGCCGGCCTATGGGCCTTCGCACGCGTTCTCCAGAACGAGTATGACGGCTTCGACGTGCATCTGTTGGACGCCGATGCGAATGACAGGCGGACGATTTCTTCCGTCGAGATGCTTCTGGCCGCGGAGACGGATAACAGAGAGTGGATTCTGGATGGCTCCACGGGAGAAATCCGGGAAATCAGGGCCGCTGCTGGTCCCTTCGCCGCCGTCGAAACGAACCGCCACAACATTGCCGCCGCGACGATCCGGCAGCATGTAAGCGGTCGTCTGGATAGCCTGGCCTGGGAGGAAACAAACCTTCCTGTGCCGGAGGCGGGGGAAGTCGTTGTTGCCGTTGAGGCCACCGGCCTCAATTTCCGCGATGTCATGTGGGCGATGGGCCTTCTGCCGGAAGAGGCATTGGAGGACGGCTTTGCCGGTGCCACGATCGGCATGGAGTTCGCGGGGCGAATTCTGGCGGTGGGAGATGCGATCGACGATCTGCAGCCGGGCGACAAGGTCATGGGCATCGGCCCTGCGGCGTTTTCGACCCATGTGCATGTCCGCCGCGATGGCGTGACCAGGCTGCCGGAGAAGATGGAAACCATTGCTGCCGCGACGGTACCGGTCGCCTTCCTGACGGCCTACTACGCGATGGTCGAACTGGGACGCATTCAATCGGGCGAAACCATCCTGATCCATGGAGCCGCCGGCGGCGTCGGTCTTGCCGCGCTCCAGATAGCCAAGCTCAAGGGCGCCAAGGTGATCGCAACCGCCGGCACGGTCGAGAAGCGTCGCTTCCTCGAAATGCTCGGTGCCGATCATGTGCTCGATTCGCGCTCTCTGGATTTCGTCGCGGGCGTCCGTCAGTTCACGCGCGGCGAAGGCGTCGATCTCGTTCTCAATTCGCTTTTCGCTGAGGCGATGGAGCGCAGCATCGAACTGGTCAAACCCTTCGGGCGTTTCCTGGAGCTGGGCAAGCGCGACTACTATTCCGACCGCAAGATCGGCCTGCGCCCGTTCCGGCGCAATGTCAGCTATTTCGGCATTGATGCCGATCAGTTGCTGGTCAATGTGCCTGACCTGACGCGGCGGATCTTCGCTGAAATCGGTCAGCTCTTTGCAGAAGAAAAACTGACGCCGCTGCCTTACCGCGCCTTCGGTTATGATGAAATCGGCAACGCGTTCCGGCTGATGCAGAATGCCGGCCACATCGGCAAGATCGTCGTGCGGCCGCCCGTCATCGGTATCGATAGCGTCCTGCCAGCGCCGGCAAAGGTCTTGCGTTTCGATTCCGAAGGCATCTTCCTGGTTGTCGGCGGCATCGGCGGTTTTGGACTTGCCGCCGCCGATTGGCTTGTCTCCAAGGGTGCGCGCCGCATCGCTTTGTGCTCACGCCGGGGCGAAGCCGATCCCGAGACGAAGAAGGGAATAGGCGAGTGGGCAAAGCATGGCGCAACGACGACGCTGCACGCCTGCGATATCACCGATGAAGCCGCTGTCGAAGCGTTGCTGGTCTCGCTTCGTACCGAAGGTGTGTTGAAGGGCATCATTCATGCCGCCATGGTCCTCGACGATGCGCTTCTTGCCAACCTGACGCCGGAGCGCAATCGCCCGGTCGTAGAGGTCAAGATACGCGGCGCCGAAATCCTCGACCGGTTGACGCAGAAGGACAAGCTGGAACTCTTCCTGCTGTTCTCGTCGGCGACGACCATGCTCGGCAATCCCGGGCAGGCGAACTATGTGATGGCGAACGGCTATCTGGAGGGGCTGGCGCGAGCGCGCCGCGCGGCAGGCAGGTCTGCGCTCGCCGTTGGTTTCGGTGCTATCGCCGACAAGGGGTTCCTTGCCCGCAACGGCGAGGTCAACGAACTGCTGTCGAAGCGCATTGGCAAGGCCGCTCTGAAGGCCCGCGACGCCTTGGAGCAGGTCGAGCGCTACATACTGGCCGATACCGGCACGGTCGATGCCGCAGCCGTCATGATCGCCGAAATCGACTGGAACGCCGCCCGCCTGCTGCCAATTGCCGGCCGGTCGCTGTTTGAGCCGCTGATGCGCCATACCGGCAGCCATCAATCATTGAACGAAGGCGACGCCATCGATCTCAGGGAGTTGATCAAGGGCAAGTCGGAAGAGGAGGCGCAGGCCGCTCTTCATGCGCTCGTTGCCTTTGAGATTGCCGCGATCCTGCGTGTGACCGAGGATACCGTGACACCCGACAAGGTCCTGAAGGATATCGGCCTCGATAGCCTGATGGCCATGGAGCTCGGCATGAGCTTTCAGCAGAAGACCGGCTTCGACATTCCCCTGAGTGGCGTAGGCGAAGGCACGACCGTCAGCGATGTGGTCAGCCGTTTGCGTGACCGTGTCATGAATCGCGGCAGCGACGAGACGGAGGGCTCCGCGGTGAACGAAGACCAGGTGGTCGAACGTTTGGCGCGCAGCCATGCCGGGGAGCAGGAAAAGAGAGTCGCCCAGTGACGACGCAAGATGCCGATGGCGACAGAGCGGTGGAACAGACGAAAAGCAACCTGCTGGAACAGATGCGTCGCGTCGGTGAGTCTTCGGGGCGCAATCGGGCCGAACGCTTGAATAGGCAATCGCAGCCACAGCATCGTCAGGCGGCGCGCTTCGAGGATCTGCCGGAATACAAGCGCGTCGAGACGCAGCGCATGGCGGTCGCGATGTTGGGTGTCGGCAATCCTTTTTATCGCTCCCACGACGGCGCAGCCGGTGCGACGACCCGCATCGGCGGGCGTGAGTTCATCAACTTCGCCTCCTATGATTATCTGGCGACCAATACCGACCCGCAGGTCGCGACGAGCGCCAAGCAGGCCATCGATCGTTTTGGAATCTCCGCGTCCGCCAGCCGCCTCGTTGCCGGTGAGCGGCCGGGGCATGTGGAACTGGAACAGCGGCTTTCCCGTCTCTACGGCGTCGATGCCGCGGTTTGCTTCGTCAGCGGCTACCTGACCAATGTCGCGACGATCGGTTGTCTGATGGGACCGCAGGATCTGGTCATCCACGATGAGTTCATTCACAACAGCGCGTTGGCTGGCATCAAGCTCGCGGGTGCCGTGCGCCGGCTTTTCAAGCATAACGACGTCGAGAATCTCGAGGGCATTCTGAAGACGCTCTCGTCCGACTTCCGTCGTATCCTCGTCATCGTCGAGGGCGTGTATTCGATGGATGGCGATGTCGCCGACCTGCCGGCTCTGCTGGAGCTGAAGGCGCGCTACGGTTTCTGGCTGATGGTGGACGAGGCGCATGCGCTCGGCATCCTCGGCAAGACGGGTCGCGGCACCTTCGAGCATTTCGGGCTCGATCCGCGTGATGTCGACATCTGGATGGGCACGCTGTCGAAGACGACGTCGAGCTGCGGCGGCTATATTGCAGGCAGCAGCGCGCTTGCCGATATCCTGAAGGCGGAGGCGGGGGGCTTCGTCTACAGCGTCGGTCTCTCGCCGGTTCTCGCCGCCGCCGCCATCGCCAGCCTCGATATCCTGCAGGCCGAGCCTGAGCGAACCGAGCGGCTCAGGCGCAATGGCCACCTGTTTCTCGAATGCGCGAAAGCGGCGGGTCTCGATACCGGCCTGAGCGTCGGTTACTCGGTCGTGCCGGTCATTGTCGGCGATTCGCTTCGTGCTGCCCAGCTCTCGAACGATCTGCTGGCGGAGGGCATCAACGTGCTGCCCATCATCCATCCGGCCGTGCCGGAGGGAATGGCGCGGCTGCGCTTCTTCATCACCTGTAACCACACCGAGGAGCAAATCCGCCGTGCAGTTGCGCTTACCGCGAGGAAACTCAAGGATTTGCAGGACAGGAATTTCGGTCTGGCCTCGCTCGACATGGACAAGATGATGCAGTTGCTGCCGACGAGCCAAGCCGCAGGCAGGCCATAACTTAGGACGATCATTGCATGCATGTTATCGTCACCGGAGGCTCAAGCGGAATCGGTCTGGCGATAGCGAAACTCTATGCGACCAGAGGCGATCGAGTATCGCTTCTCGCACGCCATCCTGGGCGGCTTGAGCAGGCGCGGGCGGAGATCATATCGCTTTCCGGCATCGACAGTGCCCGTGTTCAAATAGCCTCCGTCGATGTGGCTTCCGCTGATCAGACCACGGCTGCAATAGAGATCTGCGAAGCGTCGTTCGGCCCCTGCGATATTCTGATCGCCTCCGCCGGCATTGTCGAACCGCGCGCTTTCGACGCGATGTCGGCCTCCATCTTCGAAGAGCAGATTTCCATCAATTTCCTCGGAACCGCAAATGCGGTGCGCTCGGTCTATAGGGGCATGAAGGCCCGCCGCAGCGGCAGGATCATGATGATTTCCTCCGGCGCTGCGTTGGTCGGCATTTTCGGCTACACGGCCTACTGCGCTTCCAAGTCGGCGCTGGTCGGCTTTGCCGAAGCCTTGAGCGCCGAAGCCGAGGCTTTTGGCGTCCGCATATCCATCTGCTTCCCGCCCGATACGCTGACACCGCAATATCGGCGGGAAATCTCCATGCGACCCGCCGAAGCGAAAATCCTCATGGGCTCTGTCAAGCCGTGGAGCGCGGAGGCGGTGGCCGCGAGAATCGTTCGCGGACTGGAACAGGGCAAGGCGAAAATCCATTTCGGTTTTTCGCTGGCGGCGCTTGCTTATTTCGGGCCGCTGATTAAGCCGCCGCTGATGTGGTTTATTTCGCGGAAAACGAGAAAAATAATTGGGCAAGAAGCAACGGAAAGCCTTGCCGACGTGACCGACAGAGGTTTTGATCATGGTAAGTAATACGAAATAATCGTCAGCGTTGTGCTATCGGCACACATGGCCGGAAAAAAGTGAGCGAGGGAATCGGCGCCCGCGCTTCACGGGTTGAAAAACGCTGCTGCAGACAGCGGGCATTTGGATGACATAGTCTTGAAACTTCATGATTTTCCAATTCTTTTGACTCTTGCCGGCTTCGCGTTTTCCTGCGTCGTGGTGTTTCTTACCGATAGCCTCGCAATGCCGGCGGCCATCAATGCGCAGAATCGCACCGAGAGAAGCTGGCAACGCCTGATTTACGATTGGGCGGCCAGAATTCCCGTTATCGTGCTGATTTATGCCGCCTTCTTTGCGATTTCCTGGCGTCCGATCTACAGCACCCAGGCGGTCATCAGCTTCTTTGTCATCTTCACCGGGATTTCGCGGGCAAAGTTCGAGTTCATCCGGGAACCCTTGGTCTTTTCAGACATCGCGCTTGTGGTCGACGTCTTCAAATACAAGGAGATTTTCTACGCGACGTCGCTGAATATCTTCTTCTGGGTAATCGCCTTCGGCTACGTCTTCGGCCTCAGCGGTCTCTATATGTATTGGGAACCGTCTGTCCTGCCGGCCGAGAACGGTGTTCTTTGGATTCTCCTGATGTTGGCCGTCGCCTTTTCGCCATGGCTTGCCCTGTTCAGCAGGATCATCAGCGAGCCGGTTTGCCATTTCACGCAGAGGTTTCTCGGCAAGGTCGACGTCAAGATGGATACGGTGCGATTCGGCACCTTCGCTTCGGTCGTCTTTCATTTCGTCATCTGGGTCGGCGTCAGACGCGAGGCGATCGTCACGCAGCTGTCGGAGCGCTTCATTTCAGCGCTGCAGGAGCTGTGGGAGCATGGCGACGACGAACCGCTCGTCGTCATATGGCAATCCGAATCCTTCATCGACCTAAGGCATTTCGGCGTCGAAAGCGTCAAGCTTCCCAATCTTGACCGGCTGCGCGCTCAGGCGGCTCAATGGGGCCGGATGACCAGCGTCTTCGAGGGGGGGTACACGCTGCGCACCGAATTTGCGATGCTGAGCGGGCTGCTGCCCGAAAACGTCCATATCGATGCGAGCTATCCCTATCTGCGCGCCAGCCACTACAAGGACGTCGTCTGGCCCGCACGGCTGAAGAAGGCCGGTTGGAAGACGCAGTTCATTCACCCTTACGACAGGACCTTTTTCCTGCGCCACAAGGCACTGCCGCAGCTCGGCTTCGACCGGATGATGATGCTGGATGAATTCGATCACAATCCGGAGCGCGATGGCCCCTATGTCAGCGACCTCACGCTGACGAAAAGCGTGATCAGGGCGATCGACGAGGATGGCACCGCCAAGAATTTTGTCTTCGTGGCATCCATGGCGAATCACGGCCCCTGGGAGCCCGGCCGATGCGGCGATCTCGTCAATCCGGTGGATATCTATAGCGAGCTTTTGATGCGCGCCGATCATGCGCTCGGCAATCTCGCCCATCATCTCGACAGGCTGGATCGTCCGGTCTGGCTATTGTTCTATGGCGATCACGCGCCCTTGCTGAAGGCTTTTGCCGATCCTTTCCCGGATCCGCGCACCGATTACATCATCGTTCCTCTAGGGCGTGCGCGGGCGCACACGCAGAGGCCGAAACCGCCGCAGGAAGAAGCGCCCTGGAACCTCATCGGCACCTTGCTGCGCTATGCGGGCCTTAGCACCGAGGTTCCGGAGAATGGCTGAAGGGCAGGGGCCCGGAGGCGTTTCCCCGCGAGTGTTTCTCTTCCTTCAGGGGCCGTCCTCGCCTCTATTCGTTGAGATCGCCAGGATATTGCAGGCCGCAGGCAGCCGATGCATCCGCATCAATCTCAATGCCGGGGATTGGATATCCTGGCGTTGGGGGCATGCCGTGAGCTACCGCGGCGATTTCACCGGCTGGCGCGACTATATTCACAGCCAAATCGAAGCCCACGGCATTACGGATGTGATTCTGCACGGTGAAGAACGCCCTTATCATCGCGTCGTCATCGAAGAAGCACAAAGGCTGGGTGCCAGCATCAACGTCGTGGAGATGGGATATTTACGGCCGGATTGGGTGACACTCGAGCGTGACGGGCTGTCTTCCAATTCCCACTTTCCGGCGGACCCCGCCTATATCATCGAGGCGGCGGCGAACCTGCCCGAGCCGGACTGGGCGCGGCGCTTCAGTCAGTCGTTCCTTGCCGAAGCGCTTTACGACCTCGCCTACTATCTGCCGACTGTTTTTCTGTGGTTTCTCTATCCCGGTTACCGGCGGCACGGGCTCTACCATCCGCTGATGGAGTACGCCGGCTGGCTGCGCAGGCTTCCCTCAAGCGACAGAAGGGCAGGCGAGGCGGAAAGCATTATTGAACGGATGATCGGCGGTGGGAGGCGATTCTTCGTCTACCCTTTGCAGCTTCAGACGGACTATCAACTGCGTTCGCACTCGCCCTTCCATCGGCAAGAGGATGCCATCAGGCTGATTCTCCGGTCCTTCGCCGCGAATGCGGCGCCCGAAACGCATCTTGTCGTCAAGCTGCATCCGCTCGACAACGGGCTCGTCGATTGGAAAGCCTATATCGCTCAAATCAGCGCATCGTCCGGTTTGTCCGACCGGGTTCATTTCATCGATGGCGGAAATCTCGAAAAATTAACCGCCGCAAGCCAAGGCATGGTGACGGTCAATTCCACGGCGGCATTTTCAGCTCTGCAGGCGGATAAGCCGGTCAAGGTCCTCGGCACGGCCGTCTACGACATGGCGGGGCTGACTGATCAGAAGCCCTTGGATCGGTTTTGGCTGGATCCGGAACTGCCTTTGGCAGAGCTCCGCGACGCATTCTTCAGGCTGCTTGCTGCAAGCGTGCAAGTGCGGGGCAATTTCTGCTCGAAGGCGGGCGCGCGGGCGGCGGCCGCACGGATTGCCGAAAGATTGCTGTCAGGAACGGTCAACCTGCCAGGCGCCTACATGGATAAGGCACCGCGGCAGAAGCCAGAGAAGGTCCATATACCGTGATCGCCCGAAGCATCGGCGATGCGACCCTGAAATTGACATGGCAGCCGCTTATATGCGGAATTGCAATAAACTTAACGCAGCGATTCGACGTTGGGATAGAGAACACAGAACTGTTTGCCGGGAGCAAACGTCATGGATGGCAGTAAGATGGAAAGATTTATGCTGAAAGAGCTGCTTATGATCATAGCGGCTCTCGTGCTCGTTTCCGTAGTGCTTCTGACGATCGTCATCACCGGCAATTATTGAGCGGCGCGCCATAGCGCCTTCGAAAAGCATTTCGCCAGAGAGCAATTGATCTGCTTCCGACACAATAATCTGATGAAAAATAGATCTGAAAAATGGTGGGCGATGAGAGACTCGAACTCCCGACATCCTCGGTGTAAACGAGGCGCTCTACCAACTGAGCTAATCGCCCTTCAGCGGAGCGAGCCATTCGCCCGCCGCATTCGGTGGCCGTGATCTATGCGGAACGGCAAAAAACCGCAAGAGTGTTTGTGAAGATTTTTTGATTTTTTTGCTCCTTGCGCATGTTCGGCCGTCGTCATCCACATGCGCCGATAGGAAGGAAGATCGATTGCAGCGGTGCATGTGAGGCGCTGATGAAATGCGTGAGGCGGGAAGCTGCTATGCCAAATCGACGGGACGGAAAATTGCCGGCGAGCTTCTCCAAAACAATTAGCGCTCTGTCATCGATTTGTATTCAAACCTGCTTGACACCCAAACACGAACCCCGTAGTTAGCCGCTCATCGAACGGCGAGGCCGCTTTGATGGGTGCGAAAGCGCTCGGAATACTTGAAATGAATGCGGGTGTAGCTCAGTTGGTTAGAGTGCCGGCCTGTCACGCCGGAGGTCGCGGGTTCGAGCCCCGTCACTCGCGCCATTTCAAGGTAAGTTCCGGGTCTGGCGCTCGGCTGAAAGGCCAAACGATGCGCGGGTGTAGCTCAGTCGGTTAGAGTGCCGGCCTGTCACGCCGGAGGTCGCGGGTTCGAGCCCCGTCACTCGCGCCATTCTTTCCAAGCCATTACAATCAATCATCAATTTTTTGCGATTGCGAAAGACCCTTTTCGCGTTTGCGCGGATTTGTCGCGATGCAGTCGCAACATATTGATATCTACCGCTCGGTAGTACTCCAAACGACAGATTCAAAAGGCTTGCGCGCGCGCTCTGCCTGCGCTAACCACGGCTTTGTTGCAACGCTCTTTCGCCTGGCTTGGGCATTTGCTCAAAGGCGCCCCCCAGGCGCTCATGGCAGGCAGGGATGGACATGATGACTGGACTGCTCAGTTCCTATATTCCGATAGCGATTTTCATTGGTATTGCCCTGGTGATAGGCTTGGCGTTGTTGATCACGCCGTTTGCCGTCGCCTTCAAGGCGCCTGACTCGGAAAAGCTGTCGGCTTATGAATGCGGCTTCAACGCATTCGATGACGCCCGCATGAAGTTCGATATCCGCTTCTATCTGGTATCGATTCTCTTCATCATATTCGACCTGGAAGTCGCCTTCCTCTTCCCCTGGGCCGTATCCTTCGGTGCGATCGGCTGGTTCGGGTTCTGGTCGATGATGGTGTTCCTCGCGGTGCTGACCATCGGCTTTATCTATGAATGGAAAAAGGGAGCCCTGGAATGGGAGTAGCCCAAAGCAACACGACGCTCGTTGCGCCGCAGCCGAAGGGGATTATCGATCCCGCAACCGGCAGGCCTGTCGGCAGCAATGATCCGTTCTTCGGCGAGATCAACAATGAACTCGCCGACAAGGGTTTTCTGGTCACGTCTACCGATGAGTTGATCAATTGGGCTCGTACCGGCTCGCTGATGTGGATGACCTTCGGTCTGGCCTGCTGTGCAGTCGAGATGATGCAGGTCTCCATGCCGCGTTACGACGTCGAGCGCTTCGGCTTCGCCCCGCGCGCTTCGCCGCGCCAGTCCGACGTCATGATCGTCGCCGGCACGCTGACCAACAAGATGGCGCCGGCGCTCCGCAAGGTCTACGACCAGATGCCTGAGCCGCGTTACGTGATCTCGATGGGCTCCTGCGCCAACGGCGGCGGTTACTATCATTATTCCTATTCGGTTGTTCGCGGATGCGACCGCATCGTGCCGATCGACATTTACATACCGGGCTGTCCTCCCACTGCGGAGGCGCTGCTTTACGGCGTGCTTCTGCTGCAGAAGAAAATCCGGCGCACCGGCACGATCGAACGGTAAGGCAGGGGACAAGGCATTATGAGTGAAGCCCTGAACGAACTCGCCGCTTACCTCACGGAAGTTCGCAGCGCTCTGATCTCGTCGAGCGAGATCAAGTATGGCGAGCTGAATGTGACGACGACGGCCGAAAACGTTATCGCACTGCTGACATTCCTGCGCGACGACGCCAAGTGCGGCTTCGTCAACATGACGGATATTTGCGGCGTCGACTGGCCGCAGCGCGCCGAGCGCTTCGATGTCGTCTATCATCTGCTGTCGCCGAAGAAGAATCTGCGCATCCGCGTCAAGGTTCCGGTCGGCGAGGACCAGCCTGTTCCCTCCGCCTGCGGCATCTATCCCGGTGCCGACTGGTTCGAGCGCGAAACCTGGGACATGTACGGCGTTCTCTTCACCGGCCATCCGGATCTGCGCCGCCTCCTGACCGATTACGGTTTCGAAGGCCATCCGCTGCGCAAGGATTTCCCGACCACCGGTTTCGTTGAAGTTCGCTATGACGACGCCGCCAAGCGCGTCGTCTACGAGCCTGTGGAGCTGAAGCAGGAATTCCGCAACTTCGATTTCTTGTCCCCTTGGGAAGGCACGGATTATGTGCTGCCCGGCGACGAGAAGGCGAAGGCATAATTTGAGGCGTGTGGCGGGCTCGAACCTGCCATTCTCTGAATATCGGACAACGCGAGCATCGCCGCCATGACAGAACATAACGTTCGCAACTTCAACATCAATTTCGGCCCACAGCATCCGGCTGCACACGGCGTTTTGCGTCTTGTCCTCGAACTGGACGGCGAAATTGTGGAACGCGTCGATCCGCATATCGGCTTGCTGCATCGCGGCACGGAAAAGCTGATCGAATCGAAGACCTATCTGCAGGCCGTTCCTTACTTCGATCGCCTCGACTACGTGGCGCCGATGAACCAGGAACATGCCTATGCGCTGGCCGTCGAGAAGCTGCTCGGCATCGATATCCCGATCCGCGGCCAGCTGATCCGCGTGCTCTATTCGGAAATCGGCCGCATCCTGTCGCATCTCTTGAACGTCACTACGCAGGCCATGGACGTCGGCGCTCTGACGCCGCCGCTCTGGGGCTTCGAAGAGCGCGAAAAGCTGATGGTCTTCTATGAGCGCGCCTCGGGCTCGCGCATGCATGCGGCTTATGTTCGTCCGGGCGGCGTTCACCAGGATCTCCCGGAAAAGCTCGTTCAGGATATCGGTGATTGGTGCGATCCGTTCCTGAAGGCGCTCGACGATATCGATGACCTTCTGACCGGCAACCGCATCTTCAAGCAGCGTAACGTCGATATCGGCGTAGTCTCGCTGGAAGACTGTTGGGCCTGGGGTTTCTCGGGCGTCATGGTTCGTGGTTCCGGCGCCGCATGGGACCTGCGCAAGGCGCAGCCGTATGAGTGCTATTCCGATCTCGAATTCGACATTCCGATCGGCAAGAACGGCGATTGCTACGACCGGTATCTGATCCGCATGATCGAAATGCGTGAGTCCGTCCGCATCATGAAGCAGTGCGTCAACCGCCTGCTCGGCGACGCCAAGACCGGACCGGTCTCGTCGCTGGACGGTAAGGTCGTGCCGCCGAAGCGTGGCGAGATGAAGCGCTCGATGGAAGCGCTGATCCACCATTTCAAGCTTTATACCGAAGGCTACCATGTGCCTGCCGGCGAAGTTTACGCAGCCGTCGAAGCGCCGAAGGGCGAGTTCGGTGTCTACCTCGTCTCCGACGGTTCCAACAAGCCTTACCGCTGCAAGATCCGCGCGCCGGGCTATGCGCATCTGCAGGCCATGGATTTCATGTGCCGCGGTCATCAGCTTGCCGATGTCGCCGCAGTGCTTGGTTCGCTCGACATCGTCTTCGGCGAGGTGGATCGTTGATGCGAGCCTGGCAGGTCGTCATCCCCGCGCTTCTTGTCGCCTGCAGTGCTTCGGCCCAACAGGCCAGCTCGGCGCAGAGCTTGCCCAGCATCAATCTGCAGGGCTCGAAAGCAACGGGTGGCAACACTGCAAAAAGCGGAAATACGGCCCCGTCGGGCGCGGATTCGACCATGGCCGATCTCGTCTCGCGTGGTTATGAAATCAAGGCCGCTGTGCCGAACGGCGGCAAGTTCGTTGTGTTTATGCAGAAAGACCAGTCGGCCTACGCCTGCGAATTTTCGTCTCTGACGGATACGCGGTGTGGGTCCTTAAACTGAGATAAGGCGTGAAAGATGTCCGTTCGTCGACTAGCCGAAGATCAATTCCAGCCTGCCGCTTTCGCCTTCAGCGATGACAACGCGGTGTGGGCGGAAAAGACGATCAAGAAATACCCCGAGGGACGCCAGCAGTCCGCGATCATCCCGCTGATGATGCGCGCGCAGGAGCAGGAAGGCTGGGTCACCAAGGCGGCGATCGAGAAGATCGCCGACATGCTGGATATGGCCTATATCCGTGCGCTTGAAGTCGCCACCTTCTATACGCAGTTCCAGCTGCATCCGGTCGGCACGCGGGCGCATATTCAGGTTTGCGGCACGACGCCCTGCATGCTGCGCGGATCCGAGGGGCTGATCAAGATCTGCAAGAGCAAGATCAATGCGCATGCCTTCGACCGCAATGCCGACGGCACGCTCTCCTGGGAAGAGGTCGAATGTCAGGGCGCCTGCGTCAACGCACCGATGGTGGTGATCGGCAAGGATACCTATGAGGATCTGACGCCGGCACGTCTCGAGGAGATCATCGATGCGTTCGCCGCAGGCAAGGGCAGCGAAGTCAAGACCGGCCCTCAGATCGACCGCATTTTCTCCGCACCGGAAGGCGGGCTGACGTCTTTGACATCAGAAGAGCCGAAGGCGAAGACAACGGGAGCCAAGGCCAAGGCTGACGCTGTTTCGATCCCGCCGTCTGAAGCGGCGCGCCCGAAGAGCACGGATGCCGAAACCAACCAGAGCCTGAAGACGCCTGCAACCGCGCCGGCCGAGGCGGCAAAGAACGCCAAGGCATCGGAAGCGCAGCCGCTTTCCGCAACGGCAGCGTCTGCTACCGTGACGGAGAAGGCCGAGGGTGCGCAGAAGCCGTCTCTCACGGATAAGGATCGTCCCGCCGGCATCGAGAAGCCCGCGCAGCCGGACGATCTCAAGCTGATTTCTGGCGTCGGTCCGAAGATCGAGTCCGTTTTGCATGAGCTCGGCATCTTCACCTTCGCGCAGGTTGCGAGCTGGAAGAAGGCCGAGCGCGAGTGGGTCGACGGCTACCTGAATTTCAAGGGCCGCATCGAACGCGACGACTGGATCAAGCAGGCTAAGGCACTCGCTAAGGGTGGCGAAGCGGAATATATCAAGGTCTTCGGCAAGAAGCCGCGGTAAGAGGTGAAGCATGTTACAAGATCAAGATCGCATCTTTACCAATATCTACGGCCACAAGGACAAGTCCCTGAAGGGCGCGATGTCGCGCGGCCATTGGGACGGCACCAAGCAGATCCTCGAAAAGGGTCGTGACTGGATCATCAACGAGATGAAGGCTTCCGGCCTTCGCGGTCGCGGCGGCGCAGGCTTCCCGACCGGCCTCAAGTGGTCCTTCATGCCGAAGGAAAGCGACGGCCGTCCGCACTATCTCGTCGTCAATGCCGACGAGTCGGAGCCGGGCACCTGCAAGGACCGTGACATCATGCGTCACGATCCGCATACGCTGATCGAAGGCTGCGTCATCGCCGGTTTCGCCATGGGCGCAAACACTGCCTACATCTACGTCCGCGGCGAATATATGCGCGAACGCGAAGCCCTGCAGGCGGCAATCGACGAGTGCTACGATGCCGGACTTCTGGGTAAAAACAACAAGCTCGGCTGGGATTTTGATGTTTTCGTTCATCATGGTGCCGGCGCCTACATCTGTGGCGAGGAAACCGCGCTGCTCGAAAGCCTGGAAGGCAAGAAGGGCCAGCCGCGCCTGAAGCCACCTTTCCCGGCCAATATGGGTCTCTACGGTTGCCCGACCACCGTCAATAACGTCGAGTCGATTGCCGTTGCCCCGACGATCCTGCGCCGCGGCGCAGGCTGGTTTTCGTCCTTCGGTCGTCCGAATAATGTCGGCACGAAGCTGTTCATGCTGTCCGGTCACGTCAATCGCCCGTGCACGGTCGAAGAAACGATGGGCATCACTTTCCGCGAGCTGGTCGACAAGCATGCCGGCGGCATTCGCGGCGGCTGGGACAATCTGCTGGCCGTCATTCCCGGCGGCGCATCGTGCCCTGTGGTTCCGGCGGCTGACATCATCGACTGCCCGATGGATTTCGACGGCCTGCGCGATGTCAAATCGTCCTTCGGCACCGCGGCGGCGATCGTTATGGATAAGTCGACCGACATCATCAAGGCGATTGCTCGCATCTCGGCCTTCTTCAAGCATGAAAGCTGCGGCCAGTGTACGCCGTGCCGCGAAGGAACGGGCTGGATGTGGCGTGTTCTGGAACGCATGGAGCGCGGCAATGCGCAGAAGCGCGAAATCGACATGCTGTTTCAGGTGACGAAGCAGATCGAAGGTCATACTATCTGCGCGCTCGGTGACGCAGCCGCATGGCCGGTGCAAGGCCTGATCCGCAACTTCCGTCCCGAGATCGAAAAGCGCATCGACCAGTATACGGCCAATGCGACGAGCCACGGCGCGGTGCTGGAAGCAGCCGAGTAAGGATTGTCATGGCGAAGACCAAGGATATCAAGCAGGACAGCGGGGCGGCCGATGCATCGGCCGATTTCGCTCGCGTTGCTGCCGATATGCTGCGGAACGCGCCGGTCATGCCGATCCATCCGCTGATGGCCCATCCGGCAGCCGCGTTCGCCGCTGCGTCCGCCATAGGGTTCGGGTTCACGTCGCAGATCGCCGGCGCGTTCTTCGGTGCGCTGCAGGGCGCTGTCGAAGCGGCGAGCAAACGTTCTGTCGCGCCGGACGAAAAGGATGATGCCGTCGCCGCGGAAAGGCCGGTGGCAAAGAAGGATGGGGCAGGGGAAGCGAAGCCGGCAAAGGCATCGCCCGCCGCCAAACCCGCCGCTGCAAAGCCTGCCACTGCAAAGCCGGCAGCCGTGAAGAAGGTCGAGCCGAAGCCGGCTGCGGTGAAAACTGCGCCAGCCAAGGCGGTGGCCAAGACGAAAGCCAAGATCGCCGTTGTAGAGCCGGTCGCGGCGAAGCCCGTTGCGAGCCCTGTGCGCAGCCGCAAGGCCGCGGCGAAGGCTGACGACCTGAAGCGGATTTCCGGCATCGGTCCGAAACTGGAGCAGGTGTTGAACGGACGCGGCATCCAGCGTTTCGCCGATATCGTCGCCTGGAGCGACGCGGATATCGAGCGGATCGACGCGGAGCTTGGGTTCGACGGCCGCATCCGGCGCGACGACTGGGTCAGCCAGGCGAAGGCGCTCCTGCCGAAAGGGCGGAGTTAAGATTTTTCCCCGGCTGTTTCTCGCAGCCAGGGAGGTGAATGAAGGCGGTGGAAATGTTGCGGGCGCTATCCCCAATGTTTCGGTCGGCGCGCTGATCTTGCGGGGACAAGATTGGGCAAGGCTTATTGTGAGCAAACCAGTGCCACGCGGTTTCGTGCCGTGCCGGTGGCAAGCTGGTGTTGCGATTATGAAATTGTCTGCGGCCAGGTTCGGCTGGAGACGTGACATAGGACTGAGTGGACGATGGCTAAACTGAAGATTGACGGTAAAGAGATCGAAGTTCCGGATCACTACACGCTTATCCAGGCGTGCGAGGAAGCCGGCGCCGAAGTCCCGCGCTTCTGCTTCCATGAACGACTGTCGGTGGCAGGCAATTGCCGCATGTGCCTCGTCGAGGTCAAGGGCGGCCCGCCGAAGCCGCAGGCTTCCTGCGCCATGGGCGTGCGCGATATTCGCGGCGGCCCGAACGGCGAGCTTCCCGAAGTCTTCACCAACACGCCGATGGTCAAGAAGGCCCGCGAAGGCGTGATGGAATTCCTGCTGATCAACCATCCGCTGGATTGCCCGATCTGCGACCAGGGTGGCGAATGCGACCTGCAGGACCAGGCTATGGCCTTCGGCATCGACAGCTCGCGCTATCAGGAAGACAAGCGCGCCGTCGAGGACAAGTATATCGGCCCGCTCGTCAAGACCGTCATGAACCGTTGCATTCACTGCACGCGCTGCGTCCGCTTCACGACGGAAGTTGCCGGCATTTCCGAGCTTGGCCTGATAGGCCGTGGCGAAGATGCCGAGATCACCACCTATCTCGAGCAGGCGATGACCTCCGAGCTGCAGGGCAACGTCGTTGACCTTTGCCCGGTCGGCGCGCTGACATCGAAGCCTTTCGCCTTTACCGCCCGCCCGTGGGAGCTGAACAAGACCGAATCGATCGACGTCATGGACGCGCTTGGTTCCGCCATCCGCGTCGATACCCGCGGCCGCGAAGTCATGCGCGTGTTGCCGCGCGTCAACGAGCAGATCAATGAAGAGTGGATCTCCGATAAGACCCGCTTCATCTGGGACGGCCTGAAGACGCAGCGCCTCGACAAGCCTTACGTCCGCCAGGATGGCCGCCTGCAGCCAGCAAGCTGGAGCGATGCCTTCGCTGCTATCAAGTCGGCGGTTTCAGCGACCAGCGGCGAAAAGATCGGCGCCATTGCCGGCGATCTCGCTTCCGTCGAGGAAATGTATGCTCTGTCCGAGCTGCTGAAATCGCTCGGATCGGAAAATCTCGACTGTCGCCAGGACGGGACGGCGCTCGATCCGTCGCTCGGCCGCGCAACCTATATCTTCAGCCCGAGCATCGAAGGCATCGAAGCCGCCGATGCGCTGCTGATGATCGGCACCAATCCGCGCTTCGAGGCGGCAGTGATGAACTCGCGCATCCGCAAGCGCTGGCGTCGGGGCAAGTTCCCGATCGGCGTGATCGGCGAACATGCCGATCTGCGCTACTCCTACGACTATCTCGGCGCCGGCCCGGAGACGCTGGCCGATATCGTCAGCGGTTCGCACAGCTTCGCCGACGTTCTGAAGAACGCTCAGAAGCCGATGATCATCATCGGCCAGGGCGCGCTGATCCGCGAAGACGGCGCAGCCGTGCTGGCATCCGCGGCCAAGCTTGCCGCAGCCGTTGGTGTCGTCAAGGACGGCTGGAACGGTTTTGCCGTGCTGCACACGGCAGCGTCGCGCGTCGGCGGCCTCGATCTCGGCTTCGTGCCGGGCGCAAAGGGGGTCAATGCTGCTGCGATGCTGTCGTCGATGGACGTGCTCTTCCTGCTTGGTGCCGATGAACTCGATTTCACCCGTAAGGGCGCGAAGTTCACCGTCTACATCGGCTCGCATGGCGACGAGGGCGCTCAGAATGCCGACGTCATCCTTCCGGCTGCGACCTACACCGAAAAGTCGGGTACCTGGGTCAACACCGAAGGCCGCGTCCAGATGGGCAACCGGGCCGGTTTCGCCCCGGGCGACGCTCGTGAGGACTGGGCCGTCATCCGCGCTCTTTCCGATGTGCTCGGCAAGAAGCTTCCCTTTGATTCGCTGAGGGAATTGCGCGCCAAGCTCTATGCAGCCTTCCCGCATTTCGCTGGTGTCGACGAGATTGCCGAAACCGATAGCGCCCAAATTGTCGCACTCGGGAAAAAAGCCGCTGCGATGGGCAAATCGGCGTTTGCTTCGCCGATCAAAGACTTCTATTTGACGAACCCGATAGCACGCGCCTCGGCTGTCATGGCTGAGTGCTCGGCATTGGCCCGCAACAACTTCCAGGCTGCGGCAGAGTAAGGGCAGAGGACTATGGATTCATTCGTTTCGACCTATCTCTGGCCGGCGCTGATCATGATCGGCCAGTCTCTGCTGCTCCTGGTCTGCCTGCTGATCTTCATTGCCTATATCCTTCTTGCCGACCGCAAGATCTGGGCGGCGGTTCAGTTGCGTCGCGGCCCGAACGTCGTCGGTCCCTTCGGCCTGTTTCAGTCCTTTGCCGATCTTTTGAAGTTCATGGTCAAGGAGCCGATCATTCCGGCGGGCGCCAACAAGGCCGTGTTCCTGCTGGCACCTCTGGTTTCCGTGGTGCTGGCGCTGTCCACCTGGGCTGTCGTACCGGTGGCTCAGAATTGGGTGGTCGCCGACATCAACGTCGGCATCCTCTACATTCTGGCGATCTCGTCGCTTGAAGTGTACGGCATCATCATGGGCGGCTGGGCTTCGAACTCGAAGTATCCGTTCCTCGGCGCGCTGCGCTCGGCGGCGCAGATGGTGTCCTACGAAGTCTCGATCGGCCTCGTCATCGTCACCGTGCTGCTTTGCGTCGGTTCGCTGAACCTCACGGATATCGTGCTGTCGCAGCAGACCGGCCTCGGCACCAAGCTCGGCCTGCCGGCGTCGTTCCTCGATTGGCACTGGCTGTCGCTGTTCCCGATGTTCATCGTGTTCTTCATCTCGGCGCTGGCGGAAACCAATCGTCCGCCCTTCGACCTTCCGGAAGCGGAATCTGAACTGGTTGCCGGCTTCATGGTCGAATACGGCTCCTCTCCGTACATGATGTTCATGCTCGGTGAATATGCCGCCGTCGTTCTCATGTGTTCGCTGACGACTATTCTCTTCCTCGGCGGCTGGCTGCCTCCGGTGGATATCTGGATCCTCAACTGGGTTCCGGGCATCATTTGGTTCCTGCTGAAGTCGTGCCTCGTCTTCTTCATGTTCGCTATGGTGAAGGCTTTCGTGCCGCGCTACCGCTACGACCAGCTCATGCGCCTCGGCTGGAAGGTGTTCCTGCCGCTGTCGCTCGCCATGGTCGTTATCGTTGCATTCGTGCTGAAGGTGACGGGATGGGCATGATCATGTCGATCCTCGCTTCAAGCAGATTTGGAGGTTGAAGATGGCCGGAATTTCCAACGCCGTCAGCTCGCTGTTCCTCAAGGAATTTGTCGGCGCATTCTTTTTGTCGATGCGTTACTTCTTCAAGCAGAAGGCGACGATCAATTATCCGTTCGAAAAGGGGCCGGTCAGCCCGCGATTCCGTGGCGAGCATGCGCTGCGCCGCTATCCGAACGGTGAAGAGCGCTGCATCGCCTGCAAGCTCTGCGAAGCCATCTGTCCTGCCCAGGCCATCACGATCGAGGCCGGGCCGCGCCGCAACGACGGCACCCGCCGCACGGTGCGTTATGACATCGACATGGTGAAGTGCATCTATTGCGGTTTTTGCCAGGAAGCATGCCCGGTCGACGCCATCGTCGAAGGGCCGAACTTCGAATTCGCTACCGAGACCCGCGAAGAGCTCTACTTCGACAAGGCGCGGCTTTTGGAAAACGGCGACCGCTGGGAACGCGAAATCGCGCACAATATCGCGATGGATTCGCCCTACCGCTAAGCGGTGTTTTGAATATGCCGCGACGGCCGGCCAGGTTGTCGCCGTCGCGGTTGAATATAGACCGGGGCTTTGCCGGACGAATGTCAGGCTAAGCTCCATCGGGCAGGGATACTCCCGGCTGCCCGGGGGAAGACGAAAAAGGCACCAACATGGGTCTGCAGGCTCTTTTTTTCTACATCTTCGCCTTTGTCGCGGTGGCGTCGGCGTTCATGGTTATCTCGGCGCGGAATCCGGTCCATTCGGTCCTGTTCCTCATCCTGGTTTTCTTCAACGCGGCCGGCCTCTTTCTGTTGTTGGGGGCTGAATTCCTGGCGATGATCCTGCTGGTCGTCTATGTCGGCGCCGTGGCGGTTCTCTTCCTCTTCGTCGTGATGATGCTCGATATCGATTTCTCCGAGCTCAGGGCCGGCATTCTGGAATATGCACCGATCGGCGCATTGATCGGCGTCATCCTTGCCGCCGAGCTCATCGTCGTTGTCGGCGGCAGCGTGATTTCGCCTCAGATCGCCAAGACGGTCGCCATGCCGATTCCGGCCGTGACCGAGCGGACGAACACGGCCGCCCTCGGCGACGTGCTCTACACCAACTACGTTTACTTCTTCGAGATCGCCGGCCTTGTGCTTCTGGTCGCGATGATCGGTGCGATCGTGTTGACGCTGAAGCATCGCACGCACATCAAGCGCCAGAATATTTCCCAACAGGTCGCCCGCACGCCCGCGACCGCCGTCGAGGTGGTCAAGGTCAAGCCGGGGCAGGGCGTCTGAGGCGGGGCACGAGGATCAAAGGAACAAGAACATGGTCATTGGACTTTCCCACTACCTGACGGTCAGCGCCATCCTCTTCGTGCTCGGCGTCTTCGGTATTTTTCTCAACCGTAAGAATGTCATCATCATCTTGATGTCCGTCGAACTCATATTGCTCGCGGTCAACATCAACATGGTCGCCTTCTCGTCGTTCCTCAACGACATCGTCGGCCAGGTCTTCGCTCTGTTCATTTTGACCGTCGCTGCCGCCGAGGCTGCCATCGGTCTTGCAATTCTCGTCGTCTTCTACCGTAACCGCGGCTCCATCGCCGTTGAAGACGTCAACATGATGAAGGGCTGATACAGCTATGTTTTTATATAAGGCTATCGTCTTTCTTCCTTTGATCGGCGCGATCATCGCCGGCCTTTTCGGCCGCGCCATCGGCGCCAAGGCTTCGGAATATATCACCACCGGCCTGATGATTATCGCCGCGATCCTGTCGTGGGTCGTCTTCTTCACGGTGGCGCTCGGCCATACAGACGGCCCGATCAAGGTTGAAGTGTTGCGCTGGATCCAGTCCGGCGGCATCGACGCGTCCTGGTCGCTGCGCATCGATACGCTGACATCGGTGATGCTGATCGTCGTGAACACGGTTTCGACCCTCGTTCACGTCTATTCGATCGGATACATGCATCACGATCCGCATCGTCCGCGCTTCTTCGCCTATCTCTCGCTCTTCACCTTCGCCATGCTGATGCTGGTGACGTCGGACAACCTTGCCCAGATGTTCTTCGGCTGGGAAGGCGTCGGTCTGGCTTCCTATCTGCTGATCGGCTTCTGGTTCAAGAAGCCGTCCGCATCGGCAGCTGCGATTAAGGCCTTCGTCGTCAACCGTGTCGGCGACTTCGGTTTCGTGCTCGGCATTGCCGGCGTCTTCGCCCTCTTCGGCTCGATCAATTTCGACGTCATCTTCGGCAATGCGCAGAGCTTCGCCGCAGGGCAGGGTGGCCAGCCGGGCGACATCGTGCTCAACCTCTTCGGCATGCAGCTTGATCGTGCGCATGCGCTGACCGGTGTCTGCCTGCTGCTCTTCATGGGCGCGATGGGCAAGTCGGCGCAGTTCCTGCTGCACACCTGGCTGCCGGACGCCATGGAAGGCCCGACCCCGGTCTCCGCGCTCATCCATGCCGCAACCATGGTTACCGCCGGTGTCTTCCTCGTCGCCCGCATGTCGCCGATCTTCGAACTCTCGCCCGATGCGCTGACCTTCGTCACCATCATCGGCGCGATCACGGCCTTCTTCGCGGCAACGGTCGGCCTCGTGCAGAACGACATCAAGCGCGTCATCGCCTATTCGACCTGTTCGCAGCTCGGCTACATGTTCGTCGCGCTCGGCGTCGGCGCTTACGGCGCTGCCATCTTCCATCTGTTCACGCATGCCTTCTTCAAGGCTCTGCTCTTCCTCTGCGCCGGTTCGGTCATCCATGCCGTCGACGGCGAGCAGGACATGCGTCACATGGGCGGCCTTCGCTCGCACATCAAGAAGACCTACTGGATGATGATCATCGGCACGCTGGCGATCACCGGCGTCGGTATTCCGTTCTCGCCGATCGGCTTTGCCGGCTTCTTCTCCAAGGATGCGATTATCGCGGCGTCGTACACGTCGCACAATCCGGCTTCCGGCTTTGCCTTCACGCTGCTGGTCATCGCCGCGCTGTTTACCAGCTTCTATTCCTGGCGCCTGATCTTCATGACCTTCTATGGCAAGCCCCGCGCCTCGCACGAGGTCATGCATCATGTGCATGAATCGCCGAATGTGATGCTGATCCCGCTCTATCTGCTGGCGATCGGCGCCGTCTTCGCCGGCTGGTATTTCCATGACTACTTCGTCGGTCTTGACTACGAGGAATTCTGGAAGCATGCGCTGTTCACGCTGCCTGACAACAAGATCCTCGAAGAGGCGGAGCATGCTCCGCATTGGGTCGAACTCAGCCCGTTCATCGCAATGGTGCTCGGTTTCGTGACCGCCTGGTACATGTACATCAGGTCGCCGGAGACGCCGCGCAAGCTCGCGCAGCAACAGCGCGTGCTCTACGAGTTCCTCTTGAACAAGTGGTACTTCGACGAGCTCTATGACTTCCTCTTCGTTCGCACCGCCAAGGCGCTCGGCCGCTTCCTCTGGAAGAAGGGCGACATCGGGGTCATCGACACCATCGGCCCGAACGGCGTCGCCGCCCGCGTCGTCGATGTCACCAACCGCGTCGTGCGCCTGCAGACCGGCTATCTCTATCACTATGCCTTTGCGATGCTGCTCGGTATTGCAGCCCTCGTTACCTGGATGATGCTCGGGAGTTCCCTCTGATGACCGATTGGCCTATTCTTTCAACGGTCACGTTCCTGCCGCTGGTGGGTGTCCTTCTCCTGCTGTTCACGCGGGAAGATGGACCCAACGGCCGCCGCAACATCCTGAACATCTCTCTGGCGACGACGGTCTTCACCTTCATCGTGTCGCTGTTCGTCTGGATCTGGTTCGACAATGCCAATCCGGGCTTCCAGATGATCGAGAAGCATGATTGGCTGACCAGCGGCATCAGCTATCACATGGGTGTCGACGGCATCTCGATGCTGTTCGTCATCCTGTCGACCTTCCTGATGCCCTTCTGCGTGCTGGCAAGCTGGCTCTCTGTGGAGAAGCGACTGAAAGACTACATGATCGCCTTCCTCGTCCTCGAGACGATGATGGTCGGCGTTTTCGTGTCGCTGGATATCGTGCTGTTCTACGTCTTCTTCGAAGCCGGCCTTATCCCGATGTTCCTGATCATCGGCGTCTGGGGCGGCAAGGATCGCGTCTACGCCAGCTACAAGTTCTTCCTCTACACGCTGCTCGGCTCGGTGCTGATGCTGCTCGCCATCATGGCGATGTACTGGCAGGCCGGTACGACTGACATCCCGTCGCTGCTCGCCTACAAGTTCCCGCCGCAGCTCCAGACGTGGCTATGGCTTGCCTTCTTCGCGTCCTTCGCGGTGAAGATGCCGATGTGGCCGGTCCATACGTGGTTGCCCGACGCACACGTTCAGGCGCCGACGGCAGGTTCGGTCATCTTGGCCGGTATCCTTCTGAAGCTCGGCGGCTATGGTCTCATCCGCTTCTCGCTCGGCATGTTCCCGAACGCGTCTGAATTTTTTGCGCCGCTCGTCTTCGCCCTGTCGGTCATCGCCATCATCTACACCTCGCTGGTGGCGCTGATGCAGGAAGACATCAAGAAGCTGATCGCCTATTCCTCGGTTGCCCACATGGGCTATGTGACCATGGGCATCTTCGCGGCCAATCAGCAGGGCGTCCAGGGCGCGATCTTCCAGATGCTGTCGCACGGCATCGTCTCCGGCGCTCTCTTCCTCTGCGTCGGCGTGATCTACGACCGCACCCATACCCGCGAAATCGCGGCTTATGGCGGCTTGGTCAACAACATGCCGAAATATGCCGTCGCGATGATGGTCTTCACCATGGCCAATGTCGGTCTGCCCGGCACCTCCGGCTTCATCGGTGAATTCCTCACCCTGATCGGCGTCTTCCGCGTCAACACCTGGGTTGCCTTGTTCGCCGCCACCGGTGTGATCCTGTCGGCCGCCTATGCGCTCTGGCTTTACCGTCGCGTCATTTTCGGCGTGTTGGATAAGGAGAACCTGAAGAAGCTGCTGGATCTGTCGCCGCGTGAACAGCTGATCCTTTATCCGCTGATCGCGCTGACGATCCTCTTCGGCGTCTATCCGGCTCCGATCTTCGACGCCACGGCCGCTTCGGTGGATCTGCTGGTAAACAACTATACCGCTGCCCTGCACGCTGCGCAGAACGTTGCGCTGTCGATGAATTGATGACGGGACCTATTCGACATGACTGCTGACACAATTCTTGCAAGCCTGCATCTTTCCATTCCGGAGCTCATCCTCGCGGTCGGTGCGCTTGCGTTGCTCATGATCGGCGTCTTCTCAGGCGAGCGGTCCGGACCCATGGTCACCGGTCTTGCCATCGCGGTGCTCGCGGTGGCCGGTCTCTGGATCATCTTCGTTCCGGGCGAGGGCCTGGCTTATGGCGGCGCCTATCTCGCCGACGGCTTCTCCCGCTTCATGAAGATCGTCGCGCTGGTCGGCTCGATCGTCACCATGTTCATGAGCATGGGGCAGGCGCGCGAGCAGCAGCTCGATCGCTTCGAGTTCCCGGTGCTCCTGCTGCTGGCGACCCTCGGCATCCTGCTGATGATCTCGGCGCATGACCTGATCTCGCTTTATCTGTCGCTGGAACTGCAGTCGCTGGCGCTCTACGTCGTTGCCGCCATCAACCGCGACAATCTCAAGTCGACGGAAGCCGGCCTGAAGTACTTCGTCCTTGGCGCTCTCTCTTCCGGCATGCTGCTCTACGGCATGTCGCTGGTCTACGGCTTCACCGGCCACACAACCTTCGATGCCATTGCCACCGCGCTCAGCGCCGAGACCCGCTCGCTCGGCCTCGTCTTCGGTCTGGTTTTCGTCCTTGCCGGCCTGGCCTTCAAGATCTCCGCCGTGCCGTTCCATATGTGGACGCCGGATGTTTACGAAGGCGCGCCGACGCCGGTCACCGCCTTCTTCGCGGCTGCGCCGAAGGTCGCGGCCATGGCGATCCTGACCCGCATCGTCATTACCGCCTTCCATCCGGTGCTTGCCGACTGGCAGCAGATCATCGTCTTCATCTCGATCGCCTCGATGGTGCTCGGCTCCTTCGCCGCGATCGGTCAGCGCAACTTCAAGCGACTGATGGCCTATTCCTCGATCGGTCACATGGGCTATGCGCTGGTCGGCCTTGCCGCCGGCACCAAGACCGGCGTATCCGGCGTCATGCTTTACATGGTCATCTACATGGTCATGACCCTGGGTACCTTTGCCATCATCATGGCGATGCGCCGCAAGGACGGCCGTCAGGTTGAGAATGTCGATGATCTCGCCGGCCTTTCGACCACCAACCCCTTCATGGCCGTCGTGCTGACAGCACTGATGTTCTCGCTGGCCGGCATTCCGCCGCTGGCAGGCTTCTTCGGAAAGTACTTCGTTTTCGTCGCAGCGATCCAGGCGCATCTCTATGCGCTTGCCGTCATCGGCGTTCTTTCTTCGGTCGTCGGCGCCTACTACTATCTGCGCGTCATCAAGGTCATGTGGTTTGACGAAGCCAAGGACGAATTCACCCGCACGGCTGGTTCGCTGCGCCTGGTCTTCGGCCTCTCGGGCTTGTTCGTGGTCGGCTACGTCCTCTTCGGCGGCGCTATCGGCGGTGCTGCCGATCTGGCTGCCGCGACGCTGTTTTGATGGCGTCTGACATGAATAGCCGGAAGTCGCTTGCCGACTTCCGGCATGATGCCCTTTCAGAGACAAGTTCCACCAACAGCGAGTGCCTGGAACGGGCACGTGCGGGCGATCGCGGAAACCTTTGGGTCACCGCCGAACGTCAGACCGGTGGACGTGGTCGCCGCGGCCGTCCCTGGGTATCCGAGCGCGGTAATCTCTATGCATCTCTCCTGTTGATCGATCCTGCTCCGATGGACCGTCTCGGCTCCCTGCCGCTCGCGGTCGCGATTGCCGTGCATCAGGCGGTGCGCAGCGTGCTGCCGCTGGCCGCCGAACCGGTCGAGATCAAGTGGCCGAACGATATCCTGATCGGCCGCAAGAAGACCTGCGGTATCCTGCTCGAGGGCGAAGCCTTACCCGACGGGCGCTATGCGCTTGTCATCGGTATCGGCATCAACGTCGCCGTCATGCCCGACAATCCGATGTATCCGGTTACCTGCCTGCGGCAGCAGGGCTCGATGGTCTCGCCTGATGAATTGTTTGCCCATCTCTATGCGGCGATGGCCGAAGCCCTTGATGTTTGGAACAGCGGCAAGGGCATTCGGGAGGTCACGGCGCGCTGGCGCGAAGCGGCCTGTGGCGTCGGTGAAAAGATCACGGTGAACTTGCCGGACAAGTCGATTTTAGGCCATTTCGTCGGAATCGATGATAATGGCTTCTTGATGCTCGAGACCGAAGACGGCAGGACTATGCCGATCGCGGCGGGCGATGTTTTCTTTAGGTAATGGTTGGGAACGAAATGGCGAAACAAGACGAACTGGTGTTTCTGCCACTCGGCGGCGTCGGCGAGATCGGTATGAATCTCGCTCTGTATGGCTATGGAACGCCGGAGCATCGCCAGTGGATCATGGTCGATTGCGGCGTTACGTTTCCGGGACCGGATCTGCCGGGCGTGGATCTGGTGTTGCCGGACATCCGCTTTCTCGCCAAGGAGCGCAAGAACCTCAAGGGCATCATCATTACCCACGCGCATGAGGATCACTACGGCGCGCTGAGCGATCTCTGGCCGGGTCTCAACGTCCCCGTCTACGCTTCGGGCTTTACCGCCGGCCTGCTGGAAGCCAAGCGCGACTATGAAAAGACGATGGGTCAGATCCCGATCACCCCGTTCAAGGCTGGCGACCGCATCAATGTCGGCCCCTTCAGCATCGAGGGCGTCGCCGTCAATCACTCCATTCCCGAGCCGATGTCGCTGATGATCCGCACGCCGCTCGGCAACGTCATTCATACCGGCGATTGGAAGATCGACCACGAGCCTTCGCTCGGGCCGCTCACCGACGAGACCCGCTTCCGGCAGCTGGGTGACGAAGGCGTCCTGGCGCTAATGTGCGATTCCACCAATGCCCTGCGCGATGGCGTCTCGCCCTCGGAAAAGGACGTTTCCGAAAGCCTGCGCAAGATCATCGAGAATGCCGAAGGCCGGGTAGCGATCACCACCTTCTCCTCGAATGTCGGCCGCATCCGCACTGTTGCCGAGGCTGCCGAGGCCGCGGGTCGCGAAGTGCTGTTGTTGGGAAGTTCGCTGAAGCGTGTCGTCGACGTCGCCCGCGATGTCGGTCTCATGGACGGCATCAAGCCGTTCATTGCCGAGGATGAGTATGGCTATATCCCGCGCGACAAGGTCGTAGTCATCCTGACCGGCAGTCAGGGTGAGCCGCGCGCCGCTCTTGCCAAGCTGGCAAGGGACGAAATGCGCCACGTCGCGCTGGCATCAGGTGATATCGTCGTCTTTTCCTCGCGTGCCATCCCCGGCAACGAGAAGGCCATCCAGGACATCAAGAACGGCCTGATCGAACAGGGTGTGCATGTCGTGACGGATGCCGAAGCGCTCGTGCACGTGTCCGGCCATCCCCGGCGCAATGAGCTGCAGAAGATGTATGAGTGGACGCGGCCGAAGGTCGTTGTGCCTGTGCATGGCGAGCCGACGCATCTGAGCGCGCATAAAGAACTGGCCGAACAGTCCGGTATCGCCACCGTGCCGAAGGTTCGCAATGGCGACATATTGCGCCTCGCGCCGGGACCGGTCGAGGTGATCGGCGAGGCGCCGCATGGACGTATCTTCAAGGACGGCATACTGATTGGCGATTTCGACGAGATGGGCATCGGCGAACGCAAGAAGCTGTCCTATGTCGGCCATGTCGCCGTCAATCTCGTGCTCGATGCCCGTTACGACATCGCCGGCGATCCGGATATCGTGTCCATCGGCCTGCCGGCCTATGACGACGAAGGCGAGGAGATGGAGGACACGCTCTTCGATGCCCTCGTCAGCGCCATCGAGAGCATTCCGCGCGCCCGCCGCAAGGATCTGGCCATGCTGCAGGAGGCTGCTCGTCGCGCCGTGCGCTCCGCCGCCAATCACGGATGGGGAAAGAAGCCTTTTGTGACGGTGTTCGTCACGCGCACTGCCGGCTGAGGCCCGTGATCCGATCGGGGAGGAGAGATCCGTGCTGGGACGCATCAATCACATCGCGCTTGCCGTTCCGGACATAGCCGCCGCTTCGGCGACCTATCGCGAAACACTCGGCGCTAAGGTGTCTGCGCCGCAGACATTGCCGGAACATGGCGTCACGGTCGTCTTCGTCGAGCTGCCAAACAGCAAGGTCGAACTGCTCGAGCCGCTGGGCGAGGCCTCGCCGGTCGCCGCTTTCCTCGCGAAGAACCCCGACGGCGGCATGCATCATATCTGTTACGAAGTTGCAGATATCCTTGCGGCACGCGACCAGCTGGTCGCCGCAGGCGCTCGCGTGCTTGGAGATGGCGAGCCGAAGATCGGCGCGCATGGCAAGCAGGTGCTCTTCCTGCATCCGAAGGATTTCTTCGGCACGCTGATCGAGCTCGAGCAAGTGTGACATTAAAGCGCTGGACGACGCTTTGAAACGCGACAGCTTTGCCCCTATAAGCAACTTGGAAGAGGAAGAGGCGAGCAGGCTCGTCTTAAGGGAGCGGAATGGTCCAGCAGATTATAGCGAGTCTCGCGGTGTATTTCGTCATCTGGTGGATCACGCTTTTTGCGGTCCTTCCATTCGGTTTGCGCACCCAGGCCGAGGACAAGCATGTGGTCTTCGGCACTGTCGAAAGCGCACCGACGAAATTCCGTGCCTGGAGAGTGGTGTTCTTCACGACGCTGGTATCGGCTCTCATCTATGGTTCCTGGTATGTCGCCTCGCACTATTTCGGACTGAGCGTCGACTCCATTCCGCGGTTCGTTCCGAACTACGACAAATAACCTATCGGAAATTGTGGTTGGAATCGCCTGGACACCAATCGCCTCGCGATCGCTTTCAATTTGTCACGCGCCTGTCATCTTTGTGAAGCAAAGAATCTATGGACGATGGCCGCAATGGGTTTGTTAAGGAGCCTTTTGATGCGTCTGTCGAGCCAGTTGGCAGACAGCTAGCCAAGGCGAAAAGCAAAAAAAAACAAGGCCATAAGCCTTGTTTTAAAGTATCGCGTGATCCTTATCCGTTACCGGGGCAGCGAGCGAGCGCGCCTAAGATCTGATCCTCCCAAGACTTGACCGCGAAACGGCAAGAATTTAACCTTCCTGCCTCTTTTGTGAGCTAAAATTAGCTCAAAGATTGAGCTTTGTCATCTATTTTTTTGCTTTTTTGCTACAGTCGCGCAGAATTTTTCTGTTGATGAAATTTCGTCTTAAATCCTTACAAACGTGCGATTTTTCGAAATCGCGGAAATATATCACATCGCCCGCATTCGTGGGCATTTCTCGCATTCCCTACGCGTCGAATGCGGGTTTCCTTCCTGCGCCGAAGCAGTTATGAACTGCCTCCAGTACACAATTTGCTAACGATTCCGCCAGAGGCGAATCGTCAAACCTCTGGAACAAGCGTCATGCGTCTGTCTCGTTACTTCATGCCCATTCTGAAGGAAAATCCTAAAGAGGCTGAAATTGTTTCCCATCGGCTCATGCTGCGCACCGGCATGATCCGCCAGCAGTCACAGGGTATCTATTCCTGGCTGCCGCTGGGCAAGCGCGTGCTCGACAAGGTCAACAAGATCATCCGCGAGGAGCAGAATCGTTCCGGCGCCATCGAGCTTTTGATGCCCACGCTGCAGACGGCCGAGCTCTGGCAGGAGAGCGGCCGCTACGACGCCTACGGCAAGGAAATGCTGCGCATCAAGGACCGGCAGGACCGGCCCATGCTTTACGGCCCGACCAACGAGGAGATGATCACCGACATCTTCCGGTCCTACGTCAAGTCCTACAAGGACCTGCCGCTCAATCTCTATCATATACAGCTGAAATTCCGTGACGAGATCCGTCCGCGTTTCGGCACCATGCGCTCGCGTGAGTTCATGATGAAAGATGCCTATTCCTTCGATCTGACGCAGGAAGGCGCCGTGATTGCCTACAACAAGATGTTCACGGCATATCTGCGCACCTTCGACCGCCTTGGTCTTCGGGCAATCCCCATGCGCGCCGACACCGGCCCCATCGGCGGCGAGCTCAGCCACGAATTCATCATCCTCGCAGATACCGGCGAATCCGAAGTTTTCTGCCACAAGGATTTCGTCAATTTCGATATCCCCGGCGAAGACACGAATTTTGATGACGCTGCTGGCCTGAAAGGCATCTTCGACAAGTGGACTTCGGTCTATGCTGCCACCTCGGAAATGCATGATGAAGCCGCCTTCAACGCCATCCCCGAAGGCGAGCGCCTCTCGGCGCGCGGCATCGAGGTCGGCCACATCTTCTACTTCGGCACGAAATATTCCGAACCGATGGGTGCGAAAGTTCAGGGTCCCGACGGCAAGGAACACCCTGTACACATGGGATCTTACGGTATCGGCCCGACACGCCTTGTTCCCGCCATCATCGAAGCATCGCATGACGAGAACGGAATCATCTGGCCTGCTTCGGTTGCGCCTTTTGACGTCGTGGTGATCAACATGAAGTCCGGCGACCAAGCCTGTGACGATGCTTGCGAAACGGTCTACGCCGCCCTGTCGAAGGCCGGCAAGGATGTCCTGCTTGACGATCGCGACGATCGTGCCGGAACGAAGTTCGCGACGGCGGATCTGATCGGCGTGCCCGTGCAGATCATCGTCGGGCCGCGTTCGATCGCGGGCGGCGAGGTGGAAGTGAAGGACCGTAAGACCGGTGCTCGCGAGACGATGACAGTCGAAGCGGCAATCAAGCGGCTGGCCGGCTGATAGACAAAAGACAGGATGGAAGGCGAATGGCGGTGAACGTGGCAGTGGAACAGCAGGGAAATTCGCCCAAGGCCAGCCCGTCATCCCGTCCGTTTTCCGGATTCGAGAGACTTGTCGCGTGGCGCTATCTTCGCTCCAGGCGCAAGGAAGCATCGATTTCGGTCATTGCCGGCTTCTCGCTGGTCGGCATCATGCTGGGCGTCGCCGCGCTGATCATCGTCATGGCGGTCATGAACGGCTTCCGCGCCGAACTCTTCAAGCAGATTCTTGGCTTCAACGGCCATGTCGTCGTGCAGCCGATCGATTCGCCGTTGAACGACTATGCTGAGCTGGCTAAGAAGTTTGCCGCTGTTCCCGGTGTCACCATGGCCTTGCCGCTGGTGGAAGGTGAAACGCTTGCGTCCGGGCGGGGCGGCTCCGGCACCGGCGCGCTGGTGCGCGGCATCCGCGCCGAGGATATGACCAAGCTCAAAACCGTTTCCGATCATATCGTCTCCGGCGACATAGTCGGCTTTGCCTCGGGGCAGGGCGTGCTGGTGGGTACACGCCTTGCGCGGCAGCTGGGCCTGACGGTCGGCGACCAGATCACGCTGACGGCGCCCGATGGCGATGTGACGCCCTTCGGCGTCAATCCGCGCGTCAAGGCCTATACGATCTCCGGCCTCTTCGAGGTCGGCATGTCCGAATATGATTCCTCCGTCGTCTTCATGCCGCTGGAGGAATCACAGCTCTTTTTCAACGCCGAAGGCATCGTCGAGAAGATAGAACTCTTCGTCAGCAATCCGGATGATGTCGATGAGCTGAGGCCGAAGATCGAGGCTGCCGCGGGTCGGCAAGTGTTCCTGACCGACTGGCGGCAGGTCAACGAGACTTTCTTCTCGGCCCTGCAGGTCGAGCGCAACACCATGTTCATGATCCTGACGCTGATCGTCCTCGTGGCTGCGCTAAATATCATTTCCGGTCTGATCATGCTGGTGAAGGACAAGGGCAGCGATATCGCCATCCTGCGCACCATGGGCGCGACGTCCGGGGCGATAATGCGCATCTTCTTCATGACAGGTGCTGCCATCGGCGTGGTCGGCACATTCGCCGGCGTTCTGCTCGGTGTCCTGGTCTGCCTGAATATCGAATCCATCCGGCAGTTCTTCTCCTGGATTTCGGGCACGGTGATCTTCAATCCGGAGGTCTATTTCCTCAGCAAGCTGCCGGCCCAGATGAATATGAGCGAGACCGTCTCCGTTGTTGTGATGGCACTGACGCTGTCTTTCCTTGCCACGATCTTTCCGGCCTGGCGTGCCTCGCGGCTCGATCCGGTGCAGGCGCTGCGCTACGAATAAGGAATTCGCATTTGATGAAAGGCAACGTCGTTCTCCAGCTTTCGGGCGTGGAGCGTCATTACGGGCAAGGCGATACCCAGCTATCGATCCTGAAGGGAGCCGATTTCGCCCTGCGCAGCGGCGAGATCGTCGCGCTGGTTGCGCCCTCCGGTACCGGCAAATCGACGCTCCTGCATGTGGCCGGCTTGCTCGAGCATCCCGATAGCGGCGAAGTGCTGATCAACGGTCAGGCATGCGAAGGCTTGTCCGACGACAAGCGTACGGCAGTTCGTCGCAGCGAGATCGGCTTCGTCTATCAGTTCCATCATCTGCTGCCGGAATTTTCGGCGCTTGAAAACATCATGATGCCGCAACTGATCTCAGGTCTCTCCCGCAAGGAGGCAAGTGAGCGCGCCGCCCAGCTTCTCGATTACATGCGCATCGGCCACCGCGGCGATCATCGACCGGCCGAATTGTCCGGCGGCGAACAGCAACGCGTCGCCATTGCGCGCGCCGTCGCCAATGCGCCTCTGGTACTGCTGGCCGATGAACCGACAGGCAATCTCGATCCCGCAACGGCACATTATGTCTTCGATGCCCTTGAAGCGCTGGTGCGGCAGTCGGGTCTGGCGGCATTGATCGCCACGCATAATCACGAACTCGCAGTCCGCATGGACCGCCGCGTCACATTGAGCGAAGGCAAGGTGGTCGAGGTCTGATCGCCCGTTACGGAACGATCAGCCCGCCGCGATAATCCAGCTCGTAGGCCTTGCGCTCCTTCACCATGATGACCTCGTGACCGATAAAATGGTCGCAGCCGCCGGTGCTGCGATCGACGTAACGGCCGAAGGCGTGTTCGAATTCGAAGCCGCCGAGAAAGCGTTTTTCATCGAGATAGAGCCGTAGCAGCGCTGATTTGATGACCATGCCGGCGCTCCGCCCGTCGATCAGGTCCGGCTCGACGATGCGGCCGAAATAGTTCATCGCCCAGACCGGCTCGTCGTCATGCCAGACCAGCTCCTGCCCGGCGAAATCCGTGCCGCCGAAATAGCTGTCGAGATAGCGCCAGCGGCCATTGGCATAGCCGATGTCATGCGAGCCGCTTCGGCAGGACGGCAGTCTCTCGCCATCTCCGACATAGGTCTCGGCCTTGGCGATGACAATGAAATCGTTCAGCTCGGCAAGATCCGGCATGGCCCTCTCCAATGATGGTGAGCGACCACAATGCCATGGAATGTGCAGCGTGTAAAGAACATATAGTGAACAGACGCTGTGTTTGCTATTGTCCGTCTCCGCAGATTTTCTGGCCGAAGTCGTCTTGCCAGTCCTCGATTTTGACCGTTTTGGCGTCTGCCTTGATATCCTTGCCGTTCTTTGTCGCCTTGCCGGTCAGGACATTGTAGTCGCAGTTGTAGCCGGAATCGGGTTCGAGCGTATCGCGGGACACATAGGTATAGCCGGCAACGACGAAGCTGTTGTTGCGGTAGGCGAGTGTCAGCGTCTGCTCCCAGCGGTCGCGTCCGACGCTGTCATTTTGCGATGTGACGGTGATGGATCCGTTCGGCAGCGCCGCGATCGACGGTTCCTGGCCGACCATGCCGTCAGGCCCCACGCTGCCCCATATCTTGTTCGGCGCGCTGACTGCCAGATTCACCAGCGCATGTTCGCCACCGCGCAGATAGATGTAGATGCCGATCGGATTATCGGCCTGATCGTCGGGAGCCGATGCGACCAGCAGGGCGAGATCCGGCTTGCCGTCCTTGTTCCAGTCGCCGATCGCCGCGTCGATGATACGGTCGGGCGCAATGGCGTCCCCGGCATGCGCCGTGGTCGCGACCGAAAGCAGGGTGAAGGCGGCATAATTCAGTGATTTCATGATGATCTCCCCTTTGTCCCTGCATAGCCTCGGGTTGATCGAGCGTCCATCGGCAAGACGAAATATCGGACGATGAAATTTATTGATGCATCTATTGACTCCCGAACAAAAATAGAACAAAAAAGAAACATAACGAGTAAGGAGCGCGTAAATGACCGATATCATTCGAGACGTTGCAGCATTCACCTCCATCGTGATGTTCGTCGCCAGCTTTTCCCTCATCATGATGGCGATGTGAATTTTATTCCCATACGAGCACGTTGCCCCCGAGTTTGATGGGAGCAACTCATGGACTTTGTCGTCCGCAATGCCGAGAATGGCGGTGATTCATTCAGGCATGCGGAAGGGTATGAGATGGCGGATAAGGGTGGCAGCGGTGCAGCGATTGCGCCAGTTGGCGAGGCGCCGGAATTCGTGCATCTCCGGGTTCATTCCGCCTATTCCCTGCTTGAGGGCGCGCTGCCGCTCAAGAAGATACTGGCCAAGGCCATCGGCGACAATCAGCCGGCTATTGCCATCACCGATACTAACAATCTCTTCGTCGCCCTGGAGTTCTCCCAGAAGGCGATGGAGGAGGGGCTGCAGCCGATCATCGGCTGCCAGGTATCGATCGACATGGAGGATGGCGGCGAAGGCGAAAAGCGCGGGCCGCAACAGGCCCTTGCCAAGCTGCCCTCCATCGTCCTGCTCGCCGCCACGGAGCGGGGCTATGAGCGTCTTGTCGATCTGATCAGCCGTGCCTACCTCGGCGGCGAGGGCAATCATGCCGTTCACATCACCGCCTCGTGGCTGGAGGAGATCGGCACCGAGGGCATGATCGCGCTTACCGGCTCGCTCGGCGGGCCGGTCGATATAGCGCTGAAAGAGGGGCATGCGCCACAGGCGCTATCCCGGCTGCTGACGCTGAAGCGGCTGTTCGGCGACAGGCTGTATGTCGAACTGCAGCGCCACGGCACCTATGATCGCCGTCACGAACAAAAGATGCTCGCACTCGCCTATGAGCATGCGCTTCCGCTGGTTGCCACCAACGAGGCTTTTTTCCCCACCCGCGACGATTACGATGCCCACGACGCCCTTATGGCGGTCGCTCACAATGCCATCGTCTCGGACGATACGCGTTTCCGCCTGACGCCTGATCACTATCTGAAGAGCCGTGCCGATATGGCGAAGCTGTTCTCCAATCTGCCAGAGGCGCTGGAGAATACCGTCGAGATTGCTCGGCGCTGCTCCTTCGTTCTGCAAACGCGCAAGCCGATCCTGCCACGCTTCACCGGCGCCGCCGATGATGAGGAAGAGGCCGATCGCGCCGAATCGGCGGAGTTGCGCGCTCAGGCGGTCGAGGGTCTTGATCAGCGTCTCGCTTCGCTCGGCATGGCGCCGGGCTATGTGGAAAAGGACTATCGGGAGCGGCTGGAATTCGAGCTCGGCGTTATCGAGGGTATGAAATTCCCCGGCTACTTCCTGATCGTTGCCGACTTCATCAAATGGGCCAAGCGGCATGATATTCCCGTCGGGCCGGGCCGTGGTTCGGGCGCAGGCTCGCTGGTCGCCTATGCGCTGACGATCACCGACGTCGATCCACTGCGCTTCTCGCTGCTGTTCGAGCGCTTCCTCAATCCATCACGCGTCTCGATGCCGGACTTCGATATCGACTTCTGCCAGGATCGGCGCGAAGAGGTGATCCGCTACGTGCAGGCCAAGTATGGCCGCGAGCAGGTGGCGCAGATCATCACCTTCGGTTCGCTGCAGGCGCGCGCCGCCCTTCGCGACGTCGGCCGCGTGCTGGAGATGCCCTACGGCCAGGTCGACAAGATCTGCAAACTGGTGCCGAACAATCCTGCCAATCCGACACCGCTCAGCAAGGCGATCGAGGAAGAGCCGCGCCTGCAGGAGGAGGCTGACAAGGAACCGGTCGTCGCCCGCCTGCTCGATATCGCCCAGAAGATCGAAGGACTTTACCGTCACGCCTCGACACATGCCGCCGGCATCGTCATCGGCGACCGGCCGCTCTCCAAGCTAGTGCCGATGTATCGCGATCCGCGCTCCGACATGCCGGTCACCCAGTTCAATATGAAATGGGTCGAGCAGGCCGGCCTGGTGAAGTTCGACTTCCTCGGCTTGAAGACGCTGACGGTCCTGAAGACAGCCGTCGATTTCGTCGCCAAGCGCGGCATCGCGATCGATCTTGCCAGCATCCCACTCGAGGATAAGCCGACCTACGACATGCTCTCGCGTGGCGAAACGGTCGGCGTGTTCCAGGTGGAAAGTGCGGGCATGCGCAAGGCTCTCATCGGCATGCGCCCGGACTGCATCGAGGACATTATCGCGCTGGTGGCGCTCTATCGCCCCGGCCCGATGGAGAATATCCCGGTCTACAATGCCCGCAAGCACGGTGAGGAAGAGATCGAATCGATCCATCCGAAGATCGACTACCTTCTGAAGGAGACGCAGGGCGTCATCGTCTACCAGGAACAGGTGATGCAGGTCGCCCAGGTGCTGTCGGGCTATTCGCTCGGCGAGGCCGATCTTCTGCGCCGCGCCATGGGTAAGAAGATCAAGGCGGAGATGGACCAGCAGCGTGAGCGTTTCGTCGATGGCGCCGTCAAGAACGAGGTGTCGAAGGGGCAGGCGGACGTCATCTTCGATCTCTTGGCCAAGTTCGCCAATTACGGCTTCAACAAGTCCCACGCCGCCGCCTACGCCATCGTCTCCTATCAGACCGCCTATATGAAGGCGCATTATCCGGTGGAGTTCCTGGCGGCGTCGATGACGCTGGATATGGCCAACACTGACAAGGTCAACGACTTTCGTCAGGATGCCAAGCGCCTGGGCATCGAGGTCATCGCGCCCTCGGTCCAGACCTCCTTCCGCCATTTCGAGACCGGCGAAAACCGCATCTATTATGCACTGGCCGCCATCAAGGGCGTCGGCGAATCCGCCGTGCAGCACATTGTCGAGGTGCGCGGCGATCAGCCATTTGCCAGCATCGAGGATTTCTGCCTGCGCATCGATCCGAAGCAGATCAACCGTCGCGTTTTGGAAAGCCTGATTTCCGCCGGCGCCTTCGATTGTTTCGAGCTCGACCGCGCGCAGCTGATCGGCGGGATCGATCGGATCATGGGTTATGCGCAAGTGGCGCAGGAAAACAAGCGCAGCGGTCAGCACGACATGTTCGGAAGCGCTGCGTCCGGGCCTGAGAAGATCGCATTGCCGCCTTATACGCCGTGGCTTGCCTCGGAGCGCCTGCTGCGCGAATTTCAGGTGCTCGGCTTCTATCTGACCGCCCATCCGCTCGATACCTACAAGAGCGTGCTCGACAAGATGCGCGTGCAGAACTTCGCCGATTTTTCCGCTGCGGTGAAGCAGGGGGCGAGTAACGGTCGCCTCGCCGGCACGGTGATCTCGAAGCAGGAACGCAAGACGCGCACCGGCAATAAAATGGGCATCTTCGTCTTCTCGGATGCGTCAGGCCAGTTCGAAGCCGTGCTCTTCTCGGAAACGCTCAATCAATATCGCGACGTGCTTGAAGTCGGCAAATCCTTCGTCATCACCGCCCAGGCGGACGAGCGCCCGGAAGGCATCAGCCTGCGTCTGCAGACGGCGCAGTCGCTGGAAGAAAAGTCGCTGCAGATGCAGAAGGCGCTACGCGTCTATGTCCGCGATTCCGGGCCGCTGAAAGCGGTTGCGGCCCATCTCAACACCAAGGGCGATGGCCTCGTCTCCTTCATCGTCATCAAGGAGGAAGGCATGCGCGAGGTCGAGGTGGCGCTGCCGGAAAAATACCGCATCACGCCGGAAATCGCCGCCGCATTGAGAACGGCGCCCGGCGTCATCGATGTCGAACTGGTCTAGCCTCTTTTACCGAGCGCGCCGCCATTGGTGATGGTGATGAAATCGGTCTCGTTGCCGGTTTCCGGGCCGACGCCGGTATCGGAAATCGTCAGCGACGAACCCGGTGTCAGCAGGTCCTCGATGCGGTGGCGCACCTCGTCGGGAATGCTGATACGGCCAAGCGCCTGTCCGGCGGCATCGAGCGATTGTGCCTGCGCCTCGCTGGTGATGCCGAGCCGCTTCTTCGCCTCCCTGGTAAGATCGTCGTCAAGGGTCATGCCAAACCAGTCGGCCTTGCCGCTGATGCGGTCGATCGTATTGGCGGTGAAGAAATGCACGCCAAGCGCCTCTTGCGGCTCGGCGATGATGGCGGGCGCCTCAAAGAGCGGCTTGAAGCTCTGGCGAATCATGATCGCGCCGTTCGGCGGCTCGCCCTTGCCGGCTGCGGCATAGACAGCCTTCATGAGTGCCGGACTGACAAGTCCGCCCGTCGTCTTGATGTCATGTGCCTTTCTGAAGTCTTCGATCGCCTGCACGGTCGCCGGCCCGAGCATGCCGTCCGGCGTACCGGCCGCAAAGCCCATGCCGTTCAACAGGCCCTGAAGATCGCGAACATTCTCGCGCAATCCGCGCCGGGTGATCAGGATACTGAGTGGCGACTGATCGACGGGCGGAGCGAGACTTGCTTGCGCCGCCGGGATCTGGATCGAGGCGACGTCGTTCGTGGCGACCTGCAGCGGCTGTGCCTGCGGCAGGAAGCTTGCCGTCATGGGACGCAATTCGATGCCTGAGAACAGAGCCGGAGGCGGAGCAGCTTGCGGCTGGAACAGCATGCTACTTTCGAAAGGCTGCGGCACCAGCGGCCGGTCGGCGATGACGACATGCACCCCGCGCTCGGTCATCTGGTAGAGCATCTTGGCAAAGGCCTTGGGCATGCGCACGCAGCCGTGAGAGGCCGGATAGTTCGGAACCGAGTTGGATTCGTGCAGCGCAATGCCTGACCAGGTCAGCCTTTGCATGTAGGGCATGGGCGCGGCCGAATAGAGATTGGACTCGTGATAGACCTTCTTCTCCAGGATGGAGAAGATACCGCTCGGTGTCGTATGGCCAGGCTTGCCGGTCGAAACCTTCGATGTCGCCACGACCTGGTCACCGTCATAGACGGCAAGCGATTGCCTGTCCTTCGACACGACGATCTGCAGGGTGCGCGCATCCGACGCGGCAAAGGAAGGATGGGAAAGGGCAGAGGCTGAGAGCAGCCCAAGCCCAAGCAACAAAAACGGCTTCATAGACACACAAACCAAAAACGCAATACTCGTATCGGCTAAGGTTAGACGTCTAAGTTTAAGGAAGACTTGCTGAAAAGAAGCGCTTTATCGGGTCGCCGAAAACCAGATGCTTCCTTGTTATGTTGATCATCTGCCGTAGCGCCGAAGCGGGGCAATCGGCCCTGCTTCGGCGGCAATCGGTTGGCAGAGAGTGGAAGCGTCAGCGCACGCTGGACGCCACCCAGTTATGCCATTCCTCCGCGCTGCCGTGGAAAGCGTTGAGGTCGATCCTGCCGTCGACGCCATGCGAGACGCCGGAGCCGGAATATTGCCAGAACAGCCAGTTGCGACCGGGATAGACCTTGGAGGGATGGGCAGCGACGGAGCGCAGCCAGAAGGGATAGTTGAGCAATTCGCCGCGCAGGTTGTCGCGATAGAAATCCGGAGCCGTATAGACGATCGGGCGCTGGCCGTAGTGTTTTTCCAGCTTGTCCATGAAGACCTGCATCTTCGCCAGGACTTGTTCGCGCGACGGCCGCCGCTTGCAGCTCGATTCGCCGTTCCATTCCACGTCGATCACCGGCGGCAGGGCTCCTGCTTCTCTCGGAACGTTGCGGATGAACCAGTCGGCCTGCTCGCCGGCGGTACGGCACCAATAGAAGAAGTGGTAGGCACCGTGCTTCAGGCCAGCTTGTTGAGCGGCACGCCAGTTCTTCTTGAACATCGGATCGAGGTGGTCGCCACCATCGGTCGCTTTGATGTAGACGAAATTGGCACCCTGGGTGCGCAACGTTTCCCAGTCGATGTCGCCCTGCCAGCGCGAGACGTCGACGCCATGCACGGCCAGTTTCCTTGGCGACGTTGTGCCGAAGTTGATCGGCTTGGCATCGCGGAACTGATGGGAATAGATCTGCATCGGCTGCTGCCGCATGGCGCGGGGCATCGGGTTTGCCGGCGAAAGCATGGCGAGCGGCCGTTGCAGCGGCAGCGGAACCTCATCTCCACCCTGGTTTGACGGCAGGAACGCCTCCGGCCGAGGATCCGCCGGCAGCGAGGTCACCAGCGCTTGCTGCCGCTCAACCCGCGAGACCGTCTCGCCGATTTCGACCGACGGCGTAGGAGTTTGGCTCTTTGCGATCGAGCTGGTCATTTCTTTCGAAGGCGCGCTGGTCTGCGCGGCTTCGCGCTCGCCTCTGGCGGCGCAGCCCGAGATCGTAAGGGAGGCAAGAAGGATGGTCGATACAGCCGATAGACGCATAGGAACCCGTACGCAAAACACAATCGACGGCGGATCCGCGCCGTTCGGAAATCACAGAGACTAAGTGCTAATAGAAATTTACCAAAAAAGATTGAATCAGATCTTTCTAACGCGAAGATTCGCGCGGGGAGCGCGGTCATCCGCCGGCGCGCAAGAGTATCACTGCATGGTGACTATATCGTAAGGCTTTGTTATCTCTCGCGTTTACCGCCAAAAGTGTAACCTGTCTCGACCGTCTTGTTGCCGAACTTTTCTCTGAGCTTGTCCATCGCCGCCTCGGCAGCGGCGCGGCGTGTTGCCTGTTCGTCGATCAGATCGGGTGGATCGGCGCGGGCCGCATCGCAAAGATCGGTGACGCCTATACCGATGAGGCGGAACTTCGTGCCATCGGTCTCGGCTTCAAGCAGGCGCAGGCCGGTGCGGAAAATTCGATCGGCAAGCTGCGTCGGATCCTCCAGGCGGCGATTGCGGGTCCGGCCCTTGAAGTCGGCAGTTTTCAGCTTCAGCACCACGGTCTGGCCGGCAATGTCGCTGCGCTTCAGCCGGCGCGAGACCTTCTCCGAAAGATCGCGCAGGATCGGCACCAGATCGTCATGGCGGGAGATGTCCTCGAAGAAGGTCGTTTCCGACGATACGCTCTTTGCCGCTTCGTTCGGATGCACCGTGCGGTCGTCGATGCCGCGCGACAGGCGGGAAAGCCGCTGGCCGATGACCCCGTAGCGGCGCATGAGATCGCCTTCCTCCATGGTCTGCAGCTGGCCTATGGTGCGGATGCCGTCGCTTTCCAGCGTTGCGGCAAAGGCTTTGCCCACGCCCCATATCGTCGTTACCGGGCGCGGCTCCAGAAATGAGAGTGCCTCTTCCTGGCCGATGACGGAAAAGCCGCGCGGCTTCTGCAGGTCGGAGGCGACCTTGGCGAGGAACTTGCAGTAGGAGAGGCCGACCGAGATGGTGATACCGATTTCCTGCTCCACGCGCCGGGCGAATTTCGCCAGGATGCGGGCCGGCGGATCGTGGTGAAGCCGCTGCGTGCCATCGAGTTCCAGAAAGGCCTCGTCGATCGAAAGCGGCTGCACCAACGGCGTCAGTTCCTGCATCAGCGTGCGAACCTCGCGGCCGACGCGAACATATTTCTCCATGTTCGGGCGGATGACGACGGCCTGAGGACACGCCTCCAAGGCTTTGAACATCGGCATGGCAGACCGCACGCCATGAATGCGGGCGATGTAGCAGGCAGTGGAGACGACGCCACGCTTGCCGCCGCCGATAATGACCGGCTTGTCGGCGAGTTCCGGATTGTCGCGCTTCTCGATCGATGCATAGAAGGCGTCGCAATCGATGTGCGCCAGGGTCAGCGCATAGAGTTCGCGGTGATAGACGAGGCGAGGACTGCCGCAGGCCCGGCAGCGCGTCCGCACGGCCGATTGCTCGCTCAAGCAATCGCGACAGAAACCGGAAATCTTATCGGGCGCAGGGGTCATCAAGCGAGAACAAAAATTGAACATCGCTACCTTATGTTCTAAGCTTGCGAGTCTCAAGGTGGAAAACAGCGTAGGGGGAAGGGTGCAGGATTTAAGTGTGCGACCATTGACGCCGGATCGCTGGGACGATTTCGAGACACTCTTCGGGCCGAGCGGCGCCTGCTATGGCTGCTGGTGCACCCATTTTCGCATTCCGACGTCACAGCGCAAGACGATGGACGGGGCGGCGAAGAAGCGGTTCATTGAGGAGCGCGTTGCGGCCGGACCGCCGCCGGGTCTTCTCGGCTATGTCGGCGAGCGCCCGGTTGCCTGGGTGCAGGTGGGTCCGCGCTCGGAGTTGCCGCAATGGAATTCTCCAAAAACGGTGTCACGGCCGCTCGATCCAGCCGATGCCGAGGATCGCTCGGTCTGGGCTGTGAGCTGCTTCTTCATGAATTCACATGATCGCGGCAAAGGATACAGCCATCGCATGCTGTCGGAGGCGGTGAATTTCGCCAAGGCTTCAGGCGCGCGCCTGCTCGAGGGCTGTCCCATCGAACGCACGAAGCAATCGAAGTCGGTCGGCCTCTATGTCGGCTCGCAGCGCATATTCGAGACGGCCGGATTTTCCGAGATCGCGAAGCGCAAGGATGGGCGGCCTCTGATGCGCCTTGTTCTCTGATGGTGGGGCCGGCGGTCTCAGCGGACGATATGGGCCTGGATCAGCGGTGCTGCCTGGCTCCATTCGTTTGCCGCGAGGATGCCCGCCGCAGCGGCGGGCGCCATGCGATGGACGATGGAATCCGGCTTCAGGTTGATCAGGAGGCAATCCGGAACATGCTCGCCGACCGAATGCAGATTGTGCGCCATGTCGTCGACGAAGGCGACCGGCAGCGTGCGCCTTCCATGCAGCGACCGCACGATCGGCCCTTTCGGCTGCAGCGATGCGAGCAGCGGATAGGCGAGGCCGAGCCTGTCGAGAAGCCGGCGTCGCTGAGCCCAGAATTGCGGCGGCATGGCCGTGAGAAAAACGATGTCGGCGTCTTTCGAAAAATCGCCGAGGGTATCGGTGACGCGATCAAGCGGCGTCTGCCATTGCTCCTGCGCCTCGAAGAACGCTTCGATCAACCTATGAACGTCCTTTTCTTCCAGCACCGCTCCATCGGCCTTGGAGATGATGTTGCCCGTAAGCCTGAAGGAACGCGGCAGGAATTCATGGCCTTCAGCATCGATGAAGAGCAGGAAAGGCGCAAAGAAATGCAAAACGACATCATCGACATCGCAGACGATCAACGGCCGGTCCTTGAGGCGGATATGCGATGTGTCGAATTGGAGCGGGGCATCCATGGTCAATATTCTCCGGAGGCAAGGCCGGGCGGCGAGAAATGTGCCGACGCGGCCGCGACGGTTTCCGGCGGAATGCCGCTGGCCTCGCAGAAAGCCAGCAATGTCGGCTCGTGGTTCATCAGAAAGTCGAGCATGCCCGCAAGAAAGGCCGGCTCGTTGATGGCGTTGCGCACCTGCGCCGGCTCGACGCCGGTGAGCGCCAGGAAGCGGCTGAACATATCCGGTTCGTTGGCCAGCCAGCCGAGCACGGCAATCGCTGTCTCTTGCGGCTCTGCCGCGCTGTTCTTCGGGTTCTTGAAGTTACTTTGCATTTCGACGGGTGAGTTACCTATTTTTCAACCAAATGCCGGTAGTATCCGATTCAAGTATTTCTGGAATCGATTTCTCACGACCCTATATTTTGAGAGAATAGATGCAATACCGGATGCAGGGACAGCTTTCCATGCCTAAGCAAGTGATGATTGTAGAAGACAATGAGCTGAATATGAAGCTCTTTCGCGATCTGATCGAGGCGTCCGGCTACACCACGATCCAGACCCGAAACGGCATGGAAGCGCTTGATCTCGCTCGCAAACATCGCCCGGACCTGATCCTCATGGATATCCAGCTTCCGGAAGTTTCCGGGCTGGAAGTGACCAAGTGGCTGAAGGAGGACGATGATCTGCACGTCATTCCGGTGATCGCGGTCACGGCCTTTGCCATGAAGGGCGACGAAGAGCGCATTCGCCAGGGCGGATGCGAAGCCTACGTCTCGAAGCCGATTTCCGTCCCGAAATTTATTGAAACCATCAAGACTTATTTGGGCGACGCCTGAGCGTGGGGAAAAGCTGATGACCGCGCGCATCCTGGTGGTTGACGATATTCCAGCGAATGTGAAGCTTCTCGAGGCGCGGCTGCTGGCCGAGTATTTCGAGGTGCTGACGGCGGAGGATGGAGCGAGAGCTCTTGCCATCTGCGCGGGCGCCCAGGTCGATCTCATCCTTCTCGATATCATGATGCCGGGCATGGACGGGTTCGAAGTGTGCGAGCGCCTGAAGTCCGATCCGCGCACCGCGCATATCCCCGTGATCATGGTCACGGCGCTGGATCAGCCCGCCGATCGCGTGCGTGGCCTGAAAGCCGGAGCCGACGATTTCCTGACCAAGCCGGTCAACGACCTGCAGCTCATTTCGCGCGTCAAGAGCCTGCTTCGTTTGAAGACGCTCAGCGACGAGCTGCGTATGCGCAACGAGACCGCCCGCAATTTCGGTATCGAAGACCTGCTGCGGGTCGGCGATGGCCGCGCTGACGAAACCGGCCATGTGCTTCTGGTCGACGGCCGCGCCAACTCGCAGGAGCGCATCATCCGCGCGCTCAAGCCGATTGCCCAGGTCATGGCGATGTCCGATCCGCAGGCCGCCCTATTCGAGGCAGCGGAACGGCCGTTCGAGCTCGTCATCGTGAATTCGAATTTCGACGACTATGATCCGCTGCGGCTTTGCTCGCAGCTTCGCTCGCTGGAGCGTACGCGCTTCCTGCCTGTCTTGCTGGTGACCGAGCAGGGCGCGGACGAGATGATCGTCCGTGCGCTCGATCTGGGTGTCAACGATTACATCGTCCGACCCATCGATCCGAACGAATTGGTGGCCCGTTGCCTGACGCAGATACGCCGCAAGCGTTACAACGACCGTCTGCGGGCCAGTGTGCAGCACACCATCGAGCTTGCCGTCACCGACGCGCTCACCGGCCTGAACAACAGGCGCTATCTCGACAATCATCTGAAGATCCTTTTCGACCGCTCCTTGGCGCGCGGACGGCCGCTCTCTGTTCTGATCACCGATATCGACCGGTTCAAGCACGTCAATGACACCCATGGTCATGACGCCGGCGATGAAGTGCTCAAGGAGTTCGCCGCCCGCATCCGGTCCACCGTGCGCGGTGCCGATCTGGCTTGCCGCTATGGCGGCGAGGAATTCGTCGTCGTCATGCCCGATACGCCTGCCGAAGTGGCCGCTGCCGTCGCGGAGCGATTGCGCGCGTCGGTAGAAAATATGCCCGTCAAACTGCGCGAAGGCGGCGTTGCTCTTAACATTACGGCCTCCTTCGGCATCTCGTGCCGTTTGGAAACAGTCGAAACGCCGGAGCAATTGATGAAGCAGGCCGATCTTGCGCTTTATGAAGCGAAAAGGGCAGGGCGCAATCGGGTTGTTGCTTCAGCGGCCTGATCTAGAACAGATCAGTCGGAATAAGGCCCTCCCATGAATATTGAGGGGCATTCGCAAGTTTTGAACAATGATTAAGATTTTGTAATCTTTGCATCGCTGCGGTATGTCGCCGGGATTTTCTCAAAGGATAATTTCGGCGTTTTCATTTTTTATTTGGCTAGATACTTGAGTTTATAGATTATTTTAGAGATTTTATAATTACTATTCGATATGTTCACGTTTAGTCTGTGGTTTTAGTTAGAAAAAAATGCAGAAAAACTGTGGATTAATCGAGGATAATTAACGTGTTCAAATGTTCTTAAATATCTGTATTCGGAATTTGTTGCATCTGCGAATGCCATCTCTTCCCTCTTCAGATGTGTTCGCTTTTGAATTGTGAATTTCGCAGAAGATTCATTCAGAAGAAATCGGGAATTTTAACCATCCAACCAGAGAACAATTTTTTATCATTAAGAATTTGTTGATTTTCTTTCGATTTCGCGCAAATTTAGTCTCGTACACAGACAGCCCGTATGGGTTCGAGATACCCCATGATGCTCAGGTCCGCCGCATCTCCTGGGTCGTGGGGTCGGTCGGCTGGCATGCAATATAAGCGGTTCCTCGTGCCGTTTTGCAGGCTAGCCGACCCCCAACTCAAAACGCCGTTCTTCGTTTTTCGAAGGCGGCGTTTTTTCTTTGTCGACGAATACAAGGGATCTATATTTTAGCTCTTCTTGCCTTAGGAAGCACAGTCAAGCTCGGCGCCAGGAGAACGTCATTGAAAACAAAAAGGCGCTAACCTCTCGGTTGCGCCTTTTGTAACCAGAAGTTTAGGGAAATTACTTGATCTTCGTTTCCTTGAACTCGACGTGCTTCTTAGCAACCGGGTCGTACTTCGTCTTCGTCATCTTGTCCGTCATCGTACGGCTGTTCTTCGTCGTGACGTAGAAGAAACCGGTGTCGGCCGTCGACAGCAGCTTGATCTTGATAGTGGTAGCCTTGGCCATAGTCGTCCTGCCTTTAATAAAAATGAACGCCGTGGACGGCCAGTGCGGAGGTCCACGGCGAATTCTGGCGCGAAACTACAAATCGCGCCCGAAAAGTCAACCCCTGTTGCCCATGAAAAGCAATCGTATCCCCGAAAGCAGGACATAAAGGCCGAAGAAAAAGGCAACGGCCCAGGCAAAGCCGCTGGGGTTGACCAAATCCATCGCCGTGCCGATCGTCGGCGGCCCGAGAACCATGCCGATGGCATAACAGAAAACGAAGGCCGCATTGGCGGCCGCGAGATCCGCTCCGGTCAGGCGCGTGCCCAGATGGCTGAGGCCAACCGTGTACATGCCGGAGACGCAGCCGCCCCAGAAGAGCAGAATGACCGCGAGAATGATCCAGTTCGAGGACAGAGACGGCAGCAGCAGCGCGCCCACCAAGCCGATGGTGGCCATGATCGAGAGCAGTGGCCGCTTGTCGCGCATGCGGTCGGCAAGCAGCCCCAGGGGGATCTGGAAAACGAAATTACCGACGCCCATCACGGTCAAGAGCAGCGCGGCCTGTGATTCGTTGAAGCCGAGGCGCGTGGCATAGCTGGTGAACAAGGAGCCGCCGCCGACGGTGACGGCGCCGAACACGAACACTGCGGCGGTCGCCGTCGGTACCAGGAAGATGTAGCGGACGAAATGCAGCTCGGGCTTTTCGTCGACATCCGGGCTTTCGTTGCGCGCGATGAAGATCGGAATGGCGGCTGCCAGGATGATGCAGGCGCCGATGGCGAAGGGCATGAGCCCTTCGCTGCCGACAAGCGAGAACAGCAGGGGGCCGGCGGCAAAGCCGAGGGAGAAGACCGTGGAATAGAGGCCGAGCACGAAACCGCGCTTGGAAGGCGGCGAAGCCGCATTGATCCAGAATTCCGACAGGATGAACAGAGTCGTCGTCGACCCGTGGAACAGGATACGCAGCGGAAACCACAGAAGCAGGTTTTCCGCGTAGTAGAAGCCCAGCGAGCTCAGCGCGGAGAGCATGACCGCCCAGATCATCGTCTGCACGACGCCGAAGCGATGGGCGAGTTTTGTCGTGATGACCGCGGCGAGCATCGACGCCACCCCCATCATCGCGGTGTTGACCCCGATGAGGCTTGAGGGGACGCCGCGCTTTTCCAGAATGATACTGAGAAGCGGCAGGCCCAACCCGATGGCTATGCCCACGGCGGATACGGACGCGATAGCTGCGACGAGCGAGGGCCAGTGAATTTCTTCGACATGGCCGGTCTTGCCGTTCGTCGGTTCAAGCATAAACGGATCCTTGCAGCGCGTGGCGGGCGAATCGATCGGCACGTGGGATATAGAAAGGCACGGCACGGCCAAATTCAGGTAACGAGTCGGCTTTCATGAGATCGGTCATATCCCCCGGGATGGTCCTTTCGACGCCCGGCATGTTCAGACAAGAAACGCTGTCCATGTCAAGCCGTTGCCGGCAAACCAGCTCCGCTGAATCCCGAATATACGACGAATCGATATTGGCCGTGACCAAAGGGCGTAACGGCGCAAGGTGAGTTCCGCCTGCCGCGCGGGCGAGCGACTTGGGCTGGCATATGGCTTTCACGACCGGCTGTTTCCCTGATCCCAGTCGTCCGGGCTGTCGTCGTGGCCACCGAAGCCATGCATGCGGAGCGCCCATTGCAGGCCGATGACCCCGCCTTTGATGGGCTGTATGATCGCAAGCGCCGCGATCACCGTGATCGGTGCCCAGATCGCGAGGTGGACCCACATCGGCAGATTGAAGGCCATGTCCGTCAGCATGTAGCCGCCGACGACGATATGGCCGAGAACCAGGATCACCAGATAGGGCGGCAGATCGTCGGCGCGTTGATGGAAAATCTCCTCGTCGCACACAGCGCAACGATCGACCGGCTTCAGGAAGGCACCGAAGAGTTTGCCGGTGCCGCAGCGGGGACAGCGGTTCAGCATGCCACGGGTAATCGATCGCCCGAGCGGGCGCTCGCTTTCGTCTGCGCCACCATAGCGCATGGTGGGATCGGATGGGCTGCCCGTCATGAATGCTCTTCCTTCCTGGCGGCAACCGTCCCTTACCGGCGGCCGCGCGGTGGTCTCGTGCCCGGCGCTTTGCGCGCCTGATTTTGATTGCGGCGGGTCGCCTTATGGAAAGAGCGTACCGCCGTCGGCATCGACCGTCCGTCGCTCAGCATTTCGAAGCGCAGCGCGCCCGCAAGCGGCACGGCCTCCACCAGCCGTACGCTCACCTCGTCGCCAAGGCGATAACCGAGCCCCGTCTTCTCGCCTGTCAGCGCCTGATGCGCCTCGTCATAGATGAAGTAATCGGTGCCGAGCGTAGATATAGGGATGAAACCGTCGGCGCCATAGTCCGGCAGGGTGACAAAAAGTCCCGACTTGGTGACGCCGCCGACGCGCGCCTCGAATTCCGCGCCCACACGCCCGGCGAGATGATGGGCGATCAGCCGGTCGACGGTCTCGCGTTCCGCCGCCATGGCGCGGCGCTCGAATGTCGAGATTTCCGCGGCGATGTCGTCGAGGGCAGCTTCCTCATCCGACGTGATTCCACCTTCGCCGAGGCCAAGCGAGCCGACGAGCGCGCGATGTACGATCAGATCCGCGTAGCGGCGGATGGGAGACGTGAAATGGGCGTATTTCATCAGGTTCAGGCCGAAATGCCCGATATTATCAGGGCTGTAGATCGCCTGGCTCTGCGAGCGCAGCACCATCTCGTTGACCATGGTCTGATGCGGCGTCCCATCGGCTTTCGCCAGAATGCCGTTGAAGCTGTTGGCCCGGACATTGCCGCCCTTGGGCAGCGATATGCCGAGTGTCGCCAGGAATTCGCGCAGCACTTCCTGCTTGGCGAGCGTTGGGCCGTCATGGATGCGAAAGATAAGTCCCTGTTTCTTCTTCTCCAGCGTCTCGGCCGCAGCCACGTTCGCCTGGATCATCATTTCTTCGATGAGCTTGTGCGCATCGAGGCGCGGCGGCACGACGACGCGATCGACGGTGCCGTCGGGCTTCAGCAGGATCTTGCGCTCCGGCATATCCAGTTCGAGCGGCTGGCGCCGCTCGCGGCCCTTCTTCAGGATTTCATACGCGTGCCAGAGAGGTCTAAGGATCGGCTCCAGCATCGGCCCGGTCTTGTCGTCGGCTTGGCCGTCGATCGCCGCCTGCGCCTGCTGGTAGGAAAGCTTGGCGGCACTCTTCATCATGATGCGATGGAAGGTGTGTCCAGCCTTGCGGCCTTCTCTGGAGAAGATCATCCGGACGGCGAGGGCAGGGCGATCGACGCCTTCCTTGAGCGAGCAGAGATCGTTGGAAATGCGCTCTGGAAGCATCGGCACGACACGGTCGGGGAAATAGACCGAATTGCCGCGCTTCAGCGCCTCGCGATCAAGCGGGGAATTGGGGCGCACATACCAGGAAACGTCGGCAATGGCGACCGTGACGATAATGCCGTCGGGATTGTCAGGCGAGGGGTCCATTTCGGCGTAGACGGCATCGTCGTGGTCCTTCGCGTCGGCCGGATCGATGGTGATCAGCGGCAGGCTGCGCCAGTCCTCGCGATGCGACATGCTCGCCGGCTTGGCTGCATCCGCCTCCGCGATCACGGCGGCTGGGAATACGTGCGGAATGCCGTGCGCGTGGATGGCGATCATCGAGATCGCCTTTTCCGAGGCGACGGAGCCGACGACCGACAGTACCTTGGCGCGCGGCAGGCCGAAACGGCCGAGGCGGGCCACTTCGACTTCGACCAGATCGCCGTCCTTGGCTTCGCCGGTATAGTCCGGATCGATTACCATTTCCTCGCCGCGCCGTTCGATCGGCATCAGCCGGCCGCCGCCACCTGGCGTCTCGCGGAAGACGCCCATGGACGCGCCCCTCCGCTTGTCGATGACCTTGATGATGCGCGCGGTATAGGCCGGACCGCCACGATCCACCGCCGAGAAGATCTTGGCAAGGATGCGGTCGCCCATGCCGGCGACGGGCGCCTTGCCCTTGCCGTTGCGGCCGGCGGGCGAGGAGGATTGCTTGATCATCACGGCCGGCGCCACGCCGTTTTCCTCGGCCCACTCAGCGGGGCGGCCGATCAATCCGCCATCCTTGTCGCGCGTGGTGATATCAAGAACGGCGATCGGCGGCAGAGCGCCGGGGCGGATGAGCGACTTGCGGCTCTTCTGCACCATGCCGTCTTCTTCGAGCTCGCGCAGGAGATTCTTCAGCTCGACACGGCTCTCACCCTTCAATCCGAAGGCCTTGGCGAGTTCGCGCTTCGAAGCCTGCTGCGGATGCTCGGCGATGAAGCGCAGGATGATTTCGCGCGGCGGCAACGTGCCGTGAACGATCGCCATCATCGGCTCGGCGTCGCCGCTTGCCTTACCGGCGCGGCCGGGCTTGCCGGAACGTCGTTCCGACGATGAAATCCTGCCGCGTGGTTCTCTGCTCACTCTGCGCTCTTCTTTTTCGCTGCCGTCTTGGCCGCAGGCTTCTTTGCAGCTGCTTTCGGCTTGGCGGTCGTTTTCGTCACTTTTGCGCCGGCGGCCGCAGTCTTTGCCTTGGCGGGCGCCCTCTTCGTCGTGCCGCCGCCCTTGCCGGTCTTTGCAACGATCAGAGCCAGGGCTTCCTCGACTGTGATCGCCTGCGGGTCCGTGCCTTTCGGCAGGGTAGCGTTGACTTTGCCCCAGTTGACATAGGGGCCGTATTTCCCGTCACGAACGGTAATCGAGCCGCCGCCGTCCGGATGCGCGCCGAGATCCTTCAATGCAGCCGGCGTACCACCGCGTGCTCCGCCACCTGCCTTGCTCTGCTTTTCGGCAAGGACTGTCACGGCGCGGTTCAGGCCGACGGTGAAGACATCCTCGACGGTTTCGAGGTTGGCATAGCTGCCGTCATGCAGCAGGAACGGCCCGTAACGGCCGATGCCGGACGAGATCATCTTGCCGCTTTCAGGATGTTTGCCGATATCGCGCGGCAACGAGATCAACGCCATCGCTTTCTCGTAATCGATATCCTCGGGCTTCCAGCCCTTCGGTAGCGAGGCGCGCTTGGCATCCTTGCCATCGCCGCGCTGGATATAGGGTCCGAAGCGACCGGAACGCAGCGTCAGCTCTTCGCCGGTGACCGGATCCGCGCCGAGTGCCTTCGGCTCGTTCAGACCGGTGGATTCGGCTTCGGCGCCGCCTTCCGAGGAGAGCTGGCGCGTATAGTTGCATTCCGGATAGTTCGAGCAGCCGACGAAGGCGCCGTATTTGCCGAGCTTCAGCGACAGGTTGCCCGTGCCGCACACCTGGCAGATGCGCGGATCGCTGCCATCCTCGCGCTTCGGGAAGACGAGCGGCGCCAGCGCCTCGTTCAGCGCGTCGAGCACATTGGTGACGCGCAGCTCCTTCGTGTCCTCGATCTGGGCGAAGAAATCGCGCCAGAAATCGCGCAATACGTCCTTCCAGTTCAATTCGCCAGCGGAGATGCGATCGAGCTTTTCTTCCAGATCGGCAGTGAAGTCGTATTCGACGTATTTGGTGAAGAAGCTTTCGAGGAAGGCGGTCACCAGCCGGCCCTTGGCCTGCGGCACCAGCTTTCGCTTGTCGATCGTCACATAGTCACGGTCGCGCAGCGTCGCCAGCGTCGCCGCATAGGTCGACGGGCGGCCGATGCCGAGCTCTTCCATCTTCTTGATGAGCGAAGCTTCCGAATAGCGCGGCGGCGGTTCCGTGAAGTGCTGCGTCGAATTGATCTTCTGCTTGGCGAGGTTTTCGCGCGCATTGATCTCGGGCAGACGGCCATCTTCGTCGTCGGCATCGTCGCTCTGCTCGCCGTCTTCCTTCTGGTCGGTGTAGGCGGCAATGAAACCGTCAAAGCGGATCACGGAGCCGACGGCGCGCAGGCCGGCCTTCTCGCCGGCATTGTCGGCGAGAATCTCGACGGTGGTGCGCTCGATCTCGGCGGAGGCCATCTGGCTGGCGATGCCGCGCTTCCACACGAGGTCATAGAGTCTCAGCTGGTCGGCATCGAGGAATTTGCGGACGCGGTCCGGTGTGCGATCGAAATCCGTCGGGCGGATCGCTTCGTGTGCTTCCTGGGCGTTCTTCGCCTTGGTCGAGTAGAAGCGCGCCTTTTCCGGCAGGTAGCGGTTGCCGAATTGATCGGCGATCGCCGCGCGTGCCGCATCGATCGCTTCCGGCGCCATCTGCACGCCGTCCGTACGCATATAGGTAATGAGACCGACGGTCTCACCGCCGATGTCGACACCTTCATAGAGCTTCTGTGCGACCTGCATGGTGCGCGAAGCGGAGAAGCCGAGTTTGGAGGAAGCGGCCTGCTGCAGGGTGGAAGTGGTAAACGGCGGGCTCGGATTGCGCTTGACGGGCTTTGCCTCGACGCTGTCGACGACATAGGCGGCGCCTTCCAGCAACGCCTTCAGCTTGCCGGCCTCTTCGCCGTTGCCAATCGCGCGCGGCTGCAGGCGTTTGCCGTCGGCGGACACGAGGCGAGCCTCAAATTCGTCGCCGCGCGGCGTCTTCAGGATGGCCGAAAGGTTCCAGTATTCTTCCGAAATGAAGCGCTCGATTTCGGATTCACGGTCGCAGACGAGGCGAAGCGCGACAGACTGCACACGGCCGGCCGAGCGGGCGCCGGGCAGCTTGCGCCACAGAACCGGCGACAGATTGAAGCCGACGAGATAATCGAGGGCGCGGCGGGCGAGATAGGCGTCGACCAGCGGCACGTCGATGTCGCGCGGGTCGGCCATCGCGTCGAGCACGGCCTTCTTGGTGATGGCGTTGAAGACGACGCGCTTCACGGGCTTGCCGTTGATCACACGCTTCTTGTTGAGCAGGTCGAGCACATGCCAGGAAATCGCTTCGCCTTCGCGATCCGGGTCGGTCGCTAGAAACAGGCCGTCGGCGGATTTCACCGCGTCAGCGATGTCCTTCATGCGCTTTTGCGAAGCGCCATCGACTTCCCAGAGCATTTCGAAGTCCTGGTCCGGCAGCACCGAACCGTCTTTGGCGGGCAGGTCACGCACATGGCCGAAGGAGGCAAGAACCTTATATCCGGGTCCCAGATATTTGTTGATTGTCTTAGCCTTGGCAGGCGATTCTACCACTACAACGTTCATCATTAAGTCTCTGAATAGGAGGTCGTGCCGAAACAAGGCACGGGAGAAGCCGAGTTTTTTCGTCTCCCCGGCCCTCCGACATGGACAGGGAAATCGTCGCGGTCAAGAGGCGATGTCAATTTTTGCGCCTGGCGCGACGATGCGATGCTTAGAATTGGTATGCGCGTCACAGTTTTCAATCCAGCATGGAGAGCGACACGAGCCCGCCGGGATGGCGATGCAGCCGGCCGGCCATATCGAGCTCGAGAAGAACGGAATGGATCGAGGATATCGGCAGGCCTGTATGCCTGACGATGTCGTCGATCTCGACCGGTGTCGGCCCGAGCGCATCGACGATGTGATCGCGTTCAGCATCAGCGGGCGGTGCGGAGAACGGTTTGCTCCGTTCGACTGGCGCTTCGGAAGGGCGAGGGCGGAAGAGATCGGGCTCAGCCAGCGGCCGCAGAGCATCGACGATATCGTTCGGCGTGGTCACGATCATCGCGCCGTCCTTCAGCAGGCCGTTGGTGCCTTCGCAGCGCGGATCGAGCGGCGAGCCGGGAACGGCAAAGACCAGCCGGCCGAATTCGCCGGCAAGGCGCGCGGTGATGAGCGAGCCGGAGCGGGTCGCCGCCTCGATGACGACGACGCCGAGCGAGATGCCCGATATCAACCGGTTGCGGCGCGGGAAGTCGCGAGCCCGCGGCTCCCATCCGAACGGCATTTCGCTGACTGCAAGCCCGTTGCCGTCCCATATGTCGTTGAGCAGGCCGATATTCTCAGGCGGGTAGGGCTGATCCAGCCCGCCGGCCATGGCGGCGATCGTGCCGGTCTCGAGGCTGGCGCGATGGGCTGCCGTATCGATGCCGCGGGCAAGCCCGGAGATGACAACGTATCCGGCCTCGCCGCAGGTGCGGGCGATCATTGCGGTGAACTTGGCCCCGCTGATCGAGGCATTGCGCGAGCCGACGATGCCGATTGCCGGACGGGTTGCCGTCGGGACATTGCCTTTGACCGCAAGAAGCGGTGGCGCGCCATCGATCTCGCGGAGCGCGGGCGGATAATCCGGCTCGCCGATGCCGACGAAGCGCGCACCGAACCGATGCATCGCTTCCAGTTCCCGCAGAGCGTCGCGCTCGTCGGCAATGCGGATCGCCCGCGTCGAGCCGCCGCGCTGGGAAAGCTCCGGTAGCATGGCAAGCGCCGCCTCTGCCGAGCCGTAGTGATTGATGAGATGGCGAAAGGTGGATGGACCGACATTGTCGGAGCGGATAAGCCTGAGCCAGGCGATCCTTTGTTTTTCGGTCAGCGCAACTCCGGTCCGTCTTGCGCTGCCTGTATCCATTACCCCTTCGCTCCGATCTTGCCTTCCGTTCCGGCCGCCAGCCGGGCGATGTTGGCTCTGTGTTTGTACCAGGAGATGACCGTCATCAGCGCCATGGCGCCGGCGATCTTGTCGACGCCCAATATCCACAATACAACCGGGATTGCAAGGGTTGCAACCAGCGCGGAGAGTGACGAGTAACGGGTGGTGAAGGCGATGGCGAGCCAGACGATCGCGAAAATCAAGGCCATCAGCGGAGCCAGACCGAGCAGGATGCCCAGATAGGTCGCAACGCCCTTGCCGCCCTTGAAGCCGATCCAGACCGGGAAGATATGACCGATGAAGGCCGCGAAACCGGCGAGCACCGCGGCGTCATTGCCGAAGAAATGCGCGACGATCAACACGGCGACGGTGGCCTTGAAGGCGTCGAGCAGCAGGGTGGCGGCCGCAAGCCCCTTGTTGCCGGTGCGCAGCACATTGGTTGCGCCGATATTGCCCGAGCCGATCTTGCGGACGTCACCGAGGCCTGCCATGCGCGTCAGCAAGAGGCCGAACGGGATGGAGCCGAGCAGGTAGCCGATGACGAGGGCTGCCAGCGCTGTCTCCGGGGTAAGCTGCCAAGTCCAGAAATCCGCCATCACGTCTTGTTCTCCGTAAACCCTGGGCCTGCTCTAGAGACTGTGAACCAGCTTGCCGGCGACATAGGTTGCAACCGCCCGGCCGCTCATTCTTGCATCCTCGAAAGGTGTATTCTTCGAGCGCGACAGAAGCATTTCTTTGGCGACAAGCCAAGGCTCGTCGAGATCGATCAAGGCAATATCCGCCTTCGCGCCCGGCTTCAGCGTGCCGGCATCGAGACCGAAGATCTGGGCCGGCCGCGTCGACAGGGCATCGATCAGCCGCATCAGGCTGATCTCACCGCTATGATGGAGGCGAAGGGCGGCGGCCAGCAGCGTTTCCAGCCCGACTGCGCCGTCCTCAGCCTCTGCGAACGGCAGGCGCTTGGTGTCCACGTCCTGCGGGTCGTGTGAGGAAACGATGATGTCGATGGTGCCGTCCGCCAGCGCCTGGATCATGCCCGTGCGGTCGTCCTCGGACCGCAGCGGCGGGTAGAGCTTGAAGAAGGTGCGGTATTCGCCGATGTCGTTCTCGTTCAGCGCGAGATTGTTGATCGAGATGCCGCAGGTGACCTTGGCGCCGCGCGCGCGGGCAAGGCGGATGGCTTCAGCCGATTCAGGCACGGAAATCATGGCGGCGTGATAGTGGCTGCGCGTCAGCGCCGCAATGCGCAGGTCGCGCTCGAGCGGGATGAGTTCGGCCTCCTTCGGGATGCCTGACAGCCCGAGCCAACTCGCAAGCAACCCTTCATGCATGACGCCGTTGGCGCCGAGATACTTGTCGCGGGTCTCGCAGGAAATGACCGCGCCGAATTCCCGCGCATAGGTCATCAGCCGCCGCAGGACCTGTGTGTCGTAGACTGCGGAATGCGCATCGGTGAAGGCAACCGCGCCGGCCGCCCGCAGAAGGCCGATTTCCGTCATCTCCTCGCCGGCAAGACCCTTGGTGAGGGCGGCGGCCGGATAGACATTGACGACCGCGGTGTCGCGCGCCGTCTTTCTGACGAATTCCACCAGGGCGATGTCGTCGATGACGGGATGGGTGTCCGGCATCATGATGAAGGAGGTGACGCCGCCGGCCGCGGCCGCGCGGCTCGCCGAGGCGATCGTTTCGCGATGCTCGCCGCCAGGCTCGCCGACATGGACGCGGGCGTCGACCAGACCCGGCACGGCCACGAGGCCGGTGCAATCCCGTACCGTCGCGCCCTTCGGCGTCGGGTGGCCTTTCGCATCCTTGCCGGCGGCGACGATGATGCCGCCTTCGACCACGATCGCACCGACCTCGTCGAGATTACGGGAGGGGTCGATGATGCGGACATTCTGCAGGACGATCGAGTTGTTCATGCGCCTGATACCTCGCTGCGAGGTCCTTGGTTCTGTGAGACGAGCAGCACTTCCATGACTGCCATGCGCACGGCGACACCCATTTCCACCTGCTCGGCGATGACGCTTTGAGGACCGTCGGCCACCTCGGATGCGATCTCGACCCCTCGGTTCATCGGCCCCGGATGCATGACGAGCGCATCCTCCTTGGCAGCTTTGAGCGTCTCGGCGTCCAGCCCGTAAAAATGATAGTATTCGCGCACCGATGGCACGAAGGCGCCGGACATGCGTTCGCGTTGCAGCCGCAGCATCATGACGACGTCGGCATCCTTCAGCCCTTCCTTCATCGAATGGAAGACCTCGACGCCCATGTCGGCAATGCCCGCGGGCAGCAGGGTAGCGGGCGCCACGACGCGGACACGAGCGCCCATGGCGTTCAGGAGCAGGATGTTGGAACGGGCAACGCGCGAATGCAGCACGTCGCCGCAGATGGCGACGATGATGCGCGAGAGCTTGCCTTTCGCGCGGCGGATCGTCAGCGCGTCGAGCAGCGCCTGGGTCGGATGTTCATGTTGGCCATCGCCGGCGTTTACAACTGAGCAGGAGACCTTCTGCGCCAGCAGCGCGGCGGCACCTGCGCTCGAATGACGGATGACGAGCACATCCGGCCGCATGGCGTTCAGCGTCATCGCCGTATCGATCAGCGTTTCGCCTTTTTTCACGGACGAATTGCCGACCGACATATTCATCACATCGGCGCCAAGCCGCTTGCCGGCCAGCTCGAAGGAGGATTGGGTGCGCGTCGAGGCTTCGAAGAAGAGATTGATCTGCGTGAGACCGCGAAGCGTCGACGTCTTCTTCTCACGCTGGCGGCTTATCTTGACCGCCTCGTCGGCCTTGTCGAGAAGATAGGTTATATCCTGCTCGGTAAGACCCTTGATGCCGATGAGGTGGCGGTGGGGAAAGAAGACCATGGACCTGCCCTCTGGATGTCGTCAGGGGGTCTATAGAGAGGGAGCGCCAAAGGGGCAAGCGCGCGCATGTGACAAGGTCGCGTGTTCCCCATGCAATTTCGCTCGAATCCGGTTACAGCAGCTATGCTGTTAGGAGACAAAACTTCCGGTTTCCTTTTGCAACCCTCTTGCTCTAAAAGCGAAATATGACCCAACCGACCCGGACTGATGACCCATTTGCCGACCTGAACCAGCCGAGCCTCTGGTCCGGCATCAATGCCTATCGTTCCGATCCGTTGATTGTCGATCTGACCTCCGGCCTGCCGCGTTCGACACGGGAAGACCTGGAGCAGCTCGGTCGCTTCGTCACCTCGCACGAGGCGCAGGAACTGGCGCGCATGGCGAACCAGGGCACACCGCAACTGCGCACCCACGGTCCGCGCGGCGAGCGTCTCGATGTGGTCGAATTCCATCCGGCCTGGCACGCTCTGATGCGCCGTTCGATGTCGTCGGGCCTGCATTCCTCGATCTGGGATGCGCAGGCCGATCCCGAAGCGGTGGGGCAGTCGCACAAGGTGCGCGCGGCCCGCTTCTATCTGACGGCGCAGCTCGAATGCGGCCATCTCTGCCCGCTTACGATGACCAGCGCGTCCGTGGCAGCCATGATGGCGTCGCCAGCCGTCCAGAAGGACTGGGCGCCGAAGATCCTGTCGCGCAGATATGATTCCTCCAACAAGCCGGCCATGCAGAAGACAGCCGTCACCATCGGCATGGGCATGACGGAGAAGCAGGGCGGCACCGATGTGCGCGCCAACAGGACGGCCGCCGACAAGGTGAGCGAGGGCATCTACAGGCTCTCCGGCCATAAATGGTTCATGTCGGCGCCGATGAGCGATGCCTTCATCATGCTGGCCCAGACCAAGGAGGGCCTCGGCTGTTTCCTCGTGCCGCGGCTGCTCGAGGACGGCTCGGCCAACGGCCTGCAATTCCAGAGGCTGAAGGACAAGCTCGGCAATCGCTCGAACGCCTCCTCGGAGGTCGAATTTACCGACACCTTCGGCTTCCTGCTCGGGACGCCCGATGCCGGCATCCGCACGATCCTCGACATGGTGACGCTGACACGGCTCGATTGCGCGCTGGCGTCGGCCGGCATCATGCGGGCTTCGTTGGCCGAAGCCGTGCATCATGCGCGCGGCCGCAGCGTCTTCGGCAAGATGCTGGTCAAACAGCCGATCATGACGCGCGTGCTCGCCGACATGGCGCTCGATGTCGCTGCCGCGACCGCGCTCGCCTTCCGCTTGGCCGAAGCCTTCGACAAAGCGAGCGGCAGCACTGAAGACGCCGCCTACGCCCGTGTCATGACACCGGTCGCCAAATACTGGTGCTGCAAGATCGCTCCGGCGCTGATTTATGAAGCGATGGAGTGCATCGGCGGCAGCGGCTACATCGAGGAGCGCCCGATCGCCCGCCATTACCGGGAAGCACCGGTCAATGCGATCTGGGAAGGGTCCGGCAACGTCATGGCGCTCGACGTTCTCAGAGTCTTGAACCGGGGCAAGGACCTGTTCGAAACCGTCTTCGCCGGCCTTGCCCGCGATCTCGGGCCCGCCGGCAAGAAGACCATCGAGGTGCTGCGCGCTGCCATGGCGCTTTGCGAGCAGGATGAGGGGGCAGCCCGCCTCCTGGTCGAACAGATGGCGCTCGCCGCCGGTGCGGCCGAGCTCTATCGCCTCGGCGCGGGCAAGATCGCCGATGCCTTCATCGAAACCAGGCTGGCCGGGGGCTGGCGCGCCACCTACGGCATGCTCGATGCGCGCTTCGACGCCAGCTATATCGTCGACCTTCTCTATCCGCCGGCGACATAGAATTTGCGCTAGCGATTGCCGGGCTCGCAGCGGCATCGCCGATTGTCGCGATACCAATATTTACTATGTTGGTATCGGCATAGGAGTGTTTACATGGCCCGCAACACATCCGTTTCGCTTGGTGATCATTTCAGCGCCTTTATCGAAGCTCAGATTCAGACGGGCCGATACGGCTCTGCCAGCGATGTTCTTCGCGCAGGTTTGCGTCTGCTTGAAGAGCATGAAGCGAAGGTCAGGGCTCTTCAGGATGCATTGATTGCTGGTGAGGAATCCGGAAAGCCTGCCCCCTTCGATAACGCCGCATTCCTGAGGCGGATGCGCGCGACATATGGCGAATAGGCCTCGAAAGTACGGCCTGTCCCCGCTAGCGGGGCTGATCTTGAAGACATCTGGCGATATACCGTCGAGAACCGGTCCGCAAAGCAAGCGGAAGCCTACCATGCAGAAATCGTCGAAGCCTTCGAGGGATTGGCGTCCGGTCTGAAAATCGGGCGTCGCATCCATATCCGCGAAGGTTATTTCAAACATGCCATCGGCTCCCACTTGATCTACTATCTTCTGCTGGATGCGGAAGTCGCCATCATTCGCGTGTTGCATCGGCGAATGGATGTAAGTCGGCACCTCTGAAGAGACATTGGAGTTTTGATTGTTGGCCGCACAAGATTCTCACGTCAGCTCGCAGAGGCTCCCATGATCAACCTCCGTCAGGTCCAATCCGATGATATCGACCAGCTCTATGCCATCTCGCTGCTGACCGGTGACGCCGGCAAGGATGCGACGGCGCTTCACCGCGATGGCCGTTTGATCGGGCACATCTATTCCGCGCCCTATGCTGCACTCCACCCTGAGATGGTTTTCGTCGCCGAGGATGACGAAGGCGTCTTCGGTTATATCGCGGGCGTTTTCGATACGGTTGCTTTCGCAGAGCGCCTGGAGCGTGAGTGGTGGCCGGATCTGCGGCGCCGGTACGCCGATCCCGTCGGCGATCCGGCACTCTGGGATGCCGATCAGCGCCGGATATCGACAATCCATCATCCGAAACGGACGCCTGCGATTCTCACCGATCCATTTCCCGCACATATTCATATGAACCTGCTGCCGAGGGCTCAGGGAAAAGGCGTCGGCACGGCATTGCTGGAGCGCTGGATGGCATACGCCAGTGCCCGCGGCGTCAAAGGGGTTCATCTCGGCGCCAATTCCGGCAATCATGGCGGCATCCGCTTCTGGTCGTCGCGAGGCTTCGTACCGGTGGAACTGCCGCCCGATCTGGCGTCGGAAACGACCGTATGGTTCGGCCGGTCTCTCTAAATCTGTGGATTTGCAGGCTTTGACGGTGCTGCCGATCACACCTTTGTTGTTCGCGCCAATTCGACTTGTTACTCACCGCTCGGTGACAGATTGGAGCTGAGTCGATGGCCGTTGCAAACGCAGCCGTTAAAATCCTGATGGAAGCGCCCGTTCCGGAAAAGCGGATGCGCAACCGCGCCGCAACCGAGCAGGCGATTCTCGATGCCGCCAAGCGGCTCCTTGCGGAGGAGGGGTTCCAGAATTTCGGTATCAACGCGGTAGCGCGTGGCGCCGGCTGCGACAAGCAGCTGATCTATCGCTATTACGGTGGGCTCGACGGACTGGTGGAAGCCATCGGTGCGGATCTCGGAAGCTGGGTGAAGGATCGCATTCCCGACGATACCGGCGGCATGTTTCTTCTGACCTATGGCGATCTGATGGAGCGGCTTGCCCTGTTGTTTCTCGATGCGTTGCGCGCCGATCCGCTGATGCGCCGTATCGTTGCCTGGGAAGTATCCGAAAACAGCGAGCAGGTTCGCAGGCTCTCAGAGGCCCGCTCCAAGGCACTCGCCGGCTGGATCGAGCGCATGCGCGGCTCGCTCACCCCGCCGAAGGGGATCGACGCACAGGCGGTCAACGCCATGTTCTTTGCCGCCATCCAGCATGTCGTGCTTTCGGCCACGGTCAGCAATCAATGCGCCGGCCTTGTCTTGAAAACCGCTAGGGATTGGGAGAAGGCGGCAACGGCGCTGAAGCGGATCGTGCGCGGCGTCTACGGCTGATACCGGCGCTCATCCGGGAGATATCCACAAGCCCGCCGCGCCGTTAACCTTAACAAATGGTTTACATTGCGCCGCAACGGTTAACTCGGCAGTGTGAAAAGACCGATTGTTAACTATTAAGCGTGCAGCCATGGGGTCCAGACCCACAAAATTAGTGTTTCTTGTCACGGCGATGATGTTCTTCGCCGTGCTGGCCCTAGATATAACGTTGCCCGCGATGGTGTTGAGCGCCATGGCGCTGTCGAACTGGCTCGTCCTTTCGGCTGGGACGACGCAATATCCGCGTCGAAGAGGTGCCGCATGAAGTGGTTGCTGATTTGCTGGGCTGGGCCCGTCTCGTTTATCGGGGCATGGTATTATCTGTCGTACTACGACATGAGCTTCGGCATCTTCATGCTGACGCGGCAGATGCATGATCTGGTGTTCGAGATCTACGGCAAGATCCTCGGCATTCCGCCGGAAGCCATCCCGCCGCTCGTCGCCCGCGCCATCGCCTTCGACAGTCTGCTGGTTTTCGCGATCTTCGGCTTTCGCCGGCGCGCCGCCATCATGGGCTGGTGGAGGCACCGTCAGGAGTCGAGATCTGACAAGGTTGCTCTGCCGAGCGCCGAAAGCCTGTCCAAGGCTCCCTGAAGAATAAAGCTCGCAGCCGCCGAGTCGATGCGCTCGGCCCGCTTGGCACGCGAGACGTCCATTTCCAGAAGCGCCCGTTCGGCCGCAACCGTCGAAAGCCGCTCATCCCAGAAGACGAAGGGCAGGGCGGTCTTGTCGGCCATGCTGCGCACGAAGGCGCGCGTCGCCTGCACCCGCGGCCCAGAAGAACCGTCCATATTGACAGGCAGGCCGATAATAAAGGCCGCCACCTTTTCCTTCTCGGCGAAGGCGAGCAAAGTCTGAGCATCCTGGGTGAACTTCACCCGCTTGATCACCGGGCGCGGCGTGGCGAAGCGGCGGCCGAGATCGGACATCGCAAGTCCGATCGTCTTGGTGCCGAGATCGAGGCCGGCGACCGCCTGCCCGGGCAGGAGCGTCGCGGCTAGGTCTTCGATGGTCAGCGTCGTCATCAAGGTCTCGCTCTCGTCAAAACAAATTGAAGTTCGAACCGCTTTTCTTTGCCGCGGTTTGAGATATCTCCTAGACACCAGCCTGCCATTTCAAATCAAGCATTAAGGAGAAATCCAATGAAGATCACCTGGCTCGGCCATGCCGCTTTTCGCATCGAAACGGCAAAGGCCAAAATATTGATCGATCCTTTTCTGACGTATAACTCTTCCTTTGCCGCTGCCGGCCTCGATATCAAGGATGTTGCCTCGGGTGTGACCCATATCCTGTTGACCCACGGCCATGGCGATCACGTCGGCGACACGGTTCAGATCGCCAAGGATACGGGCGCCGTCGTTCTCGCCAATGCCGATCTGGCCTCCTGGCTCGGCACCAAGGGCGTCGAGAAACTGGAAATGGGCAATACCGGCGGCACCGTCGGTCTCGGCGGCTTCTCAGCCACATTCACCAATGCGCTGCATTCGTCCGCCCAGATCACCGAAGACGGCGTTTCCCACGCGCTTGGCAATCCCAACGGCCTGATGCTGCATTTCGACGACGAGCCGACGCTGTTCCACATGGGCGATACCGATATCTTCTCCGACATGGCCCTGATCAACGAGTTGCATCAGCCCGATATCGGCATCGTGCCGATCGGCGACCGCTTCACCATGGGCGGTGCCGTTGCCGCGCTTGCCTGCCAGCGCTTCTTCAACTTCAAGACCGCCATCCCCTGCCACTACGGCACCTTCCCGATCATCGATCAGACCCCGGAAAAGTTCGTTGCCGGCATGGAAGGCTCGAAGACAACGGTCGCGGCTCCGAAGGTGGGCGAGAGCGTTTCTGCCTGACGATACCCGTTGCGTATGGCGGACATGGCCTTTATAGCGTGAAGCAAATCCGCTTTTGTGGATAATCTTGCTATCCGGAGAATGCCATGTCCGTCGATCTCGCCACTGTCAAACGCGTCGCCCATCTTGCCCGCATCGCCGTCAATGAAGACGAAGCGCAGCGGATGATGGGCGAACTCAACGGCATTCTGGGCTTCGTCGAACAACTTTCTGAAGTCAATGTCGATGGCGTCGAGGCCATGACCTCCGTGACGCCGATGGCGATGAAGAAGCGCGCGGACGAAGTGACCGACGGCAACAAGGCCGCCGACATCGTCGCCAATGCGCCGAATACCGATCAGAATTTTTTCCTGGTTCCCAAAGTCGTCGAATAAAGGCTTCCTTTTAGCCCGTTCCGACCCGTTGCCTATTTCCAGATCTGAAGCGAAACAAAATGAGCGAACTGACCAGCCTGACCATTGCCGAAGCCCGCGACAAGCTGCGCGCCAAGGACATCACCGCCACCGAACTGACCGAAGCCTATCTTTCGGCGATCGACGCGGCCAACGGTCAGCTCAATGCCTATATCGCCGTGACGCCGGAAAAGGCGCGCGAGATGGCCAAGGCTTCGGACGCGCGGCTTGCCGCCGGCAAGGCCGGCGCGCTCGAAGGCATTCCGCTCGGGATCAAGGATCTGTTCGGCACCGAAGGCATCCACACGCAGGCCTGCAGCCACATTCTCGATGGGTTCAAGCCTCGCTATGAATCGACGGTGACGCAGAACCTCTGGAACGACGGCGCCGTCATGCTCGGCAAGCTCAACATGGACGAGTTTGCCATGGGCTCCTCCAACGAGAGCTCCTATTACGGCCCGGTCATCAACCCCTGGCGTGCCGAAGGCTCGAACCAGCAGTTGGTTCCTGGTGGCTCGTCGGGCGGCTCGGCTGCTGCCGTTGCAGCCCACCTCTGCGCCGGCGCAACGGCCACCGACACCGGCGGCTCCATCCGCCAGCCCGCTGCCTTCACCGGCACCGTCGGCATCAAGCCGACCTATGGCCGTTGCTCGCGCTGGGGCATTGTCGCCTTCGCTTCGTCGCTCGACCAGGCTGGCCCAATCGCCCGCGACGTTCGCGATGCCGCCATCCTCCTGAAGTCGATGGCAAGCGTCGATGCAAAGGACACGACCTCGGTCGACCTGCCGGTGCCGGATTACGAAGCCTCGCTCGGCCAGTCGCTGAAGGGCATGAAGATCGGCATCCCCAACGAATATCGCGTCGACGGCATGCCGGAAGAGATCGAAACGCTCTGGCAGCAGGGTATCGCCTGGCTGAAGGACGCCGGCGCCGAGATCGTCAACATCTCTCTGCCGCACACCAAATACGCGCTGCCGGCCTATTACATCGTCGCGCCCGCCGAAGCATCCTCGAACCTCGCGCGCTACGATGGTGTCCGCTACGGCCTGCGTGTCGACGGCAAGGATATCGTCGACATGTACGAGAAGACGCGCGCTGCCGGCTTCGGCCAGGAAGTGAAGCGCCGCATCATGATCGGCACCTATGTTCTCTCGGCCGGCTATTACGACGCATACTACCTGCGCGCCCAGAAGGTCCGCACGCTGATCAAGCGCGATTTCGAGCTTGCCTTCCATGCCGGTGTCGACGCCATCCTGACGCCCGCCACGCCGTCCTCCGCCTTCGGCATCGCCGACGAGGATCTCGCTTCAGATCCGGTAAAGATGTACCTCAACGACATCTTCACGGTGACGGTCAACATGGCAGGTCTCCCCGGCATCGCCGTCCCCGCCGGCCTCGACCCGAAGGGCCTGCCGCTCGGCCTGCAGCTCATCGGCAAGCCGTTTGAAGAAGAAACCCTGTTCAAGACCGCCCACGTCATCGAACAGGCCGCCGGCAAGTTCACGCCGGCGAAGTGGTGGTAAGCACCACAATTTGAGGCCCATAATTTGAGGTCCATGACCGACGCCGACCACGAAACGGCCGGCGCGGTCGGCTTTGCCGCTCGGTGGAGCGGCGACGCCTTGGATGCAAGATTCAAAAGTCCTGACGTTATTGCGGCCGTCGGTCGAGAATGCTTCTCTGATCCCTTCATGGCCAAAGACGAAGTCATCGTCTCCGAGGTTGATGGTCGCTTCACCGGCTGGATCGCGCGCGAAGACCATCGCCATCACATTTTGGACCGAAATACGATCATAAATTGCAGCAGGCCGCTTGGTCTTGTCGTCTGCAACCGAATCGGAAGGTCTCTTCATGCTCAAGCAAGTCACGGCGATCCTGCTTCTCAGTGTGGCATTTCCTGCAATTTCGCTGGCGGCGGACAACAGGGCCATTCGCGCCATTACCTTGTCCTCGGGTGGCCTTGCCGAGGTCTCTCGATCCGCGGCAGTCGGTAGCGACGGCGTGGTCCGGCTCGAGGTGCCTCTCGACCAGGTTGATGACATGCTCAAGAGCCTTGTGGTCAATGAGACCGACGGCTCCGTGGCCGGTTTCTCGCTGGCGGGGCCGCAACCTCTAGAGGAAACCTTCAAAGGCCTGCCGTTTACGCCGGAAGCGCTCTCATCCGTGCCGTCGCTTTTGACATCGATACAGGGCTCCGGGGTATCGGTCACCAGCGGTGGGAAAACTGTTGAAGGAAGCATTCTCGGGATCGAGATCAGGAAGGCTGGCGAGAGTGCGCCGGTTCCGCTGCTGACCGTTCTCGACAGGGATGGCGCTGTGGAGACGCTGGCGCTTGGCGAGGATGCGTCCGTCCGGATTGAGGATGCTGAGATGAGAGCGAAGGTTGCCAAAGCGGCGGCGGCCATTGCCCGTGGCAAGAACGACGGCAGCCGCACCATCGATATCAAGCTGAACGGTGTGAAGAACGGCGGCGATATCGGCCTGACCTATGTCGTACCGTCTCCGATCTGGAAAACGGCCTACAAGGTTGTAACCGAGGCAAATGGCAAGGCGCGTTTGCAGGCATGGACCGTGCTGGAAAACGCCAGCGGTGAGGATTGGAAGGGCGTCAAACTGACGTTGACGTCGGCCGAGCCAGTGACGCTGAAGCAGGGCCTGCACAAGCTCTATTGGAGACAGCGGCAAGAAGTGCCGGTCAATACGGCTTCGAATATTGTCCCTGATCTCGATAGCGGAGACCTGTCCAACAGGCAGCGGCTGTCATCGGATGCGGAGGAACCAGTAACAGCGCCCACGCCTGCCAAGGCAATGATGGGTGGCGCCAGCAGAAAGGCAGCCGCATCTGGATACATGGCCAACGAGTTGGAAAGGCCCGCAGCGCCAATGCAAATAGCTGCTGGTAGTGCTGCCAATGCCACCGAAAGCGATATCTCGGCCACGTTCGAACTTCCGGGGACTTACGATCTGGCAAATGGCGACACCTTATCGGTGCCGATCGTGGATGCGGAGCTGGATGCCGATATGGTGGACATGTATCGGGCGGGCAGCTCATTTCCCAATCCCATCGCTGCCGTGATGCTCAAGAACACCACAGGCGTCAGCATGCCGGCGGGAATTCTGACGCTGTACGACAGCAAGATCGGCTATATCGGCGATTCCCAGCTATCCGCGCTGCCCAAGGGCGATACGCGCCTTGCCAGTTTCGCAACCGACCGAAAGGTGTCGATCAGCGAGCAGCAGACGCCGACGGAGGAGATTGCCTCTCTCAAGGTTTCCGATGGCGTGATGCAAACAATCGTCAAATACCGCCAGACGACAACATACACTGTTTCAGGGGCGCTTGACGGCGAAAGGACCGTTATTGTCGAACACCCGATTAGGGACGGTTGGTCGTTTTCCTCGGACGAAAGTTTCGGCAAGACGGCAACACACCGGCGGCTCAAGACGGTCGTGCCGGCGGCTACGGAAAAGACACTGACGGCAGTCGACGAGCAGCTTCAGAGCAACAGTTACGCTCTGGTCGATGCAGAGCCGGACATGCTGCTTGGATGGTCGGCTTCGGCCCATGGCAAGGTACTTGTAGACAAGCTCGCAAACCTGGCGGAGGCGCGCAAAAAGCAGGTCGCCGCCCAGAACGATCTGGAGAGTTTCGACAACGAAATAGAGAAACTCACCAACGACCAGAAGCGGATAAGACAGAATATCGGCGCGGTTCCGGAGAACAGTGATTTGAAGAAGCGCTATTTGAAGGCTCTGGCAGATAGCGAAGACCAAATCGCTGCAGTCGGCGAAAAACGCGCCGCGATGCAAAAGGACAGCGATCGTCTGGGCAGCCAGGTGGCGGAGCTCATCAGGACATTCTGATCGCCACCAGCGCTTCGTCACATGAGCCGCATGAGCGGATGAGAGCCGCCCGACCGGGGCGGCTCTCATGTTTTCTCTACCTATTATCCAATTGCGCCCTCACCAGCCTCAGGCCCTGTTCCGTTATCCGGTAGGGATGTCCGCCGGAGGATTTGATGGCCTTCAGCTGTTTGAGCTTGCGGAAGAGCTCGATGCCGAAACCGGGGTAGAGCCAGCCGTCCCGCGTGTAGCAGTTGACGGTCTCGATTTTCTTGTTTTCGGTGCGTTCGATTTCAATGCGCCCGCCTTGAGCGAGCAAATGCAGGATACGCTGTTCTGCGCGTGAGATATCCATTGTCGTCAGAATCCGGAAAGCGCCAAAGGCGCAACAAAACGATCCGACGCTCCCTTTAGGGAAGTCGGGGCTTCGTTTTCGGGCCCAGCACGCAAGAAGGCTTGCGGGCAGGGCCTTTACCGGGTCTGAGAAAAGGTAAACATCAAAACTCCATTGACGCGGCAGTTTTAAAACAGGTTGCAACCGGCGGTCAAGTTTCACTCTCGTTGGACTTGGGCCGCCACCGTGCGCTTGCTTTTATCTCGTCGCTGGAAAAAGCTGTTTTCCGGTGCTTTACTGCTGGAAACGGCGGGGGCCCGATGATCCATATTCGCAATGCGCATGAAGGGGAAGCGGAGGTACTGGCCAATATCGGCCTGCGCTCATGGCAGAAGGCCATGGGCTCGATCGGAAGTCCGGTCGAGCTTCTGGAAAGTGCAAGCGACGCCTTTTCGAATTTCACGCGCAACGTCTGGCTGACAATCACGGTCATCGAGCTGAACGGGGAGGTCGCCGGCTGGGCGGCGCGCGAGGGCCTCGATGAGACCATCTCCGATTTCTGGATCGACCCGGGGTTTCTCAGGCGAGGTCTCGGTTCGGCACTCCTGGCGCGTATCGAGCAGGACATGCGCGAACAGGGGCTGGAAAAGGTTTCGCTGCACACTCATGCCGGCAATGTCGACGCGATCGGTTTTTTCAAGGCTCGTGGCTATGAGATCAACTGGCTGTCGATCGTCTATTCCCCGAAGCTCGATAGTGATGTGCCGACCATCGGGCTTTCAAAAGCGCTGGTCGAAGATAGCGACGGCGTCTACGGTCCAGGCATATAGCGCGCCGGCGATGCCGAAAGCCTTGCGCCATCTCGCCAATTGCTCTACCTCACAAAGTTCAGAAGAACAGCATTTCAAGAGCTTCCCATGACCCTTGTCGACGTCCGCACGCCAGATCCGAAACGCTTCATTCCCGGTGCCACCGGCGATTGGGAAATCGTTATCGGCATGGAAGTCCATGCCCAGGTGTTGAGCAATTCCAAGCTCTTCTCCGGTGCCTCGACCGAGTTCGGCAAGCCGCAGAATTCCAACGTCTCGCTGGTCGATGCCGCCATGCCCGGCATGCTGCCCGTCATCAACGAGGAGTGCGTCAAGCAGGCCGTGCGCACCGGCCTCGGCCTGAAGGCGCAGATCAACAATCGTTCGATCTTCGACCGCAAGAACTATTTCTATCCCGATCTGCCGCAGGGCTATCAGATCTCGCAGTTCAAGGATCCGATCGTCGGCGAGGGCAAGATCGTCATTTCGTTGGGGCCGGATCGTCAGGGGCAGTTCGAAGATATCGAGATCGGCATCGAGCGGCTGCATCTGGAGCAGGACGCTGGCAAGTCGCTGCATGATCAGCACGCCACCATGTCCTATGTGGATCTCAACCGCTCCGGCGTGGCGCTGATGGAAATCGTCTCCAAGCCGGACATCCGCTCGTCGGACGAAGCCAAGGCCTATATGACCAAGCTCCGCTCGATCGTGCGCTATCTCGGCACCTGCGACGGCAACATGGACGAAGGCTCGATGCGCGCCGACGTCAACGTTTCCGTGCGCCGCCCCGGTGGTGAGTTCGGCACGCGCTGCGAGATCAAGAACGTCAACTCCATCCGCTTCATCGGCCAGGCGATCGAATACGAAGCGCGCCGTCAGATCGGCATCCTTGAGGATGGCGGCAAGATCGACCAGGAAACCCGCCTGTTCGATCCGAACAAGGGCGAGACACGCTCCCTGCGCACCAAGGAAGATGCGCATGACTATCGCTATTTCCCCGATCCGGATCTGCTGCCGCTCGAATTCGATGACGCCTTCGTCAAGGAGCTTGCGGCGCACTTGCCAGAGCTGCCTGACGACAAGAAGGAGCGCTTCGTTCGCGAGCTAGGCCTGTCGATCTACGACGCCTCCGTTCTGGTCTCGGAAAAGGCGATCGCAGATTATTTCGAAGCGGTCGCTGCCGGCCGTGACGGCAAGATGGCGGCAAACTGGGTCATCAACGACTTGCTGGGTGCTCTGAACAAAATCGGCAAAGATATTGAAGAGACTCCGGTTTCGCCCGCCCAGCTCGGCGCGATCATCGATCTCATCAAGGCTGAAACCATCTCCGGCAAGATCGCCAAGGATCTGTTCGAGATCATCCTCACCGAAGGCGGCGATCCCACAGAGATCGTCGAGGCCCGCGGCATGAAGCAGGTCACGGACACCGGCGCCATCGAAAAGGCCGTGGACGAAATCATCGCTGCAAACCCGGATCAGGTCGCCAAGGTCAAGGCCAAGCCGACGCTCGCCGGCTGGTTCGTCGGCCAGGTGATGAAGTCGACCGGCGGCAAGGCCAATCCGCAGGCCGTGCAGGCGCTGGTCAAGGCCAAGCTCGGCATCGAAGAGGAATAATCGGTGTTCTTCGTCCGCACCGCCGGCGAGCAGGACCTGGAAAAGGTCCGTGCTCTGCTGCGCGAAACCTGGCATGCGACCTACGACCATATCTATGGGGCCGACAAGGTCAGCGAGCTGCATGCCTCCTGGCATTCTCTGGCGTCGCTGAAGGCACGACTGGCGAAGAAGAACGCCGAATTCCTCGTCGCCGACGACGGCAAGACGATCGGCGGCATGGGCTATGCCGCCATGTCCACGGAGATGACAAAGACTGTCGAGCTCTACATGCTCTATGTCGGCCCGCGCTACCAGCGCCAGGGCGTCGGCCGCGATATCTTTGCGGAGCTGGAAACCTGCTTTCCGGACGCAGAAGTCATGCGCCTGGAGGTCGAACCACAAAACGAGCCTGCGATCGCCTTTTACACGGCGCATGGCTTCGTCGAAGTCGGCCGCACGGAAAACTGCGGAAATGCGCAATCGGGCATTCCGGCGCTGATATTCGAGAAGCCTCTCGAAAACCACTGACAGCTAGGCAGGTCGATCATGAACAGTGCCGATTTGATCATTCGCGAAGCGCGTGAGGCTGACCTTCCTTCCTTGATCGACCTCTTCGCCGCAGATGCTGTCGGCGGCCACGGCGATACCGCCGATCCATCCGCCTATGGCGATTACCTCCGGGCCTTCCGCACGGTCGATGCCTCATCCGAGCAGACGCTCTACGCCGCCGAACTGGCCGGCGAAGTCGTAGGCACGTTCCAGACGATGATCACGACATCGCTGACCGGCCGTGGCTCCTCCGCGATGATCATCGAAGCTGTGCAGACGCGCACGGATCTGCGCGGGCAGGGGATCGGCGCCGCAATGATCAATTTCTGCATTGCCGAGGCAAAAAGCCGCGGCATGCGGCTGGTACAATTGACCTCGAACGCCCAGCGCAAGGATGCTCACCGCTTCTATGAGAGATTGGGTTTCAAGCCGAGCCATCTTGGTTTCAAGATGACATTGAAATGACAGCGTTTGCCTGCTGGAATCACTGGACAAGCCCGTCCGGTGGCGGCATAAGCAAGCTATCGAATTCTGGTATCGCTCGCCATTCAGCGGGTATCGAGGAAAAGACATGTGGAATTTCATCGTACAAACCTTCACCTGGTGGAATGGTCAGACAATGGGCACGCGGTTCGCGACCTGGCGTTTCGGCAAGCGCGTCGGCGAGGATGAATTCGGCAATGTCTATTACGAAGGCGGCATGTCCTCCTACGGGCTCCCGAAGCGCTGGGTGATCTACAAGGGTTACGCGGAAGCCACGGCAATTCCCCCGGGCTGGCATGGCTGGATGCATCACCGCACCGACGTTCCGCCGACCAAGGAAAACTATGTCGCCAAGGAATGGGAAAAGGGGCACCGCGCCAACCAGACCGGCACTCCGCAGGCCTATCGCCCGCCGGGCTCGCTGGCCGTTGCCGGCGAGCGTCCGCGCGTGACCGGCGACTATGACGCCTGGACCCCGGGCAACTGAGCAGAAGGGGCCGGCTCGTCCTTTGGCCACAATTGGCCGTTAGGCGCGAGAGATGCCGGCTCTTGCTCGGCGCTTTGACCGAGACCAAGCGGAGATTGCCGGATATGACGTTTTTCACGCGGAGCGCTTCTTTGCGTGTAATGGCGGGAGCCGCGATCGCTCTCTTGGCTGGCATCGTTTTGCCGCCTTCCGCAGAGGCGGCCCGCATCGCCAATCCCGTCGCCGTTTTCTCCGGCCTCGACAAGATCACCGGCCGTATCACGACATTCGATGTCTATATGAACGAGACCGTGCAGTTCGGCGCGTTGCAGGTGACGCCGCGGGCCTGCTACTCGCGTGACGATACCGAACAGCAGAAGGTGGACGGTTTCATCGAAGTTGATGAGATCACGCTGGATCGCCGCATCCGCCGCATCTTCACCGGCTGGATGTTCGCCGACAGCCCCGGCCTCAATGCGGTCGAGCATCCGATCTACGACGTCTGGCTGAAAGAGTGCAAACAGAAATCCGACATCCCGCCGCCGGATACCGCCGGCGCGAAATAGCCGATCCCTTGAGAATCCGCAGCCGTGCCGACTCGCCCGCAGGAGCATCGCTCCCGCGGACGATTTGCTATTTTGCCTTCGGATTTGAGGCTGCCTCACCGATCGCACCGCGATCATCTTCATCGGACAGATCGATGACGATGCGCATGCCGACCTTGATGCGATGACGTAGAACGTCGCTGTGGTCCGGATGGCCTCTCAGCTTGCCGCGGCCATGCAGCACGTTGAGCCTGGATCTCGAAATGGCCAGCTCGGACGCAAGCAGGCGATCAAGGCGAAGGTTCAAGGCGAACACGCTCGCAAGCTCGATCTCCAGTGTTGTCCAGCTCGCTTTCCCCTGCGCTACTTCCTTCCGGACAATGGCGTCAGGCAATTCATCGACGCGCAGCGCCTTGCGCTTCAGTCCGTCGAGATCGAATTCCTGAAGTCGTACCCAGTCCGGATCGTTGCCTTGCAAGGCTTCCAGGGTAGCAGGGCTGAGATCACGAATGGTCCGCCGTTCGAAGAGGGTCCGATTCCACGTCTTCCCGCAATCGGAGCATTTATAGACGAGCCAGGCATCAAGCCTTTTGCCATTGGCATTGAGCCTGATCTTGCCGCTCGATCTGAAGGGTTTCAAGCATCCGCAGCCGCTACAGGCGATCCATGGCTGGGGTGCGGTCTGAGGATAGATGGTCCATCGGACCCGAAGAATATTGCACATACCGTCTTGGTCTTCCGTCTGGAAGTTCACCAAGCTGATGGCGGGACAAGCCCTTTACGGGCACGGTATGGCGATGTTGCGGGACGGCTGAAGATCTGAGACAGCAATGGCTGCTCTAGGTGACCGACTCATAAGATCGGAGCCAAATTCGAATTGAGGCTAGCTGGACGGATGCGAGGAAGTTGTCGTCGCGTTTGTCGTATCGGGTTGCGACTGCTCTGAAGTGTTTGAGTTTGTTGAAGAACCGCTCGACC